>Ga0307514_10000135_pt1 | contig 209111 bp, 201 predicted proteins | sample 16_EM_MG_FD_203088 | JGI IMG/M metagenome (GOLD analysis project Ga0307514, IMG submission 203088) | Populus trichocarpa ectomycorrhiza microbial communities from riparian zone in the Pacific Northwest, United States - 16_EM | ecosystem: Host-associated > Plants > Roots > Unclassified... | reverse complement strand
ACTCTGACAGCAGCCACTCTGACAGCAGCCACTCTGACAGCAGCCACTCTGACAGCAGCCACTCTGACAGCAGCCACTCTGACAGCAGCCACTCTGACAGCAGCCACTCTGACAGCAGCCACTCTGATAGCAGCCACTCTGACAACAGCCACTCTGACAACAGCCGCTCTGACAACAGCCGCTCTAACAGAAGCCCTCTGACAGCAGCCACTCTGACAGCAGCCCCTCTGACAACAGCCACTCTGACAGAAGCCCTCTGACAACAACTCTGACAACAATCTGACAACCGCTCTGACAGCGACTCTTCAAAGAGTTTGCCATGAGCATGCTCGGTGAACAAAAAGTCTTTATCATGTAACAATGCGGAATCTCTATTGGTAAGCGCTCTTCAAGCATATCGCCCAGTAAGTACTCTACAGTCAAGGCTACAATAAACGATTGTTTCAGTACTTGCTAAAACCATATTGAATGGACACCACGACGTTGAACTATACCGAAATCCCTTAATACCAATACAAGCTATGACTAACCCCCGAAGACAGAAAGAAGCGAACAAAATCAATATGCAGTGTGGAAGCACAATCGTCCTATCCAACAAGATATCAATGCAACCAGGTTGTAGGCTCAAGTTTATTGTTAGTGTGTAGTCACCTCGGAGATATGAAAGTCACTGACAGTGCCGAAGAGGGATGCTTTAACGCTTTTGAATACAAATTTGACTTCGCACACGTTTGATGGACTTGGCTGCAGAGCCGATACGTGGAGTAGCTGCGACTGTCTCATTACATGATATATTATCGTCAGACTGGCACCGTTTGAGGCTTTGGGACGAGTGGCCAGTTATAGCAGGTATTGTAGGGTTGTTAGGTAGAGAACGTCATGGGTAGAGAATGGAATTCTATGCCATACGAGAGTACGAATTCTAGTGCCTGTGTAACAAAGTACTCCAGGACCTATATACACACTACACACTCCCAACATAACGTTGCCAAGATCAGCAGAAGTACCACACAGTAAATTACAATGGGTCCGTGACTTTGATTCATCTACCCAATCCTCGGGGCACAAAGTAAACTACAATGGTTCTGTGACATTGATTCATCCATTTGAATTGCATGGCCGAGTTGTGAGTAAAATATGCCAATCGAATACAACTTGGCTCTGACAAGGTTGCGCAGACAGGTCGCTCTGACAAGGTCGCTCTGACAAGGTCGCTCTGACAAGGTCGCTCTGACAAGGTCGCTCTGACAAGGTCACTCTGACAGGTTGTTCTAACAGGTTGCACTGACAAGCACATCCTACTCGTCTGACAAGCACAGTGCCAATTTCGTATGGCCGAAACTAACTACTTACTCTACTATAGATCCGGGAACACTAGCGGTCACAAACCAGATATGGGATCAGAGAGACCCGCAGGGTCCAACCAAACCTTTCTCAGCTGCCTTTGTAGGAATATGGGGGCCTAACCACTAAGCAACACGAACTACTACCGGTAGGGATATGCGTCGTCCAACACTTAACAGGGTAAGTTACCTCCTGAAAGTTCGTAGGTACCTACTCCCGTACATTGGAGAGCTGCACCGCAAACCCCATCGACCTCCAACCATGTGCAGTTTCATGAGGTTATACTACATGCTATGCAATATTTGAATTATAAGGCCTTCATTTTGTTCACCCTCAGGTCGGGTCAGCGGCCGTTGCCCACAGAGCACCTGTGGAGAGATCTGGCTGGACTTGCGAGAGCACACCATTCGCGACTGTTTCTGCCCCTTCCAGTCGGATAGCAGTGAAGTCCATACTGTGCCCTATCGAGATCCACCTGTATGGTGGGATCCGTAGAGCGATATCCCCGAGTCGTTGCGGGAGTAGGGTCTCATAGTGTGGCCCAATGTAGGAGTTTGTGGGCAAGAATATAGTCGGAAAGATTGGCAGATTACTGAAACTTAAGAAAGTGGTATAATCTCAATTCTAACTTACGGAATCTATAAAACTTACTCTGAACATGGAAAAGTCCAGTATAACTTTGACTCTGACATGAGGAACCCAACGTATACGGTATAACTCTGACAATTACCTTAACTCTGACAATTTCCCTAACTCTGACAACCACCCTACTCTGATACAGAAAGCAACCCCACCTATAATATGGCATTACTACAACTTTGACTCGGGAGACCCAACGTATACGGTATAACTTCGACTCTGACAATTTCCCTAACTCTGACAACTACTCTACTCTGATACGGGAAGCACCCTCACCTATAATACGGCATTGTTTCAACTTTGACTTGGGAGACCCCAACGTATACGGTATAACTTCGACTCTGACAATTACCTTAACTCTGACAATTTCCATAACTCTGACAACCACCCTATTCTGATACGGGAAGCAACCCCACCTATAATATGGCATTATTTCAACTTTGACTTGGGAGTCCCAACGTACATGGTATAACTTTGACTCTGACAATCACCCTAGCTCTGACAATCACCCTAACTCTGACAATCACCCTAACTCTGACAATCACCCTAACTCTGACAATCACCCTAACTCTGACAATCACCCTAACTCTGACAATCACCCTAACTGACAACTACCCTACTCTGGCACCGGAAGCAACCTCACCTATACGGGAATTACTTCAACTCTGACACGGAAGACCCAATGTATATGGTATAATCCCAACTCTGACAATGAACATGATTCTGACATGTTTACAGCATAACTTCAAATATCACATGGACCATAACTCTGACATGGGATAACTCTGACACGGGAACCAAAATTATTGGGTCTATTTTCAACTCTGACATGGTTGTTTTTAGGTGGCAGGAGATAGAAATGCACTATATAATAAACGGTGACGAGCCGTGGATTCTGTGTACATGCAAAGTCGATACACCCAACACGAACCTGCACAGCAACGTACAATGTACAGAATGTCAAACGGAACCAGATCTAGCAGCGGCACCCGCAACCGTTCCACAAAATCCGGAGGCAGCAGTGGCCGCACTGATCAAAATCCAAGTGGCAGGTCCCAGGGCAGCAGCAGCTGCAATGATCAGCAAAACTCCGGCGCCAGTAGCCGTGGACCTCACTCCAATGAAAATGGCAGACAACGGCACCAATCCGGGGACGATAATGGCGGTAACGAGAGCTTGGAAGGCCAACAGACGAGTGATTGCGATGATGATGACAATGAACCGCGATCCCACATCAAAGAACCCGCATATTAAATAACTGTAGTCATTCTTCTAGTTTGAACAACCAAGGAGGGGTAATGACGCATCCAGCTTGACATTTGTGTCTGACTGACAATTTCTAGGTGCGAACACCTAGTCCTTCCCGCAGCCAGTGACGGGTTAGTACGAGCAGAAATAACCATCCCTTCTTTCCACTGACTATTTCTAGTTGCGAACCCCTAGTTCGTCCGACAACCAGCGGCGGACAAGTAGAAGCAGAAATGTGCACCCCCGCATTGACTGACAATACCTAGGCACGATCGATCACTCTTTCTCCTGGCCACCCGGGGGGGGGTAATAACCACACCTGCATTCAACATTAAACTCTCTAGCTGACAATACATAGTCATTGCAATCAGCCCGTGACACTCCTCCAGGGAACCAGGAGCACTATGCTCAGCAGGTAAGAGCAACATTTCCTTATGGGCTTTTACTTTGTGCAACCTCTCTGACTTCGGCTACACCTAGATACAAAAGCGGAATAGGTCCCCCATCGATACTGGCTGCCGGCAAATGTGTAAGGTGGGTGACGTCGTGGTGCCAAATGATTGGTGGGACATGGCCAGAGATCTATTCTTTTACAGAATTCTTAGCGAGGACCCCTACCCAGTCGATGTCGACAAACTGTCTGAGGAAAGCTACAAGGAAGCGCACAAAATTCTGAGTACGGCAATCAAGGAGTTTGACCTCTCAAAAGCAGCCATTCACACAGTAAGTATTCGCATGTTTCATAATCCTGTTCAGTAGCACTAACAACCAAGCACGCGGATTGCCAATCAGCTGCCCAAGCGCTCTTCGCTGAACAGGCTTGTGAAGTTGCACCCGATCAATATGCCACTAGCTTTTGGACCCTTTTGAACGATGACCGCCAAAAGCTAGTAAGAAGGCTTATCTCTCCTTGCACATACCGGTATCATCATTCAGACTGTGAAAGTGAAGTATGACTGGACACCATTGATTTTATTAATGTCCTGACAATCAACTTAGATACCGAAAAAGATGTTTCTGCATAGTTCGCTATTGGGCGTGATGGCAAAACCTTCTTCGAGAACTCAAAGCGTAATTTCACCTGACGGCCATATACGTCCCACTTCACGGATGAGGTGACAGCAGAGTGTTTCTTACTTGCTCCAACTGCAGTAAAGCATTCCTTGAACAACTGGGCTGGTGGCAGTTTCCTCCGCGTGGTATATGAAGCGGATACATACAAGAGTATGCAAACCAGCGTTTTGGACACATGTATCTGACATTTTAGTAGGTACATATAGTGATCTATTCGAACAATGCGAAAGCATCCCACCAGAGATACAAAAAAAGATCTTGGCTATACATATGGACAGAATCGACGCAATCAATGGTCAAGATTGGAAAGCACCTGCTGCCACACGGTGGTATTCGGAGATGGTAACCGACGATGAGGATGTGTAGCTGCTCATGTATATAGTATATATTAGATTGATGGTTTATTATTGCAATACAATTGATGGAAAACTGACTAATTCCATTCCACGGGTAAATGGTTCTAAAATTACGATTAGAATGGCAATCGATGAAACACATGTCTAGATTCTGATAATCAACCGTGAGTCCCGACAAAGATCTTGGCGAGTATATGTGCGGAATCTGACAGCTGACGGTGGGCTCTGAGAAGATCGGGGCAATAGCATGAGAAGCCTCTGACAAGATCACAGCGACTATACGTGCGGACTCTGACAGCTGACAATGGGCTCTGACAAGACCAGGGCGACAGCACATGCAGCCTCTGACAAGATCACAGTGACTACTCTGGCAACCAACCGTGATTTCTGACCAGACAGCGCGATTGCACAAGTAGCCTCTGCGAAACGATCCATAATGCAGATCTAGCATACTTGATTACACCATGCCGTGCACTAACACTCTCGCTATCACCCCGAGAGTACTTAGTTAGTACACCAAAGCACAGTGGTGAGGTCGAAATACTGCCGTAAGCTTACCGTGTATTACACGTTTATTATCCGCATGACGTATGATGGCTCTGGGCGAAATTCCATTATCCGCCGTTATGGCTGTTATGGGAGACTACCGGAGGTTATATACCTTAGGGTAAATTACACGTGGCGAAATGACCTTTTCCCGACGTGGTAATCCAACTATGTCGATCTCAGTGCTTCCATGCTGACACAACATGTGTGCATTTCTTTCTGTGTTGAAGACGACTTTTGATTGGGCTTTTACCTTCTGGATTTCGGGATCTGATATCCTCTACAACCACTTTGAGTCGTGTGTATAGCTTACTGTCATGCAGGGCTTTGACCTTGGATAGAACTTGCCCTGGCGGTGCTGAACTTCGGGAATGAGTATACTGGCGTACCATCCCAATCGATGTAGATTGTGGAGAGAGGCTTGATACTATACATCATTACCACCAGCATCATGCGTCGGTTTGCCAAATCCGTGCAGCATCGTGTATGGCATTTCCCATGGTGTATGATAGCCATCGCAGTTATTTCTTTTGAGGCCTTCATTCGGTGATCTTTGATGAAGATAGACTGTGGTATTAATTGCTTCTCTCCAGAACCGAATGGAAGTTTGGGAGTCAATAATCATTGCCCGGGCTTTTTCAGTGATTGTACGGATCATTCGTTCTGCACCACCTTTCCTATTGTGGGCATATGGAGGACATGGCTCGTATATTGTACCGCAGTCCGCGAGAACATATCGGAAGGGCTCATTGTTGTATTCTCCTCATCCATTGTCGCACAGGAATCGCTTGATCTTGCATCTCATTGAGTCCACTTGGGTCTGAAATGACTGCTAGGCGGAGGTGCAGGTGACGTCTTGCTGATTTTGGTGCAGCCATATGGATGTGTACGTCATGTAGTGATCGATGAATAGTATATATTATTGATCGGCACTGAAGGTTAGTGTAGAGAAGGGACCACACACCTCCGAATGTACAAGTTCAAAGAGCTTTGTAGTGCGCTTAATTGGTACTGTGTTGAACGTTTGTTTGTGCTTGGCCTGGATGCAGACTGTGCGCATAGAATAATCGTGTGTATATTCCTTGACTCTAGACTAAATGGCAGTAGGATTCAAATGAGCTAGTTGTCGGTGCCATTGTCTTGACTTTAGGACAGAGGAAGCAGGTGGACTTGTAGGTGTGATCGTAGGTGACTCTGAAGACTCGATTGTAGGTTTGTTGATTATTACTCTTGGAAGTAAGCTGTCACTCTTTCTTTTTCTCCTGCTCTCGGTAATCGATGATAGGAGTGCGGTTGCGAGGACCATTGTATGTATGCCATTGACTAGTTTTCCGGTGAGATTACAGGAAGATGGCGAAGTTATAGAGCATTTTCCTTCCCGAAATATATTTTTATGCCTGCCCAAATCCAATTGGTTGATCGATAGCAGGGAAAGTCGACAAGTAGGAGTATGGAGGGCTTTGACTAGATAGCCCTGTTTGAGGTTGACGAAACCATAATGCGTGGTGGTGACTGAGTTGTTGTCTCCAAGTTCGATTACTACAGGAAGTGAAAGCTTTTTGTATGATGAGAAGCTGCTGCAGTCATTGCACAAGTGGTGTGATGCTCCGGAATCAATCACCCATTTTGGAGCGGCAGCGACAGCACAAGCTGTTAGTCAGAAGACATCACAGTCTCCAGTAGTAGCAAGAGCTGCTGTAGCAGTGGCTTTCTTCACTGTCCACCACTCCTTTATACGTTTGCAGGAGATGCAATTGACTTTGAGGTGGCCTGGAAGCCCACACTGGAAGCACATGCACTCATTGTTGTTTCCTCCCTCCTGAGCGCATTTTCGCTTCCGGCATGCATATGTAGTATGCGTGGCAATTTTGCAATAGGTGCACTTACTCTCATGGCTATCTCCGCTTCCACCGCTTCCACCGCGCCAACCATGTCCACCATGTCCACTGCGCCCACAGACTCGGCCTTGGCCTCGGCCACGGTAACTGCCACATTGAGTGGAAAGAGCGGCCCCCATGTATGCATCTCCAAGTTCTTTGGTCTGGCTGGCTGGAGTTTCTTCTTCTAGGAGGTCATGCATGGCTTCTTCAGGTGTAGGTAAGGGCCTTCTATGCTGTAGGACCATTGATATCATCGCATACTGTGACGGCAGTAATGCGAATATTGGCCTGCGTAAATCTCGATCTGTGATTGCATCGTCGATATGGTCCAGTTGTATGCGGTAGCTACTGAGCTTGGTGAAGTATGCTTTAAGTGGTTGGTCCTCAATAGGTTGGCAAGTAAGGAACTGGCGAATGATGTTCTGTCTGCCGATATAAGATCCGGTGGTGTCCAGGCTGGTTTCTAGTGTGTTCAACATTGTATGAGGATTGTTTATACCTGTAACAATGCACCATACTTCAGGGGAACAGAAAGTCTAATTGTTGGGGCAGCCTCAGCTTCCTTATCATTGCAATCATCCTACTTGTCATCGTGGTCGGAATTACCTGGCTGCGGTTCAGGATCCTCTCTTGTGACAATTGAGTATGGTCTCATGGCTGACAGAATGGGTATTATGTTGTCTTTCCATCCTACGTAGATGTCGTGAGTGAGCTTAGGTATGTCGCCCCATCTGGTTTTGCTGATGGCGGCGTGTTCGGAGGAAGGCATCGTGAGATTGTGGTGTTGAGCTATTAGTGCTGTGTATGCGGCTGTTGCTACGGCGATGTGGTTTATGGTTCTTGAGGCTCTTTTTTGAAGATCGTGAAAGAGATCATGAGTATTAAGATAGTAGAATAACTGGGCTCATAACCTGTTGAAATACTGACTGCTAGAAGCTTAATTGTATTCTGTGCAAGAGGGCCACAAGGCAAATATATATGAGAGTGCAAGTACGGCTGAATGCCATCAGCCCGTATCAGAGTCAGCAGTCTTCTTTGGCAATACAAGACTTCACTGTCTCCGGCCATACGAGACACCTTCGCTCTGGCCATACAAGATTTCTCCGCTCTGGCTATATGAGACTCATCTCCAGCTGAGACCTGTATATGCAACATATCTAGGGGCATTTGGAAGGATCAGTGTGGCTGTTCAGAGATGCTGAGTTGTTCAGTTGTGACTGCCAAACAATTTTACATTTTTCCAATTTAGAAGACTCAATGAATGGAAGACTTATACTTGGCCATGAGGTTTACAGGCATAAGATGTCCAAATATAATGCCGAAGTTACTCCAATGACAGGTATGCTTCTCATTCCAACACCAATTTGTCATTCTTTCTGGAAGTGGCAATCATTTACAATGTGGGACATGTCAATGGATATTATTCCAGAAGACAAGACTTTCAATACTACCCAATACCAACAGGATTTCTGATGTAGGTGGAGAATGACTATTGTGGCAAACATTGACATTTGGCTGTTATAAAACTGAAAAGCATACCACACAACAATCTCTTCTCCTTTACAATGGCTTCTTGATCTGGTCTATCCAATTAGGATCCATACAAATTGTCTAGTGATAATGAGAAATGGCCAATGCTTAGAGATCTGCCTGAAACAATGCCCAGACGAAGTTATCATGCAGTCCTCAGATTGATCGCGTTAAAGCTCAATTTGAATTCCCCACCCACATGGCCATGCAATGGCGGGAAAGTCTGATCCAGAATCTTAGTGACTAGCACTCCGACCTTATGGAGAGTAGTAGTACATTGTGGATTCTGGATATGACTGACTGGTGGCATCAACAAGTGGAAACGCACTCAATGTACGCCAACTTCTCTATTGTGCCACATGACAGTTTCTCTGTCATCAAACAAGGTGTTGGAGTGGGGATCAGTTTTGGCTGTATGTGAGATATGATTGGCATGAGGTAGTTAAAAACCACAGGTGGGACCCTATGCAAAAAAGTAACCAAAATGCAGTTTGCATGGGTTAATAGCATGATATTGGCAAGTAATTACCCAGCATTGAGTTTGAGGCATAATAAAAATGACTCAGAAATGAAGAGAGAGTTGGAGGAAAGAAATCTGCACATAATGGCCAGCATCAACAAAGTTTTGAAGATGTGGTAGGGCAGTCTACACCTACATGCTATACAGAGGGAATCTTGCAATCAAATCAAGCAATTGACAGCTGTTGGATACATCACTGACAGTGAAAAGATCATCACAGCATCCTGGGAAAACTTTCTCCATCATGGTGTGGCTGCATTTAACTTGTCAGACTAACAGTGTTTGAAACAAGCTTGGTCAGCAACAGACCGCCCAGGGTGACCAACTCAAGTCTTGAATGACTGCCAAATCACAAGAATCAACCATTGCCCAGTGGAGAGTGATCAGGATAGTGCACCTGAAAGCATTCCAGACACAGAAACCAGGCTTGGCTGGAATGGGACCTTCAAAAATCCAAATGACAGTGAAGATTACTGTATGGCAGATGATACATCCAACATTGAGCTAGCAAGTGGCATTGAGAATCGAGAAGTTCGGGAGCAACAGAATGTGAGTGCCGCAACGACTGATCTAGAATTTATTTGACCACCATGGAGGTCAACTAAAACGGCTCATCAGATGATGATGACGGTCAATACAATTATAAGGAAGTGAACACAGGGGAACGCAAAAATGTAGGACAGAATGCGTCAACCTATTCCCACCAGATTCTGTAGGTAGTTTGACTCAGAATTGGATTTATAAAATATTATGCAACAATAACGAACAGTTACATGAAAATATTGCTTAATTGATGGAAGCAATGCAGGCAAACCAAATGATATGCCACAATGTACAGAGTTTAATAGAATGAATGCAACTAGTGGAACAGTACTACTGGTCATGGCTTTGCCAGAGGCCCGAGTCTCATTCTGGAAGAAACGCAATGAATAAGTTCAACTTATGATGAATGCAATTATCGATGCCAGCTGTATGTGAATGGATAATACATCAAAATTAGCATCAAAGAAGTGGCAACGATTTTTGGTCCTCTAAGTACAGTAATTGAACAGTAGTTTGATTGCTGTTATGCATCACTGCTGTGCCATTGGTGTTACAGCTATATTTCTGGGATCATACAGGATGCCTCAATGGTTCTGTAATAGACACTCAATCAGGAATATCAAAGTATTACTTCAATTCCTTTATTGGATCTACCTGTCTGATTTGTTTACCTATTACTCATATCTTCCTTACACCACAATGGCCTCACTGTATCTGCAATAACTGTTAAGCCATGTGCAATTACACGGGGTATCATCTTTGGATCAGTAATCATTCAAGGTTCGCTATTTTCAACGGTTACTCCTTATCCAAAGGAAACCACATTAGCAGGAAATGAAATTATTATCTGACAGTGGATTCCATGCACTGATTCTTCTCCACAATCTCCACAATTAATCGGTGCGACATATTTGCAGTCTTTAACCATGCTTCGAAGCAGTCAATGATGTGATCGCGTCGTCATGCCATCTCAAAAATGTAATTGGTTATTTAAGATTATTTATTACACTTCTGTCTTTCACATTGGTTCTCTAGATTAGAATTATTTCAACTATTTTTTGAACTGTTCCAGTGATTTGAATAATATTCCTAAGTATTCAACCCGATGAGACATTGATTATACACAAGCTTACACAACTTCCATTACAAACACTAAGACACCCAATGTAAACACTCATTGCATATGTATATGTCACAGTGTTGATTACTTGAAGTATTGAGTTGAATAATCTACATGTAGAACAAATTGAAACCGTTCAAGTCACTTATGATGCTTATCTACAACCGCAACCTATCTGGCTCTGGCATTAGCCGAGGCAGCTGTACATTTCTTCAGATTGTGCTGATAGATACAACATATTTCGTTTTAAAGCTGGAATTAGGCTTACAACGGTAATATCCATTGTACAATCGTTGCATTGCAGGTTGATACGTCTGTTTGAAAATGACCATTGCAGCAGTCTGATGAAATGGGCCTGCTGCGAACGTCTGAGCCAAGGAAAGAAACCCTACAACGCTACATTCAGCATTCTCGATGATAAAATGCTGCTTCAATCATGTGGGAATGCATCCAACACTCAAGTTACAATGGCTATCCAATATTGCCCCCATCCAGAACAGCACTGCATCATTTCTTTGTCGCTCATACTTTCTCCACCTTGTGGACCGAATGCAACAAACAATATGCACTACTAGCTTATCGCATTGAAACAATGTCAGCGGAAGTACTCCTGCATTGTACCAAATATATACTGCATCATTGACACTACAAAAATACAGGTCGTGATCAACATACTATGCGAAGTTGGCAAATCTCTGGACACACCATGCAATGTGACTCAGTAGCTCCCCATCTGGCATTTCACACCACTCGGCAAAATCAACAGTGGTCTCGAGTGCAGATTGCTTGTTTTTCATCATTGGCATGATAGGTGCTTTAGTTAGAGGTATATTATCATGTTGACGTTGTTCCGCAGCATTTACATTCTGCTCTCAATACTAAAACACATCCTGTCGGGCTTTGATTTAGAAAGTCAGCAAGGCGGCCTCATGGTAATTCGATTTTCAGTCTGCTTGTTTAAGATCCATCATCACTTTTCTGGGTGTTCACAGCATACATGTAAGAGGTTACCAAGCTGTGGGATGTCGTTAGAGAAGTGGTTCAGGAGATTTATATGCAAAATCTTCAAATCCAATACATCAACAAGAGGTTGTGCACTGTGAGTCTTGATCTGCATGTTTGCTGGAGCAACGGGATGATGTACTGCAGCAGCACAAAACATGTTCCGAGCAGGGTCAGATTTCTGTGGCTTCAATTTGTCGAAAGTACGGGGCGCTCTCAAGGTTGCCAAGACCTTCTACCTAGATTTGCTAACGCACAATCGACTGAAAACATCCTTGTAACAATGACACAGTTCAAAATCACTCTGTATGTGATTGATCGTGACCTCAGTATGGTACTGGTACTGTGCCAGAAGGTGGCAATACACTAAGTGCTTCACACACCGCAGTTCTTCTGTGAAGGAAATTCTTTGTATCGCTGAAGGGTTTAAAAGTGTCGCCGCAACATCCAGAACAACCACACCCCCGAGTGCTTTCATCTCCTGATCAGTCCATCGCACCATCTGGCTATATGGCTTCTTGTAGTGTTAGCAACGGTTTCAAATTAGTGGTTTCGTTCCAGGTCAGGGTTAGAACCAAACTGGAACCATTGCAACGGGTTTTTCCTCATCAAAAACCAAACCGCATCTAACCTGTGGTTTTTTGGCCGGTTCCACATTTTCGCTAACTCAGAAATTTAGCTCCAATTAAGTATTTGGGTTGTGATCGTATCACAGTATGATATATACATAAAACACGCAGTTTTAGATGCTCCTACACCTCGCATTCTCCAGTTGGCGATCGGATGAGTATTTGTTGAGTCGGGTTGAAAGACTCGGAATTTTCCGCGTTATTTCACAGCATGTCAATGAATAGTTATCGGATCGTCAATTGGAGAATGCGAGGCGATGGACCATCTAAAATGGCATCTTTTATGTATATATCATATTGTGATACGATCACAACTCAAATATATAATTCGACCGAAAGGTCTGATTTCGCCTCAACGAGGCTCTGCTGCATTAATAAACCCGGTCAAAAAAACACCAGTTTATGTCCGGTCTGGGTACCAACCCCGCCAAGACAGAGCTGTTCGGTTTTTAGGACAGGTCTGGAACCACACTGAACTGTTTTTCCAGTCTGAACCCGGACCGCGCACGGGCTACCTGGACACGTTGCTAACACTAGCTATATGCATTGAGCGAACCCATGATATGGAGGCATCATCGCCCAGAGCTGTTTGAGTTTGTCATTCCTGGAAAGTTGTTCAAGTAACAATGTCATCCAGTCTCTCAAACGCTTAAGCATACCGAGAAAGACGGTAAGATACATTTTCGGTCTGACAATAGTTGTCAGACAGATGCATTTCATATTCAACAAGATACCTTCTGAGGTTGCAACCTGTCAATCTTCGAGACAGTGTGTTTCCCCTGTGCTGTGCATCACCACTTCCTGAGTTGCGGGTATCATCCTTTTGATGTAGAGCCGATAGGCTATCATTTGCCACGACTATTCAGGTGCTTTCCACACAGTGGAATGGGGCTGCTTCATGGAGTGTGAATGAACGCTGTTGATGCAGTCAGCCATCCATTCACGGATGGCAGCATAACATTCCCGCATCCAACCGTCCGAGCAGAGCATGAGCTTGCCACTGTTGAAATATGTGTTGCGAAGATGACAAATATGCTACAAGACATCAACGAAATGTATTTCAGTTACTGGAAGCCTCCAGGAGTGTCTGAGAGGATGTGAAGTGCAAACTCAGAGGCCTCAATTTCAGTAGAGTATCAGACCTTAGCAGGGCATTCCTGCAGGCTATCAGAGAAACTGGGAGATCTGATGATTAGTACAGGAGTACCATGCAAATGACTGTGAGAGGTTTGGAAGCACCTCGGAGCACTGGTGAAATCATTGGGTGCACCTGGGAGGACCAGGAAGTGCCAGCAACAAGCATGGGAGCGCCAGCGACACGTCTGGGAGCGCTGGCGACATGTCCAGCAGCACCTTGAATCACAGTGGAGCAGTCTGGGAGCAACAACATCGTCTTTGGGGAAACTGCTGGTGCAACTGGAAATCATAGCTACTAATTACTATTCGATGATTTTTAAAAGTCATGCATTCAATTTGTATTCTTAGCAATGTATCTATATAGCTACCCATCAACACACGGTATATCTGGACTGGCTGTATGCAGTGCTGGAGAGCAATTCAATGTGCGCCTGAATATGATAAGCAAATCAACTCAGAGATACACTCCGAGGGTGTGATTGAGCGTGTTGTGGATGCACTTGAATGTTGTAATTGAACATATTTAGAGGTACCGTTGAAGGCCGTGATTGAGTGAACTTAGAGATGCAAACCGAGATTGTAGTCTAGCGAGTTCAATGATACATGTGCGGGCTGTGATCGAGCGAGTTTGGAGATTCACTTGGAGGCGGTAAATGAGCGTATTTGGAGACACACTTGATGGCTGTGACGGAGTGAGCTAAAAGATGCACTCCCAGATTGTGATCGCGCAAGATTGGAGATACACTTGGAGGCCGTTACGGGGCGAGTGTGGAACCCGTAATGGTGCGAGTGTTGAGATGCACTTGGAGGCCATCATTATACAAACTTGTAGATGGTATTTGAGACATTTTGGATGAGGTCTTGGATGCAGTCAATGGACAGTGCACCGGGTGTTGAGAATCAATTGGTCAAGTAGTTTTCTTACAACCATAGGAATGTGACTAGGTGACTTTACCTCTGAGCGCTGATGGAGAGCTGGCTGATGGTGGTCAATTGTGTAGGGAGGCAAGCCGGAAGCTCCAGCTGCATTCATCGGTCAACTGGTGATCATGAGTATCAAGGGAAATCATACAATCTTGGGTGGATGTTGGACTCAGATTATGCTGTACACAGTGTGTGGTTGTACTCAGTGTATGCTGTACTCGGTGTCAATGCATGTTTATGACGTGGAGTGATAGAGCTGGATGACCTCACTTTGTGTTCTGCAACCATGGTAGAGTTTTGGATGAGGCAGGGAGAGCTGGGGGATGAAGATGAGAACAATGTGGAGGATATGAGTGGATATGAGAAATCAGGGGTATGACTTGCCTGATTAAGTTTGGAAGACCACATATGGGTGTTCGTTTACGCTGGTTCAGGTGTTGTACCTGCTGTCTCGGGGACGGACAATTGACTGACACAAGAAACACTCTTAAGTCTGAGTTTCTCATGATGATTTCGCACATATCCTATTATTTCTCTCATTCTCTTCCTCACCTCTACTATCTCCTAAGAACACAAAGTTAAGTCATTGCAGACCATGTCTCCATGCCATGAGCTGAAGTCAACTGTGAGTACAGCATACACTGTGTACTGCATCATCATATAATTGACTGTCTCCTGCTCCCAGCTAGTCTTTCATCTTACCGCAGACACTGTTGTTCTCAACTCTCCACATTCCTACAATTATGAGTCAACGACCTAATGGAGTCCCAGCTCCAGCCCCGCCTCCCTCCTAAACTACTGCCTCCAGATTGATTACCTACTTGTACTCATCCAATCTTGAATGATCACGGCCTCCAAGTGCATCTCCAAACTCTCTCGATCACTGCCTCCAAGTGTAGCTTTAAACTTGTACAATCATTGCCTGCATGTGCATTTCTAAACTCACACATTTGTGGCCTCCAGGTTCTCACCATTACGGCCTACAACTGTATCTCCAACCCGCTCAATTACAGCCTCCAACTGCATATCTAAACTCGCTGCAATAGAGCCTCGAAGCGTATCTCTAACCTCACACTATCACAACATTCAAGTGCAAATCTAAAGTCACACCATTACGGCCTCCATGTTTACACTACTATGGCCTCTAAGTGCATCTCTAAACTCTCACGATTATGGCCTCCAAGTTTGCACAACCACGGCCTCGAAGTGCATCTCCAAACTCGCTCGATCAATGGCTTCAAGTCCGTTTGCAAGGAGCGACGTCAGGTGTACAAATATACAGTGGTATCAGGGATGGATAGAGTGATGGGGTGTATATATTGGGCAGACCCCGGAGCATATAGACATCACCTCATTTCCATTTTATCTTATCATACAATTAAAATACACACTCTATGGTTCGCAAGTTTTCTTCTCACTCGCTCTGTCCCAGATGTCATGGATCCACACAGTTCTGTGGATCCTCAATGCGAGATACTATTATATCTTCTTACTGCATTCTTACACGCCTGGAACACGAACAACTGTTACTCATGACTTCGGTTTGGATATTGGGAGCGGTGGGGCAGAGGTTAATTGGGTGCTCTCTGCCTTCTAGCTCCATCATTTCACTACAATGGCTTCCAAGCGGTGCATCTCTAAGTTCTCTCAATGGGCCTGTGCTGGTGCTCTTGCGATTATGCTCTAATACCATCTGCGGCCAGATTGGCCACATGTCTATATATGCATTGACTTAAATGATGCATACCAACTTATGATGTAGCAAATCTTGTGACTGTAACAATGACGAATATGTCAAGACGAAATGACTTGTGGTTGTGGAAAAACCTGTGCTGTGAGAATACAGCATGAAGTCTCCCTCAGCCCGTTCCAGCAGTTTAGGCTCCTCTGGATGTCTTCCGCAGTGCTGTGCAACAGTCCCGGCAGATCTTGAAGTCCTCCGCAGATTGAGCGAGAGGTCTCAGGAGCCCCAATATTTGACTGTTCTATAAGCCAAATCTTGTAGCATCCTGAATGCACCTCCATAACTGCAGGTGCATTCAGGAGCAACTAAGAATGCTCTTGCTGAGTCAGAGAGCACATTGCTTAGCTCCAGGGGGTCTGGGAGCATCCAGAAGCATTTACAAGCACTGGTGAGGTTGCCCGGAGGGTCTGGGACGATTGCGTGTTGCTTCTGGACTGATTTAGGTTGCATTGATGTACCTTCCGTTAGACCTCTTGATTGTGGATTTGTTGTTCCTTTCCTACAGCTGATTTTCCAAGTCCTTCAATGTGATGATTTGGAGCATCTTGAAGAAGGGCAGCAATGATGTATGCAAAATTCGAAGGGAGTGATCTAATTGTTGAGTTGATGTTTCCGAGACTCAAATTTAGAAGCCATTCTTTCTTGTTGCCTGAATATTTTGTACACTGTTTCTGGTATGAACAGCTGAATACAGGGACATTCCTAGATCCAATCGGCCACTGTAGCTATTGAAGTGGTCAAAATTATCGTTGCTATGACGAAATTCAACATGCATAGCTGTTCATTCCACCACCAGTCATTTGAAGTCACCTCTTGGTAATTACTTTCCTCAGCATCTCTGAATTTCTTTGCTGGAACATACAACATATGTTCCCGGAATGCAGGCTGCTGCACGATGAACTCAAGTCATTCAACTGGATTGTGGTGAATGAAACCAGCTTAATCATCATTCAGAAGGTTGCTTGGATCGGCCAAAAAATTGAAACATACTGTGCCGGATGCCCATGGGTCGATGCCCATCATGTAGAATGTATTCTCCAACCTTTTGAATACACTGAGGGGCGAGATGATGTTGCGGATGTTTGCTATCATAGGGTTCCTGAAACACTCATCGATAGCAGGTGGGCTCAAGTGGTGCCGAATACAACAAGGTACTAATGGATACTCATCGTTGATAGACAGCAGTGACCATGAATCAATTTTATTCTGGAAGATATCGTCCTACATTGTTTCAACTTGCTTGCCAGATAGAGGGTTGTCCAAGTGAAGAGTACAATAAATAAGTGTATGAACTGGAGGTTGCTTTTGATCGATACAAGAATTGTGGCTATCCACTTCTGTATTGCTCGAATCATCCTCAGAAGAGTGAACTGAAGGGTCACAATGCAATTCGTGAAGGAATGGGCATAGGAAACTGTCATGCTACATCTCGAAACCTTTCATCTGGCAGTTGTTTGGCTGATATCTATAATTTACATTTTGTATATTCACGACAGGGTTGAGTGATGAAAGCGCTGATATAGAAGTACCTCTTCCAGCAGTAAAGATACTCTTGGGGAAGATCAATGTTTCGTTAGTACAATTGATTCTTGCAATAATGTTAAGATGTCTCTGGACAGTCCATGAGCAACTCATACTGTTACAAGCTGGCTGGTCCTCGGAATCAGCCACACATCTATATACATATTCCAAAACCTGGACCTACCAGTCTCATAAGATCTCTCTCATCCTCCTTTACATATTTGCATTGTGTTGAATGGCTCTCCCATTTTCATCATCCCTTCCATTAGGAAATGCATAAGGCATCTGCATTTAGCTTGTTATGGCGATCGTTTGGCACCCTCTCAAGACCCTCCTATGCGCATTGCCTGATTCAGATTGTCACTTGTTCATATGTTCGTACATTTCATAAAACGTCCAATCCCCACTGATACCAACCCTGCAACATCATCGCGGGTTATAAGAACTAGGGGAAGGATAAATAATTGCGTTATGACGGCAGAGCATGCATTTTGCTGTCTGTTTAATGGACTTAAGGGTTCAGTCAACGAATCATGGCACTTAGATGATGCTAAGTAAATTGTGTCCTAGTTGAATCGCTGCCAAGATGTTGTCGCTGGATCAAGAAAACTCTCCAAGCACAGATATTTGTTTACCTTGCCTGCCCACCTGATCTACAATCTCCTGAATCTATGCCCCACCTTTATCAGCTCTGCTACCGCATTGTATCACCATTGAAGATATATGTAGCATTCCTGACTCTTGTTGAGAGTACCGGGCATTCAGGCAACACCACTCCATGGTTGACGACCATCCAGAATCTGAGATGTAATTTGATGACTTCTGGTTTCGGAAATCAGTTGTTGCAGACAGTAATGCAATCCAGCTGCCTGCTCTACAAGTCCGCACCTGGGCCAAGAACACCATAGTTGGAGTCAGCCCATGGGCCGCACAAACCATGCGGATTTGGCAGAAGATGGGTGACTTAACAACAGAAAGGATTAATAATACAGTGAGTGAGCGCAGCTGGGAGATTCCCGGCCCATGATTATCATCAACAAGCAAGGTGCCAGCCCCAAGCTATGAAACTTCCTAATTGATTGTTGCGTCCCTCGAATCAGTGATCTGGCATCTGAAAGGCCACATGCGAAATGTTATGTGGCAGACCAGACAAGAGTTGGTAGTCCGAAACTCAAGGCAGCACTGCAAGAGTTTCCGGGGATTGGCCTTCATCAAAAATGGAATAGGCTCAAACTAACCCCCACTCAGAAGAGGGACCACATGCACATTGGTATGTATTTCATTGCCCCAATGCTTCCTTTGCACTTCTTAATAATGTGTACATACAGAAGACGACAAGGAAGAAACCTCAGTCTACGGGTCTTTCAAGAAAATGGTGTGCCGGGACACCTCCACCCACTTCTGTCTCAAACCATTCAGGTTTACCATTGCCTATGTGGATCGTGAAATTGCTGGGAAGAGGGTGCATAAAAACAGTAATACGCTATTCGGATTGAACAGGCATGTGGGTGCTGAATCAATATTTCGGATAGGTCCATCAACTGTCGATACAACCAGTTTCTCAAGGGTGAATCCGGCAGTTGCCGGTCTGCCAGACGCAATCCGCAAATCCCACCGCTATGGGGCTCCCAAGAGGAGCGTCTTGGAGATGGTGGTTGGCACACCCATAATCTTACACCAATCTTCGATATCAATACTGGTGCTCGATGCGTAATGGTTGCAAGGGAATTAGATAACCCAACACTTTTTCGAACGGTTTATGATGGCCAACAAGCCAATTGCTCTGGTTTTTCCCAGATGCCGATGTACACTGGCCACAGCTACCTTCCGCTGAATGACACTCTCCCACCTCAAGCCCAGGAAATAATGAACCATATTGGGGAGGAAAGTGATGATGATGCTAATATGTGGCACCCAAATCAAAGATGATTCCCGATGACAAAAACCAACTAACAATATTTCAAACTTAAGCTTCAAACGAGAATCTTCAGACAGCAGCAACACCTTCAAATCATCCGAAACCATGCTCTGTGTCGCATGGCCGAGTACAAGTCAAGCGTGGTTTCTGATGAGGATGTGGCTTGGCTATGCGAGTACAATCACTTTGTAATTCCTCCCGCAGGAATCTCTTTGGCCAATAGAATGCCTACAAGGAGCCACCCAGCTTCAAAGCACTCATTGTAAGGATGTAATGCACTGACTGGAAGATTGTGCTAGGATTTGCACTGTGGATGGGTACTTTTCTTGCACTTTGGAGGGTGGACGGATGGGTAATAATTTGGAGTTTTCTGGTGAGGTTTTCCATATCTTTTTGGTGTTTTGTTTCTTTATTATTACATCATTCATGTTCAAGTATGAAGAGCTGGGTTGAAAGTTCATGACGTTGGGATTAATCATTGAGACGTTTGTCGTTAGACAAGGCAAAGTAGCAGTGATAGAAAGCCATGTATGGCTGACTTCGAATTCGTAGTTCACTATGTTAACCAAGCAGACGTTGGCCCGAATGATTAGTGAAACACTGACCCATTTCAGCTTGTTGCCATAACGATTTTTGCCAAAGAAAGCCAATTAACAACACTCTGGCAGACATGTTACCTGCCATTCTTAGTTCTGAATTCCTGTCAATCCATGGAGTTGGAAGTGAGGGTGACTGGACACGCCACGATCCTTGAATCATCGTCAGGATGAAATGATGCATCACGACGTTGCTTTTAATCATATCAACTCTTTCCTTTCTTTACACAACTCTTTAATTTATTTACTCTAGATTCATTCAAATTTCCTGTAGTCGCTGGTTGATTTTTATTGTAATTGCCATGCACTGCATTTGTAAATCATGACAAGAAGGTGCAGCACAGCCCCTCTCCTCCTGCTCCTGCCATCCAGCACCAAGAGAAGCAGAAGATCTATCCAGGATGAGAATCTCGATGCTGATCTCAGCTGGATACCCAACAACTATAATGATCGTCTAAATGGCAACTCAGAAAATGATGACGAGCCTCTTCGGTAACTGTTCTGGAATGCACTGAGCAAGTGGTAGTTGAAACATTCCTTCCTGTCAACACTTGGAACACAAGACACAGCAACTTATTTATCTCCTACCTCAGCTCCACCCCTACATCTTGAGCAATGGAATGTCAATATTGTCTCGGAGGAGGAGGAAAATCATGAGTGTGCCCCGCTGGCATCCATGAAGGTATCCAATTAAGCGTTTCAATAATTGAATCCTCCCACTAACAATTATAGTCACCAGAGGAAGGATACAAATGAAGCCAGTGAAGAATTGGTTGCATGAAAAGGTGTCAATCAGTGGAGGTATAAGCCTAGTGTTAGCAACGGTTCCAATCTGGTAGAACGATTCTGGGTAAGAGTTTGGACCGGAACCAAACAGTTGCAATGGGTTCTACTGCATGAATACCCCGACCATTGCAATTGGGCCTGTGTTACCACCAACAACCCAGCCTTTCAAACTCACAACATTGGCTCCAATTAAGTGTTTCAGTTCTAATCATATCGTGGCGTGATCAATACGTAGAATTTGTAGTATTAGCCGCTCTTCCACCTCCCACTTCCAGCTTTGCGATCCGACTGATATTCGTAGAGTCGCTATCGAAAATGCGCGAATTTTCCTTATAATTTCCCATTATTTTACAGCCACACAACGAATATCAGTCGGATCGCATATCTGAATGCTGGAGGCGAAAAACCTAGTAACACTGCACAAACTGCATATTGATCATGTCTTGATATGATGAGAACTCAAATACTTAATTGCGGCCAAAGTTGGAGGAACCATAAACTTGGAACCACGGTCCAGTGCCAACCTGGCCAAAAACCCAGGCTTCTATGTCTGGTCCAGGCAACAACCCACCAAGCCAAAGTGGGTTGGGTTTTCAGATTGGCCTGGACCCGAACTGAACCGATTAACCAGTCAAATGCCGGACCCCTGGCAGGGTACCCGAACCCATTACTAACACTATATGAGCCCTGTGTTGATGATGTTACAGGCCTCATTGCCAGTGCAGATTTCAATGTCCGGATAACTCTTTCATGTATTCCGGCCATGGTAACTATACATGTGAAGTCTATTCGTATCAATTATGCAATGTTTGCGAATCCCATTGCCATAAATGCAGTGAAGAGTGCCCAGATTCATAGTTGGTGATTTGCCATATTCGCCATGATTGATCCAGCCCGGAGAAACTCTGACCCTCCACATCTCTACATTTCGGTTGTAAATTAATCAACTTAACAATTGTGTTCATCACTGACATTGTGCATCATGCTCTGGCAAAGAGTGCTTGCTCCTGGGCAACAATTGTATACTGTTCTAAATTCTCCCTCGGCTTGATTTCAGGATTTCGAACACTATTGCCTACTGAGATCTCAAGAATGGTAGCCTAGGTATTTTCAATGGATAGGTTTACGTGCGCCAGAAATATTTGTGACATAAGTTCAAAGTTTCCTTCTTCTTGAATTGTTCTCTTGATGATCAGCTGAGTAGTGCAAGTTTTGATTTGCAGTGTCTGAAATTGTATATTTGATACGCAGGACATGCTTCTATGGCATATGAAAAATGCCCATCGATGATATATCATTGCTTGATCACATCAAGCTGATGTTCCTTGCACTCACTGTGACTGCCATCCACCATGATCTGTCGGCCTGAAACTCACACAAGTTTAGGGTCCAGCAAAAGTTTGGACAAGGAGGTAGAGCACAATGTAAATGCGATACAAGAAGCATTATGCACACGGTTAATATTCCATGCACAGATAAATCTTTTGATCTCAGCACCGACTTTCGTTCTTCCTCACCACAGGTTCCAGCCAAGCAGATTGACCAAATCAACAGCATGATGTGTGGAAGAATCCACTCAACTGGGATGCCCCCAGCTATGGCACAACCTTTCAACGATCAGGGCAGCTATGTTTAGCACTTCCTTAATTCTATCCCAGAGGAGCTTATGGATCAGTCCGACAATTCGTTCAATGGTCTCCGCAGCTATGTTACTGCTACTGAAGCTTGCATGCAATTCTCAGCTATTCTGCCTATGGGTTGGTCTGCTATCGCCAGCAGCAGGCAGCCCATCCCCTGCAGCAACAGCAACAGCAACAGCAACAATTTCACCAACATCACCAACATGACCATTGTTGAGGATTTGGGATAGGTCAATGGAAGTACAATTGTAGACGGTGCGAAGTTGCTTTGAGGTTAGGGATGGTGTCAGTGATAGAACTAGGAATTTCCTTTCTGTGCTATTGTATTCTAGGTTTTGTCACGGTATCATAATAGTTGTAAATGTAATAGCACTGCTGGTTTACTGAATTTTAATCTCCAATACATGAAATCAAAATCGGGATGATGTGGCATGACCCTTCTATGACGGTTGAACTGCGAACTACTGATGATCTTGTACCAACAACGTACAATTCAATTTAAGCGATGACAGAATATGCTGAGAGATTCATTGTCATATTGCCAAGGAAGTGTGAACCATTCATCAAGTGCTGATTGCCACATTTGCAAATATGGGTACACTGGTTGTGATGCTTGACCACAGCATTGCAACAATTTCAAGAACACTCTGCAACAGGCAAGCAATTACATATTTCAGTGAAACCTCCATTTCATTTTTTTGAAATTGTGGGTAGACTAAACTCAATGAATTTAACTAAGGAAATGTTGTTTTTGCTAATGCATATTCCCAGTAGGCAATCAAACGACTATGCACTCATGCTATCATAGTCCATTCCTGATAAGATGCGGTGTTGTCAAGATCCAACAACCATGGCATCTTATGAAATACTGAGTTTTATAGAAGCGAAGTTAGTATCCAATAATTGATATGTCAGAGCTCATTCAACTGAATGGACTTTTACGAATTATCCCTAATGTTGAGCACACATTGTTACTGTAGGCAACTATTGCAACGCGTAAGTCCTGAGCAGTGCGGGATTCTCTTCATTCCATATACAGTATATCAGCTCAATTGTTGATAACTGTATAATTGGCTCCAATTGAGCGCCGTCAAATTCATGGATCGGTTGTTTGCAGCAATTGTTGAAGTGTTTTGTATGTAGTAGGTTTATGACAGGAAACTCCTACCAGTTCTTGGGGACAGAAACCAATTTCGTGATAATTGGCTTTAGATAAGCTTGCATCATTACTAGGTATTGGCAATTTCAATTGTGCCACACCCTCAGCATAATACCTTGATGACGTAGTTTTTCCTCCGTGGAGTTGGAACTGGACTTTAAATGGTCCAGGCAAACGAGGATGAGACGGTTATATATGTCAGCTGTGAAGCAGGTCTTCAAAGACATCGAATTGTATAGAGTGTGAAATTTCTGATATATAATCAGCAACACCGACATGCCGCAAGGATTTGGATATCACCTCTCACAGTATCCCAAATACCAACCCGAGTCTTGGCAATACAAAAACTGCATATTAAGTTCATCACGACAACAGCAATTGGAGAGTGGATGTCAAATTGCCCTTTGAATGAGATTCACAGCATACCTGGACAATCGGAGAATAGGAGGAGCGTCAGCAAAGGACTACATGCACAAACATCCACCCATCTGACTGGATTTGTGAATAGTCCTGGCGTACATTATTCAACAGAATTATCCTAGTTGGTCAGTGACATGGACAGAGAGTAATATACGGACAATGACATTCAGTTTTCAGTGTCGAATAGACCCAGCATGACACTTTCAGAATCGCTGGACGGTCGAAGGAGGCCAAAGGCAAAACCCAACAACACGACGCGATGACAATGGTACCATTGATGATGACAATCTAAGAGGTTAGCAGCCATTTTGGAGGAATGCTCGGAAACCTCCCAATTGCGATAGATATGGACATCGCATCAGCAGGAGAGGCCAGTTGCGCAGCAGGTGGACTGTCAGGAAAGACAACAGATGTGACATTCATGGGTGCAAGCTAACAGTGGGAGGGTAACACGAATGGGATATGACTGAGGAGCGAGACCTTAGAGTCTGCAAGAATACAAGCAGCCTGGAGGAGTCGATAGTAGGGAATAATGGGGCAGCAGGTGTGCGAGGTGAGGTAGCGGCACCAAACTATCGACTAGATGGCTAGATTGCTACAACCATACTTGGCGCATGAAGAGACGGAATCACTCTGCATGAACGAATGTCTGGATGAATGGAAGATGATGTAGAATGATCGCCACAAGCACAATGTACTATGGGGGACAGGCATCGCAGACATGACCGTAGGGCAGTTGGCCAAAGCAAAAATCATAGAAGCTGCACCGAACCAGGACGCGAGATTGGAAAACATAGATGAGACTGCAAGACAGAACAGCAGAGTCCGGGAGGCCTTACAGCATGCAGGTGCAATGTAGAATGGAATGCCAGAAGAACACCAGCTATAGCAGCAACCAAAACCCAAACTAAAACTAAAACTACAACTTCAACAGCAGCCTGAACTGAAACATGAACCCAAATCAATGCCAACACCCTCTCCCGCCACATGGTGGACGACAGTCAAACCCTGAACCAGAATCCAAATCCAAAGTCAATACAAGGCAGCCCGCCCAGGCCCCACCTTGAGCACGAGATAGAGCATGGCAGAGAGACACCTGATTGTAAGGAGAGATAAGAGTGTGCCACTCCTCAATGAGATGGACCAAGAAATTGCATCTGCGATCAACAGAGGGCTTTTCCACCAGCAGGCCATGGCCCACAGTAGAACCATGAATGCAAGGAGCATTGTCAAGTGTGCTATCACGGCAATCGCGCACCTAAATGCAACAGCAGAGAGGGCACTGCTATATTGCAATATCATCATCACAGCAGTGAGGATTCTGTATAATGAAGTCCTTGATGTCGAAGAAAATGAGTCTTGGGAGCGATTAATAACCCTTACAGTACTGCTCGTACGGTAAATAGGAAACTGAACAGAAGGCCTGTACATGATGCGACAGAAAGTTCAAGCAGAGAGCGAGGGCATAGTGATTCCTACACAAGTACGATGTGTGGCAAACAACCGCACCATTAGGGAGAAGGTAGCCCGGAGAAATCGCCACCTCATCAGTTGCTTTTGTCATAATGGGAAACAAGGTGGGACAGAGCTTAATCATGAAATTCATCATGGTGGCAGGAGTGTAGTACCGAGTCAAGCTGTTCATGAAGGTGGGCCCTGCCAGGAGATATGAACACTGCTGCAGATTGAGTCACATTGGGAACACGTGCGGCAGCAAGCCCCAGGGTGGCTACTGCTCTGGCCATCACAGAACTAGCAACCACAAATGTAAAAAAGTCGGGAGTATGGCAAAGCTGGTATCACACTGCGGCCACTCACTGGAGAAATGGCCCAATTGCAAAGGAAATCATATTTTGTCCAACAGCAGGTGCGCAAAGAAGAGCGAAGCTGCCAAAGTGGCACAGCAGAACAGATAAACGGGTGCAGCGGAACAAGCTCCCACGAGCGAAGCTATGTACTTGGCACCAGGGACGAAAAGAGTGTTGCTTGGTCTTAGGCCCAGGGGAGGAGTAGCCGCAGCTGGGTGAAATGAAGAAGAGCAGAGAGCAGATGTACAGGCGGGGGAGGCAACGGGGGTAGCCTGAGATGTCATAATAACCGAGACAGAGATTGCGACTACCACCACGACAGAAACAGGGACTGAAACAGAAGCAGATACCGTGGATACCAATCATTAGTGTGATCCAGAACCACTGCACAAGGTTGTCCGAGGGGACCATTACAGTGCTGGGGACGAGAGTAAAATGCAAGGCAGACATCATATCCTTCCATGAGCCACCAAGAGAGAATGGAGGAATTGGGATCTGCCATTCAGCATTCAAATTTAAAAAAAGAAAAAGAGTTTGGATGGCGATATGGAGATGGAGCAGCCTGGTGGTTGATGAGTGGATGGATACAAGCAGAGGAACTAGCGACGATGTCATGGCTACTGACATTACGAGGAGATGGGAGACAATAACGAGAATCCTCAACATTTGCAATCAAGGAATCAAGCAATTGCGAGAGCCACCAGAATGATAGTTGAACTGGCAGAGAGTCATTTGGCAGGTTGGAACTGTCCTCACAGGAGATTTCAATGCGTATAGCACACAATGGGATCCATGATACGAAGTGCAGGAGAATGCTGCATTCTGGGAAGAGGTGAATAACAAAAATAAACTCGAATTGGAAATAATGGAAGAGCCACCGACCATGGGACACAAGAAGGTCATGATGGCGAGTCAGTCATCGACCTGATGCTGGCATCCCGACCAATAACAAAATTGTTCATAATGGTTGGCGACCACACCGTCGGATCTCTCAACAAGGTTATACAATTCGTGGTGGAAGTAGACAGCCAGGAAGAGGCAGAGTATGACAGGGTAGGATGGTGCAATTTAGCTGCAATGACGGATGAGGATGTGGAGGCAGCGGAGAAGCTATGGATGGAGCTAGTGAAGAAGTGGGCTCACCTGGATGCAGAGTGCACAGCAGACGAGGTGGAGCAAGAGACCGCATGGTGTCAAGAATCAATGGGTAGCATTCTCGATACCATAGAAATGAGAATCTGGATCTGTGCCAACTCAAAGGTGTGGTGCAATGGTGAGTACAAGGACAGATGAAAGGCGGTCAGAGGAGAGACATTGAGGCGAAAACATTCACGGAGGCCACAACCGCAAAAGCACAGCTGCAGAGGTCGTTTTGAGAGTCCAAGAGGAAAATGCAGACTGAGTACTTGCAAATCCTCAGGGGGGCTGAGGTATAAAAAGCAGCAAGATACCCGAACCCTCAGGCAGGCATGACCTTGCAGGCCTTAACAGATGGAGAAAGCCAACAAGAAAAGACATAATTGGAGAAGAAGGAGATGCTGAGGTGTGAGTCGTTTCCTCCGAATGATGACGACCAGTACCACGAACTGCCTCCAGCAGCAAGCGGACACTCACACAGTACCCAGCAAGGAGTCAAACAAGCATTGAGTTTTCAATTGGTCACAAAAGAACTGTGGCCAGACAAATTGTCTTTTGGCGCTATACAGCTGCTTTGGAAGTGGGACAAAAATAGGATTGTGAGGCTGACAAAGGTGACCATTTGCTCAGGATAACACCGAGCTGTATGGAAGCGAGCTAGTGCTGTGGTGATTTGCATGGCTTGGCAAAGGAAACTATACCAAGATGAACGCCTATCACTCCATATTACTGTTCAGCTGCATGGAGAAAGTGGTTAAGACAGCAGTCACTGAGCTGCTGTCCAAAGAGGCCAAAAGAAGTGAGCTGATAATTGAGAGACAATTTGGATGCAAACAACGACGGTCAGCAATCGATGCACCGGCTATTATCGTGGACAGAACTAATGCAGCTTGGAAAAATGGCCACATCACAGGCATGCTTTGCATTGAAATTAAAGCAGCCTTCCCAAGCCTCCTTGCCAGAAGAAAGACTAGTTAACTTAATGAAGGTAAGGATAATGGACGGGGACTGTATATGATGAATGGAGAGCTTTCTCATAGAAAGAATGGTGGAGATGATAATTGAAGGCAATGTCATGGAAACCAACCAGTAGAAGCAGCGGTACTGAAAGGCTCACCTGTGTCACTGATTCTCGTTGCGATTTACACTTCAGAATTGATCAAATGTGTCGAAGAGTACATATCAGCAGTTGAAGGGCTATCCTTTGTGGTCGACCTTGGCTGGGTGGTGACGGGAAGTGATGTCAATCAGGCCATTACTATACTTGAGAGATGTGCTACAAAGAGCATGGAGTGGGCAAGTTCACAAGGAGTACTGCTCAACACCACAACAATGAAGGTGGCGCTGTTCACGCGCAGACGTGGCCACACAAAACACCTTCATCCAAAGTTGACAGTAAAAATCAGAGACAGAGACCAGGTCATACAATTCAACATACAGGCAACATGCTGGCTGGGTTTCGGGAGGGATGCTCACATGATGTTCAAGGAGCAGCACAACACATCAATGAAGAAGGACAGGCCAGCAGAAGCCAGACTCCAAACTCATACAAAGACATCCGGGGTTATTGCAGAGAATGTAATGGCAACCTACATGGCATCTGTCCATGAAGTCGCATCATATGGAAGCGAGCTCTTGTGTGTTCCCACAGATGCAGGCAGAAATCTCAACAACCTCAAACACCTCCGCAATCAACAAACCAGGTCCATCCTGATGGTGATGCCCCCAACCTCACAGGGTGCACTTCTGACAGATTCAAGGCTTACACCCGCACCTGTAATCTTTGACTCCACACAATAGCGATTTCCAGCAAGACTACCAGCCGAATACAGTAGGAAGCTAGAAGCGTTACACCGACACCCCTCTTTTGGTACACCTACAGGAAGAATATTGAAGGAAGTACATGAGTACGGCCGGACAACTGAAGTTAGTGATTGGAAGCCCCCAAGCGAAGAAACGGTGGTTAGAACCAGTTGACTGGACAATTCCACAGCCGCCAAGAGAACCGCGCAGCGCTGGGAAAGAGAGAACAAAGCCACAATCACAGCAGGGGTCTGGATGTGGTGGAAAGATGGATCACTCTCAGACGATGGCTGAGTGGGAGCCGCAGCAATGTGTCAACTGGCAAATCAATGGAGTTCCTGCCGCAGTTAGCTGGGCACTGGGCGCATGGAGGTCATCCATACTGAGCTGTGGGCGATTGGAACAGTACAGAATGTGACTATTGAGAAGAGCGAATAGTAGCGATGGGATGGAGTGCAGAATCTGGCAGCCTTAAGCGACTCACAAACCACACTGTGATGAGCAGCACACCTTGAGCTGGGCACAGGGCAGCAAATAGTGAGTGGCATCTATCGAAGATCACAGGCTCTCCACGTGCATAACATCACAACTGAAAATCACTGAGTCAAGGAACACTCAGGTATAACTGGATATACAGACGTGAACCCACTGGCGAACATGGCCCGAGATGCTAGGGGAGACACATTGTTAGAGCGGCCATAAACCTCGGCCACGAATAGAGTGAGAGGAATTTAGGATGGGAGGTGTGTAGCCAAGGCAAAGTGGGAGGCTGACAAGTGCAGCAAGCGCTTCAGTAGTAGACTCAAGCGCAGGATGGGGACCAAGAGACCTGTTCCGATGGCAAGTGTAAACTCACTGGCTACCAGGTTCGACAGTCCAAGGTGCATGCATGCACACACTAGAGTCTATCTTAAATGGTTCAGCCACCAACAGGACAATCAGTGATGGTGGTGTGGAGGGACAGCGGCCCAGATGCAGGAGCACCTCTTCCGCCATCGCAGCTAGTAGGGAGATGAGCAGAAAGCACACTGAAAGTTAGTGCAAAACGGGACGGGCTGGAATCCGGTCAGATGCCCGTTCGTGGAGTTCTCTGTGCTGTTTACCTTTGCACAGTGGGACTAGGCAATGATGGACATCTTGCCAGCTACTGAAGTTGGGTAGTTCCCACCTAAATGAATGACGGCATCATATGGGACAGGCACAGAGGCCGCCTCAGGTGTATGGGGTGGTGTCAGTGGGGTTTGTATCCATTCTCTTTATCCTTTCCTTTCTGGTTCTTTCCTTTCCTTCTTTTCATTTCTGTTCAATGTCTCAATTCTCAACTTTCACTTTCATTTGTCAGCGGGGATGCAGGGTAGAGAGGAGGGAGCTCTACAATTTAGCCGGCTCACCCAGAGGCGGAAGGGGTATCATATTCTGCCATACTCTAATTAGTGTGCATACAGTATGAATAAACAACAACAACAGGGTATGGATATCATACTATCTACAACAAGATTTATCTACAGATACAGATTGGCCTTCGCAACCTGGATGTTCAGCTGTTTACTGTATTTCCATGTATAATGTACTCATTCTGCATCGAACTCATCAAGAATACTGCTCTCTTTAAATTCATAGTTGTATGTTGGTATTTCAGTTCAATATCACGCAGAAATCTATTACTCCGTGTACTTGGTCAATCTGAATGGCTTCGTCAAAGCACATCATTGATCAAGATGCAACTGGAATGATATGTCGCAGTCCAACGGAAGTCCAATGCCCACACTGTAGCATGATGGGTCAGAGGATACTTCTGCTAGGATACGCTTCAGTCGGCACTACTTCTTCTGTAGAGGCAAAACTGCTTTGGTGTTGATGTTGGACAATGCAATGCTCAGAGTCATGTACATCAGTGGACAAATAGCTTAAAACCATACCAATTAGGTTGATACTATCGATCAGAAGCAGAAAACTGATCAGGTCCCGTCTTCTTCATTTGGACGGTAATCTTCACACGGCTCCTGAGAGAAACCTCATTGTTCTTTGCTTTGTCAGTCCAGAAGTTATTTGGGGATTTTATTAATCAATACCAAGGCTGAATCTCCTGCTGGTACAGTAACCATCATATTGGTTGCCTTTATAGGCAAAAGAGAAACTGACATGGTCACTGCCCCATTCTGAAAATGAGTGTCAACAGAGTGTCAAGAATTTTTGGCTATACATCATCCATAGCCTGAGTGGCAATTGGTTGCAAACATCGATAAACAAGGTACTGGCGGAGTTCGGAGGGAGATACCATACTGAGGGACTTCCAGCACCATCCCGAAAATGAAAGTCAACGAATCATCATCAATTTGTTGTCTTGGAACTTGCCTAATCCAAGCGGTGATTGGTTGCAATCATCCACAGATGAGGTTGTGGCCTCCTTCAGAGGCCGTACCATTAGCAATACTGTTCGTGCCACATCCTGAAAATGAGTATCATCATAGTGTTAAAGATTTTTGGTCTTGCATCTTGTGTAATCTAACTGGCAATTGGTTGCAATCATTCATAAGTGGGGTATTGGCCACCTTCAGGGGCAACTACAATAGGGATATGCTCCATGCCCCATTCTGAAAATGAGTGTCACTGGAGCATTAACAATTTTTGGTTTTGCATTTTGGCTAATCTAGGTTTCTCCTTATCACAATACTTCATATATGAAGAAATGCTGGCTGTCTCAATTGAAACACCACAGGATAGATACATTGCCCCATGATGAAATTGAGAGTCAACGGAACATCAACAATATTTGGACTTGCAAGTTGAATAAATGTGGCATCATGAAGATATATAAGTTTATAACAGAACTATTGACTGCCATTATTGGCAAAAATTCAACATATTACATAAAAAGCATAGATTTCAAAATAATCAGTATGGCAAACTGCAAAACATCCAAAAAGAGATTGTTCGCTGCTGAATACGCGATTTTGATAAGATACTATTCCAAAATGGCAAAAACAAGAGAATTTCATAACTGTACCAATGGATCCGCTGGGTGACCCACTGACAATCCATCCAATTCAGATGGGTTGGGAGTTTTCGCTTGAGCCACACCTGAATTGACGGTCTCGGTATAGTGACAATTTGAATTACCAATGTAACAACAGTTTGGTTCCGATCAGGACCAGGAAATCAACTGACTGTCCGGAACCGTTGCCCAGACTACATCCTTCATACCCCCAGTATTCAGCAAATTCCCAAAATGTTAAAGGGACAACGTTAACATCAATTTACATACTTTTGCATTCACCGAATATATCAATTAAACCTTATTCTGATATATGATGTATAGGTAATTTGATCTTAGCAGATTCCCTCTGATAATTACATATCAATATATTCAACCTTATAACATTACTTCTGTTCCATCCAGATTGATGCTGATATACTTACTATTTCTGTATTTACCTTCAAATATACTTTCTTATTTCTGCATCTAGCTTTCTAAAATAGCAAGATATCTACATCAATGCTATTGCTAATATTCTTCACCAGCATTGCTCAATCTTAGTTGCACTGTTTGGCTTTCACACTTCTTTAACTTTTCCCTCCAGATTCAACCATATACATTTCTACAGTTATATATATTTTCTATAGAAACATTAACATTGACAGTGTGGGAATACAACCTATGGCTAAAGCAATTTCAATCTTCTTTCTAATACTAATAAATTCAAATATCAATAGAATAATCAAACCACAATAGTAGAAACTAATTTTCAATATTGACACTTACAGAAATGTTAAGTCATGAGTGTGATGATCAGAACTATCAGTAGTAATTGTATTCATAACGTCAGGATTGGAGAAATGTTCCAGGTAGCTTCATAGAGCTTGAATTTAGTGAATAAGTACCTGGAAGCATTTTGAGATTCATTAACTATACATTGAAATATTCTTACCTTCCAGTATCTTTGCATATTTTGAAATAATTGATGCATCTATATCCAAGTGTGTAATCTAGATCAATACTGCATATAACAAGAGTCAGAAATGTATTGACAACACAAGTACCCTATTCTGCAATACCTTCATTATTATCAGCATTGTTGGTATACATACACTAGTTGTGTATCAGTTTTCTACTCTAACCTTTAAGATTTCACATGGACTGCACTCTTCAACTCTTGTTTAGCTACTGAGAATTACATCAAGTGAATAACATTTACTGAATTGATCATCATATCTGACTCTGTTAGTCTTATCCTTCAATATTTCAATATTTGATATTGGTTAACTGGATGGTGAATAACTGAACTGCAGCAGCAGATATTATCCAAGTCTCTTGGCTGAGTATTGTTACACAAAATCTCTAGCTTCATCCAACCAACTCATTTATAACATTTCAAGCTAACTGTAGTAATAATCAGACTAACCATCTTGAGTTTGCTTTAATTCTATTCTATCTCCAATTTTTCAAATTTTTACTTATACAGTCTAAACCAACTAGACACAGCCACCTTCCAGTGAGTTCCATTCTAATTATCTTGAACAAATCTTCTGTGGGTTGAAAGCAGCGTGTTATAGCAAACTTCTGTTGGATTATGTTACTATCATTTTAACATTGCTCTCTTCATATCCAGACTAACAATCTGTTGTACATTACCAATATATCCTATGGGAATTCCACTTGCCCAACTTCTACATTGAATATCGTTTGTCTGCTACCTACCACATCGCTGTGTATGATTTCCACCCAATGCTTGACATATCCAGATTGACTATTTCCAGTCTACAACCAGTGATTCCTATTTTGGATTTGGCCATTTTGTATGTTGTATCATTCAAAATAGACATCTCTGGATAGGAATTTTTAGGTGTATACATACCATTACAAGCCACTTTCTAATCTATTTAATCTTCACCATCCTTATGCTGCCCTAAGACTATCGAAGCTAATCTTCTACAGCCTTCTCTCTACAAGTTCCATCTCTCCAGACTGTGTACATTGTACATTCAATTTTTTTTTCAATCTATTCTGGTGTATCACTATCTATTGTTAGATTCCAGTTACTTTTCAATACTATATTCAAGTACACCTGTAAGTGCAGTATAGTAATATCACCAATAATAGTGAGGTACAATTTCACAGGGCCTCTGTATATTCAGTTGCCAGTATACCTGAAGGTATACATCCAAGATGACCTGAATGTGAAACATCAAGTGAATCTCTACCTATAAATGAATACTGCAATTAATGTTTGATATACACTGCAGAAGGATCTGCAACTGCCACAACTGGTCATGTATATTTTGAAATAGCAAGATTGGTTTATCTAGACAATAGAAATGGAAAGAAATATTGTTAAAAATATATAATTGTGATTTCGTGTGTATTTCAGACAGATTGCCAACATGCAACATTTGTTACGACAGTGCTTGGAAGCGAATACCTTGTACAGACCTATTATTCATTTTAGCGGTGAGGGTTGATTCTAATGGTCAGTAATATAATTCAAATACATAATTTGTATTAGCGGGATTGAAATTGAAGCATAATTGTCCTCAATCCATACTTGATTCTGCTCTTTTCTGACTCCATTACAGTTAGTACATCAGTGCATTCTGTTTGTACAATCCTTGTGATCTTTGACAATTACCTTGTTTTAGGTGAAGCAATCCTTCCTGGATTAGTATCCTGTCGATTTGTTTACAACTTCAGTTCCTTTATACTTCACTATGTTGCCTGTCTCAGCTTTTGATCTTGCACAAGGTGCTCTAGTTCTTTGTTGTGATATGCAATTTGTCCGTTTACATTATAGAGGTAATTCAAGCTCCCATCAAGATTAGTACTATCCCTATCTGCTACTACTCCAAAGGTGGGTGTGAGATGTAGTATTTCTTAACAATTCAAAAGTTTTGGAAACTGATTATGATCTACATACTAAATCAAGGAATGTTGTAGCTTTAATAGTGCAGCTAACCTTCAGATACACTGCACTCTAAACAGAGACTGATTATTCCTGGAAAACTTGAAAAACATGGTAAAAGCCAAATGACAATTATGACCACATATCTGCCTTTCATACTCAGCAAGTGGCGGGGGAACCACAATGAACCAAATAGTTTTCTAACTTACAGATATAAATATAGATGTGGAAATGTAAGGAATACTCAAGATTATTTCTGATATTTCTTCACTGGTAGGTTCGACCTAATTGCTACTAGATTTGCCTCTGTTTATTTCGATGCCAATGTGATTTCTGTATGTTCTAGTCCTGAGGGTAAGACTACTACAGATAGTCAAGTATTGATATTAAAATTACCTGATAGCAGTTTCATGTGAAGATGTCAATATCCCCAAGATTCCTCATCAATATAGTAATGAGTTGCCACATGTTATTGTCTTCATTTACCAATAGTGTTAGAGTATGGTCCTCCCTGTTTTAACCATCCTCTACACAATATCAAATAACCAAAGATGACAGATTATAACATCAACTTTGGTATCTTGCATTTCAGTTATTTAGTATTTGCAAAATCAGCTTGCACATCACCTAACTATGCTTGTTCACATTTGTATTAACACCTCATCTTCAGTAAAGGTCAGCTGCCATTACATTTGAAATATTGTCAGCAACTGAGCAATGCTCTGGCAATCTTGAGTACAATGGTGTTATGCATACTAACTCATTTCAATAACTTGATTTACTTTAGGCCTCATATCAATAGCCAAAACCATTATTTGCAGAGATATTGAATGCCCAGACATCAACTGTTCGATCACTAGCATGTACCAAGACATGTTGCTCACATCTGACAACCTTGGTTCAAGGGTCTCTTTCCATCACATATTGCTTATTGTCTTCTGTATATGTAATTGTGAATATTCTCAACTTGTCTGTGTGCTGACTTACTAGCTAAGATGCAGTAGGTGTTGTGGATAATCATGTACACTACTACAATTTATCAAATGAGCCTTCCAGTTATGGCAACATAATTGAAATATGAAAGTTTAATCTACTACCAGCTACCCGAGCAGAGACAAATCAATTCACATGCAGTTCAAATGCCTTCCCAGTACAGATTACATCACTGGCCAACTCAATAATCTGACTAATTGGGGTTATGCTTTGGCAGCCATATGAGGGATCTCAATTTATTTATAATCTATTTAGTACTATCTGTTAGGGGTTCTCCCCAAGCAGCGATAATGGTACTTGAATAAGTCTTATGAATACATATCACGGAGTTACTCTTGGTATAGTCACGTGATGTGCATAACACCTGTTCATGACGTGCAAGTTGGCCAGTCCTATGTCCTTTAGCAGGGATACATAGGAGTCACGTGTTGATTAAATAAGTGACCAGGATCACTTAGCGGATTCACTTAAGATGATGCAACTATGTCGCCATAGCGGGAAAGCTTGCTTTAGCCGTGCGCATAGTTTTCAACCACATTCGCTATACTTGATACTAGCGGGACATGTCTTATCAGACACAACAGTCAATAGTCAATATGCGATAACGCAGGATCCTCGACTTATTGCCTAAGGCAATAAGAGTTCTCGGTGCACTCCCCAGCCAAAGAGAAGGGTGTCGGCCTAAGCATGACGTGAGTGAGGGAATTATGACGTCGGCTTAAGATATGAGGCCGGAAGCAACCCTGCTCATTGGCGTGAGTTAGTATGCATTGCAACGTCAGCTTTGTATTCAATACGAGATGACGAGTCAGGTTCTACGTTCGCATAGTATCGGTTGGTCGCCCCTTAAATCTATGACGCAAGCCAAATAGCCGTTAAGGTTAGGCATTAATTTGTGATAAAGCACTGCCGACCAAGATCGGAAGATGTTTGAACTATTGATGCAAACGGATTGCGAGATGTCTAAGTTCAAGTTTCATCTGACACACTGCATGACGCGTAGTTGCGAAATGGATGGCCTGATTCTTATCAGGAGCGCTAATGCTTTAATACCTCATTTACGTAACATGTATCTGTTATCAGTGGAGTCCTAGCGTCGAAGTATGGTCGTACAAACCCCCGAAGATGACTATAAAGAGATGGCATTGCTCCGGCAATGAGAAGACAAGCTCAAGCAGCAATCCACAGTCAACAATCAGAACACTGAAGACGATTTTAAAATATTATTAACAATTCTATCTATTATAAACCATTACCATTACTTCCCTCATCCACCTACGTGATCAGGCAACCTATGTCTGGGAGACACTTGACACAATCAGAATACGCTCCCTAACAAGTTGTCGGGTTATTCGGAGATCTACTTTATAAGTTGGATGAAGCACGTTTAACCAACACCTACCAAGTGGTTTTTCGTTTTTGTCACCTCGAGAATATCGACTACCTGGTGTTGAGATACTTGAACACCGGCGCGTTACCATTCGAGGAGTGGGCCGAAGAGTGGCTGCACGAAGGGGAAGCTTAGTCTTCCTATATATCAGCGATGGGAATTGGAGACGGTACAATTTAGGTCGCTCTTGGACAAGTGATTCAGTTGGTTGAGTCTTAGGACAAGATGAGGAAAAGAGTAAAATAGATAGGCGGTTGTACTTAAGTCAATAAATATTGTAATGATTATTGGGATTAAGCACCCCTGTAACACTATCACCACTGACAGGGGATAATGCCTAACTATATTGCTGTATAAATAATGTAAAACTGTATCTATAATTACATGTGGAATGTTATGAGTATTCTTTAAAGTGCAATCTGAATGAGACTATCATTTAGCATTGGAGATACTTTTACTGCATGGTAGACACTCTATATCATGATACATTTTGGTTGAAACTTGTAGTTTTTGCTGATATGCTCAACTGTATAGATTGACATTATCTTAATAATAATCATGGGTACAAATATTCAGCCATATTCGACTGACACAAATGGATGTTATAGTGGTTGTTCAAATGGTGATACTATGAAATGCTTGATTTTATATTGCTGAGCAATGATACAAGTAGTGTTAGCAACAGGTCAGGGTAACCCACCAGCGGTCCGGGTTTGGACAGAAAAAACGATTCGGTTCGGTACCAGACCCATCCAAAAAACCAAACCGCTCTGTCTTGGTGGGGTTGGTACCCGGACCGGACATGAATCTGCGGTTTTTTGGCCGCGTTTATCACGCTGCAGAGCCTCATTTTCGGGAACTCAGAACTTTCGCTCCAATTAAGTATTTGAGTTGTCATCGTATCACAATATGATATATACGTACAAGATGCAGTAATAGATGCTCTTTCACCTCCCATTCTCCAATTTGCGATCCAATTACTACTCGTTGAGTTGCTGTGTAATAACGCCGAAAATTGAGCGTTTTTTGAAGCGACTCAATGAATAGTAATCGGATCGCAAATTGGTGAATGGGAGGTGAACGAGCAACTAAATCTGCATCTTTTACATATAGATCATATTGTGATACAATCACAACTCAAATACTTAATTGGAGCCAAAGTTCTGAGTCGGTGAAAATGTGGAACCGCCCAAAAAACCGCGGGTTCAGTGCGGTTCGGTTCTTTGATGGGGTAAAACCTGTTGCAACAGTTCCATTTCGGTTCCAACCCGGACCCGTAACTTAACCGCCAATTTGGAACCGTTGCTAACACTAGATACAAGGCTATGATTATATAGGTACAAGTGTATATGTGTGCATACACATGTAGGTATAGACACTTCAGGCTGACAGCAATCTCAAGTCAGATGAGGCTTATCTCTATACATACAAGACTCTCCTCTGACCATGCAAGTATTGTTTCCACCCAGAAATCACAGTGACCTATCTTGCAATCCTCCCCCTCTCGCTATAAAGCATGGAGTCATCCACAAATGTACCAATGGTGAATAGACTGCGCAACCCACCCACATGCAAACGCTCATCACATAGCAATCTTCCTGTGAAACCCTGCCCAATGGACAGCCTATTGTCAGGCATATTCAATTCGTAGAGCTGTACACATGGGCCGGGGGAACAATATACAGCTTGCAGCCCGAGATGGATTCATACCAGTATTCACACCCTGCCGCTTTCACTGCAATACCGATACTGTTGACTATCTCTGACAATGCACTTGAGAGCATGCTTGCGATCTTGCTAAAGCCAGCTTGAAAGGATGTTTAAAAGCCTACTTGAGAGCCATTACGAGAGAGCCTCAGATAAGGATGTACAGAGTTTTCCACACCCAGCATTTGGCAGATTCAAAACCCCAAGTTTGTGTAAGCGTTGGCCAATACAAGGCTCGAAGTCAGTAGAAGCTTTGCCTACTGGAAGGCTCCAAGTCTGTGGAAGCTTGGATGCTAATATTGATATAGCCAACCTACTTGACTAAGTGGCTCTGGAACTATAATCACGATCACCAATACAATTGTCATCGGCTTCATCACCACGCACATCATCAACATCGCTATCATCATAACATACCCTCAATACGCAACCATATACCCAGAATCAGTGGGAAGGGAACTGTAGATTCCACTGGATATTTTGATCAAGAGATCTGCTCTCCCCATGATTCAATTGTCCACCTTTCACCCAGAATCTCAGGCTTAAATTGTCAAAAGCATGAGCATGAGGCATCATGAGACCTCATTGTGGTGGCCATGCTAACCATTTGGTTAGGACTTTGATAGTGGCTGACATCATGATTTTGGCTACAGCTACCCGCCTCCCAGCACCCACCTTCCAGTGCCTCGTATCTACAACCCTGCAAATCTCTGGATCAAGCACCCAGCAGCATCCATAAAAGCATATAGTGGAGTGAGATTAGAAGTGTCTAGTCTCTAGAGAGCATATGTGAGCTCACTTGGGACCATATAGTCAAGCAAGCTGGGAGTGTGTCATCAAATGCCCTTTGTACATGAGAGAGTGCTCAGGAGTATACTTGAGAGCGTCTTGAGAGCTTGGGAGTGTGTACTAGAGAGAACATGGCAGTGAAATTAAAGGTAGTAAGATGTGTAGTATTGAGGACACATAATTGCACATGTGTCATAGTTCTCTAGTTACAATATAGGTCCATAGGACCTCATAGTACCATACATCAAATATGGTATTGATTTCCATCCTAGAGACTGCTTCTCTATATGTGATATGTTGTGTACGGTCATTTTGCCCTGGGGTAAGATATCAAATGAGCAAAGATAACAGAGACAAAGTGATCCCCATAGTAGCTTCCTAAAAACCCTGTCAAACTGGGTATGGAGAGAGTACTAGTATGGCATGAATGTGGCCATCAATAGAGAAACAAGGAAATACATATTGCCACTAGAAAATTAAAACTACCTAAAAACAAAACCTTAAATCTAACATTAGGACAACTGCTATTACCATAGCCCTACTGCTTTCAAGAATTTCTGATGCATATACATTGTCATGGCCAACATTAGTATATTTGCCACATCCGTAATTATTTCCACATACATGATCAAATCAATGTTGTGCGCATAGTGATCTCGACTGTGATTATTTCAAACAATAATTAGCTATGTATGAGCCTTTATAACCCCAGTTGTGAAATGACTTAAAGCACTCTGATTGGTGCAATTGATAAGAAGAAGAGATACATCTTTGTTGCATATATTTTGGTGCAGCTGCAGTTGCTACTTTCCTTCTCAGAAGCTTCCAAAAGAAGTGACAAATTGAACTTCAATAATTGACAGGGCAATGAGCTCGTAATTTTGTAAGGCAGCTCCGTTGATGAGACGAAAGTCCTTTCAACCTTCCGATTTAAGGTCAGCACCATTCTGGGCCCAATCCGAGTCTGTTTAGCCATTTAGTTGATTATTGCTGCCAGTGCTGCCTCAGCTGGTAAGTGCAGTGATAGTGGGCAAAGATTGTGAGGTACTAGAGAGCTCTATTGGTGGCAGTATGATTGCTAGGGAAAGAATGGAAATTGTATCAGCAAAGTGCAGTGACTGCAAATGTGGTATTTCCCCAAGTTACAAGTGCCATTTACATAGATAAACTGACTATAGCCTGGTAGCCTTCGGTATCGGTGATTTCTTTCTCCCTCTCATTTCTTGCTGGATCTAGTGTCATATTTGGATCCATTGGAGTTGATACACTGTTAGCATTCTGCATATTGAATTGTTAGACAATCATTGTGCTCATGGTCTTCTGTCCAAGACAAATCCAGGTATGATTTTCCTCACGGTGAATATCCATGCCAAGGAATTGGCATGTCCGCCCAGATCTGGTGATGTTGTATTTTCCTATGAGCCCCGCCTTAGGTTAGTTTACATCTTTGGTAGTACTTTCCAGGTACAGCATTGGAATGCCATCAACCTTCCAAAGCATCACAATATCGTCAGTGGGTAGAGAGAGTTTGGGGTCAGCCAGGGTCTGGGTAAATCTTATAGAGAGCAAAATGGTTGTAATATCATTGTGTTCAAGTGGTGGTACTTGTTTGAGACCTTAAAGTTGTTTCTATATTTCAGTAACAATTGCAGATGCATTGAGGCCTTCTGGCTAACCTTTGGGCAGGGCCATATAGATAACATCATCATTAATCTCCGCATGAATACTAGCAGTGACAACATGTAAATGACAGATGTTGCAGGCATGACTTCTAACAACAGGAATGACATACCAAGCAGCGGAGAGCTGTCCAACAGGGGCATTAGGTTGTCGGTAATGCATTTGTTTGTAGTCTTTATTAAATTACATGGCCTCCATTATATCATATACTGTCATCAAAATTGTGTTTTGTCTTGTAGATCAAATTGGGGCCAATTGGCATGACTCTCAATTGCGTACATTTTCAGATGTTGGTAGTTGTGTATGTGATATTGATTAGATTCAATGTGCCAACTTCTTTCATTGCTTGTGACCAGTGCTTCTACTGTGGACTGTAAATTGATTCTGAATATGTCTGTTGATCACGGTCAATAATTATCGATGTGAGTGCCTTTGCCATAATGATTAGTACATTAGGGGAGATATACATCTTACTTCTCCTAATATGATTCATATATATTAGTTGCCAAGATTGCTTGGCTATAACAACCATTTGGCAAGGCTTGTGATGTTTGTGACTGTAATGTCAGATGTCAACAACAGTTTCTCTGGACATTGGTTGTCCATCCACCTTACCAGAAGGATGTAATCTCACGCCTGCACTTGCTGGGAAATCTTCACAGTTGTTAGCATCAGGCAGATTTTAATCAGTATGATCTTCAGAACAGTAATGTTGGCAACTTCCATGCCCAGTACCTTTTCGACTGGTTCCTGTTTCATCACCAAGATGTTGATCTCCATCTGTTTCATCGTGTTCTAGAAGGAGAAGTCTACCTCCATTGTCAATTTCCTCAGTATATTCAGTCTCTTCACATTGCTTCAAGTTGTCTGTTTGGTCACTGGTTTGGCATCAAGCCGGGGCATTTCTCCCCATATCAAAAATGACATCTGACTGTCATTTTACTACTTGGACGGCCAGGTCCCATATTCTGCAAAGAGTAGGCAAACCATACATGTTCCTAACCATTATACATTGCCCATATCTTGGATTGAATTTTCAATTGTGCTGCATCTTGGGGATAAGTCAACTGGTATAGCAGCCAAATCAGTGACAGTGGTGGAGCAGAGTATTATATAACATTACATTGACATCATTGTTGTTACAGGGTTTGCAAAATGTTTCCAATATGATGTGTCGAGTTGGATACAGTACTGGATAGCCATCAGAGTCATATCTTTTCATTAGGCCTTCAATTGGGGCGTGCTGGTGGATGTAGACTGTGGCAATAATTTCTTCTCCACAAAATATAAATAGATGCTGGAAGTTAATTGTCATACATTAAATTTTCTCGGTGATGGTCTGGATGATGTATTCAGCAACCTCAATCCAATGGTGGGTATATATTAAGCATGGTTGAGACGTTGTATCATGAAAACTGAGCACCAGCCAGAAGATCTTGTTATCATATTCGCTGAGGCAATGATCTTACCAAAACCATTCCACTTCATGTTCTCTTGAATTTTCTTGGGCCTGAAATAATACATAGGCTAAGGTGCTTCGTTTCGACTACTTATCTGGAAGAACCCAAACAAATTTATAGCGTGTGTAGTTGTGTACAACAATCTGTCTTCCCACGCCTTGTTGGGCCAAATGCAGACCCATACCCATCAACTTGCAGGTTTTGTCCAGTTTGGCTACACTGTGCCGGTTCCTCTCTCCAGATCTGCATTTCAGGTTACACTGTTTCTTGTTGCATTCCAATATGCTACTGCAAATCACAACATATGGACTATGGTACATTGCTGACTGCTTTGGAAGTATTCACCACCTTAATGATCAAAACATACAAGGATACACTGACAATGCCATCACGAAATTGAGCGTCAATGGAGTCTCAACGATTATTGGTCGTGTATCCAGGGTAATCCGAGGGGTGACAGGTTGCAGACAGTAATAAACGAACTGTTGGCCGCCTTTAGAGGGAAATTAGAAAGCAAAATGCTCCCTGCACCATCTTGAACGTAAGTGTCAAGGGTGTGTCAATGATTGTTGACCATGCATCATGGGTAATTATAGTGAGATGTGGCCATTGTTGAATATATACATTATTATGACTGTATTTTTACGCTCAAGGGCTTATGAATACTAAGTGGTAGCTGTTTGAAGAAAAAGAGTTTTTACTGTCCGGAGGCTGTCACAGGAATATCCCTTGCTCATTCATCTATATTGGCTGGCAGCTCCATGTTTATGGTTTGTAATGATCCAGTGTCACTCATATTACCAAAGATATATGACCAAAAATCGTCGGCGCTCTATTGTCAGTCATCTTCAAGATGGGGCATGGTGGGTATCACTATCTCTGTTGATAATTAAGGCACCCAATAATTCCATTATGACTTTACGGAACCTATTCCCCATCAGATTACCCAGGATGCAGGACCAAAACTCATTGACATTATGTTAATACTCATTTTCAACATGGGGTGGAGAGTGTGTTGCTATAACTGTACCCTATAAAGGAGGCCAATCCTTCGATTGTATATAACTATGAACAAATCCATTTTCAATTACCTGACTTACAAAACCTAAATTGTTGACACTCCATGGTTGCTGATTATGCCACAGGCATATCTGCAATATGCAATTAGTTGATTTGCCATAGTATAATCTTCACATTGTTTTGGCAGCCTTTCTATCATTTTCATTGATATTCTCCTTGATCACTAGATTGTTCCTTAAAAATACATCTAAATATATCCTTTAAAATAAACTTAATAGTGCCTGCAAATTGTAGATGATGATAGACTCAAAAATCCCATTCCGTTCAATCTATGCTCATCTTCACTGCCAGGTTTGCTCGATAGGGTACTTTGGTATTCAAAATCAATGTTGGCTACACTACCACACAGCAGATAGTATACTAACCAGTGGATGTTCCTTCATCAGTTAGCATATCTGGATTATTATCCATATTGTACTTGCTATCCCGGTTAAATGCATTGAGATTTGCCAATTGAGAGCTGGGAGGAGGAGTGTGTAAATACACATATCTGGGTGGCAAAGTGTCAATTTGGAAACTTTGAACTCCCTGTGGGTGACTGGGTGGCACAGTTGGTATTCCAGAAAGCGATGGCATTGGTTCTGGTGTCAGCTGTCTGTTTCAGTCAGGCAGAGGTGCACGCATAACTTTCGGCCGCCCGAATGTCAACTGATTCTTGGCGTTCCATGTGTCAAAGAAGGCATCCGTTTGTTTGGTTTTGACGAAGCATAGCCAGGTTTCATTGTATCGCAGCCTTCACTTGTGTATGCGCAGGAAACTCAGCTACCCGCTCCTTCTCTTCTCAGACTTTACATTGAGTCATCTTGATCTGGTGTTGTGTTTCTTCTATTGCGGGGCGCAAAAACACTCCTGTGGCCATTTTGGCCATTTTCAAGGCCAGGCGCATGCCAGAGTGTTCCAGCTGGACTGGATCTCCTCGCAGTCCCATTGTTGCACAAATGTTGACAATCTAAACAAAATTCATTGCTGCCTCGAACAATGAGATTTTGCTACTACCTCAACAATATATGCTTCTGCAGCCTCCCCAAATGTGATTAATGGCTCTCTGGTTGACTTTCAGAGATGTTGAACACGAAATTAGTCCACCAAAATGCCAGAGCTGAAAACGTCATCATGTTCGATTTTGCAGACGGTGCGGAGAAATGCCTTTGTTCTCCATGGAGGTCTACCGTGATGGGTGGCAATCAATTGGTCACGTAGCTGTCTACATATATCCGCTTTACATTATATGGTTAGTTGATAGCCGTCTACCTTGATATGGATGTACTCACATCCAATTGCATGCTCCCACTGATTCTTGCTGCTGACTGCTTTACGGATGATGTCCAAATGTACATTCTAAGTAGTATTTTGGTGGACTGCATGGGCAGCTTCATTGTGGACTAACTGGTGTCTGTGTTGTTGCTGTGTAACAGTGAGTGCCGCATTGGATGATCTGCCCATCGATCAGCCTGTTTCTGATCCACTCCTACCATGCTGAGGTGTTTAAGTAGACATCAGTTGCTATTGTGGAATAGGGGAGGCAGATGATAACAAACAGAAGTGGACAGTCCTGAGGAATATATAGCTAGCTTTGAGTCAAAATGGAATAAGTGACAGCGAAGTTACACTTTCTACTCATCATGAATCCTTCTACATATGCTCGCAGCATACAGGTATTTCACACCTTCCCCTGATTTGAAGTTAATTGGGCTGATGTTGTTTCATTGTTTATAGGAATAAATAGCAGTTTTCATCAACCAAAATCTCTTCATTGTTAGTGACTAATAGGCAATTCTTGCAGGTAAAGGGTGTCTGGTGAGGTTTGTCTGAAGAACACCCAGGGATCTTACATGAAGCTGAGGCTAAAAATGATGTCATGTTGTACCGTTAGCATTACTATTCCAATTGCAGTAACTGTCAAAATGCAGACTTTGCTATGTTCAAGTTGATCAAATGAACCAACCTTGACATAAGTGACTACTCTTACCTCGATATCGTCCAAATCTTGCAACATCCATCACTTTGCGAAACAACATATTCAAAACAAACTACTATGGTCAACGCTCCCAAACAGAACTTCACCCTGCTGCCAGTGTGCAAACACAGCAAATTGACGAAGCAATTTACATGACGATGACATCAAGTGAATGAAGACAATAGCAGCTGGGAAGCAGAAATAGTTTGATTGCATGTGGCATTGTGCAGCTTGTGATTCTAAACGAATATTGCAGTGGAGAAATAAACAAAAAGGTAGTTTCTAATCAACATAGAGTAACAGAAATGGATCCAGCATTGAGTTCAGATAGAAACAATTGTGGCAAGGAGATGAGTCGAAGTCACAGAGACAGCGACTATGCAGGACCAGGACGAAATACGAAAAGCTGAAAGCGCAGGATAGACAACCTGGGAGCTTGAAGAAACATTTGAGGAGATGATAATTGCACTCAGATACAGTCTGTGTGATCTCGCATGTTCAGACGATGAGGAGGATGGGGATAATGAGGCTGATGAAGCTTGAGATCTGGGCAAGCTGAGCGAAGATGACAAACCCAGCTGGGTGGTGGACACAATATTCCAAACTGTACAGCAGCACATCGAGAGATTCCAGCAGAAGCAGCTAAATCTTGAGCAAGTGACACGGCCAGAATGGGGAGACACGGCCAACTACTTCAATGAATGGGATCAGAACTCACCAAATTGACGGTATCAGCTGTCATTAATCCGCAAATGTACAAAGCAGCCACCACCCCTGCTCAGCCAATATTTGTGGAGCTGATACCATCTCTTGATATCATCCACAGAGAATCGCAAATACCAGAAGGGACTGCTCGACCAGGAAGTAGTCATGTGGGGATCACTTTAGAGATGCCACATACAGCAAACTACAGATTGTCTCATTCACCCGACCCGAAGCGCAATTGTTCAACAAGTAAGGAAACGATACCTGTTAACCCGTAATGTTTCACCCCTGCATATTGCCATCCAAGCGAATCACCATATAGCATTCAGATTCAGATAACAAGATGGTGATGGCTCAAGCATCACCAGAGGAATAGATAGGCTAATTGTTATTTCTCAAGTCATAACTAGTAGAAAAGTAGTTTCTGTACAAGTGTTGGCTCAGTGTCAGTTTATTCGCCATTTGAGTGACTGAATTCTGAGACATGATAGTTCGTCTGTGGATGTGTGAGGATTGTACGCTCCGTGCAAAAGTACTAAACTACAAATCAGGCCGCAAGACGACCAATAAAATCAATACTGTCTCGCCTCTGACAGGTACGTAAGAATGCATAAACTCCAGTAGCGACAAATTAAACTGACAAAGTTTAAGTCAGTGATGTCATATGAGTCATAGATGGAGAGATCAGTGCTGAGTACAAAACTGTCTGAATGACGGCCTGCATGCATTATTCATACTTGTTTACATCTGCATTGCTCTCCACACATAACTGATTTACATAGTTGAGAGATTTGAAATTGCTAATAGTACGTCATGGAAAATGAATAGAAGAAGCTGGCAAAGGGAACATGAAGAAATGGGGCAATACTAATTAAAAACTAGTGGAAAGATCTACAGGCTATCAATTGCCAGCTGCAAGCGCCGGCATGTAATGGAGGCGTATCATCCATCACTCAGACAAGATGGATAATGGTTGTCAGAAATGCAGCGGCCATATGGCAGCCGCATGCAGATGTTACTACCGAGATTCACAATATTGTCTACCAATTATCAATAGATAGTTTGTAGCTTACAATAACTGAAAGTCCGATGACTCTTTGGATGAGCTTAATGTGAGCGTCAACAGAGTGACAACAATTCTTACAATGACACATTACGCATTCCAAGGACTGTATTGTCCCATGTTTCGAATGTAAATGTGTTAATTGGCGTTGTAGCTCAAAAGGCATGTGACACTCCGGTCGTCCCATTCGAAAAATAAGTGTCATCGGACAGCCTATAATCTTTGACGTTGCATCTTGGATTAACCAAGGGCTGTGTGACCACATTAATCCATAACCAAACTATTGGCCGCCTGTCTGGGCAAAAATTCTTGTGATGACTTTGTTTCTGTGTCCTATCAATGATTGTCAATGGACCATCATCATAGCATCAACAGAGCATCAACAGAGCATCAACAGTGGGTCAACAGAGCATCAACAGAGAATCAATAGAGTGTCAACAGAGTGTGAACAGAGTCTCAACAGAGTGTCAGTAGAGTTATAATGCAGTGTGAAGAATGTTTGGTCTTGCAACTTGCATAATCCAATAGCTGTACATTGACATTAACCCCTAATCACAGTATTTGCCAACTTTCTGTGGAATGATGTGAGTAAGAACACCACTACGCCTCCCAGAATTAAGCATCGGCAGATAGGCAACAGGCTTAGTTGGACTCAGTATGCTTCACAGCAATTAACTGGCTTGCATCGTTCCTAAACTGTGTTTTTCACAGTCAGTCTTTTCAACATGTTCTTGAATACAACTTTAAAACAAGGCATGCAATGTATCACAGTTCTTATTTTGCTGTTCCATATAGGTATAGAGATCATATATAAGAACCAGGATTATACTTGATAATAACATTATGTTTGACAGACTTTCAACTCGAAATGGGCAGCATTCAAATTCCTCCCACCATATTGGATTCCCACTCATTAAATACCTTGTTACTAGAGGTTGTGATATCTTCCCAAAAGAAAAGTATATCTACTCAAGATTTGAGCGACCATGATTTGCAAATCATATATAATACAAGGTGGGATTCTATAATTGTGCGGTCGAAGTGTATTACTGTTTGGAATACTTCCGGATATGCGTCTTTGGGACGAATAACTTGCCACTGTTTAATTGTCGAGACCGGGAGCATTCGCGTTTATCAGGAAATATATACAATGGTTCGGAAGTGATAACTCAACGACTCAGCTTTTCTGAATCCCTACACTGTTCTTTCCAGTAGCTCCCAGAAGCTCCCGAACAGGCTGAAAGAGTACACTACATACTGTAAGTTCATGCACTTCAATGGTTTATTTGTCGCTCATGAGGCGTGCCTGGGCTGGAAGATAACATCCATAATGACTCGCAGCTTGTCAAGTTGGCTTCATATATATCCAAGAACCTCATTCTGGCCAGGATTGAAGATCTGAATTGTGAATGATCTTGAATCATAGGCCAGGAAAACCCCGCCAGCGAAAGTGGCATTTGAGCCAGGAATACCCGAGCCGTGTCTCAGCTTCCAACTCTCTCTGATGCGAATCAGAGGTGTTCCAGAACTTCGATGATATGCCAGCAAAAGCTGCGGCTTTGCCACAAATAAGTGAGCCGATGTCTCATATTTTGACACAAGTACTCATTATCACCTTGTCTGTTTTGATTGCCAAATGGGATTAGCGAATATGCAGTTCTGGATCTGTCACGAAGATATCCCCAGGATTCTCCGGTGCACCGGAACTTCAACTATAGACCAGCAAATGCTACAGCTATGCCACAAATATCCTGACACAGGTACACAATATCGCATAGACTGTCTTTACAACAAATGGGATAGGCAAGTATGCAATGATCGATTGGTCATAACGATATGTGCCCAGGACTCTCCAGTGCACCAGAGAATCCAGGGCATATCTTGATGACAGATCGAGCATATGTGCCAATCCCATTTGGCATAAAGACAGTCTAAGCGATATTGATTAGCTGTGTCAGGATATTTGTGTCATAGCCGCAGCATTTGCTGGCCTCAGGTTGAAGTTCAAGTGTACCTGAACTTCGATTATATGGGTGCTAAAGCCCCCGCTTTGCCCCAAATATGCGAGCCGTGTCTCATACTCAGACATAAGTACTTGAATATCACCTAGACTGTCTTATTGCTACTGTGATTGGCAGATATGCCGGCTCAATCTGTCATTATGAATCATATGACGTTTGCTGAAGTGACTCCGGTGCACTTGAAAATGGATGAATTTTGGTTTTTCATTCGAAATACATACGTGGCTTCTGTCTTCCGGTGCACCTCAAATTCGCAACTGACGATTGATTGAAGCCCTTTGCTGCATCATTTTCACAATTCGACTGATGCCATTTATCATGCAACAGGTCAGCTGGAGGAACTTCTGATGTCGCGTATCAATTCACTTCATTTCAAACGGTCCATATTAATTAACAAGAACGCCAATGAAACCCCACTCTAGCCATTTCTAATTCAAGATACAACAATTCCAACATCAGAACTTTGATTCATTTCAACATTGAAGAGAGAGAGATTCATCTCTCCTGTATAGTGTCTCTTACAAACGACCTTTTTGACTATTTGTATTATTTAAGAAGATTACTTTGCTTGAATGTCTCAAGAGGCATACCTTGATGAAGCATCTAACACTCTAAGATTAATGGTTCATCAGACTGCAACGTGTCTCCTTTCTCTGTCAGCTGCTTCGTATCGTCCTCATGAACCTCCAGAATCCAGTATATCATCAATGTCGTGATGTTCGGTCGACTTATCAAGCCATGCAGGACTCGCATTTGTGCAACTCCAGAGTATTTGTGGAGATCACTTGTGTGGTTATTGTAGCCACCAGGACCTGTATTCAGTAACCATGTGTGTGGTACTCGGTTTTGCCCTAGCCGGACAACTCATGCAAATGCTTGTCGCTGCTCATTCCATATCCAAAATTTCTGAGTTATTACTGCAAGATTTGCAGCTGTAAGATTCAGGCCTGTCCCGCCCACTTTGGGTGTGGTTATGAATACAGAGGGATTCCATGAATTCTGGAATTTGAGCTGCATTTCTGTGCGTTCATCATTGCCCATTTCGGCATACATGTGGAATATATCCACATTATCCCCAAAAAATTCATTAGACACCACTTCAAATAACGAACTTGGCTAGGAAGAGGACAAAATTGCACTGCCGTTGCTGGAGGAGGTGCACTGGGCGGTGCATTTTCATTTCTCTCTTCTGGAGGGAGCGTCTCTCTTGATGTGTCGTCTTGGTCAGGTTCGGGATACTCTGCTGGTTACTTGACAACCATTTGCAAAAATGTCTCTTTCAGCCATCGGGTAATCAGAGATTCCACCCAAGTAACAAGTGGCCATTAATCGTGCCATTGTCTAGAGACATCATTGCAATCCTCGGTGTCTCCCAACACTAACGAGAAACATGCTAACTGCCATCTATGAACCCTCCATGCTCTAGAAGCACCCTGCAGAGTGTACCCCTCTACCAGGGTCTTTAGATGTGCTTACTCTTCCTCAGTCCACTCAAGATCAATGAGGTGTGCATTCTCCTTTAGTATCCGGACGGGTGGTTTTCCGTTGTCCAGTTTCGATTCTGACAACTGCCTGACCGTCCATGGCTTTGCAATCTGAATCATCCAGTGCGCCGCATTCTGTTGAGTTTCTTCATCTTTAGTCCAGATAGCATGCATCAAACTCTTCACAGCTGAATACAATGTCTCAGCACCATGCTTTTCCATCACAGTATCATCCTCCGGATCTTCAGGCGCACCTGAAAACAGCCACATTGTCTGAAATCAGCAGTCATAGAGTGAATGGAATCCAGGTGTAGCTGTAACTTGAAGTTTGAATCAAATTTTCTCATTCATGGCAATTTGCCAGCCCACACTGTTTTTAGTCATATACCGATGGGACTAATCAAAAATCCCAAAACTCCATGCACAGTAGGTGAGTTTGCCGTTACTTGATGGTGTTGCTCTTGATGTGAAGAAATCATACAACACAAGGTGGATATTCCATCGGTATTCCAGCTTGTGATTACTGGTGTTCAGATCCTCGTGGGTGAGATTCGGATTTTCGGCATGCAATAAGTTGACGAGTTTGAAATCGGTTCCATATGTCATCTTGTCAATGACACTTTTGAATGTCTCTGCAACTGTAGGCATTGTTACCACCAGGATTGGTTCAAAAGCTGATGTAAGCGCTGGATGCCCCTCTGGTGGAGTTGACTGAATCTCTGACAGAGAGTGGGGTACTGAAATATGTCTCCGCAACGGATACAACTCATGTTCTTCACAAATATTCTGAGGAAAGTTGTTCTGTGTCAGATTAACCCACTCTTGAAGCGTATTCTCCCATAAAATTGGCCGTGGCAACCCCATTACAACTTTCTCAGTCATCAATTTGCAAAGCATTGCTGCTGCAACCTATGTGAAAGTCTTTTCAAGACCCATTTCATCCGCCACCAGTGCTCCTGCCATATCAGCATCCCAAACCCACCTCCTCACAATGAATCAGATGGCCCAAACCTTGTGCGCCAGAAACATAGTTCCGGACAGGCCTGGAATTGAATACCTGCGGCCTGGAACATGGTCATCTGGTGATTGGTGAATAGGACCCACATTCAGCAGCCTGACTGCTTCATAAAGGCACTATTGTTCAAATTGGTTGTTCATTGTAATGAGAACCGTATTCAGTACTAAGCTTGTATTTTCTGGATCGAGGACCTCCTCACCATCCTGAACTTGCTCCTGAACCTCGCTTGCACTTTTGTCCATGTTCATTTCGTCCTCAATGATCTCTTTCAGTGGCTTGGGTGTAAGCTGGGCTGATCAGCTCATATTCCGGCCCTCCTGGAATTCATCTCAATGTTAGGTATTTCAAAGAGAAGCAACCATTTGAACGAATACATGTGGATGGAATACAATCAATTCTATTCTTTCAACCAGAACTTACATTAATACAAGTATCATTCTCTTGCCCACCATCCTCCTCTCCCTCCTCTTCTCCCTCTCTTCCACCCTCTTCAGAACTTTCCAAAGTCTATGTATAATGATTAGTAGTTGCTCACATCTAGCCTTAACAGGGCTGGAGGGATTACCTTTGTCGGCCTAATTACGTGCTCGGCAGTCTCCTTCCCTGTCGCTCTCATCATCTCTACTACAAATATCTTCACATTATGTCCAAGTTTCAACTTGAAAGCATTTGAAAGCCAACAGTTGTACCAAATCTGACTATATATGGGGTCATTGATCATTTGCCTGTGTTTGAATATTACCATATACTCTTCTTCCAATTCGTCTTACTCCAAGGTGCACTGGAACATTGATCTGAGAATGTATGGCTCTTTCGGGCTGCTGTTTTTGTTGATGAAAACAACCAACTTCTCCCAGTGCCTCACATCTGTATACAAGGCTTGGAGTTGTTTGGGGGCTAGAACCATATCCTTGCCATTCGACACCCAGTTGATCATAACCGTGAATATTGTATTTGGCAACTATGGGAGGTTACTGCAAGTGTTGTTGCCCTGCACGCTCTCCCAAATCCGTCGCCGATCACCTGTTGCCTCGCCTTCTCTTTTTCCTCACCTCCCGAATTTTGATTCCACATTTCTTCAGAAACATCTCCAACCACTGCCGACGAATCCATTTAGCATTATTGAAATCAACCAGCGGAAGCCAGGTCTTGAATATGGCCAAAAATCTACGACCACCGTCTCCCAGTGCAGGGGTCCATCTCAAACTTGTTTCAATCAGATCTGCCCCCGGATAATGGACTGATGCTTCCTCTCGAGAAACCCCCCCACCCATACTTTCTTCCACCTGTTAAATGCACTAATGTTGGGCTGCCCCATCCTTTTGGGAAATTGCTTCAAGGAGAACTCTGTTTGCTTCAGGCTATTTGGGGGTTTGCCTTATGCACCGGCGAACTGCGACGAATTGTCGCTCCCATCGGCTGCATCATATTCATCGTGGAACATCTCCGGTAATAGTGGCAAATCCGGAATTCCTGTGACATCTGTTTCCACGGTTCCGCTGGTGGCTTGAATCTTCTCGTCTGGAGGCTTATGGGGTGTCTCCCAGGTGTGCAGGAAGGAGGTTGAGGAGGAGGAGTCGAGCATGTAGATGTTGGCTAATTGACTGGATGATTTCCCGGCAGTCCTGCAGGAACTCTCAGTGCACCTGGAGATGACGGCCCTTGTTCTGGGAACTGCAGAGAGGGGAACATTTTAGACCCGCGATAATCACCTTCGTGCAGGTCATATCCTTCCCACGGTGGCGCATAACATGGAGGATATCCTTGGCTTGCCCTGCTGGCAGGTTGAGAACTGTGTCTCATGTCGAATGGAGACTGGTGATTAAACTGCGCAGCGTCTGGAAATAGCTGCTGTGAAGGAGGGTAACCGTACCCTTGCGGCGGATGATATTGATTGGTGTGTTTCCCACATTGACTGTCTTTGCAAGTGGCATGTTGTGAACTTTTATCTGGTGATTCCGAATTGTCGTCACTGTGTAGTTGCAAGCCAAATAGGCCACCAGGTGGAGCCATATTCACTGTCTTCGGTGGAGATCCTTTCGTCAACATGCTCTGTTAAACAAAGATACTGGTAAACTACTATAGATGCAAGATTAGTTATAGAATCAATCGGAGTGTGGTTAGGTATATTGCAGGTAGCAGTGACCTTCGGCAGAATGAAGGGCTTTTTATATCCTATTCTGGGGTCACGATCTGTGGTGTTTCACTACACCTTTGATCCATGAAACCAATCCGGGCCATGAGAAAATGAAACATTAATCACACACATCCCGCCTTTCTTTGATATATGCTCGAATCCATATACTAGGATATTGGACCAGTGCTCACCTTCGTATGCATCGATGACTTTACAGGTCATTGAAGGGATATAATATGATATCTCCAGGAACCTAAGAAGAACATATATTCAGTATGAAGGTTAGCACAACTAGGGATATTACACATAAGTTGTTCATGTACGACCTTGCAACCTCAGTCAATAGAAGGCCTGTGTGTCAAACAGCAACAGTGATTGCTTCCTATTGAGCTCCTTGTTTATACATCTTAGTTTTCCTCATTATCCACGCTCCAGTCAAGAATTGTGACGGAAGCAAACATCCTACCAGCCTTATCAGTTCTCGATGATCAATGCCCGGACATCCAGCTAGCTAGCAAACTCACCTATTCATTGTATTATGGCAATCTACCTTCATTATCAGCTGCGTGGAGGCTGGAGCATAGGCAAAACTCACAATGACATAGTATAAGGCCCCATGTTTGTGATTGCAGTGATGATAAAAAAGAAACCTCCCCCCCGCATTTGGCAGGGTGCGATGCGGCTGTGACTGTGTTACGATAACCAGAGTTAGCTCACTTTCAAACCAATATTGCTGAGGCTCTATATCACCCTCTGAAGCATCGTTGAGATTCATCCGAATACGTATTCAGTGACTATTTCTCAAATATGGTCAACACTCGCTGGAAACAAGTCAAGTGCTTTATCTGCAAAAGGAAATTATTTGACAAGAACCGACTCTAGGCTCACTATCAAAAATATCAACCAATATCGATGAATGAAGGGCTATTAGCTAAGGGGATTTTACGACCTGCAGGCTGGGATCGACCAAAGCCATTATGGTTCGACTTCAGTCAGTACACCTGAATGGCCATCGATGAGCTTAGTCAACTAATTCATCTACCCTTGGACAATGTACCTGGTGCACCACCTCCTGAAGATACTCCCAACAAAGAAACAATGGACCCCCAGATGGCTGATCTGTCTTGTACCCCTGATCCAACAATGACGAGGGCTCATAGACAGGTAGTTGGAGTGGAAAATGCGGGGGGAAAGCATATGGCAAAGCAACTGGATTGTACAACAAGCATCGCAAGTACTCAGAACAATGGAATCCATGGCATCTTTTTCAGTCAGTACACGACTTTCAACAGGTTGAATCATTTAGCCAGCAAACGAAAACTTGGATAGAGCAACATCTGAGGCGTGACTTGTTAACTTCAACATCGAATCATTTCTATCAGCAGATACCCTACGAAAGCTCCTCTCTAGACTCTATTTCAGGCTTGGCAATGAGAGTTGGATTGAAGATCACTCGCAGATCTTCGGAACATTATAATACCGGGATATTTTCAAATATACACAGTGCCTTTTGGCACATCTCCCATTTCAGGTGCACCTCGAGTTTGAACCGGTGCTCCTTGCATTCTTGGAAAGTCGCCGAATATACAGCTAGATGAACACAGGCGATTGGTGGTGGCATACGCAAGATCACCTGCTGCTGGAGCGACGATTGTGCCAGTCATTTGTACATCCGACAAGACCCACTTAACCAATGTTTTGGGCGACCAGCATGCCTGGCCGCTGTATCTCACGATTGGTAATGTTTGAAAAGATTTCCGCCGGGCACCTAAAACGTGCGCCTGGATTCTTGTAGGGCTGATCCCCTGTCCTCTGAAAGGTGCCAAAATTACTGACGAGGCATGGCATTCCGCGGTTGGAACAGTGCTGTCCCCACTCCGGAATCTCGACATCACTGGCCCTGGCTTGAAATGGGACTGTGCTGATGGATTGCAGAGACAATGTGATCCTCTTTTGGCTGCCTGGGTCGGGGATTATCCGGAACAAGTCATGGTTGCTCAAGCCTCATATCGCTCATTCCCGATGTGTGAACTTGCTAATGGTGCGTTGATGGGGCATTCAACTTTTCGACTACTTGATCACCCACGAGATCCGCATGTTTACTTGGACCTTCTGGAAGAAACTAATATCGATGTTCTGCACACTCTTGGTGTTCATCCAATCTGCAACCAGTTCTGGCAATACCGTCTCTGCAATGTCTATCGCCTTTGGCAGCCTGATGAATTGCATCAGCTGCTCCTGGGTTCAGTTAAAGACTAATTGCACTGGCTGCTCAAATACCTGAAAGCTAGAAATGTCAAGGATCAGTATGACAATTGATTCACATCAGTACCACGATATCCAGGCCTCCAGCGCTTCTCTACACTATTCAATTCGATGAAATGTGGCTCCTGGCAAGGAAAAGAAATCCGGGGCATGATCAGAACACTGGCAGTGAGTTGCGCTCGATCTCTTCACTACTTCAAGGATGCCGGGAAAACTGCAGCGGAAACAGCCTCTGATGAAATCGTGATGGGAGCAGTGTGGGCATTATGTGAATTCTCTCAACATGTCCGCCAACAAAATCACTCTGATCTATCCCTCGCAGTACAAGACAATGCACTGACACAATTTTACAAGAAGAAGGGTGCCTTTCGAGATCAGAAAATGTTGAAGTCTGCAACCGCCAAAGTGGAAGAACTATTGCCAAGAGAATCCGATCATTTACGACAATACAAGATTCATACAATCTGTCCTGCAATGGAGATTCAGCCTCATGGGGCTAAAACTGTTACTACATCAAAATGAAGACAATTTCAAGTGCGCCGGAATAGAGCCCAACAAGCCGCAACTATATGGTCAGATGCTGATCGGCAAAGGGCAATTAAGCAATTGGAGCGCGAAATCCAACAGGTGACACCTGCTAAATGCAAGCTTTTCAATAAATTATTCTAACATCATGAGCAACAACTATTGCAGGAAGTCGGGACTAAGGCAACCGGTCCCAGAAGCCTATTCGCCAAAATACTTCCTCAAATGAAGACTACTGCGGAAGAAGAGACTTACGGGGCGGTAAACATGACCACCGACAAGCTTGTGCAATTTCAGGTCTGTCTATTCAATGGTGGGATTGAAGCCACCACCTGGAGTATCGTTGATACGGACTGCATTGTGACTCTGCTCGAGAGAGAGATATATGGTGTCACTTCAAAAGACCAAATGCGGTTCACGAAGGAATTCGCCATCTGCTTGGTGGACTTTGAAGCTTGGTGGCAGGCGATAGGCGTTCAGGAGCTCTGGAACACCATCGAACAGCGTGTAATCCATTTCAGATATCTAAAGATGCATCTTGTGAGCTATATATCTGAGTGAATTCAGCGAATGGGTTCCAGGGATAAGTTCACCACTGATATTTCTGAATGACTACATATCGGCAATGTGAATGAGGCATATCGATCTACCACCACAGTCAATTACATTCAACAGATGCTCAAACACAATGACCGGTGTACCGGTCTTGACTGTATGGAGGAGACACTGTTGTATCTTGCCCTTCAAGGCTGGTACGATATTCACTCCGCAAAAGATTTCAACCTACTATCAGCTGCCAATAAACGGCGAATTATATGCGGAGCCCATCTTTTACTCCTCCACCATTGTCAGAATGAGCCATTTTTCTGCCCCGGATCACAACGGGTACATCGTTGGAGAGAAACTCATGTCCGCGACGTGTGCAGAAGTATCAAATGAAGCTCACTCAGAGATGCATCAGTATATTTCGGAATTCCCAACTTAGGACAGCTATTCGTTACACAAATTGAAGACAACTGGAGACATGAAGGTACTGGACTGGTGCCCAGATATGATCAGAACTTACTCATAGACAGTATATTTATTAAACTTCACAATGGGCTGTCATACTACTGTCAACCATTTCACTGCCCTACATGTGTTGAGCGTCTGGGACTTGATTGCAAGGTAGAATAGACTGATGCCAACCAAGGGATAATGCCTGAATCTCATAACATCTGGGTCCAATATATGGACAGTGACCTCGATAACACCTTCCAAGGCCGAGTTCCTTCTTTTCCTGTATTTTACTTCAGCTGAAATCCACAGAATCAGATCCTCCAATTTCCGGAGCGCCTGCCCACCGGAAAATCGATATCCACCTTCTTGAAGAGGTGCAAGAAGACCCAGCAATGGATATTACGTCCTCAACCTCAAGAATATGCGGTGGTGATTCCAACAAAGTACAAAGATTCGGGTGGTTTGGCTGATTGTGTTGACGGGTTCATCCAGATTGTGAAACAGACTGATAAGATACATATTGTACCTGTCAGAGCAATTGTTGGACCTGCAAATTTGGTGCGAGAGAATAATGCTGAATCAGATAGAATCGATAGCAAATGGCTTGAAATTAGTCATGTCGATTTAGATACCTACTGGACTGTGTATTAAAGTCACAATGCCTGAATCAAGGTGTGCAGAAGATAGTTAATTGAATTGTACTATTTGATATAAACATTATGATAATCGCTCCCAGAGAGTATGGCTCCAGGTTTGAGGTGCACCGGAATACTCTTCGAGACACGGCTAATACTTCCAATAGCTCCGAAATTTGCACATTCTAATAGTTTGATTTGGAAGCATTTTGAAGAGTACTATACACTGTTCAGCATATTCTTCAGTTCTGTTCCACAACTTCCGGAGTATTCAGGAGCACCAGTGAAGTAGTCTCGGAGCACGTGAGAGCATATCGCTTTGCATTTAGCCTATCTTTGAGTATCTGGGAGCATCTGGAAGGATCAGTGTGGCTGTTCAGAGTTGCTGAGTTGTTAGGTTATGACTTCCAAACCATGTTACATTTTGCTGATGTACTTGCGATGCTTGTTGTACAATCCGGTTGCTTTGCCGTACGCTGTTCCACCCACATTGTCCACTCCAACTACCTGCTTCTGAGCCTATGTCTTTGTTGGATCAGGGGTACAGGTGAGATCAGGCTGCTGAGGGTCGATACAATCTTCGTTGGCAGTATCTTCAGGTGGTCATGCACCCGGTATGTTGTTGATGAGTAGATCATTAATTGACAGTTTATCAATAGCCATTCAGGTGCACCTACAGTAGTCAGACTAGGATGGGTCAGGGTGCTCGCAGCCAGCAGGAGGTAGAATCCCTTTGGGTAATAGCCGTTCATTCATCGAGATTGGGTGATATTGTTGATAGTGATCTTCCAGTCGTTTCTCGTTGAGTGATTTCTCTTTGCAGATCAAGCATTGACTATGTTTGCTGAGAGTGTTGACCGTATTTGAGAAATGTTCAGTGTTCTGACAAATCTCGATGATGCTTTTGAGGGTATAGTTTATTGCTCGATTTGAGTCTCAGGGATATTGTTTGAAAGCAAGCTAACTCAGGTTAGTGTATCACTTTCAAAGTCGCATCACACCCCACCATATTAACAGGAGGGGTAAAACAAAGTCACCTCATGTTCAGTTAGTTTTGCAAACTAGGATAATATCTATCAAATTCTGCACTATGATGCTGCACATTATCTACTGAAAATTGTTCGCAGAGAAAGTTCTTTATATCATCACTGTGATCAACTGTTACTATGTTTCATCAGGTTCCCCTAAGATCGGCCTTATCATATACTATGTCATTGCGGCATTTTACAGCTTATGTCTACACTCGAGCCTCAAGCAGTGGATAAGATCAGTTTAATGCGATGAATTGGTAAGTGTCCAAGCTGGCTGGATGCCCACTCAATGATCATCTAGAACTTGAGAGGCTTGAAGGATGTATTCGCGATTAATAATACTTAACTGGTAGGTGGATCTTGAGGAGACAACAAAGTTTGCAGAGGGAGATCAAAAGGAAGCAATCACTGTTGCTACTCAACTAAAAGGCCTCAAATTGCATGAAGTAGTAGGTCGTACACACACAAGTTGAGTGTAAAATACCTAGTCCTGCTAACCTTCCAACAAGATATAGTTCTTGTTAGTTTCCTAGAACGATCATGTTCGATCTCTTCGAAGCCCGTTACAGTCATGAACCAAACCAAGGTGCGCTTCCATCCAAGATCGTACTATACCAACTCGAGTATCTAACAAAGAAAGAGAGGACATGTGTGATTATGATTCCTTTTTCTCAGTCGGGTTTCATGGGATCGAAAGTACAGTGAAACACCACAGATTGTGACAGATATGATGCATATAAGAGGCCTTCATTCCACCGAAGGTCACTGTGACCTTCAATATTCTCAAATTTACTCCACTTCATTCGAGAAATCACCAATTGAATCCATAATTTGTTTTCCACTCTATTTTGTTCACATATGATGTTGACGAACGGATCTCCACAGAAGGCAACCTATATGGCTCCGACAGGTGGGCTGTTTGGCTCACAACACCGCCCAGAGGACAATGGGGGAGCGTCAGATAGTAATGCTGAAAATACACCGAGCAAAGACAGTCAATTTTCGCCACCTCCAAACCAATTTCATCCCTCACTGGGGTATAGTTACCCGCCTTCGCAGGCACCATTTCCATGCGCTCCAAAGTTCTACCACCCTGCTCCATTGAACATCACACCAAGCTCACTACCAAGCTCTGCGGCAACCCAAGAATATTCGCGATATGGGCCATCATGGCAAGAATATGATTTCCCCCAAGGAGGTTATAGTGGACCTCAAATTTTCCCCCCTCAGTAATTCACAGAACATAGGCTGTCATCTCCAGATGCACCTCGAGTTCCTCCAGCACCACCTGGAAACAATCCAGTGATTGGCCCGACATCTTCCACCACTACTCCCCACAGACAATTTCCTGACACATCTGTAAGACCCCCCATTAGCATCCCAACAAAACAATTTCATCCGGCTGTGGAACTGCGCATGACAGATGTTGCAGGAATTGCGGACTTGCCCCTAATAGTAGGGATTTCTTATGACAAATTCGATGCAGATTATGAGAGCGATGTTTAGTCGGACTTGGGCGGAGCCAAAGGCAAAGCACCAATCAGCTTGATGCATACATTATTCACCTTGAAGCAATTTGTCGAAAGGATTGGCCAGCCCAACTTTAGTGCATTCAACAAGTGGAAGAAAGGATGGGTGGCTGGATTTCTGTGGAACATGCATCTGTCCATTATCCCGGGACAGAACTGTTTTAAACTGCTGAGAGACGAACTGCTGCATGAGGAGACAGCGGTTGCAGATGTTTTAGAGACTGTTGGGACCTGGCTGCCTTTAGAATATTTTGATAATGCTAAATGGATTTGGTGACAGTGCATTGAGATGTTATTGAAGAAATGTGAAATTGTGGTTCGAAAGGAGAGGAAGAAGGGAAGGCGATGCAACCAGCAACCGGCACAAATTTGGGAGAGTGCGAGGGCACAAACACAAGAGGTAACTGCCCAGAGATGCCAAATACCTCTTTCATAATTGTGATTCATCGAGTGCCAAACGGAAACAATGACCTGACATCCCGGAATCAAGTCCAAGCATTATACAAAGATTTGAGGCACTGGGAGGAGCAAATTGATTTCATTGAAAACAATTGTTGCCCGAAAGAACCATACTGTCTGACTCCAATATACAAATGAAACTTGACGCAGGAAGAAGTTGAAGAAGGGTATATGTGATTATACACACCAGGGCAAATGATGAATAACCCTCTGTATGGTCAGATTTCATACAACAGTTCCCTTTCTAATGCATTCAAGTTGAAACTGGGACACAATGTGAAACTATTTTGGGTTGAACTGCACGTTCCAACAGGAAAGGAGATTGCAGTGCATGTAATGAAACCGGCCAAGGTAATCCACACAAGCCTGTTTACAGTTAGTTATGCCGATTGCTACTCAGTATTCTTAGACTTCAGAAAGAGATGATGAAAATGACAGAGTAGTGGATGAGGTGGCAGGTGGGAAAGAGATTGATAGTTTTAATGTAAGTTCTGATTGAGTGTATCGAATTGATTACATTCCACATAGAACTGGGTCCAAATGCTTGTCATTGAAATACCTAAGATTGCAATTAATTCCACAAGCACTGGAGTATGAGCCCATCTGGCCAACTTGCCTCAGAGCAACTGAACAGATCATTGAAGAGAAACAGAAAACCAATCAAGGTTCAAGAGATGTTCAGGAGCAAGTGGATGGCAAGGAGGTGCTCAATCCAGGTAATACCATTTCAGTATTGAGCACTGTTCGCAATACAATCAGCAACGGATATGAACATGAGTCACTTGCAGACGCAGTCAGGCTGCTGAATGCCCATCCTATTTGCCAATCAACAGTGGACCGTGTTCGAGGATGCAAATATTCAATTCCAGGCCTGCCCGGAACAAGGTTTCTGGCGCACCAGGTTTGGGCATTCTGGTTCATTGTGAGGGGATGGGTTTGGGATGCTGATATTCCAGTAGCACTGGTGGCGGATGGAATGGGTCTTGGAAAGACTTTCACCTCGGTTGCAGCAGTAATGCTTTGCAAATTGGTGACTGAGACAGTTGTGATGGGGTTGCCACAGTCCATTTGATAGAGGAATACCCTTAAGGAGTGGGTGATTTTGGAGCACGACAACTTCCCTGGCATTGTAGGTGAAGAGCGGGAGTGGTATCCACTCCAAAGATTGAATTCTGTACCCCGCCACCTGTTGGAGATACAGACAACACCACTTCATAGGCATCCAGCACTTATGTCGGCTCATGAACCAATCCTGGTGGTCACAATGCCCAGAGTGTAAGAGACCTGCAAGATTGTCATTGACAAGATGAGTGATGGCACCAATTTCAAACTTGCCAACTCGTTGCTTGCCAAAAATGCAAATCACACCCATAAGGATTTAAACACCAGTATTGACAAGCCGGAAAACTCATAGAATATCCACCTTGCATCGTATGATCCCTCAACATCCAGAGCGAAACCATCAAGCAATGGCCAGCTCTAACACTGTTTATGGAGTTTTAGGATTTTTGATACACCTTATTGGTAACAGACCAAAAATAGCGTGGGCTGGAGAATTGCGACAAAAGCAAGAATTGGATTCACACTTCAAATCACTGCAACTCCGGGATTCTATTGACTGTATGACTGGTGTTATGAGGCGATGTGACTGTATTCAGATGGGCCTGAAGATCCAGAGGATGATGCTGTGATGGAAAAGCATGGCGCCGATTTACTGTATTCCGCTGTAAACAGTATGATGCATGCTATCCTCATTACAGATGACAACACACAAACAAATGTGGCACACCGGAGTATATGGATCGCATAGCCGTAGACCATCAGGAGGTGGTCAGAATCGAAACTTGGGAATAGGAAACCACTTGTTCGGATACCGAAAGAGATTACACACCATGTTGATCTCGAATGGACTGAGGACAAGCAACGGAAACTAAAGATCATTATGGAGAGATACACTTCATGGGGTGCTTCAGGAGCGTGGAGGGTACCTAGATGGTGGCTGCCCTATTTCTTATTGGTATTGGGAGGTACCGAGAATCGGAATGACGTTTCAGGACAATGGTACAATGAATGGCAACCCAATCCTTGGGTGGATTCTCCAATTTTCCGATCGCTGAGAATGACATTTCTGCCAATGCTTGCCAAGGGACCTGCAGAGTATCCCAAACCAGACGAAGACGAAGCATCAAATGAGGAGCCCCTGTACAAGCCTGAACGTACCAAAAGCTCCTTGCCTCGTGCACCTTCTCCCCACAAGGCCCTGCTACTTGGTCCTTTGGCAGGCGAAGTTCGTTATATGAAGTGGTGACTCACAAAGTTTATTGCGGATTATCTGGATATATTCCACATGTATTCAGAAATGGGCAACGATGAGCGCACAGCTATGCAACTCAAATTCCATTATTCGCGAAATCCCTCTGTGTTTTTAACTACACCCAAAGTAGGTGGGACAGGCCGCAATCTCACCACAGCAAACCATGCGGTAATAACTCAGAAGTTCTGGGTAATGAATAAGCAGCGGCAGTCATTTGCACGGGTTGTCCAACTGGGGCAAAACAGCCTTCCACACACATGGCTATTGCACGCTAGATCTAATTGTTATAATAACAGAGCAAGTGATCTCCACCAGCACTCTGGAGTGGCTCAAATGAGAGTCCAACATGGTCTGATAAGCCAATGAAACATCATGACGATGATGATAGACCAGATTCTGGAGTGTCTGCAGGTCCATATGATGCAGCTTACGGTGGATGGAGATTGAGTGCTGTCAGAGGGTGAGAATGAATGATAATTATCAGGGCAGTGAAATCATGGTACGCCTCTTTAAACATTCAACCAACACAATCTCACCATCTGATGCCAAATACGCAAATGGTATGCAGAATAAAGCGTAATTGAGGAGTCTAGGAGTATTGGTTAGAGTTCGATTCCATTTCGTGTTACATGATTATTGTGACAAATTTGAGATGATGTCAATGGTGAACAGATATCTGGTAAACTGAATCATAGCCTAATTTAGACGAACTGATATGTCATGAAACGCAGGTGCGCCAGCTTTGTGGTGGACTAAGTGAAATTCCGCTGTGCAGTACATTCTCTTGTGTGAATCTGTCAAAGCTGCAGTCACAGCGCCTCTTCATGCTATATCGTGTGTGTGGAAATGTATTACCGCAATCTGCCAACGAGATAGGAGTTTTCAAGTGCCCTTGCAGCTCCTAGTTTGATTCCAATTACTAGTTGCTTGCCAATTTCAGCCACACCGGATAGAAGACTCAAGAAAGAATTTGCGATATTCTCTGAATCAACAATATTGAATAATTTACAGTCGATTGCACAAGAGAATTGCTGTCAACTGCTCGACTCTCCTGGGACTGATGCAGTCCAGTTTATCTCTGATCGTCCAGTTAGAGATGGACTCTCTAAGCGATATCGAGTTGATGTATCATATCCTAAGCCACGGCTTGCGTTTTCCATCCTTACTCGAAGAATACAGCCAAGTATTTCCTCGCTCAGGAATGAAGCTCCGGTACACCTGGGATCCACTCTCCTGTCCAGTGTTATGATCTCAGATTTGGCACCACACACGTATTCTATTCAATGGCTTGTTTTGACAATACAGGCACGCATTATTCACATATAATCCCACTCCAGCCATACCTCTGAACCGTGTATACCCACTTTGCATTACCTTGGAATCTGTGGCTGCCAGCACACACAGTGTGATCTTTCAGACACTGAGCTGTTATATGCAGGCGCGGCTCATCCCACTCGGCCCCAGCATAAATTCAGAATCTATACTTGATCGGTATGTGAAGGCCACCGCTTAAATCCCATAACTGTCATCCTCCATGTCAACCTATTCTGTGCAGGAAGGTGTCCACCACAGGCTTACTGTAGATGCACAGCACTGGGCAATCAGTAACCACACTTAACTGGATTTTGATGAAGAAGTATGTTCAGACCTTACATTTCCAAGATCCTAAAATAGCTTCTGTTGTTTGGGCTCCATAATCGAGGTGCAGCTTGAGAGAGTGAACCTCATTTCACCGCTTCTGCTCAGCGATTCAGCAGATGACAGGCAACTTCCGCTGACTTATGTACCACACTTCCTCGAATAAGCTTCAATTCCCAACGCTTGTAATGCAGACCTAATTATATTTTGACTAACCTGTAAGTTTGGGCAACCAAAAACCTAATCTTAAAATTGATTATGTGAACTGAAGTCTATCAAGAGAGCTGGAAGAAATAGAATCTCAATGCCAGGCTCTGCGCAGCGACTCAATCAGTGACTGATTACAAGTCTCTGCTCAGCGGCTCAACAGTTGACTGGCAAGCTCCCACCCACCTCATATCTTAAACGCCTGAAGGTTGTGACAAATCATAAATGGACAATATCTTATTTCCGCTAACAGCCAATCCCAAGAGTACATCAAGAACAAATTGCAATGAAAGCTCGAGTTAAAAAAAGGCAGTTTCTGAGAGTACAAGTTATTGTCAAAGTACGGTGAGCCTACAATCCCAGCCATTGTATTCAATAGAGTCCAGTAGGCCAACTCAATGCTCGCTGCACCACAATTGGCCGGAACTGCATACTGTTATTCATCTTTCCACAGTCAAATGAAGTCTTATGATGGAATCACATCGTTCTTATGCACTGATTTGAATCCCAATTCGTATGTTATGTAAATATTGTAGCATTCAGACTTATGATGAGTTTGTGATTAAATGATGTCGTGTTTACAAGATGTTATGCGCAACATCTAAATGTGAGTGACAATTTATGACTCATTCACTAGCAATCTTGGCATTGATGACAACTGGAATCCAATAGATTCCCCCTGACTTTTGATCATACCTTCACTGTTCTTTCTCTATGTTGAATCTCTCATTTGTAACCCTAAATCCTCAATCTTCTCTTACACTGACTACATACATATTGTTATTCAGCAGTCACAGACTGCTGAAAGTGAAGCTCTGAACACAACATTGCCTAATCAACCGCTAACTTTGCTGCAGCATCCTGAAACAACACAAAATCATGCAAATAGGGTGTCCATCCGAATGGTATACTGTATTCGGAGATTCATATTCATCCACTATCTGCAACAAACTCTATTTGAGCCCATCCAACTTCAACTGTTGCCCCCCTCACCAAGGTCCCAACTCTATCCTCTATCCAAGTCCTGCAAGATTCATCAACACAGTTCCAATCCTGTGCCACACAGTCACCACTTATATGCTTGAACTAGAGGCATACTGAACTGTCTTTGGCGGAGTCTTATGCAAGGGCGATCATAATCAACCCATTTCTCAGTATTCCATATGTCCGGTCCTGATAGTGTGTTATGGATAAAACTATGTGAATGTCTCCAGTTCTTCAAGTGCGTCTGGTTCAATTCTAGGTATGTTGGCTTAAACGAGCCTCCAATTCTTGCATCAATAGCGTCCTTCAACACGAGTGCTAATCTTTGGGCATTGGGGGCACAAAGAATCCACCTCATCCGGTGCACCTGATACTTCCAACATCACAACAAAGATCTAGCAGTGACAATACAACTATGAACCACTGACATGACCTCCGCACTCTTTCCAAGCACACCTCGCATTGCATCCTCTTCATCCGAAAGTTGCTTTTATCAGGCACGCACTGAATTGCACCCTCTTCGCCTGAATGTTAGTTTGTTGACCTGTTTTCCCGTTAATCTATTAAACTTCCTACTATATTTACCCTTATATACTTCTCTCTATATTCCCAACTTCATTTCATCAATCATGGAACCTATGGCCAGCCAGGTGAGGAATTACTATTCACAGAAGAATCAAGAAGCACTCCTTCAGAGAGCACTTGCATGTGCATCCATGAATACAGCCAATCATCATTGCCGAACAAATGTTTGAAATTCCAACCGAGCATTCAAGTATAGTGTTGGTGATAACTAGTCTCCAGACTATGATTCTGATAAAGCAGAATGATGACAATACCAATCAGGAGATCAGCAACAATGAAAGTGAGGACCCTGGAGAGTCCACCTTGTCATACGATATCGAAGAGGATGATTTGGACAACCGGCAGATGGTCCTACATCTAGACCACGCACGCCATGATAATACAATAAGACATACAAGGGTTCCACTGCCAAAAGAATCAAGACATGCCTATACTGTCATTGCCCGCACTCCACTTCCAAATCTACGACATGTAGTCAGGGCCATGGCACCACAATTGCTCATACGCCAAAAGTCAGCCATCATCATATTATGCAAGTCTGATGTTGTACAGACACTCCCGCTTCCCAGGGCCATTGGAGACTAGCATGTTCCTCAACCACAGCCCAGTGGTCATCACAACATTCCTCAATGCCAAAAGTTTCATTCAAGGTAGCGAAACGGTTCATGGAGGCAATCATAATCAGAAAGACTCACCTGCCAATCATTTTTGATGCGAAGTACTCGATGGTTGACGAAGCTTGGATCTAACCATTGATGCTCAGGTTTGTCAGCATGCATCAGCAGGTGGTCCTGTAGGTGTACCATCTGTGTGTCAATTGCCCTGTGGTCCATCTCTTAAAATTGATCCGCAAACCCGAGGAGTTGTAAGTGTATATTCTGTTTTCTGCTCCTCGATTGGACTTATGATGATACTAATCCTCGAAATATCCATAGTCAAACCTAAAGATTAGTACCATTCAAGGGCGTTTGGCAGATAGAGCTTGTCGAACTATTTGCTGCAGTTACAGGTTCAACTAAGGATTAGAGAATGATCATTGAATGCAACTTAAAGAGCTCCTGTATGGCAATACTTATCTCTTGAAGGTCTTCGACAATGAAAAATTGTGGTTCATGCAGATGGAAGTCCTTGCCTTAATCTACCATCAGTTTTTCTTCACCGCCAATACCTTGAGATGATAGCCGACCACATCACAGTTCTTTCAACCACTCACACCGCAGACGTCAGCTGTTGTTGCTGAGGCTATTCATTGTGTGCTGGCTGAGTACGCCACTGGAAAGAAGGTTACAGTGATGTTTTCTGAAGATGAATATCAAGGTAAATGTTGCACTTCCATGGTGATAGATTGTATACTGACAAAGCTATTACACTCATCAATTACACATGGTGGGGCTGCTTCATACCTCCACCCCCCCAGGGTGCTCCTCCGGTAGATTAGGCCCTCCTCAATCCCCGTTGGCACTCCTTAATCCCTGTTGGCACTCCTCAATCCCCTTTGGCACTCCTCAGTTTGGATTGGCACTTCCAAATTTCATTCAGTGCTCCATAGTGCCATTTCTGTCCACGCTCCTCCTCTATGATGGGAGCTCCTCAATTCCCTCTTCGACCTCGATTAGGAGCACCTCTATTTCATTCCAGATTGTTTGCCTCTCTCCCCTGTTGGAGCTGCTCAGCATAAATGGGCTGCTGCACTGGATACTCCCTCTTCAATCCCTGTCAGCACTCCTTGGCATGGATTTGCGCCCCTCAATTTCATTCTGCACTCCTGCATCCCTATCAGCACTGCCCATGCCCACCTCGCACACCACATCAGGCACTTGTCCTTTCCTGGTGGCGCACCTCTTTCCCCCCTGAATTCATCGTATTGCCACTCAAACTTCATTTTGATTTGCTGAGAGCTAACCTCAATTCCAACCTTTTGGATATCACAAATCGAGCAAAATGACATTGGAATTCAATCTCGCCCACTCGCCAGGCCTGAATCATTCGGACATACAAGTAGTGCCTCCAGTTTCTTTCGGCCATTGATGAATGGTGTGGTCGTTCGTTTGTCGGCCCTGATAAAATGGGAGACTTAGTGGATGACATTGACACTCTGCTCGATTGATATCATTCCGATCACTTAGTCGGGTCACTGTTTCGGTTTTACCTACTTTTATTTCTGACTCACTCCCCATTTCCTTTGGTTCTGCTTAATGTTGCATTGCAAACAATAGAATGTTGATGAGATGCTGGGTACTATTGTATGATTTAGAAATTGACAATGAAAAATACTCTATGCATCATACATCGAGGGTATTCGTATTGCTCGTGTACATCCAAAGAATGTCAGCTAATGCCTGCAGTCCTTCGAATGAATATCCATAACAACATGCCATCTTTCAGAGTTTGTTTGGGATTCCTGTATTGGTTGGGCGACAGTCCCAGGTGCTCCCAAATTTCTGACAACCACTCCAATGCTTCTCCAGTACCGGTCATCAGAGATCCCACTTCCTCCAATGGCCAGCCAGAATGCCCTCCTAGGGTTGGGTTCTCTCCTGCATTTGACGCTTCTATGTTTACACTCTGCCTCCTCTCAGATACTCTTGGAGACTCCCAGTGACTAAAATCCATGTTGCTGATGTTATATGTATCATTTATCATCAAGTTCTTCCCCATCCAGCAGAACATGGGACTAGATCAATATGGAAACACAGGCTTGCTAAAGCACACATTGTGAAAATATACACATTAACACCATCAGAAGATTTTGAATTGACAAGTACAACTGTTGATGCAATATTTTTGGATATACTGATGAGACAAGGCTGTCAAGGAATTCCAATTGTAAGATCAGAGTGGAATTTCATATACATCAGTCTGATCTTATCTACATTACTACAATGGACAGATTCAATGCTTCAAACTGACAGTAAAGGACTTCCTAACTGCAGAATTTCACCAAGACACCTGGAATTGATACCTTATATTAGGAATTGTTTCGGCTCATACTCGATGGAATGCTATATCATACCTGGAGCTATAACCGTTATACAATGCATTCCATAGTGGGCTGGTGCTTCTGTAACCCACCACCCGTAGCCAAGTTGTGTGCAGTGATGTCTTACTGCCAGTGGATGCAATTAAGATATGACTGCCATCAAGATATAAAGTTATCTTAGCGTTGGACAGGTTGATATCAACTAACCAATTAGCAATCACATCAGTTATAGCTTACTGTATAGATCAAAATTGCACGTTGTGCAAAGTCCAACTTCCATTCGATGAGATTGACTGCTTGTTCTTTTCCAATTTTCAAATCTATTTGAAGATAATATATCAGAGGTAAACATAGAGGAGCAAGCCAGGCCATAGATTTGAAGAAGGTTCTGGATTATTTTGAGCTTACCAATGGCCATTTACTTGGAAATACAACTGATAATACATTCTCCAACTTCTTGATGACTTGGAAACAATAATGAAACCTTCGGGCTTCTGGAGTCGTATTCCCTGTACTGAGGAACCGCATACCATGCCTCGTGCAAATCTGTCAGCTTGCTTTGGGTGTGTTTATGAGGAGTCTCAGGGTATCAGGCAGCACCAAGTCTTGGAAAACCCCTGAGTGCGATCACCAATTTGGAAAGAATGAAAGCACAGTTATTGGGAAGAGTCAAAGACTGGGAAAAGAGTGCCATGCTAGGAACAACAAGGTGTTGAGTATTAGACCAGGTGTAGCAAAGACAATTGAGAAAGAACACATTTGAAGACATTTTGAAAGACCCGAAACTAACCTTCACATATCAGCAAATGCTTTCAGTATTGATTCCGCCGACACCTGGTCATCGAAACGAGTTCATTGACTGTCTAAAGCCCATGTAAAGATTGCAGTACTATCTATTATGGATGTGAAAGCATGGTGGAATACAACACTGAAATTGCTTGATGGTGCCTGCAGATTATGGGAATTCAACCTCGAGTGGATCAAGAATCCAACAAATTGTAATTACAGACCACTGTGTACTATAGACGATGTATGGACCATAGTCAAGTACATCGTGGAAGTTTTAAGGCCATTCTAATACTGGACCCAATGGATGTTGAAATGGGATATGGTAACACCACATCACGTTATCCCTATCTTCAATAACATGTTCCATAATATGGATAGCATTATGTGTGCTGTAGGTATGAAGTGAACTCAATTGAATGACGACTGATACTTCACTGTGGAGTTTGCGCGACAGAAGCTGTCCAACTATTGTGCTGAAGTGACTCTAACGACTGGTATCCTTCTCAATTCTGAATTTTCAATTGAACCATGCGAGAGGTTTTGTTCATTTCGGAAGTGGGAGAAGGGATTGAATATTAATCCTCAGGACATGACTTCTCATACAGCCAAATACCATAAGGCATTGGAGCAGAATGTGGCAAACAAATACTGTGCCAAACATCGAAGAATATCTGGCATTCAACATGAGAAGATTCCGGGCACCAACTCTTTCCCCTGTATGAAGAATTCTCAATTTGTTCAATCTTCGTTTAATGAATATGATATGTCATGCGAGGATGAAGAATACACAACACCTAAATGAATGGCTAAAAAAGCACACAGATGAAGCAATCGTACAGCACACATATTGTCTGCTGCAAGGCGCTGTTTGAATTCACCCCCTGAATCACCAAAGCAATGGGAGCATGTTAATGCCAATGTTAATAATTACCACTCCAACCCCAGAGGGATTAGCAGAATATTGTGGATACCAGATATCATCGACTGGTGGCAACAACAACAGGAAACGCACTGAAAGTGCACCAATCTCTGCAATATAGCAGCCATCATACTCTCTAACATACCACAGGATGTCAGAGTGCAGGCCAGACATTCCCCAGTGAGGGATGTTATTGGCTGGAGACAGTCTAAATCCACAGGCGAGACCCATCTGGAGAACTTTGTACTAAGGCAATTGCTCAAGCCATTAACGGATTGATGGCAGGCACCTACACTGCATTGTATACCACCGAAACTGAAAACGACTTGGAATTGAAAGTAGAGGCAGAGGAATGGCAATTGCCCAGAATGGCCAAGGTCTACAACTTTTGGGTGTTGTGTCAGGGCAGCTAAAATCTATGTGCTACACAGAAGGAGTCTTGCACCCAAAACAAGCAAATGACAGCTGTTGAATACATATCCGATACTCAACAGATCATCAATGCATCCTGGTCAAACTTTCAATGTGATGGTGCAGCTGCATTCAAATTGTCAGATAGCTAACCATTGCTACCCACTTTGTGTGTATCGGACCTCGGAGGAGAACAACAGCAAGTATTAATTGTCCACTAAATTAGATGAATTATCTGTCACCTAGCTGAAAGTGATGAAAACAGTACCCCTGAAAGCATTTCCGACACACAATCTGTACTTGCCAGGCTTGGTAACTTGGAAACCCCACGCGCAAGTGATGGCAACTGGGAGGCAGACGATGAATCCAATCCTGTGCATGACAATGACATTGACATACCAGAAACCCCAGAGCACTGGGATTTGCAGAAGGCAACAAATGGTCCCAGATTGATTCAGCCAACACCAAGGTCAATGCAATAGACTGACATTGGGTTGATGATGGTCACCGCAATGAAAGTAAGGATGAATACAGGAAGCAAGAAATAGTAGGACAGATTGGGTCATTATGTTTTCTCTGGGTTCAATATATTGCTTGACTGAGAATTTTACTTAGAGACATATTTTGGGAAATGATTCAGCAGACACAGGTAAATATGTGTTCATAAACAGAAGTATAGTGGTCAAAATGAATCATTTACCAAGGTATCTCAATTTTCGTATAATCAGAGCAATCGGTGCAAGGAGATTACTGGGATCGCTTTTGCTAAAGTGCTGAGCCTCAATCTTGCTGAATGCCAACCAATCAGTTTACATGATTATTCTTACAATTATCAATGGCTCCAGGTAATCACTACAAAATATATCAAAATGAGTGTCAACACAGGGTCAACTATTTTGGTCTTGTATGCAAGGTCAGTTTAGTGTGAATCGCTGACTGTTCAACATAATTGATGGATGGGCTGCCATCCTCAGCAATACAGCATGCCACATGGTCACTGCTCCATTCTGAAAAGCAGCGTCAACAGAGCGGCAATAATTTTTCCTGGTGCATCTTGGGTTATCTAAAAGTTGATTTGTGGTAATAATTCATATACAATGTATTGGCGGCCTTTTCATGCAAAACATTATGCATTATTTCAATTACCTCATCATAAAACTATACGTCAATGGAGCGTCAAGAATATTTAATCTTTTAAGTCAGGTAATTGCAATGTCGCCTGGTAGCGGTTAGATATAATGAATGTAATGGCAGTATTTATTGGCAAAAGAGAAAGTGACTTGATCATTGCCCCATTCCAAAATCAGCGTCAATAGAGCGTCAATGATTGTTGGCTTTGCATTTCAAGATATCTAAATGGCAATTGGTTGCAGACATTCATCAATCACGTATTCGCCACCTTCCAAGGCAAAGCCAACAGCCGGACGCTCCTTGCGACCATGCAAGAATGAGTGTCAATGGATCTACAACGAATGTTGGTGTTGTATCATGGTAATCCAATCGTCTCTTTGTTGCAATTATTCATATACAATCTACTGGTAGCCTTTTCAGCCAAAACAGTGCGCAATATCATTTTTACTCCATCTTGAAAATTGGCTCCATCCAAGCGTCAACAATTTATAGCATTGTATATCGGGTACTCACAGGAGCGTAGAGATATTATAGCTCATCACAGAACCATTGACTGCCTCAGTAGGCGAAAAATCAAATCACAAGAGGAAATACCTTGATTCCAAAATACTCGATATCGCAACCTGTATAGCATTGAATTTTTAAATACCAGATGTTGAACAAGTGATTTTGGTTTAATAGTATTATCAAACAGCAAAGGCAAGAGCATTATATGAATCTACAGATGGATCTGACGGACAATCTGCCGACAACCCACCCAATTCAGACAGGGTCTCAGATCACAATTGAACAGTATCTGAATTGTGAGTTCAGGTGTATTGATGACCTGGACTTCCAACTCGGCTACAGTTTGGTTCTGACCCAGACCCGGACCTGAAGCCATGGTCAGGTACAATTGTGAACACTAGTTGTTTTGCGTTTAGTCGTATACATGATGATCTTCAGATACTGCTTGGGCTGAGTGCATGGGCTGATCATTAGATCATGTTTTGTATACCCATCGAAGCGAGATTGTACGGAGTAAGGCTGGTGTGTACCAGATGGCAATGGGACAGTTGTGATTCTGTGATTGAATAAGGCTTCCAAGTGGGCTTTGGATATCTGGTGGCAGGGGGACATTGAGGTATGGTGATATGTGTACTTGATATTGTGCTTTCTCTCTTCCTTTTGCTTTCTCTTACTGTGGACTTTATGGATACAGTTGGTACAACCAAGGTGAGTGCAGTTGCAGAAGGTATAATTTAGAGATTATTGACCAATTGCCTGTGATCATGATTGTTGGAGATAATATGGAGCAATTGCTGTATCCATATGTTGATGTGTATCTGGCAGTGTCCAATTCATCGATGGAGAGAAGAGAAAGCTGGAATCCAGTAGGGTAATCAGCATTGGCTTTGCACTCCTGTGTAGTGTTAGCAATGGGTCCTGGTACCTTGCCGACAGTCCTGGTACGGATTGGAAACACGGTTTGGTTTGGTTTGAGAACCATCCAAAAACCCGAACCGCAGCGTCTCAGCCATCCAAACCTGTAACCGTAACCGTCAACCCGTGGATTATGATGGGTTTGGCTAGACCCGTCGGTTCCAATCACCTGTTCTGTGTTTCGGGTTTTTCTATGTATGATTGCATTTAAATACCCTACGGCTAATCGCAAAATATTAACTTTCGCACGCTATTGTGCTTTTCAGATAAATCTGCCGCCTCTATAACTAACAACAAGAGAAACATGTTCCCTGCCCCATCTTGAACATGATAGTCAATGGCACATCAATGATTTTTGGTTTTGCATAATGAGTAATCGAGGTGGCGATTGAATGGAAACAATCATAAATGAGGTATTGGCCATAAATCAGAGCAAAAGAGAAAGTGACACGCTCCCTGCCCCATTCTGAAAATGAGCGGTAACGGAGCGTCAACAATTTTTAGTCTTGTAAGTCAGGTAATTCAAAAGTGACTTGTTCTTTATTATACATAAGCGATGTATTGGCCGCCTTTAAAGGCCAAAGAGAAAGTGACACACTGCCTGCCTCATCTTGACAATGAGTGTCAACCGTGTGTCAATGATATTTGGCCTTGCATGATGGTTAATCATAGCACAAGATGACCACTAATGACTATATATGGAGTTTGGATCTGTTTTAGAGGCTACAACGGTCAGGATCACTAAGTTGCAGCATTGAAAAGCAATTGAGTTGTGTTTGTCTGGGAGGCTATCGCGTGACCACCGCTCGCTTATCAGCATATAATGGCTGCCAAAACCATGCTTATAGATGTCTGCGATCATTTACCACCAAGATTACCCAAGATTCAAGACCAAAAATTATTCTCACTCTGTTGACGCTCATTGTCAAGATGGGGCGGGGAGAATGTAGCATTCTCTTTTGCCCAAAATGGCAGCCAATACAATTATTATAGATATCAACGAGTAATTCACATAATAATAACCTGACTTACTGAACAAAGAATCGTTGACGCTCCATTGACACTCATTTTGCCACAAGCATATCCGCATCATACAGCAATTCACTGTGGCGTAGAATATCAATAACTGTGTTCTGGCAGTCATTCTATCCTTTTCATGTATGTTTTCATTTATCACTGCATTGTTCTTTAATTGTGCATATAAATATATCCCTTAAAATATACTTTAAAGTGACCACTAATCGTTGAAAATGATAATACTCAAAAATCCCGTTCCTTTCAATCAATGCTCATCTTCACCCTCAGATTTGCTCAAAAGGCTGTTGCCATCTTCAAAACAAATGTCAGCAGTATTTCCACCCAGCAAATAGTGTACTCAGCCAATCTGGAATAAAATCTTAATCGCACTTGCTATCCTTGGCATATGCATTATGATTGAAAAATTGAGTGTTTGGAAGTGGAGAATGTATATAAACCCACCTGGATGGCATGCCTTTGATTTGATAACTTTCGTTTCCATCTGTGTCACCTGATGGTGCTGGGGGCATTCCGGGCGGAGGTGGGTCTCCAGGCGGAACTGCCGTCGGTTCTGGTGGAGGTGCGGCGGTTCCTTTGCTCCTCCAGTGTGTCTGCACATTCTTTGCTGTACCATTTCAGCATGGAAGGCAGCAGGCTGTATAATTTTTACAAACCATTGCCGGGTGTCTTTCTATCGCAGCCTTCAACTTTTTATGCCCAGCAAACTCAACTACTCGCTTTTTCGCTTCTTGGACTTCGGTGCGAGGTTTCTTGATTAGTTGTTGCATTACCTCTATTGCGGCACGCGAAAGCCCTCCTTTGGCCATATTCTCCATATTTATGGGAAGGCGCATGTCGGACTATTCCAGCTGCACCCGACCTCCTTCACTCGCCATGGTAGCAGACATTTTGAAAACCTACTAGATATCAGTTGCAGCTTTTAAAAGGAAGATTTGGCTATTGCCCTAACCATATACAACTCCGTAGCCTCCTCAAGAGTCTTTAAAGACTGTTTTGTCCACTCCCAGAGACCGTTATCATGCAATTAGTCGCAAAAATCCCTGCCCTGACGACGTCATGATGTTCGATTTCACGATGGGTGTGGACAAATGCTTTCTTCAACCATGGAGGTTTCCCATTGTTGGCAGCGATGAATTGGTCACAGAGCACTCTACATACACCAGGTATACATTGTATGGTTAGTTTACCGCCTTCTGTATCAATATGGAGCTACTCACATCCCATTGCATACTGCTGCCTATTATCGCTACATCCGATTTTACGAATGGATTTGAAATGTGTGTTCTAGGCCATATTTTTGGTGCCTGCGATTGCAGCGTCGCGGTGCACTATCTAGTGTCTACGTTGGTGCTGTGTCTCAGCCAGGGGAGCATTGGAGGAAGCGCCCGTCATTCGGCTCGATTTGAATTGAATCACACTGGGTTGAAGTGTTTGTGGACCCCTGAGTTGCTGTTGTGGAAAAGGTGAGAAAGGTGACAACAAAAAGTGGAATGGCCTGAGGAATATATTGTAAGCTGCAGGTTACAAGGAAATCAATGATGGTCAACTTCCACATGCTACTCAAGATATATCCTGCTGCATATTGCTGCGCGTTTTGGGTGATTCCAATGGTCCCACAATTTGCAGTAAGTCGGTCTGATGATGTTTATTTCTATGTTTGCAGGGATAGATTGAATTGAACGACAGCTGATATCTCATGTTTCATATATATAACCAGGAAATTCTTCGATGGAAAGGTTGTCTGGTGATGGTTTTCTCAATACATGGCCGGCATCTTACATGAAACACATGATAACTATCAAGTCATAACGTATGATTAGCATTACTATTCCGACTGAACTGACGTTCAAAACGCAGGTTTTGCTTTGTTCGAGTTGATCAAACATAACAACCTTGACATGAAAGACTCAGCTTGCCTCCATGTGATCCATATTGTGCAACATCGAACATCTCACCCAACAACAAGGTCAGCACAGGATAGAATGGTCAATGCGCCAAAATGGAACATTTCTCCACTTCCGGCAGGCAAATACAGCAAATCAACAAAGAAGTCCACACCTCGATGTCATCAAGTGAATGCAGGCTAGAGTGGCTTAGAGGCAGAAAGGGTCGGAGCGTTGGGAGCGTTGCACAGCTTACAATGTAAAAAGAAGCTTTCGGTGGAGAACTGACAGGAAATGTACTTTTCAAGCAGTGAAGAGACAGTGAAATGGATGGAGGATTGTGTGGAGAGAGAGACCGCTGTGGCAAGAACGCGAGTTCAAGACTCAGAGGTAGCGATTATGCATTAGCTGGGCGATAGGACTACTGCTGACAACGTGGGGGCAACAACCAGAAAGCCCTATACAGCATTTGAAGAGATGTTGAATGCTATCGAAGACGGTCTAAGCAATCTTTCAAGTTCCGACAATGAGCAGGATGGGGAAGACAAGGAAGATAATGACGAAGATACAGAGCACGGCAAGCTGAGTGATGATGACAAAACGGCTGGGTGATGGGCACAATCACCAAAACAGTACAGCACCGCATGGAGAGGGTTTGGCAGAAGCCGATGAGGCTTGACAAATTTACCCAACTGGCTTCGTGGGATGCAGCCAACTACATTCATGGGAGAAATATGAAGTATGCGACCACCGAATTGAAGATTCTGGCAGCTGTCAAGCCCTGAATAGACACGTCTGCAGCCTCACCATCCCCGACAACATTTGGAGAGCATATGCAGACACTTGATATTATCCGAGGACAATCCGAAATGCCGGCAGTGACTTCTTGACCAGGCAGTAGTCAAATGAGGCTGGATTCGAAGAAACCACAGTCACACAAATTCATACCAGTTCATTTGCCCAATGCAGCCCCCGGTTCGATGCCAATTCAGGATGCAAAGCCTGTTTAATTCATAAGCTTTTACCCCTCAATGAGACATCCATAGTAAATTGCCATATAGAAATCGGATACGCACAAAGATATGGTAACGGCTCCCGCGTCGCCGGAGGTCTAGATAGCCAAATAGTTAGTTTTGATGACCTGTCTGTTGGAAATGCAATGTGTGTACCTACTTGACTACGTGTCAGCTTATTTCTGATTTCAGCGACCAAATGGTAAGACAGAATATTTCATCAGTGTGTGTGCAAGGGTTGTACGGGCCATGCCAGTGTTCTTGACTCCAAATCTGATTGATAGATGGCCAGCAAACTAATATCGACTTGCCTATTACGGTTACATTAGAATGCAAAACCTACATTGCAGATGAAATTTACTAACAAAAGTTAATTCAGTGATGTCATACGAGTCATAGGACAAGAGGTAAGTCCCCAGTCTGAACCTGGATGAATGGCAGCTGTCATGCAGTATTTGGTCATGCAGCTAACTGCATCACTCGCCACTCAGATGTCCAGCACAAGGTCGAGTTTTAAACAATTGATCATGGAATGTCATGGAAATCCAAGAATACGAGCTGGAAAAAGAAAGGTCAGGTAGTTGGGCTCTATATGTCTCAAATGAGTTGATGGATCTGTATGCTGTAACATACCAGCTGGAAGTGCCAAAACTCGACGGATCTACATCATTTATCGGAGAGATGATGTGAATCTTGGTGGCTCAGAAACTGAGCAGCCTCGATGCTTTTGCATACAAATCATTCTGCCTAGAAACGGTATATTGGCTGTCAATAATGACAGTATGACTTTCCAGTGAAAGGATTGCGCACTGAATGACTGTTGGTATGTCTCCAAGGTGAGTGTCAACGGAGCGTCAATGATTTTAGTTTGTTCTTTTCGGCAATCAAAGGGTTGCAAAGTCACATCAATCCAAAGAGGAGTTATTGGCAGGCTTGGGACATAAAATTACAAGCGACATGCTCGTTGCTCCATTCTAGAACTGAGCGTTAACAGAGTATCCCAAATTTCAGGTCTTGCATCTTGGATAATTACTGAGCTGCGCAACAGCATTAAGCCATAATGACAGTATTGGCTACCTTTATGGGCACGAAAGCCAATGAGCATGTCGCTACCACCTCCTAAAAATAAGCGTCAACGGAGCATCCACAATTTTTGGTCATGCATCATGGACAATTCAAGGGCTGTGCAATGGCATACACCCATAATCATAATATTGACCGCCTTTCTAGGCAAAAATGCTAGGGACAATATTGCTACAACCTCCTAAAATTCCATGTCATGGAGTGTCAATGATTTTTGGGCTTGCATCCTGAATCATTAGACAGCAATGCAACGGTCTTGACCCATAATCTTAATATCGGCAGCCTTTATGGGTAAAAATGCTAGTGATGATATCGCAACCATCTCGTCTTTGGATGTCCTTGTATTCAACTTCACAATCATGCGTGCGATGTCTCACAGGTGTGACTTTTTTCTTGCTTGTAGCTCTAAAGTCAATATTTAAGAACCAGCGTTCTACCTGACTATAACGTATCGTTTGACAGTTACCCAGGTCAAATTACTCAGACTTCAATTTCCCACCGCGATGTCAGATACAAAATCTCTAAATACCTCATTGCTAGAGGTTATGATATCTTCAAAAAATGATTATGTCATTATTCAAGATTTATGCGACCTTACTATACACATCATCTATGATGCTTGGTGGGCTTCAATGAATGTAGGCTCGAACCAGTCTATTGCTTGGAATAATTCTAGACATGCACCTTTGTCGCGATTCTATTTACACTGTGGGATTGAGGAAACTGGCGGCCCCAGCATCATATGTATTGTTTGTCATCAAGTTCTTCGCCATCCATCAGAACATGTGACCAGCTCAATAGGCACACACTTACTGGGAAAAGGGCACATCGCAAAGTTAAATGAATTAACAGTGTCAGAAGTAACCGAATTAACTAGTTCAACGGTTGATGAAACAGCATTGGGCATACTCATGCGGCAAGGAAGTCGAGGTATTCTGATTGTAAGTTCCCAAAGGAAATTCAAATTTACCATTCAGGTTTCATTAAACTTACTGAATTGACAGACAAAACGCTCTAAACTGGCAGCAAAGTACTTTCCAACTGCTGAATTTCACCAAGACACCGGGAATTGCTACCTCATGTTTGGTTTCGTGTCAGCTCAAATTGCATCCAATGCGATATCAAAACTCGAGCTACCACGGTCATACAATGCATTACGAAGCGAGTTGGTGTTACCGTCAGCTGGCACCCTGAAGAATATTTGCCGGAGGGAATACACACTGACATTGGATGCAATTAAGAAGCAATTGCCATCAAGAAACAATGTTAGTTCAGCTTTGGACGGATGGACATTAATGAACACATTGGCAATATCATCTGTCAGTACCTATTATATGGATCGAGGTTGGGATTTGCGAGAAGTACATCTGACATTTGAGAAGGTTGATAGCCCGCTCATTTCCTATTTCGAAACCTGATTAAGGATCACTGATGCAGGGTCAGCATACGGGATCACGGCTAGCCAGACATTTTAAGGAAGTACTTCGTTGTTTTGCACTGACTGACAGCCAATTACTTGGAATTACAACCGATTACGCTTACTCAAATTACACGATGACTTGGGAACTGCAAACTACCCTTGAGGCCTCCGGAATCGAGTTGTCCACATTGAGAAACCACATACCATGCATGGTGCACATCATTCAGCTTGCTTTGGGTGCATTCATAACAGTCTGGATATAAATGGCCGCACCAAGTCTTGGGAAGCCCATGAGCACGATCCGCAATTTGGAGAGAATGAAAGTACAGATGCATGGCAAAGTCAATGCCTTCCAAAAGAGGGCAATGCGACAATCAACAAGATGTCAGCCATGAGACCAGGTTTAGCAAAGATAATTGAGCAAGTACGTATTTCAACATGTTTTGAAAATGCTGAAACTGACTTTCATATAGCAGAGAATGCTTACTGTATTGATTACGCTGACACCTGGTCATCCAGACATGTTCATTGACTGTCAACAAGCCAAAGTCTGGATTGCAGTAATGCCCCTTATGGATGTGAACACACGCCGGATTTCGCCAGTTGTGTTGCACAAGCGCGCCTACCGATTATATTAATTCACCCGCGAGTGGCTTAAAAACCCAAAATACAGCAATCACCAGCCACTATTCACAACACCAGATGAGCGGACCATTGTCAAGTATGTCATGGAGGTTTTGCAGCCATTCCAGTACTTGACCCTGTGGATGTCAATTCGGCATACCGTTACGCTACTTCACGTCATCACTGTCTACAATGACATATTTGAACACATGGATGGTGTGATGTGAGCTGTGAAAAAGAAGAAGTCACGATGAAAGGAAGACATATTCTTTGCCGTGAAGTTTGCGTGGCAGAGGCTGTCCAAATATTGTACTACAGTCACTCCAACGACTGATATGCACCTCGTTTCGGCACATATTCTTGATCCTTTCCGGAAGTTGCGATAGTTTTGGTAGCTGGACAAGGTAATGGATATTAATTCTGAAGACGAGACTACTTATACTACCCAATACCAGGAGGCCTTTCTGAAGTATATGGAGAACGAATACTGCGATGAACATTAACGTTTGCCCATCACTCAAGCCAAACACATACTGAATATCAATCACATCTTCCCCACCATGGCTTCTAGATCTGGTGAATCTTCTTATGATCCATATGATTTGTCCAATGATGATGAAGAATACATAATGCCTAACTATGTGGCCGAAATGACACCTGGACGAAGCGATTGTGCAGCACTCGTATCGACAACCTCAAGGCTCGATTTGAATTCACCTCCTGACTTACCACAGAACTGGGGGCAAATAAATCCGGATCTTAATGATTACCACTCCGATCCAATGAAGATTATTAGTACATTTTGGTTACAGGATATCACCAACTGGTGGCGGGAGCAAGAAGAAACGCATTGAAAGTACGCTGATCTCTCTAATGTGGCATGTCACATAGTCTCTATCATACCTCACAGTGTCAGATTGGAGGGCAGTTCTGCCCTTGGGTGAGATGAGATCGGGTGGAGGCAGTCATAAACTACTCACGAGACCATTTGCGAAGAAGTCGTAGTAAGCTAGTTCGCTCGAGCCCATAACCGATTACTGGCTGGCAATGACCCAGTATTGGATCCAAGCAGCACTGATAACGACATGGAGATGAAGAGAGAGGCGGAGGAAAAGATGTTGTACCAAATGGCCAAGGTCCACGACTTTTTGGAGATGTGGCAGGGTAGCCAAAACCTATGAGCTACACAGAAGAAATCTTGTGTTCAAAATTTACAAATGACAGCCGTAGAATACATTTCAGGTACTGAAGAAATTATCAAAACATCCTGGTCAAACTTTGAACATGATTGTGCAGATGCATGTAAAATGTCGGAAAAATCACCTGTGCCACCAGCTTTGTCTACAAAGGACCTACCTGAAGGACAAACTCAAGTATTGAATGTCGGCCGAATCAAGTGAATTGACCGCCAGCCTGCCGAAAGTGATGAGGATAGCTCACCTGAATGCATTTCAGACACCGCAAATTGGCTTAACTGGAATGGGAACTTGGATCATCCGAACGACAGGGAAGACAACTGGGAGGCAGACAATAAATCAGATATGGAACTGGACAATGGTTGTGACAATTCAGGAAGTCAGGAGCAGTGGAATGTGAGTGCCGCACAGAATGTTCCCCGATTGATTCGGCCTATAAAATGGGCAAAGAAGACGGTTCAAAAGGAGTTGATGACAGTCAATATAATTCAAACGAGGAGGAATAAGCGATTCAAGAAAAAGTAGGACAGAATGCATCAATGGATTATCACCAACTTCATTATGCAGTTTGACTGAGAATTTTTTTTACAGAAATATTATGGAAGAATATTGACCAGTCAAGTGAGAATCTTGATCATTAAACAAAGCTATCGTGGCCACTATGCATTATTTGGCAAGATATATAAATTTTTACCGGATGAGACTGACTAGTGCTGGAATATTACTGTGCTCGGGTTGGCCATAGAGTCAAGTCCTGATCACGCTGAAAGGCATCCACAAAGTTCAAATATTCATGATTGCAATTACGATTGGCAGCAGATCTTGACTAAACCGTACATTGAAATAAACGTCGACGGAGCGTAAACAATTTTTAATCTTTTAAGTACGGTAATTGAATGGTAACGTGGTTAGTGTAATCCCTAACCAACATACTGGCAGCCTCTCTTGGCAAAAGAGTAAAAGACACGATCACTGCCCCATTCTGAAAATCAGAGTCAATGGAGCGTCAACGATTTTTTCCTGTTCATCTTGGGTAACCTGAGTGGTGATTGGTTGCAGCCATTCATAAATGATGTATTGGCTGCCTTCAAAGTCCAAAATAATTGTATCAGGCTCCCTACCCCATCGTGAAAATAAGCGTCAACCGAACATCAACGATGTTTACTCTTGTAAGTACGGTACTTGGAAAGTGACCTGGTCGCAGCTATCCATAACCAACGTACTGGCACCCTTTCCTGGCAAAATAGTATCCAACAAGGTCACTGCCGCATTCTGAGAATGAGCGTCAATGGAGCGTTAATGATTTTTACCTGTCCATCTTGTGTAACGTTAGTGGCGATTGGTTGCAGCCATTCGTAAACGAAGTATTGGCTCTCTTTTGAGTTGAAAAAAATTGCAGCACACTCCCTGTCGCATGCTGAAACTGTGCGTCATTGGAGTGTCAACGATTGTTGGCGTTGGATCTTGGGTACACCAAGTGTTACAATGTGGCAATAATTTATATACGATGTTGTGGCAGCCTTGTTATATGAAACAGTCCATGGCACATCTGTTACCCCATCATGAAACTGAGCGTCAACGGAGAGTCAACAATATTTGGTCTTGCATATTGGGTAATCAAGGCTGTGTGCAGATGAATGAGCACATAACAGAACTATTGACAGCCTCCATAGCCAAAAATACAATGTATACCAGGAAAAACACATATTCCAAAATAATCAATGTTGCAGATTGCAAAACATGCAAAAAGATATTATTGGCTGACGAATATCTAATTTTAATAATATACAATTATCCAAATGCAAAAACAAGAACATTATATAAATCTACAGATGGACCTGCTGGGCGACCCGCTAACAACCCGCCCAGTTAAGACTGGTTGGGAGATGTTCATTGAACCGTGCCCAAATTGACGGTTCGGGTTTATTCACAATCCAGTCTGCCAATTTGCCCACGGTTAGGTTTTGAACCGGACCTTGACCCGAAGTGACGGTTCTGAACTGTTGCTAACACTAGTTCTGTAAAACATTCAGTAACTCATGGTGGCAAACTGTAACGTTGATGTTGTCGCCAAGCAAAATGACTATTTGATGACAAAGTTTTGTTATTGGATTGAATCAGATGCAGTCATTGCATGTATGGTGAGATGCTCCACAGCTGTTGGCCATGCATCAGAAGTGGAGACTGTGGTTAGTACGGTTGCACTGCCAACTAGTCCGATGAGGTCATCTTTCCCTGCTGTCATAAGTGATGCAGATGTTGTGCCTGAATTTGCATCATATGGTTGATTGTAGACCCCTATGAAGTGGATGCAGTCAGTCTTCCAGTATTCTGGAAAACTGTCGAGCTGCCATATTCAAACATTATTTCTGAAGGCGTCTGTGTAATTGGTTTTGTAATTTTTAGTGCATTTTCACATTCTGCAATCTTCTGTAATATGAATGACCTGTTTGTAGTATGTACATTCGTGCCCATGGCATCCATTTCGTCATCTGCATTCTTATTGGCCATCTTGTCAACCTTCTCATCTGCCTCCTCCTCTGCCTTCTTATCTGCCTCCTTACCTGCCTTCTCTTCCAGCTTCTTGTCTTTGTTTTAATCTGCCACTTGATCCACCACCTCATATGCCACCTTATCTGCCATCTCATCTGCATTAATACCTACCATCAGGTCATCCATAGCCACAGCTATAACTTCCGCCATGCTAACATAAAGCTGCTCTGTTGAATACATATCCAATATGAAGCATTAGAGTCATGTGTTTAGGATATTCTCGAATTGTATCAAGACGCTGCTGGGCCGTAGGGACACAGAACAGCTGTTGAAGGATTTAGATCGCCATTTCATATGAATTATATAGGGTAGTGAAGAAAGGTGTCTTCTTCGCATTGTCTGTAACATGTTTGGTGGTACTGATCAGCATTCTCCATTAGGCGATTTGTTTGGGACAATCCGGGGTCACCATGTTATCTTGCAATGGTCAAGAGATCCAGAACTTACATAGGAGATGGGCACTGCTCATTATTATTGATGTATTGTGGAGTCAGTCACTGAAGGTTTCCAAATTTCAACAGAATTGTCCACACCATCAAATAGTGGTAGGAATTCATCAGAACATCCAAGATGTATCATTAATAGTATTTTATTGGCTCCCGTATGCCACTTTTCCTGCCGAGAATATAAGGTAACCTCATCACCAATACTGAGGAATTTGACATTGGTGATGATGTTGTACGTTTCCTTGGTAATTCTCACTTGGGATCATCTTTACATCTTGAAAGGGTAGTATTTATAAGTCACCTTATGTACGTTGTAGTGATTAGTGCTGAAATTTGCAGCTGACAAGTCAAGAGTGGAGATCAGAAAGTTGACACTGGATGGTATTGGATTATGACAGTGTTATGGCTAATGAACAGGGCTGGTTGTAAGGGGGTTAGGGTGTATGACACTCATTTTAAGATTGTAAGGTAAAAATTGCAGTGGGTACTGGGCTCCTAACCTATTCAAACAGTAATACATAGAGACTCTTGATTGTGTATTATCTAAGAGGGCAACAGCGCAATATATATATGACTACAAGTGAGAATGCATGTGTATGGATCTATGAACAGATTCTTTAGGCTGTGTAACGGCGCATACACCAGCGCCCAGCTGCATAGGGATAAGGTTGCACATGTGGACTCGAGTGACTATGTATATAGACGTGTAGATGTATAGGTAAGATTATCACTAGAGATGTAAGGCTCGTGGCGAGCCGACTATATGGAATGGCCGTTACCCAGCCCTGGACACGTCACGTGCAGTCGTGCCGTTATATTATCCCTCACTTTCGGCGCAGACCTCCTGGGCTGCCAAAGCCAGTCTGAGAGAAATGAAGGAAAGGGAAACAAAGAACGAAACAATCATCCTACGTACGCAATCGTACGAACCCACAAGTCCCACAACCGATCACTACAGCTCAATGGTGATCTTTCGGCAGATCTGGTGCACTGGGAAACTCCACCTCCACTTGATTGACTCCGAAGGTGGTAAAAACCCATGCCGATGCCATTTGTACCAGGCCGAGATCCAAAGAAGAAAAGGAGAGAAGAGAGAAACAGGAAACATCCAAACGTGATCCCGTCCTCTATATCCCAACTTCCGAACCCATACTCCACCAACCACCAATACCCGTAGCTCTTATATCTTGGCGTAGGTCATTGTCGGAATTCTCAGAGTGGCAGAGCATCTGCTCATGATTTTTCATCGATGTGAGCTTCCGCTGCCGGCATCGGTCGTAGCATTCGGCGATCATCAATCGTAGACGTCAACCGTGTCTTATTCATTGATATCTAACATGTAAGCTTCTCTAAGATGGTTATACTTACCAAGTTCAAGTGCACTAGTGCTGTCTAAGCTTTGTTCAGTTCTTCACAAGCTGTATGGAGTATATTTTGCAGCCGGTAGTCATCGGTAATTGGCATTGACTTGTGGATGCTGCTTGACAAGGCAGTCGTCTTTGAAAGTCCGCTTCAGTGAACATCCGGTCGACTTCATAGGTGCACTCTCGTTAGGCAGATTCAGTAGCATGTTTGCCGGCTTGGTAGACATTTCGGTATACTTCTTGGTGGGCTTAGACTTGTCGGTAGGACTTGATCGTGTAGAAATGGCTATCTCCCCCTTTTTGAAAGTTCATTGCTCCGCCGACGACTTATATGTATCGATTGTCCATTGCCATCGTAGCTCAGTAGCAGTCTAATTGTCATTCAGGATGGTAATCGTAATTTCCCCGTGATTCGACACCTAATTCGGTTTGGCTTTAGCATTGTTTGCAGACTATTATTCTTCGGCTTCGGAGGGTTCTTAGTCAACTTCTCTGTGCCTATCTCGGTAGGCAGGTTCGGCAGATTATCGGTTGGCTTCTCGGTAGTCATTTGGTAGGCGTCTGGTAAGGTGGTTCGGTGTTGCGTTTGTTATGCCATTGCTGTGAGATCCCGGTGATCATCTCTTGGTAGTTATCTCGAAGATCTCTTGTGATGCCATTCAGTAGTCTATTTGGTATGCTCAGTGATCATTTTCCATCTCCTTCCGGACCAATTCGGTAGCCATATCGCAGTCGTTCAGTATCTCATGCGGAACTGCTTGCACTTGCAGCTCATCATCACCATTCCCGTCACCATCGCTATCAGCCATTGCATCGGTATATCTAACTTGTAAGCATCCCGGTAACCGGTCATACTGACCATACTCTCAAGTGCGCTAGCACTCGAGCTCTCTCAATTCGTCGGGAAAAACTCCGCAGGTCCTGGCCATCAGTAATCTTTGTTGCAGCATTGGAAGCTGCTTCGGTAGCCATATTTGCAGTATATCCTCCCTTCATCGGTCAGGGCCCCTGAGACAACATTCCAATCCTTATGCGATGTCCGTTGCGCCCTCCATTCTACCTTTCTCTGTCAGGTCAAAGATACCGACCATTGGGATATCGACGATTTTCTTTTACATGTCGGTAGCCAGTGTGTCGGTAGTCTGGACTCTCATGGTAGCCGGTAGTAATCATAAGGTTCAATGGCTGCTAATGTTGCTAAAAGTCGTGCAGTAGGTCTCTCATATCCGATCTCATAATCAGGTCGCCTGGAGTGACCATCTGCCGGGTTGTTGTTTCTTGCCAGATGCTGCTTGACTCGGTGCACTTATCGTCGTTCTCTGAGTCCACTAGTCAATGTTTCTCCAGGTGCATTTGCCACTGCTAGCCTTCTCAATTGATGAATGTATCTCAGTGTGCTTTGTTCCTGCACTTCCGGTACAGTGATTGTTTGCGGTAGAGGCTTTGATTCCGGTACGGTCATCCCCCTCTTTCGAAAGTCGTTGCTCTGCCGATAACTCTGTATAACTATGCAGGACTTATACAGCTTTCATTCGGTTGCGTTCATTGTAGATCTTCGTAGCTTGGTTGATTGATACCAGCTTGCGCTCAACCTCAGTAATATATCATTGTATGAGAATACTCGCATCCGGGCCACAGTATCCATTGATGATTGCTCCATTCGATCCCTCAGGGGCCATTGTATCTCAGGCCCGTCTGTACATTGTGATATCTCAAATAGAGATCGCACGAATTCGTACGACTGCATCTGCTCTATTATCTCCATTAGCTAACGAATCAACAGAGGATGAAGACGATGAAGGGTAAAATCCAGGAGGCCTTGTCATTAGCAGCTCACCCACGAATGGACCAAGCACTGCCGTCCAGTCACTGCCTTTGTGCCTCGGCGAGCCAGTAGCAGTCATTCAAGGTTCCCATGTGGACACTCTTCAGCCGCAACTACTGTCACTGCTCTTTGCTTGCTCACCCAGCCTACGCGGGTTACCACTTCTGAGGTATAGCGTCTGTGATTCCACTCTACCACAGTTCTAGCACTCCTAATTGCAAGCTCCACACGTTGTGGCTAATGCCCGCTCCAGGACAATACCAGTCAGTTGACGACTGGACAATCGTGAGTTTAGTCCTCGCAGGGTCCAGAGAATCAGCAGTTCATTGCCGTCCAACCGGTGCGGATTATAATCAACTAGTTCCGAGGTGGAACCGTCCCAGCTCAAAATTCAGATTGCATGCATCTTCCTCACCCGTGCACAGGTGATCTATGAGTATAAATTGCCTCCAGATCAAGAAGTCTCGGTATTTGTGGGCCCCCAGTGCTAGTCATTGGGACACCCGGTTACCATCACGAGAGAGAGAAAGGCAAGCGGTCAATGTAGTACCACAGAATCAAAGGAGAATTTGTGCGATTCCTGGTCGCATGATAGTTTTTCATCACTGGTAGTACTTCCGAATCGCTGCTAGGTGTCGGGTGGAGAGCATCACAGTTCAGAGTATTGTAGGTATTGGCGACGGAATTGAATCTCGCAGGATTGGTATTCACTGAAATCGTAGATGGACATCGAGTATCAGGTAACACTATCTTCATTCTCATCATAAGTGAGCATCGCCATCGGATAGCTTCTCATACATAAGTGGACTTTCATTGTGCAGCTCTCTCTGTAGGCGGAATTTGTTCGCAGACAGCCTCTCCTCCATAAGCGCACATTGACCGTGAGAGGTAGACTCTGAGAAATGGGAAGTGCACATGATCGTGCGATGTAACTGTGTTGACTCAAATATCATAATCTGGTGACTTCTGGTTGAGTTCTTATCTGTCGTATGTGTTCAGGGGTAATATAGTCATTCTCGTCAATAGACCTCACTGCATTGCTTGGCGCTGCTTTATTGACTGCAGTTGAATGTAATTGTGCTTGTTGCAATAGATCGTATGCGATTTCCTCTTGTCGGTTGTCTGTAGGAGTTGTCTTTCGACTTGTAGCAATTGTCGACATTATAGGCCTCTAATGTGTCTCACTGCTGAGTGCATCTCCGAAATTGTGTCGGCTCTTGACAATTCCCCTGATAAAGGATGAATGTCTTAAGACTCAGTGCTCGTGTAGTCGGTAGGTCTCCGAGTTGTCGCATTCAGGTTTAGTAGATTGTTGGCTTGTAGTTGACGCATCGGAATAGATGTGAATTCACAATCCCATGTGTGAAACATATTTGTTTACTGAAAAAGCTATAATAGTGTAAGGGCGCGTACGCCAGAGCCCGGCTGCATAGAGATATGGTTGCACACATAGACTCGTGTGACTATATAGGTAAATATGTAGATGAATAGGTAAGTTTATCGCTAGAGATGTAAGGCTCGTGGCGAGCCGACTATATGGAATGGCTGTTACCCAGCCCTGGACATGTCACGTGCAGTTGTGCCGTTACAGGCTGATATCAATCTCTGGTCATATGAAGCTCACATCTGTTCATTCATGACTCTCCTTCAGCCAAACAACATTCATCTCCAGCTCCAAACATTCAAAAGCTCTCATACAATAGTGTTATTCTCATATAACTTACTAGTCTTGGTAATAATCTAAGCTATCATACCAGACTGTCTTCAATGAATGCTTTACATTCACCTATCAATTGAGAATAAGTAAATGTCCAAATTGCACAATTGCAGGAGATTATGATTTCAACTAATCTGTCTGGCCAGTACTCTTAAAGGTAGTGATTTTGCAGATTGTATTGGTACTGAACATGTTGAATTAAAGTGAATTGAAATGTATACTACTATTCCAGCTTTAGGGAAAGAAGTATAATATTTAAGGTTTACTATAATAAAGATTTACTAAAATTCAAACTGCTGTTCACTGGTATTTCTAACTCCAGATTACTTGTTAAACTTGTTACTCCAATTACTAGAGTAATAAAAACTCTTTAAAGAAGTGTTTATAGTATTGTTCTACAAAACAATCAGCTCTCTTGTCTACTGAGCTCCAGTATAATCATCTCTACTGATTGTATGATGGTATTGATTTCACACCAATTACATATCTTATATAGAGTTTCTTTAGATATCAGGTTAGTGGAGTATTCTCCCACTTACAATAATGTTGCTGGGGATTTCACTACAGATCAAATATCAACATTATTACTTTTCTTTATATTTATCTAACAGTGATACAATTAGCCTAATACTATCATTATATTACTGCCAGGGTGTTATTATTATATTGAAACTTACTATTAGCATGTCACAAATATATTATAATATTGTAACACATCATTGATACAAATTTTCATTACAGGTCACTTACACTTCACATGAACAATTCCAGCTGGTATTCATATGTATATTCAGAAATTCAGTTTTTGGATCTGAATTATTGGTTGACAGACTGGTCACTGCCATCTGGTTTGATATCTATTATATTGCAGAATGTGGATGTAACATGCCATGTTGTTGATGTACAATTGTCAACCAACGGATAAATCCATAACTTAATTTCAATATATTCCAGTCAATCAGCTTGATGCTTATAATACATGTATAGAATATACCTCTGAACTATAGCAGAGTTATGGTGTTGGTTTTGATTAACTCAGCTACATTTGGTGATTTACATTCCAGTTTGATATAATGAAATTGAAAATATGTTGTAATTGCAGACATGCAGTAACTTTACATACAAACTACTTTAGGATTACTTGACAAATATATAATTGCAAGTAGTACATACTACAGCTTCAGAAGACACTGATAAAATTGATTTCAGTTGCAGACTGTATCTATTCAATACGAAAATTCTTAACAATAATGTCTTTAAAAGATTTTCTTTCATTTTATTGTCCATATAATTAGATTACTACTATTTCAAAGTTATTAGTATTATTCAATAATATGTCACAGCTGCTAAGTATCAAAAGATCATAACAATATCCAAATTGAATATCTTTAGGAACTCATTGTTCTACTTGGTATTTGAATAGTCGGAATGAAGTGTCACAGATACAATAGTACAGTGAAATTTATAAATAGTAATGGAATAGTATTGAAAGTATTATATTTTAATCAATATAGATAATATTCATTTAATATAATAGAATATAATAGATTTCCCTTTGGTTACTTGTTGGCTTGTATAATCAAGACAGTCATTCATGTGTGTAAGAATGCATTCAGTATTTAATATATGAAATAGTAAAATCTAATACAAATTCAAGAGAAGTATCAAACTTCAAATTACATTTTTCAGAATTTGCTATACAACATAAACTGTACTACAGTCAGATTGTATTTTGGAATAAGTACTATAATTGTAGCCATTTATTCTTAGGTAATATATAAAGTGTACTACAATTTGGATACTGGATAGAATTAATTCAATATATTAAAAAATAATAAATTATTGGAATAATAAATTCTATTCATTAACTTGTAATAAGATTGATGGATAATATATTAATTTCACCTTTGAACATACTAAAAACTGATTCATATGTTTATATATCACATGACATATGCACTTAATCTTGCAATTATTTTTTAAATACATTATAGATAATAGATAATAAATGGTTTCTTACAAGTATTTTACAATATTAAGAATAGTTTCACAGAAAAATAGAAATTTTAATAATAAATATACTTTCAAATATTGATTTCTACATTAAATTTGCAGTAGAAGTTTCAATGTTTCTCTTTTATGTAAGTATTGTATTATAAATTCTTTCCAGATATATCAAAACTTGAATTTTTGAATCAGGTATATACTTGAGACTATCAGGATACTAGAGTCCACAGCCAAGTACTTAGTTTTTAATATATTATTGATAAATTTTAATACACATCAACTGACAAAATTAACATCTACCATGGCAATTTATGATATACTATTGTATTTCTAGGTATTATTTTGTACATTAAGTGCTCAATATTCAAAATACCCAATTTCAGTAGATTTTTCAACTATAACAATTATCCTACTTTTGTCTGCTTTAGCCTACTGCAGCCTTTTTTGTTCTGTATAGTAAGATATTGGTATATCAATCAATTAGTTATTTGTACCTAGCCAATTTTGCAATATGAAGACACTGTGCAGCCCACCTGGAATCTAACAGCAGCTGTATCACAAGGTCCCATTTGGCGTAGATATTGGTTTGGCATTCCCGCATTGCAAAAATTATTTCTATAAGTTCAAGGATTAATCCTTTCAACAGTCACATCCTGCCCGCGAGAATCCTGCATCCGGTACATCAAGTGAGTTTTTGGAGGGAAGCGATGTTGCTGTCTGAAATCCGGTATAAGGGTCCCTTAGACCAAAGGGTAGACTGATGAATCTTCCCCAAGACTTCCCGTCACTTTGCGGACGAGACAAGGTTTATTATATACTTATAAGTGGTTTTGTGGTTATAATGAAAAGGAACGTGCAATCGATGTGAGAATCAGAATGTGCACGCCAGCTGCGTCCGCACTTTTATCATTCGAAACCGTAACCACAAATCCCCACCTCAGTCATCTGGAAATCTAATAACCATTCTAGTGCTTAACTGAACAACCTCAACACTTACTGATGGCGTTCCGAGCGGCCAGCAAGGCTCTTCACCACCTGTCTCTCTCATCAAAAGAGCTACTTCATACCAGCGATGATTGCGCGGTCAAACCAGAAAGTATAGAGTGGGTTGTGTTCTCGCCCTCTATGGTTGGGGATACGAGTACTCTGTTGTCGGTGACGCATCAACCCTTTCAAGAGAGCGATATTGCAAACGTTGCTACTGCATCATCGCAACAACTGGCTCACGTTGCTGTTATACCTGAAAATTACGAAAAATACACCGACATCAATGAGGAAGACGACGAATCATCTCTCGACAGTGCTGAGACTGACTCATTACAACTCTTCTGCGATTATGACGACCCAGCGATATTGCCCAAACATGATGGACTCGGGACGTTTCAGACAGGTGTCGCGGGGTTTCGATCACTCGAAGAGTCGCTACGGATCGCAGCTACATCTAAAGGAAGTGAACAAAATGATACCCACTCACGAATCCAAAAATGGCGGATGGAACACGGCCATGCGTTGATGGACGAGGTTGAGCGAGCTACACGAAGGCGTTGCCACGCATCTCTAAAGAATCAGAGGAACGGCCGGATGGTATCCGATAGCAAGTTGGATACGCGCCCCACGATGAGAGATGACGTAGGTACAGGAATGGAGCCATCCTCCTTGGCTCCAGTGACAGGGTGTATCACCGAGGCACATAGCGAGGAGGGAGAGATCTCTAACCAGACATTCTGGAAAAGAATCACAAAAAGTTTTATCCAAGGCATTATTGGAATTGATGACCATTTACTGGAGGTCGTTTTTGGACAATCTCTACCGGTCGAGGTCCGAAACGATGGTTCGTCGGAAGAAGGAATGAATCCGAACCAGGACCTTGATGAAAGAATTCTCAGCAGAATAGCCAAAGAATTAGGAGAACTTTTAAATCTTTATACTCATCACCCCTCCGGTATGGGTGCGTTCACTGCGCAACGTAGATGCCAGGCGGAGGATGACGAGAACAATTTTTCAAAGCCACACTCGAATCGACATCTTCTAGGGCCTGGCACATTGCCCAGTAAGCGCTACAATTGTAGCCCAGTTGTAGGTTTCGGCCCTGGCCACTTATCGGAGCCTCAGTTTCAATTCACTCCCACATTAGCTGTGCAACATGAGGAAGCATTTGACGTGGCACTTTGGGGCATCGAAGAAGGCACCAATGGTTTTACTAGTCCTCAAGTACAGCTGGAGTACTGGGAGCAAGATCTTGATCTACGACTGGTCTATTCATTCCTTAAATCGCGGGTCTATGGACTCCCTTATCCTACTACTCCACCTATGTTAGCAGTCAAAAATCCAATAACGGCGTTGCATCATAAGCACCCATTGATCAATGACATTCGAAACTCGATTCACGAAAGGGCATCCGCCAAACCGTCAATGATTCTGTCCTCGCCCGTATCTGGCCAGGGGTATTTTGTGCCTATCACGGGAACGACAGTTGCGCGCTGCTGCGCTAGTCAGGAGAGGGTTATTAGAGACAGACGGAGTAGTGTAATAAGTTTCAGGAAGAGAGGATACTACTGGGATGTAGCTACGAGTGTTGGGAGCGGCAAGTCAGGCAGTTGTGTTGGAACTGGCATGTGGGCAGCGATCTGATCAAAGCTTTCGTAATGTATGTTGGGTATAATGGGGTGTTCGTCTCCTTTTGGAATGTAGATACACGGGGTACAAGTCTGGGTGCGGACAAGGGGTTTTTATATTGCGTTTGAATGATCTGCTCCGGTCCGATTATTTTTTGTACTGGGTCACACATGTGATATATTTGCCAGAATGGCAACGCCTACCGTTCCGGTAAGAATCGAGTTTACGCACCCAGGCACATTTGACTTCAGGGAGATATTCTCAATGACAACCATGACATCAATCCAGGTGTTAAGCTTACCATGTTGGGTAACTGGAGCCCGGCAGGATGGTACCGTATTCTCAAAAAAATGCAAAATGAATTTAAGGGTAAGTGTCGGGACGAGGTTGTCAACGTTTTGCTTGCCACCGAATATGTTAATCCGAGTATTACGGAGTCCCTGTGAGTAGGTTTTTATTTTATTGCGACCTAGAACAATGTTGACTTGCACATTATGTCTGAGTAATATGGAGTATCGAAAACATACAGATAATGAGACACAAATGCCAGGTATACTTCTTAAAAATGAAAGTAGATACAGAAGAACATGTACACAACTGCCACCAGCAATGTATTGCTAAGTTTAACAGGATTCCAATTATTGTGTTGCTGTAAGTTTACAAATTCTCAACTTCCAACAAGCAATATATTACATAGTACAATATGCAAATCAAACACTGTGTCTTGAGCAACAAGAAATAGCACTTTGATATTTGCAATAATAAATCAGTAAACATAAAAATTGATTCCAAATACAATAACTTATATAAAATAATCTAAATACAAAAGAAACATTCAGATCAAACAATATACCATTGTGATTTGTGTTTAGTTAAACTGAAATTTGTGTAACATACTAATTCTACACAATTTCTGTTTAGCATCTGTGTGTACTTCAAATAATATACTAATAAACTAATAAGTCTCCATTTGAAAATTTTACTGTTAACATAATATATTTATACCAAACAATACAATCAGTATCCACTGTTGATCATTATTCTCAAGTTATACAGCAGCTCTATTGTACTTGAAATCATTTACTATATTTACTGTATGATAATACTATTCTAAACAATATACTAACAAACTTCTAAGTTGTAGAGAATACTAATTATAATTACTATATAGAAAAATATATGAGTAGATGTATTTTAATAACGGGAGATGAAAATATTATTAAAGTAGTATATAGATATGAGTATAGCAGCTGTATAATGGCCCAGGCAGATAAAGCATATGAATTGTAGTTGTTAATCAGCAATTTGTTACTAATAGAATGTAACAGCGAAAGTCCAAAGAGATTTATAAGAATCTCAAAAGAAGAATGCAAAGAAGAAGTATTGCCAGAATAACGACATTTAAAAGGGTTTGAACAGGAGGCATATACCGAAGGAGGTTCGAGAGGAGATCGTATTGTATTCCTATCGATGTCTGAGCAAGTCTAAACAACTTTTCACTAACCAGAGAAACAGAGTCAATAGATACAACAATATAGAAGTGACTGTCCATGACCACAGTTGCGAATCAATAACTAACACAGGAAGAGGAAAACTCTGCAACTGTACAAAAATAGATAAGAACCGTAAGGAATCTAACAGAATAATCTAGATGCATTCTTTAAAGATACGCACTGATAAATCCTTCATTACAACAGAACTAAACTGAAGATTCTAGACAAGTTCTAACCGGAACTTTCTAGACTTCCTTATTAAAAAAAGATAACAAAAGTATTAAATGCATACTAGCACACCACATTTTTCTTATCTACAAAAACCATCCATAAAAAGGAGAAATAAAAGAAAGGTACAAATATTAGGAAGAGAAATGTAGATACTTCTGTATTATCAATAGTTACTCTAAATAGATTATGTATATTATATTATTTGAAAGATACAAGGTGTACCAGCAACTGCTGTGGAATTTCTAACTATAGTTTGATTGCAGTATATATAATATGGATAAATTTAGTTTTAACTCTCTTGTCAATTCAGTTTACATCCAATTTCCAGTATCATCTGCCACTTATCTCAAGCACTAGTACGATACAACATAGTATATTTTCACCACTTCAATATGGGGGTAATCTGATATACATCGAAGCAATTATAGAAGTACATTATATTTAGATATAATCATTTGATTTTCCTCATTGATAAAATTCTATATTCTATAAATAGCTATCTAGCACATTTTTGTTAAAATATTACGTGCACTGGATTTTGTAATAAGCCGAAGAATTTACTACAGGAATTGTTGCTACAAAGCCCACAATTGTATAAATATGTCATGTATAGAGTAGTCTCCAAATTTTACAAATACACATGAGATATGTATAGTGGGGAATATAGTCGACACAATATCTGTATATACAGATGTTAATTATATTGGCTGATCTAAATATCAATAACAAAGTCTTTGCCACAATCTACTGGTAGCATAAAATGTCAATTACTATCATCTAGTCTGGATGGAGTCTTATATTTTCAATACTGTACTGTATTTTGTATATCAGTAAATATGTACATTTACTATATAGTTGACTGGACATACTTATACATATATGCTGCATACGGTAAGCATTAAATGTACCATTCCATAAGAAGCAGTCTATGGTTATCAATAGTTAATTGATAGAGATGGTCCAGTCAGCATACGGAAGTAAATTTTGCTGCTGCCCAGAGATAGACAATTATCTGTCAGTATTACAAGCAGTGTTGCATATTATACCTGTACAACTTACACAGTTCACAGTGGATTGTGCAGGCACTTCGGAGCCAGCTAGTATGCCTATTTGGGATTCTCCTCAAACACCAATGTGATACTGGAGAGTAGCGTTAGCAACATGTACAAAGTCCCTGTTCGGTTCCTGATATGATTCCAACCGGTAACCGGACTGTTGCAATGGGTTTCACTATACTAAAACCCGGACCACCGCAATGGGGCCAGTTTATCACCAAAATCCCGGCACATAAACCTCACAACATGGGCCTCAAGCAAGTATTTGTGATCTCATCTTTTTGAGATATGATCAATACGTGGTTTGTGCAGTTGTAGCAGCTCTTACATCTGTCGTTGCTCGATTTGTGATTTGACAAAGATTTGTTGAGTCCATATCGAAAACGGGTTGATTTTGCCTGCAATTTGCAGTTATTTCGCAGGAATTCAATGACTGTTGGTCGGATACCAAATCGGAATGCAGGAGGTGAAAGAGATGCTAGCAATGTACAATCTGGGTATTGATAATGGCATGGTATGATCAGAACTCAAATTCTTAATTGTAGCCAAAGTGGTAGGAACCATAAAATGAAACCACAGTCCAGTTCCAACCCATCCAAAATCCCACATTGTTATGTTCTGTCCATGTAACAACCTGGTGCTGATTACCGGGACCAGTTCCGGAGCGGATTCTGCCCAGGACGAGAACCTATGATTGGGTTCTAACCCGGACCACTGCAGTGTAAGTCAGAACCATTGCTTATACTACATGGGAATTTGATGAGGAGAGTAGTGTTAGCAATGGTTGTGGATCGTCTCTTCAGGTCCGGGTACCGGTCGGCACCAAACCGTTGAGAAATTGGAGGTCCGGATGGTCAATACACCCGAAATGTCAAGTCAGGCACTGTTCAATGGAAATCTCCCAAAGCATCTCGTTTTGGCGGGTTGTCAGTGGGTCCATCTGTAGATTTACATAATGTTCTTGTTTTTGCAGTTGGATAATAGAATATTACTAACATTAGGTATTTGACAGTCAATAATCTGTTTTTGCATGTTTCACTGTCGGCAATATTGATTATTATGGAAACCGTGTTTTTCCTGTTATATGTTGTATTTTTGGCTATAAAGACTGTCAATAGTTCTGTTATGAGCTTATTGATCTGCGCAAAGCCTTGATTACCCAATATTCAAGACCAAAATAATGTTAACGCTCTGTTGATACTAAGGTTCCTAATGGGGTAACGTATGTGTCATGCACTGATTCAAGTGAAATGGCTGTCACGAGATTATAAAAGAATTATTGCCACATTGCGACACTTATATTAGCCAAGATGTAAGACCAAAAATCATTGACACTTTGTTGATGCTCATTTTCAGGGTGGGGCAGGAAGCACACTGCAATTGATGTTGCTTCGAAAGGTAGTAAATATCTCATTTATGCACCGTTGCAACCAATTGCCGGATACATTACCCAAAATGCAAGAAGAAATATCATTGACTCTCCGTTGATGCTCATTTTCACGATGTGGCCGGGAGTGTATCACTTTTTTTTGGCTTTGAAGGCGGCCAGTACCTCAATTTTGGATGATGGCAAGCAATTGCATGTTAGATTACCAAGATCCAACGCCAAAACTATTTGGCACTCCATTGATGTTCATTTTCAGGATGAGGCAGGGAGCGTGTCAGTATTATTTTGGACTTAGAAGGCAGCGAATACATCGTTTATGAATGGCTGCGACCAATCGCCACTTACATTACACAAGATGCACAGCCACAAACCATAGACCCTCTGTTGACACTTATTTTCAGAGTGGGGCAGTGACTGTGTCATTTACTCTGTTGCCAGAAAAGCCTGCCAGTATGTTGGTTATGAATAGCAGCCACCAGGTCACATTGCAATTACCGTACTTACAAGACTAAAAGTCCCAGATGCTCCGTTGTTGCTCATTTTCAGGATGGCATGAGGAGTTTGTTGGAATTATTTGTAACTTGGAAGGCAGCCAATACCTTGGTTATCAATGGCTGCAACCATTTACCCCTTAGGTTACCCAAGGTACACGGCCAAAAATCGTTGACCCTCCATTGACGGTCATTTTCAGAATGAGGCAGTTACCGTCTTGTTGACTTATGTACCAAGAAAAGATGCCAGTACAATGGCTATGGATAGCACCGACCAAGTCACATTTCAATTACCATGCTTACAAGACTAAAAATCGTTGACGCTCTATTGACGCTCATTTCAATGTACTATCTACTCAAGATCTGCTTCCATTCATAATTGCACTCATCATTATTTGACCTTAGTGGTTGCCTTTCAGCCTCATCAGGAGTTGGCTCTATGACAAAGCCGAGCCCAGTAATATTCTAGCGCTGGTCACTCTTGTCCTGTTAAAACTTATACATCTCGCCAAATAATTCATATTGCCTGCTATACCATTCTATATTACCCAGTATTCTCAAGTGACTGCTCAGTATTCTCCCATAATAATTCTGCAAATGAAATGCTCTGCGAAACAACATAATGAACTTGGTGATAATACATTGACCCATTCTGTTCGACTTTTTCTTGATCCCAATATTCCTCCTCATTTCCATCAAATTGACTGTCAACAACACCTTTTCATTCTTCTTCTTTGACAGTCATATAGGCCAAATCAATCCAGGAACATTCAGTGTGGCCTCCATATTCCGCTGCTGTGGGGTTTCTGAATCTTAACTGCTGATATCCAGTTCTATATCTGATTCAATGTCTGCCTCCCAGTCGTCTTTGCTGTCAGTTGGATCATCCAAGTCCCCATTGCAGTTGAGCTAATTTTCAGTGTCTGAACTGCTTGTAGGTGAACTATCGTCATCACTTTCGGCAGGATGGTAGTTGATTTGTTTGATTCAGCATACATTTGATATTTGAATTCGTCCTGCAGGGAGGTCATTTGCAGATAAACCTGGTGGCAAGGATGATCATTCCGACAATTTGAATGCAGTTGCACCATCATGTTGAAAGTTTGGCCCAGATGTTTTGACGATCTCTTTAGTATCTGAAATGTATCCTACCACTGTTATCTGCTGGTTTTAAGCACGAGATACCTACTGTATAGCAGGTAGCTTTTGGTCACTTTGCAATATCTTCAACATGTTGTGGACCTTGGCTATTCGGTGCGACTGCCTTTGCTCCGCCTCTCTCTGTTACTCGATGGATCTTTCAGTACTTGTTGTATCCAATGCATGGTAGTCGCAAGCCAGTAATCCGTTATTGGCTAGTACAAACTTCCTTACTATGACCATTTTGCAAAGGATCTTGTGTGTGGTTCTTGTCTGCCTCTATCTGATTGCATCTCACCCAAGGGAAAAGATAGTCTACCATCCGACACCAAGAGGTATGATAGAGAATATGTTGCATGCCACATTGGGGAGATTGGCGCACTTTGAGTGCATTGCTTCTTTCTGGAGCCACCAGTCGGTGATATTTGGTAACCAAAATGTACTACTGATCTCCATTGGGTCGGAGTGGTAATCATTAAGATTCGGATTCATTTGCCCCAAGTTCTGTGGTAATTGACAAGGTGAGTTCAAATAGAGCCTTGTGGCGATCAATCAGCGCGCTGTACGATAGATTCATGCAAGTGTCGTTTCAGCCACATTTTTAGACTTGCAGTATTCTTCATTATTGCTGGACAAATCATAATGATCATAAAAAGATTGACCAGATCTAGAAACCATTGCGGTGGAGACATGATTGTTGTTTGGTACGCTTTGAGGTTTAGTGGCCGGCTAACATCTATGTTTTGTGCAGTATTCGTTCTCCTCATGCGTTTGAATGGCCTCCTGGTATTGGGTAGTATAAGAAGTCTTGTCTTCAGGATTAACATCCATTCCTTTGTCCCACTTCCTGTACAATCGCAACTTCCAAAAAGAATCAAGGATATTTGCTGTAATTAGAACCAAACTTGTTGTAGGAGTAACTTCACCATAATATTTGGTCAGCTTCTGCCACACAAACTTAACAGCAAAGTATAAGTCTTCCTTCCATTTTGTCTTCTTCTTGGCCAAAGCTCGCATCAAGCGATCCATAAGGTTGAACGTGTCATTGTAGACAGTGATGACAGGATGCAGAGTAATAGTATGCCTTTTTAACATTGCCAGGGTCCAGTACCAGAATGGCCGTAAAACGTCCATGACATATTAGTGAATGGTCCATGATCCTGTGTTGTGAAGAGTAGTCGGTAATCACTGCATTTCGGAATCTTATGCCACTCACGGGTGAATTCTCATGATCAGAAGGGTGGCTCAAACAACTCCAGTGTCGAATTCCACCATGTCTTCACATCTATAGTTGGTAGGACTCCAATTCTTTCTTTGGCTTGTTGACAGTAAATGAACTCGTTTGGACAGCCAGGTGTCAGCGTAATCAACAAAGCAAGCACTCTCTGCTGAATGATTGTCAGTTTTAGGACTTTCAAAATCTATGGAAATACGTAGTTTCTCAATTATGTTTGTTAAACCTGGTCTCATGGCAGACACTCTGTTGATTCTAGCATTGGCCTCTTTTCGAAGTCTTTGACTATTCCCAATGCCTGTGCTTTCATTCTCCCGAACTTGCTGATCACCCTCATGGGCTTCCCAAGACTTGGTACGGCCTTTTAAACCCAGATTGCTTATGAATGTAACTACAGCAAGCTGAATGCTGTGGGCCATGTGAGGTATGTGGTTTCTCAATATGGGCCATTCGATTCCGGAGGCCTGAAGGGTAGATTGTACTTTGCTAGTCACCAAATAAGTTCAGGATGTATTATTTGTTGTCATTCAAAGTACACCGCGGTCAATCAGCTCAAAACGATCAAAACCTTCCTTCAAATATCCAGCTTGCCGTGCTCCAGGAATTTGACTGTTGACCTGTAATGCTTAATGCACTTTCGAAATATGAACAGAATGGTCTCTCAACCTTATTGAATGCCGGTTGTACTTCTCCCAAAGTCCAATTTGGAATAACATACTAGGCAATAACCAACGTTATTGCTAATTTGTACCTCGATGTCCCTATGTCTAAAGCTAAACTAATTTTATTTCTCAACAGCAATTGCTTCCTAATTGCATTCACTGTCAGTGTGTATTGTCTCTACCAAATGTTACTCAGTGTGCGGGCTGACAGAAACACCATCTCGTTTCATGATGCTTTGTTAGAATGTCATTGCTCAAGGGTCGAGATGGTGATCCATGGAGTATGAGCCAAAACAAATCGGAATATGATGTTGCGATTCCAGGTGTCTTGGTGATATTCGGCAGTTTGAAAGATCTTTTGTGGCCAGTTTATAGCATTTTGTCACTCCATTCAGTAAGTGTACTTAAAACCAAAATTTTAAATATGAATTTCCTTTGCGAACTTACAATCAGAATACCTCGGCTTCCTTCGCTCTTGAGTATGGCCAAAGCTGTTTTACCAACCGTTGAATTAGTCAATTCAGTTACTTCTGACTCAGTTAATTTGTTTTACTTTGGAATGTCCGCTTTGCCAGCAAGTGTTTGCCCATTGAGCTGATCCCATGTTCAGATGGATGGCGAAGCTCTTGATGACACACGATACATAGCATGCTACGGCTGCCAGTCCCCTCAATTCCGCAGTGTGAATAGAATCACAACTAAGGTGCATGTGTAAAATAATTTCAAGCAATAGGCCGCTTAGAGCCAATATGCATAGATGCCCAACAAGTATCAAATATGCTCTGCAATATATGGTCGCTTAAATCATGAGTAAAGACATGCTCATTTTTTGATTGTATCATAACCACTAGTAACGATGTATTGAAAGATTTTGAATATGACATCGTGGTAAGAAATTGAAATCTGGGTATTTGAACCTGAATACGTGTCAAAAGATACATTATAGTCAGGTAGAATGCTGGCTCTTAAAAATTCACTTTAGAGCTACAACCAAGAAAAAAGTCACACCTCTGAAACATTGCAAGCATATTTGTGACGTTGAATACAAAACTATGGAAAGACAAGGCGGTTGCGATATCATCAGTGGCCGTTTTGCCCATGTACGCAGCCGATAGTATGAATATGCGTTAACGGAGTTGCATTGTCATATGATTATCCAAAATACACACTCAACAATAGCTGACACTCTGTGGACACTCATTTTAGAAGGTGGTAGCCATGTCGTCACTAACATTGCTGCCTATACAGGCGGCCAATATTGTGATTAAGAGTGTATGTTGTTGCACAGCCTTTGAATGATCCACGATGCAAAACCAACAATCATTGACGCTCCGTTGACGCTTAGTTTTGGATGGCAGTAGCGATATCGTCGCTGTTCCCGGTGCTTATGACTGCAGCCAATACAGTGATTATGGCTTAACGCTGTCACACAGCCCAGGAATTATCCACGATACAACACCAGAAATCGGTGATGCTCCATTGACACTTATTTCTAGATTGCTGCAACAAGCATGTTGCTTGCCATTTTACATCTACAGGGAGCGAATAATTCCTCGTTGGATCGACGTGACTATGCAACCTATTGATTGGAGAGAAGATGAGACCAAAATCGTTGAAGCTCCGTTCACGCTCACCATAGAGACATATCAACAGAATTTCGGCATGCATTAATATTGCATAAAATTCATACAGTCATTATTGACAGCGGATATACTGTTTCTAAGTATAATCATTTGCATTCAATAGCATTGAGGCCTCTCAGTTTCTGAGCCTCCACTATTCATGTTATTTGGATGATGAATGATGTAGCTCCGTCGCATTTGTGCGCTTTCAGCTGGCAGTCCACGGCATACAGATCGATCTACTAATTTTAGACATATAGAGCCCGACATTCTGATCTGTCTTTTTCCAGCTTGTTTTCTTTGATTTCCATGACATGCTATCAGCATTTTTTCAAAATGTCGATTATGTTCAGCAGGTCTGCCCGGAGAGTTATGCAGTCAGCTGCATGGACTAATGCAGCATGATGGCTGCCATCTATCCAGGTTCAGACTGTGCACTAACCGCTCATTCTACGACTTGTCTGATGTCACTGACTTATCTTATGTATGTAAATTTTGTCTGTATTGAAGATTTTGATTTCTGATGTAGCCACAACAGACAAGTCAATATTAAGTTTGCTGGCTCTCAGGCGACCAGATTTTGAGTTCAGAACTTTCGCATGGCCTTAAGACCCTTGCACACACAGTGATGGAATATTATATCTCACAATTTGGTTAATGAAATCAACAAATAATTGACACATAGCAAACAAGGTACACAAAATGCTTTTACAAGAGATAGATCGTCAAAAGTAACTATTTGGCTATCGATTCCTCTGGTGAGATGGGAGCTGTCACTAGATCTTCATCTGTATTGGATTTCTATATGGTAAATATCTACGGATGCTATATACAGGGATACAAGCTTAAGGGTTCAACAAGCTTCAAATCTTGAATTGACTTCGAATCGTGCGCCGCATCAGGCGAGAGATGCTGTATGAATCTGTGTTACTGTGGTTTTTCCAACCACAGCCGAATTTGGCTACTTTCAAGTCCAGAACTCAATGCAGGCATTTGTGGTTGTTTGCAGTCGATGTCAAGAGTCTGCATAAGCTCCTCAAATGTTGTAGGGGATGGTGTGGCTGCAGGCATGTCTGTTTGGGGCATGACAACTGCTGGAACCTTCAATTTGGCTGTCACATACTTTCTATCTCTCACACCAAAGTAGTTGGCAGCTTCCCCCCATCCTGGTTGGGTCAATTCTTCAAGTCTCATCTGCTTCTGCCGAAACCTCTCTATGCAGTACCGTAGTGTTTTGCAGATTGTGCCCATCACCCAGCCAGGTTCATCATCATCACTCAGCTTGCCAAGCTATGTATCTTCTTCATCCTCCTTGTCTTTCCCATCCTGCTGATGGTCGGAATTTGCAAGATCACTCACACTGACTTCAATAGCATTCACCTTCTCCTTCCACATTTTTACAGACTGTCTGGTTGTCTCTCCCATGTTTTCAGTTGTACTCATATCGTCCTGCGCTTGCATCATGGATGTCTCTGCATCTTGAACTCACTTTCTTGCCACAGCGGTTTCTCTCTCCACATACTCCTCGATCCATCTCTCATTTTATTTATTGCTTAAAAAGTCCATTTCGTGTCTTTGCTTAGCCAAAAGCTTCATTTCAAATTGTAAGCTGCGTGATGCTCCCAATGCTCGAACTCTATCAGCCGCGAAGCGGCTTTTTGCATCATTTTCTTGAAGACGTTGACATGTGCAGTGCTTTGTTGATTTGCCATATTTGCCTGCTGGAAGTGGCCAAAATTGACCATTGTATGTTGCGTTGACCTTGATGTTGGGCCAGATGTTGGGAATTGCAAGATATAGACCACATGGATGCAAACTGAGTATTTTATGTCAAGGTTTATACATTTGTTTAACTTGAACAAAGCAAAATCTGCATTATCACCGTTATTTCTTTGGGTATAGTAATGCTAACTTTTTGTCATGACTTCATGGTTACTTTGTATTCTACATAAGATTAAAGTGATGTGTTGAGAGAAACGTCACTAGACATCCTTTCCGTTGAAGAATTTGCTTTTTATATTGATCAACAATACGGTTTCAGTTGTTGTTCACCCCAATGTATCCTGGCAAAGAACAAACAACATCAGACAGACTTACTGCTAATTGCGGGACTATTGGAATCCCCTGGAACTTGCAGCTACACGCGGCAAGATTTATCTTGAGTAGAAAGTGCAAGTTAACTGTCATTCATTCCATTGTGACTTGTAGCGTATGATATATTACTCAGGAATTTCCAATTTTCGTTTTCATCTTTCTCGCCATTTCCACAACAGCAAGTTGTGGCTCCACAAACACATCAGACCAATGTGATTGAGTCTCAATCAAGCTGAACAACGGGCACTTCATTGAATTCGGCCCAGGCTGAGACACAGCAGCAATGCAGACACCAGTTTGTCCACCGTGATGCTGCAATTGTAGCCACAGACAATATAACCTAGGGCAAACATTTCAAACCAGTATGTAAAACTGGATACAGCAATTTTAGGAAGCATCATACGATCGGATGTGAGTTGCTCCATATCGATGAACAAGGCGGTGAACTAACAACATAATGTATCGCTGGTGAACAAAGAGAGCTCTGTGACCAATTTGTCGCTTCCAGCAATGGCAAACCTCCACAGTCGAGGGAGGCCATTGTCTGAAAAGTGCGCCAAAATGAACATTATGATGTTCTCAGTGCTGGGATTTTCGCGGACGAATTTCGTGATCAAGGTCCCCGGAAGTAGTCAAAACAGGCTTCAAAGACTGTAAACTAGGCTACCAAGTCATATATGGTTGAGATAGTAGCCGTATCTTCTGTTTAGAAGCAGTAACTAATTTCTTGTAGGTTTTCAACATGTCTGATAGTATGGCTAGGCAAGGTTGTAGGGTACTGCAGGAACAGTCCGACATACGCCTTGCCCTGAATATGGCCAAATTGGCTAATGGAGGCCTTTTGTTCACAGCGTTGAAGGAAACGCAACAACTAATTAAGAAACTGTGCGCCGCAGTGCAAGACGAGACAAAGTGAGGAGTTGAGTTCCCTGGGCACAACAAGGTGAACGCTGCGATACCGAGACACCAGACAATTGTTTATAAAAATCATACAGACTGCAGCCTTCCATGCCAAAATGGCACAGCAAAGAATCCGCAGACACACTGGATGCGGATAGCAACTGTCTCACCTCCACTAGAACTGGTGGCACTACTTCCCGGAATACCCCATTTGCCCGGAACCCCAACTGCACCACCTAGCGACTGTCAGGCAATTGAAAATGACGAAATAGAAGGTATTCCATCCAGGTGTGTGTATATACATTCTCTGCTTCCCAACACTCAATTTGTCATTCATCATGCACATGCCAAGAAGATCAAGCACGTGAAATGGTGGCCGAGCGATGAGGAATGCGACAACAAAGTAACTATCCATCGATTTTCAAAATGGTCGACCCGGGGCGGTACTGCGGTGGTATCTCAGAACTTGATAACTTTCCCAGTGTTCAACAAGGAATTTTCAAGTCTTACACTCATCTTTTCCCGCACGGTAGGCTCAACTAGGTTCAGTATGCTGTCAACTTCCTCGGGAGCTGAACCAGTCACACAAATCCTACTTAAAGCAATACGAAGATGGTAGATGCAATCGTGTGGGGCCAGAAGCTACTGATATCTAACAACTCTGCAATGAACAACTTCGACCTCTTCCAGGCAGAAATCCGGAAGGCCTACTGTGATCAGGATTGAGAGATCAACGTGACTATGCGCAGTTGGCAAGAGTCCTACCTAGCATTAGCAATGGTTCCATTTTTGGATAATTTCAATTATAGTGGTTCCAAGATACTCGGACCTGGCCAGTTTGGTCCGTGATTGTATCAAATGGTTCCCTCAATTAAGTCCATGAATGTCCATCTGATGATTCGATGTTTGGTATATGAAATATGTAGCTTTAGACAGCGCATTTTTTGGTGGTCTCTGATTTTTGATATCTTTAAAACTCAGCAAGCTGCTTTGAAATTATTGTCATTTTTGGTGTAAAAAGGAGGTTTTTGGGCTGCTGCTTGCTGAGATTTAAAGATATCGAAAATCGGAGACGGCCAAACGATGCACCGTGCGGAGCTGCATATTTTACATACCAAACACTAAATACTCTGATCAATATTGGTGGCCTTAAAGTGATGGTTTGCTTAAAGAATCATCGATTTTTGATAGGGTAAGGCCATTGCCATCCTGACCTCTAAAACTGGCTGAGTCCAAAACTGGAACCGTTGCTAACTCTAGTTCTACCAAGGACACTGCGACACGGAGGAAGGAGTCCGTGTGTACACTAATCGAGTATGGGTATTATGGCGGGAGGCCGGATGAGATGAACAATATTTTTAGAAACTGCTCTATGAGATAGCTTGGATGTGGATGAGGCCTGGCCTGTGGTCGGGGATTACACCATTGGTCGACAGACAATGTGTGAGCCTCGGTGAGCTCTTCAACCCAGTGGCGGTGGTGGAATTCCAACCTGGTCCAGGGCATGTGAAGACTGGGCGACAACAGCAATACCAACAGCCCAGGGAACTGCGAGAATCTTCCAAGAAAGGCGATGAGAAACGGACATTCAGATTATCGATCTCAGAGCCATCCAATAATGATAAGTCCGGCACTGATGGCGGAAAGTGTCCCAAATTGCCACCGGCACCATAGGCCTGGAAGCAACTTTATGAGAATCGAGTGGTGAGCAAGAAATGCACCAGATGCGGCGGATATCACATTACAAACAAATGTCCAAAGTTCAGCTGCCCTCTATTCCCGGACTCGAATCTAAACACTGTAGGTGAACAAGACAACTGGCAGCGGTCATTCGATACCCAACAATCAAAAAACTCATTTACCACTCCCAGTACTTAGCTCGGCGGGAGATGGTGCAAGTTGCTAAGCTAGGGGTGCAGCAGCCGGGAGCACAGGCATTGAGGGCGGCCTTGGACAAGGTCAAACCCAATCTAGTTGCATTGAAATCGATGGTTATTCTGGAAAGCCCTAGGGCTGATAGGTCTACCCGATACATGAGTGAAAGAAACAAACCGGATACAGCATATATCGTGCATGCAGTGCAGGCGTAGAATACACACAGCAAAATGGAGCAAATACTAGCACTTATCGACTGTAGTGTGAAGAGCATGTTCATGGAACCCATGCAGCAGAGTCGACTTGGGATACGAGATGAACCAGCACTCACTGCTACAGTTGGCCTGGATAGCCGGCTAATTGTATAGGCCAAAGATTGCTGGAAGGCCACAATCTCGGTTCCAGATTTGTATCAATTGGCCCCGGAAAACAAACCAGAGGTCCTTATCATGACTATGCGGGCATGCGACTTAGTCTTGGGAATACCGTGGTTTACAGCCCGGGACCCTGGGATTGACTGGACCACCTGTCGACTTACAGCCTTATGAACTCCGAATGCGAAACTACAGGCACAGGATCCTCAAGATCAAGGAGTACAGAATCCTCGGGATGAGGGAGTACGGCATCATCGGGATGGGGAGATATCAGAAATCACAATGGTGGATACGACAAGATCTTCACTGGAACCCGGCCACGCTCCTCTGAACATTGAACTTTTGGGAGCTACTGCATTTCTGGATCTTGTTGCTTGTGATGCAGTTGACCAGACATTCGTCCTACGGATTGAAGATTGCACAGGGCTGCTGGGAGCAACTTTGGGAGGAACCTCAGGTGAGGAAATACTGCAAAGTGTTGGTCGTGACGAGCACAGAGCAGCGGCGGTAGTTGAAGCTGACGAGCTAGATATGGACGGTGCTGGAATGACTGCTGCTGGCTCCCCGAGTCATGAAAGGAGAGACCAGCCAGTGGGGCTTGGCTTCTCTTTTGGCGAACCATAATTGACATGGCCTTCTGGATAACACTGTTCCAACTCCCACCCCAGTGAAATCACAGGGACTAACCTTAACAGAAGCAGCATATACTGTACATACAGCTGACGGAGGCTATATTCCTGCCAAATACTAGGAATTTGCAGATGACTTCAGTAAGGCCTTAAGAAAGTCACTCCCACCGCACCAATCAATTGATCATGCAATCAACCTGGAGCCTGGCTAAAAGCTTCCATACAAATCAATCCAGAACGTATCAGAAGTCGAACTATGAGAACACAAGGCCTTCATCGAAACCACCCCAGCCACTGGTTCATTCCAGCGGTCATCATTATTGGTGGCTGCACCGATCTTATTTGCCAACAAGAAGGACGGTGGTTTATGGCTGTGTGTGGACTATGGGGCTCTCAACTGAGGAACTATCAAGAACCGATATCCTTTGCCACTCATCTTGGAATTACACGATAGGCTACGCGGAGCGCAAATCTTCACGAAAGGAGGGCTATGGAATACTTACGATCTCATTCAGATCAGGGAAGGCCACGATTACAAGATGGTATTTCGGTCGTGTTGTAGTCAGTTCTGCTACCGAGTGATGTGGATCTGATTGACAATTACACTGGCAATTGTCCAGTTCTATATTGACAACCGCCTGTAGCCTTACATTGACCACTTTACATTGTGCTATCTGGACGATATTTTAATCTACTCAACCAATCAGAAAGAGCATGAGAAACATGTTTGAAACGTGGTGGAACTGCTAAGGGAATTCAGTCTCTACTGCAAAGCCGAAAAGTACCAATTCGGAGTCCTGGACGTCGGCTCCAGTGGATTCGTTATTGATGCAGAGAGGTTCGGCATGGAATCGGACCGAATATCGACAAGTGAGATTTGCCCTACGCTGAAGTCAATCTAGGATGTATTGGTTCTCACGGGCTTCCTGAACTTTTATCGGCGGTTGCTTTGGAATTACCCTAACGTGGCAGCGCCAATTATTAACTCAATACAATCAAAATGGGGTACATCAAGGTAGGAGTGGACTCAGGATGCCGAACTCAGGTTTCGGAAGCTCAAGAGGGCGTTCACCGAAGCACCAGTCCTGTTACAGTTCGACCGACCAACGATAATCATCTTGCAGACCGATGTGAGTGGCTTCACAATTGCTAGCAACCGAAATCTGTATGATAGATGTGAGACCCTCAGACCAGTCAGTTGTCCTCTCTGAAGTACTCCCCTGTCACACAGAACTTCCACACATACGATTGGGAACCATTGGTAATTGTGGACAAAATGAAACCTTGGCGTCAGTATGTTGAAGTCGCTGATCACCAGATCTTGATAAAGTGTGATCACAAAAACCTCAAGTACTTTCAGACTTCCAAAGTGCTCTCCCGCAGACAACCCTGATGGGCTGAGGTCCTGTCAACCTACAACTTTACAATCCAGCACCTGGAAGGCACCAAGAATCTGGCGGATAGACCATCAAGACAACCCAACCAGAAGATTGGGTACGAAAAACAGCTCGGTCATTTACTTGTTACTCTGGCGGCTACAGTTGAGGCGTACAATGATCTAAAATCAGCGATCAAGACTGCTCAGGCCACAGATTCCTTGGGTGTTGATGTTAAATGCAGATTAGTCAATATTCCAATGATCAGTGGACCTGAGGGATCATGTGACTCGGGTTGAGATTGGGATCCAGAGAGAGTTATCCCAGAAGCTCTGATCCACCAAGGGAGGATACACGTTCCACAGGAGTATTCTATCCGCAGCAAAGTCATTAGTCTGCTTCACTACAACCTGGAATCTGGTCACTTGGAGCTCTCAAGAGTGCGGAATTGGCATCTTGTGATTAGTATTGGCCAGCCTTGGATGCTTCAGTTCCAACACATATCGCGGGATGTGAGGTATGTCATCGGATCAAGGCACCACACCACACATATTATGGGGTCAACATGCCATTTGTACCAGCACCATGGCCCTGGGAGGGACTCACAATGCATTTCATCACTGACTGACTGGAATCAATGGCTTCTGAGTATGCCGGAATCCTAGTGATTGTGGATTATTTAACCAACATGGCGATTTATCTACCCTGCCAAAAGGGTATTGACTCACATGGGCTGGCAAGGCTCTCTTTCGTACACGTTCCTTGCATGCACATAGTACCAGACAATATCATTACCAATCAGTGGAAAGAATTCACCAGCAGACTGTGGACTAGAGTTTGTTGTCATATGAACACTGATTACCGACTCTCTACTGCATTTTGCCCTCAGGCCGATGGTCAAACGGAAGGGGAACACCAAACAATGGAGCAGTATCTTCGAGCTTCTGCAACTACAAGCAGAATAACTGGGTGGAGCTTTTAGCACAAACCAAATTCGACTACAATGACTCTGTCCATGGCTCAATGTGAATGACACCCTGTTGGCTAATTCCCATTGTCGTCAGGAGAAGCAGTTCGAACGGCCGAAGGTACCAACTGATGCGCAGTCGGGGTTGAAAGCGGATATGATGATAGCTGCACTTGAAGAAACACACGAGATCCTCTGACAGAACCTGCTGGAAGCACAAACTCAACAATCAAAGTATGCTGGCTGGAATAAAATGACTTTCAAGACTGGAGACAAGGTCTGGCCCTCAAACAAGAACATATGCATGATGAGACCATGCAAGAAGCTCAAGTTCATGAGTGCGGGACTGTACACTGTAAGTAAGATCATCATTAAGAATGCTTACAAAGTAGACTTGCCGAAAACGATGTAGATCAACTATGTGTTGCATGTCTCTGTACTCGACCGATATGCACCACCCATCATGGGCCAACCATCATTGGAGCCGCAGTGAACAATTGTCGACGACTCTGGTTACGAGTAGGAGGTCCAACGAATTATCGACTCAACACGGCACTACCACAAGCTACCCAATGTTGTCCAGTGGGTAGGTTAGAACTACATACGAACAAGCTGGCAGCCAACAGGAACCCTCGAGAATTCTCAAGAACCGGTCAATGAGATTCACCAAACACACCTGTGAACACAGTGGAGGTGAATGGGGAAACATATGGAGTTACGGAGTGGAGGAAGCTGTGAGGTAGTCATATTCCTGTCTTTTTTTGCTTCATGGGGCTCCCCCCTGGTACACATGGTGTCAGCACAGGTTTACCATCTCTGGATCATGGTCAAGTATCAGTCGTGGCATTTACAGATGCATAGGGTGATAAACACAGATGCTTCTTCTATGGTTTTTCCTTGTACAGGTTGATGCATCCCAGCAGCTGTGTGCATAGAGAGGGGGATGATGTGATGGCAGGAGGAATGTGATGTGTGCTGGACCGGGTAACAGCCATTCTTTATTGTTGATTTGTTTCGAGTCATGGAGTATTATCGAGAACCTTGACAATTCCTGTGACACCTATACTAACTCGCGCGAATGTGTGCAATCGTATTCCATCTATCGCTATACCTAGCTGTACCCTACCGTCCCTGCCTTTACAGCGCAATCAAGATTGTATTTCAGATTTGCTGAGTACACAATCTACCGCGTGGCAATGCTGCTGACAATGATTTTCAAGACGAGAGCAGCCATTTGAATGAATCTGACTGTGAAGACGAGCATTGATGAAAAGGAATGCAATTTTTGAGTAGTATTATTATCTACAATTCCCAGACACTTTAATGTATATTTTAAAGGTTATATTTATGTGAACAATTCAAGAACAATGTAGTGATAAAGGAAAACATACATGAAGAGGACAGAACAGCTGCCAAAATACAGTGAATTCATATTCTATGCCAAAGTGAATGGTTGCATGATATGCATACACCTGTGGCAAAATGAGGGTTAACAGAGCATCGACAATTTTTCATCCGGTAAGTCAGGTTATCAAAATGTGAATCAGTCATTGCTATCTATAATCATTGTATTGGCCCCCTTTATAGGCAGAAGAGAATGCCACACTCTTCCTGCCTAATCTTGACAATGAGTGTCAACAGCGCGAAAATGATTTTTGGACTTGCATCTGGGGTAATCCAGGTGGCAAATAATCCAAGACATCTATACACAAGGTTGTGGCAGCCTTTATAGGGTGTTAAGCAAGAGATGTTCCTGCGACAGCCTTCCGGACAATCACAACTTAATTCATTTTCAAAGCTGCAACTCAGTGATCGTGAACGTGGTAGCCTATAAAACCGGTCAAAGCTCTGTATATAGACATCAGTGGTCATCTCGCGCTTTGAATCACTATCATGCAAGGCCAAACATCATTGACGCTCCGGTGACACTCATTTTCATGATCAGGCAGGGAGCATATTGCTTTCTGTTTGGCTTATAAAGGCGGCCAATACTATGCTAATGTATAACAAAGGCCAAATAACTCTTCAATTACCTGACTTGCCTGACTAAACATCACTGACACTCCATTGACAATCATTTTCAGAATGGGGCAGGGAGTATGTCACTTTCTCTGTTGCTTTGAAATGAGACCAATACCGCATTTATGATTGTCTGCATCCAATCACCACCTAGATTACCCATGATGATAGACCAAAACTGATTGACAAGCCGTTGACTATTATGAACAGGATGGGGCAGGGAGCATTGCTCGCTTGATTTTGTTTATAAAGGCGGCCGATGAATCCGACAAGGACAATGTCTTACCAAAGTTAACATTTTGCGATTAGCAATAGGATATCGATATGCAATGACAAAAAGAAACACCCAAAACACAGAACCGGAGATTGGAACTAAAGGTCTAGCCAAACTTGGCAAACCTGTTGGTTGACGGTTACAAGTCCAGGTATGGCCCACCAAGATGCAGTGGGTCAGGTGATTGGATGGTTCCAGAACTGCACTGCACTGTGTTTGCAGTCTGAACCTGGACCGCTGGCGCATTACCTGGCCCTGTTGCTAACACTGATGGAGAGCCACATATGAGAAAGTGGCACTTTGGAAGGAGTCGAGTATTATACAGAATGTATTTGGCCAATAGAATCCTCTGAAATTGTGGCAGCTTTGCCTAGTAGAAGGCTCCAAGTGTATAGAAGCTTTTATACAGATGTTAGCATAGTTAATCTACATCTGTAAGTTCTCTGACTACAATCAGCAGCAGCATTACGATTCCTGTCATCACAATTGGCATCATTACCATTTGGTGCAGACTGAGTGTGCACGTGGATGCTGGAAACCAATACGAGGCAGGCAGCAGATTCTAATGTACAATTTGAGTTAGAGATCTCTTTTTAGCAAAATTTAGTTTTCAACTTATTTTGCAAAATCTGAGGCTGAAATTCACACTACAGTTACAATGAGGCATTATGTTATCTCATCACAATAGCCTTACTAATGGTGAGGTTCAGACTATACAGGTGACTGATGCCATGATTATGGCCATGATACACCTTCTGCCACTTACTACTTGCCACCCACTACCTGATTAGCACAATGTAAAATGGTATGGAGGTTATACCAAAACAACTCAGCATCTCCCCAATGCAACACTGATTGTTTCAGATACTTCTAAATATTTCCAACATGGCTAAATGTGAAATAATGTGATTTCGGATATACTACGACTTTGTCCCAGCTGTATCTCAATGCTTTGCATGATGTGGAGTAGAATACAAAAGTATTATAAAGAGGGTTCAGTTGTCAGCCAAATTCTACATAATCAACCTGCAAGGAAGTACAAATGTTGAAGTTATTGGAAATATTGGCTGTGTCTCCAAGAGAACTCCTGTGCACCTCAAACCTGGAGCCTTACTTTCTGGAAGTGGTTAGTATAATGTCTATATCAAATAGTATAATTTGATAAACTTGTTTATACCTGCATACCATCATTCGAGAAATGTATTTAAAGTAAATCACCGGGAAACAAGACATCCACTATATGTGAGACACCATCCATGCACAGATGGTGCCATCAAATCTCCGTCTATTACCTCCTCTCAACCATTGCCATCTATCCAAAACCATATCCCAAACGACAGCAGATATCACTGGTGACTGTAGATTTGTCTGGGAGTCATCTGACCAGCTTTGGGAGCGACTTACTTGCACACTATGACTTCCTTGAGCAAAGTCTAATGGTCAGTGGAGTGACCGGAGCGGAGGAGGTTGCATTTGGCCCTGGGTGTGGGGTGGTATGAGGGCGGTATCCATCTTCAGAAAAGTAAGGTGAGAAAGCGGGTAGTAAAGGACTCCGCATCTGAGTCACCTTGAATCACTTCTGCAAGCGGAGGCAGATAGTAGTTGGGACGGGGTCTAGTGCTTGTAGGGAGTGCAGCAACCTGGCCGGTGTTTCTTCCAATTGGAACCGTACTAGAGGCCTTACTGTGGTTACAACTATAGCCCTCTGAGCAGATTTCCGTGTGTGAAACTGCTTTTTGGCTGCTTTCTCTATATCGATTTTCTATTGAACTTGGATTTCCATTACGATATTATCACCAGTCATAACCTGGTAAACAGCTGCTTTACGAAGCCTCCGGAGGTCTTTGTTCGATGAGTGGATCATTTTGACAGGTTCCGGAACACAGTGAGCTTGTATATTGTTAATATCAGCCTGCACTGACATATACTGCGCTATACGAGAGAATCTCAATATGAAATTGCAGATTTGGCTAGTAGTGTCAGTTTTGCCAAATATTAGAGCTCGGGAGGTTTGTTGGCGAAACTTACACTTTTTATAGGGAGTATGCTCATGGGGAAAACTGTTTCCGTGGTTTTTGGAATGTGCGGCTGCACTAGTGTTAGCAATGGGTCCGGGTAGTACACCCGCGGTCCGGTTTTTGGCCGGCATTTCGGTTCAGATAGGTTCTAGAACCGGCCAAAAACCCGACGCACGCTGTCGTGGCGGGGTTGATACCCGGACCGGACACGTGCGCATGGTTTTTCGACCCGGTTAGAATCCGCCCCCGGTTCCAACCTTTGCGGTTCCATCAACTTTGGCTGCAATTAACTATTTGAGTTCGGATCATATCATGAGATGATCAGTATGTAGATTGTGCAGTTCGCACCGAGCTATCACCTCCCACATTCAGATTTGCAATCCGACTCATATTAGTTGAGTGGCTGTGAAATCACGGCCAATTTTAAGCGAAATTTGTGGGTTTTCAATAGCAACTACATGAATATTGGTCGGATCACATATCTGAAATCGGGAGGTGAAAGAGCGGTTAGAACTGCACCATCTACGTACTGATTATGTCACAATAAGATGAGAACTCAAATACTTAATTGGAGCTAAAGTTGAAATGTTGAAATTCCGGGTTTTTGCTGGTAAAACCGGTCCAATTGCAACGGTACAGGTTTTCGTGTGGTAGGGCCTGATGCAATGGTTCCGGTCTGGTTCCAACCGTAACCCGGAACCGTTCTAGCAGGTCGGAACCTTTGGTAACACTAGGATGCAGGACTATGAGCAGCTGTATTCGGGAGTTCACTTAGTACTGTGAGGGGGTTGAATGGTACAATTCCACACTATTTGAATGCTGCAATAATGTTTCGAAATGTATAGACCTGCAGATGTCCTTCCTTGTATAGTGGTAAGAATATATCTTTGTTGATTCCAAATGTAGTTGTAAGAAAGTAGTCTTCAATGGCTTTTCGGTTTGCTAGCTGCAGAGGTGCAAAACATCCAACATCCAGTGGTTGCAGTAGATAAGTTGAATGAGTGGGTAAGTAACATATCACGATGTTATTGGCTTCGGAGAAAGTAAGGAACTTGTAGTTGATATGTGAAACATGATCATCCAAAATCAACAAACGTGATTCTCCTGGACAACCGGCCTTGGAAATGGGATGATATATAATAGTAAGCCAATCATACCCAATTTTACTAACTTTCCAACCTTTTGGTGATACAGCCCAGCGAGCATTGTGATCTTCTTCTCCAACATTCTTATACCAATAGAAAATGTGTACACTCCCTTTGCCTATAAGGTATAGAGGAAATACAAATCCATCACCAGATACTGCTTCCAAAGCTGTGATGAATTCCCGCTTGCCATCTTGTTCAATTCATGGATTTTTCTTCTCTCGTTGTGTAACTACCTTAGAGTGTGGTGATATTTCTATAAGCAATACGTTTTCATTAATATTGGTGATGGCTTCATCTGAAAATGATTGAAGTCGCACAATCATGCCAAGCTTTTGGAAATGAGTTTGAATAGTACGGGGATTGCTGGCATAAGCGAGGTAATAATCAATTCTGCTTGCAAATTGTGCAGCAAGTATTGAATGTCGATTCAAAAAGCGAGTGATCCAGTTCTTTCCTAAACGGTTGTGCTGTGTGGGATTCTTTCCCTGAGCAAAGTTGCGAACTGGAACTTGTCTCTGAAAATCAAGTTTCAGCAAATGCTTTACCATTCCCATAAGGTATTCTATTTCAGGTGAAAATCCAAAGTCATTTAGCTTTTGGATCCACTTCACAATCGCTTTCTCTGCAGCTGTAGTAAAGAATTGTTGCTCTTGGTGGGCATTTTCTTGTGTCTGGCAACCGTTCTTCTGGTGGCCCAGACATGACTTCTGCAGCCCATAAGCTTCTGCTGCTTTCTGAAGAGGACTTCAGACCCCAGTGTCTAGGCCTTTAAGAGCAGCCTCATATCGTTAATTGAGAGTAAACTCCGGTACATTGCAGCGCTCTTTGGCTCTGGACATGGTGTGACGGCGTTACTGAGTGGGGATGAGTTCAAATGCGGTGTAAATTTCTTTCGCTAGAAGCTTACCCAGCTGTATCGCTTCTAGTGGATGTTTTGCATTCCAGTGATTTACTTCAGTATGCAGTCTAGTCAGTGTCTGCATTCGTAAAATCATTTACTTACCATATAGTATAAGTTCTATCGAATGTAGCAGTTTCTTGCCTCATGTTTGTCTCTCCAACAATCGCTACGACAGATTGACTATGCACTATATTTAATTATTTGACACTTCAGATGAATCTGTCAACACACGTAGATCAAATATGTAAATCTGCATACTGGGTTGGAGTCACCAACATATATCAATATCCTTGAGGATGTAATACCCTGTGATGAATTCTTTTGCACCTGTAAAAATCAGTTAATATCGTTTGTCCAGCTGGCAGGTGCACCTGAAATTGGTGGATCGGATTGGGTGGAGACCAGATAAAGAATAATTCATGACGAGATGAAAGTTGACGTTAGAAGGTATTATTGTGGTAACTTTCCGTCTATTGGATGCAGATATTATGAGCTTTCGACATGATCCCTTGGTTGCCAGGGGGATTATGCACCGTGTGATGAAGTTTCAGAGACTTAGCAGAATTCAGGAAGTCAAATGGTTGCCAGTAGTATACAAGCCCATTCAGATGATGAATAAGTATACTGTCTATGGGAACATTGTGATCATATCTGAGCACCCATCCACTTATTTCATGTAACTACTTCTCTTCAATTTACATATGGAATAGCTTGCCAATGTTGGAAATTGCAAAATCTGCTGACGAGTATCTCAGTAATGATAATATATTTCTTCCGCACATTCTGAGGGCAGGCAGTACTCTCAAATGATGGACATATTGTGATGCAGTGTGGAAAGAATACTCATCCACACAATACTGCAGGCATATACTATGTACTGTGAGTGGATTTCACTGTATATCAGTAGTTGGTAGTAGGTTAATATCCATTGTTAAGTTAATATCATACCAGCATTGAAGGGCAAGATAGGACAGTTTCTTCTCCATATAGTCAAGACTGTTATAACTGTCATTATGCTTAAGCATCTGTTGTCTGTAATTGGCTCTGTTGGTAGATTGATATGAGTTTCACAATGCTGATATATAGCCATTCCAAAATATCTGTGGTAATATTGTCACCAGAACCCATTCACTAAATTGATTCAAATATATGAGTTAAAAGAGGTATGTTTGGTTCTATGCATTGCATTATATACTGGTTAATTATCTTGCAGAACTTCTGAACATCCAGCTGATTGTACCTAGCTTCAAACATGTTCCAGCTGATGGTAAATTTCGTCTTGATCGTCATCTCCTCATCCAAGTTGATGTTATTAGTCATTTTTTCCAGCTACATCACAATGCAGTCCATACCAGTGACTCTGCAGGTGGTGGCTTCTGTTGTTGTATTGGATAGACAAACCTGCAATTGCAGATGCTTCTTGGAGGTCATGCTTGCTTACATGTATACCTCTTGTTCTGTCTCAGTTACCATTTGGACCAGTATTGTGGGGAATTTGGTTTTGGAACTGATTTCCTCAGTTTCTACTTATTGAAACAGTTGTCACACATGGTATCTAAATATTGTATTGAAATGCTCCCAATTATTGGAAGTCATCTAATGGATTTCACATGCAAATTGCACTCTTGCCCTCTGTCAATCAGCATCTAACCATTTGATTGTGGCTTATTGGTCTCCATTCAGGTGCACCAGAAATTGAGTGTGTTTTATCAAGGTAACCCCTTCTGCACCATACACACGAATCTGCATTGCAGCATAGATTTTCCGAATCTATTGTTTTGTTAACTGATGGAAGTCCCTTTCCAACTGTTCATCCACTTTGGTCTATACAGACTATGATGTCTTTGCCTTTCCAAATACTCCCTTCTTCATGTGAAATCACTTCAGGCGATTATCTAGAGCTTTGAAGGATTGATTAGAGTGATTTTGTTTGCTAACAAGTAGATAAAATTCACGTCATGTATGTACTGTTCATATTACCATTTCTTCAGAAACTGTTTGAACTTTAGAGTTCTTTTCAATATTGGTGTCATCCACAGTTGGAGTGTAATTCACTGACAGCACTCTGATGACATGCTGGATCTCTTTTGCATACGAGGCCCTCTACTCCAGTAACATGAACGGTGTGGGGCAGCTCTAGAGGCCTGGATACTGTGGTACGGATGTGAATGAATAGTCATATAGTTGTTTGATGTTACTAGCTATCAGGTATGTCAGCAGCCAGTACAATAAGGTTTTTACCGAACCCAGGAGCAGCAGATTCAATTCAGCAGGCTGCAGAAGATGATAGACAATGTAGAGAGAGTATTGGTTGAACTGGTTGTGACTGTAGTGAATACCTAAAGTGTGCAGAGCATCAATATTATGTTCCTCCTGAAGCTCTAAGCAAACTTGCTGATCTCTTGAGTAATAGAGTGGTTGAAATACTCAAGGCTGCAGTGACACATTTTTAGGAATTTCACATATCGTCAATAAGCCAATGTGAGACTAAAGCAGCGATTAATAGTTCTGCATAATCCCCAACCCAGACAGCCAACTGAGAATTGCATTGTCTCAGAAATCCATTATTACAATCCCAATGCAATTAGGGACCAGCATGGTCAAGACTAAGGTGTAGTATCGGCCCTGTTTGAACCGCATCATGCCATACTTAATCAGTATTTCAGTAATCTTTTGGAAGATACAGAATTTGCCCAACCTGTATTCTGGTCAAGTATCCTGGTATACAATGTAAGTGTCCAGCAGATATGTTCTTGGATATGACCAATTGTGACATACAGTGGCCTGTTATGCTGATCGCAATGGGGATAAAATACACATGTGCTCGGGGTTGCCGGGCGGTCAAGTGAGATGTGCTGTGCCAGGCGACCGCCAATCTGAAATGGACATTGTGATTGGGCAATCAGTCCATACTGAATATTCTTCCACTTGGTACTATACTTGTTGTCACTTGTGCACATCTGAAGCCAGATACGTTATTCCATATCCTTATACTGCTGAGTGCCGGCATATGCACTATCATACTAAATTCACTATTTCAAAAAATGAATATATTTCGCTGCTGAGATCATGCAACGTGACCGGTTAATTTGTGGAGTGCCGACTGACACAAAATCGAACAATTACAGTCAATTAGTCTCAATGCATTGGAACAGAATACACAAACGTCAAGTGCATATGGCTCACATGGGTGCAAGCATGGAAGTCTTTCGAGTATCATACAGTCGAATCACACTGATTCCTCCAAGCCACATTTCGGGACTACTTGAAGACACACTCCATGATGACGATCCTGTTGAAACTCAAGTCCAAGAGTATGCCTGCGACGTTGGCAATGTAGACAAACACAATGTGAAACACGATTCAGACTTCCCAGAAATGGAGGAAATTTGTGACTGAGATGACATCATGTCAAAGATGACTGACATCAACCAACAGGAGATGCTCGCGAAAAATTGGAGGCTACTGAAACTCATATATCAACAACAAGCCTAATGGAAAGTCGGGAGAATGCACATGCTTGCTCAGCACAACCGCAGCCTAGCCAACAACAGACTGGAGAATGCTCGAATTCTATCCAAAAGTGTTCAGGTGATTGATCCCTTACAGTACAGGGGCAAAGGAAAAGAGCTGGATATGTTTTCCGAAACACAACTGTTGAAATTGGTTTTTGTTAAGCACCTGTTCCCATTAGCGAAATCCCAATCTTGTAAAATATGTGGTGTTTTCTCTCGATACCTGGAATACCCACCCATTCCCGTCTCAGTGGCAGACAGAAAATACGGACACAGCTCAGTGGGCTAGCAACCTACAACAGGGCAAGGACCCGTATTTGAAGTAGTTCGAACAGTATGCAAACCATCTTCAAACAATATACGTAGAAAAAGATAGACACCTTGCCTCAGCTACAAAAGCCATACAGGAGAACCAGCTGCTATCAAACATAGCAGTCCGAGTTTACACCACCTGCTTAAAAGCAATGTTGAGGTGAGCTGGCTGGAGCCTAATTGTATATGAAGTGGTCCTATATGACATGGCATGTGTGGGCCTGTGGTCTGCACTTCAAATGAAAGTCAGACATTGGATCTCCAGAGGCAAAGGAAGGTTCGGCACACTGAACCAACCCTTCGACTGTGCGGCAGCCTCAGAGTTCACACTGGCTGACAAGAAGCCTGAAGGTGAATAACAGCAAATCCAAACAGGAGAGTGTCAGAAAGGTGGGGATAACAAACATAATATCTGACCATCCAGCTTTGAACTTGGGGAGAATAGTTCCGGCAATTCCACCTGTTCCGGTAATTCCAATTATTCCGGCACTGGTAATTCAAAGTTACGTACGTCAAAAACATCCTGCGGAAGCCACTATGCCAATTTGTAACCAGCAGTGCGGCTTTGAAAGACAGTCTAGGAAAGCTGTAAGGCAAAGTTGCAATGTGCTCCCTGCGGCAGCAGAGATCACATAACCTACCATTGTACCAATTATGGCAAGTTGAACTCACCTGACCAGACAGCAGCAATAATACGAGCTGTGATAGTAAACATATGAAATACCAAAAGTCATTTAATACACAGCTACAAAAAATCGAGTATATCTCTCTCAATATCTAATCTGACAGGAGAGGCTGCACATGATCAATTTTGGATTTGAAATCTGGGGAAACTGATCCTGATTTGCAACTTTGGATGAGATACAACTGCCCTGAATCTTCAAAAAATTAAAAGTCACTCCAGAAGGTCATGATTTGATGACAAGCCAAAAGTACCTTTGCGGCACAAAGAGACTGTAGATGGCTCACATTATTCATGAAGTCCTTGTATGAAGTATGCACAGGAACATGAAGCAAATCAAACTACACATTGGCCATGGGTAGTGTTAGCAATGGGTCAGGGTAACGTGCCAGCAGCCTGGGTTTGTACCGCAAAAACAGATCGGTTTGGTTCCAGACCAATCCAAAAACCCGACCCGCTGACTCTTGGCGGGCCACACTCGGACCCGGAACCTTCAGCCCGAGGGTACCGCTGGGTTTGGCTAGACCCTGTTGGTTCCTATCCCTGGTTCCACGTTTTGGGTTTCCCATTTATCATCACATTAAGATATGTTACTGTTAATCATAAAATACTGAGATTGGTAAGTCACAGTCCATTTTCAATGAATTCTCCACCTTAATGATCAAAATGAATAGACACATGTGCCTAGTGTTAGCAACGGGTCCGGGTAACCTGCCAGCGGTCCGGGTTTTGACCGGCGGTTCTGTTCTGTTCGGTTCTAGACCCGGCCAAATACCCGAACCGCTATGTCTTGGCCGGTTTGTTACCCAGACCGGACATAAACCCGCGGGTTTTGACTGGGTTGTACCCTGACCGCAGTTCCATGTTTACAGTTCCTCCAACTTTCGCTCCAATTAAGTATTTAAGTTCTGATCGTATCATGACATGATCAGTACGTAGATTGTGCAGATCAAGCCGCTCTTTCACCTCCCGCTGTCAGATTTGCGATCGGACCAATATTCGTTGAATCGCTGTGGAATAACTCGATATTTTACGCGAAATCGGCGGGTTTTCAATAGCGACTCAACAAATATCGGTCCGATCGCAAATCTGACAGCGGGAGGTGAATGAGCGGCTAAAACTGCACAATGTACATACTGATCATGTCATGATACGATCAGAACTCAAATACTTAATTGGAGCCAAAATTGTGAACTTGAAATGCCGGGTTTTTGGTGGTAAAACCGGCCCATTTCCAATGGTCCGGGTTTTTCGTGTGGTAAGACCCATTGCCACAGTCCGGTTTGGGGTGGAACCGTACCCGGCACCGACCCGGGAAATTGGACCCGTTGCTAACACTACACGCGCCCTACCACATCCTGAGAATGATTGTCAATAGAGCGCTAATGATTGTTGGTCGTGTATCTTGGGTAATCTGGGAGTGCGACAGGTCAATTACAGTCATGAACAAAGTATTGGCCTCCTTTATTGCGAAGAAAGCGAGCGAAACGCTCTCTATCCAATCTTGAAAATGAACGTCAACGGAGCGTTAACGATTTTAGGTCTTGCATCTTCGGTAATGTGTGTGGCACTTGATCACAAACATCCATAAACAACGTAATGGCAGCCTGTATGGGCAGAGATGTATGGACTATTCCCGTCACATCCTCCGAGAAAGTAACAACTCATTTCATTTACAGACCTACCGCTAAGTATTCGTGAGCCTTTTAGTGTACCAAAACTGTCAAAACCATGTATATTGACAATAACAGCCACATCGTACTGTAATTGACCATAATGGAAGACGAACAATCGTTTATACTCTGCGTGACGCTCATTTTCATCATGGGGCATGGAGCATATCACTTCCTCTTTACCTATAAAGGCAGCCAATACTATGTTTATGACTATGGGCAACCTGTCGCCCACAAGATTACCCAAGATACGTGACCAGGAATCGTGGACACTCAGTTGACGCTCATTTTCATCATGGGGCAGCAAGCGTGTCACTATTTCTTTTGCCTATATAGGCAGCCAATACTGCGTTTTTGACTATATGCAACCTATCACCCCACGGATTACCCAAGATATATGACCAAGCATCATAAACGCTTGGTTGACGCTCATATTCATGATGGCACATGGAGCATTTTACGGTCTCTTTTGCTTAAAAAGGCAGCCAATTCTTCGTTTATGACCATTTGCAACCTACCGCCACCCAGATTATGCAAGATACATAACCAAGAATTGTTGACGCTTCATTGACATTCATTTTGCCACCGGTGTATCCACAATATGCAATCAATTGATTTGGCGTGGTCCATTATTCACGTTGATTTGGGCAGCCTTTCTAACATTTACATTTACTTTCTTCTTGATCACTACATTGTTCTGTAATAACACATATAAATATATCCTTTAAAATATACTTTACGGTATCCGCGAATTCACAATAATGATAATTTCCAAAATGCCGTGCTATTTGAACAATGCTAGTCATGACTGCCAGGTTCACTCAATAGGCTGTGCTGGTCTTCAAAATGAATGTTAACTGCATTACCACACAGCAGATAGTGAACTAACCAGTGGATGTTCCGTCATCGGGCAACAGATCTGTATCAAAATCTGTATCGTGCTCGCTATGCTGGGCAGATGTCTGGAGGGTAAAACATGCAGCACAGGGAAGAGATGTATGTGAACACCCAGATTCAGCCGGCAAATTGACAATTTCGAGACAGTGAGTGCTGGAAGTGTTACCGGTTATGGTGGCTGGTGTTCCGGGCAGAGATGGCATCGGCTCTGAAGTCGGCTCTGGAGTCTGGTTTCTGCATTGGTTGGGTGGAGGTGCACCTGTTCCTATGCGTCTCCAGGGTATCTGCGAATTTTTCGTGGTGCCATTTGGGCAAGAAAGGCATCTGGACCTGTGGTTTTAATGAAGCATATCCGGGTGTCTTTCTATCGCAGCCTTAACCTTTTCATGCCCAGAACATTCAACACCCTGCTTCTTCTCTTCCCGGACCTTGCCGCGAGGTTGCTTGATTCAGTATTGTCTTTCCTCCATTGTGGCTTGCAAAAACCCTCCATCAGGCATTTTGGCCGTGCTCAAAGCCAGGCGCATGCCGGACTGTTCCAGTTATACCCGACCTCCTCGCCTGGCCATCGTAGCAGACATGTTGAATACGTACAAGATATTCGTTGCTACTTCAAATAACGAGATGCGACAATTACCTCTACAATGTATGCTTCCGTAGCCTCCTCAAAGGTGATTGAAGTGTGTTTCAGCCACTTTTGGGGATGCTGATCACTATTCTCGTGCGCGACAATCCCAGAGCTTACATCATCATGATGTTCAATTCCACGGACTGTGCAGACAACTGCCGTCGTTGACCATGGAGGTTTCCCATGATGGGAAGTGATAAATTGGTCACACAGTAATCTGTGTAAACCCGTTGCATGGTGTACAGGTAATTTATATCTGTTGACGACGGTATGCATAAACTCACATCCAACTGCATGCTGTTTCTTCTTCGTGCTACTTCCCATGTTACGGATGATTTATCAATGTGCATCCTGGGTCATATTTTGAGTGGCTGCATTGGCAGTGTCGCGGTGGACTAACTGGTGTTTGTATTCTTGCTGTGTGCCAATGAGTGACGTGTTTGAGGAAGCGCCTGCCAATCGGCTGAATTTGGATTTGCTCGGACCAGGGTGAGGTGATTGTGTATACATGGTTTGCGGGGTGGAATAGGAGAGGAACAAGATGACAAAAAGAAGTGGGAAGTCCTGAGGTTTATATAGTTTGGTTGATGTCAGAATAGAATAATTTGCTGCCAACATGTACGTTACACTCAAAATGAATCTTGCTGGCCATAGGTGCAAGTTGCAGGGGTTTCCCACAGCCCTGAGATGTGCAATATGTTGGTGCGTTACTTTTGTGTTTTTACAGGGATCAATTGCAATGTATGACTGCCAAAATCGCATGATTTTCAGCTATAAACAGGACATTGTTCGAGAGAAAGATCTTCTGCTGTTGTTTGTCTCAAAGAATCCCCAGGATAATACATGCAACTGATGCTAACAATCCAGTCCTGTTGTACAGTCAGCCTAACGATTCCCAATTTATTGGCATTCAAAAGGGAGGTTTTGCTTTGTTCAAGATAAGTAAACATACTAACCTTGGCATAAAAGACACAGCTTGCCTCCATGTTGTCCATATCTTGCAACATCCAACATCTCGCCCAACCACAAAGTCAATGCAAACTACAATGGTCAATGCTCCGAAAAAGAACTGTTCGCCACTTCAGGCAGACTGATACAGCAAATCGACAAAGCAGTCTACCCAACAATGTCATCAAGCGAATGAAGGCAAGAGCAGCTTGGTGGCAGAATGAGTCCGAGCCCTTGGGGCATTGCGCAGCTTGAGATCCAAAAAGAAGCTTGCGGCAGAGAAACGACGAGAAATGGACTTCATAAGCAATGAAGAAACAGAGAAATTGTTTGAGGATTATGTTGAGAGCGAAACCACTGGGGCACGAAAGCTAGTTGAAGACGTAGCGGCAGCAGTTCAGCAAGAGCAGAAAGATATGAAGCATACTGAAATGGCAGGATTGACGAATATAGAGCCAGGAAAGACTTTTAAGGAGATGATGGTTGCTATCGGAGGAAGTCTGAGTGATCATGCAAGTTCCGACGATGGGGCGGATGGAGAATATGAAGATGATGAAGAGACAGAGCAGGGCAAGCTGAGCAAAGATGACGAACCCGGCTGGGTGATGGGCACAATCACCAAAACGGTACAGCAGCGCATGGAGAGATTTCGGCAGATGCAGATGATGCTTGATGATTTGACACAACTGGCATCAGAGGATGGAGCAGACTTCTTCCATGAAAGGGATGTGACGTACGGCAAATCCGAATTGATTGTTCTAGCCATCATTCAACAGTAAATGGATCATGACGCTGAGGCACCTGCACCGTCAACATTTGGAGAGCTTATGGAGTGACATGATATTGTCCCCGGAATATTGCAAACGCCGCAACGCACTTCTCAACCAAAAAGCAGTGATATTAGGCTAGGTTCGATGAAGCCACAGTTGAAGACGAGCACATCCGTTCTTGAGCCTGGCGCTGAGAGCGATACATCACCTTTGCTGAAAGCGAACCCTGTTGAACCAGTCAGGTTTTACCTCTACATATAGCTTCCTGCTGATCACAATATAGATTTCGGATTCTGACGAAGACATAGTGATGGCTCCCGCATCTGTGGAGGAAGCAATTGGCAAATAGTAATTTTTCACATCATATTTTTATGAAAAGCAATTTGTTGACCAATTTTGCTACCTGTCAGCGTTTGCTTGATTTCAGTGACCAAATTGTGACACATAATAATTTGTCTGTGCAGGTGCAAGGTTCCAACGCACCATGTGAAAGGTCTAGAATTCAAATCACGTGGAAAAATGGCCAAAACATTCGATTTCTATCTGCAGGTGACTGGTAAGCGACAAAGCAATAGCTAAATTAGTGACGAAATATACTAATAAAATTTAAGTCAGTTATGTCATTCCTGTCACATGGAGACCGGTCAGTGGTCATGATGAATCAGTCTGAACGACTACCATCATACCACATTCAACCATGTATCCAACTGCAGAACTCTCCACACAGACCTCGTGCACATGGTTCAGATATTTGAAATTGCTTATGGTGCATGATAGAAATCGAGGAGAAGGAGCTGGATAAGGAACGGTGCGGAAGTAGAGCTACATTTCCTAATGATTGGTGAAATAATCTACATGCTGGAAATTGCCGGCCAGAAGCACAGGATTGTGAAAGGGCCACATCATCTCTCACTCAGATAGCGTGGATGGCAGTTGATCACAAATTGACATGTAACAATACTCCTGGATGCAAACGATAATACATACAAATGCAATGTTGGATGTCAATAATGTGTATATGATTGGTTGCATACAACTATTCAGTGTACAAAGGCTATTTCGACGTGATTAATGTAAGCGTCAACAGTGTGTCAACAATTTTTAGCCTTACACATTTCACAATGAATGAACTGCATTGCCACATCCTTCTAATGTGAATGTATTGGTCAGCATTATATCGAAAAATGCCAATGACACACTTCTTGCCACATTCTCAAATTAAGCATCAATGGATCCTCAACAGAGCTTTAACAATTTTCCTCATTGCATCAAGGAAAATCCAGATAGCTGCGCAGTGACATTAACTCATAATCGAACTATTGGCCGCCTTTCCAGGCAAACATGGGTATGGCAACATTGCTACTATGTTCTAAAAATAAGTGTCAATGGAGCTTCAACGACTTTTGACCTTGTATCATAGACAATGCAAGGGCTATACGGCAACGTTAATGCATAATAGAACTATCGGCTGCCATTCTAGACAACATCTGTGGTGACAACATCGCTACTATGTCCTGAAATTGAGCGTCAACAAAGCATCAACGACTTTTGGCCTTGCATGAAGGAACAATCCGAGGTCTGTGCGGCGACATTCACTCATAATCGAACTATCGGCCGCCTTTCTAGGTGAACACAGCTGTGACAACATTGCTACTTAGTCATGAACATAAGCGTCAACGGAGCGTCCATGACTTTTAGCGATGCATCTTGCAAAATCCAATGGCTGAGCGGCGACATGAAGCCATAATGATACTATCGGCCATCTTTCTAGGCGAAAATTGTGGCGACAACATCACTACTATATCCTAGACATGAGCGTCAATGGCGTGTCAACAATTTTTGGCCTTGCATCTTAGAATATCAAGGGACTGTGTGACATTATCGATTCATAATCGAATTATCAGCCGCCTTAGTAAGCACAAATGTTTGCAACCAGATTGTTATCATGTCCCAAAATGAGCGTCAACAGAGTGTCAACAGAGCATCAACGATTTTGGATCTTGCATCTTGTATGAACTCACAGCAATGGAACGAAGATAACCCACAATGAACCTTTCGGCAGCCTTCATTGGCTAAAGTGCTAGGGATGATATCGCATCCATTATGTACAATTGAGTGCCTACGGAGCGTCCACAATGTTTGTGGATTCTCAGAACACTACACAGCAATGAACTACATTGTGCTGTTCCTAAATCGAGTTTTACATGGTCAGTCTTTGCATTCTGTTATTGTATACAACTTCCCAAATATGCATGCAATGTCTTACAGATCGGATGTTTTTGCTTGTAGCTGTAAAGTCAATATTTAAGAACCTGCAGTCTGCTATACTGTAAGTTTACTTTCGGCAGTCTTTCAGGTTGGATTACCCAGCTTTCTTATACCTACCGCCATCCCAGATTCAAAATCATTGAACACCTCTATGCTCGAGGTTATGATCTCGTCCAAAAACGACCATGTCTTTATTCATGATTTGAGCGACCTTACTTTAAAAATCATCTTCGGTGCTTGGTGGGCTTCAATAAATATAGGCTTGAAGGGGCCGATTGCCTGAAATAATTCTAGCCATGCACCTTTGTGCCGATCATATTTACACTGTGAAATTGAGGAGACCGGCCACCCAGATATCAGATGTATTGTTTGTCATCAAGTTCTTCACCATCCATCAGAACATGGGACTAGCTCGGTGGGGAAACACTTGCTAGCAAAAGCTCCCATCGCAACGTCAAATGACTTAACAGAGTCAGAGGTTACAGAATTGACTAGTTCAATGGTGGATGAAACAGCTTTGGCCATCCTGAAGAGGCAAGGAAGTTGAGGAATCACAATAGTAAGTTCGCAGAGTCAAATCATATTTGTCATACAGGTTATTCCATATTGAACGAAATGACAGACAAAACATTCCAAACTGGCAGCTAAGGAATTTGAAACTTCTGTATTTCATCGAGACACATGGAATCGCTGCATCATGTCAGGATGTGTTTCGGCTCATATTCCATGGAACACTATATCAAATCTGGAGCTACGACGGTCATGTAAGGCGTTACGTGATGACCTAGTGCTGCCATCTGCTACGACCCTTAGCAACATTTGCCAGAGCCAATATGAACAGTCCGTGGATGCAATTAAGAAGCAGTTACCGTGATGAAAGAAAGTTAGTTTAGCTGTAGACGGATGGACATCAACAAACAAACCAGCCATAACGTCAGTCATTGCTTACAATATCAATCAAGATTGGGCATTGCATAACGTTCAACTTGCTTTCGATGAGGTTGATTGCCAATTCTTTTCTGGTTTCAAACGCTGATTAAAGATGACAGGTCAAGGGCCGATATACTGGAGCAAGGATAGCGGTAGATTTGAAGAATGTGCTTGATCGTTTTCAGCTTACCGACAGCTATTTGCTTGGTCTTAAGACTGATAATGTTTCCTCAAATTACTCGATGACACACGTGCTGCAATCACCACTTCAGGCCTCTGGAATCGAGTAGCCTGCATTAAGGAACCATATGACATGCATGGCGCACGTCATACAGCTGGCTTTAGGTGCATTCATGAACAGTCTCGGTGTACAAGGCTGCATCAAATCATCGGAAGCCCATGTGCACGATCAGCAACTTGGAGAGAATGAAAGCATAGACATTGGGAAGAGTCAAAGACTTCGAAAAGAGTGCAATGCTAGACTCAATGTGGTGTCAGCCATGAGGCCAGGTTTAGCAAAGATAATTGAGAAAGTACGTATTTCATGATATTTTGAAAGTCCTGGAACTAACATTCAAATAGCCGAGAATGCTTGCAGTATTGATTGCGCTGAGACCTGGTCGCCCAATCGTGTTCATTGACTGTCAAAAAGCCAAAGTCCACTTTGCAGTACTACAGATTATGGATTTGAAGACACGTTGGAACTCAACACCGGAGTTAGTCAAGGGCGCCAACAGAATACTGCAATTCACACTCGAGTGGCTCCAAAATCCAAAATACAGTGGATACCAGCCACTTTTCATAACTCAAGATGAATAGCCCATTGTGAAGTATGTCATTGAAGTCTTGAAGCCATTTCGATATTGGACCCTGTGGATGTTCCAGAGGCATACAGTCACATTGCATCATATCATCACAGTATACAATGAGATGTTAAATCACAAGGATGGCGTGATGCGAGCTTTGGCCAAGAAGAAGACTCCATGGAAGGAAGGCTTGTTCTTCACAGTGAAGTTAGCTCAACAGAAGATGTCTGAATATTACGCTGAGGTGACTCCAACGATGGGCATGCTTCTTGTTTCTGCGCATCAGTTTCATCCTTTTTAGAAGTTGCAATCATTTAGACAGTGGGACAAGGGAATGGATATTCATCCTTAGGACGAGACATCCTATACTACCCGATACCGAGAGGGCTTTCTCAAATACGTGGAGAATGAATACTGTGCCAAACATCGACGTGTGCCAGTCAATTCACTCTTCAGCTTACTGAGCAGCAATCTCATCACCTCTCCAACAACTTCTGGATCCTGTCAATTATCCTTTGATCCACATGATTTGTCCAGCGATGATGAAGAATACTTAATGTCTAACAATGTGGGTGAGATGACACACAGATGAAGCGATGCTGCAGTATGCTCATTGACCTCTGCAAGGCTCTATTTGAATTCTCTGCCTGAAGCACCAAAGAACTGGGGACAAATTAATCCAAATCTCAATGATTAACAATCCAAACCAATAGAGATTGGCAGTACATTTTGGATTCCGGACATAACAGACAGGTGGCCCCAACAGGAGGAAACGCACTCAAAGAACGCCGATCTCTCCCATGTGACAAGTGACATATTCTCTATCATACCACATGTTGTCGGAGTAGAGGCCAGTTTTTCCCTTCGGCGAGATGTTATGGGCTGCTGGCCATCAAAAACTGCAGGCAAGACACTTCGTGAACCTGTCATTGTAAGGCAGTTTGCTCCAGCCAATAAAGCATTTTAGGCGGGCAATATCCAAGTATTGGATACGACGAACACTGAACATGACTTAGAAATGAAGAACCTGGCGGAGGAAAGGAAGATGCACAGAATCGCCAAGATCAACGACTTTTTGGAGATGTGGCAGGGCAGCCAGATGCTAAGTGCTGCAGAGCAGGAATTTCTCGCTCAAAACAAGCAGATGACAGCCGATGGATATATTTCGGACACAGAACAGATCATCACAGCCTCCTAGTCACTCTTTCAACATAATGGTGCAGCTGCATTTAAATTGTCAGAAAGATCACCTTTGCCACCAGCTTTGTCTGCAAAGGACCTCCCTGGAGGACGAACTCAAATCTTCAATGTCCGCTGAATCGGGAGCATCAACTGTCATCCTGTTGAAAGCGACAATAGGGCTTCTTATAGCATTTCGGATACCACAAATTGGCTAAACTGGAAGGGAGACTTCGATAATCCAAATGACAGCGAAGACGATTTCACAGCAGCCGATGAATCCGATATAGAGCACCACAATCGCAATGAGAATCCGAAATGCACAGAGCAGCAGGATGCGAGTGCCGCGCCAAATGTTCCTGGATTGGGTTGGCCAACACAGAAGTCAAAGAGACAGGCTGAAAAGGTGTTGGTAGCAGTCATTGCAGTAGAAACGAGGAGAAATAGAGGAGTGACGAAAATGTAGGACAGAATGCGTCAATGGTTCACCTGCTTCTTTATGTAGCTTGACTGAGAGTTTCAGGGAGAGATATATTATGGACAAATGGTGAGAACTAGCTTGGGAATATCGGTTCATAAACAGATGTATAGCAAGCGCAATGAATCATTTGGCGTGATACATCTATTTTAGTGTTGTGAGAGTGAATAGTGTGAGAATATTACACTGCTCGGCATTGCCACAGGGCTGAGTCTCAATAGGGTTGAAAGGCAACCGATAGAGTCATATCATAATGAAAACAATTATCGACGGCAGCAGATGTTGAATCGACAATAAATTCAAATGAGCGTCAAAGGAGCGTCAACTATTTCTGGTCTTGTACGTATACTAATTCACCAGTGACTTGGTCATTGTTATTCAAAACGGACGTATTGGTAGCACTTATAGGCGAAAGAGATAGCAACTCAGTCACCGCTCCATTCTGAGAATGAGCCACAACAGAGGGTCAAAGATTGTTAGCTTTGCATCTTGGGTAATTTATATTCCGATTGGTTGTAGACATCCATTTATGAGATATTGGCAGCCTTCACTGGCAAAAACAACAGCAACACGCTCCCTGCAGCATTCTCAAAATGAGTGCCAATGAAGTGTCAACAGTTTTAGGTCTTGCATATTTCGTAATCAAGGCATCGCACGGATCTTCGCATGCATAACTGTCTTATTGACTGCATTGGCAGGCAATAATCCCATATATCACAGGTGAAACACCGATACCAAATTAATCGATATTGCAAACTACACAACATGCAAAAGCACATTATGGTTGCTGAAAAGGCGATTTTGATAAGATACTATCAACACACTGCAAATACAAGAGCCTTATATGACTCTATAGATGGACCCACTGGGCGACCCGCTGATAACCCACCAAATTCAGACTGGTTGGGAGTTTTCCATTGAACCGTACCTCAGTGGATGGTTTGGGTTCATCGACCCGGACCGTCCATTTGGCAATGATTTGCTTTGGACCCGGACCCGGACCCAAACTAATGGTCCAGAACTGTTGCGAACACTAGCCATGGTGCAACGAGCATTTTCATATCACTGACTCTACGCAGGAATCACAAACGGCCATACAAATCTGCATTCACCTCCACCCAGGGTCCCACTGGTAAGGTGATGATGTCTGCAAAGGAAACCTAAAAGCCAACCTTCTTTGTTCAGTATTTTGAATTGCTTGATCCACTTGACTAATTGGGTGCTTTTGTCCGCTCTGTCAGGGCATTTGTCCTAGTCTCAGGATTGCCAAGTTTAGGGCGCGGAACCAGGCAATTGACTGTAGAAAAGGTCAATTGACAGCCCTATAAGAGCCAAACAGATTACAATGGGCGAAGATTCAAGAAGCAGATTACTCAAGCCCTCTTCTGGAATGCCGTGTGCAAAATACAAGTGATGCCCCTCCCCCAGATATAAAACTACTCAGGGCAACCACATTGGGTTAACGCTTAGCTAGTAAAGAAGTATCTGATGCAGCACACACTTTCGACAACACACCTCATCGCCTGGTTTTACAAAGAACCTAATGTTGTTTCGGCAGGTTGCGCTTTTACTTTGGCTTTATTTTCACATACCTGTGTGTGTCCGCTTGTTCACCCCTTGTGTTCAGGTGTACCTCAGACTGTGACAACTACCCAATACCGCTCAGTATGGACCTCAAATGATAGTCCCTCTTCCAGGGCAACTCGCCTCCATCTCTGTTTGATGCATGTTAGCGAGATGGTTTTCACGACGCCACTGACACAATTGATAACAGAATCCAACCAGGGCATGAAAGCGCAGCAGTTCAATGAAGAGGTTTTCTGAGGACAGTACACTCCGACCCACAATACAACTAGGGTGTAATTGTACAGCAGATCCACGTAGAGTATTTCGGAGAACAGAGGGCTCCGACCCACAACACTTGAAGGGGCTATGATCTTCGACCTGGTTCTCAGCCATAGAAGCACCAATATGAGTTATTCCCATCAATGCATCAACCCACCTACACAGTGAAAATTGGTAGACACATCAAAAGTGTTGGTCATGCCCCAACCTAGGACGGTTGGTGTATTCCACGGCAATGACATCAATGAGACCCTGCGCTCAGGCGAGTCTGGTCCTGAATTGGAAGAGTTATATTTCTGGGGGAGGACTAGAATATGGTTCCCTGGGGTAATTGGGGTGGAAGAGAGTAGGGGGTGAATTTTGGTTTTTCGGTAGTAGATGGGGAGCTCCGCCATCTAGGCCAGTTGCTGGCAAGCAGATGGGACTCGGTCTTTGTCCTACTCTTGTTAGAGTGAATACAATATGAAGAAACAAACAAACAAGTGTTTGATGCATTCGCCATATGACTTCGAGAATGTTATGGATTGCTGGGAGTGTATCTGCATGGCATTACCGTAGGTCAGAGAGATCTCAGGATGCTGAATGCACCAGCAGGAGCAATGGTGGTAGTTGCGACAGATGAGTGGCACAGTGATGTTGTTTCAATCACTGCTACTCGCTCACTGAGACGTGAAGCGAGAAAAAGGCCATAGGGGGTGATCCAATGCAACAAACATTCTGATTTAGCCATACCTGGACCCCTGCCCATCTCCACAGTGGCAAAGTACACTACAAATGCAAACAAGGCTAATGGAAGTAGAAACATACATAGATAACATAAAGATGGTTACAACAGATGATGGGGGTTATATTCCAGTACAATATTAACAATTTGTGGAGGTCTGCAGCTAGGAAAAGGCCAAGACACTATCATTGCACAGGCCAATTGACCATGTGATAGATCTGGAAGCCGACTACAAACTACCATACTGGCTGATCTACGACCTTCCACAGTACGAATTGAAGACCTTTAAGGCCTGCACTGAAATGACCCTGGCAACCGGTTTTATTCAGTGCTGGTTAACCTCGGCCCTGGTGCCAATCCTGTCTGAACAGAGACAAGATGGAGGACTACCATTGTGTGTCAACAATCAAGCTCTCAATCTATGCACAATCAAGAGTCAATACCGCCTTCCTCTAATCCCAGTACTATTCAATCAAGTTGATCAAGTGTCGATCATCACTTATCAAGATTTCCAAAATGCCTATCACCTGATCCAATTCACAGAAGGTGATGCCTTCAAGACTGCATTCGAAACCCTGTATGGGCAGTTGAAATACTCAGTTATGCCATTTGGGTTGCCAAATGCACCAGTGATGCTTTAGGCTTACATTGACAATTGTCGATGGCCCTGTATTGATGACCTTGCTGTGTATGATGTTGATGATATCCACATCTACTCAATCCTTGGGAAAGAGCACGAAGACTGCATCCGAAACATGCTACACTGTCTACCCAAATCAGTGCCAGATCCGAAGGCCAAAAAATGTCAATTTGGAAATTGAGTAGTGTGCTGGTAAGGATTAGTCAACACTTTGGATGCGAGCAGAATGGGGTCAGATTGCATATCCACACTTGATGACTGGCAGACTCTGCAATCAGTTCTGGATGTGCAATTGATCCTTGGCCTCATACACTACTACCAGTGATTTATTCAGAAATGTTCAAAGGTAATGGCTGGCGTATCACACTTCCTAAAGAAACAAGGCTCAAGGGAATTGAAATTTTCTCGCGATGCTGAACTTGCATTTGAAGTGCCCAAAAACCCTTTTACCCAATCACCAAATCTACAGTATTTCAATCTGTAGAAATGAAAATTTCTGCAAACTGATGCAAGCCACTTTGCAATCACCAGCATTCTTACCGACTACCACTGATTTAGGATTCTTCCCCCCTCTTAAGTATTCCTCTCCAAAATACAGTCTTGAAGAAGGGAACTATGACATGTATAATAGAGAGCTTTTGATGATTATTGAAATAATCAATCATGGGAGATACCATTTCAAGTGTGCCAATCACATTGTCCTGCTCCAGTGCAACCATAACAATTTTGTATACTTCCAAACCTCCAAAGTGAGCTCCCTAAACCAGGCCAGTTGGGCGGAAATGTCTACCCCGTACGCCTGTGTGATCGTACACTTGAAAGAAATTGGGAATCCAGTGAATAAACTATGAGGAAGTCCCAACAACGAGACAGGTTACGAGACATTGTGTTGGAGACTACTGGCAGTGTCGGCGACTGCCACTCTTGATCAGCATGATGACCTGCCTCAGGCAATCCGCACAGCCTAGGCCATGGACGCCGTGACTGTCAACCTGAAATGCAAAACCATCAGCACTCCAACCATCAATATCTCTGACATGCAGAGATTAGATGAAATTGAGGCACTTCCGAGTCATCAATGGAATGTCACAGCCGGAGTGTTCACCTACGCAGCAAGAATATATATACCACAACACTTCCCGTTTTGCCTCAAAGTTATAAAACTTTTCGATGACCACCCAGAATCCACCCACTTAAGAGTTCTCAAAACCGCCCAGTTAGTATCCCACACTTTCCACTTGCCCATAACGGACACCACAGTATGACAATACATCGCCATATGCGAAATATCCCACCGAATCCGGACACCATCGTACACACATCATTGCACACAGACCTGCCGTTACCTCTGCTATGATGACTGTGTGAAGGAGTTACCCTGGAAGTCATCATAGACCTCCCTGGGTGAATGTCCTCTGGGAATGTAGGAATCTTGGTATTTATAGATTAATTGACAACAATGGCAATCAACATCCACTGACCAGAGGTGGCAGATATGTATTTTGAAGATGTGATCGGCAAACACGGCATACTAGATGTCTTTGTTACTTATCATGGAAAGGCGTTTTGCAGCCGATTTTGCAATCGAGTATCCTCTCACTGAAGAATTAATCACAGCCTATCGACCTCTTTCCAACCACAGACCACTGGCCGGAGAGAGCAGCAAAGCCAGACTATGGAGCGGTACTTATGGGCTTTCTCCAACAAGAAGCAGGATAACTGGGTAGAGCTGTTACATTTAGCAGAGTTTGCATACAACAATTCTGTTCATCACTCAATGGGGATGACACGAATCTGTGCTAACCACCACCACCACCTGCCAATTCAGTTACAGCAACTGAAAGCCCCATCAAATTCGCGGTCTGAAATACTGCCAGACTCAATGGTATTGGGAATAACCAAGACACACCAGCTTTTCTTGGAGGACATGTTGGAAGCCTAGGTATGGGAATCAACATAGACTGTAAGAAGAATTGTGATCTTGTAAGTCGAAAACACAGTGTGTGTCTCAACTCGACAGTTCCAAACAACAAGACCATCAAAGAAGCCCAACTACAAGCACACTGGAACATATCTGGTCAGTAAAATTGTCAATCAGAATACTTACACACCAGATATGCAGAAAACAATGCAGATTCCCAACAATGTCCATGTGTCGCAGGTTCATCACAATACACCGCTGGTCATATTACAACCATCCTCGGAATCGTATAAAGTATTAGTTGGTAATTCAGGGGAATGAGAGGTTGAACACATTCTTGACTCACAGCAGAATTACTGGAAGCTCCAGTACCTTGTGCAGCAGGCCGTGTAAAACAAGATATGCACAAGCCGGGAGCCGCTCAAAACCCTCGAGAATGCTAGTGAACTAAGCAACATCTTCCACCGAGATGATATAAATATGCAGTGGAGATGATGGAAGTTGCATATTGGAGTAGGAGGAATTGACAGGTATGTGGGCATTTCCTTCTTTCAATTCCTTGTGGTTGGGATCTGGTCCAGTACAAATGGCGCTCGCACGCATTGTACCTCTGCATGAATTCCTGTCAATCGGATGTGCAGTTTCTCTGTACCCCAGAAACTCACCCTGGACTGTGCTGATCAGTTGTGGAACTGAAAAGATCATACAAATGAGTATGTGGGTTGTACCATTTGTTCTCCTCGTAATCAGCTGCCCGGGAGGTCTGCCCTAAGACAGGGTGATGATTTTACTCTGTTGTCATGTATGCATGGTTAGGGTTGCTGGGGTTCATCTGATTATATCGGCGAAAGTGCAAAACAACTATAGGCTGCGCTATACGCACTCCCGTGTGCGCGTAGCTCATAGCAAGCTTCCCCTGGACCTCTGCGCAACGCGCAGCCTATAGTCATCTATAGTCGATTGATAAAGATGTGCGCGTGGGCCTATGGCACTATATACGGCTGCCGGCCAGAAATGGACCTATACACGACTTTACTGCCTGCAGTCTTCGTTCTTATACCGGTACTGTACACACTATCCCTGCGAGGCTGCATGAGAGCCCGCTAGCGATTGAAAGCCTGCTATGGAGCCTGCTTGAGAGCCTGCTGGAAAGCCTGCTTGAGAGAGCTGCGTTTGAGAGAGCCGCACATCGGGAGGAGTAGAGTTTTCCACTGGAAGCTTTTGGCCAATGGCAAACTCTTAGTCTGTGGAAGTTTTGGCTAATGGAAGGCTGTAAGTCTGTGGCAGCTTTGGCTAATAAGAAGTCTCTAAGTCTGCAGAAGCTTTGGCTAATAGAAGGCTTCAAATCTGTAGAAGCTTTGATGCTAATGTTGACGTAGCCAACCTACTTATCTAGATGCTTCCGGTACTATGATCACCATCACCGACACCATCACCATCGTTATCATCACCATTGCCATCAACACCATCAGCCCCGGCCCGAATGCACACACATATACCCACAACCAGTGGGAAGCAGGCAGCAGATTCCACTGGAAAATCTGAGTCGGAGATCTGCTCTCCCCACGATCCAATTGTCTAGCTTTTCTGCAGAATCCAAGGCTGCAATTGTCACCACCATGACCGTGAGGCATCGTCAGATCTCGTCGCAGTTGCCGCGCTAAAGATAAGGTCCAGACTATGATATCAACCGACATGATGATTTTGGCTGCCGCCACCAACCTCCTGTTGGAAATCCGCTCAACCCCGGGCCCGAGTCTGCCCGATCGCGGAGCGGCCATCATGACCTTGTCATTCTGTATATAGAGAGACCACTGGAGTAGAGACAATGATATCGCTTTTAGACTTTCTCACAGCGCCTGGTACCATTTCGAACACCTCGTGCCATTCGCCTCCCGGGGCCTGGTGCCCACAACTCAGCATATCTCTTGATCGAGCACCCCAGAGCATACAGGGCAGCATATAGTCAAGTGAGATTGGGAGTGTACTTGAGAGCGTGCTTGGGAGTGTGCTTGACAGCGTGTTGAGAGCTTACTGGGAGCGTACAGTCAAGGAGGCTGGGAGTGTGCCATCGAGTGCAATTGGGAGCGTCCTTGACAGCATGCCCGGGAGTGTACTAAGATTGTACTCAGTGGTGTGATTGGGAGCGTACTCGGAGTGTACTTGGGAGCATCTTGAGAGCTTACTTGGCAGTGTAGAGTCAAGCAGGCTGGGAGTGTGTCATCGAGTGCAATTGGGAGTTGAGAGTGTGCTCGGGAGTGTGCTTGAGAGCGTCTTGAGAACTTACTTGGGAGTGTACAGTCAAGCTCGCTGGGAGTGTGCCATCGAGTGCAATTAGGAGCGTCCTTGAGAGCATGCCCGGGAGTGTACTTGGGAGCGTACAGTCAAGCAGGCTGGGAGTGTGCCATCGAGTGCAATTGAAAGGGTCTTTGAGAGCATGCCTGGGAGTGTACTTGGGAGTGTCTTGAAAGCTTACTTCAGAGGGCAAGTCAAGCAGACTGGGAGTGTGCAATCGAGAGCAACTGGGAGCGTACAGTCAAGCAGGCTGGGAGTGTGCAATCGAGTGCAATCAGGAGTGTACTTGGGAGCGTGCAATGAAGTGCATCTGGCAGCTTGCTTTCATGTTTGTTGTATGCAATGTGATGTATAGTATCCAGCGAACAAAATTGCATGTGTAGTGTTGTAATCTAGTCAACATGTAGATCCATAGGACATTTATAGTGCCACACATCATATATGCTATGAATAACTGTCCCCAAGACAGCTGCGCTATGAGTTTCGCATCGCATCAGGTCATTATTCCCGGTGTTGTCCACCACAAGGTGACTATTAACCAGACATGGCAATTGTGATGGAGGCTGCTCTCCATATCAAATATCTTACACCATCTTTCCGCACATGTTCCCACTCGCGGCTGTATACCGTATATTGTTGCATATATGGTTTATCTCCCTGACATATGGCTTCAGTTACACTGATACATAATTTCTCTCTGATGATGGGAGTTCCAGGCTCAGCTGGCGATGCAAGACTCCGCTGGAGATTCCAGCTGAGTGTGTATGAATGTGTACAAGACATACTCCAAATACGGTATATACAAGAGCCCAAATGTACCTGTACTTATAAATACAAGCTTCTAGCAAGCAGTACATTTCAACAGGTTATGAGCCCTGTTATAGCTACTATCTAAATTCTCACAATCTCTTTCACGATCTCCAAAAAGAGCCTCAAAACATTGAACATTTTCACCGTAGCAACAGCCGCATAAACAGCACTAAAACTGAACACCATCACAAGCCATCTCTACCATCTCACGATGCCTTCCTCCGAACCACCTTCAAGAAAGCCTGGGGGGGTGATAGTCCTTAGCTCACTCACGACAACTCCAACGAATGGAATGACTACATCAATCTCATCCTGGCAGCAATATGAGCATACGCAATCATCACCCGAGAGGGTGCTGAACTGCAGCCACCTGATTTCGACCATGATGATAACTATGATGATTGGAGGGCTAAGGAAGCTGAGGCTGCATCTATGATCAGACTTTCCTGTTCCCCCGAAGTACAACACATCATCCAAAGTAAAAGAAATTCTGGCGCAATGTGGAATGTACCAGAAGCGAGTCTGGATACTGCCAGATCGTATATTGGCAGACAATACATTCTTCGCCAGTTCCATCCTTGCAGACCTAGTGAGGATGAACCACTTAAAGAATACTTCACCAAGATTAGTAACTACCCTACACAATGAGACTATACCAACAATGCAATCACCAATCGAGATATCCACACCCAAATAGTCGCATTGCTGCCATCTCAGTATGCGATTATATTAATGGTTCTAATGCATAGAAGGCCCTGACCTACACCCGAAGAACCCATGTATGACCTCCTAGAGGAAGAATCTACACCCAGCATCAACAACGAACTTGGAGATGCATCTATGGGGACTGCCCTCTTCATTAAACGTGGTGGCTACCACGTCCGCAGCCAAGGCCATGGGCTTGGTGGATATTGTGGATGTGGTGGACATTGTGAACACGGTGGAAGCAATGGAACTGGAGACAGCCACGAAAGTAAGTGCACCTATTGGAAAATTGACCGCCATGCGACAGATGTATGCAGGAAGTGGAAATATGCCCAGGAGGGAGCAAACAACAGAGGAAATGCCGAGGTTATTTTTTCCCAGTGCAGGCTCCCAGGTCATGTTAAAGTCGAGTGCATCTTCTACAAAAGTATACTGGAGTGGTGGAAAGTGATGAAAGCCACATCTATAGCTGCCCTCGCTACGACCAGAGACTGCAATCCATTTCAAGTGACTGGTTGTGTATATGCAACAGCTCTGCACTGGGTCATTGATTTCGGAGCGTCACACGTCATGTGCAATGACTGCAGTAGCATCTCAATATTCAAAATGCTCTCAGTTCCTATAGTAATCAAACTCAGAGACAACAATTCAGTCACCACCATGCATTACGGTCTCATCAATGTTATACAGAACTATCAAGTTGAAGCCATCCATAATTGTACTTTTCAATCTACTCTGCTATCAATCAAGCAATTAGATTTGGGTATGCATACGACTATATATCGAAACGGAAACTGCTCCATAACTTCACCATCTTCCTGAAACCACTCCGGAAACCTACTCAATGGTATATATATTATAGTCCCCGCAAAGACACTTCAGTTGACTACTGACAACGGGAATAAGAGAAAGAGAGATACCTCACTCCAAAGAGTAGTAATAGCAGAACCTACAATCGAGTCTACAATCGAGTTATCAGCAGCACCTATTGAAGGTATAACTAAGTCTCTCACAATCTCAGAATCAAGACTATGGCACCGATGACTAGATTATATGAATTCTACTGCCTTGAAATGTCTAGTTTGCAGATATACACACGATGACTCTATGCGCACAATCTACATCCCGGCCAAACATAAGTAAACGTTCGTTAAAATGCCTGTCAAGCATACTATGAAGCCCTTTGAACTTGTACATTCGAATGGGTGCAATCCCTTCTCTACACCTCCATTTCGAGACAATCAGTATGATATACTATTCATCGAAGACTACATCAGGTTCACAGCTGTGTGGCTGCTCTGGAATTAAAAAGCCGAAAACTGCGCCTCCGCCTACATGTCATTACAGGCCCCAGTAGACTCAATGCATTACCAAATCAAACAATTCCGGTGTGATAATGGACAGGGAGAACGGGACAATGCGACCTGCCAATATGTCCTCATGACCCACGGCACAACTTACGATCCACACCCAGCATACGCTCACCATAGGAATGTTGTTGCCGAAGGCAAAATCTGTACAATCTCTGAAACAGGTTGAGCAATGATAATTGACTCCCAGGCTCCAGTTCAGTTTTGGGGAGAAGAGGTTCTTAGCACAGTCTATCTCTATCAGATATTACCGACTGAAGGCCTGAGAAGAAAATATGACCACAATGGCTATCAAGCACCATACAAAATGCCATATCAGATGCTGCATGGATCTGGACCACCTACATGCAATGCTGATGGCAACAGGATATCGTATCATACTTCACTCCAGAACCTATGCCAAATCGGCTGTTATGGAAGCAGACTCATCCCCAAAGTCCAACACCAAGGTATATTTCGCCCAAGATTAAAGCCCTGTATGATTGTAGGCTACACATACGATTCAAAGACATTGTGGACGATACGTGACGAAGAATCTCAAAAAGTAAAAGCCCATCAGAAGGTGTCTTGGACAGAGAAAGAAATGCACCAATGTCATGTCAGCATGGCAGCAATGAGATCGATAGTATTGGATTACTAGAAGATGAGGAACATGCCAAAGAAACAGATGCTGGAGATGAGTGTCTCAGAGACAATCAACCTACGCAGATAGATAAGAGATCCCCATCTCACATGTATGAAGCTCCTGACAAGGAAGCAGAAAATGCATACAGCCGGCCCCTTCCCTAAGAGGATTAGACTACCCAGCGTTCACCATCAGATGCAGAAAACATCGCACACACCCGGCCCCTCCGCAGAGAGGTTCAGATTGCCCGGTGCTCAACAGCAGCAATCAAAAACTCAAGCCAACTACTGCCAGCAGCTCCAACTTCAGCTCCAGCTCTGCCGATAGGGAGTCGTGTTACAAGAAGTCAAGCTAAAACCTCCGCTGATGCACTAACGGCATCCGTAGCCAATGGATATCCATCCACCTACACAGAAGCTATGGAAAGCCCTTAACGAAATCACTGGAAACGAGCCTTGCAGGAAGAAAGCGCATGGATCCTGCCCAATAACACCTTCTCCACTCTAAACTCCCAAGAAGCACGGCAACTGCAAGTTAAGTCGACCTCCTCGAACAGGGTTGATAAGACTAAACACAATCCTATCAGATCTACACAGTACAAGGCACAGCCAGTCATAATGGGATATGAGCAGATGGACTTCGGTGAGACTCAAGCCCCCTTTGGAAACATATCTACATTCCAGTGTCTCATTTCTCACATCGGGAAATACGGAACTGGGTGGAATATGGACAGTTTTGATACAGTTACCGCCTTCTTAAATCCCAACATGGATGGTGATGATATCTACATGACTCAACTAGAAGGATGGCTAGAATGCTCCAAGGCCCCAAAGATTGTCATCAGACTCAGGAAAGCTGTCTATGATTTTAAACAGGCTCCACGGCTATGACATGATGATATCAATACCTTTCTACTCTCTGTTGGGTTCACACAGTGCTCACCAGATTCCAACCTGTCTCTCCGCCGCAATGGAATTCTGATACTTCTGAATCTCCAGAATATCTCCATGTCATATCCGGCGGCTGCTACCGAAGCCACGATCAGAGTCAAAGGGAAACTCGCAGACAAGTACAAAATCATCAACATTGACCCATCACACCAATTCCTCAACATCGAGATCTGCCGCAATGACAATGGTACCGGAATCAGGCCTGGTCAGACAGCTTATAACACCACAATCCTCAAACGATTTCGCATGGAGCATACTCATGCTGTCTTGACGCCCATGTATATAACTATAAAATTCGACTTGGTCGAGGTTCAGGTGTAGAAGGTGATGGAAGATATCACAGACTATCAAGCAGTCATGCAATCGCTAATGTATGCAGCACTTATCACTCCACAAGACATCTCCTTTGCGGTCGCAGCTCTTTCTCGTTACAATTTGTTGACATTCACCAGCAATATGACCGTTGCTAAGAGAGTCCTTCAGTATCTCAAACCTACACCTGAGTTTCAAAAATACTTCAACGGCAATGGCATTGGAATTGGCATCGACTTCAGCATCGACATTGGCAACAGTCGCATCGGGTACTCAGAGTTCAATTGGGCCTATGATAGGGCAGACCGCAAGTCTCAGAGAGGCCATGTGTTTCTTGCCAGCAATAGAACAATTTCATGGCAGTCTCAAAAGTAAAGTCTAATCGCCATGGAAACTCTCGAGGCCAAGTTCAGTGCCTACTCAGAGGCCTCTTGAAAACCAATATCGTTACTTCAACAACAGAAAGACATTCACAGCAAAGACTAACTCCCAGCGCCAATCAACTGCGACAACATCAGCAAAATGAAATATGGTTTGGAAGTCACAACTGATCAACTCAGCAACTCTGAACAGCCACACTGACCTTTCCAGATGCTCCCAGATACTCCCAGATAGACTGAGCCCGAAGGGAAAAACTCTCAGGTGCTGTGAGACTACTTCACCGGTGCTCCTCCAAATTCTGAATATTGTTGGACAGAATACAAGAATATCCTGAAGAATATATAGTTGTCTTCCAAATGCTACAAAATCAAACTATTAGAACGTGCAAATTTTAGAGCTATTGGGAGGATTGGCCGAGTCTCTGAGACCATTGCAGTTCATCTCGAACCTCGAGCTGTACTCTCTGGGAGTGATTATTATAATGATTCCATCAAATGGTATGATTCAATTAACTAACTAGCTTCCTCCTGCACATGTTGATTCAGGCATTGTAACTTAATATACTGTTCAGTAGGTATTTGAATCCACATGATTATGTACAAGCCATACCCTATCGATGCCTAACTGATGCAGCGTTCTCTCGCACTCAATTGGCCAGCGCAACAATTCCTCCAACAGGTACAATATGCATTATATCAGTCTGTTTGATAATCCGGATGAACCCGTCAACACAATCAGCCCAACCATGGAGATCATTGTACTGTGTTGGAATCACCACTGCATATTCTTGAACTTGAGGACATAATATCCATTGTTGAAACTTGTTACACTGTGTAGGAAAGGTCGATATGGTTTTTCTGGCTGGCAGGTGCTTCTGAGTTTGGAAGATCTGATTCAGCAGGGTCCAGCTAAAGATTGACACAGGAAAGAAGGAAACTCAGCCTTGAAAGGTGTTATCAAGGTTACTTTCTGTATATTGGCCCCAGATGTAATAAGATTCAGGCATGACCCCTTAGTTGGCATCAGTATATACTAACTTGTGATCAAGTCCCAGACACTCAATACATGACGGGCAGTGAAATGGTGGACTGTAGTACCACAGCCCATTCTGAAGTTTAGTAAATATACTGTAAAGGAGTACATTCTAATCGTATCTGAGCACCGGTTCACTAACTTTGTGTCCCAAGTCCTCTTTAATTTGTGAATGGAATAGCTGTACAAAGTTGGGAATTTCAAACTCTTTTGATGCATCTCTGAATGAGGTCAATGTGATACTTCAGCACCCTCCGTGGACATGAGTTTCTATGAAATGATGTACCTCTGCCAACATGGAGTGGAACAATGGCTTGTCCTGACTATGCTGGAGGCGTAAAAGATGGGCTCTGCGAGTATTTCACTGTTTATCAGCAGTGGATAGACGGTTGAAAACTTTTGCAGAGTCAATATCGTACCAGCCTTGCAGGGCAAGATATAACAGTGTCTCTTCAATATAGTCAAGACCGGTTGACGGGTCATTTTGCTTGAGCATCCGCCGATTGAAACTGACTTTGTTGGTAGAGCATTATGGCTCTTTCACATTGCGGATATATAGCCATCCAGAAATATGGGTTGTGTCATTCTGGCAAGAAGCCATTCGCCGAATTGACTCTGATATATGGCGCATGAGAGGCATCCTTGGATATTCGAAATTGATTACACGCTGTTCGATGGTTTTCCAGAGCTCCTGCACGTTGATTGCCAGCCAGGCAGCCTCAAACTCGATCAAGCAGATGGACAATGCCTTCTTGAACAGCATCTGCTCATTCGATGTGATACACAAAATCTCTCTCTCCAGCTGCCTTACAATGCGGTCAATATCAGCGATACTCCATTTAGTGGCTTCGCTCTCGGCATCGGATACACTGACCTGCAATTCAACACGCTTGTCGGCAGTGATGTTAACTGCCCCATACACCTCTTCTTGGGCAGCCGTCTTCATATGAGCAAGGATTTTGGCGAATGTGCTTCTGGGACCGGTTGCATTCGTTCCGACTCCTTGTAATTGTCGTAGCTCATGATGTTCGAATAATATATTGAAAACCTTGCATCTGACAGGTGTTATCTGAAGGGTATCGCACTTCAATTGCTCGGTTGACCTCTCGCAATCAGCCTCTGACCATTTGATCGCCACTTTTCGGGCTCTATGCAGGCTCAGCTGAAATTTCCTTCCTTTTGATTCTTGTAACCTTTTCCGCCCTCTACACCAGCAGTTACATTCCAGCACAGATTGTAGAAAGCTTTTGTTCGTGTAACTGATGGGATTCCATTGCCAACTGTTCATCCACTTTAGCCTTTACAGACTTCGACATTTTCTGATGTTGAAAGGTACCCTTCTTCATGGAAACTCAATTCAGTGCATCGTCTAGTACTGTGAGAGATAGGTCAGAGTTATTTTGTTGGCTGACAATTAGAGAGAATTCACACAATGCCCGCACTCCTCCCATTACCATTTCATCAGAGGCTGTTTCCGCTGCAGTTTTCCCGTCCTCCTCGAAGCAGTCAAGAATTGGAGCGCAATCCACTGACAATGTTCTGATCATGCCCCAGATATGTTTGCCATGCCAGCAGTTGCTTTTCATCGAATCGAATAGTGTAGAGAAGCCCTGGAGACCTGGATCTCGTGGTACTGATGTGAATCAATTTTCAAATCAATCCTTGATATTTCTAACTTTCAGGTATTTGAGCAACCAGTGCAATAAGTCTTTAACTAAACCCACGAGCAGCTGATGAAATTGATCAGGCTGCCAAAGCTGGTAGACATTGCAGAGAGGGAATTACCAGAACTGGTTCTGGATTGGATGAACACGAAGAGTGTGCAGAATATCAATATTCGTTTCGTCCAGATGCTCTGAGTAAACATGCTGATCTCTTCAGTTATTGAGTGCTCGACAAGTTGAATGCCTCATTGTTGCCCCTTTAGAAATTTTACACATCGGGCATGAGCCATATGAGACATTAGCAATCATGAATTGTTCTGGATGATCCCCAACCCAAGCCACCAAAAGAGGATAACATCGTCTCTTGAATCCATCAGTACAATTCCATTTCAAGTCGGGACCAGATATGTCAAGATTCCGGAGTGTGGAGAGCACTATTCCAACCGCGCAAAGCCACGTTTTGTTGGAATTTTTGTCACCTTTCGGGGGACATGGAATCAGCCCAACCGTGATCCACCTGCGCTTTTAGGTCTACAGCTGATATCCTTTTGAATATTGCCAATTACAAGATACAGCGGCAAGGCATGCAACTCACCTGAAATATTGGTGGTGTGAGTCTTCTCGGATGCACAAATGACTGGCATGATCGTCGCTCCACCAGGAAGCTGATGTTGCGTATCCAACCACCAGTCGCTGGTGTTCATCTCGGTGTATATTTGGCCACTTTCCAGGTCTGTAAGTCACGCCAGTTCAAATTCGAGATGCACCTGAAATGGGGGATTTGGTGAAAGGAATTAAATACATTTGAAAATGTCCGTGTAGTATAATGTTCCGAAGACAGGCGCATGATCTGCAATCCAACTATCATTGCCAAGCCCAAAATGAAGTTCAGAGAAAAGCTGTTGCAGAGCATCTGCAGATCGAAATGATTCAATTTTGAAGTTGACCTGTCCATGTCTCAGATGCTGAATGATTCCCGTTTACATTTCCTAGCTAAATGTTTGCGCCTGTTAAATGTTGTGTGCTGCGTGGAATGGAAGCCATGGATTCCATTGTTCTGAGTACTTCCGATGCTTGTTGTTCAATGCTGTTGCCTTGCCATCTGCTTTCCCATGTGCATTTTCCACTCCAACTATCTGCCTATGAGCCCCTGTCTTTGTTGGATCAGGGGTACATGTCAGATAAGGCTTTTGGGGGTTTATTGGTTCTTCTTCAGGAGTATCTGTAGGTGGTGGCACACCAGGAACATTGTCTATGGGTAGATTATTGGTTGACTAACTCATGGATGGCCATTCAGGGGCATCGACTGAAGTCCAATAATCATGGCTCAGGTCGATCCCATTCTACAGGTGGTGAAATCCCGTCAGGTAATAGCCCTTTATTCATCAATGTTGGGTGATATTGTTAAGAGTGAGCCTCAACCCAGTTCTCGTCAAATAATTTCTTTTGGCAGATAACGCAATTAACATGATTCTGGTAAATGTTGACCATATTTGTGGAATGGTTAGTCAACACATATTTGGATGCATCTCGATGATGCATCTTCAGGGTCTAATTTTGTTCCTGAGGGAAACTGGGTCAGTGTATGACATTCACAGCCACTGTGCACCCTGCCAAATGCAGGGGACGGGTACAATATAATCACCTTAAGATCAGTTTTTTTCATAAACTAGGATATATATATTATATCCCGCAAAATAATGGTGCACATCATCTGCTGAACATCGTTAGTAAAGAAAAGAAGGTTTCATTTATCATCAGTGCAATCACTCCCATATACCTTATCCCGTCAATGGTAGTGGGCCCACAAAATGGCCAACTTTCGCATGTGCTGCGTCTTGTCACTTATATCAACACAGCAATCCTCTTGAACCCCCCCCTAGAATATTATGAATTGAAAGATAACTTGTAGAAGCCTCTATTTATGAATTCTTGTGGCAGTGTGACCAGTTTTGTTGTGCTGAGTTGCATATAAATAGCAGTACTTTGGAGATTGTGAGAGTACTATCCTCCAGCCCAGTGGCAACCACCTTTCAACTTCCCATCTACCACACCACAACAACCATGAGCAGAGAAGCCCTTAGAACTTAGAATCTTAATGTCAACTACCTACCCCTGCGACTTATACTCTCACCTCCACCATCCTTACCACAAAATGTCAAAAAACAAAGTGCCAAGCATTGCATCATGGACGATCACTCTGGTCCAAAGTGCACCACCTCCCAACCACCACCACCACCTACAGTGGTACAGCACCGTCCTGGCATTATACCTGATGTGTCTTCACCCACTAATGAAGCTCCACTTGCAATTCTCAACCTTGATGATAATTATAGCTCCTCAGAAAAGGCATATATTGAGGCAGCTGGGTTGATCACAGCTGATCACTCAGCCAGGCGGCATAAGAAAACACTCAAAAAACCAATTCAAAATTTGACAGATCTTCCTGAACTTCACACATTCAACCATTATGACCTATTGTCCCCGCTCACAAAGAATGGAACTGATTGCCCATCTTGTTTTCTTTGCTGGATGCTATTACTGCAATTGAAATCTTCAACTCTTTTTTACCAACTCCATTATGGGATAGCTTGTAGCAAACACGAATTCGTATGCCCAGCAGCAAGTTCTTGGGCCCGAGAAGGAGCGGCAGCATTTCTGGCAGCCAGTAACTGCCCAAGAGGTTTATCTCTGGCTACCAATTCCAATTCATATGAGTCATATTGGAGTTCCTCCTGAGAGATACTGCCAGAAGGATAGAGTTTACCTTCCCCATGATGGATTACCACCAGCAGCCTACCTTGGGAAGACTTGCTATCAGCAGATCCACCACTTCATCCATGTGTCTTCATCAAATTCATCAACTGAAACTCCTGAAGGCTTGCCTTGTTGGCTCTCATCAATAGCCCCATAATCTATCGAGATCTTCATGCAAACAAAGAGAGCACTGTGGAGCAGTTTTACTTCCATCTCTCCATTGTGCACGACCTTCTGCAAGCTGGAAGTCCATCAACAATGAAAAGTTCCTCCCACAATCCGGCTTCACAAAAGATCACTCGCTCGGCTCCCGCCACACAATCTGCTTTATCCCCACTGCCTACCAGGCTAGTTATCAAGTACAGCCCCCTTCCCCTCTGCCAAAAAGTACCCGGAATGCATTCCCCACTTTGGATGGAGAGTAAAGTAGATTGTCTTCATTCCAGGTAGAGAAGAAGTCAGTCTGGTCGTGGAGAAGGCATGATAACAAGCATACAATGTGACGACTGCAAAGCGGCTTTGTGTTTGACACCCAAACGAAATTGTTTTTATGAATTTTACCATATGTAGAGTATTGTCATTTATTCTGGGGGCATTTGGCTGTATTGTGGTTGTGTGATGTGAATTTCAAAAGCAGGCCCATCTGTGGGCCCAAACCAGGTTACGGGCGAAGGAATACTAGGTCATTGCCGCATTGCGACTTATACCTACACTCGAGAGTCCGAGCAGCTGATAATGAAGGTAGAACGTCCTAGTACAATTGATAGGTGAGTTTCCTAGCTAGCGGTGTGCCCGGGCAATGATCATCAAGAACTGAAAGGCTGGTTTGATGGTTGCTTCAGTAACAATCCTTGACTGGAGCATGGATCATAAGTAGAACAATTTGTTTAGACAAGGTGCTCAATAGGAAGCATCATTGCTGCTGATCGACTCACAGGCCTCCTATTGAATGAGGTTGCAAGGTCATACATGCACAACTTTAGTGTCATATCTCTAGTCGTACTAACCTCCATACTGGATAGAGTTCTTCTTGGGTTCTTAAGATATCATATCATATCCCTTCTACGACCGTTGAAGTCATGGAAGCACATAAAGGTGAGCATCTCTCAAATATCTTTGTATATAAAATCGAGCATATAATAAAGACAGGCGGGATGTGTGTGATTAGAGTTTCATTTTCTCAAGGCCCAGATTGGTTTCATGGATGAAAGGTATAGTGACACCACAGCTCATGACAACAGAATGGGATATAAAACGCCCATCATTCCGCCGAAGGTCACTGCTACCTGCAACATACTCAACCATACTCCGATTTATTCGACATCACATTATGCATCAGGAGTAGTTTACCACGATTGTTTTTCACTGACCATGTCGATGAAGGGATCTACACCGCAGTCAGCGAATATGGCTCCGCTAGGTGGCCTATTTGGCTCGCAACAGCTCTGTCATGATGATTCAGGATCCTGGGATAATGGTTCATGAACTGCCACTGGCAAAGACAGTCAATCTAGGAAACACGCCAATCAATATCATCCGCCGCATGGGTATGGTTGTCCTGCTCCACAGCAGCCATTTCCAGGTGCTCCGTAGTTTTATCCCCATTCTCCATCCAATATGACATTCAGTTCCCAACCAACCAACTGCGTAACCCAATATTATCCAAGTTATGGGCCACAGTGGCAAGGATATGACCTCCACCAAGGCGGCTATGGCGAGTATCAAATGTTTCCCCACCAGCAGTTCTTAGGACCATGGCAGTCATCTCCAGGTGCACTGAGAGTGCCTCCAGCACTGCTGGGAAACAATCTAGTCAATCGGGCAACATGTTCCAGCTCTACTTCTCACCAGGCATTGTTCTGGTGCACCAGTGAGACCTCCCTTCAGCATCCCAACAAAACGATTCCTGCCACCTGTGGAACCACGGAAAACAGATGTCGCATCGATTGCGAAATTGCAATGATTTCTGGAGATTTCCAACAACGATTATGATGGAGATGATGAGAGCAACGATTCGTCGGACATGCGTGGTGCAGTTGGTAAACCCTGAGTCAGCTAGAAGTAATCCTAATTCTCCTTGAAGCGATTTAGCAAAGGAAATGGGGCAGGCCAACTGTAGTGCGTTCAATACGTGGAAGAAAGCATGGGTGCCTTGGTTTCTTGAGATGAAGCATCCGTCCATTATCTGGGGGCTGATTTGATTGAATCAGCTTAGAGATGGACCGCTGCACTGGGAAACAGCGGTTGCAGATTATCAGGAGACATTTGAGAGCTGGCTGGCACTGCATAATGTCAATAATGTCAAATGGATTCATCCGTAATCGGTGGAGATGTTTTTGAAGCACTGCACATGTGAATTTCGGTAGGTGAGGAAAAAGGGATACAAAGGCAACAAGTGACCGGCGACAATTTGGGAGATTGATCTAGCGGCAAGGAGAAAAGTAACCTTCCAGAGATGCCAAATACAACATTGATGGTTCTGATTCACTGGGTGTCGAATGCCAATGATACCGTTTTATCCTCAAACCAACTCCAAACTGCGTATCCCAATATGAGGCACTGGGAGGAGCTGATTGATCGAATGAGCAAAAATGGATGCCCAAAAGAGCCATACATCCTAACTTTAAAGTTTAAGTGCACCATGGAGCAGGCTGAATTGGATGAAGAGTATATGGGATTATATTCAAACGAGCAAATGATACTGGTCTCCATATATGGCCAGAGTTTTTAAAACTGTTGCCTTTCAAATACTATCAAGTTGAAACTTGAACACAATATGAAAAAACATTTGGTTCAAATGGAGCAAGCGACAGGGAAGGAGATTGCCAAGTACGTAATTAGACCAGCAAAGGTAATACCTGCTAGCCGTGTTAAGGCTAGATGTGCACAACTGTTAATCATCATACATAGACATTGGAAGGTTCTGCAGAGGGTGGAAAAGATGAGGGAGAGGAGAATGGTGGGCAAGAGAATGATACTTTTATTAATTTAAGTTCTGATTGAAAGAATAGAATTGATTGTACTGCATCCATATATATTCGTTTCAATGGTTGCTTGTCTGTGAAATACCTAACATTGCGATGAGCTTCAGGAGCGCCAGAATATGAGCTCATCTACCCAGCTTGTATCCGAGCAACTGAAAGAGATCGTTGAGGAGAAGAAGAACACAGACACAGGTGCAAGGGAGGTTCAGGAGGAAGTGGAGGATGGTGAGGAGGTCCTCGATCCAGCGAATACTAGCTCAGTAAGGAATACGGTTCTCAGTACAATCAACAACGAATTTGAATACAAATGTCTTGATGAGGAGGTCAGGCTGCTGAATGCTCATCCTATTTGTTAATCGACAGATGACCGCTTTCCAGGCCACAAGTATTCAATTCCAGGCCTGCCCAGAACAAACTGTGTGGCATCATAGATTTGGGTCATCTGGTTTATTGTGAGAAGGTGGGTTTGGGGCGATCATGCGAGGAGCACCAGTGGCAGATGAAATGGGAATTGGAAAGACTTTCACCTCGGTTGCAGTGGCAATGCTTTGCAAATTTGTGACCGAGAAAGTTGTAATAGGGTTGCCACTGTCCATTGTATGGGGGAATACCCTTGAAGAGTGGGTGATTTTGTTGCTCAATGACTGTCCCGGCATTGTCGGTCAAGAACAGGAGTGGTACTTGCTGCAGAGATTGAATTCTGTACCCTGCTGCCTGTTGGAGACACAGACACCACCACCTCATGGGTATCCGGCACATGTACCAGCCCTTGAACTAATCTTGGTAGCTACCATGCCTGGACTGGGAGATACCATTAAGACTGTCATCAACGAGAGCACACATGGAACCGAATTCGAACTGGTCAACTTGTTGCACACCAATAATATCAATCTCACCCAGGAGAATCTGAAGTGCTGTATTGACATGCCGGAAAATGGATGGAATATTCACCTTGTGTCGTATGATACCTTACAATCGAGAGCATAACCATCGAGGAATGGCCAACTCTGCTACAGCGCATGGAGTTTTGGGATTTTTGATGAGTCTGATCAGTACAAGACTAAAAACAGTGTGGGCTGGCAAATTGCAATTAGTGTGAGCAACGGGTCTGGGTAACCCACCAGCGGTCCGGTTTTAAACCAGCGGTTTGGTTTGGTTTGGTTTGGTTTGGTTTGGTTTGGTTTGGTTTGGTTTGGTTTGGTTTGGTTTGGTTTGGTTTGGTTTGGTTTGGTTTGGTTTGGTTTGGTTTGGTTAGTTACCTGGCCAAAAACCCGAACCGCTTTGTCTTGGCGGGGTTGTTACCTGGACCGGACATATACCAGCAGCTTTTGGCAGGTTTGTACCCGTACCGTGGTTACATTTTTAGAGTTCCTGCAACTTTTGCTCCAATTAAGTATTTGTGTTCTGATTGTATCATGACATGATCAGTATGTACATTGTGCAGTTCTTGTCGCTCTTTCACCTCCCACTTTCAGATTTGCGATCCGACTGATATTCGTTGAGTGGCTGTGAAATAAAGACACAATTTACGCGAAATTTCCGGGTTTTCGATAGCGACTCAACGAATATTGGTCGGATCACAAATCTGAAACCAGGAGGTGAAAGAGCGGCTAGAACTGCATAATCTACATGCTGATCATGTCACGATACGATCAGAACTCAAATACTTAATTGGAGCCAAAATTGTGATGTTGAGATGCCGGGTTTTTGGTGGTAAAACCGGCCCATTTGCGACGGTCCGGGTTTTCGTGTGGTAAAGCCCATTGCAACGGTTTGGTTTCGGTTCCAACCCTAACCCGGAACCGTTCTTGTGGGTTGGAACCGTTGCTAACACTACTTGCAATGAATGTGACGATGGGATGCAAATTTCAAGTCATAGCTATACTAGTACCCCCATTCACTCCATGACTGGTGCAATCAGACGATGTGGCTGTTCCCAGGTGCATCTGACGATCCAGAGGATGAGACTGGGATGGAAAGGCAAGGTGCAGATGCATTGTATTCCGCTGTGAAGAGTTTCATGCATGCTATGAGGACTGAAGACAAAGAAGCTCGACAGGATGCGGCGTGCTGGATCATACTGAATGCGAAGCATTGGACGATGAGGAGGTCATCGGAATCGAAAGTTGACAACTGAAAAGTACTAGTGCAAATCCTGACAGAGAGTGCACATCATGTTCATCTTGAGTGTACTGAGGACCAGCAAGCCAAACTGAAGGCTCTGGTGGAGAGATACACTTCACATGGTGCTGTGGGAACATGGAGGGTTCATCGAAGGCAACTGGCATGTTATTAGTTAGCGTTGGGAGACACTGAAGATCGCAAATACGTTTCTGGAGAATGGAATGATGATTGGGCACTTGATACTTCCGTGAATTCGCCAATTTTCCGATGGCTGAGAGAGACATTTCTGCCAATGCCTGCCAATGAACATGTGAAGTATCCTGAACCTTACAAAGATGACCGATTACGTAAGGCGATCCCTCCGGAACAAGAGAGACACAAAAGTGCTCGCCCCAGTGCATCTCCTCCACAAACAACAGTGCTCTTTTGTCCTCTTCCTTGCCAGGTTTGTCTTTTGTTGTGGTGGCTAATGAAGTGTTTTGTGGATGATGTGGATTTTTTCCACATGTATGCAGAAATGGGCAATGATAAACGCACAGAAATGCAAATCAAACTGCAGGATTCACGCAGTCTCTCTGAATTTCTAACGACACCCAAAGTGGGCGGGACCGGCCTAAATCTTATGGCGGCAAGCCCTGCAGTAATCACTCAAAGGTTCTGGGTACTGAACGAGCAGCGGCAGGCATTTGCACGAGTGGTCCTGGTTCGGTAAAGCAGATTACCATTCATGGTCACTGAATCCGGGTCCTGGTGGCTATGAGAACCGCCTGAGTGAACACTATGAGCTCTCTGGAGTGGCCCAGATGAGTGTCCTGCACGGTTTGATGATTCCTCCAAACATTACAACGTTGATGATTTTCCAGATGCTGGAGTTACATGAGGACCATACGAAGCGGCCGACAGAGAATGAAGACCCTTTTCAGTCAGATGAGCTATCATCTTAGATTGATAAGAACGCTTCATCAAGGTATGCCTGTTTAAACATTCAATCAACGTAATCTTTTTAACAGATACAAATCGTTGAAAGGTCATTTGTAAGGTACACTATACTGAATCAATGAATCATGTGTCTCAGTCTTTTTAAACCGAATTAAAGTTCTGAAGTCGGAGTTATTGTATCTTTAATCTGAAATTGCTCGAGTGGAATTTCAGGGGCATTCTTAATTGCTATTACTAATGACTAATAAGAGATGAAGTTAATTAATATGCTAAAGTACAAGTTCCCAGGCTGGCCAATTTCATGATAAATGGTGTGAGTCGCATTTTGTGACTGATGTGGCAAAGAGCTGCGAATCATTCGTCAGTAGCGATTTTGAGGTTCACTGGAAACCTGTGGACACCAACACATTTTGAAGTTACAAGAGTGAAAAATGCACAATTCAACGACTTTCAGGCACACTGGAGAATCCTGGTTATATATCATGAGTCTTGTTTGGATAGATTGCGAACTGCAGATTGGGCAATCCAATTTGGCAATGAAGGAAGTCAGGGCGATATTGAATATCTGTGTCACAATATGAAACACCAACTGGCTGATTCCGGGGAATGCCACAGCTTTTGCTACCATTTGATTCCAGTTTAGGTGTACAGGAGAATAATCGGCATACGTTGTGAGTTGTGTTATGAGAGATCCAGCACCGCTTATTTGCGATTCCAATTTGGCAAGGAGATTGTCTAGGCGATATTGGGTACCTGTGTCAGAATTTGAGACACGGCTCGCTTATTCGTGGCAATGCCGCATCCATTGTTGGCATATGCTTAAAGTTGAGGTGCTCTGGAGAGTCCTGGGAACATACAGTCATAACTGTCACTGCATAATTGCCAATTCCATTCTGCAATCAACACAGTCTACACGATTATTGAGTTTCTCTGTCGGAATATGAGGCATGGACTCACCTGTTTGTGGCTAAGCTGCTGAATGTGCAGGAATATCATAGTCGTTCGGGCACACCTCAAATTGGTATCTCAGATTGTCCCAGACAGAGACACGGCTCAGGTATTCATGGCAAAGCTGCACCTGTGCCTGCTTGGTATGCTCTGGCCTATGATTGAAGTTCAGGCACAGCTAAGATCTGCAATACAGTCCAGAATGACGTTGTTGGGTTTCAATGAGGTCTACTTTGGCAAGCTGTGACTAATTATGAATGTGTGATTCGAAGTCAGGCACACCTCAACTGTGACAATAAGCCTCCGAAGTGCATGTTCCATACTTCATAGTGCACCTTTTATTTTAGTTTGCATCATTCTCGTCATGTTTTCTTCGGGTTTGAATCAGTGGACGCTGTGCACACAAATTGTCATCTCTCAAGACACTACATATTTAGGTGCAGGCAGCTTATCCCGCTCGGCCTCTTCTAATATATCAATTTATGCTTGATTGGTTTGAGGAGGCCACCACTAAAATGCCTTAAACTGTTACCTCCGTGTCAACAGTCCATTGGAGGAGGGAAGCCCTGCACAACTAAACTTTAAACACATTGACCTGGCCGATTATTAACCTCACTTAACTCAATATTGCCCAGTAGTATGTTTGGAGCTTAGCTTCCAAATCCCAAAATAGCTTCTGCATCATCGAGCTGTGTCAAAAGAGCTGCAGCTTGTGAGCGAGAGTCTCAAAAGCCTGATTCTGCTCAGCAGCTTTACAAGATGGCCTGCAACTCCCACTTACCCATGTACTGCACTTACTCAAAGAGGCCTAAGTTCTCAATGCTTGGAATGAATACATAACTGGATTCTGTCGAAATGAATATTTTGGCTGCGAAAACTCATATCTGACATTAGAATATGCGAACTGATTTCCATCATGAGAGAAGTTCGAAAAGACCCACTCTTGAAAGGTGAAGTGAAGAAATGACAACTTCGAAGATTGCAATTAACAGTCAGTGTAAAAAGAGCCTGCAATCCCCAACGAATGAATCATATTGTAACCATTTGATCTTTGGTGCACCTCAATTCCGCAGAACTGCATTGACGCATGCAATCATCATTTCTCTGCCCACTGTGAGAAAACGTCTTACTATGCATTCATACTTACTGTAGCATATCACTTTCAACCTCAACATTTATTTAAGTCTAAATTGTAGTAGAGACTCATAATGAATACGTGATTTGATGGTGTGCAACTTACAAAATATCAGGTGCAAAATCACAATGTGAGTGAGTATTTATGACTTATTTGTTAGCAATCTTGGCACCTACCATTGCTTGAATCCATAAGATTATCCCTGAATCATCCATTGTATGTTACCATATTTTCTGTATGCCTGTATCTCCTTCATATATCAAATTGTCTTTCTCCTCCATTGACTGCAATATTGTAGTGAAGGATATTCTGTGGACACGGCACAGATAAACACATGAAAGAGAAGTTATGCTTACGATATCACCATATTGACCGCTTACACAGCTGCCGCATCCTGACACAATTGTCTGTCGTGAATTTACGTGTATCCTTCCAGCAGATGCACCACATACTGAGAGTCATAATTCCCCTCGATCGACAACAATCTCAGTATGACCCCTTCCAACTCAGCCGTCACTCATCAAGTTCCGCAGATTCTCAATGCTGGAACGATGCTGTGCCATGCGGTCACCTCAAATGCTCAAGCATTCATGCAAAATTAGTTTGTATAGAGGAGTTCTATCCAGGGGCAGACGTTTTCATCTGGTGCGTCTTGTTCAGGTGCGTCTGGTTGTATTCTATTTGCGTTGGCTTTAGCTAACCTCCAATCCTTGCATTCATACATAGTGTTGTTGATAGGAGTTGCGAACATTCGGCAATAGGAATCCATCCATCCTGGCACACCTGACACCGAATCTATTCATTCCGGTGCACCTGACAATATCCTAAATTTCAACACCAGACTACCCCCCAGAATATATATATGAACCGTTGAAGTCATCTCTTCTGCAACCTGCAAGGCAAGCCACGCATTGCGTCCTCCTCGAGTATGTGCAATCTCTCACTCTATTTATCCTGGGCTTCTATCGCACTTAATCTCATATTTACTGCTTAAACACTCTATCCTACATTCGCCAACTGTCTATCTTCATAACAGCAAATGGAACCTATGCCCAGCCAGGTGAGGAATTACTATTCACAAAAGAATCAAGAAGCACACCTAGCGAGAGCACTCGCATTCAAGAGAGCAGCTAATCTTCATTTCCCAACAAATGTTTGCATTCCAATCATCTGCCTTCGTGCATCATATTGTGGATGACTAATATTTGTGATTTCATTGGTGAAGCAGAATGATGATCCCGATCAGGACATAGGTTAGGGCGACAGTGAGGGCCACAGTGAGGACACCAGAGAGTTCACCTTATCATCCGACATCAAAGAAGATGATTTGGATCACCAACAGAAGGTCCTACTTCTAGGCCATGTGTGCCGGGACAAGAAATTATAAACTAGATGGATTCCACTGCCAAAGAATCGGAGCCGTGCTGACATTGTGAGTGCATGCCCTCTGCTTCCAAATTCCCGAAAACCACCTGTGTCAATGGCACCACCACTGCTCAAACACCAAAAGGCAGCCCTCCACAACAAATCATCCGAGTCTGACTGTGCACCACCAACCCAGGTGGTGCCGCAACTGAAGTCTAGCGGAGACCAGATTGCTCACCAACCCATGACTGGTGCCGATTAGAACTTACCCCAACACCAAATGGCTACATTGAAGGAAGTGAAACAGATCATGGAAGCAATTCTATTCAGGAAGACTGCTTGGCCAATAGTATCTGATGACAAGCACTCAATAGTTAAAGAAGCATGGGAACTTGTCATTGAAGCTCAGGATCGTCAGCAGCAATTAGCAGGTACTTCTCCAGGCACACGATCGGTGTGTCAATTGCCCACTGGTCCTTCTCTCAAAATTGATCCACAAACACTAGAAGCTATAAGTCTTGGAATCTGTTCAATGCTCTTCTATCAGATTTGAGATATTGACAACGCCCCAAATTATACAGCGTTGAACCTGAAGTTGAGTACCATTCGAGGACAGTTGGCAGATGGGGCACCTCACACTGTTGTCCGGAGTTACCTGGTGGATTTGCGCTCTGAGACTGACCTCCGGATTTAGGTTAAGGAGCTCCAGTTTGATGATGCATATTTCTCCAAGGTCGATGATGATAAGGAATCATGGTTCACACAATTGGAAGTGCTTGATCTCATTTACCATGAAGTTTTCTTCATGGCCAATAGCTTATGGTGCCAGCCAATGACATTGCAGTATTTCCAATCCCTCGCTTCACAGAGTTCAGTGCAGATAGCTGCGGCTATTCACAGTGCGCTGTCTACATATGCCATGGGAAAGAAGGCCACAGTTAGGTTTTCTCAAGATGAATATCGAGTTACATTTTGCCCATCCCCTATGATAAATTTTACTCTGGAAGCCACTCCACTCATCAATCACACCTCAGTGGTCCGCTTCAAGCCCCCCCCCCCTCTCACCCCCAACCAGGTGGCGAAACCCCTCTAGGATAGGCGCTCCTCAATCCCCATCAGCGCTCCTCAGTCTACATTGACTTTTTTGTATATTCTTCAGCAGTCAATTCCTTCCCTTTCACCAGTCTTCCGCAGGGATAGGCACTCCTGAATCCCTTTTGTCTTCATTAGAGCTCTGCTATTTCATTCTGCGCTCTATACCCCCATTTCTGCGCTATTCAGCCTGGGATGGGAACTTCTCAATTCCCACCAGAGCTCATATAATGGATACCACACTCGATACCCAGCGTTCCCCTGTTCAGCCCTCCTTCGCCCGGAGAGCACGCCTCAATCCCCATCGGTGCTCCTTTTCCTGGATTGGGGTTCCTTGCTTTCATTCCGCACTTATAACCCCCCCCCTCAGGTTTTGGCCCGCCTTAGCTAGTTTGGACGCTCCTCAATTTCCATAGGCACTCCGCAGCATAGATTTGGCACTCTTCTTTTTCATTCTGTGCTCCTGCAACACAGCACTTCCCATCTGGTGCTTAACTTTTTGCTGGTAGCCTGTCCCCTTTTTCATCCGAATATATCATATTGCCTTTCAAACTCCAATTTAAAATTGCAGCTGGCTAACATCTCATTACACCTTTATTAGATATAACAAATCGAGCCACACAACATTGGAATTCAATATCTGCCACATGCTAGGTACAAATAATCAGCTAATACAATGAGTACCTGTAGCTTATTTGCGCCGTTGATGAATTATATGTTCCTGCATTTGTTGGCCCTGATGAGATGGGAGAAGTAGTGGATGACATTGACACCATGTTTGATTGAAATCTTTTGACTGTTTAGTCGGGTCATTGTTTCGGTGTGCCTGCGTATATGTTTGAATCACTTGCCTTTTTCTTTGATACCATAATGTAGCGAGGCAACAAATACAGTGTCAAAGAAGATGGTAGCTAGTACGATTCAGAATTGGCAAGGTTCAATAATCCAGGCATCATATTTGGGGTTGAGGGAAATCAATTGTCCATGGACATCTGGAGAGTCTCAGATATTGCCTGCAGTCCTCCGAATGTGTATCTATACGAACCCATGCATCTCTTAGAGTGTGTTTGTGCTTTCCGCATTGGTTCGCCGACACTTCCAGATCCACTCAGCATTCTCTCCGGAGCTCTGACATGTTTCTAAAGTTATCTCAATCACTTCCATTGTACCCCTGTAGCAGATATCACAGATCCCAGTTACTCCTGTACCAGTCATCAGAGATCCCAGTTACTCTTGTTCCAGGTATCAGAGATCCCAGTTACTCCTGTACCAGTCATCTGATCCCTGTTACTCTGAAGGCCGGCTGAAATGCCCTCCTAGGGTCTGATACTCTCCTGACATTGACGCTTCTAAGTTGACAGTCCACATCCCCTCAGATACTCCCGTAGTTTTCCAGAGACTGAAATATATTTTGCAGATAAATCAGGGTGCTCTCACCCTTATCACCATGCAAATTATCAATGCTCAAACCAAACACATCGATGTTTACTATCGCAACAGTCGAGATCTGGACAGCGGACAAATAGTCAACTACTTCTATTTTCACATGGACGGAAATGTGGCAGACATTCCCACCAAGCCACTTACTAAAGATAAGCATATGAAGTTCATAAAAGCAATAGGTTTATGGTAATGGAGGATGTGGGAATATGGATTTCTGTGTTGATATGGATGGCCATCCTCAGGCTATGGTAGCACAGTTTCCCTGCTCACTTGCAACGCAGGCTGGTATGGAGGCTACTATGGGAATCTCCGTTTGTCTGTTTGTTTGCTTGTTTGTTTGTTTGGTTGTTGGGTTTCTTGCTCCACGGAGTGTAACAAGAGGGGGGAGTGGTGACTATATGGTTTTTCTCTCTGATGTATGGCTTCAGTTGGGCTGATGCATAATCTCTCTCAGATGATGATCATTTCAGACTCAGCTCCAGATATGAGCTGAGTGCGCATGCATGCCTTCAAAACATACTCTAAATACCGTATATATAAAAGCACGAATGTACCTGTACTTCAGAATTCAAGCTTCTAGCAATCAGTACTTTTCAACATATATCTTATTCCTTATCCTTCTACTGTCGAGCGATGGCTAACACCCCCTTACTCTCATCGTGTAAGTCATTGTTCATGTAAGTCTTATTGAATGGACAGTTTACTGGAACAATTGATGGTCATGCAGTAGTCGATACTGTATATTCCACCACCAATCAAATGAGCTGACTTCTGTGAATATTAGGCAACTGGCTGTGGCTGCAATAGTGTTAGCAATGGTTCCAGATAGTCACTTTGGGTCTGGGTCTGGGTACGAACAAAACTGTTACCAAAGTGGTGGTCCCGGGTGTCCAGAAACTCGAACTGTCAACTAAGGTATGTTTTGATGTTTAACTTCCAACCTGTCTGAATTGGGAGGGTTGTCAGGGGGTCGCCCTGCAGGTCCATCTATAGATTCATATAAGGCTCCTGTTTTCGCAGTTTGATAATAGTATCTTATCAAAATCGCATATTCTACAACCAGTACTATGTTCTTGGTTGTTTTGCATTTCGCAATATTCATTAATTTGGAATCCATGTTTTTCCTTTGATGTATTTCATTACTGCCAATCAAGGAGATCAATAATTCATTTATGTGCTCGAAGATCCACACAAAGCCGTGATTGAGAAATATGCACGACTATACACTATTGATGCTCCATTGACACTCAGTTTCAAGATTTGGGAGGGAGCATATTGCTGTTGTTTTTGACCTGAAACGCTGCCAATATATCATTAAGGGATGTCTGCAACTAATCAGCACTTCAGTAACCCAGGATGCAAAGCTACAAATTGTTGATCCTCCGTTGATGCTTATTCCCAGAATGGTGCTGAGACATTATTGCTGACTCCTTTGCGAATAAAAGCTGCCAATACATCAGAGATGCATAAATGCGACAAAAAACACTGTTCAATTACCATACTTACAAGGCTAAGGCATTGTTGACACGCTGTTGTGGCTCATTATAATTTATTGGCAATTCAACATCTGTTGCCATCGATAATTATGTCGATAACAATTTCAGCTTATTGGGCTTCTTTTTGACAGATTGAGACTTGGCCCTGGGGTAATGCCGTGTGCAGTAACATTCTTGCACTGTTCACTCTCATACAATCAAAATTTATTTATCTTGCCAAAAGATACATTGCGCCCACCAAATATCCGTTTATCAATCGATATGTGCAAGCCACTGCTCACCATTCACCCATAATATATCTCTAACTGAAACTCTTTGTCAAGATGAATAAAAAAGCTGGTGAATCATCGTGGTATTCCGTCCTACATTTTCTTGATTCCCTTGTTCCTACTCATTTCCATTGCATTGACCATCACCAACTCTTTTTCAGCCGGTCTCTCTGACCTCTGTATTGGCCGAATCAATCCGGAGAGATTTGCATTGGCATTCACCTCCTCCCGCTCTAGGCATTCTGGAGCATCGATGTCAGTGTCTAGCTCTATTTGAGATTCAACTTCTGCCATGCAATTGTCTTTGCTGTCATTTGGATTATCCACCTTGCCATTCCTGTCAAGCCAATTGTGTGTGTCCACCATGCTGTCAGGTGCGCTGTCATCATCACTTTGGATTGGATGATGGTCAATTCTTCTGATTTCGCGGATATTTCAGATTTGAGTTTGTCATCCAGGGAGGTTGTTTGCTGACAAGCTGGTGGGAAAGGAGATGTTTCGGACAATTTAAATGCAGCGGCACCATCCTGTTGAGAGTGTGACCAGAATACTTTGACAGTTGCTTTCATGTCCAAAATGTATCATGCAGCTGGCAACTGCTTGTTTTAAGTCCGAGATTTCTTCTGTGCAGCACGTAGGTTATGGCTACCCTGCCACATGTGCATATTATTGTGCTCCTTGGCCATTCTGTGCAATTTCCTATCCACCGCCTCTTGCTTGATTTCCGAAGTGTGTTCAGTGTTCGTTCTGTCCAATGCCAGGTTAGTGCCTACCAGTATCCAATTATCAGCACAAACAAATGGCCATGCGAGAACTCTTCTGCGAATTGTCTCACTGGTGGTTCTGGACATCCTCCATGCAATGACATCCCGGCCAAGGGAGAAACTGGCCTCCACTCTCACAACTTGTTGGATGACAGAGATTATTTCTGATGCCACATTGGACAAATCCGCTTACATTGAGTGCGTTTCCTCTGTTGGGGACACCAGTTGGTGATGTCCTGTATTGAGAATATACTGCTAATTTTCATTCGGCCGGAGTAGTGAACATTGAGATGTAGATTTATTTGGACACAGTTGTTTGGTGATTGAGGTAGTGAAGTCAAATAGAGCCTAGCAGCAGTCAATCAGCGTGCTGCATGATCGCTTTGCCCCTGTGCCCATTAAGCGATAGTGTTAGGCATTAAGTACTCTTGATAATCCCTGCACAAATCAAATCAATCAAGGGAAAATTGACAGAATTCTGATGACGTTGCAGACGGAAAGAGATTGTACCTCGGTATGCTTTCTGATGAAATGGCTGGCACATGTTTATGATTGGATCAGTATTCATTCTCATTATACTTCAGAAAGACCTCTTGGTATTGGATAGTCTAGGATGTCTCATCGTCAGGATCAATATCCATTCCATTGTCACACTTCCAAAACTAACGCAACTTCCAGAAAGCATCGAGGATATGTGCAGAAATGAGCAGCATACCCATCATTGGAGTCACCGCAGCATTATATTTGGACAGCTTCTGCGATGCTAACTTCATGGTGAAGAACAAGTCTTTCTTCCATGTAGTCTTTTTCTTGGCCAAAGCTTCCATAATGCCATATGTGTAATGGAACATGTCATTTTGGATTGTAATAACGTCTTAGAATGTAACTGGATGCCTCTTCGACCTCTCCAGTGTCCAGTATTGGAATGGCCTCAAACTATCTATGACTTACTTCACAATGGTCCATTCATCCTGTGTTGTGAAGAGTGGCCAGTAATCACTGCATTTTGGATTCTGGAGCCACTTGCGGGTGAGTGGAAACAATCTGCAGGCTCGTTCAAGCAACTTCAATGTCGAATTGGAGTGAGTCTTTACGTTCATATTTGGTCGTTCTGCAATGTGGACTGTGGCAGTTTGACAGTCAATGAACTTGTTTCGATGACTAGTTGTCAGCGTAATCAATAAAGCAAGCATTCTGTGCTCTACAAAAGGTACTTTCAGAAGTTTCCAAATTCTTGAATTACGTACTTTTTCAATTATCTTTGCTACACCTGGTCACATAGCCAACACCTTGTTGATTCGAGCATTGCCCTCTTTTGGAAGTATTTGACTTTTCCCAATGTCTCTGCTTTCATTCTCTCCAAATTGCTGATTGCGCTCATGGGCTTCCCAAGACTTGGTGGGGCCTTGTATACCAGGACTGCTGATAGATACACCTATAGGCAGCTGGATGACATGTGCCATGCACGGGATCTGGTTCCCCCATGCTGGCCACTCAATTCCTGAGGCCTCAAGGTTTGATTGCAGCTTGCAAGGCATTGAGTTATTTGAGGAATCATTAGTTGTGGGAAGTCCAAGCAAATAACCATCCATAAGATCAAAACGATCGAAATCCTCCTTCGAATGTATGGCAAGCCTTGCTTCAGTATGTTCGCAGTTGACCAATCATTCATTAATTTGGTTTCGAAAACTGTAAGGATTAGGCTTTCAACTTCATCTAAAGTGAGTCGCACTTTCACAATGCCCAATGTCAATGCATTTGGCAAGCACTGACTTAGGTTATGGCTAGGTTGTTGGTGGATATCTATTCGTCCAAAGCTACACTAACTTTGATTCGTGACAGCAATTGCTTTTTAGTTACATCCACCATCAGTGAGTACTTCCTCTGGCAAATGTTGGCAAGTGTCTTGGTGGACGTCAGCACCAGGTTACTTCATACTACATTATATAACCATCCTAGATTGAGATTTAACCTAGCGTTGAATGGAATATGTGCCCAAACAAATCCTAACATGAGGAAGTGATTCCTCATGTCTTGGTCAAACTTGAAAGTTTCAAATTCCTTAGCTTCCTGTTTGCACCATTTAGTCTGTCAATTCAGTCAATATGCATCAAACGTGGATGTCAAATATGAATTTCCTCTGCGAACTTACTTGTGTAATTCCTAGACTTCCTTGCCTTTTCAGGATCGCCAACGCTAGTTAGTCGGTTGTCAAACTTGTCAGTTCTTTAACTTCCAACTCTGCTAATTTGTTTATATTTGAGATATCAGCTTTGACCAACTAGTGTTTTGCCATTAAGCTGGTCGTATGTTCTGATGGATGATGAAGAACTGGATGACACACAAAACATATGATTCCAGGACTGCCAGTCGCCTCAATTCAGCAGTGAGACTCAAATCGCCATAAATGGGCATGTCTAGAGCGATTCCAAGGACACAGACCCTTTGGGCTTACATACATTGATGCCCGCCAAGCATAAACGATGATTTGTAAAGTACGGTCAGCAAAATCACAAATAAAGTCAAATTTGTGAGAAATTGCATACATATTTGTGAAGTTGTATACAAGAACATATTGAAAAGGCTGACTGCATAAAACTCAATTTAGTAACAATGCAGTGTATTTCATTGGTGTGTAGCTAGTGTTAGCAATGGTTCCGGACCGTCACTTCAGGTCCAGGTCCGGGTCAGAACCGAACTGTTGCCAAATTGGCGGTCTGGGTTGTTAACACACCTGAACCGTCAATTCGGGTACGGTTGGATGCAAATCTCCCAACCTGTCTGGTTTGCGCGGGTTGTCAGTGGGTCGCCCAGCTGGTCCTGCTGTAGATTTATATAATGTTCTTGTATTTGCAGTTGGATAATTGAACATTGTTAAAATTAGGTATTTGACAGCCAATGATCTCTTTTTGGATGTTTTGCAATCTGCGACATTGATTATTTTGGAATACGTGTTTTGCCTTCTATCCGTTGCATTTTTGGCTATAGAGGCGGTCAATAGTTCTGTTATGGGCGCACCTATGCGCAGAAAGCCTTGATTACCCAATATGCAAGATCAAATATTGTTGACACTCCGTTGACACTCAGTTTCATGATGGGGTAACGTATGTGTCATCCGTTATTTCAATTGAAAAGGCAGCCACCACTTCCTCTATGAGTTGTTAGCACATTGCGACACTTAGATTACCCAAGATCCAGTACCTATAATCCTTGAGACTCCATTGACGCTCATTTTCAGGATGGGACAGGGAGCGTGTCGGTAATCTTTTGAATTTGAAAGGCAGCCAATACCTCGTTTATGAATGGCTGCAACCAATTGCCAGTTAGTTTTGCCAAGGAAGGCTGCCATTACATCGGTTATGGATAGCAGTGACCAGGTCACTCTTCAATTACCATACTTACAAGACTAAAAATCATTGACGCTCCGTTGACACTCATTTTCAGGATGAGGCAGGGAGCCTGATACTATTATTTTTGAATTGGAAGGCAGCCAATACTTCGTTTATGAATGGCTGCAACCAATCGGAACTTAGGTTACGCAAGATGCACAGCCAACAATCGTTGATGATCCATTGAAGTTCATTTTCAGAATGGGGCAGTGATCGTGTTGTTTACTCTTTTGTCAAGAAAGGCTGCCAGTATGCTTGTTATGGATAGTTCCGACCAAGTCACCATTCAATTACCGTACTTACAAGACTATAAATCGTTGACGCTCCATTGACGCTCATTTTCAGGTTGCGGGGGGAAGCCTGATACTCTTATTTTTTGTTTTGAAGACAGCCAATACTTAGTTTATGAATGGCTGCAACCAATTGGCACTTAAGTTACCCAAGATGCACAGCCAAAAATCGTTGATGCTACATTGAAGCTCATTTTCAGAATGGGGCAGTGATAGTGTCGTTTACTCTTTTGCCATAGATAACTGCCAGTAGGCCTGTTATGGACAGTTCCAACCACCTCACAATTCAATTACCGTACTTACAAGACTGAAAATTGTTGACGCTCCGTTGACGCTCATTTTAATATATGGTGAAGTCAAGATCTGCTGCCATTAATAATTGCAATCTTAAATATTTGAACTTTGTGGATACCTTTCAGCGTAATTAGGACTTGGCTCTATGGCAAAGCTGAGCCCAGTAATATTCCAGCTGTGGTCGCTCTCATCCGGTTAAAATTTACATGTTATACCAAATAATGCATATTGCCCGCTACCGGTTTGTTTATTAACGAATCTTCTCTCGCGACTGGTCAACATTCTTCCATTATAATTCTCTAAATAAAATTCTCCGTCAAACTACATAATGAACTTGGTGATAATAGATCGATGCGTTTTGTCCTACTTTTTCTTGATCCCCTTATTCCACCTTGTTTCCATTATATTGACCGTCAGTAACACCTCTTCAACCTTCTTCCATGATTGTCGTATAGGCCGAATCAGTCCAGGAACATTCGGTGCCGCACTCACATTCCGCACCTCCGGGGTTTCTGAATCCTTACTGCCCTTGTTCAGCTCCATATCAGATTCATTGTCCCCCTCCCAGTCATCTTGGCTGTCGTTTGGATTATCGAAGTCCCCATTCCAGTTAAGCCAATTTTCGGTGTCCGAAATGCTTTCAGGTGAGCTATCCTCATCACTTTGAGCAGGATGGCAGTCGATTCGTTTGATTTGGCGGACATTTCATACTTGAGTTCGTCCTCCAGGGAGGTCCTTTGCAGACAAAGCTGGTGGCAAAGGTGATTTTTCCGACAATTTAAATGCAGCTGCACCATCATGATGAAATTTTGACCAGGATGCTTTGACGATCTCTTCGGTATCTGAAATGTAACCTACGGCAGTCATCTGTTTATTTTGAGCACGAGATTTCTTCTGTGTAGCTTTGATGGTTTGGCTACCCTGCCACATCTCCAAAAAGTCGTGGACATTGGCCATTCTGTGCAACTTCATTTCCTCCGCCTCTCTCTTCAGCTCCATATCATTATCAGTGTTGTTTGGATCCAATACTGGGTCTTCGCCAGCCAGTAATCTGCTATTGGCCCGAGCATACAGCCTTACTACCACTTTTTTGTGAATAGTCTTGCCAGTGGTTTTTGACTGTTTCCACCCAATCACATCTCGCCTAAGGGAACAACTGGCCCCCACTCCAACACCGTCAGGTATGATAGAGAATATGTCACACGCCACATTGGAGAGATTAACGTATTTTGAGTTCGTTCCTTCTTGCTGCTGCCACCAGTCAGTGAAATCCAGTAACCAAAATATACTACTAATCTCCATTGGGTCGGTGTGGTAATCATCAAGATTCGGATTAATTTGCCCCCAGTGGTGTCGTTTCGGCCACATTGGTAGCCATTAAGTATTTCTCATCATCGCTGGACAGATCATATGGATCATAAGAAGATTGACCAGATCTGGAAGCCACTGTGAAGGAGCTGAAATTGTTGTTCGGTGTGTTAACGGGCTTAGTGACCAGCAACCGTCTATATATCGCGCAGTATTCGTTCTCCACATACTTCAGAAAGGCCTCCCGGTATTGGGTAGTATAGGAAGTATCGTCTTCAGGATTGATAACCATTCCCTTGTCCCACTGCCTGAACAATCGCAACTTCCGGAAAGAATCAAGGATGTGAGCCGAAATTAGGAGAATACCAGTCGTTGGAGTCACTTCAGTATAATATTTTGACAGTTTTTGCCGCATACACTTCACAGCAAAGAATAAGTCCTCCTTCCATTGTGTCTTTTTCTTGGCCAAAGCTCGCATCACACCATCCATGTGATCAAACATCTCATTGTAAACAGTAATGACGTGATGCAGAGTAACGGTATGCCATTTCGACATCCAGAGGGTCCAGTACCAGAATGGCCCTAAAACCTCCATGACATACTTGACAATAGTCCACTCATCCTGAGTGGTGAAGAGCGGCAGGTAGTCGGTATGTTTTGGGTTTTTAAGCCACTCCCGGGTGAATTCACGCAATCAGTAGGCGTGCTCGAGCAACTGCAGTGTCGTGTTCCAACCTGTCTTCACATCCATGATGGGAAGTACTGTGATCCGGACTTTCGCTTTTTGACAGTCAATGAACTCGTTTCGACGACCAGGTGTCAGCAAAATCAATACCGCAAGCATTCTCTGCTACATGAAGGTCAGCTTCAGCACTTTCAAAATATGTTGAAATATGTACTTTCTCAATTATCTTTGCTAAACCTGGTCCCATGGCCGACACCTTTTTGATTCTAGCATTGCCCTCTTTTCGAAGTCTTTGACTATTCCCAATGTCTGTGCTTGCATTCTCTCCAAATTGATGATCGCGCTCATGGGCTTCCCAGGACCAAGTGCAGCCTTTTACACCCAGACTGCTCATGAATGTACCCAAACCAAGCTGAATGACGTACGCCATGCATGGTATGTGGTTTCTCAATGCAGGCCACTCGATTCCAGAGGCTCCAGGGGTAGTTTGTAGTTAGCGAGTCATCGAGTAATTTGAGGAAGCGTTATCTGTGCTAATTCCAAGTAAACGGCTGTCAGTCAGTTCGAAACAATCAAGAACTTCCTTCAAATGTCCAGCTAGCTGTGCTCCCGTATGTTGACTGTTGATCTGTAATCCTTAATGAGCTTTCGAAATAGGACAAGAATGGGCTATCAACCTCATCAAATGCCAGTTGTACTTCTCGCAAAGCCCAATTTCGATCAATATAATAATCAATGACCGACGATATTGCTAATTTGTTGATCGATGTGCAACCGTCCAAAGCAAAACTAACTTTGTTTCTTGATGGCAATTGCTTCTTAATTGCATCCACTGTCAGTGTGAATTCCCTCCAGCAAATATTACTCAGCGTGCTGGCAGACGCTAACACCAACTCGCTTCGTAATGCGTTGTATGACCGTCATAGCTTGAGGTTTGGTATCACGTTACATGGAATATGAGCCGAAACCAAACCTAACATGAGGTACCGATTCCAGGTGTCTTGGTGAAATTCAGCAGTTTGAAAGTTCTTTGCTGCTGGATTAGAGCGTTTTGTCTGTCAATTCAGTAAGTATACTTAAAACCTGAATGGTAAATTTGATTTTCCTTTGCGAACTTACAATCGGAATACCTCGACTTCATTGCCTCTTCAGTATGGCCAAAGCTGTTTCAGCGACCGTTGAACTAGTCAATTTGGTTACCTCTGACACTGTTAATTCGTTTAACTGTGTGATATGCGCTTTTGCCAGCAAGTGTTTGCCCATTCAGCTGGTCCCATGTTCTGATGGATGGCAAAGAACTTGATGACAAACAATACATATGATGCCGGGGCTGCCAGTCTCCTCAATTCCGCAATGTAAATAGAATCGCCATGAAGGCGCATGTCTAGAGTTATTCCAAGCAATAGGCCGCTTCAAGCCTACATTCATTGAGGCCCACCGACCATTGAAGATGATTTGCAAAGTGAGGTCGCTTAAATCCCGAATAAAGACACGTTCATTTTTTGAAGATATCATAACCTCTAGTAACGAGGTATTTAGAGATCTTGCATCTGACATCGCAGTAGGAAATTGAACTCTGCGTAATTCGATCTGGGTGACTGTGAAACGATACATTCTGGTCAGGTAGAACGCTGCTTCTTAAAAATATCGACTTTAGAGCTACAAGCAGGACAAAAGTCAGACCTGTGAAACATCGCATGCATATTTGTGAAGTTGAATACAGGGGTATACAAAGACGAGACGGTTGCGGTATCATCAGTAGCATTTTTGCCCATAAAGGCAGACGATAGTACGATTATGGGTCAACGCCGCTGCATTGCTGTCTGATTATCCAAGATGCAAGCCCAAAAATCATTGACACTCCGTTGACGCTCATTTTTAGGAGGTAGTAGCGATATCATCACTAGTATTTTTGCCTAGAAAGGTGCCCATCATTATGATTATGGGTATATGCCGTTGCTCAGCCCTTGAATTGTCCATGATGCAAGAACAAGAATCGTTGACTCTCCATTGACGCTCATTTTTAGGTGGTGGTAGCGATATGGTCATTGGCTCTTTTGCCCATAAAGGCAGCCAATACTACCATTATGGCTTAATGTTGTCGCGCAGCCCAGTGATTATCCAAGATGCAAGACCAGAAATCGGTGACGCTCCGTTGACGCTGATTTCTCCGATGGGGCAACGAGTATGTCGTTTGCCTTTTAATATTGAAAGCTGGTCACTAACTGCTGTGACTATGCAACCCTTTGATTGCCGAAAAGATCAAACTGAAATCGTTGACGCTCCGTTGACATTCACCTTAGATTCGGTGCTCAATCATTTTACTTGAATGTCATATTGTCATTTCTGACAGCCAATATGCAATTTTTAGGTAGAATCTTTGTATCCAAAGACATTGAGGCCTCTCAGTTTCTGAGCCACCACTATTCACGTCATCAGTCCGATGAATGATGTAGTTCCTTCGCCTTTTAGCTCTTTCAGATGGTATGTTACGGCATACAGATCCATCTACTGATGCTAGACATATAGAGCCCGACTTCCTGACATTTCTTTTTCCAGCTCGTTTTCCTCGATTTCCATGACGTACCATAAGCAATTATCAATATTTCAACCATGTGCAGCAGGTCTGAGCGGACAGTTATGCAGTTAGCTGCATCAACTACTGCTGCATAATGGCTGCCATTGATCTGGGTTCAGACTGCGCACTGAGCACTCGTCCTATGACTCGTATGACATCGCTGAATTGAATTTTGTTACTCAATTTTGTCTCTCTTTTAGGTTTTGCATTCTAATGTAACCGTAACAGGCCAGTCAATAACAAGTTTGCTGGCCGTCTGTCAACCAGATTTGGAGTCTAGAACATTCGCATGGTCCGTACGACCCTTGCACACGCTCTGAAGAAATATCATATCTCACTAGGTCGTCACTGAAATCAGGAAATAGCTGACACGTAGCAAAGTAGGTACACAAATTGGTTTTCCGCGAGATAGGTCTGCAAAACTAACTATTTGGCTATCTATACCTCCGGCGACACAGGAGCCGTCACCAAATTTTCATCCGTATCCAATTTATATATGGTAATTAACTAGGGATGCTTCATGCAGGGGTAAAAGCTTGCGGGTTCAACTGGCTTCGCATCCTGAATGGTCATCAAATCGGTCGCTGTGTCGGGTGAACGAACCCGTATCAATTTGATTGACTGTGGTTTCTCTGAACCCAGCCTCATTTGACTACTTGCTGGTCGAAATGTCACTGCCAGCAATACCAATTGTTCTCGGACGATATCAAGAGTCTGCATATGCTCTCCAGCTGTTGTCGAGGATGCTGAGGCTGCAGTCGTGTCTATTTGAGGGGTGACAACCGCCGGAACTTTCAATTCGGCAATCCCGTACTTCATATCTCTCTCACGAAAGTAGTTGGCTGCATCCCCACATCTTGGTTGGGTCAATTCGTCAATCTTCATCTGCTTCTGCCGAAAACTCTCCATGTGGTGCTGTACCGTTTTGGACATTGTGCCCATCACCCAGCCAGGTTCATCATCATCACTAAGCTTGCTGAGCTCTGTAGCTTCTTCATCATCTTCCTCGTCTTCCCCATCCTGCTCATCATCGGATCCTGCAAGATCGCTCAGACTGTCTCCGATAGCATTCAACATCTCTGCAAATATTGTTTCGGGCTTTCCGGTTGCAGTAGTCATATCTTTCAGCTCTTGCATTATCGCTGTCTCTGCGTCTTGAACTCGCTTTCTTGCCACAGCGGTCTCTCTCTCCACAAAATCCTCAATGCATTTCTCTTTCTCTTCGTTGCTTGAAAAGTGCGTTTCCTGTCGTTTCTCCGCAGCAAGCTTCTTTTTAGATCGTAAGCTGCATAATGCTCCCAATGGTCGGACCCGTTCGGCCACCAACCCGGTCTTGGCTTCATTCACTTGATTACGTGGATGTGTGGCCTTCTTTGTTGATTTGCCGTATTTGCCCGCTGGAAGTGGGGAAAAGTTCTTTTTCGGAGCATTGACCATGGTATTGTGTGTTGACCTTGTTATTGGGCAAGATGTTGGATGTTGCAAGATATGGACCACATGGAGGAAAGCTGAGTCTTTTATGTCAAGGTTCGTACGTTTGATCAACTCGAACAAAGCTAAATCTGCGTTTTGACCGTCATTTCAGCTGGAATAGTAACACTAATCATACGTTATGATGATAGTTGGCGTATGATTCACGTAAGATCCTGGCTATCTGTTGAGACAAACATCACCAGACGAACTTTCCGTTGAAGAATTTGCTTTTTATATCTATCAAACACAAGATATCAGCTGTCGTTCACTTCAATGTATCCCTGCAAACAAACAAACAATCATCATCAGACTGACTTACTGCAAATCGTGGGACTGTTGGAATCATCTCCAACTAGGATGTATCATGAGTAGAACATGCCAGTGGACAGTCATTCATTCCTTTGTGACCTGTAGCTTACTATATATTCCTCAGGACTTTCCACTTTTCGTTATCATCGTCCTCACCTTTTCCACACCAGTAAGTCACGGATCCAGAAACACCTTGGCCAGGTGTCAATCTGAATCAAGCCGAACGATGGGCGCTTCCTCCCATGCGCCCCTGGCTGAGACACAGCTGCAACGCAGACACCAGTAAGTCCACCGCGACGCTGCAATTGCAGCCACCGAAAATATGGCCCAGGACACACATTTAAAAAAAGTACGTAAAACCGGACGCAGCAATAATAGGCAGCAGCATGCAATCTGATGTGAGTAGCTCCATATCGCTATAGAAGGCGGTCAACTAACAATATAACGTACAGCCGGTGTATGTAGAGACCTGCGTGACCAATTTATCGCTACCTGCAATAGCAAACATTAATGGTCGACGAAGGCATTTGTCCACACAGTCCGCGAAATCGAACATCATGATGTCGTCAGCTCTGGGACTTTCGCGGACAAATTTCGTGATAAAGGTCCCTGGGAGTGGACCAAACAGGCTTTGAAGACCTTAGAGGAGGCTACGGAGTCGTATATAGTTGAGGTAATAGCTGCAGCTTCCCTTTAGAAGCAGCAACCAATTTCTTGTAGGTTTTCAACATGTCTGCTATTATGGCGAGGCAAGGAGGTCGGGTACCGCTGGAACAGTCCGACATGCACCTTGCCTTGAATATAGCGAAAATGGCCAAAGGAGGGTTTTCGCGCGCTGGAGTAATGGAAACGCAACAGCTGATCAAGAAACCTCGCGCCGAAGTCCGAGAAGAGAAAAAGTGAGGAGTTGAGTTTCCTGGGCATAAGGAGGTGAAGGCTACGATGGAAAGACACCCGGCAATAGTTTATAAACAGCATACGGCCGGCTACCTTCCATGCCAAAATGGTACAGAACAGAATCAGCAGACAGGCTGAAGGCTGAAGGAACCACCGCACCTTCACCAGAACCGGCGGCACCTCTGCCTGGAAGGCCATCGCCATCTGCAACACCATCTGTGCCACCAGGGGACACTGAGGGGAACGAAAGTTATGAAATTGAAGGTATGCCATCCAGGTGTGTGTATATGCATTCTCCACTTCCAAACAAAGAATTTTTCAATCATAATGCATTTGCCAAGGATAGCAAGTGCGCTAAAGATATTATTCCAGATTTGCTGAGTACACTATCTGCTGCGTGGAAATACTGCTGACATTGATTTTGAAGATGACAACAGCTTTTTGGGCAAATCTGAGGGTGCGGACGAGAATTGATTGAAAGGAACGGGAATTTTGAGTATTATCATTATCTACAATTAGCGGACACTTTAATGTATACTTTAAAGGATATATTTATATGCACAATGAAAGAACAATGTAGTGATAAATGAAAACATACATGAAAACGATAGAACGACTGCCGAAACACAGTACATGATGTTCTATGCCAAAGTGAATGGTTGCATAATGCAGATACGCATGTGGCAAAATGAGCGTCAACAGAGCGTCAACGATTTTTCGTCCTGTAAGTCAGGTTATTAGAATCTGAATTCATAGTTGTTACCTATAATCATTGTCTTGGCAGCCTTTTTAGGCAAAGTAGAATTCTACAGTCTCCCTGCCCCATCTTGACAATGAGCATCAACAAAGCGACAATGTTTTTGGTCTTGGATCTTGGGTAATCTTGGTGGTAAATGATCGCAGAAATCTATAAACAATCTTTTGGTAGCCTTTATACGCTGATAAGCAAGAGGTCGTCCCGCCGCAGCCTCCCAGACAATCACAACTAAATTCATTTTCAATGCTGCAACTCAGTGATCCTGAACGTTTTAGCCTATAAAACCCGTCAAAACTCCATATTTAGACATTGGCGGCCATCTCGCGCTTTGATTAACCATCCTGCAAGGCCCAAAATCTTTGAGGCTCCGTTGACGCTCATTTTCATGATTGGGCAGGGAGCGTGTTGCTTTCTTTTTAGCCTGTAAAGGTGGCCAATACACCGCTTGTGCATAGCAAAGGACAAGTCACATTTCAATTACCTGACTTACAAGACTAAAAATCGTTGACGCTCAGTTGACACTCATTCTCAGAATGGAGCACTGAGCGTGTATCTCTTGTTTTCAGTTATAAAGGCGGCCGATTCATTCGAAAGGAACAATGAGGTGTACAAGTCAATATTTTGCGATTAACAGTAGGGTATCTAAATGCGACCATACATAGAAAAACCCAAAACACAGAACCGGAGATTGGAACCAACGGGTCTAGCCAATCCCAGCAAAACCCGAGGGTTGACGGGTATGGGTCCGGGTTTGGCCCGCCAAGACGTTGCAGGTCAGGTTGTTGGACGGTTCTGGAACCGAACCGAACTGTTTTTCCGGTCCGAACCTGGACCCGTTGCTAACACTACCTGTAGATCATATCTTTTCGACCATCGCAGCATTGTGGCCATTTCGGCAATTGTTGCAATGACGGCCATGTAGTGTGAGCAACGGTTCCAGACCATCACTTTGGGTCCGGGTCAGGATCGAAACTGAAATGTTGCCAAGTTGGCGGTCCCAATTGTCAATACACCCGAACCGCCAACTCGGGCACATTTCGATGGTAAACTCCCAATCCGTCTGAATTTGGCGGATAGTCAGCTGGTCGCCCAGCGGGTCCATTTATAGATTCAAATAAGGCTTTTGTTTTTGCAGTTTGTTAATAGTATCTTATCAAAATCGTGTTTTCAACAACAAATGCTTTGTTTTTCTATGTTTAGTAGCTAGCAATATCGATTGATTTGGAATCGGTGTTTTACCTTTGACATATTATATTTTTGCCTGTCGAGGCGGTCAATAATACCATTATGAACGCGAAGATCTGTGCGATGCCTTGATTACAAAATATGCAACAACTAAAACTGTTGATGCTCTGTTGACGCTCATTTTCAGCATGCAGCAGGGAGCATTTTGCTATTGTTTTTGCCAAAAAAGGGTGCCATTATTGGATAAATGGATGTCTGCAACCAATCCGAACATACATTACGCAAGTTGCAAAACTGAAAATTGTTGATCCTCCATTCACATTCATTTTCAGGATGCGGCAGAGAGCATGTCGCTGTTGTTTATGCCTGTAAAGGCTGCCAATAGCTGATAAATGAAAGTATTCAACCCATGGGAACATAAAGTACCCAAGATGCAAAGCTAATAATCATTGACACTCTGTTGATGCTCACTTTTAGGATGCTGTAGCGAGCATGTCGCTGTTGTTTATTCCTGCAAAGGCTGCTAATATTTGATAACTGGATGTCTGCAACCAATCAGAATATAAATTACGCAAGGGACGAAGATAAAAATTATTGACGCTCCGTTGATGCTCATTCTCATAACGGGGCAGTAACCATGTTCTTGTTTCTTTTGCGTAGAAAAGAGGCCAATATATCGGTTATGCATAACAATGACCAAATCACTGTATAATTGTTGTACTTACATAACCATGAATTGTTTACGCTCCGTTGACGCTCCGTTGACGCTCCGTTGACGCTCCATTGACGCTCCGTTGACGCTCCATTGACGCTCATTGTAATGTATTGTCCATTCAACACCAGCTGCCATTGATAATAGTTCACAGTATGATTTGAACATGTTGGTAGTCCTTCTGGCTGATTGAGACTTGGCACTGTGGCAAAGCCGATCGCAGTGAAATTCTTGCACTGTTCGCTCTCACACGACTGAATTTATGTATCGTGCCAGAAGCTTCATTGCGCCTGCTATACATCTGTTTATCAACCGATATTCACAAGCTACTGCTTCCATTCGTCCGTAATATATCTCTAACTAAAACTCTCAGTCAAGCTACATAAAGAAGATGGTGAACCATTGACGCATTCTGTCCTACTTTTTCTTGACTCCATTATTTCTCATCATGTGTATTGCATTGACTGTCACGAACACCTTTTCAGCCTTTCTCTTTGACTTCCGTGCTGGCCAAACCAATGCGGGAACATTTAGCGCCACACTCACATCCTGCTGATCTTGGTATTCCGGATCTTCGATGCCATTGTTGTGCTCTATATCGGATTCATCGTCTGCTGCGCAATCGTGTTCACTGTCATTTGAATTATCCAAGTCACAATTCCAGTTTAGCCAATCTTCCGTGTTCAAAATGCTTTCAAGTGCGCTCTCCTTGTCTCTTTCAACTGTGACAGTTGATTCTCTGGATTCAGAGGAAATTTAAGATTTGAGTTTGTCCTCCAGGGAGCTCATTTGCAGACAAAGCTGGTGGCAAAGGAGATCATTCTGTCAATTTGAATGCAGCCGCACCATTATGTTGAAAGAATGACCAGGATGCTTTGACAGTCTCTTCCATGTCAGAAATGTATCCTACAGTGGACATCTGCTTGTTTTGAGCGCAAGATTTCTTCTCAGTAGCACATAGGTTCTGGCTGCCCTGCCACATCTCCAAAAGGTCGTGAACCGTGGCCATTCTGTGATTTCCATTCCTCTGCCTCTTTCTTCATTTCCGAGTTGTTCTCTGTGTTCGTAGTATCCAATTCTGGGTCAGCGCCTGCGAAAATCCAGTTATTGGCTTGTGCAAATTGCCTTACAAGAACAGTTTCGCGAAGGGTCTCACCTGTGGATTTTGACTGCCTCCAGCTTAAAGCATCTCGGCCAAGGGAAAAACTGGCCTCCACTCCGACACCCTGTGGTATGATAGAGAATCTGTTGCGCACCACATTGCAGAGATCAGCGTACTTGGAGTGCGTTTCCTCCTGTTGCCACCACCAGTCGGTAATATCTGGTATCCAACATGTACTGCTAATCTCCCTTGGGTCGGAGTGGTAATCATTGAGATTTAGATTAATTTGCCCCCAGTTCTTTGGTGCTTCAGGCGGTGAATTCAAATAGAGCCAGGCGGCTGTCAATAAGCGTACTGCACGATCACTTCGTCCGGGTGTAGTCTCAGCCACATTGTTAGGCGTCAGGTATTCTTCATCATCTCTGGACAAATCATATGAATCAAACAATCATTGACCAGATCCTGAAGCTGTTGTAGAGTGGACAGGAGTGCTACTGGGAACACTTTCTGGTCTAGTGACCAGCACCCGTCGCTGTTTGGCACAGTATTCATTCTCCACACACTTCAGAATGGCCTCTTGGTATTGGGTAGTATAGGATGTCTCATTCTCAGGATTAATATCGATTCACCTGACCCATTTCTTCAACAATTGCAACTTCCAGAAAGGATCGAGGATATGTACCGATGTGAGCAGCATGCCCGTTGTTGGACTCACTTCGGTGTACTATTTGGAAAGCTTCTGTCAAGCTAACTTGACAGTGAAGAACAAGTTTTCCTTCCACTGAGTCTTGATCTTGGCCATAACTTGCATTATGCCGTCCATGTGATCGAACGTGTCATTGTATACTGTGATACTGCGATGCTAAGTGACTGTATGCCTCTTCGACATCGACAGGGTCTAATATCGGAATGGCCTCAACACTTCCATGACACACTTTCCAATGTTCCATTTGTTCTGAGTAGTGAAGAGTGGCCGGTATTCAGTGTAATTTGGATTTTGCAGCAACTCGCGTGTGAATTCTGGTAATCGGTAGGCCTGCTTGAGAAACTCCAGTTTCCAGTTCCAACATGTCTTCACATTCGTAATTGGTAGTACGGTGATGCGGACTTTGGCTTTTTGACACTCAATGAACTCATTTCGATGACCAGGTGTTAGCATAATCACTACAGCAACAATTCTCTGCTTTATGAAGGTCAGTTTCAGGACTTTCAAAATATCGTGAAGTACACACTTTCTCAATTATCTTTGCTAAACCTGGTCTGATGGCCAACACCTTATTGATTCTAGCGTTGCCCTCTTTTCGAAGTCTTTGACTCTTCCCATTATGTATGCTTTCATTCTCTCCAGATTGCTGATCATGCTCATGGGCTTCCCAAGACCTGGCATGGTCTTTTACACCCAGACTGCTCATGAATGCACCTAAAGCCAGCTGTATGACGTGCGCCATGCATGGTATGTGGTACCTCAATGCAGGCCACCCTATTCCGGAGTCCACAAGTGTTGATTATAGCTCACGTGTTATTGAGTAATTTGAAGAAGAATTATCACACGTAATACCAAGCAAACGACCGTTGGTAAGCTTGAATCGATCCAGAGCTTCCTTCAAATGCGCTGCTAACTTTGCTCCAGTATGTTGGCCCTTGACCTATCATCCTCAAATGACTTTCGACACGGAAAAGGAACAGCCTATCAACCTCATCGAAAGAGGGTTGTATTTCACGCAGTGCCCAATTTTGATCCTTATAGTAAGCAATGACCAGCGTTATGGCGAGTTTGTTAGTTGATGTCTATACGTCTAAAGCTAAACTCACTCCATTTTGTGATGGCAATTGATTCTTAATCGCATCCATGGTCAGTGCATATTCTCTCCGGCAAATGTTAGTAAGGGTCGTGGCCAAAGGCAGCACAACCTTGCTGCGCAATACTTTGTATGACAGTTGTAGCTGGAGATTTCATATAGCATTCCAGGGAATATGAGCCGAAACAAATCCTAACATCAGGTACCGATTCCATGTGTCTTGGTGAAATTCAGAGGTTTCAAAGTTCCTAGCTACCAGTTTCGAAAGTTTTTTCTGTCATTTCAATTAATATGGATTAAGCTGGATGGGAAGCAAGAAGTTGTTCTCCAAACTTACTAATGTCATTCCTCAACTTCCTTGCCACTTCATGATCGCCACAGCCGTTTCCTCGACCATTGAACTAGTCAATTCAGAAACTTCTGACTCTGTTACCTTGTTTAACCTTGTAATGTAAGATTTTGCCAGCAGGTGTTTCCCCATTGAGCTGGTCCCTTGTTCTGATGGATTGTGAAGAACTTGATGACCAACGATACATATGATTCCAGGGCTGCCAGTCTCCTCCATTCCGCAGTGTAAATAGAATCGCCAAGAAGACGCATCTCCAGAGCTATTCTAAGCAATAGAAGATTTCGAGGCCATATTTATTTGAGCCCACCAAGCATCGAAGATGATTTGTAAGGTACGGTCACTGAAATCACGAATAAAGACACATTCGTTTTTGGCAGAAATCATACCCTCAAGGAATGAGGTATTTAAAGATTTTCAATCCGACATGGCGGTGGGAATTAGACAGCTAGGTAATCAGAATCGAGATTCTGCTGATAGTAACATTATAGTAATGCAGAATGCTGGTTCTTAAATACAGGCTCTAAAGCTACACGCAAAAAAATCGGATCTGTGAGACATTGCATGCATAGTTATGAGGTTGTATACAAGGGCAGATTGGGAAGACTGACCACGTAGAATTCCATTTAGGTACAGCATAATGCACTTCATTGCTGGGTAGCTTGCAAAGCCTCCACAAAAATTGTTGACGCTCTGTGGTTGCTCAATTGTAGGAGGCAAACGCAATATCGTCAGTAGCATTTCTGAAGATTCAGCCTGCTGATAGGTAGATTGTGGGTTAGGTGCGTCCAATTGCCCTTAGAGTATCCAAGGTGCAAGATTGAGAATCATTGACACTCCATTGACACTCCGTTGACGCTCCGTTGACATTCATTTTAGAACATAGTATCCCTGTTGTCGCAAGCATTTTTACCCAGAGAGTCTGCTGATTGTACCATTATGGATAAATGTTGTCGCACCGCCCCATTATTTTCGAAGATTGAAGGCCTAAAATCCGTGGTGCTCCAGTGATGCTCATTTATGGGCCATTGTTACAATGTCGCCGAAAGCATTTTCGCCTGAAAAGGCCTCTTATAGTTCGATTATGGATTAATGTCATGGCACAGCCCGTTGATTTTCTACGATGCAAGGCCTCAAATCATTGCCGCTCTGTTGACGCTCTTATTTTAGACACAGAAGCGAGGTTGCCGCAACCAGTTATGCCTATCAAGGCAGCCAATCGTTTCATTATGGGTAAATGTCGCCGAACAGCCCTTGGAGTTTCCATGATGGAAGGCCATAAGTCATTGATGCTCCATTGACGCTCATTCTTAGGACATAGGCACATCGTTATCGCAAGCATTTTTGTATGGAAAAGTGGCCAATTGTACCATTATGAGTTAATGTCGGCTTGCAGCACAACGGATTTTCCAAAATCGAAAGCTTAAAATCATTGACGCTCTGTTGACCCTTATATTAATCACATCGAAACAGCATTCATACACTCAATAATTATATGCAACGAATCATATACGCAGTATTAACATAAAATATTACGTTTGTAAGTATTATTGTTTGCATCCAGAAGCTTTGTTAACTCTTAATGTCTGATCAACCTCAATCTACAATATCTGAGTGAGTAATGACGTGGCCCTATCACATTCCTGCTCTTTCGGCCAGCAGTTGACCGCATGTTGATCATTTCACTAGTTTTTGGTAAATATAGCTCGACTTCCTTGGTTTCCTCATCCAGCTCCTTCTCCTCGAATTCCATGACGTACTATAAGCAATTTCAAATATCTCAGCCTTGTGCACCAGGTCTGTGTGGAGAGTTATGCAGTTGGATACATGGGTGAATACCGCATGATTGCCGTCATGCAGCCAGATTTGTATTGAGCTCTAACCACTCTTTCCATGACATGTATGATATCAGTCACTTAAATATTGTTTCTCTATTTTGTCACTAATATAGCTTATGCTTTCTCACTTAACAGTAATCAGCAAACAGTAATCACATGTGTTAGCCATCTTACAGTGTGATTTGGATTCTTGACCTTTCGTATGGTGCGTTCGATCATTGCACATGCACAGACAAGTTATCATGTCTCACAATTCGGTAATTGAAATCAAGAAAAAGCTGACACGTAGTAAAATTGGTACACAAATTTCATTTCACCAAGATATGATGTCAAAAATACAAATTTACCTCTTTATTCCTCAGCCGACACAGGAGCCATCACCATTTCCTCACTCAAATCTGATATCCATATGGTGAATAGCTGGGGAGGCTCTATGCAGTGGTTAAAGTGTATGAGTTCAACAGGCTTCGCATTCTGGATGAGTGATGAATCCGGCTGAGTAGCAGACGCAAGGCAGGGTCTACTCCTGTTCGACTGCGGTTTCCCAGAACCTAGCCACATATGACTACTTCCTGGTCGAAAAGTTCCTTGCAGCATTTTTGATGTTGCAGGGACAATATCAAGACACTCCTTTCGCTCTCCAAATGTTGTCAGCGCAGGTACCGCTGCATCATCATCCGTTTGCGGTTGAACGACTGCTGTAACTCTTAATTCACAAGTGCCGTACTTCATGTCTCTTTCACAAAAGTAACCAGCTGTGTCCTCCCATCCCGGTTGGGTCAATTCGTCATGCTGCATCTGCTTCTGCCGAAACCTCTCCATGCGCTGCTGCACTGTTTTGGTGATTGTGCCCATCACACAGCCAGGTTTGTCATCGTGGCTGAGCTGGCCCTGCGTTGTCTGTTCATTATCCTCATCTTCACCATCATCACAATCGTCGGAACTTGCCATATCGCTCAGACTGTCTCCCGTAGCAACTGTCAACTGGTGAAAGGTTTCTTCGGGCTGTCTGGTCCTCAATCCCGCGTTTTCAGCTGCCTCAATATCTTCCTGCTCCTGCCAAATCACTGCCTCTGCGTCTTCAACTCGCTTTCTTGCCCCAGCGGTCTCTATCTCAACGTAATGCTCAATCCTCATGTCTTTCTCTTCATGGCTTAAGAAGTGCGTTTCACGTCGTTTCGCAGCTGCAAGCTTGTTTTTGGATCGCAAGCTACGCAATGCCTCAGGGGCTCGGACTCTCTCTGCCTCTAAGCCGCTGTTGCCTTCATTCGCTTGATGACATCGTTGGATGGACCGCCTGGTCGATATGCCAGATTTGCCCGCCGGGACTGGCGAAAAGATCTTTTTCGGAACATTGACCATTGTAGTTCGCGTCAACTTTGTTGTTGGGTGAGATGTTGGATGATGCAAGTTATGGACAATATGGAGGCAAGCTGCGTCTTTTATGTCAAGGTTGGTATGTTTACTCATCTGGAACAAAGCAAAATCTTCCTCTTGAATGTCAATAAATCAGGAACTGTAATGCTAACCGTACAACATGAGTTGATTGTTATCTTCAGTTTCATGTAATATCCCTGGGATTATTTAAGACAAAGATCAGCAGACGTCCTTTCGCTCGAACAATATGCTATTAATATCTAACAATCAGGCGATTCCGGCTGTTGTACACCACAATTTATCACTTTTGACACACAAATATCATCGGACTAACGTATTGCAAATCACGGGGCACTGGGAAACCCCTGACACTTGCAGTCATACTCAGCAGGATTCATCTTGAGTATAACAATCATGTTGGCTGCGACTTATTCCATTCTGTCATCAAGCTAACTATATAGTCCTCAGGGCTTCCCACTACCACTTGATATCATCTTCCTCTCCTATTCCACACCAGCACATCATCGATACACAACCACCTCCACCATGTGGGAGCGGATCCAATTCCCGCAGATTGGCAGGCGCTAGATCATATACGGCAATCCTTGGCACACGGCAAGAGTGCAGACACACGTTAGTTCACCACAACGCTGCCAATGCAGCCACCAAACATATGACTCAGGATGCACATTAAATAATTGTCCGTAAGACTGGAAGTAGCAAAAATAAGAAGCAGCATGCAGTTGGATGTGAGTATGTCCATATCTAGGTAAACAGCCGTCAATTATCCATATAAGGTACAGTGGGTGTCTGTATGGAGCTATGTAACGAATTTATCGCTGTGTCGCGGTGCAAGGAGGTACAAAGATATTCTGGATTAATGGCGGAATACGGTGAGAGTGTGGAAGGAGTTCTGAAATGGAAAGGTGAAGACGTTGGGAGATGCGGAGAAAGCGGTGGGCTGGTGGTGGTATCATTTGGTAAGACAGCGAAGTTGACTGAGGTGTTGCGATGTTGGATGATATGGCATGGTTGTACTGATAAGAACTTGAGCTGGTGGTGTGTAAGATCATGGGATGAGATTCAGATGGTACTCTGGACCATGAGGAATGAATCAAAGGTGGTAAACGAATTGTATATTAAGAGAGTGTTGTCGGTGTTGGAAGATTTCCTTTTCTTCTCTCTTTACTGGTTCTCATGAATTAGCAAAGCAAGTCACGACTTTGAAACAGGTTCGACTCCTGGCTTGTCCTGATTTCCTCGATACGAATTTCGAGTGCTTTTCGTTTGGTTTGTGATATCACATTTGAGTTTCCAATATCACCTACGCTCGACCCCGCCCAGTACATTAAAACGAGTCCTACAACATCGTACCTGATATTGAATGTGCCTACATCCGTTGACAGGGTGTAAGTATTGATCCGAACATTGCTTTGTTTCTTGTTGGGTTTAGCCAGCATTGAACCACCATTGGATACACGTTTGCGACGATTGGGTTGACATGTTACTCTGACTTACCGGATTTCATAGCCATCAGTACCGGCACAGATCCCCATATTCGAATGCACCAGTACAATAGTAACTGTACTTCTCGAACGATTTGGTTTGATCTTGCTGCAACCCCTTTCCTTGTTTTTGAACCTGAACCATTGAACGCCTTTGAGAGTGTTGAGGTGGTATTTGCAGCAACTGTCGAGGTGGAACCCTTGGAAGTGTATTTTTGGGAACAGTCAGACTGTCCCTCTCCTTGGAATTTGTATTGGACAGACGCAGCCAGGGAATGCGGTGGTCTGGATATTAATGACCCAGTGTTTGGACAACATTGGACAGAGTATTGAGAATTGTACTGGGGTTTGTTAACAGATTGTGACCCCAAGGAACCCTGTGATTGTGAAGGACATGACTGTGTAGGAGCACAGCCAACGGTTGGACACGCAGCAGCAGCAGCAACAACAGCACACTCTCTTGGGATTCTGCTGATTGTTGTAGTACCCCCAACTCCAACCCCCTCCAAAATCGATGCGTATAATTGGCATTGGTAGATGTGCTTGATCCGCTGCCATGTCAGGATCAATGGAACCCTGAGCGGCCCTGGTGTCCCCCGAGGACCAGGGCACCATCACGGCACTCATCGACATGCTGTGAGATGCCATCGAATTCGACGAGCTGAACGAGGCATTTGCACAGACACATGAGGTGCTGAGACGGGTGGCACAGTACTGACAGCCCATCCGAGAAGTCCAGATGGTGTGCAACCATGCTCAATAGATCATCGACCTGCAGCGGCAGATTACCAATCTTCAGATGAAGCAGTTACTCTCCCCGCAATGCGACAAAACCAAGTTAGAGCGGCAAATACAGACTCTGACGGACGAACGGGACGAGGCCAGAAGGAGACCTGCGCTACCAGGATCAAACAAGGAGCTTCGACAACAACTGGTGGACACGACCCAGCACACACAGCAATCTGGAGAGGAAGTCCGTGGTTTGAGGACAGAGTTAGCGAATGCTCAAATGTTGGCAGCGAGGGCGGCTCCGGTGGCCCCGTGGCTCCCAAGGTCAGACGTCAGAGATTCCCCGACTCCCCAGACTGTTCCGGGTCGGATTGAACTCAGTTGAGAGGCTGGATTGCTCAACTACGGATGGTTAAAAGGTACAAGCCCACCAGCTTTCCGGACGAACAGTCGATGATGCGGTACACATTCAACCACCTGAGCAGAGTAGCTGTGGGCCTGATTTTGCCACACGTCCAGGAGGATGGAACGATATGGCTGCAAGACCTACCAGCTTTTATACAACTCCTCCAAGCAGCCACCGCCAATCGAAACACGCAGGAGATTAAGTAAAAGAACGAAGAGTTCTCTCAACATTATGCTGATTTGCAGATTATTGCTGCCGACTTAGATTGCAACCCTTCGGCCCAACAGAATGCCCTTAGGATGGGGCTGTCGGAGGAATTGAAGGATTCGTTTACCTATAGTGATATCCTGATGAGCTTCCTGCGTTTGTAACAGTTTGTCAGAAGCGGAATAACCAGATTTGCCAATGACAAGCGGAAAAGGCTGCACAAAATAAAGGAGAAAGGGTAGGTTTCGCTTCCCCGAGGCCTCCCCCATCCCCAAAGGCTCCTGAAACGGCCCCTGCTGGAACTGTTACTGGATACACTGGACCTGCCCCAATGGATCTCAGCACAGGCAGGGGAAAGATATTGACAGAACAGAGGGCAAAGAGGTTTGCGAATGGGAGGTGTTTGTATTGGTGTGAATTTAACCATAGGCTGGCAGAATGTGCGGCGAGAAGCAAGGCGCATACATTCAAGGTGGCTAGAGCGGAGATTGAGGAAGTAGGGACCAAAGAAGGTTCCGAGGAATCGGGAAAAGATTAGGTCAACCCAAGCAAGATGGCACTTTGGTTGACGGAAAAAGTTCTGTTTTGAATACTTTAAAATGTTTTGGAATTTCGCAATTATCAGTTAGCAAGGTGGAGGTATTGGAAGGATCAATGGAAGGGAAACATTTACTTATAACCTGCACATTGACTGTGAATAACCAAGAAATACCTACACATGCGCTGATTGATTGCGGAGCAACTGGCATTGCGTTTATGAATCAGGATTTTGCTCGCCATCATTAAATACCCCTTCGGAAACTTAACAACAGAAATCAGGTTGAAGTACTCAACGGAAGACGCATTGAATGAGGAGATATTTCGCATATTGCCAAAGTCGGCATGAAAATACGAGGCCATGAGGAACCACTCCCGATGTTTGTTACAAAGTTAGGACATTATCCAATTGTCCTCCGAATTACCTGTTTACGACTTCATGACGTGGGGGTGCGATTTGCGTCGAATACCATTACCTTTGGTTCTCAATATTGCATTATGTATTGCCACGATGCACCAGTAACAGTACAAGGAGTAACTGAAGAACCACTGCAACCGGTATGTTTGGTGATGGATATATATGAACTACAAATACGACCGCTAAGACCATTCCGAGGAAATACAGATATGCTTAATAGATCTTCGTTCTTTCGTACGGTAAAGAATGGGCAGCTTAGGGTGTTTAAAGCATACTTATATGATATTGATAAGGCCCTTGAAGCGAAAGATTTGGAAGAACGCCCCTTAGAGGAGATTGTTCCGGAACAGTATCCTGAATTCCTTCCACTGTTTAGTAAGGTATTGGCAGATAGGTTACCACCACCACATCGACCAGGCAATGATCATGAAGTTCGGCTGAGGGATGGGGAAACACCAAGGTGCGGACCGTTGTATTCGATGTTGAGCGCAGGGTTGGTTGTGTTGAAATAATGGCTCGAGGAGAATATATGCAAGGGGTTCATTCGACAATCATCATGACTATTCGCTCCTGCGGTGTTATTTGCAAAGAAACTGGATGCGGGATTACGATTTTGTATTTACTACCAAGATATTAGCAGTAAAACTTGAATGAATTGGTATCCACTCCAATCAATAAAAGAGACGTTGAATCTTTTAGGGAAAGCTCGGATATATACAAAACTGGAAGTACAAGGAGCTCATAACTTGCTCCGGGTCAAGGAAGGGAATGAGTATAGGTTGGCCTTCTGGACAAGATATGGGCTGTTTGAACCTACAGTAATGCAGTTTGGAACAACAAATGCACCAGCGGATTTCCAGGGCTACATTGATAATGCTATTAGAGAAGCCTTGGATCATGTTGCATCAGCATACATGGATGACGTAGTAATATATAGTGATTCCGAGGAAGAGCATGTGTGCCATGTTAAGTGGATTATGCAGCGGTTGTTGAAAGCAGTCTTATTTCTGAAGCCAGAGAAATGCGAGTTCCATAAGGAAACAGTGAGGTACTTGGAATTGATCATATCGACGAAGGGTATTTCTATGGACGAGGATTAAGTTGAGAATGTACGGAATTGGAGTTGGGAAAAGAAGACCTAGAATGGATGGCTGAATCACCTCTTTGAAGTAGAACAGTTCCTCGGGTTTTGCAATTGTTATCGGCAGTTTATTTCTAAGTACTCGGAGAAAGCGGAACCATTTACGAGGTTGACTATAAAAGATGAACCATTTATATGGGAATCGGAACAACAGTTGGCCTTTGAGACTATGACAACCGCGTTTACAATGGCACCAGCACTTCGACACTTTGACGATGAGAGAGAGGTAATCATTGAGACAGATGCTTCCAATTATGTGTCCGCATGAGTATTATCACAGCAGGATGATGAGGGAGTGCTGTGTCTTGTGGCATATTATTCGACGAAACATTCACCGGCCAAGTGCAATTATGTTATATATGACAGGGAGCATCTGACTATTATTACGGCACTTGAAGAATGGGGACCCGAGTGCGAAGGTGCCGCGTACCCCTTGGAATTAATAACTAAGCATAAAAACCTTGAATATTTTATGACAAAAAAGCTTTTGAATTGAAGACAAGCACAGTGGTTCCAGATTTTAACCCGGTTTGATTATGAGATTGTGTATCGCCAAGGGAAGTCAAATGGAACAGCGGATGCTTTGACAAGGAGACCTGAAGACCTCCCTGAGGGGGGGGATGAAAGATTAAAATGTATGGAGCAGGTGGTTTTAAAGCCACATAATTAACCAGAACAGCTGCGTATATTGGCAAGTGATTCACTCGCACAGAAACACCCCCCGATATTTGATCTTTTTAACCAGGCATGTCATGCTCATCCGCTACCAGGGAAGATACTGAAGGCTGTACCAGAAAAAGGTAACTTGAAGCAGATTCCGGTAGCGCAGTGTGCGGAACAGAATGGGCAGGTGTTGTATCGAGGGAAGCGTTATGTCCCGGAAGGGGATGAGTTGCGGTTGCGATTGATACAGGAACATCATGATACTGCATTGGCTAGACATCCAGGGAAGGTGAAAACGTATGATCTTCTGGACAGGGAGTATGATTGGAAGGAAATGCAAAGACAAGTGGATCAGTACGTACGGAATTGTCATAGTAGCCAATGATCTAGGACCTCCAGGCATGCAACATTTGCAGTCCTTTGGCCTTTGCCCATACCAGCGAAACCATGCGGAGACATTTCGATGGATTTTGTTGTTGGGCTACCAGAGTGTGAGGGGTTTGATGCAGTTTAGGTGGTAGTGGAGAGGCTCTTAAAGATGCCACACATTATCCCGTGCCATACAACAATAGATGCGGTAGGATTAGCAAAGTTGTTCCTGCGAGAGATCATACATCTTCACGGCCTGCCAGAGACTTTTATTTCAGTACGAGGACATACGTTCGCATCAACTTGTTGGGGACAGATCTGGAATCGACTGGGAACCGATTGACCAATGACTACAGAATTTCATCCACAAATGGATGGGCAGACCGATCAAATGAATGCTAGTATGGAACAATATCTTCGGGTTTTTGTGAACCATCAACAGGATGACTGGGTGCAGTGGTTACCCCTTGCAGAGTTTGCTGCGAATAATGGAATATCCAAGTCAACGAAGTGTACTCCATTTTTTGCAGTTCAAAGCGTGATTTGACAAATGTCCTTTCCAGGGGAGCCAACACAGGAGTGAGATCAACAATGCCTGGATGCGGATCAAGTTCAAGTTACGATGCAACAGGTTCCTGAACATTTGCTGGTTGAAATGCGACGGAGTCAGGCGCTACAAGAAAGGAGGGGCAAATAGAGAATGTATACCTGCACCGAATATACAGATTGGGTCCAAGGTTTCGCTGGATGCTCGTAATGTACGAACTACTCCTCACACTCGGAAGCTGGATTGGAAGCGCTTGGGACCATTTTGGGTTTATAGATGAGCGTCCTCATATGCGTATAAGTTGGAATTATCTGCGTCAATATGATTTCATCGAGTACAACGGGTTTCATTGTTAGATACGGTTATAGAGGATCCTATGGTTGGGTAACAAGTGGAACCTCCCCCGCCGGTAGAGGTCGATGGAGAAGAACAGTATCAAGTATCTAGTGTTGAGGAGAGCTGGGTATATCTAAGCCTGTTACAGTATCTGAGTCGGTGGATAGGTTATGATTCCCTTACCTGGGACCCAGCGAAGTTCGTTGATGGCTTGCAGGCAGTGGAAGAGTTTCATCAGCGGTACCCCCAGGAGCCAGGACCCTGGGAGAATGGTCTCGGAGGACCTCGAGCCTAAGGGGGGGATACTGTCACGGCACAAGGAGGTACGGAGATAATGTGTATTATTGGCGGAATACGGAGAGGGTGTGGAAGCAGTTGTATCACCGAAAGGCGGAGACTTTAGGAGAAGCGAAGGAAGTGGTGAGATGGTGGTGGGGTAACTTGGTAAGATAGCGAAGTGGACTGAGGTGTTGCGACGTTGGATGATTTGGCGTGGTTGTACTGATCAGAAGTTGAGCTGGTGGCATGTAAGATCATGGGATGAGATTCGGATGGTACATTGAAGCATGGCCAATGACTCGAAGGTGATAAAGGAATTGTATATAAAGAGAGTGTTGTCGGTGTTGGAGGATTTCCTTTTCTTTTCTCTTTACTCATTCTCTTGTATAGCAAAGCAAGTTACGACTTTGAAATAGCTTCAACTCCTGGCTTCTCCTGTTTTCCTCGATACTAATTTTGACCTCTCTTCGTTTTGTTTGGAATATCACATCTGAGTTTCCATGATCACCTACACTTGATCCCACCCAGTACACGCTGCCCGTAATCAGAAACCTCCATGGTTGCCAAAGTCATTTGTCCACACAGTCCGCAAGATCGAACATCATGATGTTGTCAGCTCTGGGATTCTCGCAGATGAATTTCCTGATAAGCATCCCCCTGAGTGGACGAAACAGGCTTTAATCACTTTAAAGGAAGCTACAGAAGAATATATGGTAGAGGTAACAGCGAAGTTTCATTGTTAGAAGCAGCGACTAAGGTCTTGTAGGTTTTCAACATGTCTGCTACTGTGGCAAGGCAAGGAGGTCGGGTACAGCTGGAACAGTCTGACATACGCCTGGCGTTAAATATTGCCAAAATGGCCAAACAAGGCTTTTTGAGCACCTCAATAGAGGAAACGAAATATCTCATTGAGAAACCACGCGCCGCGGTCCGAGAAGAGAAGAAGTGGGGTGTTGAGTTTCCTGGGCATTAACTGATGAAGGCTGCGATACAAAGACACCCAGCAATGCTTGGTCAAAACCACATGTCCGGCTGCTTTCCTACCCAAAATGGCGCTGCAAAGAATCCGCCCACATGTTGGAAACGCAAAAGAACAGGTGCACCTCCACCTGACCAACGCAGACAGTGGACTTCAGAGCCAATGCCACCTCTGCCCGGCACGCCACCCACCCCAACTGGTGACACTTCCTGAGCTCGACGTTCTGAAATAGTTAATTTGCCGGCCTGATATTTGTATTCGCACACCGCTCTTCCCTGTGCGGAATTTTTTGATCATGATGAGCATAGCCACCATGATACCAATTTTGTTCCAGATATGCTGACTGATGAAGGAACATACACTGGTTAGTACACTATCTGTTGTGTGGCAATGCAGCTAACATTCATTTTGATAACCAGAGGAACCTATTGAGCAATCCTGCAACTGATAACGAGCATTGACCGAAAGACACCGGATTTTGGAGATTAATATTATATATAGCTATGTATCTTCAAAGAACAACGTAGTGATCAAGAAGAAAGTAAATGAAAACGCCAGAACAGGTGCCAAAACAATGTGAATGATGGACTGTGCCAAATGAAATGATTGAATATTGTGGATACAGCCATGGCAAAATGAGCGTCAACGGAGCGTCAACAATTGTAGATCATATAAGTCTGGAAGTTTAAAATGGATTCCCTTGTTGTTATACATAATCGAAGTATTGGCCGCCTGTATGGCCAATAATATAATGATATGCTTCCTACCTCATCTTGAAAATGAGGATCAACAGAGCGTCAACGATTTTTGATCATGCGTCCTGGGAAATCACACTGCTGATAGGTTGCACTCAGTCATAAAGCAATTTTTGGCCACCTTGATAGGCAAAACAGATTGCAATACCCTCCCTGCCACATCCTGAAAATGAGCGTCAACAGAGCGTCAACGAATTTTGGTCATGCATCCTGGGAAATAACACCGCTGATGGGTTGCAGTCAGTCATAAAGAACTTTTTGGCTGCCGTTATAGGCAAAACAGATTGCAATACCCTCCCTGCCCCATCATGAAAATGAACGTCAACGGAGCGTCAACAATTGTTGGTCGTGTATCATGGGTAATCTGGGTGGCAACCAGTTGAACATTGTCATAAACTGATTATTGGCTACCTTTATAGGCAAAAGCGAAAGTGAAACGCTCCCTGCCCCATCCTCAAAATGAGCGTCAACAGAGTGTCAATGATTGTTGGCCTTCCATCATGGTTAATCACGGCGCGATGTGGCTGTTATAGTATATATACATCGTTTTGACTGGTATTATACTCTAAAAAGCTCAAGAATACTTAGTGATAGCTCTGTAAATGAAATAAGTTGTTACTGCCACGGAGGATGTGGCGGGAATATCCCGTACATATCTGCCTATAAAGTCCGCCATATCCTTCGTTATGGATGCTTGTGATGAAGCGCCACTGATATTACCGAAGATGCAAGACCAAATATTGTTGACGCTCAGTTGACGCTTATTTTCGGGATGTGGTTGGGCGCGTGAGTATGGTTGTTTGCACATCAAGGCGGCTAATACGTCGAGAATGAATGGTGACGTACCAATGTCAATACTTTATGATTAACAGTACCATATCTCAATGCGACCATACATGTGAAACCCGAAATCCAGCACCAGAGATTGGAACCGACTGGTCCAGCTAAACCCGGCGAAACCCGCAGGTTGATGGGTACAGGTCTGGGTTGGACCCGCCAAAATTCAGTGGGGTTGGTTTTTGGACTGGTCCAGAACCAAACTGACCTGTTTTTGTGGTCCAAAGCTGGACCGCAGGCGGGTTATCTCGACCCGTTGCTAACACTACGGGGAACCCAGCCATCGCAACCTTCTAAATCGTTGAGTACGATTTTGTCGAGACTCAGCATTATATGCACTGTTAAATTGTCATCTTGAGTCCTTTGTGTGTCCTGATCCCGGATGCGTTCCCTTCAAATCAGGAACCCTGCGGCATTGCTTGAATGATTGTTGCACATTTGACTATTATCGCTGGATAGATGACGAAAACGGAGTCCCAATCATCTTCGCACCCAGGCTCACAACCTGTTGTGACAAACCTATTGAGACGATTGATTGATTGAGTCCAAGTTTGAGATGACATGTAACCTTTATAGTAGCTGCCAGCCCTAACCCACTGCCATCTGATGACTTCCAGTTGAAAGACTCGGTTTAACAGATAACGTGCTTTCGGCCGGCAATTGACAGTACATAGATCCATTGACTAGATTTCGATAACCATAGGCAGACTCCCTCAGCCCTTCTCATCAGGCTGCTTCTTCGCAATTTTCTGGATCTAGCAAAAGTAACTGTCACAATCTGGACCACCTGCACAAGATCTCGGCTGAGAGTCATGCAGTTGGATATATGACTGAAAGCAGCATTATCATCGTCATTCATCCAGGTTCTCGTTGTGCTTTGACCGCTTCATTGATCACCCATATGACATTGCTGACTTACATTTTGTTAGTGAGATTTGACTATAATTTGGATGTAGTTTTCTGAATTGACAGTAACCGGAAGGATGATATCACCTTCATTGGTCACGAGTTAATGTGATTTGGAAGCGATAACATTCCCATGGCCAGTCCAACCCTTGCACATGCCCAAACGAATTATCATGTGTCACAATTTGATCATAGAAGTCAAGTAATTACTGATACGCAGCATAATTGGTACACGAATTACTTTTCGAAAATATATCTCATCAAAAAGCACAATTTGTTGATACACTACTCCTGCAATGCAGAAGCCATCATAATTTCTTTGTCTGAATTTGATTCCAATATGGTAATAAGCTTGGGATGCCAGGTGCAAGGGTAAAATCTTGCAGGATCAACAGGAGTTGATTTTTAATCTGTGACGAATTGGCTGCTAGGTCAGACTGGAGTGACAAAATATTTTTGCGTGTCTGTGGTTTGCGCAAACCAAGCCTCATATGACTACTTCCATATTGAGAAATCAATTGAATCATTTACATTTTGCGGGGGATGCTATCAAGAGTCTGCTTGAGCTCAACAACTGTCGTCGGTCCAGATGAGGCTGCATTATCTTCCATATAGAGTTCAACAACAGCGGAAACCAGCAATGTGGTTGTCCCATATGGCTTATCAATCTTACGGATGGAGTCAGCCGAGTCTCACCAGCCTGGTTATGTCAATTCGGCAAGCTTTATTTGCTGCTGCCGGAAACGCTTCATCCAATGCTGTACCATTTTGGATAGTGTGCCTATCACCCAGCTGGGTTCGTCATCTTCACTTAGCTGACCTTGGTCAGCAAATTGTTTAGCATCATACTTGCCTTCCCCATTCTCCCCATGACCCGAACATCCATGGTTGCTCAGACTCCCTCTGATGGTGTGCAACATGTCCCCAAGTGTTGTTTCAGGCTTTATGGTTGTCAATCCCACCTTTTGAGTATTTCTCATATCTTCCAGCTCCTGTTTAATGGCTGCGTCTGTGTCTTTAACTGATGTTCTTGCCACAGCAGTCTCTCTATCCACACATCCTCAATCTGTTTCTCCTATTCTTTACTGCTTTAGAACTGTATTTCATGTTATTTCCCCACTGCAAGTGTCTTCTTGGATCACAAGCCGCACCATACTCCAAGGGTTGTGAAGGTGTGTATCTCCAAGCCATTTCTTCGTTCATTCGCCCCATGATGTCATCGTGTCGAGTGATTTGCCGATTTGCTGGATTTGCTACATAGTAGTGGTGAAAGGTTCTTTTTCAGAGCACTGACCATTGTATTTTATTTTGACAATGTTGATAGACAACATGCTGGATGTTGCAAGATATGGACGGCATGGAGGGGAGCTGCATCTTTTATGTCAACATTGGTACACTTAATCAACTTCAGTAAACCAAAATCTGCATTTGCACTGTCAATACATTCGGAATAGCAATTCTAACAGTACACTATTACCTGATGTTTTGCATCTGTTTCATGAAATGTTCTGTGCATTGCTTGAGACATGCATCAGCAGATGTCCATTCCGTCGAAGAATGTGCTGTGTATACCTCAATACCATGAGATGTCTGTGGTCGATCATATAGATTTATCCCTGGAAACATACAGACACCAATAGACCGAGTTGATGCAAATCACAGAACGATTGAAAGCCCATGCAATCTGCTGCTATATGCAGCAGGATTTATCCTGTGTTAAACTTGCAAGTTGGCTCTTCTGCACTCCATTATGACTTGGGGCTACCTAAATATCGCCCAGGACTTCCCGCTTCTTTTCAGTATCATCTTCGTCAGGATTTCCCACTGCTTTTCATTAACATCATGCTCTTCACTTTCGTACCAGATGATCATGGATCCACACAGGGCGCAGTAAAATACAACTGGATCGGAAATGAACAGAACGATGCATCCTTAATCCAATCTTCTGCCCAATGAGACACAACTACAATGCAGTTAGCACCTTGTTCACCATGATGCTGCTTATGCTGCCACCTAACAAATGAACCTACATGCACAGTTAAAAATGGACTGTATGTCCAGAAGCAGCAACTAAATGAAGCAGCACACAATCGGATTTGAGTATATCCATATCACACTAGTCTGCTATGAACTGATTTTATAATATAAGGCTGGTGTATGTAGAGAGATGGGTTTCCAAACCAAAGCTGCCGAAATGGCAATCCTCCTTGGTTGATCAACTCATTTGTCTGCACAGTCCGCGAAATTGAACATTACGATATTGTCAGCTCTGGGAATTTTGGAGATGAATTTTGTGATCAGCGGCCCCCAGAGATGTCTAAACTGGCTTCAACCACCATAGTGGATGCTACGGAAGCGTATCTGGTAGAGGTAATAGCCGAATCTCATATTTATATACAGCAACAATTGTATTGTAGGTTATTAATGTATCCACAACTATGGCAAGGCAATCAGTTTGGGTACCGCTAGAACAGTCTGACATGTGCATTGCATTGAATAAGGCTAAAATGGCAAAAGGAGTGTGTTTGCATGCCGCAACTAAGGAAATGGAATACTTAATCAAAATCCCTTCGACCAAAGTTTGAGAAAAGATGATGCAGGGAGTTGAGTTTCCTGGGCATACAAATGTGAAGGCTGCAATGGTATGACACCCAGGTATACTTTGGGAACATCACATGGATGGCTATGTTCCTTGCCAAAATGGCACAGCCCTGAATCCCCAGACACTCTGGAGGCATAAAGGCATCTGTGCACCACTACCTGACTGACACAGACAGAGACAGGTGACACAAGAGCCAATGCCACTTCTGGCCGTAATGCCATCTGTGCCTGCCAGTTACAATGTGCAAGCTCACGTTTCTGAAATTGAAGCTGTGCCACCAGGTTATGTGTATATACATACTCCTCTACCCTGTGTACAATTTTTCAATTTTGATACATATACCAAAGATCAGAAGCATGATAAAAATTGAAATCCAGATTTGCTGACTAATGAAGGCCCATCCACTAATTAGTACGCCATCTGTTGTACATCAGCAGGATGAATTTTAGTCACTGGAAGCCTCCAGGAGTGTCTGGCAGGAAGTGGAGTGCAAACTGAAATTCGTCAACTTCAGTAGAATATCGAACCATAGGAGGGCATTCCTGCCGGCATCCTGAGTAACTGGGAGTGCCCAAGACAAGCACGGGAGCACCTGAGAGCGCCGGCGACAACTGTGGGAGTGCTGGTGACATGTCTGGGAGCACCTTGATTAGCAATAGAGCAGTCTGGGAAAAACAACATCTTCCTTTGGAACACTGCTGGTGCGCCTGGAAATCATAACTACTACTTCTCATTCAACGATTTAAAACTGATGTATTTACTTTCTATTCTCATCTATGTATCTATTTATCTACACAGCTACCCATCTAAACATGGTATATCTGCACTCGCTGCACGCAGTCATGGAAAGCAATTCGATATTCAGCTGCCAATGACGATCAAGTGAAATCAGGCCGTGATCGAGGGACTTTGCAGGTGCAATTGGAGATCGAGACTGAGTGAACTCAGTGACCCACTGGGAAGCCGTGATCGAGCGAGTTTGGATATGCACTTGGAGGCCAAGGTTGAGTAATCTCAGAGATGCACTTTGAGGCAGTGAGTGAGTGGATTTGGAGATGCAATTGGAGGCAATGATCGAGCAAGTTTGGAGATGCACAAGGCAGCCATGATAGAGTGAACTCAGAGATGCACTCCGAGGCTGTGATTGAGCGAGTTTGACGATGCACTCGCAGGCTATGATTGAGCGAGATTGGAGGAGAACTAGGAGCAGGTCGATCTGGTGGTGGTTGATGGGAGGCGCGCCTGTTGCTGAGCCTCTATTCCTCGGTTAGTTTACTCGAAACCGTGGCAATGTGATGAGGTGACTTTACCGTTGAAGCTCCTATGGAGAACTGGCTGGTGGAGGTCGATCGGTAGGGAGGTATGATGGAAGCGGAAGCTACATTCAGGGGTAAACTCGAAATTGTCGGAATGCAGGGACGACAGATCATCTTCGGTGCACGCTGTCCTCAGTGTATGCTGTACTCAGTGTACGCCGTACTTGATGTATGCTGGACTCGGTGTATGCTGCACTTGGCATATGCTGTACTCAGCGTTAACTCATGAAGATTGCATGGCGAGATAGAAAGGGATGACATATCTTGGTGTTTTTGCAATGATGGGAGAGTTGTGGACGTGAAAGAGAGCGATGGGGGATGAAGATGATAATGATATGCAGAATACGAGCTGCTTAGAGCAATCAGGATTTTGACTTGCCTTATTGGGTTCAGAAGACCTTGTATCGGAGTTATTACCCGCTGGATCAGAACAGGTACCTGCCATATCAGGGATGGTCAATTGACTCGCACACCCAAATCTGTTAAGTCCCAGTTTCTCATAATGATTTCCCCCATCTCCTCTGATCTCTCTCTGTCTCTACCATTACCTCAGAACACGAAGTTCAGTCATCCCTATCTACGTCTCCATGCAATAATCATGAGTTAATACAAAGTACAGCATACACTGCGTACTGCATGTGGCGAGTACTGCATCATCCTAGGATCGACTGTTTCCCATTCCCAGCCAGTCTCTCATCTCTCGGCGCACCTAATTGTACTCAACTCTCTAAATTCCCACTATTGAGAGTGAACCAATGAATAGAGTGTCAGCTGCAGTCACGCCTCCCTCCCAATCTACAGCTTCCAGATCGACCTCCTCCATGTACACCTCCAATAGTCATCGATTAGGGCCTCCAAGTGCATCTCCCAACTTGCTCGATCATGGCCTCCAAGTGCATCTCTGAGTTTGACCATCTTGGCCTCAAAGTGCATCTCCAGACTCACTTAATCACAGCCTCCAAGTGCATCTCTGAGTTCCACGATCGCGGCCTCCAAATGCATCCCCAAACTCGCTGAATCATGGCCTCCAAGTTCATCTCTGACTTTCACTTCATCTCGGCCTCCAAGTGCATCTCCAAAGTCGCTCTATCATGGCCTGCAAGTGTATTGTAGAGTGACACAATCCCGGCCTTCAAATCCATCTCAGAGTTACGTGATTAACGACCTCCAAGTGCATCTCCAAACTCGCTCGATCATGGCCTCCAAGTGCATCTCTGGTACAACTTGATCTCGGCCTTCATGTGCATCTCTGAATTGCACGATATCAACCTCCAAATGCATCTCCAAACTCGCTCAATCACAGCCTCCAAGTGCATCTCTGAGTTCAACTTGATCTCGGCCTCCAAGTGCATCTCCAAACCAGCTGAATTACAGCCTCCAAGTGCATCTCTGAGTTCAACTTCATCTCGGCCACCAAGTGCATCTCTGAGTTACACAATCTCGGCCTCCAGATGCATCTACAACCTCACTCGATCATGTCCACCAGGTGTATCTCAGAGTTCAACTCAATCTCGGCCTCGAAGTGCATCTCTGAGTTACTCGACCTCGGCCTCCAAGTCTATTTCCACACCCCCTCGATCACTGCCTGAAAGGGCCACTGTGAGTTCCACTCAATCTTTGCCGCCGTGTGCATCTCGAAACTTGCGCGATCGCGGCCTCCATGTACATCTCCCAAGTTCACACGATCACAGCCTCCAATTGCATCTATATATTTTCTCAATCAGCGTCTGCTGGTGCTCTTGCTATGATGCTGCAGTACTGTCCGCAGCTAGATTGGCCGCATGTATATGCATAGAGAGACTGAAATAGATAATACATGCCATATTATGCTGCAGTGAATCTTCTGACTGTAACAAAAACAAATCTGAGGGATGAAATGCCTAGTGGGTATGGATCACTAAGAACGACTGCTGTGTGAATACAGCTCTAAGTGTCCCGCAGAGAGGCACAGAGGTCACATGCTGCTCTTGAAGTCTCCCGCCAACTGGCGCAGAGGTCACAGATGCTCCAAAATCTGACTATGCTATCAGTCAATTTCGTAGCATCTTGTGAATGCTCTTGACAAGTCTGAGATCACTTTGCTTCACTTCACGGGGGCCTGGGAACATCTCGAATTACTGGGGACCACCGGTGAGGTCCACAGAAGGGTATGGAAGGTTTGAATGTGGCTTCCGGACCGATTTATGTTTTGCTGATGTGTGGTAATGCAGCTGTCATCCATGTTGCAGACGACAGCAGCCTATTGTGCGAACCTGACTGTGGAAATAAGCATTGAAACAATGGAATAGGAAACTTGAGTGTATCATTATCTACAATAACCAGATATATTGAAGTATATTTCAAAGGATTTATTTATATGTATTATCAAAGAACAATGCATTGATGAAGGAGAAAGTATATGAAAATAGTATAAAGGCTGCTAAAACACCATTAATGCTATACTATGCCAAAATAAATGTTAACATATTGTGGATATACCCATAGCACAATGAGCGTCAATGCAGCATCAACCATTTTTTGTCTTGCATCATGGGTCATCTTAATGGTAATTGGTTGCAGCCATTCAGAAGTGAGGTATTGGCTGGCTATTTAGGCAAAAGAGAGAGTGACATACTTCCTGCCCAATTCTAATACTGAGCATGAAAACAGCGTCAACAAATTTTGGTCATGTAAGACAGGTAATTTCAGCACCATTTGGGTCTTACTATACAGAATCAAAGTATTGGCCGCCTTAATAAGAAAAAGACAAAGTGACACGCTTCCTGCCCCATCATGAACATGAGCATCAATGGAGCATCAACAATCATTAGCCATTCATCATGGGTAATTAAAGTGTGCTGCATCGGATATTATTTTTATACAATGTTTTGACCACTATTACATGCTAAAACACTCATGAACTATTAGTTGCAGCGTTGTAAATGAAATAAGTCGGCAGGTTAACCGAACCTATGGCTAACACTAGTCTGTGATGTACATCTGGTGAAATTCAAGCTGTGCCAAAAATGGCAGATGTTCCAGACAGAACTGCATACCTTCGAATATATTCCTGTAGTATACAGCTTTGAAGTTAGCGGAAGTGTCTTCAGTCCAACTGTCATTGCTGAGCCCAAAATCAAGTTATGAATCGAGTGTTTCCAGGGCATCTGTCAATTGGAATGACTCACTGATGTAGTTGTCAAGTCCACCCATCAGATTTTGATCCACTCATGATTTTGCAGGCTGGCTGAATGATGCAATGTAATATGACTCATATGCACTCAAAAACCAATACCATGGATTCCATAGTTCTGATTGCTTATGATGCATCATGTAGAATCCAGTTGACTTGCCAATCCCATTCCCCCCTGCATTATCTACTTCAACTACCGTCCTCTAAGACTTGGTCGTTGTAGAATCAGGGGTGCAAGTCAGATTTGGTATTAGAGAGTCTATAACTACTGTATTTAGAGTATCTTCCAGTGTTGGTGCACCAGCTACATGGTCTACATATTGATCCTTACTTGACAAGTTGATTGATCACCACTCAGGTGAACCTACTGAAGTCGAATTATAATGATCCAGGTTAATCCCAGCCTGGAGGTGGGAAACTACCATCAAGGACTAACATCTCATTCACTGATATTAGATGATATCATTTACAGTAAGCCTCCAGTCTGTTCTCATCGAAAATCTACTTTCTGTAGATATAACACTAAGCATGATTACGAGCATGGACAACCTAATTGGACACATGGACCGAGTACATGTATTTGAAAGACACATGGTCATCGTGTTGTTGGTGACATTCAACCATCGGAAGACTGCTTCCAAAGTGAGCTAACTAATGTTCCGTTATTAGTTTCAATGCTGCTTCCCACCCAGGAAGATTCCGCAATGGAGTACACCACTGTTGTTTGATGATTCGTTATATATCACATAGCACGCGATCATTATACACTTTTTTTGGAGGAAATTGTCACTAGAGACAAATTGGTTTCATTTCTCATCACTGCAATCTACTTTGGATACTATTTCATCTGATGCTCCTGCTATCACCACAATTGGCATTTATACCAAGTCATTGCAATATTGTGAGCCATGCTTGAGCTATAGGCTCTAAGCTGTAAATAATAAAGGTAGATCGTGGTAACAGAATCGATAGGTGAGTATCATTGCCAGTTGGATACCCACCAAATGGTTACCGGAATCTGATAGGCTAGTTGATTGTTAACTTCGGCTACAATCCGGAACAGCAGTAGTGATGTTGAGGAAAACTACAATGTTTAGATAAGGAGCTCAACAGCGAGCAATCACTGCTGCAGTCTATCTCATAGGTCTTCTGTTGAACAAGGTTTCAGACCATGCTCCTACAATATATGTGTAAAAATACTTCCCGTACTTACCTATGAAACTGGATGTGATCTTCTAGGGTTAATAGTAATATCAGATGATATTCCTTCTAAAACCTTTACCGTCATGGAACTAAATGAAGGGCACCATCTATCAAATAAGCTAGTATGGGAAGTTGCATAGTTAACAAATGAACGCAGATTAGATGTGATTAAGGTGTCCTTTTCTCGGTCAGACATCATGGATCATAGGTATTCTGAAACACCACACTTGATGACAGTTTAAAGATATGGCAGACTTCTGCATTCGGCCAAATGCCACTGCTAAATACACTATACACAACCTTATTCCATGTTGCATATATGGTTTATCACTCTGATGTATGGCTTCAGGTGGACTCATGCATAATCTCGCTAAGATGATGGTCATTCGATACTCAGCTGGAGATGCCAGCTGAATGCGCATGCAAGGGTGCAAGACTTACAAGACATATTTCTAATACCATGTATATGAGTTCATGAATGTACCTGTACTTGAGAATACAAGCTTTTACCAATCAGTTATTCAACAGGTTATGAGCCCGGTTATTGCAACTATCTAAAATCTCACGATCTTTCCTACGATCTCTTTCACAATTAGAAACAGAGCCTCAAGATCCCTAAACTTTGTCGCCATAGCAACAGCCGCATTACCAGCACTAAAACTCAACCCCATCACGAGCCTTCTCCACGATCTCACGATGACTTTCTCCAAACCCTCCTTCAACAACACCAGGTGGGGCGACAGCCCTAAGCTCACTAACACTAACTATGAGAAATAGTAAGTTGACATGATACTTATCCGGTCAGCCATGAAAACATATGCAATCATCACTGGAGAGAATTCTGAACTGCAGCCACTTGAGTTCGACCACGATGACAACTCTGATGATTGGAAGACTAAGGAAGCGGAGGCTACATCTATGATCAGACTTTCATGTTCCTCCGATGTACGGCGCATCGTCAGAGGTATCAACATCCTCACAAAATGTGGTACACGCTAGCAACGAGTCCGGACACCAGCGTACCCTGAATTGGCAGACAGGACATCCTTCGCCAGTTCTGTGCTTGCCGACCTGAGGCGGATAAACTACTTAAAGCATACTTCACCAAGCTCAGTAACTACCTCATACAGCTGAACCATACAGACTAAGTACTCACCTATTGAGATTTCCGCACCCAAATTTTCACCTTACTGACATCTCAATATGCGACGATATTAATCGTCGTAAAGGATAGAAGGCCCTTACTTAAACCCGAAGAAGCCATGCATGACCTCCTAGAAGAAGAAACTACAGCCAGCCTTGCCAAAAAACTTGGAGATGCATCCAAGTGGGCTGCCCTGTTCACTAAACGTGGCTGGTACCATGGCTGAGGCCACGGCCATGGGTGTGGTGGACACGGAGGATGGGATGGACGCGGTGGACATGGTGGATACGGTGGAAGTAGTGGAACCAGAGACAGTCACGAAATTATGTGCACCTATTGCAAAATTGACAGCCATACTACAGATGCATGAAGAGAGCGGAAACGCGCTCAGGAGGGAGGAAACAATGATGACTGCATTTGCTTCCAGTGGGGGCTGACAGGACACGTCAAAGTCAATTGCATCTTCTTTAAATGTATGAATGAGTGGTGGAAAGTGAAGAAAACCGCTCCTACAGCAGCTCTTGCTACGACCGGAGACTGCAATCCCTTCTGACTCACCGCTTGTGCTCTCCCAGCCACAGCGGCTCATAAGTGGGTCATTGATTCCTGAGTGTCACACCACATGTGTACTGACCGCAACAGCTTCTCAACGGTAAAAAAGCTCTCGCTGCCTATAGTAATCAAGGTCGGAGACAACGACTCAGTCACCGCCACGCACTCTGGATTCATCTACATGATGCGACGCCATCCGGTCGAAACCATCTGTACTACTACTTTTCCACTGTCCCTTCTATCGGTCGACCAATTGAATTTGGGCAGGCATACAACTATTTTTCGGCACAGAAAATGCTCAATATCTTCACCATCTTCCTGCTGTCTCGCTGGAAATCTACTCAATGGCATCAATATCATAGTCTCCGCAACCGCACTCATATCATCGACTACCGAGTACATTACACAGACAAAGAAAGCCAAGTCACCAACTATCGAGCGTACAATGGAGTCTAAGATCAACCCTACAATCGTGCCTACAATCGTGTCTACAATCGTGCCTACAATCGTGCCTACAATCGTGCCTACAATCGTGCCTACAATCGTGCCTACAATCGTGCCTACAATCGTGCCTACAATCGAGCCTACAA
>Ga0307514_10000134_pt1 | contig 209448 bp, 191 predicted proteins | sample 16_EM_MG_FD_203088 | JGI IMG/M metagenome (GOLD analysis project Ga0307514, IMG submission 203088) | Populus trichocarpa ectomycorrhiza microbial communities from riparian zone in the Pacific Northwest, United States - 16_EM | ecosystem: Host-associated > Plants > Roots > Unclassified... | reverse complement strand
GCCGCCTAACTAAACTTCTTTTTCTTTCCTCGTCTTATCCTAAGACTCAACCTCTTGTCCTTATACAAGAGCTCCCTCTAAAAACAATCCCCGTTTTCTTCCTGATCGTGTATAAGGCTCGTATCGAAATGTTCCTCGAAAGGTAACAGCCCCTCGTTGACGAATCGACAAACGTCGTACGTGATGCCAAGAATCTCAGCCGAGTTCAAGGTCCAGTATTGACCAGAAGTATTCCTGGTTTCCTCGTAATAGAGAAACAGTTCTCCGAATTGCCGAACCAGATGATCGTGGGCCGTGCGTTTCTTCGATTGTCTCAAGGTAAACATATAGGATGAATTCACTGACTTGGAGTAGTGAAGAAATGATGAAGTTCTTATGTAGAAATCTTAATAATATTTTAAGGTGTTCTTCGCTGGTAATTGTCTGACTGTGGATTGCTGCTAGAGCTTGGTTCTTCTCATTGTCGGGGAGACAATGCGAGTCTTTTATAGTCTTTCACTGGCTCAAGTTTGGCCGCTACTTCCATGACTATGACAATGGTTTTGCTTGATAGCGTTCTCGGGATTCTGTCCTGGTCTTCGCCACGAGTTCCCTTTAGGTTATCGTGTTCATGCATGATTGGTTTCAAAGCTTTGCGCTCCTCGTATGAGGCCATCATCATGCAAGATATCAAACGCAACTTATGACAACTCATAACTTCAACTTAGACATCTTGCTTATCGTTCGTTCAGTAGTTGGAACGCTGACGTCATATAGACTGATCAGCGCTTTATCGCATCGTATTAATATCTTGAAGATATTAATGCCTCACCATACCAATTTGGCTATTCGGCAATGCTTCAGAGATTTACGTCGGCGACCAACCGATACTCTGCCAACGTAGATTATGACACCCTCTTGGGGTTGCGATGCATGCTAACTCAAAAGTTATGAGCAGGGTCGCTTCAGGCCTCTTATCTTCAGCCAATGCCATTAATCCCTCACGTACTGCATGCTTAGGTTCCGGACTTCCGTGAACCGGGGAGTGCGTGCATTATTCCTTATCTCTGAGAGATATGGTGCGACGATCCCTCGTACTCGCATATTGCATAACACGTGCTGCACACCACTTAGGATGTGTTGTCCCGCTATCGAAGTATAGTAAGTGTAATGTATAATTATGCGCACCGCTGATGGTTTTTCACATCCCGGTCATGGCAACATAATTGCGTCATCTTGCGAATCCGCTTGATAAGGCTGCCCTTATCAAATCATTACATGTGGCTCAGATGTAATCCCGCTAAAGACCATCTGACTGATGACATGAGCTGATACGCAAGAAGGTGTTTTGCTTCGTGACTAATGGTGTCCACTTCCGAATGGTAGTCACGTGTACTTGCTTCAGTCAAACATGTATCATTACCACCATCAGGGGAGAACCCCTAACAATATGCACATATAGCTATCTACATTGATGGATGAAGATATATGTGGAGTTCACTTGATTTTTTTGGTGGGGTGCAGGTGCTTTACGTTGCCAAGATTTGCTTGGGGAGCCATACGTACGCATATGGGCCTCTACATAGATGGATGTCACTGTACGTGGATCTTGCCTAATTTTTGGTGGGGAGTGGACGCCCTCTGTACGCCTCATTTAGGAGTTGTAGGGCAGGTGTGCAGCGCCCCACATAGCAACATATAGAGGGTTAGCCCCCTAGTGGTGCTAAGGGACTGCGTACTAGGGTACAAGGGTATTTGGGGCGCGGTCACACAGGACAAAAGAGCGCCCGACTTTTTTCTCCCATACAACAAGAAACACCAAGATCTACATCTTTCACTACACAACAAATATTTTTCTGAGAAAACTTCATAGAATCATCTCTGATGACCTATTATCACTCCCCCCTCATTCAAAATTTATCTCTATTGTTGTGGTGGAAGTGTAGAATTTCCACATTTTATGGGGCGCGCCCGACTTTTGACACCCTCCGAGTACCTGTATCGACACGTCGCGACGATAGAGACAAAAAGTCTGTACACTGCGTATGTGTATGTGTGTAGGAATTTGAAGAGTAGCAAGTCACAGTGCAAGTGTGCATAATTATGCAAAATTCGAGCGAGTGAGTGGCCATGATGCGGGCAAGGTTTCTTGATGCCTCACATTCACGGCGTTTTTGGTTTCTTCGCTTCTTTAAATTCGCCTGAGTATCGTTTCGTGTCAGTACATATCTCTTACAGTCTATGCATACAAATTCCTAGGCGTAGTTACGGTATTCAGGTTTTGCATGTTCAGTTTAAAAGTAATGCCAAATTAAATTAGAAACGGTGGAATTCCATAGTTTTTAGATACTGAGATATGGAGTTATGTTTACAAAGTTCGGTTACTGTATGGAGCACAGTGGTTGGGACGTCAGCTGTCAGCAGGGAGTGTCTGTCCCAGGGTTTTCAACAAGTTGTCAGCGTCAGTTCAGTCTGTCCAAGATGGGAAAAATGTCAACCTGGGGAAATTCAAGTACATTAAAAGACTAATTACATGCGCAGAGGACCCAATGGCACAACAGCAGAAGATGTTGAAGCCGGCCCACCCTATACACCACCTATTCCAGCTGCACTCCTTCCACGCCATTAAAATTACAACTTCACCCCTCCACTGCTGCTCTCTTCAGTGGGTTCCACATTAGGGCTTTAGAACTTCACATGGTCCAGACTCCATCCCAGTATCCTTCCCCATCAGTCATGTTAAACCGTCCACAACTCTATATCTGTCAGGCGAATCTTGTCCCATTCAAAAATGATGTCAGTCGTGCACCCCGTCCCAACCACTGTGCTCCGTACAATAATATCCAGCTCCACGTGCTGTGAAACCCTGCTGGGCGGACAGGTATCCCGGATCCGAACAAGTCCATTCTAGGCGGATAAATGAGGTTGCGGGGGGATTAATTTGTGTAAAAATTTTTGGTTTTTATTAGAAGCAAGGCAGGCGGGATTAGTGGCTATGGTGCCGAAGTGAAGACACCTGTAGTGCCCTCCGTTGTGTAGTGGTAATGGGTGGGAAAGTTACGACTTGAACCACTGGAGTTCTCCTTGGGGACATGGCGGGGAAATTCTGGTTATGTCCTTATGCCATGGCCGCTCGCGGCCGAATACAATATAATAACAAACAAACAAACAAACATGCAGTGTGCCGTAGGGTTGCAGCCCGCGGCAAGTCATATACTGTTGGGCCGGGTGAGTTGTTCACCGCCGATCCAATCCGCTCGCCGGTCCGGGCACACCAACTCATCGGTTCCAGCCCCTTACCAACGACTTCACCCATCCACCACATACCTCCTCCCTACCTCCCTACAATGGCAAACGTCGTCCAGCAAGTTCTTCACGCGACCAAAACCGTGGCCATATCGGCATTCCAAACCGTGGTCTCATCGAGCAGCGAGTATGTCAAGCCTTCGGTTGATGCCGTCGTCGCGGCGCCCACTTCCCCCGCCGCAAAAAACGTCCTAGGTGACTACGTCCAACCGCACATCGACCCGGTCCTCGCAAAAGTCCACGAAGTCTCCCTGCAAGTGTGGGAAGGCGGTCCCGGTTTCGGTTTCAACGGCACCGGGCTGAAAGAAATCTTCAAAACCGCACTCGATTATATCACCCCAGCACTCGAATACATCGAAAAGCACCCCTGGGTGCTGATTCCGTTTCTCATTCCCGCGTTAGATGCCTGGTTGTTTTATATTGGGTTCCGGGCCGCCGGTATCGTAGCTGGTAACGCACCCTTCTCCCTTTTTTGTTTCTCCACCTACTTACTGCTCTCCCGCAGGTTCTATCGCCGCGGGGCTCCAATCCCGTATTGGCAATGTCCCCAAGGGATCTATATTCGCGTTTCTGCAGAGCAACGGAGCCGGCAGATTTGCTAGAACTGCGATGAGGATTGCTGGGGTGTCACTGGTGCTTGCAGTGGCTCTCGCAGCGATAGGGCTGATTTTGGCTCAGCATGGCATTGGGGAAGAACAGGTTGTTAAGACGTTGGATAAAGCCTGGAATAAACACGCTGCTCGTCCCACAACCCCGCCTACGATAGGGGCTCCGACGGGAGGGGCAGGAGCCAGTTTTACGGGAATCGGATTAGGGTGGTGGGGAATTTGGGTTGCGGCTTGGATGTGGTTGTCGGCTGGGCTTTATTAGGTCTCACGAGGATATTAATATAAGGATTGATGGAGCGGTTGAGGTATGGGATACGTGTGGTTTGAAGTGTAGCTAAGTGCATCTAGCGATAGCAAAATATTTTGAGGTTTGGCTAACGAACAGCCGACCGTTCGCGATTGTGGATTTTTTATCAAGAAAAGGAGTTACTGTACTATGTCCAATTTCCCTGCTCAGTGGGGATCCCGGACTACCCAACTCTTTGACGAGGGACAAAGTAGGTCCGCATTTGTTCCCTTCCAAACGGACCGGCGCCCAAACCCGCCATTGCAGAGCGGATTGTTAGTGCGAAACCTCAAACGTGCAAATCCCACAGACAACCCAATCAACAATGCAGAAGCGAAAGCGCTAGCATCACTCCGGCCATTTTCGGGACGTGAACCCTGACCACTGCCAATCATAACAGCAGCCAAAATTCGTGCTGCCTGAGATGCACTTTTTAGTCCTGGGATTTGTTCGTCGCTTGATTGTGTTCTGCAGTGATCCCTCCACTAGTAAGAACTCATAGGAATGATCGTCGTTGGCTTTCTCGCTGTCACCAGATTCATCGCCACTCACTCCTGTATGCCGGACGACAATTTCGCTGGGGACGCTTCACAGAGAAAACCTGCCGCCTAATGCAGTTGATGGATGTAACTACATAGAATCACATCAGATAGCATTCGATGAGAGGATTATCGTAAGAATCCGTATGTTTTCGTTCGTGCTGCGATGTGCCGCATACGGATGAGCTAGATGAACATGGTATCGGGAATTCGTTGGGAAAACGGCGGTACGACATTGGGAGGCAAGTTTCTAGTACTTAAAGTAGTGGAAGAACAAGTGTGCTGAGATCGAGGGGAGAAAACCCACAGCATTACATTGGGAGGCAACCGTTGAGAGCACCTTGTCTCCGCACAGGCTGCCTGCGCACTGCGCGTCTCTCGCATCGAGCAGAGAGGACGTGAAGATAAGCTCCACATATTAACACAATTTATGAGGCTCTACGGCCCGACCCGCACCCTAATTTACTAATAGTTTGAGTAACCCCAACCGTACGAAGTCTTGCCGCAGTCCAGTGTAACGCGCAGGAACTCGTCGTATAAAACATTGCTTCCAGCGCCTACAGTCCGGTGATCTGCAAGACATATTAACGCGTTACCCGATGCATTTCTACTACACCCCGCGAGTTGTTAGGTCACAGCAGCAGGTGATAGACTCCTGGGGACAACGGTGTATTCGAAAGCAGAGAAGACGGTATTAGAAGCCGAGTGAATTGAAATATGTAACAAATTTTCAAAGCTACAACAAAGCTGATCTCCTACTCCGACTCCTGTTTTTTAACCGGTTTTCGACCGTAAGCGGTGTAACTATATATCGTAAGCTTAACTACACACATGCTGGCGGAAGACTCGCAGCTACTCACTGAAGGTAATACATATGCGAATTCTTACTCAGCGTTGACTGATACGCATCATGGCAGAGCTTATCTGCCACTTCGCCATCCATACCCAGAATTCGGGTGAACGCCATATATCCGTACGCATGAAACGCAGTTTGGCTCTGGAGCAGATTCATGAGTCCGATCTTCTTCAAGCGTTTCTCTTTTGCCCAAGGTCCCCATGGCTGCTTGATGGCGACTGCGTCAATATCCACAAAGCCAGCATCTTCCAGCCGCTTCTTTTGAAGGCCGGCCACCATGCCTGGGCGCTCGATCTTTGTCATAGCATCGGAGAGAAGATCGAAGTATTTTTTGCACACTTCGCTCATCGTTCCGTCGTCGCTATACACCATCGCTAAAGATCACAGCATCAGCAAAGCAACAATGAAACATCTCTCGCACCCCGGGCTATCTGTAACGTCTGAAGCATCGGGCGTAACTCGGCGGCGGAGACTGGTGGGGACACTCACCGCCCGAGTCTACAATCTCAATGAACCCTCCCGGTTGCATGCATCTTGGAAGGCGTTAGCACTAGCTTATAAGAACATCGCTCCATCCTCACACCGGTCTCGGGACGTATGTGGATTACATGGCTCATACCTATAGGCTTCAGATAGCACCAGTGGCCATTTCGTAATTCCTTGGCCCACGTTACGGAAGTGAACGAAATCAAAAATTTCCTATCAAAGTAAATAAACTGCACACCGCAGGATCGGGTGGAGGCTCGCGTACCGGGTTATACGTCCACTCTCGGTCTGCATCATCCAATTCGAAGCGACTACACACAGATACATTAGCCGCTTAATTAGAGTGGAACCGTCCGGAATGAGAATGTACCAATTGGGAGGTACCCTGACAACCCGATTCAATTACTATTCTTAAAACCTTCTGGTACCAAAGATACTCACCACGCCGGTTGAATAGGGCTATATAGAAGTAGTTAGCAAGTCGCTCTGTAGACAGAATGTGAGCAATTGGCATACGAAAGATCAACCCCGACCACCTCCGCTTGTGGATGTTCATCCGCCATTTCGATAGCCCAGATTCCCGTCCCAGTACCCACATCGAGGATGCGCTGCGGATTTTTCAGCGGAGCTCTGTACAAAGCTCCATCAAGTGTTAGGCGGAACAACTCGTGGGTTATGTCGAGCCTAGGAAATGTCAGTTAACGACACCCCCACACTTAAACGTGGCGTTGCAGTCCTAGCACATACCGATCTTTCTCGAGTTCGTCGGCTGGGATCAAAGACTTATCGGTTCCAAAATACGTATGGTAGCGGCGACCTGTATTAGGATATGGGCATTCGCTCGCATCAGTGTCAGACAAACATTGTGACGGAAACATACCGTTCTCGAAGATGTATTCATGAACTGAGGAGTTCAAACTATTGGTACTAGTGTCGTATCTGTCTTCACATCAATTCACCGTTCCGCTCAATGTCCGAGCGAGAAATATACCCAGATGAGGCGTAGTCCGAGTCGGAGTTTTCCCACTCCAAGGCGTAAGCTTCGGCAACAAATTGTAACTGGGGTAGAATAGCTATTGCCGGGACAAACACACCATCGCTGGATCAACTTCGATATGATTTTCATGATGATCGGTGGAAGCCATGTTGGTGGTGATTGCAGGAAAGTCTTTGCAGTATAAAAATTAAGCATTTCGGAAGACTAAATTCGATAACTTTATAGGCTGATCCAAATCCCACCGGCAGATATGCGGTCTCGTATATCTGCTCGGAATGTGCCGGGATCCCACTTCTGATATCCCTACAGCAGGCGGGAAGTGCCAATCAAAATAGACGGGTCGTGGTACATCTTGAAGGGATGCCTGTTTATTAATCGATCGCAAGGTTCTGATACGCTAAAATGTTGTCATTGACGCATGGAGGCCTTGTGATCGATCGATTTCAGCTTAGATTACAAGATGGAACACGCAGGAAGCGCATCTACTAACAACAGACGCGTCGAGATTAACTGGATCCCTGACTTTTCATACTGGCCCTATCCCGGATCTGAGTTTGTGCGAAAAGAAATAGAATGGTCTCGGACTAATGCTTCCATCGTTCGAGACTAGAGTTGGAATAGAACAGCCTACGATATAGAAGTGCCGCGCGGGGGCTAGGAAGAATTAACAGCTTGTAAGAACTTGTATATATCACTGAAGGCTCTGTCCAGGTGCTAAACCGCTCAGAGGCACCCGGATATCCGGGCGGTCGTATCCTAAAAGGCATGTATAAGAGATATGCAAAGAGGATACGGCGGATTTCCGGACAATGCCCCACGCCAAGACAGAGCCAAGAAATCAGCGATTTATATCCAGACAAAGCAAAACACACCACATGCATATACCCACAAGTTACATGCAAGGTAGTCTGTAGACGGCTTTGGATACGGCGTCTACGGCGTAGACCGAAGCATTCGCATATGCGGCTGCATGTGCGGTCATACTGAGCGCATGCCGGCGAATGACACTTCAACTACTTCGTTTATCTAGGGCAGCTGTCAGGATATGGCTTGCTGCGGGCTTGAACCTTAAATATATGATGCGTGTGCTCTGCGCATGGAATCCGAGTACTGTACCGGCAATTGCGGATGATACGCTTTTTTTTCTGACGGGTAATTTCCGAGATACACTCATTGCCTGACAAATAGATATCAACATATCGTACCTACTGACAGATCTATTCTGGTTAATGGATGTTATAGAAGCAGTACCAGATTGCGGGGCAGATATCTGTGGATTACTACGAAAATGATGACGAAGATCCCAATGAGGACTTTGTGGCAGAGAATTAGTTAGAAGAAGCCACTTCAATTGCGCTATTCAAATGGGGTAGTAGACACGCGGCAGCGCGTACTGGAGGTGTAAGAGTGGGACCGGCAGCAAACCTGAATCCCAAAGATGTCATACTACTTTGTACTTTGTACTTTTTGTATTTACTGTAATCTGGCCTGTTTTTACTTTGATACATGCTCAACTGACTGATCTCGCTGTTGATACAAACCCATTCTGACCCTGGCCGTTGTATTTGATCGGGAGATACATACACGGGTCCTGACAGCTGACGTATCATCCACAATTGCCGGTACAGTATATCTACGGGCATATACCGGGCTTTCTTTTTATATCTTGTATAAAACCCCGTCTGTATCCGACCGCTGCCGAATTCAGACAGCGGCCAGTCATCCACCACGCAGCACTTGAGTGCACCATCGATCACTCGTACCGTTGCAAACAATCCCAGATGTGATTCTACGCCATTTCTCTGCAACGAATGGAGCGGGTAAAATATGGGAGTGAATGTATCATGCTATTCAGATTACATGCATGCAAACCGTAAGAAACACTACATATCACTCGCTATACCCACTGCCTTAGAAAGTTCGCCGTGAAGGGTCGTCTGAGGACCGTTTGTACTGAAAATTGCTGTGGTATTACTTAACATATGTATGGCTTCTACGTGATGTATTTTTGATATAGGGCGGTGAACTCGAGTGATATACTGTGCTGTTGCTGGGAGTATTCAATCAACGTCCGTCCGGCAATGACCGATATTGCGCTACAAAGAGTGCTGAGTAACAATTAGGAATGAACTGGGTAATGTCACTCGTTGCAGAAAACCGGTCACCTACGGGCCGTCGATACCCTTAAGCTCATAGTTCATTGTCGTAGCGTTCAATGCTTTGGCTCCAGGATTAACTGATAATACATTTATGGCAGCTATTGAGGCCCCTCGCTGCTTTTTCCGCGATGTCTGCCTATTTCAGGCTTCTAACCCCACCATCATCATTTACCTTATCCTAGCAATAATTGCCCATGCTGTATCGAGAGTCAAGATTCGTACAGCTTTCTTTGCGTGACGTCTTGTAATCATTTGATGGGATGGGATTGATATGGATGGGAGTGACCTACACCTTGAACTGCGAAGATGGATCAAGTGGATATAATGTAGCTGAACGAGTGTGGAATACTTATTTTTTACTACCGAACGCAGTTTGTATGTGCATGCGTGACAGGATATTAACATACCCAGCAGCTATAGCAAAGGCTCAGTGGTGAGTGACGAATTTGTCTTTCAGGTACCATACAGACCTTCTGTGATGCGTTAAAGTACGAACTAGACGCTCGGTACAGTAACTCCTGTTGATATATCGCTGAAACCACTTGGTTCTGCATAATTCTCATGATCACTCTTCTAACTCGGGTCTGGCAGCTCGGCGATATTGCAATCTTATGCGTAACATGTTTGATGCAATTTGTGGTTTCTGGGGGGATCTAGCACTTGCGCTTCTTTGTGATACGGGCAACGGTGTTTAAGTACGTGTGCTGGTAGTGCGGGTTGTAGCGTAGTTACGCAGAAGCGGGTCTTCCTCCGATGCAGTTCTCGCCATCGGAACCGGTCGACCACATTGCAACAGTGTCCTCAAAAGCCGCTCTCTTCTAGACGAAGCTTAACTCTGAAATGGGGCGTGTTATCTTGAGACCCTCAGACTAGAGCTATAGGTAACTATCGGTTACCAATTGCAAGTGATAGCATCGCGGAACAAGTTATAAACCGGTGAGTGAGTAATGGCTTTCAAACTTGTCAAATGTCAACATCGCCGTTTACGGCTTGGTCATGGGATTTGGGGACAACAGAAGCATTCAAAATTTCGCACTCCCGAAATGTAATGCATATTTGTGGGCGTTGGATCCACTATGGAACGGCTTGTGAGATACAGCGCAGTTTTTTTCTTCGCACGGCTGTAATATGACATTGTCAAAGGCGATAGTGTTATCTTGAAGTATCGTATACGCTACCAGCCAAAAGCCATTACAAAGTAGGCTAAATGTTCCTGTTACACCGCCTGTTTCGGACTGCGAAATGTGTCTAGAAAACGTGGGCATAATAGCACACGGTCATCCCTTCGGCATGTGCATGTACCTATACCCGGTTCCAGTTTTTGATGTTTTCAACAGCGCTAAAATTCTGCAGTTGAGTAAATGAGGGAAATGCATACCAGCGAAGATGGAGAGGCACCGTTTCAAGCCTCCTGTAGCGCAATCGAGAGATCCCAATAGGTGCATGTCATCTGTGCTTTTCTCGGTTATAACGCCATACATGATTCGGGTGCAGGTGGTGCCTGTATTGCCACTTCGAAAGCCTGCTCCGATTTTTTCTTGTTTCAGTCAGGCGCAAGGAAAGCATTATCAGTGGACCGAGCTAGATGCTGGCTGACAACCGTCCCGAGTCCGGCGCCACCAACAGAAGGGCAAAGAGTAAGATTTTTTTCAAATATCATGTTTACCAGACGACTAAGTTTTTAACCGGCTTGGAACAGTTTAATCAGGTAACCGCTACCACGATAGTAAGCAGGATGTGGTTTTGGGAGGATGGGTGGCACTTCGCAGACTTACTTTCCCGCCAAGTATTTGTCGGTTTCCCGAAATATTCGGGGGTGTGTGCATGATTGGGCGGGTCCCCAGATACCGGAACTACTCAGTGTTAATCTCTGTTTCTGAGAGAGTTAATGTTCGTGAGTCAAGGTCCGGGTGGCGAATATCAAAAATCTACCTAGGTAGGTCTGCCACTGGCCGTGGTCATTACAGAAACAGGCGCAGAGGACTTGGAAAACGGAGAATCAGGTTCAATGCACTTAGTATACACAGGTCTGAAATCGGTATTGCAGTAGAGGACGAAATCGATATCTGTATGGACAAGTGTGAGCGGCTAAATTCATGGGGACAGTATTGGCATGCTGGGCATTGATGGCAATGGTGTAGATCCGGGGTGTTGTTCACGGCATACTAGCGTCAAACCCCACAATAGGGGACACCGGAACTGTACTAATAACTTTGCTATAATAATGGTTCGACAAGCTATAATCTCTTCTCAGGCAAGGGAGCCTTATCGTTGAGCAGTTACGGTAATCAATTAGTTTGTTTATGATGATCCTGAAGTAGATTGTAAGTGGTGATGGTGGTGATGGAGGTGGTGGTGCATATAAAGATCGTGGCGGTGGCGGCAGTGGGTTGCAATTGGCGACAGCGGGAGTGATAGCGCCCGCCGCGCGCCAAGTTCCAACAACAGTAAGGGTCTTCAAGTTTGTCAACAGTTAGAGAAATTGTTGAAGGCGCCAGACTACAACAAGTGAGGCCAGGCCGAGCGCCGATCCAACAAGTGGGGCTAAGAAGGTCTGGGCTTGCATGCATTTAAATTTGCAAACACTCGACTGATATCGAGATCTGCCATCGGTCAACCGTTTTCAAAACCCCTCCCTTTTTTTCCTTGCGGTAGACTAATCTATGAATGGGATGCATATGGTAAATGCAGACACGCGCCTCTAGAAACGTAAGTAGAGCACACACCTAGGACTCAGGAAAAAATTTGATCGACTCCCCAAGCAAAACCGTGGTAAATAGTGGCTTAGGTTGCTTTTAAGCCCACCACAGGGGGTAATCAAGCTCCACGGTTTCCATCAACGGATTTTGCCAATTTTTAGCGTAGTGGCTGAAATCTGGACGGTCAGTCAGAACCCGCGCTATCGACCTTCTGGAGAGGAAAATGATCGATGGTTTCTATGGATTCCGCACTTGCCATCCAGAAAATGTCCTAAATAAAAGCAGGACATTCACCGTGGAGTTTTTGATGCGTAAGTTCTAGTAAGCTTAAAGTCTAACGTTCTTATATTTCTCCGTCGCCGGATATTCTTTTATCCATATACAATACGTAATTCTATGCTTTTTACACCGTTTTAGTCCCGAGTACGCTAAAATATGTATTACCTGCTTATTCAGGTTGCTTCTTGTTACAACTTATTTGCATAGTGCACCAGCGGCCCAGAACGCTAGTGACTTATGCACGGGTGGAGACGCTCAGTGAGGACTAGATTAAGTATGCATGACGTACAGTTACACAGGATCAGCTAACCGATATTTTTCGCTTCAAAGCTTCAAATAACTGCATCTTTCTCCACACTTTTTCATATATAGAGCTAGTACTAGATATAGATTCTTAAGCTTGCGGGAAGCCTAAATTTCGTCTTAACTACATTAGAAGCAGTATAGCTGGAGAAAAGCCTGACTCGAAGATCTCATAGAGGACGTGGCGGGGTAAAATTTAAGCGGTTACACAACCCTCCTAGAGATATCACGATACTTTAGCTGATGAATCTAGCAACTGACCAATGACAATGACAACTACACCCGCTATCACACAGAGATCGGGATGACACTAAAGTTCTCGCTGTCAACATCAACCCACTCAATTCAAAACGGTTATTGGATCGAGATAGACGGATGTACTGGTTTATTCCTCCGGCTGGGCGAGTCATGTTGGGGTCGCGCATGGATTATAAAACGTCTCCGAAAACGTGTCCGCCACCTTATCAATTTTCCGCCAAGTTTACCAGGATTATCTCCGCTCGGGTATTCTCATGTAGCACCCGCGAGGGTCGCAATGCATGATTATGTGGCGAAAAGTAAGCACACTGAAAACAAGGTCCGGTACAGCAATTTACCCAGACCCACCAAGTGGTCCGGCCTTGATTCCGCTAAAACTAAACCCTTCATTTTCTCCCCATGGCATATGGTATCAAACCGAGTATGTGCCCTCCTGCCCGCTGGCGTTGGGGAAGGTTGGAAGTTAGCATTGTATAAAGATGTATACAGCGCTATAGCAGCACCATCAAGCAAGCAAGAACTGACCAGGAGGTGAGATACGAGACGGTGGGCGTCCCGAATTTTCTGCCTCCGATGACATTATCAGGAAACAAGGTTTACAGGCGCGTACGGGGTTAATTAATTAAACTATGATGACCGTAACGTTCGCTAGTGGGCGATCAAAGCCGCGTCCGGTAAAGCGGCTTCACGCTTAACAGACATGTATATTCGCCACACCTCGTACGCGCCTGTAGCATTCCGGACTGGTGGATGTGATGCAGCATGTGGTTTACTTTTTAGGAGGTTCTTAGTCGGTCTAGGGGGAAAGTGTAGCAATGCAGGAGCCACCGCCCATGTACCTCTTAGTATCTTTTTGGTGGGTCTTAGTGCTTTTGGCAGCGGAGTTTAGTCTTAGCTATTGTGGAGAGTACCTCGAAAGAACTCTATGCATTGCTATAGGTACTTTCCCCACATATCAAATAGCTATCGTTTTTGTATCTCACCTAGACGTTATTGAGGATAGCGAGTGCGCTGAAGAGAAGCCTGGAAGCGATGTTTAATGCGCCACTCTTATACATAACGTTAATTGCAAAAAAAAAAAGCAACTTTCCCTCAGATAGCCGGTCGCTGACCGCGGCTACGTACCAGGTGCGGTGTCGAGCAGATATTCCCAATAGACGTGAAGGTTTGGAGTGAGAGAAGTTTCATACTGAGATGTAGACCAGGCAACAGTGTGAAGTATACGTACTAGCCCCTAGTGTATCTGTATCGAAATTAATATACTTTCCCAGAGCAAGGAAAACCCGGCGTGTTCTACCCGGTGCGCATGCTGTAGTTAGCTTGCCTTATTGTCATTTAGAGTACGAATCCTTGATGGCTAGGAAGTAGTTTCGGGTGTATTCTGGTTGTAGCAATTCACCGGACCTAATATCAGAGATTGGTGGAGAGAACTTTTACCGTATGGGTGGTGGCGCGCATTCTCATATATTGAAGTATAAAGATCGAGCATCCCAACCCCTCAATCATTGCGCCAGCATCCGTCTCACTATCATCGACGATATCACTACGATCCGGTACCTTGGTTGATATAGTGATCAATTGACTTCTAAAAATGGGTCTCTTCGGAAAGCGCTCGCCGTTGAAGTCCAAAGACGACCAGGTCACCAATGCGGCGTCCTTGACGCTCCGGCAGAGTTTGGTGCCTCTGAGTTTGGTTACAATTCTATTCTTCCTTTGGGTATGAGGTTTTCTCCAAAGTTGCGGAAGCTTTCTGACCTTGCTTGGTATAGGGTTTTGCGTACGGTCTCCTCGACGTCCTCAACAAACACTTCCAGGTTACACTGGACATCACTCGTGCGCGGTCTTCCGGATTGCAGGCTTCCTACTTTGGGTAAGAAATCTCGCAAAACTGGTGGTCAAAGTTTACTGATTGTGGTGAAGCGCATATCCAATTGCATCTTTGACTTTTGCGCGATGGACACTGCGGAAGTATGGATACAAGGTCACGTTCATGCTTGGGCTTACGCTATACGGAATCGGGGTAGGTTTTATGGAGCTGTATCATGTCTGATATTGAGCTCGTGCTTACCAAGTGTAAACAGTCACTGTGTTTCTGGCCGGCCGGGACGAAGCGTTCATTCGGAGTAGGTTTCATACCAGTACCGGATGCAACTTAAACTGACATCATATCAGGGTTTCTGTGGGGCAACCTTTATTATCGGGTCTGGTCTCGGAACATTAGAATCTGCTGCAAATCCATACCTTGCTGGTGAGCAAGACCTACTACCTATCTATCTTTACGTGCTAACGTTAATTTCTTAGTGTGTGGGCCTCCAAAGTACTCTGAGATGCGTCTCAACTTTGCCCAAGGAATTCAAGCTATCGGGACAGTAATCGGCCCCGTCCTAGCCTCTCATGTCTTCTTCGCCAGCGTCAACGACAAAGATCTCACCTCGGTACAATGGGTCTACCTTGGAATCGCCATCTTCGTTTTCTGCCTCGCGACTGTCTTCTTCTTCGCCAACATCCCCGAAATTACGGACGCGGACATGGCGCGGCAAGCCGAGGACTCCGGAATGTTTGAAGAGAAGCCGCTGAAGAGCCAATGGCTGCTCTGGATGGCGGCCATGAGTCAATTCTGTTATGTGGGTTCTCAGGTAGCCATTGCTGGTTACTTCGTCAACTATGCCACGGAAGCCCGCAAGGGTACCAGCAACGCCACCGGAAGCAACTTCCTCGCCGGGGCGCAGGGCTGTTTCGCGGTTGGTCGCTTCGCTGGTACAATTTTCATGAAGTTTTTCAAACCCCGCTGGATCTTTTTGATCTTCTTCTCGGGCGTCATCATATTCACTGCCCTCGCAACGGGTGCGCGCCAAAATGCAGGTGTAGCGATGCTCATGCTCGTCCACTTTTTCGAGAGTATCTGTTTCCCCACGATTTTCACTTTGGGTATTCGCGGACTGGGCAAACACACCAAAACTGGATCCACCGTCATCGTTGGTGCCATCGTCGGCGGTGCAGTTGTACCGCCCATTCTTGGCGCCACCGCTGATGCCCTTGGAGATACAGGAAGAGCTATGTTTGTACCCCTCATCTTCTTCGTAATGGGATATGTATTCCCACTCGTCGTCAACTTCCATGGACCCACAAAGCAACTTATGGATGGTTTCCTTACGAGCAAAGTTGGCGTTGAAGGCGCTATGACTCCGACGAAGGGGGATCTGGAAGAAGTAAAGGAGTTGGATAATATGGCAGAGAATGAGAGTGCACATGGGCATTTGGGAGAGCAAAAGCTTTAGTGCTTCTGGTTTGTGATTTTGTACAGCTGCCTGCGTTTATAAGAATTTGTATAATCTTGTGATATATGTAGCGATAAGAATCGATTTTCTTTGTAAATTTTTTGAAATTAACATTACTGCAATCTCTCACTACGTTCAAAGACCAAAGTTTGGGAATACGGTGGACAGAATGAACGGGTCCCTGGGGATATCCATCGGCAAGCGACTGACTGCTCGCCAGCGGGAGAGGACCGCAGTCGGCTGTTGCCAGAGAACGCGCTAACGGCCGCAACGGCGAAATCAACTGAGCCGGCGCCACGGCAAATTCCGCATTAAACCCAGCGGTCCGCATGCTTCTCCGTGTCTTCCTGCAGCTGGCTGCTGCAGTTTTGATGGCCGATCTATCCAAACGTGGCCTAAAGCATCCTTTCTTCCGGGTATCCCCAAGCCGAATGACGTACTGGTATCTTATCTCCGAGAATACCGATCGCGAGTACCACTGGCAAGTGTTGGCATTCTACCTCGCGCTCGCTTTCTATCTCCCACGGCCGATGCCCCGCGACTGTCACATAAGCTCCGCGGTCAGTTAAATCCGAGAAAATGCAGTGCACGTGACCATGGTTCAGGAAACTTCTATCACTGATTGCCATCACGGCTGCGCATGATAAATAATCAGCGCTGACGATAGACTGCTACATTATCTCATGCATTCTGAGCATTCGGGATAATTTATCTCTCGTCGGGCGTAATACGACCGATCACTTACTCAAGTATTCAAGTGGCATTAGAGGCTTTCTAATCAGGCTCGCACAATACATTATACAGTGTCACCTCTATAATTTATAATTCCCCCGGTGATAGCAAACACTACCTCCGAAACAGTGATTCTATTCAGCTATAAGAAGCCAAGATGCATTCGCCCATTTGGACGTGAATTGCTCTGCAGCACCACAAGCAACCGTCCGCAAGGCTCCCATATCTTCCTCTGCGTCAATAAAAAGTACCAATTCTTCAACACATCCTCAATTCCAGCACCAAGCTTCAAATGGCACCAAGCCAAGAACCCCGTACCATACCCGCTGCATGCACCGACTGACAATTTTAGCAGCTACGTCCTCGTTACCGGCGCCACCGGCTTTATCGGTGCCCATGTCGTTGATAGTCTTCTTCGCCGTGGCCTCCGAGTTCGTGGCACCACTCGATCTCTCGAGAAGGGCGAGCGCATGATCCAGGACAGGCCAGAATACGCTTCAAAGCTTGATTTTGTCCTGATTGGCGACATCACCGACCCCAGTTGTTTCGACGAGGCTATAAAAGGTGAAATCGACGGTGTGGTTCACTGTGCTAGTGTTTGTCGCTCAACCACCGCCTTGTCTGCTCATGCAAGTTAATATTATCGCCAGCCTGTTGCTCTAAAGTTCGAGGACAACGAGAACGACGTGATTATTCCCGCAATCACCGGCGCGACATCTATACTCACCGCCGCACTCCGCACCCCAGCGATTCAGCGGGTGGTGATAACGTCATCATTCGCGGCGGTGGTTGATCCGAACGCCACCTACGAGCCTGGGTTTGTGTACACATCGGCTCACTGGAGTCCTCTCACGTACGAAGACGGGGTCAACGGCAACTCGCTGCAAGCGTACCGGGCGTCGAAAAAGCTGTCGGAGAAAGCCGCCTGGGATTTTGTTGCTGAGAAGAAGCCCAGCTTCGATCTCGCCACGATACAGGTCCCGTTGGTATTTGGTCCTCCAGCAAACGCAGTTAACTCCTTAACGCAACTCAACACCAGCAGTAGCTTTATCTGGCAAGTGGCGTGTGGGATGTATCCGGAGCAACGCGTGTTGAGTCCCCAATGTGTCGACGTGAGAGAGGTGGCGGAGGCCCATGCCAAGGCGTTGTTGAATGCGTCGGCAGGAGGGAAGAGGTTCCTGGTGGCTGGTTCGCAGTGGTCTTTTGGGAAAATCATAGATATCATCACAAAGGAGTTCGATTGGGCAAAGGAACGTGTAAAACCTCTCGATGGGCAGGATGTTGTTGCGGCGTTTAGAATTGACGGGGAGGCTGCTGCCAAAGAATTGGGCTTCCAATATAGGCCGTTCGAGCAAACTATTGTCGATTCATTCAAGGCTTGGAAAGAAATTGAGGATAATGAAGCATCGAAAGGAGTTTCTGAGAAGCGTACGGTTTGAGGCATTTTTGGTTGTGGAGCTGGGTTGGGTCTGGTACTGGGCGGTAATATGTGAGGTATGTTAAAGATTGAGATTATGTGAGGGTGGATATGTCAGTAGTTAGGAGGTACACTGAATAATTTATGTAGCAGATTTTATAGGTTCTTAACCATTCGGGCAATGAAAAAGCGATCCACATCTGGCAGCTACGTATGCTACTTCAATGTTATCATTCCGCACATGTCCTGATCTCATTAGATTTCTTAGTCAAATTCAAGCCTCTTAACCAGCCTCAAAGTTGTCATTACAGAACATGAATCCCAAACCAAAAAACGAGTGAAACGAAGCCAGTCAATAATACCCAATCCACAATCTTCGCTTCCATTACCAGTGAATCATAAGAGAAACTCTCATAGTAATATTGTGTCCTCAACCGTTCACCGCAAAAAGTACGAGTAATCCTCACAACCCATCACTCGAGCCCGATTCCTTGTCACTGGATTCTGAGTAATCATCTTCGCTCTCTGAAGGATCGGACTCGTACTCCGATGTGTCTTCGTCCCACTCCCAAAACGTAATAAGTCGACCGCATTCTGTGCAGAATTCATCATCCTCTAGGCGCTGGTACGGCCAATCGCACTCTGGATCATCTTGACAGTCAGAGCACAGGTACTGTTGGTCGCATATTGTGCAAGGAATAAGAATGAGGGCGATGATTTCTTTGTCCATATCCGGATTTGGCTTCACAGCATGTGTAGACGGGCCAACACCGGATAAAGATTCATTAGTACCTATTGTCAGCCGCTCCTTCAACTCCAGCCAGCGTTTCATCACTGGGTCTATAAAGGAGTCGCTTTTACCGCCGGCGGTACGACATACGGTTTCGAGGAATTTCTGGGTTGACCAATTAGTGCTGGCCATATGTTGCTCGATTATACAGGTTGTGCAGGCGTGGTTCCAGCAATTGTCACAGTTAAACTCGATCCCTCCGAGACATTCACCGCAGTACCATTTGTTGCAGATGTGACAAGGCTGAAGATCACCCAAGTCCATATTAAATGCTTTGCATGAGCGTAGGCTATCACCTGAATCGGGTGCCCGAGTAAAGATTGATCCAACACCGCAACCAGCGCATTTTTGTATATTGTCAGCTTCTTCACACCTGGTGAACCGTGAGTACAAAAGAACGTGAACGAGATCATTGAACGCACTTCGGGCACATCTGATACACCTTCATGGCACCACCAACGAGTGCAAGATTGCTAGTCACGCAATTATGACAGTAGAAGCTACGACAGCTAGTGAGCCAGCATCAGAATGTTCTAGGAAGTAGACTACATACCTGCCACAGAGAGTACAGGTTGGTTCGTTTCTGCAGAAGGCCTGGGCAGCACAATAATTACACTGAATTTCAAAGCCTTTCACACCACATATCCCACACAGGCGAGCCACACAAAGGGAAATTCGGCAACCGGGGTGATCGGAAAGAGAGCAGAGAGTGGTATCCAGTTGTACCCCTCTGAGTTCTGCGACTGTCTGTAGGCGTAGCAACAGTTCATTACTCCAGTCGATCCAGTTACTGGGATCTACGATATCCGTCCGATGCGGGCGTATTGAGGATTGTTGACCTTGGCCCATTCCCCAAACCTGCGCAGTGTTGTCGTCAGCTATACACGGAGCTAGCTGCTCTCTGTAGGGTCACCTACCTTGAGCTCACGTAATTTTTTCAGTTCTAACTCCTTATTGAACATGTCCACAAACTCATCAAACCTGCAGCCTGATGTGAAGACCAAGCTTAAAACTTCAAGAGTCGGTGCAGTAATCCGTAAAACCTCCGAAAGCATCCATTTTCTAACATGGATGCCATCTAGAAGCATTACCCTCACTTTCACATGATGCTCGAGCACCAGCGTCTGAAAGGCTAGCGCTGGTATAAACACGCGCCGGAGGCGATCTGTAGAGTAACAAGCGTGGTAGACACGGGTGAGGAAGTCACATAGACTATGTCTCTGGGATTGTTGATGGTGACGGTCGTTTTCCACCAGCATGTGAAGTGCTCTGACTGCTGCGGGGTCGCGAAGGTCAAACTTCGAAAACGCGATCGGATGCTGGCGGATGTGGTTGTACACGTCCCGGCAAGTCAGGGAGAGCGCGGCGGTATCCCATATGTCGAGGTGTAGGAGGAGGTCTGAAGCAAAGGGATGGATACGCGTGAAGACTTCCCGAAAGTTGGACATGACGGATGGAGTTAGGACGTGACAGATGGAGTTCGGACGTGACAGATGGAGTTCGGACGTGACACGTGCATGCTCTTACATTTGTCATTATGGGTTAGGGTTAGGGTTACTCTTTGGTAGTTTAGAAAGAGAAGCTTTTATCTCGTCCCTAGCCTTAAGCGAGGCAGGTATGTCATACTCCGATCAGACACTAGAGTAGGGCAACAAGTTTAAGCTTATGACAATTGGCAAAGGAGCTGTAGGGTTGTCTCGCGCCAGACCCTCACGTGATGCGGTTCCGATGATACATAACTACCACGTGACCTCAGAGAGTCGCTTACTGCCTGGAGCGAAACAAGCTGCAGTATTGTTTAGTATGGAAGTTGCATGAGCAAAACTCCATATTTCCTATAATTCTATCACTTCCACCGTTTGAGATGCGCATGGTTTTTGTGATATTTGCTTTCATACCTTAGTATAAATAAACTCAATGCCCAACATTCTTCCATAATAATGAGCTCCACCCTGCTGAGGTAGCTTAAGTAGTTCCGTGCGATCCTATATTCCATATCCTACATCGATGACAAGCTAGCTAGTAGATACATCCACGGCCAGCATTTACACCTCCAAACGTATATTCCCCGGGAAGATACTGGGAGGATAAAAAGAGCCGATATCACATCCTGTGCTATTCTTTCCTTGATATTCGACGCATCGGCGTTGTGCTGTACTTGCTTGGCCATTCCGACGGCCCCGACATGCGGATCAGAAATGTCGTGGCGCGTACGCAGTTCGTACATGCAGAAAATGTGCATAGGCTATGATTCCCGGAAATTTCCTTGCTATGAGAGGAAATAATATTACTGGATTAAGAGTAATGCCAATAATAATGTGCATGATTGATCCTCAACTGAGAATATCATATATTTGTTCTCAGTGTCCCCTGGACCCCGGAAACATTCACGACACTGTCGTGGGAAAAAAACTACGCTAGTACTTTTGATAACAGATAACTCCACCACAACAACCCGATTTAGAAAGGGCCACTTTAGGGCGATAAAGTAGGAGAAAGTTTCTAAAGAATCCGTTTTTTTTAAAAAGGAATAGTGGTTGATTTACCATTAGATTTCAAAAATAATTCATTTTGTAGGACAGCTGACTGAATGTCCGTTCTTGCACATTGGGGTTATATGCGCAAATCTTGACCACGTGACTTGTCTATTCAGGTAATTATCTGTCATTATATCCCACATAATATGAACTTGATAGGTATAGTATAACTAGCCCAAAAAGCCCAAATTAACCAAAATTGGGTTTGAAAATTCGCAACTTAATTACCAAATTAGGCCAAATTAATTTTTTTAATGTATGTCCAGTTGTCCCCGGCCAACCATAATTGATTCGACCTGCGAGAGGTGCGGGGGTATCTGGCGCGGGATCATATCGCACCCATAGGTCGCAGAGAAATTCTATATATATTTCGACATGCGAGAGGCGCGACGGATTGCTTATCTGAAAGTTATAAAACCTTATTGTGGACGTCAAGCAGTCTATCGATTGCGACCTTTGACATGAGTTTCCCAACCCCCTTAATTGCCGAGCGTCAGTCCTCTCCCATCAAAACTGCTACAATCTGTGGCAATTGCAAAGCAGACAGGAAGGGAGTATGTACGAATCGAAGAACCTTCTACAATCCCCTATGCGTGTGCTGACTAGGAAATAGTGTCGGCCTTCAGTCCGTTTACGCGATACCTGTACATGGTGCGAACGCAACGGGTATAAGTGTTCTCCGGTACGCAGTCATAAACGCAAAAAGTTGGCTCGGTTCAAGTGTCAACAATGTCGGACGAAGAAGATAAAGGTAAGTACTTTCCCGGCGGGTTGTGGCAAGATTAGACATTGATGATTTGCGATAGTGCGAGCCTGAAAACCGTCAATGGCCTGCGAGATGTCAGCCCTGCCTCGATCGAAACGAAGAGTGCTCGGCTCCCCAAGACACTGCCGGCCGGAAGAAACAAATATCGAGAGTGGATAACCAGGGGGTTTCAACTGCGCTTATGGAACTATCGACCGCTCGTGTGAGCCTCGGTCCTGAAATTACAGACGATGGAGATGGATCAATACCTTCAAACAGTACGCCGACTTCAATCTTTCGATACCAAACCGGGAAACTATCTGGTAGAATGAACACTGAAGAAAATTCCAGAGGGAATTGTGACTCCAACCGTGTAACTGCTGTGGATGAAAATACTGTTCTGTCAAACCGAGAACCGTTGGTTGTCAACTGTAGGGATACGCCCGTGCCATTGGCAGCAGACAATGAGGGACGGCCCGGTTCTCTGGAACAGAGGCTGATGGAAAGGTATGTATCGTACTTGGAGGGTATTGAAAATGATGATCGCTAACGCTCCAACAGCCGCCAGGATTTAGAGAAGGTCCGATTACTTGCTGATTGCATGAAGTCTTGGGACCAAGACGACCAGGAATTGCCGATTGACTCACTCCTAATCGAATCTATTCGAAAGGCCTACCCAGAAACCCTCAGGCGTGTGGGGGACTTGGCTCTAGAACTGGAAGAGCAGCGAGATTATGCGAGGGCCGAAAATTTGTACAAAAGAATGTTATATTGCAGGGAAGCTTTAGACACTGCATTCAATTACGGCAATACCGGAAGAGTAGCTGTGATGCTGCAGCTTGCTTCTGTGTACCAAAAGATGGGTGAAACTGGGTCCGAAATACAAACACTGGAGACCACGATCGACTTCTTGCTAAATTGGGAGACTATCGATGACTTGAGACTCATGCCATGTATCGAAAAGCTCAGCGCAGCCTATATTCATTCGTGTCGACAGCTTTCCGATTCCGCGGCCGACCCACAGACTCTGCTCATATTTCCTACCACTCCCTTGCATCAAGCTGTTGCTTCCGGGCACCCACCTGTTGTTGCGTTTGTGCTTGGACAGGGGGCATCCTATGTCAATACCCGCGACATAAAAGGACGGACACCACTGTATATGGCTATAAATAAAGGCTCTGTTGCCATCGCAGAGCTTCTTATCACTGCAGGTGCAGATGTCATGATACCGTGCACGTCACAAAACGTCACTCCCATGCAAGTTGCGATCCAAAAAGATTCGGTCGAGTGTTTTTGCCTTTTATATAATCATTCAACGCTCGATTTCTGGAATCCTGGGGCCCTATCATATTCCGACAATATTAATTGAGTCATACACTGTTTGATCTTCGGGAAAATAAAATTCGAATAATTGAATGGTTATTGTCTCAAGGAGCCAACGTCAATAGACACCTGCCTTGGTCAGTTGGCCCCAATTACCAGACAGCAATTTTCTATGCTGTTAACAAGCAAGTTAAAGTTCGTAATCTAAGAATAATCAAAGTAATTAGATCATAATGCAGCGATAGATGCTGTTTCTTTCGAACAATAGTGCAAGCAGCTAGTCAATCCTTTGTGCTCGGCCATTCACCAAGGACTTTCAGATGTCGCAACTTTGCTGATTGGAAGAGGAGCGAATGTAAACTTTCGTGTTAATGAGGATTGGACACCGATCTCGCTCCATACTTCTGGTTTGTGACAGTGGTCTGCGATCTGAACCTGGTCCAGTTATTGATTGAGAAAGGCGCTTTTGTGAATGAGGTCGATACGTCAGCTTCCTCGACGCCGCTTCAAGTGGCATGCAAAAGAGAAAGCGAGGATGTCAGAACATGGCGCTAATGTCAATGCTACATCGTTGTTTGGTGAGACCGTTCTCCAAGAGGCTTGCAAACTTGGAACCAGTGAAAGCATCATTCGTCTACTCCTGAAGAATGGTGTAGATGTCGACGCTTCCGCAGGCGGCTTATTGTACGGGTCGGCACTTCAGGAGGCCTGCAAATCAGGAACCGAAGATATGATCAAGTTGCTTCTGGAATATGGTGCGAGCGTAAACGGATCAATTGGGGAATGCTATGGTTCTGCGCTTCAGGAAGCTTGCGCAACGGGAAATGAATGTGTTGTGCAATTTCTGATTAGCCGTGGTGCCCTCGTCAATGCTTCTACCGAAAGATACGGCACAGCACTCCAGGAATTCTGTGCGATAGGGAACCAGGATATCATCCGACTACTCCTTGAAAATGGCGCCAAGGCCAATGTGTCTGCCGTGAATACTACGACACGCCACTTCAGGAATCTTACACAGTTGGAAACGAAGATATCGTCAAACTGTTGATTGAGTATGGAGCTAGAGGGTCGCCACCGAGAGACATGATGTTGATTCCTCCTGATCTGCATTACCAATCCTCCTTATCAGAACCCGATCCAATCGCGCTACCCAGCCTCGAGATCTCGCAATATTTCCTCGGGTATCGACCGTATTACATCCTGGTCAATTCATCACCATTACGATCAGGGCTTATCAAAGACTCAGCCTCCCGAATCAATATCCTTGTAGATCCTACGGAAGAATCTTTACAACACCAATACGTCGCCTCCGACACGAAAGATCGGAACACTCACCGAATACCATATGCGCTCATTGTGGAAATACTGTCAGAGACCGTATTAGTAGCAAGAGAAGTCATGCAAGAGCTTGTCGAACTCTACTAAGAACCCGTGTTTTAGCGCATGATGCCTGTAGCTAGGGACACCAATGCCCCAAAGAAACATGTCGCCTACAACTCCTTACCTATTCAACATACATGCAGTTATAATACCCTTAAATTAAGTGTTATAAAGAATTTACTCAGGCATGCAGTAGAGGAGAACTGAGAACCTATCCATTGGTTCGAATCCCCGGAGATTATGGAGGAGTTTCGATAGGGTAAAGCTGTTCCTACAAGAGGACGACGAGGCGAAGGTGGAAACGGATTTAGAGTAGAGTAAATAGCAAGCAGGCGTAATATTGAGTGTTATGTGATGGTAAAACTTTTTAGACTTCCAGAGTTTATGGACGGCCTCCCTGTACAGCTGTGACCATGACTGTGACGATGACTTGTTATTTTTTACCTTTATACACACTCGAATTGGCCGGAATGACTGATAGTAGAATTGTCGGTAGCGTGAGAGCAGACGCGACGCAGCGGATTTTTAGATGGCTGTGTGCTTTGAAGGCCGGAATATTGTGGGCCGAAGGCATGTTGGGGGGGGTTTGGGGTTAACGTTCAGACAAAAGCTTAGCTCGAGGAGCTCGAGGGGAATTCGAAGAGAGCTACCTTATAGAAACTCCGTAAAAATCTGCGATGATCACATGCACTTCACATTACCCTCGTTGTTGAGTGAGAATCACTAACATCCAACTGGCACTTAACGTCTACAAGCCTAGTCAGATAACATAGTATGGAATCTAATAGTCTTATGGGATAGCTTGTTTGTATGGATAACCAGTCTATTATCAACACGTATAAGTCACAGCTTGTAACGCCAGCGGCGGAAGCTGTGGCAAGAGCAGGATATTAGTGGGTACTTACTTAAGTACCTATATAACTTAAGGGTTGCAGCCCCTGCTACTTAGAAGTAAACCGTCACCACCTGTACTCTTTACATAGTACACAAGCATAGTTATAGTAGTTGCAACATTACGATAATGACTGCCAACAAGCCACACTGGAGCATGAACCACAGCACCAGAATTTCCTGGGAGGGAGCAAAATATCATCCTAAGAAAACTGAGTCGGGAATGTAATATCCCCGAGATAATATCTCTCATTAGTGTAGCAGTACTGTTCTGTGGAAACCTCAATACCATGGGTGTTGGGTAAAAAACATCATGAGACATTGAGCATTAATGGTGAATATTTGTAATGCAACAACTATACGGGGGCTCGGAAGGACAAGACCGACAACTTTTTCAGATGATCAAAAATAATTTCGCTTTCTGGGCAAAAAAATTGAGGAGTATTTATTGATATATAGATAATTAGAATCCATGGTTTTAATTATATAGAACCTTCTGCAAAAAGTTGGACCTTGGTGTGGTAACCTAAATATTGCCCCAAAAAATCCTATCAAGCAGTAAAAAACCCTCACACACGAGACATGAGAACTATTTGGAAATGCAAATGTCTTTATATTGTAATAAATACTCTCTTTTATGTGCCTAACAAAGCGAAACTATTTTATTACATTTCATCATCTTGAAAAGCGAAAAAGTGACACACGCGCAGGGCTGGTGCTGCACAACTGAGTAGTTTGCGGTTGAGTTTGAGGTTTTGTCGGTTTTGTCGGTTTTGTCGCTCCGGCCACCATAGTCAGACTACCCCAAAAAAGGGCCTTTGTATTGTAATTAATACTCTCTTTTATGAACCTAACAAAGCGAAACTATTTTATTACATTTCATCATCTTGCATAGCTAAAAAAGTGTCGTGCGCGCAGGGCTAGTGCTGCGCAACCGAGTTCGAGTTCGCAGTTCACAGTTGAGTTCGAGGTTTTGTCGGTTTTGTCCTTCCGACTCAGACGCCGATAATATCCAAGTGAGTAGCACAAACGCTCACTCGTCAGCGGTCTTAGCGTACTAGCTGAGGGTTTCCGGACGGGCCTCTCGATGAAGAGGATATTGTTTGATAGGGAAGTTGCTGTCATAGGATTGAGCCTCTATTGAGCACACCTAGTCTATCAGCCAGCTATATTTCCCCGAGTTACGCAACGTCGTATCGAAGATATCTGACAGACCAGAACACATGATTATTAATTTATCACCAATATGCATACGAAGTAGCTGAATGTTTCTTCTAGAGGCAGGTTTTTAAATAGGTACAATTGTATCAAGAAACTTGCCTCGCCAGCCAGGCCGTATGGCATCTCGCTTTTGAACTGTATGACGAACTTGCGAGTTAGACGAAAGTCTGGGAACGAGAAACTCGAAACCTCCCAAACCACCTGGAACATACCAACCACAAACCCCCTACACTACCATTATCAGAGAGTCATACCCTCCGCAACCCGGCATCACTCCCGCTTCTTTCGAGATGGGTTGTAGATTTGCGCGACGTGCTCTACCGCGCGATCCCAGATTTCCGTCGTCATCCCGATAGATACCATCTCGGGGCGCTGTTGTTCTCGTCAGTGTTGACCGTAACCACCATACCATTTAGGTGGAAAGGAATACCTACACTGCGTAGTCCTAGCTAGGTAATACACTCCCTAACATCGTAACACTCTATAGAGAAGGGAACATTGCATCAATTATCTAAACTTATGCAATAGCAATAGCTGCGTACATTCCTAGACAAAGCGATATCCAAACCTTGACTATCAATAGCCTTAAACACTACTTTCGACTGTGGCCTGGTTACTATTGCTGTAACGATCCGCCAGCCATCTCCGTGCTTGAGGTTGCCGCTGCATCCAACATATCTAGTGCGTCACCGAGTAGCCATCTCCCCTCACAAAGTAGGCTGGATCTACTGCAGATGGTAGCAGCGGTTCTACTGGGTTTTTTGGGCTTGAGAAATTGCTATGGTATAATTGGCGACGGGTGAAGTCATGATGTGTTAGGTGGCGGAAGATAACGGGAAATTCGATTTGTTGTAAGATGGTGTACTGAACGGTGGTGAGAGATGCAAGAGTTATGAGACAGATGCTGAATGTTACTCGAAGAGGAGGCTGTCGTTGCACTAAGGTTCGCGCTTGCGCTTGATAATAGCATTTTCTCGTTCTCGGAATATTTCTGGCCTGTTAGCAACTGGTCGCTCTGGCTGTTCGGCTCTGGCTGTTCGGCATGAATAAGAGCAGGTATATGCGATGTGTGCACTCGGGTTATGAATCACCAGTAACTACAATTCGGGCTGTTAATAGATTACCAAATATTCTTTTCACCGGCGAAATCAACCATTGCAATTATGTCGGGGCAAATGACATCGCGTTGTGTGCGTGTGACATTGCGAGCAGACCCCCATCTCCCGCACTTCGCTTGACATCCTATCGACGGTAAGAGCCTGTTTTGAGCCCTCAATCCGTTACACACATACCTACCGAGTTTTCCTACTACAACTACACCTGCACCCTACCACCATTGCCTATCATAATGCCATGTCTTCCTCCTTCTGCCGAACAAACGGGATCGAAATGCGCACCGAACCCCACGCCTCGGAGCATACGCTCAACGGCATCAAATTCGACGTCATTTACAAAACCGAAGCTGACAATCTCTTACTGTTGAGTGTTGAATGCTGCCCCTGCCAATCTGCCGCCAGCACTCACTCAAAGAGGATTGGTTAGAGAATGAACCTACGGCCAGCAAATCTACAGAAGGATTGCGTAAGTTGAGCCAGTTGAACCTATCCAGTGCGCCCCAGAAAGGTGTCAAATCTTCAAAAAGCTTAGGACCTTGATAAAGAAAGGTGGGTCATGGTTGTCCATGCCATCCTGCTGGCCAGTATGCATGCAGGTCTATAGAAGTGATTAATTGCGAATAAACAATGATTTATTTCAACAAGGCGATGACCGGGATTTGTTGCTGTTCTAAGAGCTGCCCACAGACCTGCGCTGCGATTGGCAGTCGAAGCGAACCACGGATGTGATTCAAGTCTAGGCACTGGGAGACCTAAAATAGTAACCTCTTTATGGTCGTACATTTCCCTTGGTTCGCAGGAAAAGCGCCTCAAAAACGGAACCATCCTCTCTGCCGGCGTGAAAATCAGACCACGAGAGGAAGGGGCAGAATTAGTACTAAATCATCGAACCTGCAATCGAGTGTACGCATGTTGGTCGCTGGAGTCCTACCCATAACTCTAGGTATGGTGTGGTGCCTGTTAACTGAGCTTGTAGTTGCCACCCGAATTTGACCATATACCCATAAACATCTTCCCACCACACATCCGTCCCTCCTTTATCATCACTATAAAAAACCTCGGATGCTCACCGCTAACCCACACCGCGTCCTGTCAAAATCCCAAACTCAAAAGGCTCCGAAATCATGCCGACTACAACTACGAAAGTGGGTGACCCAGCTCCACCGGTACAAAAACATCCACAGCAAATGATCCATCGACCTCGAGCCCCCAAGCGTAACCATTACGAAGACTGTAGTATGTTCAACTTCATGGGGCTTCTCGAGAGCACAATCCTCCCCAGTTCAGAGCTAACTTCAATTGACTCTCAAATGAGTTCCCGCTGATCATGAATTCAGAGTGCATGCTCTGTCCTACCCGAACAAGAAGCGATCTATTTGCTTAGACAGCTGGGCATGTGCTGAGAAGCACCAGTAAGCAGGTTCGAAACTAGTAGCGTTTAATCGGTACTGTAAACACCAGGATATATAAACCTGTAGTACTATAAACCCTTGTTGACGGAAATACGGGCTTTCGCCCGAGAGCATCGACGGGCATCGTGTCATTGCTTGGCTGTTATATGGGCTGCCATTCTCAGTATAATCGTGTACTTAAGTGCCTTTTTTCCTTTCTCTTCTTGCTCTTTAGAATTCAGACGATTGACGAGTTCTCCGCGCACATTGCAACACCCGCGTGTCAACCCCTAAATCCCACGCTTAAAACTTGCGGCAGTCATTTGTTGCTAATTATTTTTGCACGCGCTTGGCTCGTTTTCTGGTAGCACATATTTGAGGGATTAAATTCCTATGAAGCGCTTGAACCCGCGTGTAATAAATACTTAAGTCTAGCTAGCTAAGTATGATGCTAGAAACACCAAAATGCAGGTTCCAAACCTGCAGTCCTCAACCGGTGCTACAAACACCAATCCCAGGCTTGCAGCCTGCGGTTGTCACTTTTTGGCTATCGAAGTACCTGCCGTGAAGACCCGGGCCTAGCTCCAAACTGCACGAGAACGGTAAATCACAACACTAATTTTTAAAGCCAGAGGTCCTACAACCGCGATCTGGGGGCTAGTGAATCATTTTCATTTTCCAAGTCTTGGATCTTCCTCAAAGATTTGCGAAACTGTCAGATCCAGAATTTGGATGGCTCAGACCTTACGGGAAGTACCCCATTCTTTTACATGCGCCCAGCCTATTACAGATTTTGACGAATGAAGCTTCCGGATCCAGGAAGCCATGAAATGAACGCCTAACTTATCGGGCTGAACACAATGCTGCAAACACCAGAGTAGATTGCAGGTTCGAAAGCCGTGTGCTATGAGAATCAAGATCCCAGATTAGAAACCTGCGCTTGATTCATTAACTATCTTCGTTACCAAAGTAACATCATGGAGGGTAGCACGGTACGAGTGCTCACTAGTGACCCGATCTAAACCCCCACATCCTCAGCTGCCTAATCCTTGCAACAAGCTTTCAACTAAAGGAGGGAATCTCCCCCACCTAGCCGGCTAGCCGGAGGGGGAGGAGCACAATCATACTATGATTAAAATAAACAAACTTTTAACCAACCCCTCTCTACGAAATCCACGATTCACGAAAATTTAGAGCGGTGGAAAAAGCACAAATCAAACAAGTCTCATAACATCTCTCTACTTATCTATCCCCTCTCCCGCCTTCCCGTCTCACTCCCACAAAGCCATATGCACCTCATCGCATTCCATCATGATATTTACTCCCTTCCCTTATGCAAAACAAAAAGCAACAGCAAAAAGCAAACATATACATATTTCGCATCATTCGTGACGCATCGCAAACAATAAAGCACCAAATGCAAATGCAAAACTCACATACACGTTAACCTATTCGCAGACATCAATATCTACTCTCTACCCTTCCCTTTAACGTCCTCACCCCACTGTATTCCCCCTTCTCCCCCTCCTCCATTCCCTACCGGTGTAGAACTCTCTGCCACCGGTGGCGCCGCCGTTACAGCCTCCACACCCGGGCCCTCATCCTCAAACCTGATTCCCGGCCTCCTTCGCCTCCTTCCAGCACCAGCCTCAAGTCTTCCCTCACCGCCTTCGTCATCACTATCACTTTCCGTTACACCCTCACCAATCCCTAATGCTGCTTCTCTCCGCCTTCTCTCAGCCGCAGTTTCCACATCCCTCCCATTGCCATCGGCCTCCCCTGGTGGTGGTGGTGGTAGCGCTTGTGTACGTGGCGAGGGAATAGTAGTGAAGCTCGGAGGTCTCGAGTCCAGTGGTGCGAACACACGAGGTCGAGCCGGAAGCGCCGAATTATCCTTTGCGCCCGTCTGCTGCCGTAGCCGTGCGGCGAGATCATCTGTCGACACGTCGGTGCTAAGACTTGCCAATGCGCGTGCGTGCGGATCCATGATCTGTAGCTTCTGTAGGAACTGTGCTTTGCTGAGTCTGCGACCCTTTTCATCGTGCATGCGGAAGTTTTGCGGCGCGCCGTGCGTAGAGTACACCGTCTTTGCGTCCGAGTTGTCGTCTTCGGCATCATCAGCAGCAGCGGAGGATTGTCCACCGTGCGCACGGAAGGGGGCGAGCATTTTTTGGGTCCATGCGGGGATCGAGCCGCGTCGGCCGCCTTCGGTAGGTCGCTTCTCCTTGGGTAACTTATACCGGCGGATAACCTCGCCGTCCTCGTCTTCAACGACGATGTTGTCGTCGAAGCGGTATGCCCACGCAGGCCTTCGCGTTCTATGCTTTGACTGTGTTTCTGCCCTTGCGGCAGCAAGCGCAGATTGTTCGTCGGTGACATCATGTGGGGTTTTGCCGGTGTATTCGTGTGGGTGCGGAACGTGTAACGGTCCAAGGTGCGGTGAGGGTTGGTTTTCTGCTTCAGGGGTCTTCATCATCTGTATCACATCGCCTTGCTTGTTTTCAATGATAATATTAGAGCCTTCTTGGAACTCCTCCACCGGCGTCGTGCGTTTCTCGTCCATTGCTTGATCATCAGTAACAGCTTGGGCGGTGGCGTGAGGGTCCAAAGGCTCCGATCTAGTCCGGCGCGGCGCAATAGCAGAGTCCGAAATCGGGCCTCCAGGTCCATGGCCAGATTCCCAGTTCTTCCGCCGTCGCGTGCGGATACTAGCCGGTCTGCTGGGAAGGGGTGTATCATCGTCTGCCGGTAGTCTGCTCAATGCGAAGCCGCCTGGAATACCACCCGGAGGCGGCAGCGTCCCCGGTGGATACGCAAACTTATCATCGGAGATTTCGTCCAGATCCGGCTTTCGAATCGACATAGATGCCTTTGGTGTGAGCCTCGGAAGTTTCGAAAGCCAATTCGGTTCCTCATTCGCGGTAGTGTACGACATGGTGATCCTCATTGTGTTGATGTGTTTTCCAAGGGTAAACACCGCAATCGAACTGCCATGCACAATAATCGACGCCAGTACCAAGAACGTCGTAATCGGCCAGATGAGCTCAATGATAATATAATTTTCGTGGCCAGGCGGCGGCAATACCGCCAGAGGCGTCGTCGCTCCCGTCTCTAACTCCGCACGCGCAAGGATCGCCACAAAGATCGCGCCGACGCCGATGGGTCCAAAGTGGCCTGCAAACAAGGCTTCGCGCCATGTTTTGATGTCTGGGATGACGGGTTTCAGAGCAACCATGATGGGAATTCTCCGGAACAGAACCACAAATAGTGCTATCACTACCAGCCGCCACGGTGTAATAGTCCAGTCTGGTCTGTTGTACGAATCCCAAGGAATGATGGCGCCGAAGTACACGAAGAAGGCCAAATTGAGCAGCAGATCGATAACGTTGGAGACATGCGATTCCTCAGTCTTCTGCGAGAACCACCCGTCATTCGAGAAGGCGACACCGGCGCAGAACCCGACCAAGAGATCGTCGAGTCCCAGCATACTCCCGGTACCAGCGCACCACAAGGCTAGCACAAAATAGAACACTAAGAACGATTCTCGATCGATAAGATTCTTGCGTTCGGCAAACTTGATGGCGTGCCGACCCACATATCCAACGCAAACTCCGTATATGGCGCCAAAGACACACTCATAGAGCACAGTCAGACAGAACCAATGCTCGAAAACTTCGGTGGCGTTGGGTCGGTACTTGATCAGGTAGAGCGACAGATAGATGAAGGGAAAGGCCATGCCGTCGTTGCATCCAGATTCGGCGGACAAGAGATCTCGAAGATGTTTGGGAATGCGTTTGGCGAACTTTCCTTTACCGACCACCGAAGACGCAAGAACCGGGTCCGTTGCCGTTACACATGCAGCACATGCCAGAGACTCAAGCCAACTCAAACTTGGAATCATCCACCAAATAAACAGCGACGTAATAAGCCATCCAAAGGTCATGACAGGAACTAGCAAAAATACCACCGATCTCCAATGCCTCGTCATGTATTTCTACCACCCGTCAGCATTTCAAACTCGCAAGCAAACCCCCACGCAAGAAAAATCTACCTTGGGCAACTCGACCCCCACCGCAAAACACTGCACCACTAAAACAATCCGGGAGAATTCAAGCGTGATCTGGTCGACATTTCCCCAATCGTTGGGCACAAACAATCCCGCACCGTACGGTCCGAATATTATGCCACAGATCGTAGCAACGGCTGCAGTGTCCAATCAGCATTGTGCACACACCTCTGGGAATCTCTAAAACTCACTAGCTTCACCAATATACAGCTTCTCTTTGATAAACAGCGAGCATAGCATAAACACGGATGTGAACCCTCCCAAAATCGTATAAGCTAGATGCGGCCTATTGATCTTGAAGCTGTTAGTAACATCCAAGAAAATCTGGTCGAACTGCATGCTGTGAAACAAAACGTTTTTGAAAGCTCAAGCGAGTAGTACCCGCAGTGCAGACAAGAGACATCTATATATACATTTAAGTTGCACCTTGTCGCGTGGATGTTGGGGTGTACATGGATGAAAGCTCGGCCAGAGATGTCTCCAATAGACTTCGCCCCTCCCTCCTCCGATCCATAACTAGGCAATACATCCATGAACTCACCAAGCCCCGCGGCAATGCTTGTCTTGTCTTGACATTACGGTTCAACGATAGGCGATGATCGCCAAGAGGCTGCCTAGCTACTGGTCACCACCAAGAAATTTCGAAGCAAACGAGACAGCAGCAAGAGGAGAGACGGGCCTACCACAACTCACTAATCGTGACACCTCCCCTCCCCTCCGACGAATGATGGGACGCGTAAAACACCGAGATTGCAGACAGACGGAAAAACGGTATGCAACATAGCTCAGGGAAGTGTACAACTCACAGTTAACTGGTCCCACGCCATCAATCCTTTGCCGTAACAAGGCTAGTGCTCAAAACAAGCAAACGTGGTGACAGACTCCTCCTTTGGTGTATGTGTATAGGTGTGTCGTAGCAGTAGGAACTGAGACAGTTGGAAGCAAGGAGAGAGGTGATGTGTGAGTTGCTGCGAGCGAGTGTGGAGGGGAAGTGGTGGTGCGAGCGGAGGTTGAGTTCGTTGTGGGAGAAACTCTCCGCCTCACTAAAAGCTTAATAGAAAAAAAATTATTGCCTGGGACTGTCAGCGAGTCCCACATCGGTCGGCGCAACTGAAACCTTGCCTTGCAGCAATCCTATCCCATCCGTTTGGATCTTTTCTCCGAGGCAGAACGGTGGGCGTGTGAAGTGAGTCGGGAATTGGTTTCCTTCTTGTGGGCAGGAAAACGTTGTCGCGGAAAAGTAAGGCAGGTGAGGGTAAGAGAGCTCTCCTATGAAATCACTGCCTACTTGGCACCCAACCATTCCGCGAGACGGGAGACGCTAGCTCTGTCAGCAGTTGATCTCCTCCGACATCACATCTCCTCGAACACAACCATACGAACCGCCGGCTTCTGCATCACCAACCATCGCTCCGAATACAGTACTCACGACCGACCGTGGTGTTAGCTACTTAGAGGCCAAGAAGGGCAAGCACACTGATTGATTACACAGGACATCGGGGCTCCGTACTTCATTTCATCACACATGCTGGGCACTAAGAAGAAGCGATGAGTGCGTGCTACTACCGGTACCAGTAGCAGTCCCGTATCCGCCTACCACCCACGGCCATGCACCATCGCACTCTATATTAACGAATATGTACCGTCGCACTTTCTATTCGCTCGTCTAAATTTCCAATTACTTACCGTTGTACGAACCATTCAACTTTTCTGGTGGGTTAGCAATCTATCATAACTTGGGATTTCTATAAACAATTTCCTATACTATATCGCCTCTTCCCGGAACCGGGATTTCAAGAACGCCCCTCCATCCCTGGTCGCAGCTCAGCCTTCTTTGTTGATGTGCCGTTCCCATGAAATTTTGTTTGGTTTCGGGTGAGAAAAACAAATTATCCTCGGGACGCATTCCGTATAAACCCGACAATGGCCAAGTTTCAACCAATCCCAGAAACACGGTTTGCAGATTCAGGTCAGTTGAAAAGTAATTTTTAATGATTTGGTGCAACAGAGTGAAGAATCAATTGCTTGGGATATGAGTCTACCAAACAGCCAGTATCAGTGATACGGTCGAGGGGAATTGTGGCACGCTAGTGATTGTGATACAGTGGGCTTAACCCAATCTGGCAAGCTGCTAGACTGTATTCAGAATAACGAGTAATTTTGAGGATAGAGTGGTACCCGATTCGTGAGCTTAGTACTTTAGTTGAATCACTTAGGTAGCAGTGGAGGTACTTCAAAAGTGCAATGCTATACTTTCCTCCGTACCGAGTACGAGACAACTGCCTGATGGCAGAACGCGATCTTGATCCTGCTAGTGTTAGATAAATTCATATAAACTCGGCATCGACATTTTCTCTTTTAAGCAGTTTCCGGGTCTATACATGGCTCGGGTTAACATGGATGATACTCCCGCCCTTCCCCCCTGAAGCACAGTTGGTTTCAGTCAAAAAAAAAATACCATCTCATCTTAGCTGTAGGAAGGTAACCTAGTATACTTGTTCCTTACTCGAATGCAAGATATCTATCGCCATCCCCTCCGACGTCTCAGACTCATTTCACACTATGGTGTCACGTCCTTCTCCATCTTCACAGACTCCAATCATGCCATCTCAGACTCATACTCACAGTTCACCCATTCTCCGCGCTGACCAACCCATGACTCGCTCCCAGAACACATCAACAAAATGAAAGCTCAGTAGGTATGTAGGAACTGGAACACCAATACTACTAAAAGACTGTAAAAAAGTATAAAAAAGGCCAAAAAAGGACCAAAGTAAAAAAGTTGCCAACCTCTCTTCTCACCATCGTCATCATACGGCAAGGAAAACACCACCACCAACCTTAGTAAAGAGGGATACGACTATACGTCTTGATATAACAGTAGCGGCTCGCCCACATTCTCAATCTCGGGTATCGTACACTTTAGATCAAATGCCTTTGATAGCACGATCTTGAAGATCTATTCCCTTGCATTAGCTTCTATCCATGGATCCTGGGTGCTGACAGTAACACACCTTCTGTACATTGATGCTATGGCTAGTACTGCTAAAGATCAAACTTGCCTTCATAGCGCGCGCAAATTTCCGTGCCTGCTTCGAGATCTCTTCCTGATCTTCGCGGGGGAAATTAACAAAGTGGTCGTACTTTGTGCCAACGAGGAAAGGTATTGCGGTCTGGAGAGTTGTCAACACCTATATATATAACGGGGTAGTGATGAAGGAACCTTGTTAAACCCTCTAGCCTGCCGATACCACTCCTTGATCGAGTTCAGGGTGCTCTTCCGAGTGAGATCAAACATGAACAGGATAGCGACGGCGTCGTTGCATACTAGAGGCAGCATGTTGACGAACTCGCGTTGGCCGCCAAGATCCCAGATCGAAAATGTGATCTCCGTGTTTCGGATCGAGATTGTCTTCTCCATGAAATTGACACCTTCCCAGCCAGGGTCAGGATCATTTCATGGGGTTGGGGGATACAGGGTAGGAAGGGACATACCGAGGGTCTGGATATAGTCCTCGTCAAAACTCCCCTCCACATACTTCACCATCAAGCTCGTCTTTCCGATCTGTGCATCCCCTACCATCCCCACCTTTATTACTACACTGTTCCTCTTTGCCTCCAACTGCTGCTGCACATATCCTCCTCCGTTGTGGTAGCCGCTATCTGCTCGACTCGATACGAACGACTGTGGGGGTGCGGGTGTCGGGGGTGACCCCTGACTGTTGTAGTACTGGGCACTCTCTACCGAGCCGGGGCTCCCAATGTATGGCGGGACACCGGAGGCGTTGGAGGAGCTGTGATAGTTGCGGGTGGGTGAGGAGTTGCGGCGGCGCGGGGTCGGTGGAGAGTGTGCGAGAGCCACAGGCGGAGGTAATGAGGGCGCTAGGGGGAGTTCGGTAGTTGTTTGTAGCGGTAGTAGGGGACCCTCATCATCGAAGTGCTGCATCGGCTCGGAGGGAGGGGTGGTGAAGTGCTGGTCCATGGCGAAATCGAGAGCAGGTGGTGGCGTTGTCGTCATCTTCGTTGTCGTCGTGATTGAAGGTCGGAAGTCTAAGGTGCCGTCTGATTTCTTAATAAAGAGCCGCAAGAATGTCTTAGCGTAGATGCCGACAGCTGCAGGGCCGTCAGTGTGCTCGTGCTCGTGGGTGCGGAATCTTCGTCAACGCCCGGCCTTATCGTCGTAGTGGAATAATATAAAGGGCTAAAGTACGTTGCTCGGGTGTGCCAGTCAATCTGTGAAACCCTTAAGTGACGTGGTGTGCCAGTGAAAATAGAAGCTGCCCAGACATCAAGCAGGTTCCCTTCCTCGTCCGGGTGATGTGATTGAGAGATGTGAGAGAGCGTGAGAACTGGAGAACGGGAGAGGCGAAGGAGAAGGAGACTCGAAGGGCAATCGTTAAGGAAAGAAGGCTCTCGGACTCGAGCAAAGCGTGCGTTGTTCGCGGTGGGGTCGACGAAAACGTCAGCCTTCAGGTACCCGACCGACAGGGAGGGTCATCATCAGCCTTGTGTCTCAGATCGACAGCCTGCACGTATGCGATGGGAACAATGTATGTTTCCACCAGAGTGTGTCTATAGGCAGATTATTATTGAGGTAGTCAATCTCTTGTGCAGTCTACTCTTCGTTTGGATCATTTGAAGTTCTGCTGTCGATCCGTGGATGCTGGAGCTCCAGCTTAATAAATCCAACAGCCAAGTATCTACCCGGCTAAACCTCCAAACAGCACAGAAATCCGCCCCTCTCGCGAATGAAATTGATACACCTGAGTGATATTATGGGTATGGGGACTTAATACGGCTCCTGCTGGCAAGGCTATTTCCCTAGCTATTAGGGAGAATTGCATCAAGTGACCCAGTCGTCGGTCGTCGTCATGGAGCCTTCGAATATCACTTCTGCCTGACTTCTCTCATTTACTCCGTCAATAGCACCACAAAATCACTACAATTCCAGGTTCAACCCCTGAGCTTGAAATGATACCCGTATGCTAGCCACGGAACGAGACGAGGTATGAAAAGGTCCTGACTCCTGAACATCCAGTTCTTTGGCGAACAGATTTTCGTGGGGTCCCTCGGCCTTCTATCGATGGGTGTATTACCTTAGTACAGAAAACTAGTTTCCGAAGATAGACACCCAGCTCCTGGCCGGATTGTGCTTTGCAACTTCTTCATTATCATAAGGTATCACTCGCAGAGCTCGAAAAACCATCGGCATATCTCATCCTGTGGTGACAGTACTTTCCTCAGACCTATACACTTTACTCATGGAAATAGGCTGGCTTGTAACGATGGTTTCAGGAAAAAACATTCTGGATATCCCGTTCTACTCCACCAACCACTGACCAAGAGGACGTCCCATTGATCAAGATGAAGGGGCAGCTTGGCCGACTGAACAAGGTTTGAAAGGAGCCAGCGAACTTGAAAGAAAGCTTTCAGCTCATACTAGCTGATGTGTATCTTCTTGACCGCCAGGATATCCTACCCACCAACCAAAGAATCTTGCCTGGCAGGACACCCTTGGTCAAGTGAGGAATTCTGCTGGCGAGGAAGAACATATACCGTAGGGGTGCCCACACATCTCGGTACGGTGCGATAAAGAGGGTCTATACGCCGGCTGATACCACGTTGTACCGTTGTGGTACAGGTTTAGTCGGTACACGCTGATGAAGGTATTTGCACTAATAGAAGAGCTATAAAACACTAATTGGACGCTAAATTCAGCCAACTTGTATTGCATATCCGGTAGTGGCAAAAGTGCGCAAAGGCCGCGCAACAGCCACCACTCTCTTGTACTATATATCTCGAGTCTTTCTCCTTTCTGTACCATAGTCTATGCACACGGTTCTCCCCTTCATATCATCAGCTTGTCCTGAAGAAATTTTGCCTGCATGTATTTGGGGGAGACTGCGCTGAACCGCCGCATCTGCGCACTAAGAAGTGTAAGCGTTTTTGTAACAGACGAATGTATCTACCGCGTGGCTTTACGGAATACTTGCACGGCAGTAGGCTGGAATGCTCTGCGGCAGTGAGGTAATAATAGAAACAGTATTGACTACAGAGGCTTTTGTATCAACGGTCGATGTTGACTGCTAATGGTAGATCGAGTGATAAACATGATCTTCAGTAATAAGTATCTCTCGCAGAAGTGTGCTGCAAAGTACTACAAACTTGGTATCACCATTGTGGAAGATAGTAGACTATCAGCATATGCGATTATTATTCAGACTACCCCTCCGAAATCTCGAATTATTCTTACTACCCTCTATGCACAGACCGTGATTTTGAATAAGTTTAAGTAATGGAGCCCTTTCTTTCCAGCTTCCGATTAACACTCCAAATACACCATCTACAGCTGTTTTCACTTCCATAGTTGTAAGAATGAATAGTCCTGCATATTTATCACTCCGAAGCCGCAGACTTGCACCAGTCCAGTGCCATAAGGATGGCGTTAATGCAGTAGTTCCGCTTGCAGTTGGCCATGATTTCAACTCTTTTCAAAATTTCAAAGCAGTGGTGTATAGGTAGGCTGTCGGTTCTAATTACTCTATACGCTTGCAAAAGTCAGACCGGCAGCGAAATCTGTTTTGCTGCAAGACAGCAGCAGACCGAGTTTAAGTCCGCACAATCTAGAAGGCGAATAAGGAGAAGTAAGCTGGGCTTAGAAGCAGATTCAGAGTGGGGTTTATCATGTTATAGATTACTTTCACAGTGCTCATTTTAGAAAGCCCGGGCAATTTTTTATATAGGGAAGCAGTGGTAGTCTGAATAATAACCGTACTTTTTATCGCAAGATTAAGTGCTGAGGACGGCGTGATCTCGTACCTAGACTTTAATGCTCGCTACGCTCCTTAGGAAGGGATATCAATGATGCATCTTCAGCAACCTGCTTTCTAAGTGAATGCTGCACTTTATGGGGGGTTGCTTGCCTCGTACCCAGCCCCACGTCCATTGCTACAACTCCGCAGAAAACAGCATTCTCATTCACTCTAGTTAGCCCAATTTGCATCTTTGCTCACCCCATCACACTATCCACCAGCACTCCCCTTCATCTGTTCCCCTCCTTCCCATCCCCGATGAGGTTGCCATTTCTGGACCAGTCCGTTGTACATGATCCCTACAGCATTCCTTGATTCGAAACCCGCATATTAAAGTATCCTCCCGTTGGGATTCTGTGTGAGCCTCTTTAGCCGGAAAGAGATTCTTGAATACCATATTTGGCTCCGACAATGTGTCCTATCAACACCGTCTTCCAATAAAATGAACCCCTCCCATAGTCATCAGGGCTACAATATTCTCGTATATGGGGACGGGGGGGGGGGCATGAAACCCCACGAGGACCATCAGTAATGTAAATATCTCGGAAGGATAGCAGGACAGATAGTCCTGAGGCGTCCCGGAAATTAGCCCTAAATAATAGGTGTATAACAAATTTTTATTTATTTGCGAATATAGAATATATAACGAAATAGCTTCGTAGTATACATTTTTAGTCATTTGTAACGAAACGTTAGATAGAGCACCACTGTCATACTCTAGACAGAGTGAATATAATATAATTAAATTATAAAATAAAATAAGCGCCTGGTTAATCTTCCGCACGATCTGTAGTCCAATAGATGAAAACAAGAGAATGAAGTGCTTATTGATAGTATCTACCAGAACCCCAGATGGTATGAGGGCTCTGAAATATCCTAAACTAAGCAAGCTTCGTGGAACATTCACACACCTTATTCACTTGGACACCTCTCGGACGAGATCGATATGTACGAAAACATGTGGAAAGGTTTCATGTGTCGATTTCAGCGGATGATATCCTTGTTGCTCTGGATCTGCTGCCTTCAGCCAAATAAGTGCCGTCCAAGTAGCTGGGGTATGCGCATCTGCCTGTCTCGTGACAATGAGAATTGACTGCGTAGAGACACCTCGCCGGCTAGAATAATATCACATGCGCGCAAACCGTGCATAGATATCAAAGAAAGTGGACCCCAAACGAATGGTCAACCCGGTTCTAACTATGCTTTTGCAAGATCAACTATCTGTGTCGCAGAATTGCGGCGGATGGGGAGCGTTGGATCGCCGCCACGGTCAATCTCTGAGGTGGTACAGAAGTCAAACCCTGTCTTCATACAATTTGTGTAGATCGACCGAAATTGTGTTCCGATATTTCATGGCGTTCTCCGAGTCCGAGTATAATACATGTCACTAATCGCAGATGGATTTCCGCCGCGTTCTTATATCCAGTCACACAAGCACTTTCGGGATCCACACGCGACAGACAACACGATAAATATGGAACATTTCCATGCAAGAAGATTCCACAAATGCAGCAAAGGAACCTGTCACTGTCATATCTGCGCTAGTCTACCGGTTTCCGATGAGAGGATTAAGTATGTGACAAAGTGAGGACATACATACCTCTTAAAAATGTTGACAGTTTCACTTCAAAACCGCGAATCTCGGTCGGGAGAAAAGCATTTTGCGTTTCCTCACTACCTCAACTACCGGATGGAAAGCGGAGATGTAAAGTAGGAACCTGAGGTTTGATTGGGTGATGAGCAAAGGCGTAGTGGGGTAGCCTAGCTGATCTATTCCCAAAGTAGTATTGTTCCCTTGATCGACAAGATCGCGCGGCGCAAAAGATGGTTGAAACCGGTAATCCGAGCGAGGAAAAATGTCCACAAAAATTAAATCAAAGAGAGATCTCTACCAATGCTGCGACTGCCGTGAGAACTGTGTCCTTCCAATTAAGAGGTAATTTTCAAGGCGTGCTGGACGGTTCTTTTGTCTGCTGCTACACAAACATCCGGGCGCTCGCATGCTCACTCCACCTTCTCTGCGCGCATACGTCGGGACGGTGAGTGAGACCGATATGAAACAAAATGACGCCTGCTCTGAGGATCTACACAATCCACCGTTCGCAAGAAAACATAAACCCCACCTTTCACATGGTGCTCAGTGCTGTAACATGTTTCGAAATGTGATGAGGGCGAGGGAAAGAATGTCCCTTGAAAGTAAGAATAAGGCGGCCAGGAAGTGGGATACAGATCGAGATACTGGATCCAGGATACCGACACAGAACTGCCATGGATCTGGGGGATTCTCTCCTATCTGGATATCTCGGCTCCACATTTGGATACGGGTATATATATGAACCTATACGTTCTTAGAATATACCAATGTCTCGGAGTGAGGAGCGCGAGCTACAAATGGGCCTTCTGCTTCGGGAGTGGCTCCTATTCTCTAACCTCATGTACCGTACCGAGTATGAGTACAAAACCTAGAATACTTGACAAATGTCAATTCATACAAATATCTATGAGAACAATTCTAATTTTTGCTTACATACTTGAGAGGTACTTGGTATCGAAGCTTGAAGTAGTAAGGCAATGCATTGGGGTATACTTTCAAAGAGTACTAGTACTCTGCGTTGCAGCTGGGTAAAACTAGTGGTGTTTCCGCCAATAATGCGTTTACAGGCATAATTAACAACCAATTGCCCTGCAGGTACTTGGGGTACATACTCTAAGGAATGCATGTTTGTCCAGCTAGTTCTTGGTAGTAGCAAACCGTACTCGGTAGAGCTGTCTGGCTCTAGCGCAAGCAGGAGAAGTATACCTTCAAACGCTGTGTGAATCTTCACCTATCGAGTGAACTACTTACCATTGGCGGTGGGGCGCTGGGCAATGAGCTGAGTGATTTTTTGCGCGTTCATCGGGAGGATTGACAGGTCTGCACTGCACTGCAATGCGGGAGGTTAATGATCATGGACGTCTCCAGCTGAACTACGAGCGGGGCTGTTCCGCTCCTGCCCCTAATATCTAAATCTTTGAAATTTATCCAATTGTCGCTTGAGTTCCTTTACTCATGACCATGCGGAGTTGTCTGAGGAGGTTGCATTATGCTGCATTTGGCTACGCATGACATACTCGAGTCCTGTCCAACCATAGCTCAAATCCAGGTATCACCAATCCAAGACTAACCGTTTTTATGACGGAGATCCGTCTCAGTTTTGTACTTTCCTATTCTGCAGCGATTGGCTAGCAATCGTTCCGCAGTCGGTTATCGATCTGCTTGTGGCTTGAGCCCAATGGAATAAACAAAGTCCGTGCAGGGGGGTGGAGCAATTACCAGTTATCATCTTTGCCCTAACCTTTGAATGGAGACAACGACGACAGCACTGCATATGAATCAAACTGCTCCTGTGCCACTCAACGCACCACACCATTTTCGTCTACTTCGTACATGTACCATTGATATGATTGCCAATTGCAATTGCTTTAACGGAATGCCAGGATTGAATTTCTGGGCAGGTGGAATGGTTAATCTGTCGGGTGTGGATTCGAGTCGAGTCCCAATTAAGAGCTCGTTCGGAAATCATGTCGGGCTCATGCATTAAGAGATTCGGTTGGAGGACAACATCACTCCGTACAGAATCGACGATGCGAGTGCCTATCACATTCCGACAGTTGAAATACTCTGCGATCCCCGTTCTCTTCCCTCAATTCCTTTCTTTCGTCATATCTCTCCCTCTCCCCACTCCATCCCTCCCCCATTGACTTCCCTATATACTTAAATACTTCGGGGTGTCACATATTCTCCACTCTACTATTCCGAAAAGCACAAACCGCAGAATGGCCTCCAACGGGTCAAAAGCCACGTCATCTGCTGGTGCTGAGGCTTCCTCTTCACGCACGTCCTCAAATGCACCCCTCACGAACCAAAGCTCATCAAAGTCGGTAGCTCGCGCCAACCCTCCCGTAGGAAAGCCAACGCGCAAGGACGTGGATGCCACATTCGCCAAGTTTGCAAACCTCATCCACGCGTCGAATCGTCCTTTACCCAATCGCTATGGAGACGGCCGCGATGGGTCATTGAATCCCGACCATGATCAGAGAACAGGCATCCGAAATGACATTATGGTATTGCGGAGGGGAGGGTTCACGAGGGAGTCTATTCAGACACTGTGGGAGGTACTGCACAACAAGAGAAAGGGTGGTCCGACAGATGACAAGACTATGATTGTGAATACCTTCAATTGACCCCAACAGACTTGACTGCACTAACACTTTCAAGATGGAACGGTTGATCCAATTGACCTCACGACTTCCGCCCACCAGTAAGCTGAGACTCAAACTTACAACCATTCAAGTCGATAAGCTCTGGGGCTCTCTTCAGCATCCTCCTCTCTCGTATTGCGGCCCGAAGTTCGAGTACCGTCAAGCAGATGGAAGTTATAATAACATTCAGGATCCGCACCTCGGACGCGCCGGGTCTCCATACGCTCGTTCAGTCAAGCCTATGACAAAGATGCCCGGTGCGCCTCCGGACCCATACACCGTGTTTGACGCCATCTACAGTCGAGGAAAGAACGGCGAAAACTACCGGCCTAGCAATAATAACATCAGCAGCATGTTGTTCTACATTGCCAGTATCATTATCCATGGTGAGTCAAACCATCACTCGCAAGATTCGTTCGATGCTGACGCACAGATTTAGATTTGTTCCGGACGAACCGCGTCGACCCAAATATCTCGGATACGTCGTCTTATTTGGATCTGTCACCGCTATATGGTCTAAATGAGGAGCAACAAAAAACGGTTCGCACTTTCAAGGATGGTTTGCTCAAGAATGATGTATTTGCGGAGAAGCGCTTGCTGGCGTTCCCGCCGGGTGTTTCGGTTCTTCTTCTGATGTTTGGGCGTTTCCATAACCACGTTGCTGAACAGTGCGTCTCGGCCGTATCAATGATAGCAAACAGGAAGCTAACATCATTCACAGATTGAGAGTCATCAACGAGGGAGGAAGGTTCGACCTAAAGCATGATCGCAGATGGCATGGAGATGACGAGGCAACGAAGAATGCGAAAGCATTGAAGAAGCAAGATGAAGATCTGTTCCAAACCGCTAGACTGTAAGTTCACGTCGCGATTGGGCAGTTCCTGCGCTAATTTCCTGCAGTGTCACCTGTGGACTCTACATCAATTTTGTCCTTAACGACTATCTCCGAACAATTGTCAACCTCAATCGCGTGGATACTACATGGACTCTCGATCCGCGGTTCGAACCTTCTAAGATGTACAACCCCGATGGCACTCCCGCCGGCATCGGTAACATGGTCTCTGTGGAGTTCAACCTCGTTTACAGATGGCATTCTTGCATCTCCAAGCGTGACGATGAGTGGACACAGGAGTTTTACAAGGGTCTGTTTCCTGGGAGGGATACCGAAACATTGACGATGCAAGAGTTCATGCATGGTGTTCATAAATGGGAGCAGTCTATCCCTGAAGACCCGGCCAAGCGAACTATTGAGGGCTTTGTGCGACAGAGTGATGGCCATTTTAAGGATGACGATTTGGTGAAACTTCTGATGGAGAGTATTGAGGATACTGCTGGTACGTACCGTTGCATAATTTATTGCCTGCTTCTTTCTAATTGAACCCTAGGTGCTTTTGGAGCTCGCAATGTCCCTCACGTTCTCCGTCTGGTCGAGGTTCTGGGTATTGAGCAGACCCGAAAGTGGAGAGTGGCATCTCTGAACGAATTCCGCGAATTCTTTGGCCTGAAGAAACACAAGACCTTCGAAGATATCAACCCCAACCCTGAAGTTGCTACCGCTCTTCGTCAGCTCTATGATCATCCAGACTATGTAGAGCTCTATCCAGGTATTGTTGCAGAAGACGACAAAGAGCCCATGGTTCCAGGTGTTGGTATTGGACCCACTTACGCCGTATCCCGCGCCATCCTTTCAGACGCCGTAGTATGTTCCCTCATTCGGAGCGATCGTATTGAAGTTAACTGAGCTGATGTTTTAGACCCTTGTTCGTTCAGATCGATTCTACACAGTCGACTACACAGCAGCGACACTCACCAACTGGGGAATTGAGGAAGCATCGTCGAACCCTAACATCCTCCAAGGCTGCGTCGGTTACAAACTGATCCTGAAAGCCTTTCCCAACCACTTCAAATACAACAGCATCTACGCCCTATATCCCCTCACTATTCCATCCGAGAACAAGAAGATCCACACCGCACTCGGCGTGGCCGACCAATTCGACTTTGAGCGTCCGAAGTTCATCCGGCCAAGAATCCCCATCCGATCCTACTCGGCAACTAAGAAGATCCTGAACGATGCCGAAAACTTCAAGGTCACCTGGGGCGTCGGTTTCGACTACATCATGGAAGCGCAATTCATGCTCTCCGGCGATGGCGGGCCGTACTCAAACATGAAGAAGTTTGTTGGCGAACGCTTCTACGGGCACGATGGCAGCATCGACTGGAAGGCACAGATCCGTACTTTCTACCGCGACGTCACCACAAAGCTCATCCGTAGAGGGGCTTACCGGATTGCCGGCGTAGAATGCTACCAAGTCGACGCCGTCCGCGATATCGGCAACATTGCACAGACCATCTTTGCGGCGAACATCTTCAACCTCCCACTCAAGTCCGATGTCCATCCCAAGGGTATCTACACCGAGCAGGAGCTGTACATGGTTCTTTGTGCCATGTTCATCGCCATCTTCTTCGATGTAGACTCGTCTAAGTCCTTCCCGCTGCGCCATGCTGCCTATGCCGCCACCCGACAGCTCGGCGCTCTCGTCGAAGTGCAAGTAAAAGCGGTCAAGAACTGGGGATGGCTGCAGGGCGTTTGGGACCCACTCAATATCCGCGGCCGCAACAAGTCCGCTCTCACAAACTACGGCTACCACATGGTCAACCGACTACTCGAATCCGGCGAATCCCCCCGCGACATCACTTGGAAATACATAGTCCCGACAGCCGGTGCGTCAGCTCCAAACCAGGGCCAAATCTTCGCGCAAGTCCTCGACTTCTACCTAGAACCCAAGAACGCAAGGCACCTCGCCGAGATCCAGCGGCTCGCGGCAGAAAACACTGACGATGCCTGGGACACCATCAAGAAGTACGCGTTGGAGGGAGGACGTCTCGCGGGCACCTTCGGGCTCTACCGACGCCTCGATGCGGATGAGATGACGATCGACGACGGCAATAGCAGAGTGCAGCTGCAGAAAGACGACTTTGTATTCGTATCATTTATCAGCGCGTCGCGTGATCCAGAAGTATTCCCAGATCCGGAAGAAGTGAAGCTAGATCGTCCTGAAGAGAGCTATCTGCAATACGGAGACGGCCCGCACGAGTGTCTAGGCAAACACGCGAATATTGTTGGCTTGACGACGATGCTGATGGAGTTTGGCAAGCTACCAGGTCTCAGGAGAGCACCCGGCCTGCCGGGGGTCATGAAGACGATCCCGAAACAAGGAGGGTTTAAGGTCTATATGAAGGAGGATTGGAGCTCGTTTTGGCCGTTCCCGACGAGTATGAAGGTTCGTTTTGATGATATTATTTAGGCGGGTAATATGTATGTGCTTTTTCTGAGTCAAATTGGTAATGTGGGTTGGATGTAATGGGTAACTAGTTGTATGGCTGGAGTCTCGATATGTATTTTTTGGTTGGTCTCAAAACCCGGATGGAGACATACGATGGGTTTATCATATTTTGTCACATTAATGCATCATGATTGAATTGTCACAATTCTCATTATCAACGGACATTTGCGTTTCGAAACTTTGGAATTGTGTATTTGCCCATTAACCAGATAGTTACGAATAACTCCAGCCACCTTTTATCCACAAAACCGTGCCACAACGTATTCACAGGTCGCACTAATTTCGGAAAGCACCGTGAACTTTGCTGTCGTTCTCTGCTTTCGCAGCTTTTTTCTTTTGCAGCAGCATGTCACCATTCGCAGCCTGTCTCTCTTCGCAGCTTGTCTCTACTACTGCACCCTCAAAATCGGCCCCTCCAGCTCAGAGCGCGAAATTCGCTATGCATATCGCACCCAGTCGAGACTGGTGCACCCTGACAAGCATCCCGAGCCGGGACGCGAAAAGTTCACAAAGTTATTCCAAACGGTCAGCTGCGTTTTCACTACGCTAGCCAGTGTGCTTTTCTGGATTTACTCGATACCAAGCACGATACCAAGCACCGTGACTCCATTTCCGTCTAGGCTCGAGACAACTTCACAGCGTGTCTTTTTTCTTACTCTCGATACGTAAAGGGCAATTGTATCAAACGCCAGTCTCTTTTATTCTCATCATAAGGCACGGTACATTCAGTATATGCAAGCTTCAGCAGCAACTCTAAATGCTCTACGCCTCGTTCTCAAACCGTACATTTCATCAACCTTACCACGACAAGCTCCAAAAACGCCTTCTACAGTGCACCACGATGATAATCATCATTATCCGCATCCATATCAAATCCTCCCTTCAAGCATATGTCTACCACTTCATAAAATGTAGTCCCAACCAATTTTTTCAAGTCTGTAACTGGCGACGCCGTCACATCTCGAGAATTCAATACTTCCGCGATTTTATTTACCCGCCGGCTGTCAAATAGCACATCCAGGTTCTTCCACGTTGCGATTTCAAGGAGCACGAGTCCTAGGCTGTAAAGATCGTGCAGTTTTGTGGAGCGCATGCTCTGTTCCGACCGGTAACCGGGATAGCGGTATCCGTCGTGCTCAACGTTCTGGATTGTACGAGTGACTGTGACCTCTCCTACCGTATCGAGTCGACTATGTTCGAAACCGATGATGTAAGGCTTGCTAAATACGAGCATGTCTTGCTTTGTGGTGCTGCAGAAGAAGAGAATGTTTTCAGAACGAAGACTCTTGTGAACGATGTTGCACAGATGAAGGTAGTGTATGCATAAGCAGATGTCCCGAGCGAGCTTGAAACGAATTTCTAGAGGTAGAGCTGCGAGAGGCACTCGAAGTTTACTCGGGTTGACGTGGTCTGAGTACATCGATCTATTCGGGTCTTTTCCTTCGATTATATCGAAGAGAGACTTTGGACTCATTCTCGTTGAAAGTCTAACCGGCGGCGCAAACACGAGGCCGATCTTAATTCAAGTCCAAGTTAATAGAGAAGCCAATACATTTCAGAACTCGGAAGGCGTCTGGCGTATCAATTGAGAGGACACGCACGAGCTTTTCTAAACGGGATTTGATCTTCGTTGTACTAGCTTGGGCCTGACTCCCGTCGGCGCTGAGTGGCTGCCATTCTACAAGCACATTTTGCTGGACGCCATGGAGAGGGTGGTACGTCGCAAACGTTCGCTTGCTGTCCGGTTCCTGTAATTCAAGACGGTCGAACTCGATATGCAGGTCCCGATCTGATGCTGCACTCCCTGCTGATGTCGAATTTTGCTCCGCGAGCCTCCATTTGCATGCTCTTTGAAAGGTCTAGATCTACGTCTGAGGTTGCTCTTGCGACTCTTTCAAGGTCGCAGCCGGATTTGCAGCTGTATATGATGCCAGACTCGAAATACAGCTTGCCAACATCTTATCGGCCAAAGTGAGATGGGTCAGTAACCAGAGATCCTGATTGTAATCGTTTAGGTCGCTTATGAGCTTCGCGAACTTCTTCTTATCGCGAACGATCCACTTGAACCAGCGAAAATTTGATAGTTCCTCCTAAGCTTTCTTGGAGGAATCCTCGTACACGTCTGACTGCCCTAGCATCGTAGTATCCTGGACGTTCAAAGACTGGTAGCGACCTTGTTTCCTGTTGCAGACCGACTTCGACTTGATTTCCGACGGTTCTTTGGATGCACAGCTAGTGAAGCGCGTATACCAAAAGACCATAAGGTTACTCGAGTTTCTAGATACCGCCGACGGTCCAACATTGTCATCAGAAGTGGACTGGGATACAGCGGATTTTTCAATCCCATATTTCTCGCCCAGCTTGCTTGTGTCGGAGAATATGTTATTAACATGCCGAAGAGTTGTAGTCGCTATTCCACGCACGAGTTGATTGGTCAGCCGGCCACCGAGGTCCGGGGTAGCTAATGCGTTTAAGAGATCTCTTCCGAGACCGAGGGCTTCGCCGTCCACCCTAGACCACATAGCTCTCCCCAAACAAGAAACCGATATTTCGCATACCTCAGCTTGAGTTGGGGATCTTGGATGTCTTTATGAGTGCTTCGCATGCCCTCTAAGGCGTCGACGCAGCCGATCGCAGTCTGAAAGATTTGTATGAGGAGGTTTGCCCCCCCACCAAAGCATCGTCTCGCGTCGATTTGTAGACGCCCTTCAAGCAACAGCTCTCTACAAGCACGAACACGCCAGCCACATCACATCAGCACACAACCTACTGTTCCGGTGCTATCTCGAAGGGTTTGGGGTCCCCAAAGACCATAAACGCGCTTTAGAACACCTCTAGAGCGCTACCATAAACACCGATGCGCCGAGCCCGCAAGCGTCCGCGCTGCTCCAACCGCTTCACCAAGAACTCGGGGTAACGCAACGGCGGGAATTTCCGCAGATCGATTGGTTGGGAATAGCTCAAAGTCGAGGCACGTGGAGTGTAGTTGAAGATATGTTCTCCATATCATCTAGATATTTTAATATGTCTACTAACTCTGTTCATACATCTATTAATTAATGATCCTAACACCCTTACCAAGCCAGACGTTCGGCGAGCTAAGGATGAGTTTTGACCCAATATTACCGGCCTGTCGACGAGTCGGGTGGTTTCCACTCCTACAATAATAGTAAAGCGGGTGGCACTCAGGGCACTGCCGAAAAGCGCAAAGTGACCGCGCTCCACTTTGCTGCAGCCAACAATTACACGGAAACGATTCAACAGCTTAGTAACCTTACGAAAGGACCAAGCTTCGACAATCTTCTAGAGTCATTCGATGAGGACGGTAACACTCCATTACTGTGTACGTGTCGTTGGGGACGCGTAGATACTGCAATACTCCTCCTCGAACACGGAGCGGACGCGCGCCAAACAAATAGGAACACGGGGAAGAATGTCTTCCACCTATTGTGTAGCTTCGAGGATTTGGGAAAGGATACCCTGGAGAAGCTGGTCTCTAGGTTGCTGGCAGCTACCAACAGTACAACTCTAGATCTGATGGCGAGTGATCCCGAAGTGCTTGGACAGTACAGACAACCAATCTCCCATGCTGTCTATCACCACTGCCCGAATCTTCTTACCGTTCTTTTGAAAAACGGCGCAACGCCTGACCCCTGGTCATTTTTGTTAGCCGCCAGTCAGCACTCCATCGATTGTCTCGAGGTCCTGCTCAATTACGCACCCCTTAGCGCAATCTATGGTATCGATTTTGGTGGTCTTCTAGCTGCAGCGATAGGAAGCAAGCTGGATGCTCATATTATCTCCCCCATTCGCCGAGTCCTTTGCTCCAAAAAGGACCTCGCTATTAGTCGGATGGATACAGTGCGCTTCCTGAAGAACACCTTTCTTCAGATTAGTTATGTCAGCCACGAGCTTCTGCATGCATGTGCCGAAGCCGATAACTCCGAATGCATAGATTTGGTCTTATCATGTTGTGATACCACCATGCAGGCGAACCTAATCTCAACAACGCTTCGTATTCCTGCCCAGAGAGGTTCCACTAACATTGTTCACTGGTGCTTAAACAATAACGCCGGCTTGGAGGTGAGCGAGAACGGGCTCAACAGTCTTCATCTATGCTCTATCCATACCAACAATCAAGAGATCTGTAATGCAATCCTCTGCAACGACATGGCTCCCGACACTCCACCATCGACAAACTCCGACCATCTAGCGTTGGAGTTGCAGACCCTGTTGCAGTTTGCCATAGCAGGAAGAAATTATGAAGTCGCTGACGCTCTAATCGAGGCTAACGCAGACCATAATGCTGCAGTGACATGCACGGGCGGAATCAGCAAGTAGTTCCTGGGCTGGCTTCTCCAATATCCGTGGTATGAGTCCGGCAACAGGGTAAAATATCTCTACGATCGTTTTCCGAACACGCCTCCGCTCTCATTCATTGTCTTAGATCCAGCTCAGCGTAGCGTTCTCCAACAGCCTGTGCGCCGTTAAGCGAATTCGACGAGTTGGATGCAACCAGTATGATGGAATACCTAGTGAGCAAACATCCCGGTCCAAGACACCTTGATCACCAGTTTACACCGACTCTTATGTCGCTATTCGATTCGGATTTGGATGGTGAAAAACCGCCGCAACATGTTTTTGTGCCAGACTTGCGAGCCAGCCCGGATATCAAACGCAAGAGCTCTGAACTAGCGTCGATCCAGCCAGAGAAAAGCACCGCGGTGGAGGAAGATGTCATTTACGAAGCTCAGCACTACGGCACAGCCCTTCACTTTTCTGTTCGCTCTGTCAAGTATCCCGCGGTTAAGGTACTCTTGGAGGCCGGGGCGTAGGTGAACGCTCCGCTTGGACGTCCCTGGGATACGAACCTCTTCTTACGTCGCACTGTCTTTGATGGCAACGTGCTCGCAAAGATGAGTGCTACGCCTTGACTCTGCTAGACTTCGCCATCTGAATGCGGGACATCTTCGAGTTAAACCAAACTAGTGAATATCTACGAAGCACCTCGAAACAGTCGTTAGCGTATTACCGCAGTAAGGTCCAAACTATCATAGACAAACTGCTCTCCTACGGTGCGTCGAACAGTCAAAGGTTCGTGGATACACGGCTACGGCATCACCACCACCCGCAGTCTACAAAAGGCCAGTCTCTGGCCAATGTCTCCCACGATAATGATATTATAACTGAATCTATAGGAGATGAAGATGGTGAGTGTTTATGTCCAGCTGATATAGTCAAGCGTTCCCGGGGCGATCTGCTTGTCTCCGACAGCAGTGATACAGGCATAGAGAGCATGGTCCACAATATCGTTCACAAGAAAAGCGGATATCCAAGGGCGAGACTCTAATGAAGACAGCGGGATACCTATTGGAGGAGTCCACGCGCTCTGGGGCGTTGGCTATACGACTTCGCGAGACCAACAATTCTCTAAGACAATGGAGAGTACGATTGATTTCGTCGACAGCCCGCAAGCCCAATCGGCAATTAAAGGAATCAAGAGGGATCCCCGCATTTTGCGTCGCGTTCTACAAGAGATTATATCATCGGAGTCGGACGAGTCGGACGATTTGGATAAAGAATCAACTTTGAAGCAGCTGCCAGCATTAGACATCTATACAAACGACGAGGCCCCAAACATGTCTTCTAGCAAACCAAAAATCATCGTCGAAGGAGCTACAGCATTGGTACCTGGTTCCAAAGAGGATGCGGACGATGAGAATTCCGATGAAGAAGGTGATGATGCCATAGAGAGCAAACAAGCTATGGAGGTCTGCACACCTGACACGCCAAGCAGTGCGCAAAGAGCATATTCGGACAGCGACAAGAGGCAATTGCCCGCTTCGGAATCATGCAGGTGTATATGGTATACGACCAGTTTCCCCGTCAATAGTCTGCACGCGGGAAAAATCGCCACGCTGTGGCGCAGCACAGGATGTTGGTCACGGACTATCTAGTTATCCCTATAGAGGAGGATGAGAGCAGTGAAGGTACCGAGCGCTTCCTGCTCTACGCTCTCCGCCGCATATTTACATATGGTAGTGGAGTGAGCTCACGGGAGGGGAAAGCGGTAGATTAAAGAGAGTAGTGTGACATACTCATGGCAACTTGATGGATCGTTTGAACCTAATATCGTTTTAGTAGCCTTTTTTTCGGCCTTCCGACAAAAAGAGGTGAAATTGTGTATTTCTTCAACCATCATAGTCCCCATAAATACGCAGTGAAGAAAAATAAAAGCGATGTGATCAAGCTTGTCGGTAATAGATGCATGGCAGTGGATCATGACCGGTCGTCAATTGTTAAGAACGGCAAATTTGCTTGATGTGAAACAAGTCGTTGTTCCATCTTTTCCAACTAGATACGTCTATAAACTGCTATTGATTAATTCCATATATTTTCCAAATCTACAGTCGCAGAAACTAGTGAAGATACTGCTTACGTTACTTTCGTAGCGGCCGCTCTGGAAGATTTACGTTGTTCCTTTTGCTTCTTGTACTGAGTACGGTTGGGGCAGGCTTCATTGATAAGTTCACCAAGCGGCTTTCATTTGAGTGGCATGTAGCTAGTACTGCAGCGGAGAAGTACAAAGTACCCACAGCTTTACATAAGCTCTTTCAGAGTGCGGTATCATCGCTGTGACCCACTTAACTCATACAGTACATCTAGACCAGAGCAAAAAACTATCGTGTGCTTCCGCTCGCTTCATGACTCATAACTCGTATCCGACGTCCGGCCAGCCAACCAGTCTTTGCTACACGACGATCTTTTACTCTCACTACACCCGAAAGGTAAATGATACGAATTGAAGTATACCGAGCGTGTAGGTGATACTTGAGCAGAATCCTCGGGTATGCGGCTACCACCCGTTGCCACCCTTGCTACATGATAAACGCCATTCGTCTCACGTTGCTAGTGTAGCGCCGGTACACCTGGCCCTGCACCTGCGCGCGTGACATCCCCTATCCCTCTATGATTCGGCGGTACAGCAACCGCGCGCCACCATGCCAACGTCCACACAAGATAAAAAGGGCCGTCTCCTACACTCTCGCACAGTATGGCCACCTCCGAACTCGACACCTACGTCCGTTCTCTCGCGGCGAGCGTCGCAACCTTCCCGAGCAGTGCAACACCGCAGCAATTTGTCGGCCGGAAGGCGATCACATACCGGTTCCGTGGCGCGGTGCCAAAGGCGATTTTTCTGTCGGGTGGGGAGAGACATACGCGGGAGAATTTAGTAGCAAGGCTAGGAGCGTTGCTGGCGACTACGAAGGGCTTGGCGTGGGAGTTGGATCAGCGCGCGAGGGATGGGACGTTGGAGGAGATTATGCTGGCGGAGCATAAGGGGGTGCAGCATTCTGAGAGTATGAGTGGGATGGGAGATGGAGCAAGTAGTGTGGGGGGCGACGACGAGGAAGAGAAAATGAGACAACGGATCATCGCTTTGGAGGTGGCGGCGGAGAAAGCAAGACAGGCGGTGGAAGAAAAGGAGGAGAAAGCACGACAGGCGGCAGAGAAGGCGGGAACCGAAACGAAAGGTTTGAAGAAGGGAGCAAAAGAGAAGCCGGAAGATGCAGGAGGTGGGAATGGAAAGGAGTTTGTCAGTGGTGTTGGCTGGGTGAGTGTGGTGAAGCCAGCCACTCCGAAACCCCCGCCGTCCCGCACTCCGCCGCCAACAGACCCACCCAAAAAGCCCACCACATTTCCATCCACCCCTCCTCCTCCATCCTCTTCAACCTCTTCGCCTCTCTCCTACCCCCTCCAACACGCCATCATCACTCCGCTCCAATCCCTCCTCGAAGCCTGCTGCTACCAATATCTCAGCGTCCACCATCCGCATATCCTCACGCAAGAACGCTGGACCTCACCGCAATCCGCCGAGCTTCATGTGTACATGCAAAAAATGATGCCCTTATTCGAAGGCCAACATTGCGTCCCCTTCAAAAAGCTCATCGAAATCCGGCACATCGCTGTGCACCGGATCCCCGTGCGATCAGGCACAATTTTCGCACTTTTGAACGCCTCCGCAGTATCAGCAAGGATTCTCGGAAACCCCGCGACCGCAGGAAAAATCCAAAAGTTGCAAAGTCTGGTTGCAAAACAGCTGTATGCAACACGGGAAGTCGAGGATGTGGCTTCCAAAGTAAGTGTGCGGTTGAAGTATCTTGAAGATGTCCAGAGGCAGATAGAAGGGGAGATGGCAAGGCTTTCGGATGTGATGGTACAGTTGAAGGGCGGGAGTGAGTTGGCAGAACAACGTACGTTGAGGAAGTTTAAGACGAAGGTTGAGGACTTGTTGTTTGTGGACAATGACGATAATGCGGGATTTACGGGTAGTTGCGGGGTTGAAGAGCTGGGAGAGATACGGAAGAGACTGAAGGAAGGGTTTAGATGGCAGGGTGGTGAGGGCGAAGTTACAGTTGACTATGAGACGACGATTGAGGACATTATAGTGGAAGACGACACGATCGTAGTTGATGAAGAGGGTTATGCTCCGACAGCTCACTACTAGTATTGATCGCCGCCAAGGAGCTTTATGGCACATCGATGAAAGTATGGGTTTATTTAAATCCTGCAGTAATGTTAGCGTTTGCATTGCTTTCGGAATTACTGAGGATTTTTGTAGTTGCGTTTCAAGGCATTCAATATACGTTTCTTTTTGATTGCAACATGTTTTGTTCCACTCGTTCCCAGTCGGTTGGCAGGCTTCTGACTGGGCTTGCGAAAGAGGCAGACACCGGTTTACGAATGCAATGTCTTCTTTGTCCCTTGGGGTTCGGTGCAATTCTACATAGGGGCCTGCAGCTACCTCGAAGGTATATCAATTCTCAAATCTGTACTTTAGTGCAGGCAACTATATCCTTACTTTATTTAATATCCTAGGTCTCGTGTACCTGGCTTGGCCGGGAGTGAAATCAACCGTCCGGGATCACTGCGGACGAGGACGGAAACGGCGCCCTCTTTTTGAGACAGGACGGGGACGGCCGGGGACGCCACGTTGCCGCTCCCGGTCGTTCCCGGCAGTCTCCGGCAGGCCCCGGCAGATATCTATTGATAATGAAATTCACAAGTAGTAAAACCAGATGAATCATATCAAACTTCAGATTTACCTATAATATGTACTGCAAACTCTATCTATTACCAGTGGTTCACTCATCTCTAGTCTTATAGAACACCTAAATGCTTGATGTCCGCCGAAGACAGTGAATGTCGGCCGGGGACGGAGGATGTTGGCCGTCGGACGGGACGGTTGATAACACTGCTTGGCTCAGGCACGGATGGTTTATTCAGGTGGCCTGGACGAGATCAACTGGATAGGCTTGTAGTAAGGGGTCGTCGGGTTAACATTCCAAGTATACTCCTAGTCAGTGGGCATGCAAGTGAGTTTATTTGGCTTAATCAGAGCAAGGCTATGATCATAACCTACCGGACAGCCCTGGTGGGCGCCAAGGTCAATAGAGCTTGTATTAACTTACAGCCTGAAACGTCTTTCTATCCACACTGTGTTCCCAAGCGGTCAGGTCGGTCAGATATGACCCATAATCGGGCCGGTCTATGCTAAGGGAGCTTCACTGGCTATGATCGGACCTGACTGGTCTATGGATCCTTAGATAGCCGGTCGGCCGATCTGAGCTGACCGCTTGAAAACACTGAAACCGGTTGTCCCGTTACAATCCATATACAGCAGGAAATCGGGATATTCGTGTCTTTCATGTCATTGGGAAACGGTCTTTCCCTCGATCTATTCTCTCTGCTCTCCACATTAACTTTTCCTCTTTTCCTCCCCGCATTCGATCCACATAGATATCCATCTGGCATACTATCGTAGTCTGAGTCCTCATCGTCATCCACAAGCTTGTTCTTAATTTCAGAATAGATGTAATTCCCGTGCCACTCTGCTTCGCTAGTGATGTAGATAGTGCCATGATTGATCAAACTACACATCAAAATCATTAGAATCTCAAAGTTGCACAAGAGAAGAGTGTACCGACTGAATGGTAGCCGTTACGGAAGTTTGGGATGTCATCGGGTTGTTCGTCAAAAAAAAGAACGTCTGGAGAGTAGTGGGTAGAGATGTAGTGGTTCCGGGTTCTCTCAGCGCAGCCAAGCATTGCCTGAATGTTTTTGTCTTCATGAACATCTTGCAGCCCAGTTCACCCGCCCCAATAGTACCCTTATACGTCCTGAAATAATAGCTATTGATGCTGAGCACCGGCGATCGTGAAGAGCCCCCATCTGTAGCACAATCCGTATAACCCCACATAGCAGTACCTGCGCCTCAGGAGTAATAGCGCCTCTTGTGAAGGATAGGTTTCATGACCTCGAGTGCTTCCGCGAAGTAAATCGGTTGATAGTCTTAGTTTGCTATGACTCCTTCATTTCCTTTTTCCCTTTTGCACTTGTCGTCCTGATTCTGGTAATACCGGGCCAATTGAACATAATCATACATCGTCATATTAGAGTTATAGAGCCTTACACTATATTATATATATAATCACATGGCAAATAGAGCTGTATATACCGTTATATGTTCGTATTCTACGCGGAATTGACGTCCGCCCGCTTTCTGACATGTCGACATTACCTGTCGTAAGAGCTTCACACTCACGTCACTCGCTCCACAGAGCATCATAGGGTATTGCTTTAACTTTTGGATCAGGTCAACATTGCAACAGGAAGTATAAATACTTGCCAACCTCCTATCCTCTCCGATCCTGTTTGTTCATCACCTTAAACGCCAGGCTCGAAAAGAAACATCAGCTCACCAAACGGGAGTTATCATCCATCAACAATGGTCGATAAGCTCTCCCTCAAACACGTCAAACTCTAGAGCCTCCATAAGGCACTCTGGAATCAAGACGCCCAATTACGCAGCAAGATATATAGCAACATTGTAGCCAACGGTTCGACCTCCAATAACAACTAGCATCTACTCTCTTCCAGCTACCTGGCGGCTACTGACAAACCCCTTAACTACCCTCCCCTGTGGATCTCCCTTTCTCATAGTTCGAGATTCATATCTCGCACTACTCGCCATGATACATTCCCTCCAGAAGCAGAGGCCAGGGGCGCAGAAGCGGGTGCGTCTTGCTGATGGCACCTACTCGTATACTCATATCTACAGCCGACGCCAGAAGACAGAGAAGGGCTACGTCATATCGGGGGATGGAAGCAAGTGGCTTCTGAGCTACATACTCGTCGAACACTTGCTCCAAGGGCTGCCAATCCTTTTTCAAGTCGATGCTACAACCCTCTTTCCATTCGACGGGAACGGTGTTAGACTAATGGATCAGACTGTCGCAGATGAGGTGATGGACAATTTCACATTGGTACTGGTTGCTGGGAAGCCATGCGGGCTGGTGGCGGATCTGATGGAGACGCAATGGCTGTCATTGTGGCGGCGGCTGAGAAGTGCCGTGGGCTTTACTAGAAGTATTACTTACCAGAATGGACAAGGGAGGATACTCTGGCGAGGCTCGAACGAGCATTGCCTCTGCTGGAGGTGCAGAGCTCGAGCGAGGGGATTTAAGGACTAAGTTTTTGTATCTACATGGGTTTTGAATTTATGTGGCTCTTCGCACTTTTTTGCAAGTGGTCTTTCCACGGCAGGCTGATTTTCATCCTCTCCAGCGGCTTCTGCCAGTAGCCACTTTGCACTTTTACGCTATGAACTCCCGGAACTCGTTGATTACTCGATCATACGGGTGACGATAGACAGACCGCATAGCATTCCCTTATCTAGAGGCACAAGGCGGTTTGGAGATGGGGAATTCGCTAGTAAGTGCGGTCCATCTTAATTCCGTAGCTCCCACGGCGCAAAATAGACGAGGTAGACAGAGAGTACGCGGCTGTAGCATCTCACATTCCCATATAACATCTTATCACGCTGAAGTCTCAGCTCATCCATTTATTATTTCCCTTCATACACGCCTCCATTACACCTTTCGCGTAAACAAACCCCGTCCTCCCAAACAAGATCTCCAAAAACCCCAATAACGCCGTGCCGATCCCACCCACCCCAGCTCAGTCGCTCTCTACCATACCCCTCAACACGCCCAAAACCCTCCGTACCATTTCAACTCTAACACTTTCCGGCACCATCTCCCTGGCCTCCTGATCAACCGCGCGCCTCAGGTCCTCATAGTTTCCAACGCGTGCGTCCGGATCTTGTAGTCTCTCGCGGCATAGGGATCGCAGCTGCTCCGTCCATCCGGCTTCCTGTAACAGCTGTAGCAGGTTCGATTCGAGTCTACGGACGTCACGGTCAGTGGCGAAAAGGGGAGGCAGAAGGGGAGGCGCAACTTGGAGAGCTCGCCGGATTCAAGGATCCGTCGGTTGATCTCGGCAACAGTTTCGGGGGGTGCACCGGACGTGGTGGTTGTAGGAGTGGATGTGGATGTGGACGGTAGTGGCGGCATTGCGAAGGTGAGGTTGTGAGGTGAGGTGGTGGATGCGAGGGGAAAAGGTGGAGGTGGGCTGCTGGGGAGACGCGTCCGCACGGACGGTTGCAGGGGTCGGTATGCTAGCGTGATCTTAATGTAGGGATGTGTGGGTTAGGTGTTGGGGTTTAATATCTGATCTCGTTCTACGACGGCGTCTCGAAAGCAGCATCGACATGGTGTTAAAATTATTCTTAAAGTTATGCACGCGTTAATCTCGTGAGTAGAGCACAACCCAGTGAATTTATTGCCGGAGGAAGAACAATTGGTGCTACGGAGGCCAATAGTAAACCCGGCCCTGAAACCTCCCAGCATCCAAGATCACCACGGCTGGATGGAAGACATAATCTCTGTACGGTTCCCGACCACGACAAACTGCACTAGAACAATAGTTGTCAATATCTACCAGATTGTCGAACTAGCCAGCTTCCCATGGACACCGCCTCCACCCTTCATATACGGCGGTCTTCGTGGCACCACTCCCTTCTCGGCAAACGATCAGGTAGTATGAGCAATGTACCCTGAAACGCGGACCCAGCAAAATCACCGTTGCCAATGCCGACGTGCTATCAGAGCAGCGAACGATGCAAGTCAACCAAACCCACCCCGTAGAGGACATGAATCGGAACAACAGAGACATGGTACACCCATGAGCGGCTAATACTATCCATTATAGTCACTTTCAGACACGACTATACGTCAATATGAAGAGGAGCGACTAGCTATCCGCATCGAAGATTGATTCACCCTTCAGTTTCCCGCCTTCCTTTACCAGCACCAGCGCCGCGTCCTCTTGCAAATATTCCACGTCATTCGGAAGATGAACGCCGCCATGACGTTGAGCTCTTTAACTTCCCGCTGCGGGTAATTATACGCTTCCGAATTCATGTCATCCATCGCTTGGAGCAGTCCAACTGGGGCAATCGAAAATAGCGGTACGAAGCGCGCTGGACACGCCTCATCTCGCGAGGCGAGGGTGGAATAAAGTCCGGTTCAGAAGTGTTTATCTCAGAATTCGTCGCCATGGTAGAGTTACAGAATGCGTCGCTGGAGGCACGGATATAGCGCTGGGTCTTGCATAGATCGTCGATAGATGAACCGTTGTCGGGAACTGTCATGCTCTCGGGAACGATATCGGGAGCTAACTCGCGGAGCAGAACTTCGCGCAGGATGCGGTCTCTGCTTGTTAGGAAGGAGTTGTAGTAGCTGCGAGTGGCCTGCACTGCGGACTAGAGGGAGCGTAGGTCGTGTTGAAGATATATGTATCCTAAGCTCGGTGGAGAGACAGTCGAAGCCAGCCATGGGACCGTCGTGGATAGAGTATCTCGTAAACTGGATAAGGGTGCTGGGTTTAACCTTATAGGTGGAGTAGAGCTAAAGCGTGTAAAGGGTCGGATCCAAACCTGACATCTAAACCCAGCCGAACCGCACCCGACAGTCCAAACTAGCTCTTTACGAGTGGGTGATACTGTTAGCGAGGTGGGGCCTATCTATCGCTATCGCGAATTACTATATCCAGTATCGGGCGGTGCTAAAAGTGTCCTATGGAGTTTGGGGGATCTCGAGCTGCATTGGTAACCGCACTCGATATGGCTAAAGCAGAGTAGGTACAAGCAATCACCAAATCTTTTACTGGGCCAGCATAAATCGACGTCTTTCAGCCATATTACCAAATTGTTGTTGTTGTTGTTGTTGTTAATTCATATTGTATTTACTTTAACTAGAGTATGACAAAAATCCATTTTTCCCCGATACTCTGTGGTGTGAACCCGACATGTCCGCCAAACCCTCCTCTCGGTCAAATGTACCATCCCTTTCTCCTTCCCCCCATTTTAACTTAATTGGCCCCCCTTTCCTAGAGTATAACCTGCACATCCCGTCATCTGACGACCACCACTTACAAAATCCTCGCTCACACTCTGTCCAGGGTCTCATTGATATTATTGCCGTGGAATACCCCAACCGCTCTCGCGAGCAGGATGTTTGGAGGTTTGGAAATGAATACTCCCTAGGTCATACTGGGTGCACTGACCATCTTCAGGCTTGGCAGGAATGGGGGGGCAGAAGGGTGATTTTATCATAAGGCCACTCTTGTAGTTCGTCCTAGTGGTGTCCGAGAAGCGGGTCTTGTCCATCATAGTCGGTTCGAAGAGCTTGTATGGAGTGTGTATCTCAGCACTCACATCTCGCGGGGTCTTTTAGGCAACTGCTTGACGGAACTTCACCAATACTGCGCTGATAGGTCCTGGATCTCATGTACTGGTGCATCCACAGACATGTTGTAGGCTTTGATAACTGGTGTAAAATTTCGAGTGGTGAGTTGCTGGGTAGACTACCGATCGATGTCGATGCTGAGTGGTAAAGAGAGCTTTAAAACAACGAGATACACTTGCAAAAGCAAGCGGACACAGACAAAAGGTATGGAGTGAAGCCAAAGTAAAACCCCGCTCCCCCCCAAAGAGGGGAAAGCTTGGCAAAACCGGGCGTTGAGTGTGGTTGTCGAAGGTGTGTTACCAAATTGTTATTCGTACCCTTGTATCTCGAATGCTTTGAGCTAGGCTCACTGAACGCTATAATACAAAGTTTTTTGTGTACAAGTTTTATTTTGCTAATTGTTTTGTGTCGGCCATGCAATATTCGGTATGGGTTCTTTTGCGAATGTTTGTACTTCAGTAGGGAATTTTCTGTTGTAGTACTTTTTATGTCTTATGAACTCTCGCCTACTAACAAAAGTATGATAAATATCACGTGATTACGTTGAGGCGCGATAAGGTACTCGCGGTAAATAGCCGAAGTTAATATGAGGGGATCTAAGGAAATACTGGAAACGTGTTGACTAAGGGATTTAGCCCGAAGGCTACCGGAACTAAGGCGGGCACTAACTTAGCCATCTGGACTAAGACGGACACTACCTTTAGCCCGCAGGCCATTGGGACTAAGGCATGCACTAGACTTAGCGGGCTTGGTGCGGAGCCTATCTCCCCGCCAGCCTCGGGCTTAGTGCAGTGCCTATCTCCCCGTGAGCCTCGGCCTGAGTAGTGCTTTGCTCGTGATGCTTTGCTCTTAGTGCTGTTCTCATAGTGTTTCGTTCTTAGTGCTTGAGATGATTTCTTTCTCTATATATGTCTATCTTCTTCTCTCTTTGTACGATAGACAGTTCAATCATCATCATCCTTCTCACCCTCCTCTGACTGTCTCATCAAGCCGTCCCTGTTGCTCCAGATACACACGCCCTGTGTACACTGGACGAACCCCGTTGCTAGTCACTTCCAATTTCTTGCGCAGCTTCGACAATGATTCCAAACGAGATCGCTCCACGGCTTCGTTCCCCGCGGCTTTGTCTTGAGAAATAGTTGAATTCGACAATAAAGATGGACCTGGCTCTGTTCTATCTCTTTCGTTATCGGGGTGCACTTCCCCTCTACCTAGGGCTAGAGGTACGCTGTGGTCGGACATTATCGATTGCGGTAGCTCTTGCAAGTCCCCCCGCATAGATTTGAGAATTTGGAGTAGAAAATGTAGATTTTGCTAGGATAAAAAACTTTAGGACCAGAGAGAAGGCTGTAGGATTTCTGGACGGTGTCGATCGTATTGGAACCTAGGTACTTACACACTACCCCACTTTGAACAGAGTTACCAAACGCATGCAGCCACGCCGTGTGGGGTTGTAGTTACACCACCACGGGTCGATACTTAAGTACTTAAGAAGTACGTAGCAATTGAATGAATACATTATTGTATTTTAATTCGTCTACGATAGCGGGCTCGAATCTGTCAAGACTTGTAGTCACGCTAGTGCTGTGTTTGCTCTGCGACTCATTCGGTTCCTGATATTGGAGGTCTCGGACGCTGATGCGCTGTGTTTGGAACTTTGGATACTGGTTGACTTTCCGTCGTACCACCCCAGAACGTGTTTAGAAGGGTTTAGAGCAGTTTCAAGCTTTAGAGTTTAGAACTCCTAGCTCTAAATGAAAATCAGAGCGCCCATTCAGCAAAAGAGATACCTACGACTGATTGGTGGGTCTGCTTGGCCCGTAGAAGCTCTGCATAAGAGTGGAGGTTTTGTGTAAATCGAAAAGGAAAGTTTAGGTGATGGTGGTGGCGGTAGTATACGATAACTTCCTTTTCGTGCTCAAATTGTGGCATATGGGAATAGCTCCGACCGGGAGACTCCCGGGGACTAGTGAAAGTTACCGGTTTGAAAAGTGCACTCGTTAAAGCCCACTAAGAGCTTTCAAAGAGAGTTTATCCAGATGCGTACAAACAGCCGATAATATACAACTTACATTGAATTCGCTCTCTCTCTCCATACCTAGCTATCTATCTTTACTCCGTTCATCATCCGGGGGCTACTTGCACGGCTCGGCGAACCTCAGGCGAGTTTCCACGTGCCCGAGCAACAACCACGCAGCACACCGTGCCAGAAACCGACATTCCCTCCTCACAACACGCTGCCATCCCCTGACCAGGCCCCGGGAATTATGGAGGCAAAGTGGCTGAAGCCGAAGCCGAAAATCGCTAAGTTGAAGGCCAGTCGAAGACGAAGTTGAAGAAGTAAGCCTCCAGGTTTGGAGGGAGGAGTGAAGCTAATACCTAGAAATAGAGGCCCTCGCTAAAGAGCAAACGATGTCAGGGCATAGAGGATGATCTAAATCAGTAGTAGTATCTATCTGCTGAAGAAGATAGGTCTCTCATATACAGAGCCAGCCAACTCTTCAATCCAGAACACAAACCACAGGCCCACGCTGCTACTGTTGATCCAAGCAGAAACGGGGCGGCGGCAGTCTTCGAACACAGCCACTAACCTACAGGCTGTGTCACGAGTGACGTTGTATGACCCTCAGTAGTTTAGAGGTTCCGTATACGCTCGAGACATGCATAAGATCTTCCCGGATTTTAAGATTGACATGCTTGATCTTGAGTTTAGTGGTAAGCTAGTTTAGCTGAACGTTTTTGGAGGAGAAACGGCTTCGGTTTTTAAGCTGAAAGACTCTTAGCTCTCTATTTGAGAATTTGGTAGCTAGCTACAAGGTTGACCACGACAATGGATTTCTTCCTTGCCAATGTAATCTTAGGATTGTTTGAGATCCATTCCAGGAGCTCCTCACCATAATCACCCTCAATGAGAAGCAGCGGCCACGAAAGCGCAAGCGAGCCAAACAAAGTGACGGTACCAACGGTTACATAATGACTCGGTAGAAGCGGCTGCCCGTCGAGAAAGGCTTTGTCATTTGTGGCTAGCCAGGAATTGGAAAGTGCTGGTCTAGCAACTTTTGCAAGGCCCTCTATGATTGTGCGGTGAGGGACTCGGACATGTCTAAGCGGAGTGAAGATCATAGACTCACAGCTTTCAGACGATGTGCACAGATACCCCATTTACGCACTTGTGGACTAGGGGGGCCGATAGGCTTGATAGGATATTTCGGGGAATTTGAGTAGCTTGTCATCATAGCGTTGTCTCAGAAGGTAGAGAATTCAGAATTAGTTCAGAAGCACTACGGCATTACCCAGTAGTTCTTCATGTCGATGTGGAGATGGGAAGAAATTGTTTTTAAGATCATAGTTAATTACTTGCACCACAAAAATTATGCTTCGTCCCATGTGCAAACTTTTCCAGCTCGCGAACATCCCTAACCGGTTCGCGAGCTGGCACCACGCCAGTTCCTGAATGGAAGAAAAATCTGCGAACCGAAAGTCGGAGAGATTTAGACGAGCTTCTTCTTCATATAGGCACAGAGTAATAGTTCTCTTCTTCCGTCATGTGTTTTCTTTACTTTCTCAATCAAACTCGTCCCATCACGCTCCGCATAGTGATACATCTCCGTTCTCCGTGTTGTCGAAGTCCTCTGTAACTCCTCCAAAACCCATCTCGCCGTAGTCTTCTGCAACCCTACTAGAACCGGTAGTCGAAAAGTTCTCTTCATCTTCATATGTAACATTGCTCTGACACTTGGCGCAGCCCTTACCGTAGCTCGCTAGAGGGTTAGAGAATCGACGAAACCGACAACTGATTGGGCTTGATAGAGCTATATTTTTCGTTGGCGTCTCCATAGACTTCTGTAGCATGATATTCCCAGTCATTTAAGCAATCTTTCCAAAATCTGCCCTGGCCATTTGAATAGGCATGGCCAAAGACTGTCAACTGAGCTGCCTATGAAATTCAAGCCACAGTAGCCAGTACAGTATCATTTGCCTTCACATAGCCACGAGACCTCTAACTCGCTGCTATGTGAGAACAACCAGCACACCGGTCAACCTACTATTTAACAGCTAGTTTCATTCTCAACTCTGGATTTCAAAAAGTTACATTAAGGTTCAAAAGTTACGTTCACAATCTTACGTTCACTTCTTACGGTCCAGAAGCAAGCCGACATATGTGTGAGAACAATTCACATGCATCTACAATTGTGGTTACAAACCAATCAAAGTCCAAATTCGCGTAGAACTACGTCCTCAATTACCCCTACGCGCGCGAACCTATAAGCGTTACGAAAAGAGTCAGAACGCATAGTGTACGAATAGAATTTGTATACACTATTGCTTCCTTATCACGTCTTCCTCCCCTCCAATAAAAATCCAATGCAAAACAGAAATTGAGATAAAATGAACTCGTAAGCCATCCCTTCATTCAAATCACAGCGTATCGTGATGATCGTGTAGCGATTGAGCGGTGGGTTGCTCTAGAAGTGAGACAACAGATTGAGATCGAAATGTTCAATTTTGTCTAAAAATTCCGGGTTAGAAGCCAAAGTAAACCGAATATTGTAACCATGCATTTATTCTTAACATAACTAAACGGTGGCATCTCACACAGGGATGTGTGAGGATGGTGAATGAGGTGAAGTATTTTTCCCTACATTACCGCTCATAGCCCTGTGATCGAGAAACCTCAATCCCACCAACCAAGTACACCAAATCGATCCGCTAATTATCGTATAAAAGGTTGCAACCTGTTAAGATTTAGCGACCCCAGACACAAAATTAAACAAGGAGTGTAATTGTGGTTGTTAGCCTTTTTTTCACCTTCCCATCCTGGCCCCACAAACTGTGCTACAACCGATATAAAATGACCGAGCATGTAAAATGCAGAACTGGTATACAGTGCGTAGAATGGTGTTTGAAGCCAAACTACCAAGATAGGCGGAAATTCTGTGACTTCCGCGAGGCGGACTTTACATCTGTTGATATCCCCAGTTACCATGGGAGTCATTATCTGCCCAAGGCTGGCTGCAAGGGCAAGGAAGGCCAAGTCAATAGCCACATGCAAGAGGACTTGGACTATCCACGGCGCTGTGGTTATATTTGCCCAAGATAGGCTTTGGACTTCCACCGAAGCGGCCAAGGAAGCCTGTAATAGAGTAGTTAGTATCTTCAGCACAGTAACAATTAACTGGCTCGCTATATTAGGAAGCCTAAAAATTACTTACGATAACTGCAACAGTTTGAAGCTGCTTGTATCTGTCTTTCCTGAAATCTTGTAGTTGTTCGTCGGTGTCTTCTTCAGGGCCATCCCTAACCTTATTTTGAAGCGATTTCAATCGCTCGCCCAGTGACTCGGATAGGAAAAATAAGACAGGATCACACAGCCTGAGGACGTGTTTGCAGTGCTCGGAAGTGCTTCGGAAAAGGTGGTCCGGCATGTTTATTGTTCGAAAAGATGCCTAAGCGAAAGATATTTAAGTATTTAAGCGGTTACACAATTAGACTGCTATCTTCCCTGCAGTTAGTAGCTCTATTTAGCTGCGGCAGTTATTGAGGTTGTAGCTCAGCCAACGGTAACTATACCACTCGATTGGAATTCGCGATAACACCGATTGGAAACCACGCTAAAAAAATTGATATCACATTGCATTCCAATGACAGGGCTTCGAGATGCATGCTTAGTGATTGTTATATCTGTAGTACCTATTCAGCTTACTCAGATTCATAAAGTTTAACTGTGACTTATGGTATTAAGCATGAGTCAACTAGTAGATCTTTGAGTTGAAGAAGGCTTCTTCAAATATCTATTCAAGTTATAATCTTAGACATGATTATTGTTGCGTATATATATGTGTAGGTATTATACACGTATGCATGTATATCTTGCACACCAAGTCGCTGGAAATTTCTCAAAATACATGGTTTTCTAGGTTAGGTATGGGACATTTGGTTTACGATGTTAAAATAATACTGATTGTCCAATCTGTGTATTCCAAGAATTCATCATAAAGTTCGGAGAATCAGCTCTCGATTAGCTAATTGAGACTAGGTAATATATATTAGTCGCGCGGGGGACCCAGCAGTTTTCCTTATCACTTGTGCTTCTAGTACAGTTCTCGATGACCCGCAGTTAGATGGGCTGCTTTTGTATCACTAGGTTTCTTGATTCGATGCCCAGCAAGATAAGAAACATGCAAGCCACCGCAAATTTGGCTTGTTCGACAGTGGGTCGCACCAACTCAACACTACCATTACTCACGTTGCTGGTTTCACCAACTTTGATACTTCAACACTTGCACCACGGTGGGCTGTTTTTTTACCGCCTGGGATCCTTCTCATCGTTCTTTCAAGGTTGATGGGAGTCTGCAAACTGTCAGATCAACGTTTTCTAACTTCTATTAAACCACTAATGAGAGGTGGGACACGAATGATAGTGGCCAGCATGTTAATTGATGGGCTCAAAGAGTTTTAAGATACAGTGTAATTTATATAACTATTGTTCCTGCATTTACGCTTTGGCTTGATGATCTTCAAGAGCTGAGGAAATTGCAGATTGTCGGAGTAAAAGTTCCTTTGACCAGACAGAAGTATAAACCAGAATTGGTTGTTGCTTATGGGAAGCCAAGGGAAGGTAAGGAGTTGTGTTTAAGTAGGCTCTTATATGAACTCTACCTATCCATACGTATCGCTAGGTAGTACTACAGAACCTACTTAGCCGCAGCACGAACAGCGAGGCCGTAGATTAAAATCACAGGGCTATCTTACTCCACGCTGTAGAACAGGGACACTACCGCATTGTGGAATTCTTGCTTGACCACGGTACCGACATCGAGGCCAAGATAGTTATGATTGGACTGCCCCCTCGCAGCCAAGAGAGGAGATTTAAGCACTTTTCCCCTCCTTCTTAGAGCTGGTACTAAGCCGATCTATAGTTACAGAGCATAAAACAAGTAATACAATATTCGCAGTTGGGGCTGCAGAACGTGAGTAAGCTTGCAATTATAGAGAACGTATATATGTACCGTTAACCGCGTGCTACCATACACACCGCTATCCCGCCCTACCAGCAACAACGCCTCCACATTTCACTGAAATTCGACTCCAGAAAAGCAGACGAGCGGAAGATGTGAGTGGACACTGGCAACTTGGTGTGCTTCGCTAAAACAAACACCTTGCATGTGGGTCGCTACTTTGTATTAAAGGAATAGTCCCAACTCACTCCTTAGCATGTAAACTTTCTTTTTAGCAAGTTTTATGTGTAGCTATCATGTTTATTTAGAGGGCGATGCGTGCCAACATGCTGGTGTCCACTCACTTATTTCACTCGTCTGACAGTACCATCTCCGATGGGGATCGTCGCAGCATGGAGTCACAATTCATATTTTTTGTTCCCCCCAATTTCGTGGCATCCGTCTAAAAACATCCTCTATCAACGGTATTTGGTCTCATTGATTTAGTATAGTTCAAACGGTAGTCCCGGGTCATCTCAGACTAGAATTTCTACATACTGGGTAGGTGCTCTATATACTTACTTATGTACAAGGCCTGGTGGCAGCGTTGTTGCTAATAGGATGTGAACTTCGCTGCGCTCAGGAGTTAATATGAAGATTTGGTAAGTTAGCACACTTAGGCGGTCAACAAAGTACTTTAGCAGGGGAACACTATTTCAGGTAAGGCTCATGTGAGGCCGGTAGATGTCTATTAGCCTCACATGAGGGTGACTAAAATATCATGTTGATGTGAGGATATTTGTTGGCTCATGGTAACCCCTCAAACTTTATGACTATCCTGCCACTGTCACACAAATCATTCAAGCAGATTTGATACCATTGCAGTGGACTGCAATGGTGACAGTTGAGACACACTATCCTCAGTTGATATTCTCATGCCACAGTAACTAGTCAGGTAGGAGGTTTTAAGTATTCTCACAATCAGTATTTTGGAGATTCTTGTACAATGCTGTGAAAACTAAAAACTCTTTACCTTTGCAGCCAAATAAAACATTACATAGCAGGTATTCTGTGATGGGGTTGTCACTTCTCAGAGTTACTTTTAGCTCTACAATTATTTCCCGCAAACCCGTGATTTTGGATGTGCAGGAGTGCGTAGGGTGGTGGCAGTGGCAGCACTGGCAGAATGCTGGTGATGGTGGCGATAGTGCACGTGGTGATGGTGATGATGGTTGTCATGGACCTACGGGCTATGGTGAAGGTGTGTGCTGCTGTGTACCTACTCATTCCCCACCTGGCGCTTGAAGCGCGGCTGTGAGTGCGGCCGCGGCTATCAAAATCCTGTCAGGATTCTGAGGTGAGCCTAGCAGGCATGACAGACCTCCAGAAGTGCCATAGTTACAGCTAGCTGCAACCGTGCAAATCTATCTGGTATCAACTGTGCCAGTACTGTCATGAGTATGCAAAATCAAATCAAGGCGATTGCAAGATCAACCTCATATGCACCTCATATGAGCCTTATACGAAGCGGAGGACCCCCGCTAAAGTAGTTGGGAGTAGTGACCTGACGCACTTCCGCATGCCGAACAATTCCGACCAATCAGCTTGAAGCAGATACACGGAAAACAAATTTCTGGCCAATGAGAATGCTTTGAGGCGACACAAATGTGTACATGTTTACACACAAGTTCCCCTCATTGATCGTCGTGCCTAGTCCTCCTCGTCGAAGCGGTGTGAACTGAAGAGCAGTTTGCCGACCGAGAGAGCGGCGGCGACAAATGTGAATGAGGCTCTGGCGGCAGGGCAGAGAGAAACCACCGAGTGTATTGGCCTAAATCCACCTAATCTAGGCCAGAACTGTGTTATCTATGTCTCTTGCCTGTCTACTGTGGTGAGAGTGACCTCCATGAAGAAATCCGTTGGCTGTACTCTACATATTATCGCGATTTTTGGCTGGAAATTCTGGCCCATAAGTCCCACTCAACCTTTCGCGACAGGTCTTATAATGCAGAATTATTCGAGTGAGACCTAAACCCTTACCATAGGTTCCGGCCAATAGGATTATAACAACGTATAGCTCTCCTCACCCTTCATGAGGCAGCCTGACATATCTCCTCCTCACCGCCATTCTCTGGCTTCCATCATCCCGTTTATTCATCTCCGAGCCGAATTCGAACGCTCGATGCCTATGATTTTCGAAAATCTTATCACGGGCGTCGTGGCCTTGGGTTCTTCGGTTTGGCCTGGGTTCTTCTTGGTTATTTCCATCTTACTAGCCACCTTACCAGCAACGTATACGATAGTCTGGCAGGACTATTTGGTAGTGTTGCCTCCATAGTCTGCCGCTTGTCAAATGGAAAAACTATCACGCTCTACATTCCACCTTACAAGGTGCCATTTGTAGTTAAAATTGACCGGTCAGTCGGAGCGCTAACTAGATTCCAAAAGCTGATTGCTCCCCAGAACCGCGCCCCTCTCCAACGACGAGGACATATCTGATCCATTAACTAAAAAGATCACGAGCCTCTTGGCAAACACTGTCGACGTCATGGGTAGTCAAATTCAGAACCACCTTTTTGCAAGTTCCTCCAACTGGCTCCTGTTCGACATCACGTCAAGAAAACTCATTATTAGACAAAATGTCACGGAGGAAGTCTCTGCAGGTTCTTGCTGTGTCTGCGTTTCAACGGTGGATGGGGTCAACAAATCGTTGTTGGAACTCGTGAATAAGTCTGCAATTGGTAGGGTCTGGTTGCCGGGCGCTGCGTCCAAAGTAGCATCGAAGATTGTGAGTGAGTGGGTGGACGCGGTAGCCCAATTCCAGCCCGGACCGCCGATTACTTGTATGAAGTGATATTGAGACATTGGGAGGTGGTGTATATGGAAGATAATATTAGTAGTGATCTGGTGCGAAGTGGGATGGTATCCGAGATGTGAGATGTTAGACTTTCAACATATAGGAATATTGGTGCAGATACATGCCAACTAGAGGCGTACGTCTCTTTTGTGCAGTTTCGTTGTTCAATTACTTTGTGTAGCCTATGGATTACCTATTGCGTATCAACACGCCAACCACCCTGTTACAGGTATACTTGTGCCGGAGATATGTTACAGATCTGATACACGGTGACTGCTGCAGGGGCTGATGTCTCGTCCATATATCTCGAGTATTTCTCCTTCTCTCTTCTCTGTACCATAGAATACACGCACACGGTTCTCCCCAACTTCCATATCGTAACACACCCCATGTTGATTTCGTGAGTGACACGATATGATCCTTAATAGTACTCTGATTTTAAAGTCTCTTGACACCCTGTTAATGATTAGATGCCTTTAAGAAGATTATATCTTGTTAGTAGTCATCCAACTTTGATGTCGGGAGAAGTTCACATGCGCACACAGGATCCTGCTTCATGATTATTGGATACCTTCCCAGCTTTGCATATCCATTGGACGGTAAATGCCAGATTCTGCTATCCGCCGCCTTTCTGCCTGCTGCCATATATCTTGGCGAATTCCTGAGTGCTTCAATTACTGGATAAGCGCATCACTGACACTGCGCCGATTGAGAGAATACCTCCGAGCACAAATCGAAGACCAGGTGCGTTGAGAGTTTACAGGGAGCAGCCCACACCCAGAACTCTCGCAAACTGGTAGTGGTACTAATGACACAATGATGTTCACAATTAAAAACTAACAGGATTGCACCTAGAAATGACATTTGATATGCAGATAGAGTAACAGCTGATATTATAAGCATTTGCTATGATATGCAGGGGTGCCGACTAGCAATGTTTTCACTGATCCGGACGGTCCCGGTCTGGGTAGGGACCAGTACAGTCCAGTCCAACGGAGTCGAAACCCAGACTGGACCACAAACTACCGGTCTTGGACTGGACGGTCCCGGCCTGCATCAATCCCAGCAGCATGACTTACTCGACTCGTTCACAAAGTGTCACTCGCCTCTCGCCACCACCACTTGGCACCATCCGCCCGCTACCAGCCACTTGCCACTGTGAGTGCCACTTCAAGCATGCCTGTAACTTCAAGAATATTCTAGATATTGCTTTCATCATCGAACAATTACTAATAATGATCATGGAGATCTAGCGGTAACAGCTACTTTCAATATGGCAGTCTGGACCGATCCAAGCTGAGCCGGTTCCGGTCTGGAATGAATTTGGGCTGATCCGGATCCGGTCCATAAAATTTTTGTACTGGACTGGACTAAGCCGGGACGGTTCCGGTCCGGACTGGTCCACCCCCGGCTCAGTGAAAACATTGCCGACTAGCCAAAACCAAAAAGTGAAACTTCCTAGCAAACCCATCCAACTTACGACAACCAGCACCACCCTCAGGATTCACTGTTACCAGTATCCGTAACTTTGGTTCGTGCTTGAACGTATATGATCGCCAACGTTTTAGCGATATCCTAGCACTCCGAATAGGCCGGCATCAAGACTCCATCCAGGAATCTTAGACATTGTCTAGTCACGCACCAATTCCGAAGTAGAACCAAAAATGCCCGCCCTTTCATATTTGTCTACCGTGAAGAGAGCAAAAAGTGTACGGTAAACGATGTTGGGATATATGCAGGGTCGCTTTGATAGCGCAATCAGTAGCGTCCATTCTTGAATTTGCGCAAGACCTCAGCTGAAGGAGCAAGGACCTTACCGTATCCACTCCAGTATAAAGCGCAGAACTAAAACTCTAGCGAAGTGAGTGAGCCTTGGGTCCCCGTGCATGAGCCCGGGTTTCCGCAGTTGCTTATGCACGTTAGTTCGTGCCTTGTTGCTGGGTGGTTGCGGTGCATCGTGCATATCGTTGGCCGCCTCACTGGAATTCGCGAGATAGAGACAAGCGAAGACGACCTCGCAATAGGCAACTCCTCGGAACTTAAATTCAGATCGGTTATTATAGAGGCACTTTCGGATATTCCTTTCTAATATCGCTAATAATTGCTTCAGAAACCTTAGGATCTGAGTATAGCTCCTTAATGATTTCATGCCAGGGCTTGACAGCGGGCGACGGTAGTGTTCTTGAGTTGTTACATCAATCGCCCGATCATATGCAGATGTATAAACTGGTCTCTTCTGCCGTAACCCAAGCGGTTAGGAACATCCTGATAGTAATGAACGACGTAACAGTTGACTGACCGAAGAAGGGACTCCATCAGGGGACGAAATCGGTGGTTACACGGGCCAGTTATAACGAAACCCAACGAGCCGACCACTGACCCAATACTCGAAGAAACCCCTGGGCCCCCAGTCAGTAAGTGAATTCTACAAGACTTAGAGCGAGATCAATGACGATTTTTGAGGTCACTCTTCGCATAGACCGAGTTCAAAACCATTGTATGATTGCGTTAATTTACTCCTTCTAGAAGATGTTGATGTTTAAGCTTAATTGAATGATATCCATGCCGAAGAAGCGTTTAGATTTGCTGAGGTATATCCTCTAGTATTTCTCGCATAGGTTTTATATGATAGCGTTGCCCTGTGATTCATTGATTCATCGTCAACGTACAAGAGTAGCAGAACTCTTTGTTTAATGTATAAATTGGATCCGTAGTTGATAGATTGAAATCAACTGATGGCAGGAAGGCGTTTATATCTTCGTATCACAGGTGTACAGCTTGCTTTAGGCTATATAAGGCCTTCAGCACGGGGCGAGACTTGCCCTAAGTCTCGGACCCCCAAGATCTATATATAAAAGAGATATCCTAGGATCTCAAGTCTCATCTCACATTGTCCTATGCAACGCTAATTATCAGCATACACCAAGTCGAGGCAGTGTTTGGTGGATAAGCAGGACCTTTGCAGTATAGCTATGCTGCAAGAATAATGCAGTCGGGGATTGTAGACGACGAGGACTCTAGAACGCGGCCTCCAGATTCAAAGGTGGGCATCTCCTGCTGTGCTGGTGAAGTTGACTTCGCGACTGCAAAGTGTTTCGGGGAGGTTGTAGCGTTTTAACTTACTAACCATGCTATATAGTCCGTTCGTAGGAAAATCAAGTGCTCGCCTTCACGAGAGGGAGATAGAAAGAGATAAGATATATTCCGTACCATCGGCGACCCTAATAGTTTGCGAACCGTAGAGACTAGCTCGCAACATTTATAGTCTAGTTCACGAGCTAGCAAACATTTGTAAACTGGTTCCTATCTATGACAGTTAAACTCTACCTCATACAAATTATCATCTACCGGAGCCCATTATGTATCTCCATCAAATCAGATATTTCTCCCTACACTATTAGCCCGAGTGCCGCACTCTCAGGCTGTTGCTTGAGAGATCGTAACGGTGAATTATCAGCTTCAGGTTACTTGAGTACGTCATGGTGCTAATATCTCATTTAATTCACAACCTGTGCTGTGTGGACCCATTTCCCATCAGGCTTGAAGGGAGGCGGACGGGTTAGAGGCCGTAGTATTCGATGTGAAGATGCCCATTGTTCCATCTGTTGCGTAGCGGTAGTGGGTGGAGAAGCCACAACTTGAACCCGAGGAGTTCCCCTTAGGGCAGTGGCGGTGAAAGGAAGGAAAATGTATGTCATGACCGCCAGTGGCCGAATACAATATGATTACAAACAAACAAACTTTCCATCAGGCTTGCTAGGACAATCTCAGTTTATAATCAGTCCCAGGTCGCCCACCGTACGGAACAGATGCACTGTTTGTGGCAAAGAATATCCACTTGCGCAGTGTCAAAAAGCGAGGAAGCCAATAACTTAAACTATGAAGATTGCCCTTGGTCGAATGTCGGGTTTGAAATTGGAACCCCACAAGTTCGGTGGTCCGTAATTGGTAGCGGTTATAGCAGGTGCTTAACTAAGGGTTTAGGGTTTAGGGTTTAGGGTTTATCCCAAATCAGTTTTTAGGTTGCGCCAAGTCCCTACCAATAGCATGCGGGTTTCAATTTCTCTGCTGTGGAGAGGGTTTTCATTGGCGTTCGGGTATGAGCCCAGGAACCTCGGAAGCTTTGTTAGATCTCAACATCTACTTTATTCACTTGGGCTGCTACTCGGATATAAAGTACGTCCCCAATTAAGTAATTAAGTTAGCCCATCGTATCTGGTAAGATGCCTGCCGAAATGGTAATTTAAATAACTTGTGAGACTATTATTTCCAAATTTATTTCCATAAACGGTAACTATTAACCATTAACCCAATCTAGGGCATACCTTATATCCGAGTACCATGTGTACCTTAAATCTAGACTCAAATACTACAAGAACAAATACTTTTTACAAGCCATCTCCATCTTAGATTGCGCTCGAATCATGATAGGTTTCATAATCTCACAATGGAATCAACTAGCAGTTCCTCGTCGCTGTAGCGGTCGATCTACTCTATCATTTTCGAGGTTATCTATTCAAGTTTGCAGTTAGTCTCCGAACAACCTCTAGACATCCAAAAGGATAATCCGTGTTGATTATTCGTTGTACAGAGGCTCGAAACAGCAACCAGGAAACCCGCCTTTACTGGTTTGTGCCAAACAACTATAAGGCCTTGAAGGTGTACGGGATGTAATTAACAGGGCTGGGTTCCTATGACTGTCCGGTCCTATTGTTTCCAGCAAAATGAAAGGCTAACAGTTCTACTATCTTCCTGAATCGACATATAAATAACTGATCAGTTAGCTTCACTGGCTGAGCAAGGTCCTAGAAACACCAAGCATTGTAAATACCGGGTTCGAAACCTGCAGTGCTGTAAAGTCCGAGATTCGCAGGCTCCAAACCTGCATGTAGAGGTCACTCATTTGCTTTTGCCCGTAGCCCACCCAATCTCAGTGAGAGTCCTTTGCTTGGAAATGTAATCTACGTTATATACTAGAAATTCTACATGACCATGGCTAAATTCAACACATGCAACCGAGCGCCTAGCTTAACTAGCCGAGCATGATGCTAGAAACATCAGGCTAGGCGTGGGTTCGAAACCCGCAGTGCTGTAAACACTAAAATCGCAGGTCCCAAACCTACTGAGCTGTAAACTCTGAGATTCGCAGCTTGAAACTTGCAGTATGTTATAAACACTAAGGTCACAAGCTCTAAATTTGCGGAGATCACCCTTTTGTACTGCCGCAACCCATGCGGGACATGGCCGCCGGGTAGCGAGAGTCAGAACTTTAGATCACAACAAATTGTATTTTGGGCAAGGCTTATTGCATTATTCATTGACGATGACTTTGACCTTTTCGAAAATCCACAAGTTTACGGGGTCATCTCAAATGAACTTCGGGAAGATATGGAAAGTTGCAAAAGGGCCATCATTGTTGCGAAAAACTCCCCACTTCTCCTTCAGTGTGCGCAGTCTTCTCTGTCAAGAACCTGTAGGAGCTCGATTGGAAATGCCAACGACAAACCTGCACAGTGATTCTTCCAATAAAGCCAGAAAAAGCCATGCTGTGTGTTTTGTGTAAAAGTTAATAAAGAGCCTCTCCTGTTATTGATAAGGCGTTGTGTCCGAGTGGTTAAGGAGAGAGATTAGAAATCTCTTGGGTTCGCCCGCGCAGGTTCGAATCCTGTCGACGTCGCTATTTTTTTTGATTTTCCTGAGCGGTTCTACATTCTCCGGGTAGCACAATCCAACATACCTTCTCGTGAAAGGACTTTGCGGGCACGGGGAAAACTTATGAATGGGCAGTTGCTGTTCATCTCAAGACAGCACATCTCAGGTTAAACTCGCATTTAACAACTCCGAGGCCGTGGTAGAGTTTGCATCAACCTGGTTCCTTCTCGGGTGCGGATTTTTCGTTCGGCTGACGATTTTGATCCGCGGAGGCGCAACAACGTGGGTTGGGAGTCGGTTTGTACATACGACCTCTTGGGATATAGGTCAATATCGAGGTACATTAGTATAAATTCCTCCTTCTGTGTGTTTTGTGCCATATAAACAGATAATTCACTTCTATAGAATTAGATTGGGGTCGGGGCGGTGCTTAATTTCCTTCTACCATTTTTCTTCTAGGATGGCTATTTCCCAGCTTTAATACTACCTCTCAACTTCTCCCTAGAGTTTATCCGTAATCCTCGGTCGTGATCATTCGAAATGACCGACCCAGCGAGAGTTTCTGCTAAATGTCCGAATACAATCAGAGCATCAATACCAACCACAGCGAAACGACATGCCCCAGAGATCGAGAGAATATGATTCTCGACAGCTTTTAGAGTGTCTGGTGACGTCATGGGGTATTACACGCGATACCACCACTGTGTACCCACTTCAACCCAGACCAGAACAGCCAATTGTCACCATTTTCGTTACTGCGACAATTCTTATGATTGCGTGGGAGGGTGGGAATTCTCCAGCGAGCCCCCACGTTCCACAATTATCTACCAGCAGCATTTCTGTCATGGGGTGTCACTCGTGACGAGTATGAGAGTCATAACTTCGGCCAGAGCCCTAATTCCATGTGTCCTCTCGATTGCAGAATCCCGGTTTGTGTATCCATATACCAACTGGCCGCGTCATGTATGAGCCATAGGGCCTCTTATTGACAGCTGTCCAAAACTGTCGAGCGTTACACAAGTGAGCCGCCGTTGACGTCGAGACAGCCCCACCGTACGCTACATACTCTACACCCCCGCCAATGATTGCGACCGCGATATATTACCCCTCCCACCGGCTCCAGAGCTCAACAACATATTAACCACCACCCAATTTCACTGCGCGACAGCAATATATCCCCCAGATGACCCAATATCACTGCACAACCTCACCACCCTCATCATCATTCCAGTATCTGCTCGCCTGCGCGATCTATCCCCTCATCGCTTGTGCGATCCTCATCCACTTCTACCGCACCTGTAGTCGTCCGCGGACCATAACCCTCTACATCCCCCCTTTCCACGCCCCAACAGAGCTGCGCCTCGAGCGAGTATGATCCTTCTCCCTCTTCCCCGGCTCTCTCAGCCCAGTTGTTAACAAGCACCCTTGTAGAATATCACAAAAACCATCGCCTCGCTTCTACGGCCGTATGTCAACACCGACGCCCGCTTTGCGACCGCAAATGATTGGATTCTGTACGACCTGGAAAGGAAGAGGATTATTCATTCAGAGGTGGCGAAGGAGTACCTGAAGGGTGGTGGGAAGTATTTAGTTGTTGCGAGACGGGGAGGGGAGGGAGTGGCCTTGGTGGAGATGGTGAAGACTTGGGTTGAAGGGGATGCGAAGGATGTGGGTGGCGTGGGAGCTGTGGGGGGAGGTGGTGGTGGTAGTGGCGCAGGGCCAGGGGTGGAGAGGTGGGTGCAAGAGAGTGATGATGGAACTATTGGAGCGGAAAGTCTGACGCCCACTAGTAGTGTGGGGTTTACAGTACTAGAAGGGAATGGGGCTAGGTGGTAGTAATGCTTGAGTTATGGCGTTTGCGTCCAGAGAGTAGGAGTAAGTTACGAGGCTTGTTTACTTGCGAATTGAGCGATTGGCATTAAATCTCGAAGTACTAAAGATGCAGAGAAATCCGGCTAATTGTGATATATACCACCAAACATCTTACACCGGTAAATACCTACGGCTTCGTCCCCATCTATGAAGAATTGCCGATACACCCATACCCTAAACCTCTCTCTCTGTTACTGTTGGCACGATAACTGCATCGCTTCTCTTATCACTCATCTCTTCATCCATATTCCCAAACCGTATCTCCCCAGCTACCGCCAACCGGGGATTAAACCTCCAAGCACCATTCGGCAGCAGGGTGCTAGCCAATAGCACCACTGCAATAACCGAGAATTGCACGCCTCCCAGATTAAATATAGCTTTCTGTGCACCGCCAGTGTTACTATCGTCTGCGTACTTGCCCAATGTTGGTGTCATCACGGCAAAGATGACAATGTAAATTGAGTACAGAACTGCGTCTCATTAGAACGAGTGATGGTACGTGGAGATCGAAGTAGCGCACAAGACATGACCGCCGCAAGGGACGAGATTCTGGAGTCAGCATCGTCGGCAGGAACCGAAGATTGAATGTAGGCCACCATCGAGACGTCGCCGGCAGCCCAACCCAGTGATATTGGGATGAAGAGGCACGCAAACTTTAGGAATTCATATCACATTAGCAGCAATTATTGGGAAGACAGTTGAATATACCCTCCAAGCCGTTCCCGCACTAGCCTCTGCATTTCCCTGCATTCCAGTCAGCATTCTTCCATTTATCGATAACAAAGCTCGACACACCTCCAAATCTGGCTTACAAAACGGCAATATCCAAACCAAGCACAGCAGCAGCGCATCCGCCCTCAACCACGGAATTGGGGTCGGAAGCAAATTCCCAGTCAAGAGCACAAATAAAGCCCCAATGAGCTCCCCGAAATTCGAACCGCCGACTAAAATCTGCGCGAACGCAGGCTGCCTAAAATAGCCCTGGGCAAGAACGGGTACCAGCCCGTTTTCAAGATATCGGTGGGCGTAGAGTGCCAGTGAGTATCCAATTGGCAACCAGACGAACTTTCGTTCGGAGAAGATGATTTTTCCGCCAAGCCAGATTGAACGGCCAAAGTCTAGGAATACTGTTTATGTTACGGGAGATATGTGCTGATAATGAATTTGGTACGTACCGTTCTTAATGCTTTGAAGAAAAGTCGTTTTGTCCAGTTCGGGGTCCCGTTTGAATCCCAAGGACCCGATATTCCACCAAAGGATTGCAGCCGGAATGAAGCATAGTGGTGTCATAATCATTCCGTAGTTACTTCCAAGCCTGAGAAGGAGGTAGGAAGAGAAGAACGCTGCACCTGTACCCGCTGATTCATAAAAGATGTGAACCTGATAGGCCAGTCAACATTCTGTGCATGTAGGCCAGAATAGCTGGGGGGACTAACCAAGGAATCAATCTGCCGTAGTTTGTCCACATCTCCTCCAACGATGTCCCGTGGTATAACTCTCTTCAAAAGCTCAATCATACCGTAACAGACTCCAGAAATGCAATATAACGGGAAAAGTGCATTCGTGCCCCATGTTCCGTGGATATCATCTTCAACACTAGCCGTCTTCATATTTCCACCGGTACATTTGTCCAGTATCATCAATAACGATGGAACCATAGCGAACGTCGTTACGGCAAACACAAGTACATGTCGATCAGAGAGCCTTCGTAGAACCTGAGCAGATAGTATGCCCCCAATACACTGCAATCTCAGATATGGCCCATCTCACAACCGAAGGGGACAAACCTGAAACAGAAGATTCAATCCATGCAAAGTTCCTAGTTTCCCATATCGCTCATCACCACCCCACAACTCCAGGGCCAGGTTTCTTAGAGTGGAGTTAGCTTTATAAGCGGCAGATAAGGAGGGTGGGGTAAGCGGACGTGATGGAGCCGACGAAGGATTCGAAGCCAATTTTGTAGAGCATCATTCCGGAGATGTAGAGGATGACGTTCTTCTGGTGTAAAGTCAGTGTGCCTGCTCCAGCAGTCGAAGGGAAAAGAGTGTATGTACTCGCTCATGGTGTGTATAGCTCTTCCAGGCGGTTTTCCAACATGCGATTCTCGTTATAGAGTTGGTCATTTTGATCTTTGCCAAAGGTGGAGCGATGGAATAAGAAAGTTTTCCAAGCTTCTTCAACATATTTTAAGCTCAAACCCCGAAGCATAAACGCTCAGACTAAATCTAAAAACTTAGATTCCAGAAAGTCGGCCATCGCCAGCGAGCTGACACTGATCACCTCAAAATCGTCTCGGATTCAGAGGTTCAGCGATGAGACGTTGACGTCTCCCTACGACCAGAATCGGAGGAACACCAATAATTCGACAATCAGCTTTCAAACCCTTCTGATGTCGCTTCGTACACGCCTCCATGTTCCGAGGTGCAAATCACCTGGAGATGGATTCAGTGTGATGTCATATGATGGGGAAGGTTGCTAAAGCCAATCTCTCCGCGGCAGTGCTCATGTAATTGGCATAGACAGAGCTCAAAATCTCATATTCCCCGCGAAGATGACCTGCAAGACATCCACCTCAGAATCTTCGGTTTCTGATCTGCCATCTAGATCACCATAACTTTGGGACTTAGGTAATATGTTCCTGTAACTCACAAACTGACTAACGCAGCTATTGAAGCTTCCAGTTACTTTATCATATTACCTATCTACTTGCTATACATCTCTATACTTGGGCTCTCAAACACATTCTCTTGTCCAAAACTCGTCCAAGATGTATGTCATCAGCAACTTTTACTTCATCACGGCCATCGCCGTAATAGGAGGTGCGCATGAACTCCAGCTTCTACCGTCCTAGCTAACAACACCATGAAGGCGGATTATTCGGTTTTGATATAGCTGCGATGTCAGCTGTGATAGGAACTCGACAGTACCGCGAATTCTTCTTCGGCGATTCAATTCCCTCAGATGTGCAAGGCGGCATCACATCAGCGATGCCCGGGGGTGCCTTCGTTGGTTCCATCTGCTCGGGGTTTTTGTCCGACAAGATGGGACGAAAATACTCCATACAGGTTGGAGCCTGCATTTGGTCAGTATCAGTTTGAGATTATATCAGATATTGATGCTGACGACTGCCTAGGCTCATTGGGTGTACTTTGTCCTGCACATCACAGAATATTGGGATGCTGATTGTAGGACGGTTTATCAATGGTCGGATACCCAAGTATACAATGGCATATGAAGTTTTAACGCAATATTACAGGTCTAGCTGTTGGAATCTGCAGTGCCCAAGTGCCGGTTTATGTTTCTGAAGTTGCACGCCCAGATATTCGAGGTCGACTCGTCGGTTGTCAACAATGGGCGTATGTCAACCTATATAGAAATGATAGCGAGCAAGACTAACTATGTAATAGAATCACTTGGGGCATCATGATCATGTTTTACATATCCTTCGGGTGTAGCTACATCAACAGTAGTGCTTCCTTTCGTATTCCATGGGGTCTTCAAATGGTGCCAGCTGGGGCCTTACTCGTTGGATGCGTGTTTATCCCTCGCTCTCCACGATGGCTGGCACGAAAAGGACGTTGGGAAGAGGCCGAAGACGTTCTTGCTCTACTTCATGGTGGCAATGATAAGGAACATCCCTATGTCAAGCAAGAGATGGAAGAAATCCGAAACATGGTCGAATGTGAGAAGCAAAACGCGGATGCAACCGTCTGGGAACTCTTCAAACCACCCATACTCCATCGTACACATATTGGTGTGTCTACTCAAATATGGTCCCAGTTGACCGGTATGAACGTCATGATGTACTACATAACTGTGAGTGCTAGTTCGTGCTTCGGAGGTAAGAGAGTTAACTAACATGCGGGATGTAGTATATTTTCAAAATGGCCGGACTTACCGGATCCACCGTCCTTGTCTCCTCTTCGATTCAATACGTCATCAACGTCGTCATGACTGTTCCGGCACTGTTTTACATTGACAAGGTCGGTCGCCGTCCTGTATTCCTGGTCGGCTCCGTTCTCATGATGACCTGGCTCTTTGCAAATGCCGGTCTGATGGCCTCATATGGTCACCTCGCACCACCAGGTGGTATTGATGGCACTCCAGCCGCAAGCTGGATAGTTCATGGACCGGCTAGTAAGGCCCTCATCGCCAGCTCATACTTATTTGTGGCATCATTTGCTTGTACTTGGGGCCCAGCCAGTTGGGTTTACCCTCCAGAGCTATTTTCTCAACGCCACAGAGGAAAAGCGGTAGCGTTTGCAACCTCCTGTAACTGGGTGTGATGAATATTTCCGACCCTCACTGCACGCGCTAACTGCCGCCACAGATCTTCAACTTTGCACTTGGATACTTCGTCCCACCTGCCTTTCAAAATATCCAGTGGAGGACGTACATCATCTTCGGAGTGTTCTGTCTCGCAATGACACTTCATGTCTTCTTCCTGTTTCCAGAAACTGCCGGCAAGGGCCTAGAGCAGATTGAAGAGATGTTTGCCGAGGGGGTGCCCTCTTGGAAAACGCACGTCGCTAAACAGGCAATCAATGGGGCCAGACCGTTCAAGGACGGCGACACGATGGTTTCGAGGTTGGTCGTAGGATCCGGAGCTCCAGAGATGGTGCAAAAAGACGACAGTTCCCAGGTTTAGCCTTGAATCTTGGTTGGGATATTCATGCGGGTGTTTAGTGTTGTAATTCTGTCGTGATTTCTTGAGGGATTTCATTTTTGGTTCTGAGGTATTTTTGGAAGTCTGGTTATGTATACGTTAGTTTGATTCGCTGCGATTGTTCAGAATACATACATAGAGTACTTCTGAAAATTAGTAGCTAATTAATATCGTAATGTTTCTCTCTCTAACTGATCGGGTGTGCTAGGCAATGGTTGTGACTTCAACGGATGGCTTCATATCCGAAAGTTTGCTGAAGAAGATGGATGATGCATGAGCAGAAATGTCTGTTGACACCGATCACAATTTCTCACTCCGTCGCCAGAGTTGGGCGGAATATCCCGCGAGGCTCAGTGCGGCTCAAGTAAAGTTTCGCAACTCCTAAGCCTTGCCAGTCCGTTTGTCCATCATTCGCCCGATCAACGTCGCTTGCTATACTATTCTCGGTCTTCCGGTTCATTCTCTTCCGCCAGATGCGCCCACGATGGTTTCACGATGCTGGCCTGACGGTTCGATTCGCAGAACTTCCGGATTACCATCTCCGATTCGACACATAAAGTCACGACCAACAAACGTGAAACTGTGGCAGATCTGGCGATCGATCGTCAACAATATACTTAGAGTACCACCTACAGGACCCGCACGCAGCAGCAGCAGAAGCAAGCACAGAGATCTAGAAGGGAGATCTGACCCTGAGGCGTGTCTGGCGATAAGCGGACGATTCACTGCATGTATTTTCGGACGACATCTGTTCTTTATATGAAGGCCACAGCCCGGTATCAACTCGAAGTATAGATGTTTTGCGATGCCATCGGATTCATGGGTTCTCATTCGATTCGATTCGGGTTCATCTCTTGTGAGATCAGATGGAGCTGTGGGTTAGCTTGATGACAACCTCGGTGCTGTTTTCCTTCCCAGTCAAAACCGAGGAACGTGCCTCGCTGACTTAACCTCTTCTTACATGCAGTTGCTCTAGAGCACGACAACGTCGTTCTCCCGTGACAGCTCCCGTGCAACAACGGACGTACGGATATCAATATCTCCAGTTCACTCATCCACGATGAACGCCGAGACGAAAGCGAGTCACACCAACATCGATTCCTTTCGGTCACAGAACTCCTTCCTCTCATTCCATCGACCGCGGTCTGGAGCCGTCATGTCGTCATTTCGAGAATGCGGAGAAAGGTAGGTTGTTCACGCGGCAGGATAGATGGGCTACGTGGTCACCACGAAACAACTGCTCGGTTGCTGCAGGAACGGACTTATGTTTGTTAGAAAGTATGGGGTCCGCCCTCTCGGCCTCGACACATATCCAGCAGAAAAGGAAAAAGCAATCCGCACCCAACCTAACTAACACGCAACGCGCGCCATGGACCCGTACACTTAGTAAACTGTTCCAGAAGAACCCTTAAGACCAAAGAGAATATCTAGTGTGCTCGGTTTCTTGCATGACCGGCGTGATGGATGGTGGTGATGATATGATGACCGATCGAAAAGCATGCAACTATGCGTTGCAGAATTTGAACTGCGTCTAGTACAACGCCAAAGAGCGGGTATGATATCAACCTGCGTTTTGGACCCCTCCAAACCTTTGGTAAGTTTTGCGGGGTGGACGTGTTGTCAGCTATTGGGGTTGCAAACACATAACACGTAGTCGTTTGTATCACCCCCCTCCCATCCATCCATCCATCCATCCATCCATCCATCCATCCATCCCAATTCCAATGCATTGTCGAGCTCACGATACTATCAGCTGTCTGAAGATGGAAGTGTGTATGTACTAAACAAAAAGGATAGCAGGATGAAGACAAAGAAACACATTGTGATGATAATGCAGCTGTGCAGCTTCGTCATATTGCAGCAATAACAGCCCTTCTCTAATGTTGTCATGCAGGACGAGGTACGGTGCTAACTTATAGCTCCATCTGCCCCGGCCCCAACATTTCTTTCATGCATCGCACACGGTAGAGGCCCGGCGGCGATTGGTGAATTTATATGAATTGGCAGCGAAGAGTGGTATTGTGCGGCTCACGGAGGGGTAATATTTGTTGGACGTGTGAATAAGGTGCGGGGCAGAATTCAGGGTCCGATAACTTTCTCCAGCATACTTAACATAACATACCCGCAACGCAGGGTGGTGGGCTGTGTCAAAACCATCGCTAGCTAATAGTTGGCCTAGCTCTGTGAAGAAGTGCTTGATGGAAACTACCGTTGCCTATGAACGTCCGCCCACACAACACTTTAAGACTAGAAACATGCAAGCCAATCAGGCGATATTGACGTCATGCATGATCTTTTCCGGATCCTCCTATTGCATATCCAGAGTGTAATAATCGACCCTTGGTATAGGCACTTAAGTAGTTTGCCAGCTGATGCAGGTCATTCAGTGAGTCGAGCGGAAACGGCGGCGGGGCGGCAGGTTTCCCCTACTTACTCACTCTGCCTGCCTCCAATACACATTCCAAGTACACTACGCCAAAACCAACATGTTCTACATACGAGCAAGCCGGATCGCTGAGCGCCCAAATAAAATCGCGCAGGAAAGCCTCGACACCCACCTATGGTTGCATGATGTATGTATGGCACCTGCATGCAAAAGTAATTCTACATATAGGTTTGGGTTCTGATTCGAGCTGTCGGTCGCTAAAGCTACCTGCCGCCTTGTGCGCAGCTTTTAGCTCTTGCTGGCTGGGTAAAGTCGCGTACATACGGCCGCTCCGCCGTGTGGGTTTTTGTGTTCGTCTCTCGGTGAACGGATGATGATGACGCAACTGACCTATCACGCGAAGTCATGCACTCAGGCGAAGTCAAGTTTGTCTGTCTGTGTTGTCGAGGGTTCTGTCAGCTCATTTTATGAAAGTTCATGATAAAATAAAAGGCAGTAGTAGCCGCGATATTGCTATATTTCCCGGATTCAACCGAACTGTAAGAAAGTCATAGTTATTACATCTAGAAACTTAAAAAACTAGCTTATGTTAATGGGATTGCAAAAAAAACTTGGTCGTACAATTTGCCAGCGCATCTCTTTCTCCCCGGATACTCTCTTCCATGATATAGAGCACAGGCTTTTTTAATATGGAAAGCCACCCGTTGCAGATATATAGGACCCTGCCGGGGAGGGATCAATATTAATGAGAAATCGTAAAAAATAAGAGTCAAAAAGTAGCTTTTCAAAATATAATATCGTTGTATTGCAGACTTCATGCACAATAAGATCGTGAAGTTGGCCGCAGAATCTATGCTGACGCGTTTATATACGGACCGGGCGGATTTTTTTATTGCCCGAAACGCCTCGGAAGGATGAAGGGAATCAAGAATCTGAGTCTTTGATCAGATCACGATAGATAGATATATAGCTGTCTGTACCCCTACGAAGGAAAGGCAATTAGAGTAAAAAACCTGTACGTTTTAACGGAAGGAACGAAGGTAGTGAAGGAATCCAATGATATATATCTGCACGATGCGGTCTTGGGATGTTGCCTGAATCGGGTGGATGCGGGCGTCAATTGCGGCTGGGTTGATGAGAATTATTGCTTGCAACGATTGACTCAAGGCCTCTTCCCTGGAATTGAACTGCATACAAAGTGCAACCGCATCCTTTTTTCACGGGTGATCTTTGCTTTGCTCGGCGTGCTGGTCGGAAACAGAAACGGATACCGCCGTCGTCGTTCGTCGTCGTCGTCGTCGTCGTCGTCCTTCGCCGCAGCTGAACTCCGTAAGTTCAAAGTTGAGAGCCCTTTGTAGCTCTCTGTGTGGTGCGAAACGTAGGGAGGGCTTGATGAGGAAGGTAATGCCGACTAGTGTAGACGTCTGGACCAGGCGATTGCTTATTGAGATTTATATAGCTCGGCGGCGGCGGCAGCGGCCATGGGAAGTCACAATATGACACACATTCTTAGTTGGCTTTTGCACACTGATTTTCGCGACGATCTTCAGGGGGAAGAAGCAGTAAAAGATGATCGTTTTTTTTTGCTTTCCGCAGCTTGAAGGATGGGTTCGAAAAAAAGAGCGCGCGAAGCAAAGACGTCTCACAGGAAGCGTGATGTTGTTTCAGATTCATGCGTTTGCCTTGTTTAGAGCCATAATATGACGACCGAGACCTCTGATCTATCACATCCATCTATAATATGCCACCGGCTAGTTATCGGCGTGCCGATTACCTATCTGTCTTAAGCTTGCATACATAAGCCGGGCGGCCGAATCCGTTTTGCCTTGTCATGCAAGTGTGCTTCTTCATCAGGGACTGACTTCATCACCATCTTCATCTTCTTCCCTCATCAAGAACGAATGGATGGATGGCTCAATGTAGATGAGCCATTATCAGATGGAATTCGAATTATCATACATTTTTTCTTTCATTGTGCCAAGCCATCGTTTTGCGCTCTCATTTGGGCCAACACGGCGACGAATTGGCATAAGGTTTGCTGCATTATTGAGCGAATGCGAATGAGTGAGACTTTTGATCCGGTCCGATAATCTGGGGTCATGTGCGCAATTGGAGGATGGATGTGGGCCATCCCTGCCCTGCCTACGACGGCTAGTGAGTGATTCTACAACTACAACTATTCTGGACTATATCCCCCTGGAAGCCGAAAACTTCGTTCGACGAGAACTACTTTATAACAGCCAGCAGCAGCAACACGAATGGGGCGAGTTGCCGTTGAGAGTGTTCAATATAGGTAAGGACAGAACACGCTCCAGCGTCATATAACAAACGGAGAGTCAGTCGAGCAATGCCCATTGGCTAGCCGCGGTGTTTGACTCGTTGAGGGTTCGGATGAAACTACAATATCTATGTCATGTACCAGGCTGAATCTGGGAGCCGCCGCATGCACGGTGCAGCTTGCGGATTTGGCTACTGAGGTCCTTTGTGACCTGCAGGAGCACGCCAGCGGTGGTGGCGGTTTCACAGACCCAAGACCAGGCTGGCTGGCGCTGTATGATGCGTGATCGAATATGGCTTGTTTCACGATGAGTGGCTCTAGACGAGGATTGCAATTGGACTTTGGTGGTAGTCGATAGATAGCCATGGAAGGAAACATTTAGCAGCAGCAGAAGCAGCGTCAAAGAAAAATTTCTGGCTTGTTGCCCTGCCTGTTGAAGGAACCTACGTACGGTAGAGAGCAAGATACGATGTCCAGCCCTAGTCTTACATATCATCTTACCTTTGAGACTACAGGAATTACCCATCCTTGCTACATAATTACTGCACGATATATCTCACGGGCGATGGGCGTTGGCTTTCTGCCTGTTATAATTGTTTATGTATGGGCTTTGCAGCTCCCGTTCCCAGCCCGTGTATAAATGATGCTGGTAACATCCAGGCATACATACACACGTACGGCGGCTGGACCTACAGGTTCTTGAATGGACTCGATCGTCCGAAGGAGAAGCAAGTTTATTATAATGAATGATACGGAAAAAGAAGAGGATCGTTTGTAGTGTGGAATCGGAGCGCATATAGCTTCTCGGTAGAGCAATGGCGCGCACTTATCAATTTTCGGGGGCCTTGCTGGGTGAGAATATCGCAGGAATGTTTTCAGGCAAACTATCTATTCATAGTTAGTGGTGTCAGTATCATATTTACCGTTCCACCTCCACTCACCGCTCACCAGAGAGCGCACAGTATCGTCGCGCGCCTCCTCCGAAACGAACTGGACTGCATTGCGAAACAAAAAGAGAAAGAGAAAAGAACTTCACTTGATGCACGTCTAATTGGGCGGCTTCTCCTTGTTACACACCGCACACCCGCACAGCACATGTAGAGTACCTGCAACTTGTAGTTTCTTAGCAATTATTATCCTCTCTCCTATCGCGACAACTTCGCACCCTGAGTCGACGGTGAGCCGGCAAACTTCCGGCTGGACTCTAGTCACACACATAATCAGCAGCCGCAGAAGCACCACACCGTCACCCACCAAAAGAAAGCACTCTTTGTATCGCGCACATCCAAAAGTAACCAACCACCCGCCACTAAGTATCCAAACCACACTCTCTCACCACTCCGTGTCTGTCTATTGTCGAGTGACTGCCCCTCGCTGCCTCTTTTGACGACGACGACGACGACGACGACGACGCTTCTGTTCAAACGTATCTACTCATCGTTAACGGCTGAGTCAGAAGCAAGTAGATAGGCTTCAGTACGTCAATTCAATTGCAAGCAACGTTGTCAGAGCAATACCAATACCATTACTACCATTACCACTTCACCCCACCACCCCTCCTTTCAGCGAGCGGCTGTAGAGAACAGTCGAGAACACGCCGGTAACGAACGCACATACGCAGCCATCTCAACGACTCAACGACTCAAGGAACAGCAAAGAACCGAATTCCTTTGAACTAAGGAAACAAACAGCATCATCATCAATCTCGCACCCCCCTCCCCCCCATTGCCGGCATAAGCTAGAGCTTCTGCTCTCAAGTCACCGCCACTCCCTTTCGACGGTCTCGATTGTTCCCGAGATCAACAAACGGGGCTGATCTTAAGTGTTTTGGGCGCGCACATCTCCCTCTCTCTTTGTAGCTGGACGGTCGAACCACGTCGGTGCTATCCGGACTGTATAATCCCTGATTGCCTCATTTTGCCTCCCACCGGTTGAATAGTTTTTAACAGCTCCGTTCCTTGACCTTTGTGAGTCGCCCGCCTGCTTCTCCCGTCTTACATCTTTTTGATTCGAAGGAAATTGCGGAGGCTGCCAGACGAAACCTATTCTGTCTGTTGGGCAAGTTAGCCAATTTCAATCTGGAGTGACAGCTGGCAAAAGGCGGGGATAGTTTGCTAACGGTGATGATATTTTTTACAGAAACGAGAGGCTACGAATTACGACCCTGTGTGTGCGTTGCGCGTTGAAATATTTTTTCTTGTCGCATTAGGTTTTTGAGGATTACGCTACGCTACAACTGAGTTTAACGCTTCGCTTGATTTCGCTTTCTTCTGCTATATACGATCCAGAGACGTACTCGTCTATTCTTTACGACATCATCATCCATTCGATATCACGGACGCACTTCGTTCCCTATACTTTATCAGTCACGATAGCCCGTCGGTACCCTCGACCAGAATCTCCAGTCTGGTCCTCGTCCGTGGACCGTGCCTGGATTACTAGATTCACGCCAATCGATTAGAATGGTAACAGAATCCGTCGGTGCTCAGTCACCAACTGCTCACGAAAGTGTTCAAATGTCGGCAAACAATCACTCCCAGGCATCAGCCGCAACTGGTATGTAACTGTCTCTTTTAGTCTGCCGATAACAGGCCCTTCATTTCTTGTGAAGACCAGACGAAGACAGGCTACGATCTTGAGTGCCTGTTTTTTCCCCTCTCCCGTGCCTTCATTTCCATTAGAATCACTTTTTTTCAATCACCTTCGAATGGCTCGATTATCAAGAGGTTTACGTTCTATAACATTGAAACTAATCCGATTACCAGCTGGCTCGCAATCTCCGGGGGCTCCAAAGCCTCAACCTGCACCGAAGACCGATAAGCCAAGACCACACGTCTGCCAGACTTGCCAGCGTTCATTCGCAAGATTGGAGCATCTCAAACGTCATGAACGTTCTCATACAAAAGAGAAGCCCTTCGAATGTCCCGAGTGCACCAGATGTTTTGCTCGGCGCGATTTGTTGCTCCGTCATCAGCAGAAGCTGCATATGACCGCTACACCTAGTAGCCGCCCTAGGGCAGGCTCTCGCAGGGAAAGCACAAGCTCAGTGACTACCACTGCCACTGGTAGAGTCCGCAAGAACTCCATGTCCAACGCCAATGCTACCCCAGTGAGCAATGGAGACGGTGGTGCTGCTACTATGAGAGCCCGGCCTAGAGCAAACACGATCGCTCACATCGATTCGTCGACGTTGGGTATGATTGCGAATTCGGGAAGTATGAGTTTGAATCAGGCAGGGAGGGGTGGTCCTAGCAGAGGCCCGGGCATTGCAAACATGGGTTTAGGAGGTTTCGGTTCCGCAAGTCACCATGGTGATTCCAAGTAGGTTTTTAATGAATTATGATGATTATGTACTCCTTGAGCTTACGAAGTGATATCGCAGCCTGCCTAAGATTGATACCTCAATTTCTTCATTAGATCTAGGTGGAATGATGCCTCGCTCTGCAGGCATGTTGAGTTCGACGTTTGACGACCTAGAGGGTTTACTGTTTGGTAACACGGTCAATCCCGCAGCGTTGCACTTCAACATGTCACCTCTACAGCAACCGCTTGGATCTCCTACTTCTCCGTTTGGACATTCCTACTCTGGCGTTGACTCCACTTACTATTCTGTCGACGACGCTGATGATGACTTCGAGTGGATGAGCATGCTTGGTGGAAACATGATGGCAGACCCTGTTGACCAGTCGTCACCAAGTGCCTTTAGCACGACCTCAGGGGGTCCCATCAGCGAAGTAGTGCAACTCACCGAGCCCATGTGGCAGACGAACAACCATATGAATGCACCTAGCAATAGCATGCCGTTTACCGATTTTAGAACTCCGAATTTCAATGATACCCCACCGCCTGGTAACCCATACTACTATCATTAGAATCTTCTGTAGATATCTGATGACGTATCTTAAGCAGATTCGTTGTCGGCTGAACCTTCTGCGATGCACCAGCTATTCAATTCCAGGAGCACTCCAACTGATAATACATCCGGCTCGATGCCACCTCTCGGCGGTGTCGGGATGCGCAATCTTTCTGCTCCAGCGGAGTCGGTCACTGACGCTACGCGAACTGCATTGGCAACTACCTTGGTACAGAACTCGGGCTTCGGGGTTGGAGGACATGGGCATGGGAGAAGGCAGTCAATCGGCGCCCAGTCATTGAGCCCGAACTTTCCCAAACAAGGTATTAATTTACCTCATACCAAGGACCTACAGCGCTATGTGGATGCGTATGTTAGATTCTTCCATCCGCACTTGCCCTTCTTGCATCTTCCAACCCTGAGGTTCGATCCTTCCTATAATGGAAATAGCCAGTACGGTTCCAACGGCAGGGAGTACCTTGTTCTTTCTATGGCTGCCGTTGGCGCACTTTACGAGTTCGAACAGCAGGCTGCCGGCGAGTTATTTGATGCCGCAAAGAAGACAGTTGAGATTTTTATTGAGGAAAGACGCAAGGTGGCCGTTAGCGCAGCAACAAACGGATTGCACCAGTCAAGCCCCCAAGGGAATGAAACTCCGGTTTGGCTCGTGCAGGCAATGCTTCTTAATGTTATCTTCGGGCTTCAATGCGGAGACCGCATGGCAGGGGAAGTTGCGCAGAGCCATGTTTCTACCCTTGTTCAATTGGCAAGATCTGCAGGGCTGACACGACCAACTTCGATGCCCACTGCAAACTCATATAACCAGGAAGACGCCGACATCCAGATGTCTGATCTGGAGTTATCCTCCGTCAATGGTAGCCTGGGGAGTGATGGTTGGTGCGGATTGGGAATCAAGGTTGAACCTGATGAGGGCGTTGAATGGAGTAATTGGGTCCTGGCCGAGGAACGAAAGCGGACATTGTATGCCGTGCACTTCCTCTCCAGCCTTCTTGTTGCAGCGCACAATCAGGATCCGAAGCTTGTCAACAACGAAATTCGTCTTGATTTGCCTTGCAGTGAGGAGTTTTGGATCGCTCCAACTGCAAATGTATGGAACGCAAAGGGAGGGTTTCTAGCTGCAGCTCAGAGTTCACCAAACTTTGCGGTGGCCTTGAATGGTCTCTTATCTGCCGGGCAGCAACCGTATGGACCTCATAGCCAATTCCAAAGCTTCTCCAATGGTCAACATGGTGGAATCCCTCCTTACCCGCCGTCCGGAATTGTGCCAAGTACCTTTGGATGTCTGGTTCTTATCTGCGCTCTCCATGTATATATCTGGGAAACTCGGCAAGGCAACCAAGCACGCCATTGGACTTCGGCGGAGGCGGAGGCAATGCACGCACACATTGAGCCCGGATTGAAGGCTTGGCAATCGGCGTGGTACCTCACTCCTCACCATAGCATTGAACGACCGAATCCGTTCAACATGGGGACCCTTTCAGCCGATTGTATTCCACTTTTGGACCTCGCATACATTCGCCTCTTCGTGGACCTTGGAAGAGCGAAAGAGTATTTCTGGGCTAGGGATTTTGAGGGCATGGCAGAGGAACTTGCGAAAGGTTGGGAACATGGCCAGAGCACCCCTATCTCTTCAGCATCCTCTATTTCAGCTCGTTCGGATTCCTCTTTTTCCAATGCTATCTCTCCGGCCTCTTCCCCCGGGTCTGCATCGCCGTCGCCTAGCTTGCATCCCATCAAGGTGGACCCGAATATTCCTCGATATACTGACCATGTTCCGCTCCATATCATGTCTGCCCATATACAGAATTACAACACCAGTAGTGAACCTTGCTCGCAACGAGAGAAGCACCTTAGGAAGGCAGCCTTTTATGCCGCGGATTCACTGGCAATGTCGGACACCCTATGTACGTCAAAGACGACTTCGTACGCCGCAAGCCAAGAGCTGTGTCGCGAGCTTCCGATCCAATCTGCATTGTGCACTTTTGATTGCGCCCAGGTTTTGGCCGAGTGGATAGCAACAGTGCAGAACCGCGTCGCACCGTTCATGGGTCTTATGACATTGGAGAACTGCGAACTCGACAGTCTCGAGGCGTTGATGATTCTGGAGCCCGAAGATAGGAAGTTGCTGGGCAAGGTACGAGATATGTTGCAAACTGCACAGTCGAAGGTATCAATGGAGCAGCCGAGGACAGATCATCCGTTCGTCCTGAACAGTGGTCTTGGCCCAACGGTGCTGAGGGTGAGCGCGTTTTTGTTGGAGCAGGCGGTGGTTTGGCCAGGTAAGACAAGCATCACCCTCTGACTCTTACTCGATGAAACTAACTCCGTTGCTGCAGCAACTCGTCTAATGGCACAAGCTCTCTGGGCACAAGCAGAACATATGGACACTCGGACTCGAAGTGTCCTGCCGCTCCAGAATTGAGCGATTCGTCTCCCTAATCGACAGTGCAGTCATCTCAACATGACTAGCCCGTCGTCACCTTGCGTCGTCCAAATACCATCGCCGGCAAATATTCGAAGACTTCCCTCCTTGCGCCCTCTAGTCGATTACTTCTGTAAACACACGCCCTACCGCTGTGTTCAATCATGATTCTTTCCACCTCTGCTACTGTTCTGTGCCGTACATCGATGACGGACTGGGGATCCCACGGCGATGTTTGCGAGAAGAAAAAAAAATACAACATTCTCCCTTTACAATGCGTGTGCGTTTTATGATCCGTTCCTCTCCCCACCAGGAGGAGAGAGGGCTTCAACTATATACAGCTTTTCACATATTCTTAGCGGTGCTGTTTTGGGGTTTCTATCTGTGGCGTTTATTCCGGGTTTGTGTTCGAGTCAAAAGAAAGGGAAAACCCGTGTGTAAGTTTTGACTTTTTTCGATGGGTTTTATCATACCCTCCTCTGTATTTCTTTATGTATGTGTGCGTGTGCGTCTGTGTGGCTTCTTGTGTTTATTTTTATTTTATCTTTGGCATTATGGCCTTTGCGTTTTGGTTTTTGGACTCTTGTGAGCTGATGGGGAGGCCATATATGTAAGTAAATAAGGGGTAAAATATCTTTTTTTGTTTCTTTTGTTGGCGGGTGGGATTTGCATGTAACTTTGGGCTTTGGGGAAATCATGTGTGCGTGTGACGTGGATTGTGTTATGATTGCATGAGTGATGTTTTGATATTGCAAAGGGGGTATGATAGTACTTGATCAATAAACGGTGTGTGGAATGATTGATTTTTTGTTAGTGGTGAAGGGTGATCGGCTGTGATTTGCGGTTGGGAGTGGGGGGAAAGCTCGGAAGGAGAGTAGATAGACGCATGGGATCTCACACGTTTGTAAATAGAGGAGGGAATAGAACCTTTTGTTTGCTTTTCTATTCTGTGCACAGTACATCCACGTCTAAGTCCCTACAGTCTCAAGAATGCATATGTGCACGAGCCTATCGAGACAAACTATTCTTCAATATTTGTTTCCTCTCGAGTGATGGCGCAAGGAACGTACGTCCTCGCTGACTTCACACAGAAGAAACACTGTCATTCGTGTGGGATTTCAAGCGTTGGAAATTAGAATAGGTCAATGTACGATAGGGTACCTTGCGGTTCTGGCTTTGGACTTTATCAGTGATTCGGAGAAGATTTGTTTGTGGGGGGGAAGTCATGGAGTATCACTCACTAGTGAAGAAAAAGTACCCGGAGTGACTCTGTACGCCATCACTTGGGGCCGTCACAAATGACTATCATAACTTCAAACCAATATAAGAGAGGCCAAAAATCGCAGGTTCAAGAGCACACTTTGGTTTTTGCAATGTACAACACCCATTTTGTCTGCCCTCGGATAATATCGGGGGGAGTCCGTGATTCCACATCATACAAAGTCACACAGGCGACAGTAACAAGAGCATGAACGGGGAAATGGGCAGCTAGCATCACTCTCACTAGCACCACTTGAGACTCCAGCTACTTCCCCTTCAATGTCCAGCCATTTACAACCTGTATGTTCCGTATGGCAGGATATTCTAATGACTTCACACCAACTCCGACTGCCAGCAGGTCTTCTCGGAGGAAGGTTGGCGTCAAGTAGTAACCGCCGAACTTGTAGTTGGTAAAGAAGTGTTCTCTAGCTGTAGTGGACCCAAGTAGCCAAGATTGTAATCTTAGATGAGAGCCATGGGTAAGGGAGACAGTAGGCCCGGCCAGCAGTTGCAGCTACGATAGCGGCACTGGCCGTGCATAGAGGTTGTTTTGGTGTAAAGTAGCGTACTTAATTGTCCACAAAGGGAGTAGGAGAGCACGGGGGGGGAGCTACTTTAGCGGAGGTCCTCCGTTTCAGGTGAGGCTCATATGATCTTGCAATCACCTTGATTTGATTTTGCATACTCATGACAGTACTGGCACAGTTTATACCAGATAGATTTGCAGCGGTTGCAGCCAGCTGCAACCATGGCACTCCTGGAGCTCTGTCATGCCTGCTAGGCTCACATCAGAATCCTGACAGGATTTCAGTAGCTGCCCTCATAGCCGTGCTTCAAGCTTCAAGCGCTGGGTGAGGTTGTGGGGCACGGCTTCTAGCTCTTCAGAATAGCACACACTTTCACTGTGGCCCCATCATCACCATCACCATCACCACATGCACTGTCACCACTATCATCACCAGCATTCTGCTGCCACTGCTACTGCCACCGCCACCACCCCATGCACATCTGCACATCCAAAATCACAGGTGCAGCGGGAAATAATTGTAGAGCTAAAAGTAACTTCCAGAAGTGACAACCCCATCACAGAATACCTGCTATGTAATATTTTATTTGGCTGCAAAAGTAAAGAGTTTTTAGTTTTCGCAGCATTGCACAAGAATCTCCAAAATGCTGATTGTGAGAATACTTAAAATCTCCTATCTGACTAGTTACTGTGGCATGAGCATTTCAACTGAGGATAGTGTGTCTCAACTGTCACCATTGCAGTCCACTGCAATGGTGTCAAATCTGCCTGAATGATTTGTGTGAGTGACAGTGGCAGGATAGTCATAAGTTTGAGAGGCTACCATAAGCCAACAAATATCCTCACATCAACATGATATTTCAGTCACCCTCATGTGAGGCTAATAGACGTCTACCGGCCTCACATGAGCCTCACTGAAACGGAGGACCCCCGCTAAAGTATCAAGCGGTGATGTGGGATTACGGTACAGCAAAGGAGCACCATTCCGATTCTGCACTCTTGGAGAGCCCCACCCCAACCCCGTCCGAAGTCCTCATTCCATGCCCTTAAACCCTTCACCCTGCACTGTCCATTTCCAGGATGCGAGGCCGAAATTAAGCGAGCGGCAACAACCGACCAACACGCGCACCGTCACCACAACCACAACAATAATGCCCGAAACCCTGGGCCACTGCCCAGTGCCAAACTGCACGTACACCGCCTCCCCCTCCTCGTCGTCTTCCAAATCCTCCCCCCAAAGACGCCTCTACACACACCTCTGCCAGCAACGCAAAGCCGGATGCCAAGCACACCTCTCATTCAACTACACGCACTACCGGCCGCGGGTATTACGGGCAGTGGTGGCGACGTGGACGCCAGACCAACGGGCGGCACATCAGCGGGCGCGCGGGAGAGAGAGGGCTCGGAGGTTCCGGGAGCGGAAGAAGGATGGGGGGACGGCCGGGGACCAGGACCGGGACTATATCTTGAGGGAGGTGGGTGAGGTATTGGGGAGGACGTCGGCCGGTGATGGGGATGATGCCGATCGCGTCGTGCACGGGTTGATGCGGCAGATTGAAATGTGTGGAGTTGACTCGGCGGTTATTTTGGAGAGGCTGGTGGGGGAGCTGGCGAAATCGAAATCCGCGGAGGAGGAGGAGGACGAGGACGGGGAGGAAGCAGTGGTCTGCCAACAGCGGCAGCGGCAGCAGCAAACGGTGTTGGATTGGAGTGATGTATAATCCTTTGAGATAATTAAACTTCCCTTCTTTCTTCTAACGTAGCGTCATCGCCTACCGGCGTGTGTTTGCGGGAGGGAGAAGGAGATTATGAACGAAGGTTGTGGACTTTTATACCTACAGTAAGGACTCCACTGTCCAACCTACCGCGTCACGTTTCTAGGGTAGATTTATAACATTTGGTAATCCCACTCGCTATCATCTAGGTTCTGTCGAAAGACACACGGGAGAAAGGGACGAGAACCATCCAACTGAGAGTCCACCCGAACTGAACCTGCGCGAGAAGCCCCCTGGTGCGTAATCCCATTCCCTCAGCATCCACCGCCGCCTGTAAAAAGCTTTAGCACTCAACAGCTATGAAGGGAATTTATGAAACTAAAAGGGATAGCGACATCGACAGGACTCGAACCTGCGCGGGCGAACCCAAGAGATTTCTAATCTCTCTCCTTAACCACTCGGACACAATGCCTCGTTATTGCAATCACACGATTTATAGTTATTAGAGTAAAACAACTTGAACGGGATCAGGGTTGTTTGTTTATTTGTAATCATATTGCATTCGGCCGCTGGCGGCCATGGCATATCCCGTACACAATTCCTCCCCGCTTCTTCCGTAACATAAAGAAACAAAAGCAAAGTCGCGAGTCCTCTTCCCCACAACAAAAGAAACCGCCAGGGATCAGGGTTGTGTTTGGCGTGTGCGTTGTTTTTCAACCCGCGAAGCTTTCGCCCCCAAAAGTCATTCAACAATGACAGTTTTCTGAGACTATCCGGATTTTATCTTCCGAATTTCTCTGATGACAATTGTGATCGTGCTGTTTCTGCCTTACGCCTTGTTGGGGTATTGATGGGCATGTAAGGTGTCTAGGAGGTACGGGGTTACTTCGGGTGAAGTAGCCATAAAGACGAGTGACTCCCCATATCAACCATACATTTTTTAATATGTCGAACTGGTTGGGTTAAGATGTACTTCCTCTCTGGTAGTATGTTTGTCTTGTACATACCCTGACTCCGGTAGGTTTGCCTATATGTACCTCGTTTATCCACAGCAACGAGAGGCTAGGAACGAGACAAGTAAATAGAAGAACAAGCCAAGTAAATAGCGAGCAGAGCTGTAATTATTAGTGATGTAGCTGCACAGACTGCCTTAGAAAGAAACCCGCAGCAATCCACCCAGTACTAAGGAGAATACACATCCCATGGTGTCATAACTTGCGGAAACATCCCCAAGACGGCCACAGCCATGGCGTACATAGAATCCCACTTCTCGCCGAACCCATTTGCTGCAGAGAAAAAGCCATCCAGCGACTCCCCAGGCTTGACAAACCCTACTGGGTGCATAGTGGAGTTCTCCCCCATCCTCGCATCGGGACCTTCCTGTGAAAACGCAAGTCTCCAAACCGCCCCAAGAACAGGGATCCAGATGTAGCGATAATCAGGGACTATTCCCTTAAAGTGCTGGGAAGCAACCAGTAACATCCATGCAGAAAGTTCGCATATGCACTGCAGATCGCGGTCATCGAGTCTTTCCACGGGAAGAAGCTGTTTGAGCGACATGCTGGCAATATCCTGTCTACGGTGGGTCTCAGCAGAGATCCAGATGCGGTAGAAAGCACGGCTGAAACGCAAGCGCTCCTCGGGCAGCATTGGTGTGCGTAGACGGCTGAATCTGGCGGCGGTTTCTCGTAGGAATTCGTTACAAGCGTCAGAAACGATAAGCGCCACGCGGAAGATATGCTTTGCTTCTACAATGGGATCATTTGCATCTTGTGACCCTGGGGGCGGTCAGCGATGCTACTGTCATTGAGGGGGGATCTACAAGGTTTCTGCAGACGGAACAGCTCAAGAGCTTCCTCAAAGCAAGGTATCTGTCGCTTTAGGACCACGTGGAGGATAGAGCGGCGGCTAGTTATCCAGGCGTCGTAGAAGAGATGGGAGGTGGAGATTAGCGATATAAGGTCTTTGAGGTCGCCTGCGGATTCGAGAATTTGGAGAATGAGCTCACGAGGAACGGCAGATAATACCGTCATCGTAGCAGCAGAGCTTACTCCTCGATAGCTATTGCGTAGTCGTAGTTAACTGAATGATCTGAGGTATTACAGGTAGTAGTATTGTCTCACGGTTTATCATAAGAAGTCTCGAGAGTTGGTGGATGAATCTCTCCTCCGGAGGATTATCGGTTCAATTAAGTTGCGACCCTAACCACAGCTTGAACCACATTTCTGGGCATTGCTTTTTCTGGGTTCCAAAAATAGTCAATGACTGAAGACAGGATATTGAGTTTGTTTTGGATTTGAGAGAGGTTGGAGGGAAGAATAAGGTTGTTGCGAAGTGGTGAATGAAGTGGGGAGCTGTTTGTGAGTTTGTAGGGGCTTGATGCTTCCACCTATCACTCGTCCACATTTAGAATACTGAGTGACTTGCTGTGAAGGAAGCTACTTGCTCGGAATATATAGTACGCGAACCTCAGTTTGCGAAGAGCTTTCTGTATGCTTATAGACCTCAGATTCATCGAACAGTTGGATTCAATTTATTTAATACTTCATTTTGAGTTCCCGACAGTGTATGATGCGGCTGGCGTACATTAATTAACCCACCCAGTTGAGCACCCCCCCGGACCAAACCTAAACCCAGAGCTTCTGTTTGCACAGACGCGTCGACCCTCCACTTCCCACCCTCCACTTCCCACCCTCCACTTCCACGTCACTTTGAGATCTCAAGCGGTATCAGCAAATCAATTGAACAATAATGTCGTCCTCTACTATCACCGCCGGTAAATTCAGCTTTTCGGAACTGGGACTGCTTTACGACCTCGAACCCCGATGCACTCAATCGGTTATTCTCAAGCGACTTCTCACGCCCGATCAGATCTCCGTGAAATTCCTCAGGGCCCAGCTCGCCCACTATTCACTGAAGTTGAGCGGAAATAAAGATGAGTTGGAGGCGAGGATAAAAAAAGCGATTACAGACGGAAACCTCAAGTCTCAGCCAAAAGAACTGAAAGAGATGGAAAAGGGACTCAAAGCAGCTTTTGAAGCACGAGGAGGGGGCAAGGATAAGGGAAAGGTGGATAAAAAGAAAAAGGCGCCCGCTGCGGGGAAGGGAAAGGAGACCACGACCATGAAAAAGGAGACTCTGGCGAAGACTACGAGCGCACCGACGACTACCAAAAAGGAGCCGCCTGCAAAGAGGGGGTCAACAGCCACAACTGCAAAGAAGAAAGACGCCGCTCTACACGCCGCCATTGCTGCAGCCACTCGTCGCTCGAATCCCTCTCCCAACGCACTAAAGGCTTCGCCAAAGCCTCGCATTGCCTTCGCAGATAACCTACTAGGCACATACACGGTTACTTGTGACACATTCCCTACCTACTCATCTACACTTAACTTGTACCGGCACTCCATTGAGCCAAAGATTACGGGTTCTATCGATCTTGGAGAAGGAACGATTCACGCGTTGTGCACTCTCGACTGGCTTCCAATGGCAAAACAGAGCCGGGTGCCGTTTTCGGGAGGGGGTCACAAGGGAGAGATGGAGTTTTCGGTGGGCAAGGGTGGAATGAGGGTCAAGGGCCGGATCGAAGGCGGTCCGTGGGGCGAGGTGGAATGGATAGGTGTTAAGACAGGAGCGAATGAGGTCGATGGACGAGACTTCATGGATGTTGCGTGGTAAAGAGTTGGCGGTTTTGGGGGCATGTTCTGGCTCTGGCAATGCGCGGAGGGCAATGACATTGGAGCTCATACTGTCGATACGTGTGAGGGTGCGCTACAATGGATGTTGGGTAGAGATTGCTCATCGTTCTTGGGGTATTGTTTTTTTTTCCACACTTTGGTACTCGCCGCTTAGCAACTAATAAAGTTCCTTTAAGCCTGAGGTGAAGCCATCAATCCAGCTTTTATATTGGGTCGAAGAATTTCTCAATGAGTTGTAACAACCTAACCCACAGTCACATGACATCATGACATGACAGGGATCCCACAATCATCGAACCATCTCCGCGTCGCCACATTTGGACAGCTTGCAGGTATGGAACAGAACCGTGCTGTCTTGATACTAATCCTCCTTATTATCTTCTTCTTTCCAGACACGTCGACACCTCCAAATTTTCGTAAACGAATAGTCCACGAACGCTACAGCCTCGAAGTATTACGGAACTCGACGTTCGGGCATCCGGGAAACCTAACTGGCCTGCTATCCTCTCCTAATGATACTACGGGTTCGACGACTACGATACCCGCAGAGGTGGTTAGGGATACATGGAGGAATATTCGGCGGGCTTTGTTGAGACATTATATAGTTGCACAACCGAAACCATCAGCGACGCAGGGGCTACCGACGGAAGGGACGTCCTCGTTCAAGTTCAAAAGGGACTTGCCGGTTTATCAAAATACAACAGGAAGTGTTCTGGGGGAATGGAGAAAGGTAGTTTATGATTCGAAGCTACCTACTACTGCTTTGCCGAATGTCACCTACCCCGCAAACTTAAAGAAGCTCTCGACGGGGAAGCTTATCCTGGCTTTCGAGGATGCAACGGATCCGGATTCCCAGGGGAAAGCTCTGGCGCAGGTGAAGATGACTTTGAGGATTAGGGATCGTGATGGGAAGCAAGAGGCGGCTGTGAGTTTGAGCGGGGTTCATTTTACGGACACAGGGGAGATGGTTGCCGCGACTACTTCGGAAAGGTCTGTGATCTCATCCGTGTCTCTAGGTATTTGTGCTTATGGAGCTGGAATCTAGGTTTGCGGGGTTCTTTGCAATACCGCACCTTACAATGTCCGAGGTCGAGTTTAATCAATCTAAGGAGCTGCTGGTACCGTCCATTGAGAAAACTGTGAAGGAGATGGAGAAAACCCAGTACCTAGAAGCTCCATGGTTACCTAGTGCCGATGCTCCGACGTCAAAACCGCAGTGCGAGTACATTATGTATACACAACTCCATCCAGTCGACTCCAGTCTGGACGAGAGATATGAAAATTTGGAGATCTTGCGCGAGATTGAGCACGAGATGCGGTTTCCTACTGGCTCTTCTTTACCTCCCCCACCGCCACTGAGAGTGTCTACAATGATATACTCACCTAATTGTGGCTTTGTCTTGGTATCTGACAATCTGGAGGGGAAGAAGTTGTGGCCGTTGTATTACCAGGCGACACATGTTGCGCTTGGTGCGGCCTTGCTTGCTACAGCACAGGTATGGATGCTAATACGCCAAATGAATGAGTCGAATACGCTCAGTACCATCAGCAGGGTCAGCTTCTGGACGATTACTATGATGGCCGTGGTGGATGGATATTGCTTTTTCATGTTTATGGTTGCTGCCGTGCTTCTGGGGCCGGGTTGTTTCCTCCCTATGGTTGCGGTGTCATTTTGCTACCTGATGCTCTCCGCCGTCTTCGGAATGCGTTTTCTGGTCTACACATATCGAGTACAACGGCAATCTGCACCAGCTTCAGCACCTACACCGCCCGCTCCAGCACCACAAACAGCCGGGGGTCTTCCAGTCCCAGCTACTGCAGAACCGCAAACTACTGTCATCATCACTCCGAATCAGGCTGCTGCCACCGATGAGGAAGTAAACTCCGAGATCGGAGCCCTCCACATCAAGTTCTACTTTGTTCTAGTGGGCGTCTTTTTCTTCACTCTCTACGTCTCAACATGGCCCCCTTTCTTCCGCGACATCCTTGTTCACATTCTTTTAATCATCGTCAACTCCTACTGGGTACCACAGGTCCACCGCAATATCATGCGTGGCTGTCGCAAAGCCTTGCAATGGGAATTTGTCTTTGGAATGTCGGGGCTCCGACTTTTGCCGGTTTTCTACCTTTATCTCTATCCGAAAAACATCTTTCTCCTGGAACCTAATCCTCAGGCCGCGGTAGTGATTGTGGGGTGGGTATGGATTCAGTGTCTTGCGTTGCTAAGTCAGGACGTTTTTGGACCACGCTTCCTGATCCCGAGTCACTCATTGCCGCCGGTTTATGATTACCACTCGGCGTTGCCAATGCGCGACGAAGAAACTGCGCAGGAGATGGGATCTCCTATCGATGGAGGTCGGGGGAGAAGCTTTGATTGTGTAGTTTGTATGCAGACAGTGGAGGTACCGACTGCAGGGGTTGGGGATGGCAGAGATGGGGACCACGGTGGAGGAAGTGCAGTTGGGTTACTGGGGAGGAGGGCGTATATGGTTACGCCGTGTAAACATGTCTTCCATACTCACTGTTTGGAGGGCTGGATGCGGTTTCGGCTGCAGTGCCCAATTTGCAGGTACGTCATTGAGTTTTTTAGCGTAGAAGAGCGGCGAGGTGCTGACTGGTACAGGAACCCATTACCTGCTGTGTAGGGAAGAGTTTCTGCATATGGCGTGAAGTGTGTAAGATTTGGTGGGGTTTTTGGGGCTCATGGAGGTATTCGGTGTTTGGTGTTTGGAGTCTGGTATTTCTAGTGTCTGGGTCGGTCCTTGGCTTGTAGAGAAAGTAAGCTTTGATATCTCATCAGTTGTGTTGCAAGCATCATCTGCATGTCTTGGCCGAAGCCGGAACCTAAAACTCCGATGCACGCACACGGTGCGCTAGTACCGGCATACTGCGGTCAGAAATGTAAGTGTAAGACAGTACAATCCGTTTCTACGACTGTCTACCACTCCTAGAATTCTGCTTCTGCGCATCTACGCCATCTATTAGCCTGCCGCTACGGCCTTATATCCCTCCGCCTCCCTCGTATTGGTCCCACAGCTCTCGACTATCATCCTGCTCGGCTTATTAGCTGAACGGATTCCAACAACCGACCACCATATATAAAATCGCTGGGAGGACTGTCGATATGGCAAGACCTAGAAGGAAGTCATCACTCGGGTCGGACATCAGGGGTGATACATCGGCGCCGGCAGTTTCGACAATGGGCACTACTTGTTCACAGGTGCGGTTATTCGTCTGTTACACGCGACCCCTTTCCCGATAACTCCTCAGCCTCCCTTCGTTCGACTGAACGTAGCTGGGCTATTTACTGAGTATGATTCTGGGAGCAGAGGGCAGCTTCGAAAAGTCGGCGGCAAGTGTTGTCGAAGGATAGACGGTTTTCGAAGTCAGGGACAAGAACGTTTTTCACCTGGTACAGGGAGGTATCATACCGGAACACATGGCGTATGATCACCACCGCCGCTCCTATGATTGCAAGTTTCTCATAATGCACCACAGTAAACCCGTTGGTCATTCTCTTGTTGGTGGTTGCCGGCTATGCTATCAATCCTACACCTGAGAATCCTCTACACGCAGCAATATACCTCTCTTACCCACAAGCCCCAGATCCGACGTCAATGTGGCCGAACGCGACGCAGTATGGAAAGGGCTTGAAGGACATATCCTTTGTCTTGTTCTACACCTTCTTTTTCTCGTTTACGCGGGAATTCTTGATGCAACGCGTTCTCCGGCCCCTCGCCCACCGATGCGACATTACCAGGAAGGCCAAGGTAGCCCGGTTCATGGAACAGACGTATACAGCTACCTACTTTGCGGTCTTCATTCCATTTGGGCTGTATGTGATGTATAACACTGAGGTTTGGTATTTTAGAACCGTCGGGTTCTATGAGAGATACCCGCATCAAACCCACACGGCCGACTTTAAGGCGTATTATCTCTTACAGGCTGCGTATTGGAGTCAACAGGCGATTGTTCTCCTTCTCCAACTCGAAAAGCCACGGAAAGACTTCCATGAGCTAGTCTTGCATCATGTCGTCACGTTGTCTCTTATTGCGTCCAGCTACAGATTTCATTTCACTTATATGGGAATCGCAGTCTTCATAACCCACGACATCAGCGATTTCTTTCTGGCAACATCCAAGACACTAAACTACCTCGACCACCCGCTCATAGGCCCATACTTCGGCTTGTTTATCGTGATCTGGATCTATACGAGACATTACATCAACCTTGGTATCATCATCAGTATCCCTAAGGAGTTTAAGACGGTGGGTCCCTTCGTACTGGATTGGGACCGTGGATACTACAAATGCAAGCTTGCGCAGTTCATTTCTGGGACTTTGCTCGGAAGTATCCAGGCCTTGAATCTCTTCTGGCTATGGTTCATTTTGAGAATCGCGAAACGGTTTATCATGAGCAGCGAGGCAGTCGACGAGAGAAGTGAAGATGAAGGTGATGGTGATGAAGACGAGGACAGCTCGGTTCATGGGGACGAGATGTAGGTTCCCTATTCTCGACACGAGTAGGAGGTTAGTTGACGAGATTCGACAGTACTCCTAAGATAGAGGTTACTCCGGCCAAAAATGGCAATGCGCAAAACGGTGCGACAAAGAAAGAATTGTAAATACCACACGACGAGATTTCGACTTTAGCCTGGGAAAGACGGAAACGTAATATCCCTACGTAATATCCAGTGAAGTGCTACAGCATACCCCATTACTACGGCGCACCAACAATAGGTTGGATAGGACTTCTATCTTTTTTATTGCGCTTTAATCTATTGTTCTCTTTGCAGGATACCTTCGTTAAATGCTGTACACAAGATCAAAAGATGGAGATACGGGTGGATACGCAAGCATGGATGAGAGAACTGGAGGTTACTGGCATTGCGAGAGTCATACTTTAAGAAGCTTAATTCTAATTGGACGGTTTACTATTGTTGCCTGGTTGTTTACTCGGTGTATGATCAGGCGTAAATAGCTGCCTTATAATGCTCTTTTGCAGAAGACTGCCCAGAGTGATGGCGGGTGATGTGTAAATGAGGTTGGGTTCGTTATCAGTGGAGCTGTGATACATACAGACGAACGCGCAGCACGACTCAGACTCTACTGCACGCACTCGGCTGCTTGAACAAGGACCTCGCTGCGCTCTTATCACTACTCTACTGTCGCATCCATCCCCCGTAAAGAGCAACTAACGCGCGTTAAAAGCAGCACTGAGCTGTAGCTGGTATTGCTCGACGTCATAACTTGCAGCCCGCAGCTCACAACACCAACAACACTCTAGCTCTTCGAGTGAGTCTGACTGATCCGGCACTGCACACAATACAACCACTGCCACGTCGAACCAAACAACCAACCAAAACCCCCACTTCATCACTTTGATGTACTAATCGCTTCATCTATCCACAACTCGAGATTCAATCACAGAACAAACCTTAACGCCCGACCACCAATGTCGCTATTTGGCGATTCGCCTCCGGGCTCTCGCTCCCTCTTCGCCTCCCCGGACTTCTCAGGCCCGCCCTCACTCTTCGATGACGAAACGGCGGACTCAGGCGCATGGGCTGGCGCCACCTCCCCGCGGGTCCACCGGAACCGCTCTCAGAACCTCGGAGATGTCGTGCGCTCGCTGCTCACCTCTGAAAATGCCGAAATCCCGCTGGCGTACTACCAAGTGTATGAGAAGCTGGTGAGCGAGTTTGGAGATGGCGCGGATGGGATGGTGGAAGCGCGCGGCGCGACGGATCGCGTGTTGGATGAGGCTGGGGTGTATGCAGAGCAGAGGGGGAAGATTTGGGATGTTGTTGTGGGGAAGAAGGATTTGGTTGGAAGGGGGGAGGTGTGGTGCTTACTTGCTATGGTGGGGCTCGTGCAGGAGGGAGAACATGATGTTGGAGTGGACTCAGTAGATGCTAGGAGAGGCAGTGCGTTGTCCTCCCGTCTGTTGCTACGTCTATGAAGGTGCTAATGTGTGCAGGACTACCAATACCACAGTTGAAGGGACTCGTACCGCCGGAACAAAAGAAGTCGCAGCAGCAGCAGCAGGAACAATCGAGATTGATGACACCGCCGCCGACGACTACGCACAGTGACGAGACGGAACACCGCAACTCGGGCCAGCATTCCCGTTCTGCTAGTGAGCTACCGAAAAGCCCTACCTCAGATAAGCCGACCTTTGTGGCACGCCAGCAGTCCACACCTATTAGTACGACGCCGGTTCGGACCAGGAACGCCGTGGCATTGTTTTCGTCGAGCGTTGATGATCCGTGGGGTGCTCCTCAAGCTACGAATTCGCACTCCCAGCAACCACCAGTCTCTGCGCCGCCGCAGGTGGATCATTTCCCCACGACGGATGGCACACAGGATAGACGCGTGGAAGAGGAGATAGAAGAACATGAGCCGGATGATATACATGCTGCACTACGTAATACTAACGCCACCCGTACAGCTACTTCAACTTGGGGGAATAACGATTTTGGAGCCCAGCAAGGATATGGTGGGGAAAACTACAGTCAGAGCATTATTGGTGGCGGGTTCGGAGAGCACTCAAACCTAGGAACTAGACATGGCAGTTTTGGTGGGCTGGGTGGGAACCGATTGAATGGTGGTGCTGGTGCTGGTGCTGGTGCTGGTGGCGATGATCATGGAAGGAATGGTACTGTTGCGTCTGGGCTTGAGAGAATCAAAGCTGCCATGAAGGCTCCGGAGGAGAATGTAACGGTCAATGTGCTGCCCGAAAAGGAGGGCATGTTCATGTTTCAGCACAGGAATTACCAGATCTGCAGTACCAGAAGAGGAAGCAGGGTTGTTAGGAGATACAGCGACTTTGTCTGGTGAGCCATCCTCCCTTTCACACCCTCTGCCTTCTTCTGATATATGCCAGGCTCCTCGAATGTCTCCACAAACGCTATCCCTTCCGCCAGCTCCCCCTCCTACCACCAAAACGTCTCGCTGGTGAGCACATCTTCCCCCCCAATCCCGCATTCTGCGAGGTGTCAAACTTACTCTCGCCACTTGACAATAGTTAACGGCCACTACCTCTCAGCCGATGCCGCATTCCTTGAGCGCCGCCGCCGGGGCCTCCATCGCTTCGTCAACGCCCTTGTCCGGCACCCGACCCTCTCCCAAGAACAACTCGTAATCATGTTCCTCACCGTTCCCACCGAGCTTTCCGTATGGCGAAAACAAGCCACCTTCAGCATCGTAGAAGAATTCACCAACCGCACCCTCCCCCCAGACCTCGAAGCCTCTCTCCCTCGGGACCTAACTGAAACATTCGAAACCGTTCGCTCTGGCCTCAGGCGCTCTGCAGAAATCTACATCTCCCTCTGCAACCTCGTCGAGCGCCTAGAACGCCGCCACGAAGGGATAGCAGCAGACTATGGCCGCTTCGCCACCTGCCTCTCATCCCTCACCGACGCCTCAGAAGCTACCTACGCCGTCGACACCTCCGACATCCCACTCCTCAACGACGGCCTCGCCGCAGTCGCAAAGAGCATGACACAATCCCGCTCGCTGCTGGAAGACGAAGCAAAAGCGTGGGATGCCGGGGTGCTCGAAGACCTAAAGCGCCAACGCGATACCCTAGTCAGCATGCGCGAACTCTTTGAACGCTACGACCGGCTAGCCGGAAACACCATCCCTGCGTTAAACAAACGTATCGACTCCAACACACGGAAGCTACAACAACTCGAGACAAAACCCGTGGAGTTGCTAAAGCCCGGCGAGAAGGAGAAAGTTAAAGAGGCGATCCAGAAGGACAGGGAAGATATCGAGCGGCAGAGAGTGAGGGGGGTGTTGATTAAGGAGTGTGTGAGAGATGAACTAGTGTTTTTTCAGGGGAGCCAGTATCATGTCGCACGGTTGCATCAGGAGTGGAGTTTGGAGAGGGTTAAGTATGCAGAGCTCCAGGCAGATGCGTGGAGGGCGTTGAGTGTCGAGGTTGATGCGATGCCGACGGGGGAGTAGGAACCTTCCGGTGGTGGGGGTAGGGCGCAGCGGGGGGAGGAGAGTAGTAGAGGTGTGTGGGCAAATAGTGATGCGGGTGAATGGGGGGAGGTGTGGGAGGTTGATGGGTCAGCGTCGGAGTGGGGGCAAACCCTAATTGCGGAACCGGGGCGGTATTTTTCTTCAGCGATTGAGCAGTGTGTTTGGGACCATGAAGAGGAGGTGGCAGCGGCGGCGGATTCTACCGCTAGCAGCGCTGCCTCGATCAGGGAGAGCTGTCTGATTTCTTAGTCTGTCTCTCTGTTTCTTCGTTGTGTCTGAGTTTGTTTATGGGATGTTAACCTGTTTTGCATCCGTGTCCACGGTTCCTGTGGATGAATGGTTTGCTTTGAATGTTTGTGGTTCGTGAATGTGTTGAGCAATTGTGGTATATGGATCATACATAGTACCGGGGTGCTTCTTGAGATGATGGGGCGAGATGCAAATATACTAAAGTATGGAGTAGTTATTTCTACTTTGTTGAAATACGATGTCGACGAGGCTTACGTGTTGGGGAGCGGGAGTTAGTACCCGTGACTGCGTTAGCCCACTACCTTCTCATCCTCGCCCTACTCCAGCTAGAATTAATGGATGTAAGGAAGCACGATGGGGGACGAAAGCAAGGGGAATTCGGATCTAGTGGAGAAATCGGGTAGTTTTATGTTGCTCTCCCCCACTATCCCAATCCACAACTCTTCAGTTTTCAAAAAAACCCCATGTATAACAGTAGTATATAACCCCCTCAAACCTATAATCCACGCCAAATCACCCCACAAACAAGCCCAGCTTTCACAACGAAATAAACCTCCCTTACAAAAATAAAAAAACTCCGTGCCATCCAGATATAAAAGAACGCCCTCCACCCCTCTCCCTCCCGTTACTAATTTTCCTATAACACTCCCCCAGGTACCTGGATATTCCCTCCGACCCCACCACCACCATCACTACCCCCACCTGCATTCCGTCTTAACATAAACATCGGTTTTCTCCCCTCCCGATCCAGCTGCTTAAACAAAATCAACGGCTTCTCTTCGAGTCCCAAACACCGCTCCTGGTCGCCGTGGACGATGTACAGCGCATATTGTCGCCAGTCCGCCTGAATGTTGTAGCGTTTCAGTGCTGCGGGTAACACCTTCCGACATGGATCCTCCAATGATACTCGGAAACTCTTGAAAATATCTGGCTCCCCACTGCCGCCGCCGCCGCCACCGCCGCTACCACCGCCAGATCCGGGACCCCGGTCGTCTTCTGAGTAGTGTGGTGTGCGTGGGGTTTGGCGGTCTTGTTGCTGGGGGCGGGTGCTGAGGGGTTGTCGGGAGGAGTTGGCGGAGGAGTGGGGGTTGTATGAGGGGTGGTGTATTGTTGTTGCGGCGGGGGAGGTGGGGGAAGGGTGGCTGCGCATGTTGTCATCTATTGGCGGGGGGAGGATGGGTTGGCTTTGTGAGAGGCAGGAGTTGGTGGGGGCACTGGATGGTTGCGGAGGCATTGGCGGCTCGTTTTCGTACATGGTTGGAGGGTACGTTGGAGATGCGTTCTTGGGTGTGCCTAGGATGAGTTTCTTCATCGAGAACTTCCTCGACAGGCCCTTCCCCGATGTTGGCGCGGGCTGGAGTAGCGACGAGCTGGCGGGAGGTGTGGGGGTTGGATCCTGTGGTGGTTCCCCACCGCCGTCTGTATCTCGCCCGCCCGGTAGGTCGCCGGATAATGGTGGGAGCTCTTGGTTCTTGTTTTTGACCATCCGCCATACCGGCAACAGCTCGTTGCGTAACCGTGCCATAGCTTCGTAGAGGGCTTGGATATGTGACTCGGCTTCGATTATTCGTGCGTCTCGCTTTTTTACAATGCCAATCAGTCGTTGGATATCCTGCTGTGTTGCAACCTTGTTGATTTCATGGTCATCGGCAGCTACATCGAGATTAGTCCCCAATATTTCCCCCGAGAGTAAAACCGGGCAGAACGTACAAACCGGAATGTAATCATCCGGATCCATCGGGACATCATGTGCCACCTTAACATTGTAGACATACTTTAATATCGACAACCGATGACCCACACTCGAGATGCCCAACTCCCTCAGTTCATCATGATTTAGCCGTATCAACGCCTCTCCATCGATATCATTCTCTGCCCTCTCACATCCAATCAGCTTCAGAACTTCAAAGCATGCACGTGGGGGCAAACTAACCCAGGAGATCATCCTGGTATTTCCCGAACCCCAACGAGTTTATCCAGTTCGCGACACCCTCAGTATCCCAATCCGTGATTAATCCATCCGGCATTCCATCCCCCTCCAGCCTCTGATCCCACGTCGTCGGCGTCGGCTGATTACTCCCCCCAAACCGACTATCATCCCTCCATTCTTCAATATCCCTTGGAGACCGGAGCGGCAGATGCTGCAGTCCCGGCGACGACGTCATCATCATGTCTTCTTCTTCCTCGGGTGGCCCGTCGTAGGTGTAGTCTCGCACGGGTGATATTGGTGAGTGTAATGCGACGGGCTGAAGGGGCTCTATGAAACTTCCGTGCTGCTGCTGGCGGACTCCACCGGCGCCGGTGGATGCCGGAGGAGGAGGAGGATGTGAATCGCCGCCGTCGTTGGAGGGCCGAGTTACTAGCGAATGGCGGTCGTCGTAGGGGTAGTAGAGTCTCGAGAGGCGTCGGCGGGAATCGAGCTTTGAATCCACCTTGAAAGTGTATAAGAGAGAAGGGTGTGCGAGTGTGGTAGTAGTAGTGGTGGGTGGGTGGAAAAGGAGAAAGCTGATTTCCTTTTCCCGTTTACCTATCGGGGATGGAGGGGGGGAGAAATCTAGAAGCAGACAGCGGCAGATGTGGCTGGTGTGGGTATATGCGGTTGTAAACTCCTAAAATAGTGATAGCGGCAGCAGGTGATGGATGGATGGGGCAGCAGCAGGCAGCGGACGGACACCGACGAAATGGTTGGCGGGAAGCGGAGGGAATGCAGGAGAACGGCGGGAACTGCACACACTCGCGGGGAGGGAGGGGAGGAGAGGGAGGGGAGGGGAGGGAGGGCAGCAGGGCAGGGCAGAGCAGAAGCGAGAAGGATGGGGATTTGAGGCGAGGGGGACGGTGATGAGCGATTATGTCAAGGCGTGAGAACGAAGAGACGACGACGACAACTGACGACGGCGTTGCTTGATGATGGCGGTGAGGCGTAGCGAGGTGTGTTCGTATGGGACAAGCCGCAGCCCGCAGCAGCCACAGTCCAGTCTCCGCATCCATCCATCCTCCCTGTACCATGCGCAAATGAATGAAAATCTCATCAGAGTTTTTTTCACCATCATGATCCGTGCCCCATCGAATCCTTTCTTCTCCATCTGTTCTTATCCAACCCCCAATCCCCGTCAAACCGCCGGGAGACCGGGTCTTATCCGAGATTGCCAATTGTCCAGAAAACGCCAGATCCCCGAGGCTACCCTGGTATCGGTAGAGTAGATAATTTGGGCAAAAGTAAAAATTTCGAGAGCTGAGGCGCAAGAGTGGCGCTGACGGGGTTCTCCTTGAATCCCCTTCCACTGGACCACGGCTGCCCATCTCATATCCGGGCATCGGTGCTCGGGACGATCGTAATCGTCTGCAATTACAACTCCAAGCCACTCCTCTCCAATCATCCCCAGTGCAGACACATCACAAGCAATGACTTGCACGAGTTCTCTCGCTCATATCAACATCAATTCATCGAGGGTAGACTATATCTACGCAGATAGATGTTTCCCTACTATAACTTATCTTCAAAATACACATAACTTTTTTCTGTTCCGATAAGCAGTAAAAAGATCAAAGCGCCAAACAAACAGGGAACATAAATAAAGGAACAAATATTTATACACGTAGCTAGCTCGAGCTTATTCCGCCCCCAATTACACAACCATGCTCTCAACACTGTACGCTCCTGCCGCCAAACCCTCCCTCCAATACTCCCTCTTCATAGTCCCGCCTCGCTTCTCCGCAGATTCGTGCACCTTAAACTCCTTGCCGACTAGTGGATCCACCAACCGCCGCAGCGCCAGAGCTCCAAGCGGAAGCATTGGCGAGATACCCTTTGCGGCCGATAGCGCTACCGGGCGATCCTGTTTGATGAGCTCCTCCTTACTCACAGCCGCCCTCTGCAGCATCTTTTTGTGGCCAACTACGACCTTGCGTTGCGCGTTGACTCGCGCGAGGGACTTCTTGTGGGCAGCTGCTGAGCCGCGGTGGCGGCGCCGTTTACTCTCGTTGGAGCGAATGACGGCAGGTCGCTTCTTGATCGTGAGAGTTAAGGATTGGACGGGAGCGACTTCGGTGGAGACATCGTTCGATGGCGCTTCTTCCTCAGTTTGCGTGGGCGCCTCCTGCAATTCATCTGTCACGATAGTCTCCTGAACAGCCGCCTCGTCTGCGACATTGCTCCAATCCACATGCCGGAATAACTCCTCCATAAGCCCCTTCAGATTTGCAGCTTGCTCAACCATCTGCAGCGCCTCGTCAACATTCTCCATCAACCCGGTTAACAAATCTGTAGTGTCGGTCATGATGAGACCGGACATTCCCACCGCATCGATGGCTGCCGTCAAAAGATCTGCAACTACCCGGACATCCTCGATTCCAATTGTCTTTCCCGGTTCTTCAAATTCATCATCAGCTGCGATAAGCTCGTTTTCCAGAAGCCTTATCAGCAGGGTGAGGGTGTCGCTGGGAAGTGCCTTGAACGACCTTATGACCGTTGATGTGGGAAAGTTTGCAAGTCTGATCAATGCGATCCGTACAATCTCGGCACGATGTATCTCGAAGATTATATTGTCTTCATCCTCGGGCGCTGCGGTCGACGGCGACAGTGCCAACTTAATGGCGCATAGAATTTCAGCCACTGGAAGGCTATCGAGGGATGTTAGGAACCACTGCAGTGTTCGGAGGGTCGGGTCATAGGCCAGAAGCGCTTTGACAAGACCTTCGCTGAGCGGCAGAGACATAGTCGAAAAGTTCCCGGATTCGAGGAGGTAACGAAGTACATTGGGAGGGAAGAAAGAGACCGTCATCACTTGCTGCTGTTCATCGTTTACAGAGGACGGTTCTGTCACTGCAAATATCATGGATAAAACGGCGGTAACAAAATCGACCCGGAGAGGTTTATAGGTGCTTTCGGGGATTTCAGCACCAAGGTCATTAACCTCCCCCCGAGCCATGGCCATTGAATCCTCCTTGTTCGACGTGGAGCTATTCACCATATGCGTGTCTCCCTCAGAGTTATTGCTAACCTTTTCGATTTGTGCCAGCTCTTTAGCACCAACGTACTTTGCAAAAACACGCTCAAACGCAGCTAAATCGCTAGTCTTTTTGGCCTTTTGCATTTCAGCAATTGCTTTGCCAGCCTTCAGTCTTTCTTTCTCTAGCCGCCTCATAAGAGAACTTGCGGACTTCGTCTTCTTTGGAGGCGGCACATCTGCCGCCCCTCTAACACCACGGCCAATAGAATCAATCAATAGCCCATCCTTCTTTCCCGCTCGTGAACGTGTAAGCTGAATTCCTACAATGCCACCTTGTGCGTATCCGATAACGAGATCCATATCAGGGATATAGGTGGTAAGAAACACACTGCCCGTCAAACCACTAGTTGTTGATGCTGGAGTCGAGGATCGTGAGAGGGCCGCGGAAGACTGAGTGGATGACTGGATGGAAATACTAGCCTGTAAGGACGAATATTTCGTATCGTAGAGGGAAATCTCGTCGTTTGTGGCAACGAGAACAGTCGAAGAAGAAATTCGGAGTAATGATGCAGGATGAGATCCAGGTGCCTCGGTGGATTGGATGGGAAGTGTTGTAATTATAGTGGGTTGAATGAGGGTAAGATTATATGTCGTAAATTGGTTTGAAGACAGCTGGTATAATGTTCCCGTCGGGAAATGGACCGAGAAAGTAGAAGGTGTAGGCTTCGAAGTTTCATCAGGAGTCGGAAGTTGTAACGAGAGCAGTTCTCGTGGTTCCTTCTTGCCGACAATGACCGGGACGGAAATGAACCGTACCTTGTATGTTGTTGCACTCCTGGTTACAACCAGTAGGACGACATCGCTGGTGCTGTCCGAAAGGGCAATGTCTGATCGGCTGCTAAACACTGATTTGCGAGCGGTAGCTGAACTCGCAGTTGCAGCGTACACCACGTTTATATTGTCCGCCTTTTGAGACGGTATGGCAAAATCCCAGTGTCTTTTCTGCAGGTCTTCTGAGAAGAATCGGATATGGCCGTCCGCATACACGGTCAACAGTCCACTATCGACCTGCGAGTCTCTCTGCTTTCCTCTCTTTGCAACTGCGCTCAGATCGTGAATATATACAACGTCGTGAGAAGATGCGATATCCGTCGTGTGCTGTTTCACGGGAGTCTCTTGCCCCTCGTCGCCTCCGTCATTGGTTTCTTCCCAGCACACAAGCTGCTTCTTGGGAGCTGATAGCGCTGCATACGTTCGCCGAGAGGTGCCGGCTTTTGAAACCTTGGATACAGTGGATACCGGTGCACAAAAAAACTTTGTGGATGGTTGCAAGGCATACGATGAGATGGTTTGGGTCAACCGAAGCTGCGGAGAATCGTAAGTCAACGATATGCCCTCCGGAAACGAGGTGTGGGTGTGTATATATTACATCATAGATATTGACGCCTTCTCCGTCTACTGCAGTTGCGATTTCATTGTTGCCGCTGGATCGTTTCCGCTTTCTCGACTCGACAGGCGCCGTATAGCACGAGCGATAGCTCTCTTGACCTTTTGGTTTTGTCTGGTGCAGAGGGAGGGACAATGGAAAAACTGTGTAAGGCGCTGATAGCGAGACTGAGGGTGTAGCCATAGTATGTAGTACAGTTCGTTTGCGGAAGTGGGATTGGTGGGTGAGAGCGGGATGTCGAGATACTTGAGGCTCGTTGATGAATTTTCTTAATTGACTTTTTTGGCCTAGCGTGATGCTAGCCGTCTGCACTGCCTGTCACTCACAGCCTTGGCACTTATCGTCGCGTATCCATGAGCGCAGCGCGTCAGTCGGCGTAATGCATGTATTCAGGAGCCTACACCGCAAATCGCTCAATCCACTCACCACATCATTCAACGTACTCTACCGCCCCTTCCCTTTGAAAACTTCAGAAACGATTCTTGATATTCAGTTGTACTTGCCAATATTTCACCGGAACAAAACTGTCCTCTTCCAGTCACCTACCTCATTTCCCACCCTCTATTCTACAAAACGCGTTTAGCAAAAGTACTTTAGCCCTTGAACAATACAACCACCGCTAGTTTCGACTACCGCTAACTCCACAAACGTCGGCCAATACCCTCTTTGTATTGATGGGAATCTGTCCAATTCATGAGTACCGTTAACGGTCCCTTAAATGGGACATCGAGCGAGGTGGAGCCGGGTCAACTGTCGAATGCTCCTCCCCCGCCTCCTACCGGCGCTGCAATGTCAACACAATATTTCTTCATGAAGACTTCCGAGAAAAGTATGTTAGCTCTACAGGGCCTGTGCTCTTTCTGCTCCAGCAAAGTACCGGGTCTCATTGTTGACGTGCTGCAGAAAAACTTCAGAAGCAACAGGAGGCCGAAGCGGCTTCAGCCCAGCCGAAAGCGCGAGCTCCTACCCCGAACCCAACCACCGATGACGAGCAACCCGAGGCTTCGAAGCCAAAGCCACCCCGAAAACCAAGAGCACCCGTAAAAAAGAGGGAGTCGAAATCGAGAAAGCCGAAACTCGAGCCTCCACCTCCCCAATCGCAAGAACCAACGTCCTCTCCCGCAATTAACTTGGCTTCAACAAGAACAGAGATCGACCCTATAACGGCGGCTGCTGCAACTCCTTTGACTCCTTCGTCTTCACCCCCGGCGGCTAATGAAGAGACTATGCCAGAGACGGAAGCAGAGGTTGGTCCTAACCCCCGGAAAAGTAAACGACGGAAGAAGTCGCCCCCGGTGGTGTCTTTCCGGATGATAGTGGACGATGAGACTGGTATGATCTTAAGCAGCCCTGCACAAGGCGGTAGAATTCTAGCCAACCAAAACAACGCTGTCAATATCCCAGAGTTCTCACTCAGACCAGAAGAGCCACCATCGAGCCCAGTACTACCAGCAACTCGGATAAACGAGGGGACTGACACAGAGATCTCTCGCCCTGTAACCCCTATACACAGTTCTCGCAGGACACGGGCCACATATAGGAAAGATCTCGGCATTCCAATCATTAGAAGCAGCCCCCCGCCACCATCAAGCCCGGTGCTCCCAGCAATTCGGGCGAACGAAGGAACGGATACCGAGATCTCTCGCCCTACAACCCCCAACCATGGTTCTCGCAGAACCCGGGTCACTTATAGGAAGGATCTCGGCATTCTGATCATCAAGAGTAGTCCTCCGCCAAGCAGCCCTCCTCCGCAACCAGTCCGAAAGAATGCCTTCGCTATGCTTGGTAAGAAAAAGGTGCCCGAGAAAGCACTGGGCAAGACAGGAAAGGAAGAAGCCGACGCCGCACCTGTCGACAGTAGCACAAACGCCGAACGTAAATCCATGAAGACACCAGGCAGAAAAGGCAGAAAGAAAGACCAGACAGAAGAAGACGTACCGCCTGTCGAAGGCAGTGCAAACGCCGAACTTAAACCGGCAAAGACGTCGAGCAGAAAGAGTAGAAAGAAGGATCAGAAAAAAGATGCTATTGTGCTGTCGGAGTCATCTCTCGAAACCGCCTCAACCAATGATCCAATGCCGCCTGATCCAAAGGCTGCTGTTCCTCCATCGGAAGCGCCATTTACTAGCAACAAAGTACTACACCCATTCTTCAGTGCCGCAGGCAGGAAAAAGATGGCGGAAGCTGCGCCTCTGCCCCCAGAGATAACCGAGGATGGTGGAACCAAGGTTGATAGTACCATTGCACCGCCTCGACCATCATCACGGGCTGCCGGTGGGCCTCCAAATAAATCGAACTGGGGGTTCATGACCGGCTTCACGAATAGTCGGTCCGATCGGGTTACCAAGGCCCCCGGCATGGCAGATGCACCATGGCCTGTCCAAGGGACGTCCCATGTTCGCGGGCTCTCGCCTTCGGATGTAATGGCGTATACCGGCCATTTCCTGGGTCAACGAAAGCTGAAAACTTCCAGCGTTATAGTTCAAGTCGACGAGGATATACTCAATAGGCTTGCCAAGCAGTTGCATATCGGCTGCCTGAGGGACAATTTATGCTCTGATGATTACGAATCGCGAAAGTATATCAATGTCTCTCCGGAAGTTAGATTACCAAAACGGATCCTTACCACTGGAACCCAGCTTCAAAAAATGATCCGTCTAAGAATCTCAACCCGACTTCCGCATCCCAAAGCTATATCTCAGGTGCAGCAGGTGGATTCGGACTCGGAATTGAGTAGTAGTGAAATGATTATTGCGGGGACAAACGTTCATCCCGCATTATTTCGTCTCTATAAACGGCTTGGGACCGAGCTTACCGCATTCGATATGCACAAATGCGAAGCTACTCCTTGGGAAGTCAAATATGCAGCCGAAACGATTGGGGAAACTCTACAGCCTGGGAAGGAGAAGGATATCCTTAAGAAATGGCTGATCAGACTCAAGACCGATAAAGTCCATGTCGAAACGGGAGCGAGTGCAAAACGCAAAGCCAAGGGAAATGTCGCGGCCGCAAAAAAGAAGCGCAAGAAGAAGGACGATGACCTAGATTCATTTGTTGTGACGAGTGAGGAGGAGTTGAATACGATGGACGAAATCACAGACCCTGAAGAAGAGGACTGGATTAATCCCGCAACAAAGACAAAGAAGTCTACTGTGAGGGCGGGTGATAAACTTGGCGAGCTTGATGCATTTCTGGGTAAAACCAAAGACCACAAAAAGACCAACACGATTGTTATCAGTGGACCAATAGGATGTGGAAAAACTGCCACTGTCTTTGCAGTCGCAAAAGAACTGGGATACGCTGTCTTTGAAGTCAATCCGGGATCCAGGAGGAATGGGAAGGACGTTTTAGATCTGGTTGGTGATATGAGCAGAAACCATCTTGTTCACCACGCCAAGAATGCCCCCGAGACGAACAATCCCTTTGCAAAGGTCAAAGCAGCAAAAGAGGGGACCAACACGCTCGAGGAAGATCTCCAGATGCGCCAAAAACAGTCATTGATTCTTTTTGAAGAAGTGGATATTTTGTTTGAAGAGGACAAGAATTTCTGGAGTACAGTTATCAGCTTGATGGCAAAGTCAAAGCGGCCGGTTGTGTTGACCTGTAATGACGAGTCTCTTTTGCCCTGGGATGACTTATCACTTCATGCAATACTCCGGTTTTCTCCGGCACCTCGATCTTTGCTTGTGGATCATTTGCTGCTAATGTCCGCCAACGAAGGACATCTGTTGCAACGATCTGCCGTAGAAGCACTTGCCGCCGCCAACAAGGACGATATTCGGGCTTGCATTATGGACCTTCAATTCTACTGCCGAATGGCCGTCGGAGATCGTAAAGGTGGCCTGGGTTGGTTGGTTGACCGTTGGCCAGTCGGTTGTGATATCGCCGAGAACGGGGAGCCATTGCGAGTAGTCAGTGAGGATACCTATTATGAAGGAATAGGGTTTGTGCCTAACTCGCCAGATATCAAAGAGGAGGATAAGTGGCGGGATGTGTGGGACGAATATGGATTGGATATTGGTGCTTCGGAAGAAGGGCTTGAGGAGTGTGCAGGGGAGATTGAGGTAAAAGGTGTGAAAAAGAAGGTCTCTCTGACGATTGCCCATGAGTTTTTCGAGGCAAGGAGTGCCGCCGACGCATTTTCTTCTCTTGCATCGTCTGGGATCGACGAGGTTAGTTTCCTCCTGTTTACTACCAAGTGAATAACTTCGCTAATGCTGTTTGCACAGCCAAAGCTAGATTTCACACTCCCTAAGAGGAATGAAAAGACAATATTGGACGACCTATATGGCCACCACACCGTACAGACCGATAACCATGTGGTCCCAGGATCAATCAAAACCGACATCTCCATCTATATGCGCTCTCTGGCCCGCCAATACCTTACCTCCGAAACTCAGAAGGTCTCAATATCACTCGCACCCATCACCAACGACCAAATTATCTCCTCCATCCTCTTCCGGCACGAGACCGAAAACTTTTCTCGGATGCAATTGCAAGACCTCTTTGCTCCGCTAACCAAAGCAGAGACAATGTTTGCAGCTACTCCTGCAACAATCCACAGTTCTATCTATCCCTCGGCGAGATTGCTCGCGACGGAAGTTGCATCGTGGGTTAGGAGTATTCTGAGATACGATGTGGCGATGGAGAAGGAGAGGAGAAAAGCTAGTAGTCTTCTCAGCGTTGGCGGGAAGCGGAGGACTAGGGCTGCTAGGTTGGCGGTTGAGGGCGGGGATCGTAGGAGAAAGGAGAGGTGGCTTCGATGCTTGGGCGCAGATGTTATTTCGAGGAGCTCTGGAGAGGGATGGCTGCCGCCACAGCAACAAACAGAGGGAAAGGTGGGTAGTGATGGGGACGGCGACGAAGATCAGGAGATGGAGGATGTTTAGATGATTGTAGATGAAACGGATGCGGAGGTGCGATGGATGGACAATAGATATGCAGCGACCTTCTTTTTGCTGGTTGTATTTTACTTTAGGGGAGTTTTGTTTGGGTAGTGGTATTCTGTTATGTGCATTTGTTGGGACACGGGAGGCTATGATGGTTCGTTTTCGTGCTGGTACATATTTGTACAGTAACTACAGAATTGGCTCGGGATACTTAACCGGAAGCTCGTCAGCCGTATGAGCCGCACCTTATTTTGGCTGATTGCATTAGCTGTACCTGCATACATACAATGTAGCTGCAGGACACAGCTACCCCAATAGCCCTTCGCTCCACTCCCACATCTACCAAACATGGACGACCATCTCTACCCTCACACTCACCACACACATCTCATTGGCGCTGGCTACCTGACCGGCCTAATTCCTGACCTCTCCCGCCTCCAGACATCAGCGCCCCGCACCGGCGATCTATGCTTCCGCCTCCCCTCTGCAGAAGAAGTATACTCACATACCATCCTCTTCTTCCCCGGCACTATAGATGAGCTCTCCTCACCTACCGGTGAAACTGACGCCAGGGGACTAGAGGTATGGAACATCCCGCCGAAGAAGGAAGGTACCTTCCGCCAGGTTCTACGGCTGGAGAATGTCAACGCTGTGATCCGGACCCTACAGGAACACTACCGGCTAGGCGGCGGGGGCTACAAGATCGTCGTGAAGAACCCTGCCACCTCAGCGGTGGAGGGAACCTTCTATGTCCACCGCGCACTACTCGGGGAGCGGGTCCCCTACTTCGGCACGCTGTTTTCGAGCGGCTTCGGAGACTCTGCGGCGGCCGAGGGCGTGCTGTGGAGCGACACCGTCACTGCCCCCGCCGCAGAGATGCTGCAGAAGTGGTGCTACCTCGCTCCAGAGCTTCTGCAACTCCCCGCTGCTGCTTCTTGCGCTGATGAGGATGTCGCCGAAACTCCCACCGTGGAAACACTACTGGACACAGCCGTCGCCGCCGACTTCCTCGCCACCCCCGATCTACAGAATTATTGCCTTTCCGCGCTCAGAATGCGTGCTCACAACTTCACCTGCCAGGGCGTGCGGTGCACCGACGCCGTCCCGCGCATCCTCGCCGGCGTCCACTGCCGTCCGCAGCTCGAGCGGATCGCGGGGGACCTGTACTCGTCTGCACTAGCGCTGCTAGCACAGATGGGGAGTATACAGAAGATGTGGAAGCGGCGGGTTATCGAGCTGCCAGACAAGGTGCTGACGGAGCTTGTGGATGCGGTTGCGGAGGGGGTGGGGGATAGCCAGAGTGCGTTCCGGTGCTTCCTGACGGTGTCGAAGTTGAGGAGTAAGGTTGCGGCTTCGAAGATGAAGGCGAGGTGGGAGGAGGTGTTGCTGCTGCCGCTGCTGGGGCGTGCTGCGGGAGTGGCGGCGGCGGGGTTGCGGGATGGGTATCTTGCTTCCCAGGTGCAAAAGCTAAGACAGGTGAAGTTTGAACGCGCGGCGGTAGAGGAGATGGTGTTGGCGGTTGCGGATGCGGTGAAGGAGGGGAACTGTGGGTGCGTTTATGAGGGCTTGCTGGGGATGTCGGAGAATGAGGAGGTGGTGCGGAGGGCGAGGGGGAAGGTGCAAATGTGGCTGAGGAGGAATTGGTTGAGTTTTAGTGTTGTTGAGGGTAATGTTTTTGAGAGGGAATGGAAGGAGGATATGGTGGTGAGGCTAGCGGGGGAGCTGGGGGTAGAGAAGGAAGATTTATTGGGGAATCGCCGGAAGGGACGGGGGAAGGGCGGTCAATTGAGAAGGTAGAGACGGAGGAGGGATGGTCAATTGAGGAAGTATATCACTGAGAGCTGTACTCTAATCGATTCTAAACAGCGTATAAACTGTAAATACAATAAGCTTTAATAACAAGGCATTGTGTCCGAGTGGTTAAGGAGAGAGATTAGAAATCTCTTGGGTTCGCCCGCGCAGGTTCGAGTCCTGTCGATGTCGCTATAACTTTTGCCCTTTTGCCCTTTTGCCACCGCCGTGGGGTCCAGCGCAATCACTCCTACCTGCTTAAAGGCAACACATGCTTTTGATATCACTCGGATGTGTATTTTAGTTATCCACTTGACTCTCCACTTAAGAATTGGTAGTTTATCAATTGCGGTAAGGGGAGGATAGTTGACCCAAATCACCGTCATAGCATTTCAACGTATCATGTATGGGTCTCATATCAACTCCCCACGTCCCGCCCCCATAATCGAGTGGAGAAACACCCTCGAACCCAACTCCCCAACCCCATAAAGAATCAAGCAAAGTGAATTTCGTTTCCAAACCCGCACACCCAAAGTACGTATAAGAAATCGGAGGAAAAGAGAAAAAAACCTATCATACATCATTTTTACACAACTACAAACCACCACTTTCTCACCCACTCTCCCCCACTTTTACTACTGTCCCGGCTTCGGCAATCCCTATATAACAAATTAGCAAACCCTCGACTCACGCAGCCTGCCTCACGTCAAAACTCACCTCCGTGAAAATCTTGCTCAAACTCGTCTTCATCTGTTCCGCCATCTCCCTCTCAGCCTGCTGCTGCTCTTTCAACAACTCATCCTTGTGTTCCACCAAGTGTCGTTGAGTCTCCCTATAGTTCTGCTGTCCCCTCTCCCGCGCAAGATCCATAAACGTCTTCACATCTTCATCCCTTTCCTCCCTCGGCTTCATCCCCAGTAACTCCAGTGCCCACGCAGGCGGACCCTTCTTCTTTCCCTTCTTCTGTCCCAGCTCCTTCCGCAGCTGCTCGCGGATCAGCTCCTCCCGTCGCGCAAATTCCGTCGGTATGTGCGTGCCGTCGAAGTCCTTGATGATGGGTCTGACGTCGGGGACGCCCATGGCCGCCATGTACTCCAGGAACGGGATAAGAGCGACCAGATCGCGGTCTTTGGGATCGCCCTTCCATGGCGGGAGTTTAATCGTGTTGTCGGGATTCGCGGACCAGGCGTCGGGGTTGGTCTCTATCATTATCACCTTGCTCAGGTCCCGGTTGAGGTAGTTAAGGTCCTTGACGTATTTCCCGTCGACGTAGCGGGTGTGTACGCGGAATAGCGGGAACATGATGTAGCCTGGCTGCTGGTCTACCTTCTGCAGTAGCGGCGCCGCTGTCGCCTCCGGCTGGTTCGTGAACACGATGATCTCGTAGTACTGGAATAGGTAGGCGAGGAAGTAGTCGAGGCCCGGACGCTTTGCGGTTCTCCAGCCGTGCTCGCGCGACCAGCTGGAGTGGATCATGAAGTCCTCGAAGGAGAGGACGAGCGTGTAGGGCCGTCCGTACTCGGGCATGGGGTCGGGAAGGAGCTTTTCGAATGGCGGCTCGTTGTAGAAATCCAAAAAGTCGTTGGAGCGCGCCTTGGCGCGGGTAAAGAAGTCGTCCCATCCGTCGCCGATGGTGGGGTGCATCCGCTTCTCGCTCTCGTCCAGTCCTCGACCTAGGTACAGTGTGCCTCCGATCATGCCCAGGAGTACCGCGTAGCCGGAGTACTTTGCCATTGCATTGCGGCGACGGTCGGTAGATGAGATGTATGCAGACCTAGGGAGACCATCTGAGCCGGCCCCTCTTCCTCCGGCGGAGGACCGCGGGCGGGGTGCTTCTTCGGTGGTGACGGCGGCGGCGGCATCTTGTGGCGGGGTGCCGGTGGTAGCTTCAGCTTCGGTTTGGGAGAGCGGAGAGGCGGTGGCGTCGGTGGGGATGATGGGTTCTGCCTCGCCTCTCGTTCGTGATGCTTTGTTTGCGTAGGCGCGGTAGTGGGATGTTAGGATGTGAGCTGATGGTATGGTTAAGGCTGTTGCTAATGGAGCTGTGCGGGGCGTGGCGTTGATGAGGGCCTTTGATAGGGCGCGAGCGATTGTTCGGGAGAGCATGGTGAAGGGATTGACCCAGCCGGTGCTTGGTTGGGGAATAGAAAACTGAGGGTGGCAGAGTTGAGATATTGTCTTTTCTCCAGGATGAACGGTGATGAAAGAAAGAAAGGCATGCAGGGTACAGCAGGGTAATCTCAAGTACAAAAAGCTAAAATTGCCGCGACAGCCGCTGACGACTACATAGTGGTAGGTGTGTTGGGGAACCAGGACTTTTACTTTGAAAAAATTAGAGTGTTCAAAGCAGGCATTTGCTCTGTGAGTGTTAGATATTGGTGTAACTCTTCAGCAACCATGACCGAGCGCCTTGTTCACTTCGTATCCTACGCCCGAAGACAGCATCCCTATAATGATGGCACAAACGATAACGAAAACTAGCGGGGTACATGGCAATAACACCCCACTATCTCAACCGGTAGAATAAGGTGCTAGAAACATCAAGTGTTGTAAACACTAAGCTCGCAGGCTCAAAACCTGCAGCGGTTCCTCAATTGCTTTTCTTTTATCCTGCAGCTACTCTGACGGAGTTGTAGGTTCGAAGCTGCCTGCCCATTCCATTACAATACAATGATACACAAGCGGCAACCTCATTCACCCTTAAACATATGGCATCTGTTGTGTCACGTTTTTCGAGTATGCCAAGCAATTAATCTGAGATACAACAGAAATTTTCAAAGCCTTTACTGCCCAAGTTGACTCCAGACAAAAGTAGTGTCACATGCTTAGTATCGAGTAAATCCGCAAAAAGCACACCCAAGCAGTGAAAACGCGGGCATCTAGATACAAGACAACTGCCCAAGGAGACATGATAGCAAGGATTCGATGGATATGAAAGGATATATATGAAAAATTGGACTAAGGAGGTCAAAGCAAGTACTATACGAATATTGCGTAAACGTTCACTAGAAAAATCACACCGCCCGACTACATTCACACATATCATGACCACATTATATCCACCACATACCTGCCCCAAGAGATCAGGCAATGAAAGTTAACAAAAAAGAACTAGAAAGAATTTGGAGAACTTGACTATATGATCCCCTCAGCAATCACGTCACAATTGCCTCTGCAACTAATTTTCCCACTCTTGTTTAATAAGAACTTCTACTGCTTTATTTTTCTCCCTAGCTACCTCGGCAATTTTTGCGATAAGTGAGGTGAGCCGTTCATCGCCTACTTCAAACGTCTTGTCGAAGTATTGTTTTCTCATCTTGTGAAGCAAGTCGTTCGCCTTGGTCCTGTACTGCCGCTCGATCACATTCGCCAGTGCTTCAACCCAGGAATTCGCGAGTTTATTCACTATTGTTGTGTTTCCTTCGTCCCGGGCGGCCATTGAAAGCTCGGCTGCGGCAATTCCTTGTATCTGGACCTCGGACGTCTCGCTCGGAGAATTGGAAGTTGGGCTTGCGATTATTGATTCTGCGAACTGTGTTGTCCTTGATTTTATCAATCGGTCAACCGCGGGTGCGTAGCTGTCTACCACACTCGTCACTCCAACAATCCAACATCTAGCAAGGCTGCGAGTTGACGGTGGCTTCTCTCCTCGGATAGCTGCCAGCAGCAGCTGTATTATGACGTCGGAAAACTCTTGGGCTTTAGCGCTGTTGCCTCCGGTTATCAATGTCGTAAATGGTCTCGTCAATACATCCTCCAATAAACCGTCCATGGTCACCCGCCGACTAGTGTTGGTCTTATCCAAGTTATCCAATGTCGCGACCCATGCCTCTGACATGTCCTTCATCAAGGGGTCACCCTTTCGGTTGATTGCAGTGAGCAAGAGCTGTAGTCCGGTGTTTGAGATTGCATTCGCGCGCCGGTCGTCACCGGCGGCGAGGGCCTCACTGAGAGCTGGGCCACTGTTGTACATCAAACTACCTACAAATCCATCGTCACCTCTTCGGTTTGCACTTGATAGGTTCGTCACGAGAGATATCGATAGTTTTTCTTGTAAATCGACCTTATCCATAACTACTGTGGCCAATAGCAGTTCAAACGCCACGTTCCACGTTGCCTTTGCTTCGGCATTACTCGATCGGATGGTGTCGTGTAGTTTCGCCCCTCTCTCTTCGATCAATCGTCCAACGTCTTGTTGACATCGGGCATCATTACGGCTTGCGCGATCCCATTGTTGAATCCAGGACTCCGAAAGTACTTTTATCAGCCGTGTCGATCTCGCCTCTTGTGCCGCAACCAGTAATGCATGGATCGCTCCTGATGTAGCCATAGCACTAGCATAGTTGCCACCAGATTCCACAACAGCCACGTAGATTCCAGCCATAGACTCCTCCAAGACCTCGTCGACTATTTCCGGGCGACCTTCTTCAATGGTGCGAACGAGCGAGGTGACGGTCGAGGCAGCTGCCATCTTCAATATCTCTAGATATTTCACCGTGACTGCAACCTTCAAAATCGTCATGATGGACCTCATCAACATTTTCGCAGGTATTCGCTGGTTTTTTCTGGCTAAGATACTGAACTCCATTGCTCGTTTGTTGATGATTTGCTTCACTAATGTCTCTTGGGCTGCAAAGGAGTCATGGAGACATTTGATGAATGCTCTTGACAAATAATCGGCTGTGAATTTTGTCTCTGAGGTAATCTCCTCCATCGCAGAGTTCAGAACAGTTATCGCTACTTTGGCAAGGCTCTCCGCCTGGTTGAATCTTCCTTTCTGAAGTGCTGAGGCGAATTCAGCCATCCGATTGTCGAGTACAGTGGTTACGGTGCTTTCGTGTTCATCTCTCACGAGTGCACTCACCCCACGGACGAGGGTTTTCGACAGGGCTCGGATCATCGCGTCTCCGCCTTTTGAATTCTCCTTTCGCTCGATGCTTTTCTGAAGTAGACGTATTCCGAGATTCGCCGTTCTGAGGGCCAATTCTTCCTCGTGCTTTCGGGCATATAAAAGGACTAGTTTGACTCCGATATTCATAAACATTCTGATCAAGTATGGAATTCCGATGAGCACTACGGTGTGCATCCATAGAGTGATAGGGTATAGAGACAATTTGATTGCCCAGGCACATCCTAAGAGAAGCGCAACCTTGTTCCAAAACAGGACAAAGAATTCGATCATGATTGATCGGAGAATAGAATAGAAGGTTCCGCGGCGAAGAGGTAAATGTTGGAGTATAGGGAATTCTGTGATGAAGAGGAGGGCGTTGGATTTGATATTCGTGTGGATGCTCGGAGTAGAGAAAAGCTCGGGTTTCGTACTGCTCAAATGCCGTATAACCTGGGCGAACCCGTTACCTTTGTAGTACGTACAAGTTGCATTCTCGGAGTTAAAAGCAACATTATTCGCCTTATTACTTGGAATCAGAAGGCAATCCAGCAGTGCTTAGAACTAGACGAATAGAAGCAATAGATTTAGTCTCAAATGTAACCTATACGTACTCGCGTTAGGCAGTAAAAGATCGGATATCCGCCCCTGGTAATCAATTTTGCTGAGTGGGGAGTGAAACTGAATGTAGTCAAACCGTACTGGTTGTTCCCCTTTCTGTCAATATGCAGATCTCGTTTTACCTAATACTGCATGTGGCATTCTATTTCTAGGTGGTACGTACCCAAAAAAGCGTCCGATCTTTCACTGCCTGACACGAGTGGCCTCGTTACCCCCGGCCCTTGGTCTCACGTGATTTTATACTAACCGAAATTCTGATCCAAATTGAGATCATGAAAAAGTAAGGTGAAAGGGCTTGAAGACATCACTCTACCAAAAATTCAAATTACCTGCAGAGAGCTGAGCTTTTGGGGGGTATTAGTTTACAGCTACCTGAGTCAATGCCGAGTTTTTTTTAAAAAAATCCACCACATTTGCACTCACTGCAGTCTTAGCCCAAACCTGATCTGGATTGTAGTTAGTTTAACCCAGTCACTCTCTTTAACTTTGCACATGTAGTTTTGTCCAACTTGCTTTGAGCCCCATACAAACTCTTTTTCCCTCATTCTAAACTCTTCCTTCCCTGCAAATCTGGTACAAATCCGTGGTATTGAGATTTTCACTGAATTGATGAGATTTTTGACCCGGTTGCACATTGAGAGCCTAATTCGAGGCCATTGATAGAGTATCAGACAGAGCCTCACCCACCCACTAATGCAATCTGCAACCTACCACTGGTCAAGATCTAAGACGCGCGGCGAGAAAGTTGCAATTTGGGGAGTAATAGACATCGTTTGGCTTTCAATTAATCAGTTAGCGAGCTGGATGTCCTTCACCGTCGAACTCTGGGATAGGTACTCTATTTCTACTGTTATATAACAAAACCTGACGAATTAGAAGCCAGTGCCATATTCCTAAAAGCTTCTGACACTAAAAACGCTGTCTGCAACTGCTCTGTATGGGAAATAAGTTCTATTCATCCGTCCTCCACTGGCGGCAGCCGCCCACATGCAGACACAAGTATCGTATCATTTGGTTCAACTCGTTACCATACTTTGTACTCTAAAAGCACAATGCACACAGCCTTAGGGATAACATTGTAATCTGGTCCACCGTGTTACTTTTGTAGTACGTGTACCTTGCATACTCGATGTCAACAACTGCTTTGACAACAAGCTAGAGGCTAACCTAAAAGAGCTAGAAACCCGGCGAATAAAGCAACGTTTCCAGTCTCCTAGGTAGATACAATGTTGCCCTAAAGTTTTGTGCATTGTGCATTGTGCATTAGAGTCGTCCTACCACCCGCGCACTCGACCTTTGCTCTCATGGTCCCGGATCTTGGTCAGCAATAGTGCTACTTGATACATCTTAACTTTAACTCAAAGACCCCTTCAATCAGGCCCGCTGTGTTGTCGCTACATGCTGTACATCTATTCTAATAAAGTCACGATGTATAGTGCAGATCCAGGACTCTGAACGACTCTATTATGCTTTTAGGATTATTTATTTACTTTACTGCAACAATCAAGAGAGATGAATGATTGGGCCAAAGTTCAGAGCACTAAGTTAATTGAAGCTGAACTCAACACCAAGTCTTGAATTGGCAGGTGCTGTCCTCCTTGTCTTGCTTTGTGCGTTGGATTTACAGTATCGGTCGGTTGGTTGGCTTTAGCTCTTCCGCTGAAACAGCTTCGCTTCGCACACACGAGTGAGCAAAAAAAATAGCATTAATTTACACATCACATGCAGGAAAACTGCTAGATGACAACTACCGTCTATTGACAACCTATCCCATCTAAAAATATGGAAAATCCGATGTCACGGCTATTACAAACATCGGCAGAGCTGCTGACCCGGGCTGCAAGTATTGACTCGACTAACCCACCAATCACGGGTCGCAATCCCAATAGAATCGTAGGTCTGATCGGATGATGAGCCCAATACAGAATGATAGTATGTAGGTTTGAATCCGAAAGTGAGAGCATGCACATAGATCACCTCGACTTCTGGCATCCGCAAGTGCTCGCCGGCGTGGGGGAACTTGAGGATTGTGCTTATGGCGGGTGGGAAGCAAAAACACAGTTTATATCGAAACCCCAAAAGCAGACGACGTGTTCAGTTAATTCACGCAAACTCGCATCATCAAAACGAGAGCTGTTCGTTTTCCTGCAGCGTGATGCCTCGATTGGCTCGGAGGTGTTGTGCTTTTACTCTCTGCACTAGTATTACTCCGTGGACATGTTTGAACCTGAAATTTCTGTAGGAGCAACGCTGTGGTTGGTTTAGAGTGATTTATAGTGGGGTAAGAAACTGCGTCTTGAGGATATATTCACAATAGTTCTCCGTACTCGGGATTCACCCTTGGGAGCCGCACAATCAGAGTTAGAGAACAATACTCGAAAATGCCACCCAAATCACAGACCGCCGTCTTCAGAGTGCGAGGCATCCCAGACACAACGTCCCGCGAGCAACTAGAACGTGCGATTACGGAAGATTTTCAAGATGACGAGAAGGAGATCAAGACCCAACTCAGCATCACTCCGTCTTGCGCCAGCGATGGCAGTCAAACTGCTCTTCTTGAGTTCACACCAAGGCATCCACAATATTTGGATGATGTAGTCAATGATCCTTTAGGAGAAACGAGTTACATGATTGAGATCAATCCCGAGGCCTGCCTGGACATATCTATCGACATGAACTTCTACGGCCTCACTCAACTGTATCCCACCACCCCCGGAGAGAAGATTGTAGCCGAGTAAGTGGTTCCAACCCCCCGAAAACCCTCAACTGCCACTTCACAGGCAATAGTAACTGTTCGCTAGTATCGTAGCCGTGACTGGGCTAGGTGGGCATGCTTATGGTTCTTGGACGAACAAAAAGAGCCAGGGCAACAGACCGAAACGTATGTGGCTCCGACACTTCCTATCCAGAGACTTTCCGAAGTGCAGAGCAATGGTATACGGATACGATTCGAAGCTCCAAAGCAATGGAATCCAGCAAATCATTGATTACAAGCGCGATTTTCTGGCACAACTGAAGGAAGCCAGGAAGACTGAAGACGTAATAACGAACTCCCTAAGCTTCCATGCATGTAGCTCACTCGGGGTCTTTAGGAAAAGATGAGACCAATCATATTCATTGGCCATAGTTTCGGTGGTATCATCATTGCACAGGTGACTGAAGCCTACCGAATGCAGCCCTTCACACTTTATGAACTAATTACTATTTCTTAGAGTCTCCTAATGGCTAGAGAGCGAGATGATGAGCCGGTGACCCACTCCGTATTTACGAGCACACACGCTGTGATGTTCTTTGCCACCCCACATCGTGGGCTCATAGCGGATGATATACTCAAAGTTCTGAACCCAGAGACCGATGCCGATAGGATCCGACTAGTCAATTCGATCAACTCAAATTCTGACCGGCTTACAGAGGAATTGCGGAGGTTCATTAATCTGACAAGGAAACTCAAGGTTGTCAGTTTCTACGAGCAGCAGAAAACTAAGGGGCTGGTAAAGGTACGTTTTAACGACACTATCTAGAGAGGAAATTCACCGGCTTATCCATCACCTCAGCACGAGAATGGGTCAATTAGCCGGTCTGGGGATCGTTACACAATGCTTGATAACGATTCAGCACTTCTTAATCTTGCGGACAGCGTGGAAGAAAAACATCCTGTCAATGCTGATCATTCGGACATTGTTAAATTTGACAACCAAGCCAACGAAACTTACAAACATGTTTGCTCCTACCTACGGGACTATCTAGAGGAATTTCGTATGTATCTGATCAGACAATCCCGTTGCATGATTTACTCATCTAAGCTGGAAAAGGTTCTCGAAGTTCTCAGCTACCAGCAGGTGAGCGAAGACAACTGGACACCGAGCTCTTGGAGGCCGCGGGTAATGGAGATATTGCGAAACTACGAACACTCTTGAACAGAGGAGCCTCTATCAAAGCCACCGACACTGGTAGACAAACTGCTCTTCATCTAGCGGCTGCGGCAGGACATGAGGAGGCAGTGAAGTTCTTGCTTAAGAGTGGAGCCGACAAAAATGCAAGGGATTCTACAGATTCCATACCGGCTCGTTCAGCAAAAATATTTGGGCATCCGGGTTTGGCGAACATGATGGAGAGAAATCTCCTCTAACGGTAGGCAAGATTTTGGCTTCTCTATTTGGTGCTTGGATGTTGTTTAAATTTTGGAGGACGAGAGCGGACAGAAGCAGAGGGTAGAGAGAGAATGAGACTTTTTGTATCCCCACATAAAACACTCTTCCCAGCTGTGATCAAATCAGCATCTGGTACTTGTACGATGAGCCTTGCTTCCACTGAGGAAACCTACGAATGCCGTTCAACGTTAATCACAGAAACCACAAATAAGATTTTTACTTTTGTATCCATGCCTCGAATTCACCCTCTTAGTAAACCACTCCCCAGGTCCAACCATATAGCTCTTCAGTGCAGTGACGTGATTACCTTTTGTCTCTACTTTGCAAAGTCGAGTGATGTCTCGGCCATCTCTTCTGAATCAAGACGTCAGCTCATATACTACGAAACCTATATAACCAATATACTGTACCGGGCTTTGTGCTTCGTACGTAATCAGTAATCCGGATAGGTACAGTTCGAGGAAATTCCCATTTTATAATCGTAATTAAGGGTTGGTTCGAGTGTACACACCAAGTAATCGATCGATCAACCGAGTAATCTTTGTGATTGCTTCGAATAACCACTCCTGTGAGTCCCGGAGCAAGTTTGTAGAGGGCTATTTCATGGATTTTGGCAACACGGATCGTCTATATATATTGATAACGCTCTGGAGACCCAACCATGTAACTACAATAACTCTGCCAGTACGAATTCAAAAGTGCGTAAGCCTTGATCGTACGAACTCAAATCTCCTGTAAACACAAAGCCCAGTACGAAGCATAAAGCCCGGTACAGTACCCTGTTTCTAATCTCCCCTTTCATCTTGCAGACGCTTGGTTGGGGAATAGAAAACTGAGGGTGGCAGGGTTGAGATGTTGTCTTTCTCCGAGATGAACAGTGAAAGAAAGAAAGAAAGAAAGAAGAAAAAAAAGAAAGAAAGGCATGCAGGGTACAGCAGGGTAAGATTTCAATTACAAAAAGAAGTTAACATTGCTGCTACAGCCATAGAAAGAGCTTGAGGTAGGTATAAAAATTAATGTAATTCCTTAGAGACCATGATCGAGCACCTTATTCACACGAAGACAATATCCCCATAGTGATGAGGAAAACGATAACGAAAACCAGCGGGTACATGACAACACTCCACTAGCTCAACCGACAGAGCATCGTGCTACAAAGACTAAGTGCTGTAAATACTAAGGCCGCAGACTCGAAACCTGCGGTGGTCTCTGCTTTGCATTCCTTTTGTCCTGTGGTACAACTGCATTGACGGTGATATCTTTCATGGAGTTATAGGCTTAAATTCTCCTGCATAGACGCCTAAATACTGGCAGCCAATGTAACCGCATGAATTAAAGGTTCAATGCCTGAATTGGGAGTCTAATGCCTCAGGATATTGCATAAACAAGAAACTCTCTAGCTTAAGTGATAGAATATGGTGATAAACACCGGAAACTATAAACAGGTGCTGAAAACACTTGTCACAGGCTCGAAACCTGCGATGATTACTCTTTTTCTCGTTGGAGATAGGAAATCGGAGAACCCTTGCCGTAGTCTGAATAAAACGTCCTTTTTTTGTTACAGCATCCTCTCTCTAAACTTCTTAGTGTAGCTAGCATTCGCTCATTCTCCACTGCTTCGTATCTCGAAGGCACTTTGGTCTCTCATAGACAGTTGCACCCAACCCGCACCACTCACTAGTAAAGTACGGACGGTCGCATCCGCACCACTTTCCAGCAGAAACACAGCAATCACTGAATTTACCATGTCCACGCCCCCAACGGAAGGTGGGAGACTGAATTTTTGCGCCATATGCCAACAGCAAATTGATAACACCAGTGTTCCTGCTGATACCAGCAAAGTTCAAAGGCTCTTCCCACATCCCGTACTGACGGGCCAACGGGTTCGTGCTAGGCGGACAATTCGGGTTCGCCCCGTAACGTAGCAACAACTCTATAATATCTTTCGAAGTTTGCGTCGGCGTCAGCGTCGCATTGATAGCGACAGTCAACGGCGTCCTGCATGCTACTGAGAAATTCGGATCTATTTGGTTCTTCAGCAGCAGTTCAACTACATCTCGATGCTGACCCTTAATTGCTGCAATAAACACAGAAGCGGAAAGTTCGGCCCCATCTGCAATACTTGCAGCTACAACTTCGCAAAGGCCCAAGACTGTTGCAATGTATAGCTCTATCTCAGGGCAACCACAGTGTCTTTCGATACCACGGGCACAAGCAAAATTGTGCTTCGAAGACTGGCAGTAGTATCCTGTTGGTGACATTTTCAAGCTGATGTGGATTTTGGCGTCGAGGTGCAAACACCAGCCTCGCCGGTCCCGTAAGAGACTTCGAATAAGGTTCATCCTTTCGATCTGAACCTGACTAGAGGCATGTTTCCACCAATGCTCCAAACAATAGTCCAATATTCGTTTCATGCTTCGACGTGCTTCGGAGCGTTTATTCTCACTTTCAAGCCCTTGGGCCTCAAGCCACTGAAATAGTACAATCGACGCGGCGCATATATGGGAATCAGCATCTTGCATGCGTATTGCAAAACACGAAAGACTGGTTCCATCGTCAAAAGAGAGCCGAGTGAGGTATTCCGCGACCGAATAATGGGCAAGTACAATTATTTGCCGACCAAATTTCCCTGCGGTAGTCTTAACAAGACTCCCACATAACTCGAGTATGTCATGTTGTGGACGCAGCAATCTCCGGTTCAGATCAACAGACTGTTCACCGGGATCAATTGTGGGGACGAAGGAAAGTGTGTCTGCATCGAGCGGAATCTTCGAGGCAACCAACCAGGTGAGAATCCGGTGAACATCTTGCCAGTCACTTTTGTCGATTTGCTGCAAGATACGAGAGTACACACTGTCTAATTTTGCAGGCAAGTGTGCTAGAGCCTCTTTGATGATTGCCGGCGATCGTCCCCGCTTTTCAATTATATCCAGTTGACATTCCACAAGCCGAAACCTGGGTTAAATTAAAAATCTGCCAATGTACATACTCTATATGGACTTTTTCAAAACTCACATTCCCTTCGATCCTGTTACGAGCTTTTTGCGTATCGAGTCTTTCAAGTCCTGGCCCAAGAATTCCCATCTGGAGCTCCCAGTTAACCGCATATCGACATATCGTTCTATATCGGCGTCGACAACACTTGTTTCCAAGGGGACACTGAAGAACTTCAGACTATTCAAAGTTTCCAGTATTCCTGCTTCAGGACGGCTGCTGACAAGAACACGAAGTCTGGTTTTCTGCTGTGCATGAATACTCTGCAACACCTTTAGCAGGATGTTATTATCCGAGCACTCATCCAATGCATCGACCACGATGAAAAAATATCCTTTTTCGAAAGCGCCAACCATATCCATGAGAGCATCAGAGAGCTCTGAATTGCTTGGTCGATGTAGGGAGTTCCTGTATTTCTGGTACAGCTGAACCAGAATATCGGTGACAGACTTTTGGTGTGTTTGCAGGCCATGAAGCGCAACCTGTGCCACAAGGTTTTCTAACATGCAAACTATTTTTCTCTTCTCAAAGTCGTTAAAGGTGAAATAATGGTAGGCGACTAAGTCTCCGTTCTGTAGCAGTACTTCTCGTTCTCGTAGCCTTTCAATGACCGAAGAACTAAATCCCCTGTTAGGATCGTCGTGCAGAGTTTCCATTGAGTTTGTATACCCACACAAGAACACTCTTCCCAGCACCAGCTATGAATCAAATCAGCGACTAATAGTGGTACGACGCCTCTTGCTTCCACTGAGGAAACCCACGAATGCCGTTCAGCCACAAATAAGGCTTCTGTCCTTGTATCCATGCCTCGAATTCAACCCCCTTGATAAACCACTCTCCAGATCCAACCATGCAGTTTTCCCGTGCAGTGTCGTGGTTAGTCTTTGTCTCTGCTTTGCAGATCCACTCAAGTGATTTTCCGATCAGCTTCTCTGAAACAAGACATCAGCTCATACGCTGCGAAACTCATGATATCAACATACCCTGTTTCCGCTCTTCATTCAGATATTCCAGATGCTTCTGTCGTTTATACTCAGATCGCATCTCTGATAGTACAACAGTACCGGCCGCCTTTTCCTCTACTCGAAACACCTCCATTTCTTGCCGAAGAGCAAGCACCGTCTCATGTGCCTTCTCCGCCAGTTTCCTTGAGAACCCATTAGTTCGTGCCCGTAAATCCCGACCAATCACGTACATGTAGCATACCTTTCATCCGCGACCATCGCCATACTAAAAAGCGACTTATACGCCTCCATTCTTTCGGTCGCCTTTTTCACCCGCTTCTCCTCCCCCAGAGCCCAACGCACTCGCTTTGTTTTCTTCAAATCGAGGTCATCGAGGCTTTTGGTTAGCACTTCTAGGTCCTTTGTAAATTCATTGATGGGACCCTGGAGGCATTCTGGCTCCTTTTTCCCAACGCAGAATATTTTAGAGAGTACGTTTTTGAGGTATTTCAGGTCTTGGAGAAGGGTCTGGATATCCCCCGGCGCGTCTTTTGCCGAGGCAACGGTGTGAGCGAGTTTTATGCCTTGGTCGAGCAGTTGGAACACTGCGACTGCAAGGCCGAATTCTGCCATGACTGGTGGATGTTTAGTGCTCTCGTCCTCCAAACTCTCAAGCCCAAAACAGCGAAGCGGAGGAGGCAAGGAATCCGGTTGTTCCACGACCGCAGATGTTTGAAGGGGCTGGGTGGAAGTTATATTTATCAAGCGGAGGCGCAGCCCACACCTGTGTACTCAGCTTAGTGTTGAATTCGAACAGCTGCAGCTATTGCTGACAGTTGGAAATGAATTAAATAAAGACTCGAGCAAATATGTATACAAGAAGGTTTCCGTTTCCGTGAAGTAGCCAAAACTCTAGCTGATAAATTTGTGTGAGAAAATGTGAAATGTGGGTTTTTGAGGTCAATGGAGCTTCAACACATACTGGGGTTTGGGTAATAATGCGGAATGCAGGGGTCGCTGCAGCTAATTAGCTAGCTCTATGTCCATACCTTACTCCGCCTCTATCAAAAGCTCAATAGACTTTGATCATTTCTATAACGCAACTAGCGGTCGTTCTTTCGATATAGATTCAGGATTTAACTAGAGATTACGATTTCAAAGAGGTTAGTGTGCATCTTAGTTCCTGCAGACTTCAGGGCTCGTTATCGATAATGAAGCTTATTTTCACTCCATCTAAAGGTACGCTTCACTATCTCCATCATCGATTCTTATTGTTTTTCGCCTCTTTTTTTTCAATTCCCTTCTATTTTCTTCTTTTTCTCTTGGGTAGCTACGAATTGTATCCCTAAATACGATTTTTGGGCTCTTTTTCGCCTTCATTTTAGAGTAGATCAAGATTCCTTGAAGACCAGGTGTCTTAAATGTCGAAAATCAACATAGAAAAACTTCCCAAGCAGCATACCAGGGTTATCAATTAATAACTCGGTGCACATTCGGTCAGCTCTATCACAGCATTCCAATAAAAGTCATTCAGCCCTTCCCCTATACATACCACTCTCGGCTTCGTTGCCAACGTTCAAACACCGTAGTATAACTTTGCGGTACCGTTCTCCCATCCAGCACCCCAAACCCGCCTTACAAATCAAACTCGATTCTACTTCATGTGTACAGTAGAGAAAAGTTACGAAGCTGTGACGCTATTTCTATTCCGTTGCTAGCTAAAGAATGCGTAAGGTACGTAGTGAGCGCAATGATTCTGTTAGACTACTATCTCGCCTATTAACTTTCAACTATTTCTCACTTAAGGTGACCGTCATTCAGATAATTATGTACTTCATTCATACCAATCGTCCGTTACGCAAAGTTGTCTCACCAGAAACAAAATCGAATTCATAGGTCCTCAAATGTCAAGTATATTGTGCGCAGGGGTCGTGCCACCTTGAATACCGGTACTCCAAGAATGAGACTACCCCTGCGCAAATAAATTTGATACTTGAGAAACCTACGGGTTCGATTATACATACAGCCTCCCTTAACACCGACAGTTGAGCACTGCAGGTTTCGTACCTATATCGTGGCGCTCCAGCACCATGCCCAACCATCTAAGCTAAATGACGACTGCTGGTTTTACTTAAAAACGGAAAGACCTAGCCAAATTATCTTGCTATTCGAGTAGTCTGGGTTCCCTCAAGCTCGGTTGTGAGAAGCTTGCGAATATCCCGTACTCGCACATCGATCGAGATTTGAAAGGACAAACATTGGGAATTTTGATGTTTGCCCGCTTTAAACATCCAACTTGATTAGTGCTACTGGGCTGATGATTCCCAGGATACTGCCGGGTCCATCCGCAAATCATGTATCACGTATTGGCAGGAAGGTCGTGGGAATTTACGGATTCCCTTAAGTGGTTCAGGGTTGATTTCTAGTGGAGAACGTTTGACACGTGCGCACGTGGCCCGTGCACGAAAAATTCCTTCGTCTCATCACCAAGCCGTTCATCTTCAACAACCCACCATGACGACCCCACTCCCCGCGCCCACCAAATTCACCACCTACCAGAACCTGCGGCACCGCCTCGTCCTAGCAACCCTCACCGGCACCCCCTTGCACATTACCCAGATCCGCTCCAACTCCCTCACCCCCGGCCTCACCCCCTCCGAATTCTCCCTCCTCCGCCTCCTCGACTCCATCACAAACGGCTCCTTCTTCGAAATCTCGGTAACGGGCACAACATTCGTCTACAAACCCGGCTTGATCACCGGTAACAACGGCAAACCCCTCCACCATACCCTCCCAGAAACCTGCACCCGCGGCGTAACCTACTACCTCGAACCCCTCGCGCTCCTAGCTCCGTTTTCAAAATCTGCATTCTCAATAACCCTCAATGGCGGCGTCATCACCGCCGCCACAGACGAAGACCAAAGTGTCGATACCTTCCGCACCGCCTACCTCCCGCTGTTCGCAAAGTTCGGGATGGAAAGGAATATCGAGCTCCGAATCTTGAAGCGCTCTGCCGGACCCCACGGGGCGGGGGAGGTACATTTTGTGCATGGACACCAGATCCGTGTGGCGAAGACGTTGCATTTGCAGACGCCGGGCAGGGTGAAAAAGATCCGGGGCGTGGCGTACGCGATTGGTGTGTCGGCCGGAAACAACGCGCGCATGATTGAGGCTGCTAGGGGCGTGCTGAACAGGTTCATCCCCGATGTGTATGTGTTCAGTGATATAGCGCGACCCCAGATCGTGCCGGCGGATTATGGGAAGGAGGGGGCGGCAGAGCGGGCGGGCGGAGTGATGAAGGGGCGGGCGGGGGGGAAGATGAAGAAGGTGGGTGTGGGGTTTGGGATCTCGCTTGTGGCCGAGACCGGGACGGGGTGTGTTTATGCCTCCGATGCGACGGCGGAGGCGGGGGAGGCTGCAGAGGATGTGGGGAAGAGGGTGGCGTGGATGCTGCTCGAGGAAATTGCGCTCGGTGGGTGTGTAGGGAGGACGGGGGCGATGGCGGTGTTGACGATGATGATGATGGGGGTGGAGGGGGATGTGGGGAGGGTTGTGTTGGGACGGAAGGTGATTGATGAGGGGTTTGTAAGTAGGTTGAGGGATATGAAGAGGATTTTTGGAACGGAGGCGGCGCTCAGGGATGCAGCGACAGAGGGAAATGTACTAGTCAGTGTGGTTGGACGTGGTGTGGGGAATGTGGGCAGGAAACTGGCGTAGGTGGGAGGTTTGTGTATTTATTTTAGAGGTTTGTTTGGGTTTGCTAAAGTTATGGTGTTATTATAAGTGGATGTACGATATCACGCATGGAGTATATAAAAGTTTACGTCGTTTGTAGGTCGACTATCTCTTCCACGGCCAAGAAGCCTTTCTACACTTATAGAGCTCACTGAGTAATCTCATAGGATATTTACCTCACTATTCTAGTTGATTCTAGTTGATCGTGGATCTCGGGACTCGCCGTCGGTATTACGACTTCTCATTGACGCAGATATACTGAACGAACTATCATCAACGAAATCGTCATGGCCGGCTCTTTGGCAACTTCTGCCTCTGAAGATACGATCTACATTATTCGCCGTTGTATGTCAGGGAGCAGCTCTCCGCCTACTGGCGTCAGCGGTAATATTTCAGCAATATAATGTTCAGGTCTCATGGGTCTAGGCCGGAGCGTGAGTCGCTCTATTCTGAGCTGCATATTGCTTCCATTATGCTTCCACGAAAGCTACGGTGTTGACTAGATATGTGTGGCCTCTAGCACCCTTTTCGCAACTCTCCTACATTAAACCAATCCCTGACTTTGTCAAGACTGTGCACTGGTCACGCACTAGTCGCATCTAGATGGCAGCAGAAGTCGAAGAGCTCGGAGCAAAGTGGGCGAAGAATGGACGAGAGAATTTGGGACGTTTGCAATTGAAGAGATGTTTACTTCGGGGGATGATGAAACAGCGGTGATATTATGCAATCTCGAAGATGAATAGTAGCCAACCAGTCACCGTTTGTTTATTTGTAGTCAACCATATTATATTCGGCTATGATCTGACATAAATACCGTTGAAGTGATAACATACTCATCACTTCTGTTATAGATAACGGCCCAAATGGCAAGTTGTATGCCTCAAGTATGAAGTGCATTGAAAACCCGGGAGTTCTTCGGGACTTATAGGTTTTTGGGGATGGTTGAGTATCACGCTGTGGGTGAAAGGGAAGTGAAAATTTAATTGCTGAGATGTGTCCTCGTATTCTGAATATACAGTCGTCTTGCTTTGCAAGCCTGACCGAACGGCCGCCTCTTCCCCATAGCCTTGAAAACTTTGAGTGATAGTGGAAAAAAGTTGAGGTCCGACCTCGCAATTAATGTTGTTGTTTTGACCGGAAGTTACTGCTTCCACGTCCACCTGGACCTTGAAGTCTCATTGAAATGCACTTAATACTCAAGAAGCTCAACTTCACGGAAGTCCGAGTAAACAGATTCGTGATCGTACGTACCTTCGAGTGCTGTTACACTGCGGTATTTTCGGGCACATTGGTGCTAATAATAGATAGAGCTCTGGCACCGAATGTACATAGGCAGCTCCGACTTGTGTCCAACCATACAAAAAGAAGGACATATCCCCGAGTAAACCTTACCGGTTGTCCTCATACAATATTCTAGGAGTTTTTGGCGCCGGGAAGCTGCATCGCTCATAAATACGCACTCGCAGGAGATCGTCCGAGAAGCGAGATGTGTTTAGCCGCTTCCGGTGACCATCCATGCATGCCGACCAAAACATTTCTTATTCTGCGGCTTTATGAATTCTTATCCTCAGCTTACCTCCTGAAAAGAAAGGGGAGTCTCTATAAACACCCTCCCTTGACACCTGTGGCTCAATTTGCCCTCTCAACCTTAGAACTTTTCCTTGTTCCTCACTACCACGCTAAACTCACCGCCAACCTCACCCCGCAAAGGAAGCCATGCTCTCCTACGTCCTTGCTTACCTCCACCACCGCATCATGACGCACCTACAACAGCAACCGTCTCCGCCCCGGCGCATCTGTATCGGCACCCGCGAATCCGTCCTCGCCCTTGCCCAAACCGACATCGTGCACCGCTACCTCTCCACGCACTTCCCGGACGTCGAAATCACCATCCATGCGCTCAAGACCTCAGGCGACAAGAATCTCACCCAGCCGTTACACGAGATGGCGCGGAAAGCGCTCTGGACCGAGGAACTCGAAGACCTACTTCTCGAGCGAAGAGTCGACATCATCGTGCACTCCCTCAAAGGTCCCCCCTCACCCCTCCCCCGCTACGCCGCGCTAACAGGGGTTTAGACATGCCGACGCAACTTCCGGCAACCTGCCGTGTCGGCGCGATCCTGGAGCGCGAAGATCCCCGTGATGCACTAGTAGTCCGCGCGGACCTCCCGTACACCTCCCTCTCGTCGCTGCCAGCCGGTGCCGTCGTCGGAACCTCGTCCGTTCGAAGGATGGCTCAGGTCTCGCGGATGTATCCGCACCTGAAGCTCAAAGACATGCGTGGCAATGTTCCCCGGCGAATCGCAAAGCTTGATAACGCCACGCTTGGGTACGACGCGTTGATACTTGCGGCGGCGGGGCTACTCCGGCTGGGGTTGGGTGATAGAATCACGGAGTACTTGGAAGCGCCTCAGGTGCTGCATGCCGTGGGACAGGGCGCGATTGCCGTCGAGGTGAGGGATGGCGATGAGGAGATGCTGGCGCTGTTGCAAGGACTCGTGCACGGACCGACCGAGAAGGCGTGTCTGGCGGAGCGCGCGCTGTTAAGGACGCTGGAGGGCGGTTGTAGTGTGCCGATCGGTGTACAGACGCATTGGGAAGGCGCGGTGTTAGTCATGAAGGCGATTGTGGCAAGCGTCGACGGTACTCAAGTGGTCCAGACGGAGGAACGGATGGAAGTCGCGGATGCGGCACAGGCGGAGGAGTTTGGGAGGTCCGTGGCGGGGAAGTTGGTGCAGTTGGGTGCGGCGCCAATTCTCACCGAGATTGAACGAAGGAAGATTGAGAAGGCGGCCGAAGAGGAGGAGAAAAGGCGGGCAGAGGCGGCAGCGGAAGAAGAAGAGGTCGAAGGCGTGGTCGTTTAGTGGTGGGAACGACTTCTTTGATATGATACTGTGTGGTTATGAATATGATATGGTACGGGATTCTTTTAGTTATTAGGATCCAAAAATAGGCGCTTTGGGACGGACGATGATGTACGATTATTACTAGTTTATTCAGTTCAATTCTCCTATATCTCCCTCGTGCTTTCTTAGAATTTCTTTGGTTTCTCATTTGTTACCATATAGCTTCTGTGATGGCTCATATGGGATACGCATCACCGTAGAACGGTGTAGATTAGAGTAGGCCCGGAATTAATATTCATTCGTGAGGCCGTTTCCAAAATATAATACATTACATCCAAGGCTCTTCTTGCCACCACCCGTCCTCTTCAAAGCATCTGCTGTCCATTACTGATATCAAAATGTGGACCACGGAATAAGCCACGTCATCCCCCAAACCTCCCCTATATCTTAGACCCCTCCTGCGGCGCTCCCTTGCCCTTCGGCATCTTCTTATCAGTTCCCAGTGTCTCCAGATCCTTCAACTTATGATAATGTGGCGCTACTTCTACCAACCAATTCGGCTGAATCGGCATAACGTTTCTCATAAACTCCTTACCTATACCCCAGATACATTAGTATCAATTCTCTCGTATAATAAGATTAGAAACTTACTTGTCAAAACCAGCTCATAGTAAATCGCCCACTTAGGATTAACATCGAAGATGCACGAGCTAGGGTGGATATGCACCGTCTGTCCATTCTTGACCGTCCGGTATGAATCCCCACCTTTTTGCAAGCGTGCAGCATTAGGGAAGAAGCCGGCGGTGATCGCTTTCTGGATTGGGACGATGTTATTTTCACCCGCCGAGGAGACTGTGACTTCAACACGGTCACATAGACGGGAGAGTTGGTCTCGAACATCACGAGCCCGACCGAGTGACCGATGTTGGAGGAAGTTTTCCCTGGCCCAAACGTACGAGAAGTTGGTGTCTACCCATTGGTTCCAGATGTTGAGGAGCGAGAGGTGGTCTCCACCGGTTTTGTTTGTGAAACGAGCCCGCGCTTGATCGGCATGGATTTTCTTGTCCTTGGGGCGGTAAAAGAGGGATGCGGCTTCGCCGAGCATGGCAATGATAGAGAGTACTTCTTCCACACAACCATACTTATCTGCCGCAAGAATTGATTTCGCGAGCATAGGGTCCGTTGGGAACTCAGCCATCTGCCGACCGACCTTAGTGAGTTCGCCCTTGTCGTTAAGAGCACCTAGAGCGTAAAGGTTCTCCAACGCACGGATCAGGGTTTCTGCTGGAGGTGGATCCATAAAGTCGAATTCAATAAGGTCGTTGATGCCAAGTGATTTTAGGAGGAGCACAACGGAGTTGAGGTTTGTGCGCTGGATTTCGGGGGTAGTGTTCTCATCTAGCTCGTTTTGGTAAGCCCATTTGGTGTACAGGCGGAAGCATTTCCCAGGACCAACACGGCCGGCACGTCCCATTCGCTGTTTTGCAGCCGCTCTGGAACAAGGTGTCACCACTAGAGACTCCATTCCGGTTCGAGGGTTGTAGACATTCTCCTTGACGAAACCTGGGTCAATGACGTAAACGATTCCGTCGATAGTCAAAGAGGTTTCTGCAATATTGGTGGCCAGGACAACTTTTCGAGCGCCGGGCGGGGTGGGCTCAAAGATCTTGGTTTGTAGCTCTGATGGTAGATTGGCGTAGATGGGACATACTATTAATTCTCGGACTTTGTTCCCGAGTTTTCGGCATGTTTCTTGAAGGTTTAGTTCGGCTGCTTCAATCTCATCCTGCCCTGTTAGGAAGACAAGAATATCGCCTTGGGGAGGGGTGGTGGTGTGAATCTGGAAAATTGTCGTGATAGCGGCGTTGAGATAGTTGGCTTCTGGTTGCTGAGTGTAATGCACATCAACTGGATATCGTCGACCGGGAATGTTGAATATTGGACAGTTGTCAAAATACTGAGAAAACTTTTGGGCGTCCATTGTGGCGCTGGAAATGAGCAGCTTCAGGTCGCTCCGGAAGCGCGCGATATCTTTGACCAAGCCGAACAAAATATCTGTTGATAGCGTCCTCTCGTGGGCCTCGTCAATCATCAATGCTGAGTAGCCGCCAAGATCAGGTTCGGTCAAGAACTCTCGAAGTAACATTCCGTCCGTCATGTACTTAAGTACCGTTTTATCACTCGTCTGATCCTCGAAACGAATCGAGTATCCCACTTCATTGCCGAGCTTCACCCCCATCTCCTCTGCAACACGGGCCGCGACGGACATAGCAGCAACTCGACGAGGTTGTGTGCACCCCACTTTCAGGCCATTTTTCGTGTATCCAGCTTCGTGTAGGTACTGAGGTAACTGCGTTGTTTTTCCTGAGCCGGTCTCTCCGACGATGATAAGAACTTGATACTCCTTCAAGGCATCCAGAAATTGTTGCCGCCATTGATATATTGGCAACATCTTCCGTGATTCCTCGATAGTCTTTGCCTTCGCGTCGGCCGCTTTTAGCTGCTGATCCAAAAATTGCTTCTCCTTATCAGAAAATATCGAGTCCTTATCAAAATCCGTGCTCTCGAGGACAAATTTGAGTTGTTGAGAGTCGTCAAAAACGTATTCATAGTCTCCCTCGTACTCCCGCTCCACATGACGGGCTTGAGCTTTCGCTTTCTCTGCTTGGTGTTGCTCCCATTCTTCTTGTTCGGTGACAAACTTCTCCTGGCCATCATCACCTCGCTCGACATAACGTTTGTATAACACTTCTTTCTTCTTCTTGACATCAATCTTGCCCTTCTCCGTGATGTAGTCTTCCGGAAGCTGATAACCGTCGAGATGGTCATCGACTTTCAACCGCTCTTCGGCGAGACGTAATATCTCCTTGTTCTTAATAAACTCATCCTTCTCCCGTCTCGTCAAGTCCGGGTTGGTCCGTAGCTCACGTTGCTCCTCTGAAACTTGCTTTCGAAGCAATGCAAGCTGCTCAAGTTCTCGCTTCTTCAAATATTCTTGCCTAGAACGTTCTCGAAGTCCGGAAAGCGCTGCGTCACGAGCTTCTGCATCGTCGGCCAACGCGCGGCGTTGCGCAAGAAGCTTTCCTTCCTTGGTTGACGACCGATCCTCCACTAACTTCTTAGTTTTCTCCTCGTCTTTCTTCTTTAGCCGGTTCGAAAAGGCGTCTCGTTCTTCCAAGTCCCGTATTCGTTCCAACTCTGCTTTGGTTTCCTCATCCATCTCCTCCTCAGATTCATCCCGTATATCGCCACCGTCGTCATCAACCCGGGCTCGTTTCAACGGTGGTTCCTCTTCCGCGTAATCCTCTGGCTCAAACTCTTCATCGCCCCAACGGTCGTCGAAATCATCGTCTCTCCGGCGAAGTTTCTTCGATCGTCGACTCTCCCTCTCTCTCCCGCCGTCCTTCTCCGCATCTTGACCGTCGTCTCGGCGCGATTCCTTATTCCTGTCGCGGTCACGGTCTCGCCGATCTTCTTTGCGGGATTCCCGACGTTTCTCCCTCGAGCTCTTCTCTTTCACAGCTGCAGCCGGCGGAGGCATAAGGTCGATGTCTTCATCCATGGTTAGAAGCGAGTATTTCTTAGATCGTTCGACTGGCTTGTCCTTCGCCGCCAGCACGGCACTTCCAGACTTCCTTCCTCCTCCTACTCGGTGATGCAGCTCTGAGGCAAAGTTGCGCGTCTCATTCGGTGGACCATCGAGGAATGCGGAGAGTTTGTCATGGAGAGCGGAGGAGGATTTAGCGGAGTTGGCGGAAGCTATTACGAAGTCGATTATGGTAGGGTCTGCAGCACCAGAGAACTGAGGCTTGTCAGTGGCCATGACAGGGGAGAGACTGCCAGTACATACCTTGAGGACATTGTCGGAGACCCAGTTCCTAATGCTGTCAGCCATGGCGGGTACGAGTTGTGTAGTTCTCGTGGAGGAAACGAGAGTCGCTGAGCGTGGAGTTGTAGTTGAGTCAGACAGGACAAGGCATGGACGTCGCGGTGGACACCAGCCACTAACGTTAGCGCGATTTGCAGGGATTAGCAGAGCTCTCCGAATACCGAACCGTTCACAGTCAATGGTGATGATGCACGCAGCATTCCTACAACACACACCACCACGCCAAAGAGCACAGATCACACCACTCCCCACCCACAGCTCCCCACCACTGCAAAAAAGCATTGCAGAACCAACACTGGCCATCTGCAACTTCCCTCCTTCTGTGCCGAAACGCTTCAGCTGCTAACTCCGCCTCGCCCCGCCGTGTTCTGCAGCCCCTGTCGCCTCATCCCCACCTTCTCGATACTCCCAGCATCAGAGTCCACACGAGAAGTGGGGTTACGCAGGGACATAGTGTCGTAGATGCCGGAGAAGCTGGCAGACGCTCCAGGTAGAAAGAGGAAGCAATCTCCCTCGTCGATGCAAGAACCTTCTTCGTCTTCTACTTCAGCATACCAACAGAGCACCATTATGGATCACTTTACGCCCAGAAGTCAATCCCCCGCTGCCCTCCCATCGCTACCGTCTCAGCCTAAGCGGTCGAAGTCGAACTCTGCGGATCTATCATTCAAGGAGAATATGATTCTAGTTACTGAAGCTACCATGTTCAATTTTGGGACGCAGGAGGTGCCTGTTGACCTCACAAACTCACCGGTTAATTCCTCGAGAGTCCAACTGCCGCCACCAATTCCATCGAACAACGTCAGGCCATCAGCGCCCAGCAAAACCCTTCCACCCCAATGCAGCTCCGGAGTTAAAAAAATCCAGATTCAGAATTTACACAAACCCACCAGAAATAACGCAGATAGATACTTCCATACAACATGGGAGTCTCTCAGCACAGCCCTGACGGCTATTTTCAACCGGGAGAGGATACCTATGAGCTTAGAGGGGCTATATAGAGGTGTGGAGAATATCTGCAGAGCGGGCAGAGCTCCGGAACTGTTTAGCCTGCTGAATATTTGCTGCAAGGATTATGTCTCGGCTCAGCTGAAGCCCAAGATTATACAAGCTGTTGGGAATGATGTCATTCAGGTGGCAAGGGTTGTTAATGCGGAATGGACTCAATGGGAAAAGCAGCTGGTAGCTATGTCACTAGTCTTACAATGGCAATTGCTAATGCTACGTAGAGCACAATTCGCTCGATTTTTTTTTACCTTGACCGCTCATACCTATTGCCATCGCCAACTCAAAAAACCATCGAAGCTACCAGCGTGTTGCTATTTCGAGAATATATCGCGGAGAGCCCAGAATTGGAGCCAAAGCTGCTCAAGGGTGTATTTACACTGTTCGAACAGGACCGCCAGAGTGGGGGCGAGGAGTCCATTAACTCAGCTTTGCTAGTGTCGTACATCCGGATGATCTCGAATCTTGGTCTATATTCTTCTCGGTTCGAACCTCGGTTCATTGAAGCCTCACGAGAGTATTATACACTGCTTGCTAAGCGTGAATCGCAAGCTCATGGCCTCACAACTTACATCAAAGAATGTGCGGAGCAGATTGAGAAGGAGGGTATCAGATGTGACAAGTTCCATCTTGATATATCAACTAAACGGGAACTGGTGGCAGTGATAGAAGAGGAGATGATTCGGAAGAAGGTTCCACTTTTGACGTGCAAAAAACGGGTTCGAGGTCTGTTGGAACGCGGTGATTCCAGTTCACTACAGATATTATATCAACTACTTGAGCGAGTTGGCGATGCTGGAGAATCGCTGAAGCTGGCATGGGAAGCCTACATCATTGAAGAGGGTTCGAAGGTCGTTACCGATAAGGAAAAGGAGGCAGACATGGTCCCACGGCTACTCGACTTCAAGGGAATCCTCATCTCCATGTGGAAGGGCCCTTTGAAGAAGAATGCTATTATAGGGTACTCTCTGAGGGAGTCATTCTCGTCATTTATAAATGAACGTCGGGAAGGAGCTTCCATGAAAGATAATTCGAAACCAGCTGAAATGATTGCAAAATATGTGGATCTTCTCCTCCGCATTGGTGTAAAAGGGTTACCTCCCGTTGCTGGGGCCGATGCCGATCTGGAGGGTACCTACGGCAACGATGCAGTTCTAGCATATCGCCTGGAACTGGTAATCGATCTGTTCCGATTTATCCAGGGAAAGGACGTTTTCGAAGCTTTCTACAAGAAGGACCTTGCTAAACGATTGCTCCTAGCTCGGAGTGCTAGTGTTGACGCTGAAGGGTTGATGTTGACGAAACTAAAGACCGGTATTCCCGCTAGCGTCGTTCTCGGTGGATATATACTAAGGCATAACAGAATGCGGCGCCGCATTTACAAACAACCTGGAAGCAATGTTCAAAGACATGGAATTATCCAAAGAGTCTGTAAATTCGTTCAACACCTCAAAGACGGGGATCGAGAAAGCCCAAAATGTCGACCTGCATGTCAATATCCTCTCCCAAGCAGCCTGGCCGTCATATCCAGAGGTTCCAGTCACTCTCCCACCACGCCTTGCTGAACATTTAGAAGCCTTTGCGCAGTTCTACGTCTCCAATCATCAGGGCAGAAAGCTTATCTGGAGACATGCGTTGTCCCATTGCATGCTGAAGGCTGCTTTTCCAAAGGTATCAGCAGAAACCTTCACCTAGCCGAGTTAGCTGACATGGTCAAACAACTAGGGCAATAAAGACCTCCTCCTCAGTGCCTTCCAGGCCGTTGTCCTCCTCGCCTTCAATGACGTCAGCTCCACAGGCACCCTAGCCTACGGCCACCTGAAAGCTGCCACCGGCCTCTCCGACACGGAGCTAAAACGCACTTTGCAATCTCTAGCTTGCGGAAAAATACGTGTACTCTTAAAATCACCAAAGAGCCGCGATGTCAACGGAACAGATAAATTCCAGGTTAACCAGGCCTTTACCTCGCCGCACATCCGTGTCAAGATAAACCAGATCCAGCTTAAGGAGACAAAGGAGGAAAATAAGGAAACTCACGAACGAGTGGAACAAGACCGAAAGTACGAAACTCAGGCAGCTATCATTCGGATCATGAAGAGCAGGCGGACCATTAGGCACGTCGAGCTCGTGCAGCAGACTATTGAGCAGACTAAGAACCGCGGAACTTTGGATGTAGGGCTGATTAAGCAGAATATTGAGAAGTAAGTCGCGTGATATGACATGTTGCTGGGACGGCGGGATGCTAACGAGGAGTGTGTGGCAGGTTGATTGAGAAAGATTATATGGAAAGAGGTGAAGGCGATACGTATGTGTATGTTGCTTAAGTAGGCATGGATGGGATGATATCGATACGCGGTGTTTGGTGTGCCTCTATGTGATTCCTATTTCACGACCTCCTTTCTTTTCCCTCCGGCTGTACTTAGATGCACTTACTATCTGCAATTGCTATGCAACCTCTAATACTGTTACAAGCTTTGGCTGCTGGGATTGGGGTGAGCTTATGGCGAAGGGCGGGGAACAATGGCGAACACGCAATCGATTCTTTTTTCCTGACAAGGCGGGAGTGCGATAGAGTACTGCAAATCATATGGGTGGTGAAGATAAAGATACATACTGGTTACAGAGCCGCCAAACATACTTGCAATGAATCTAAATCATTCCCAGCCATTAACCCTACAGTGGTCCTTCGTTGATCGATCCTGAACACACTGGTGGGTTTCAGCACCCAAACAAACATGCATACCAGGCTTTCTTTCGAATTCCTTTGCCACCGGGGACGTCCGGGACCAAACGAGACTTCAAACAACACATGATTTTTCATGAATTGGTGCAATGCCCGTAGCAAATCACATATCCTCTTCTCCAATTTTCCTCAAAGTACACAGCAGCAGCCCTTTTTGCCCTCGTGCCCATGAATGATGGGGTACTCTTAACAGCTAACTCATGAGAACCTCGGGACGAGACGCCCTTATTGACAAAAGCGGTCGCCGGCGGCAGCCTATAGCTTCCTAACTGCCAAAAGTCCAGCGCCAAAAGTCAAATGAGAAAAGTCAAAGTCTGAGAATAAAAAAAACTAATATATTGATAGATAGGGTAGTTATATGTAAGAATAATACTTTATAAGGTTTCTCTAAAGGTGGTAGTGGTTGTGGAGGCGGCGCCGGAAGCTGATGGTTGACAAAACGAGTGAAATGGCGGTAGCAAGGTGGCGGGGGGTTAACCTTGCGAGACGCTCTACAGTCGGTCTATACTCGTCGGTTCACCAAGTTATTGGACACGAGACAAACCCTAACCCACTCCGAGCGCTTAGAGGAGCGAGTACCAGCGTGGGGTTAGGGTTAGTATGTGTCCAATAACTTGGTGAACCGACGAGTAGACATCTGTGCGTGGGCCTATCGAAGCATTTATGGCTAGCAAAGTCTATGGACCTGTGGAAGCCTTTGCTACCGACAGGCTTCCGCTGGTACTGTATACAATCAATTCTATCTTTCAAAACACACTAGATTGCAATTTGCGTGCTTAAAAGAGCACTTGAAAGCCTGCTTGAGTGTCTGCCTGAGAGCCTGCTAAAGAGCCCCTTTGGTGCTCGCTAGAGAGGCAGTACTGGGAAAAATGACCTTGCGCGACGTGCAGTTCGTAGAGAAGCTGTTTTTTGGACAGTATTCCATAGCATATTTGAAGCATGGCACTATGAAGTCCTATGGACCTGCGCATAGACTAGATTACTATGATATACATGAAAATATCTGCACTCAGTACTATACATGATGCTGTGTACAGCACGCTTGACTCCACGCTTCCAAACACACTTCATTGCACGCTCCCATACACGCTCCTAAGTACACACCCAAGTACACACCCTAATACGCACCCAAGTACGCACCAAAATGTGCTCCTAATTACACTTGATTGCACACTCTAGCCTGCTTAACTGTACGCTCCCAAGTAAGCTCCCAAGTAAGCTCCCAAGTACATGCTCAAGATGCTCCCAAGTATGCTTGCAAGTATGTTCCCAAGCTCAGTTTGGTTGTACCCTTGCAAGTACCCTCGATTGTACATTCGATTGTACACTTAACTGTACGCTTGATTGTACGCTTGATTGTACGTTCGATTGTACGCTTAATTGTATGCTCCCAAGCTTGCTTGACTGTATGCTCTCAAGTACGCTCCCAAGAAGCGCATTTGAGTACAGGTTATCAAGTGTACATGGATGTAAAGACTCGCTCAGTGGTAGGTGCCAGGCAGGGTGTGATGGCGGGTGAGGCGGACGAAGTGTGCTAGGCGCTTGGCGGGGTATATTGGGGACTGGCAGCAAAATTATGAAGTCAGTCGATTTCATGGTTTAATTTACCACGCCCTCCACGACAGGATCTCATGATATCTAAACAGTCATTGTGTTGATAATTGAAGCCTTAGATTCTGCAGGCAAGGTAGACAATTGGATCTTGGGGAGAGCAAATCTCCGACTCAGTTTTTCCAGCGGAATCTGCAGCCCGCTTCCCATTGATTTTGGACGTATGTGTGCGCATTCGTTCCAGGGGTGATGGTGATGGTGATGGTAATGGTAGCAGTGACGGTGATAGTCACGGTACCGGCAAGAGGTGGAAGCACTTTGGTAAGGAGGTTGACTATGTCAACGTCAAAGCTTCTAGAATCCGAGCTTCCTATTGGCCAAAGCTTCCACAAACTTAGAGTTTTCCATTGGCCCAAACTTTCCTGCGGAAAATGCTACTCCCTCTGAAGCGCGGCTCTCTCAAGGGCGGCGTGCTTTTGTTTGTTTGTAATCATATTGCATTCGGCCGCTGGCGGCCATGGCATATATCCCCTACACATTTCCTCCCTGCTTCTTCCGTAACATAAAGAAACAAAAGCAAAGTCGCGAGTCCTTCTTCCCCAAACACAAAAGAAACCGCCAAAAACAACATCAACTTTTACACCCCCCCATAACTCGACTCCTCGTGATCTGAGTTCTCCGCCTCCTCCGCCACTCCGCTAATTCTGCCAACATCTGTCAAACACAAAAAATCTAACAGTGCCTGGGAACATTTTTCCTCCGCAAAAACAAGAGACATCGGCAAACTGATCTTCGGCTTCTTCATCACTTTTTCACAACCCTCATACCCCCCTTCCCCCTCTTGCCCATCAACCCAAAGCCTCTTCTGTTCTCGTTTCCATCTTTTGCACCACTTAAAAAGGTGGTCTCTTGTCTGATATTCGTGCCCACACCACCAGCACTTCATATCTCTTCTTTTTCCGATGCGCATTAAGTATTTCCCCATAAGAGCATGCCCTGTCTTAAGTTGATAAAACCTCGCCGCAATCGATTTTTGGGATTTCATCACCGCACTGTTACCCCCCCTCTTCACCAAATCATACCGGTAACTATGCCTCGATTTCTTTCCCATTTCTTTTATTTCTTTCTTACTTTCTTCCCATTTTGTCTCTGTTAACCGTCGACCAATGTGAGCGAAAGATATATAATTCAAATGAGGTAGCGGATTTTGCGTTTCGGTATAACTCCCGCAATGCTTATATGCCGCTTTTGTTGCTTGTTGGTCCGCTTCTTCGTTGCCTTCCACACCCTTATGCATGGGTACCCACCGGTATTCCACCTTAATGTGCTTATCAGTCAACTCGCTTTCCCAATTCATCGTTCGTAACGCCAGTACCTGTCCTGGTCCCGGTTTGTCCGACTGTATTCTTCGTAAAGTCACTTGGGAGTCCGTAAAAATCGTCACTCTCCTCACTTCCTTCCTTCCGCAAATCTCATCCGCAATTTTCACTGCTTCCGACATCGCGTACATTTCTGCGTCAAACGCTTCCTTCTGTCGGCCTAGGTGTACCCTCCTCTTATTCCACCTTTTCTCTTTCCATACCACTGCACACCCTACCCACTCATCTTTATTTCTCGATCCATCAGTCCAAAGAACAAGACCCTCTCTTTCTCTCTTTGCTTCTTCCAATGCCTGTTCTTCCTCCTGAATTATCACTTGGCCTTTCAGCCTCTTCTTGACTTCCGGTAACGTGGTCCCCTCATAAAATCTCCTCTCCAAGGGGTAATCCTCTGGGATCAACTCATCAATCCCCTCCACCCTCCTAACCACATTTCCTTCCATCTCTATCATTCTCCCTCCGTCTAAAGCATCGGGCATCATCATTTGCCTCATTTTATACCACCTAACTCGGTTATTAAGAATCGCCTTCGCCGGTCTAAGTCCAGCATCATTGATCAGAGCTCCTTGAGGTGTCGTTCGAAAGCATCCGGTTACCCTTCTGCCTTGTTCATTCAAAATTTTTTGTACCTCTTGCGCTCTATCTTTCTGTCCCTTCCACCACAACTCAGCCCCGTATAAAGCAACGGCCTGTACTGCAGCGATCTGAATTCTTTGACATCCTTCCGGGCTTAATCCTTTCTTCGTCATCAAGGATTGCACCCTATTCTGAGCTCTTCTTGCCTTCGCAAAAGTCTTTTTCGTGTGATCATTCAGGGTAAGCATACTATCCAGCCATACCCCCAGCCACCTTGTGGCTTCTTTATTATACAGAACCTCATAATCTCCGACCCTTATCTTGGCCTTCATCTTTGGTTCCTTATTGCTTTTCCTTTGACTAAACAATATCGCTTCGGTTTTTTCAATGTCAAACTGACAGGCGTTTTCCTTCGCCCAAATCTGTGCTTCTTTGGCGCATCCCTCCAGTCGTTGTGTGCATTCCCCCACATCTTCACCTTCTACCACCCATGCCACATCATCGACAAAAGATATGCCCTCACTTCCGCACTCTTCTTCTTTCTTTTCAACTCTGCCGAACAACCCCGAGAGGTAAATGACAAAAAGTACCGGCGACACTGGCGACACCTGCGGAACTTCTGTTTCCACATCCATACTGTCTCCCTCCTTTCCATCCATCGACATAATCACTTTTCTTTCTTCCATAAAGCTTTCCATCCACCTCACCAGGTCGGCTTCAAACTCCATTTCTTCCATTCTTTTTATCAAGTTCCCCTTTGCCATGTGTGGAAAGGCTCCCTTAACATCCATCAACAGCACTGCCGCGGTATTCCCCCTCCCCCACGCTTCTTCCACTCTCTTCATCAACCTTCCAACCGCATCTATTGCTGACCTTCTCTTTCTGCATCCAAACTGCCCGTCGTGAAGTAACAGCCTTCGCTCACACTCCTCTGCTATTGCGTTTGCCGCTACCTTCTCAACAACTTTTCCCAGACAATTCAACAACGTAATCACCCTATATGCCTTGGCGACTCCGTAATCTGGCTTATTTGGTTTCGGTATAACCACCCCCCTCGCTTCCTTCCAAACTCGTGGGTGTATTCCTAACCTAAAAGTAACTTTAACGATTGCAATTATTCTTGGAGCATCCCGCTCCCACAATAACCTAATCGCCTTAAACCCCAGTCTATCCGAACTGGGAGCCTTCTTCACTGATTGATCGAACAGAGCCAATCGGATATCCTCATCAGTAATCTTCTTCCACATTCCTCCTCCCTCTTCTTGGGTCTTTCTCTCCACTCCCTTCAAAGGTTTCGGGAATGCTTCTTCTTTAATCACCTCTGCCTTGTCCTCCCAGGATTCCGCCACCACTCCATCCCTGGATTTCAAAGCCTTCGTCATTTGCTGACCCCCCGGTTTTGTATACCTCAAGGCCTGCCATACCTGATCCTTCGTTGCAGAGGACAAAAAGTCGTGCCACATCTTTGTTTTCGATTGTCGGATTATTCTTCGGACGTTGCTTCGCTGCTTTTTAACTTGTTGCTGCATCGCTTCCCCCCTTCTTCTGGCCCTCTTCAACGAGCCCAAAATCCTTCTGTTTTCTGCAATCTCCTCATTCCACCATCTCTTTGATCTCGCGCAAACTTTAACTTTTTTGCAGCACCTATTAAGATGATTAGCAAAATTCCGCTGTATCCACTCAGCTTCCTTTTGTAAATCTTCTTCACTGCTTTCTTCGGTCAAAACAGGTCTCTTTGAGCTCTTGTCTTTCCACTCTTTTTGTGCTTTTTCATAATTTTCTTTTTCCTCCTCCGACTTGAGCCCATCGATGTCCCATCCCGTAACCTTTCTCGCTACTTTAACTCCCTCCCCTTCGTCCCATCTTAAGTGGGCACACACAATCACATGATCCAAAGTAGTTGCCAAATCTATAGCTATTTCCAAATTGTCGGCCATCCCGGCTTTTGTTATTAAGAAATCTATTAGCGATCTCGAAATTTCGCCATTTCTCGTGCTCGTATAGGTTGCTTCCCCATCGGTAACATCCGTCAAATCATACTCATCCATAAGATTCATTAGAAAGACTTCATTTCTTTTTGGTGGGTATTCCAAATCCCATCTATCACTTTGAGCATTCCAATCTCCTCCTAACAGGATTTTGTTCCGCCCCATAATCTCACTCCATCTTGCTGTCCGTGCCGGTCTGCCTTGGCTTCTCACCCCCTCCACCTGCCTCAGCTGATCTTATACATTCACCAATCTCATTTCTCTCCCCGAGGAATATCTTATATCAAACACCTGTACATCTCCTTTTCCCCCCATATCCACTTCCGAAAATTCCAGGTGCGTATCTTTTCTTATCGCGGTCATAGTTTTTCCTCCCCTGACCAATCTATACCCTGGGTGACTGATGTTGTATCCCTCCTTCTCTACTACCAGTTCTTGCATCATCACAACATCAGCCCCCCAAACAATCCCCTTTTCCAGCGCTATCATCGTCGCATCATACCCCCTCCCGCAATCGTGCATTATGCACTTCACCATTATGTCATGGGGGTTTCTGGGATCCCTGCGCTGGAGCTTTGCTCGGATGTCACTTGTGTCGAAACAACTCGAACTTCCGGCTCCTTTTCTGGCTGCTCGTCTGACGGAGCTTTCTTCTCGGCTCCTGCTGTGGAAGGTCCCCCATCCTCAACTTGATCCGGCTTCTTCTGCTGATCTGTAGTCACATTTCAGTGTTCTCCCTCTCTCTCCTTCCAGGTTCGCCTTTCTTCCCTCGCAATCTTAATAGCTTCCTGTTTCTTAACACAAACATTGGCTTTTGCGATATGGTTCCCCTTGCAGTTGACACACTTGTCGATGTTCTGGGTGCAGTTCTGTCCTGCATTAGCTTTGCAACCTACCACGTTGCACTTATGATTCTTCGTCAAATGCCTTCCCGCACACAACATACACGCCGGCATCTTCAAAGACCCACATTTCACCTCAACATGTCCCCATCTGCTGCAGACTCCACAAAAGGAATCGGGTCCAGCGGTCATAAACCTCTCCACATCATACTTTACCCCCGCTGCTCTCACCCCTCCTTTCAAAACTCTTTCGGCCATTTTACTTCCCTTGACCGCAAACACAACCGATGATGCTTTCTTCCCCTCCGTCTTCTTTTTCTGCACATCCTTCGGTCCTCCAATCCTGCTAATAGTGAGGGGCAACACCACCCCCTCGTTCTCAGCCTGTAGCTCCTGTCTCAACTTCTCCAGCCCTCCTCCCGTCTTCTTCCCCAAATATCTATCGAAGTTGACACCGTGCATTTTCACCCTTTCCCAGAGTTCATTCGTCTCGATGTCCACGATTCCCGCGTCCACCCTTCTCGCCGCCTTAATCACAATTTCCCTGTACCTAATCAGCATCTCGGCCGTTGCTCCAGGGGTCGTAATTGTTGACAAGCATCCTCGTGTATTCTTCGTAACACCTTGGATGCGCACAAAATGTGTGACCTTTGCCTCGAGAAGTGCTCTATTCACCTCCGACGAAATGTCCAAATCTTTCTTCTGAGAAAGTGGGAGTCCATTATCTCTCTTAAATGTAACTCTCCTTTTCTCCATCCAATTCTGTCCTGGGGGGACCGGCCTCAACTCCTCTTTCCTCTGTTGCTGCCTCTTCACCTCAGTGAAGCCCTCCCCCTTCTTCTTATTATCCCCTTGACGTTGCTGCTGTTGTTGTTGTTCGGATTGTTTCTTCGGCGGTGCTGGTGCCGCTGCTCGCTGCGCCCACATCTCCTTCTTCTTTTCTTCCAGTTTCTTTCCTTCCGGCTTCTTTTCGGTCGGCTTCTTAACCTCCAGCTTCTTAACCTCAGCCTTTGGTCCCTTTGGTACCTCCTGTACCTCCGGTTTTTTCACCTCCTTCTTCTTTTGTTGTGGCACCGCTGGCACCACCGGCTTCTTCTTCAGAATCGTAACCTGTCCCACCTCCAGACGCAGAAACTCCTGTCTAACTCCTCCGGGTGCAATCACCGACGCATGCCTGGATTGCTCCAACGCTGGCTCATCCACCTCCATTTCAGCCCGGATCGCTTTTTCCACCTTCCTATTCTCTTCCTCCGAAAAAACTACTCCCGGCTCAAATTCAATGTCGCTCATATCTTCCTCCTCAGGGGTGGCTTTTACCTGTTTCCCCCTTCGGATTTCATCCTTCTTCCGGCTTTCCTCAGCCATATTCTCAAATCTCTCAACCACCCTATTGGTTAATTGATCCACCATTTTTCCTATGCAATCACTTATTGCATTTTCAATCGTCCTGGCCATATTCACTGGTGCGATCTTAGCCAATTTTTTCTCAATCTTGCTTAATCTCTCATCCAGCTTTTCCGCCCTAGCCTCGTCATACTCCCAACTCAGCTCCACCTGTTCTTTAATTTCCATGCTGATTTTTCTCACGCTTGTCACTGCTGCGTCAGTATGGTTCTGTCTTGCTGCAACGTGTTCGGCCTGCTCGCGACACCACACTGCATACTTCACATCATAATCTTCTCTTCCAACCATAAAATTCCTCAGCCCATTAGTGTTCCGAAGATACTCACCAATAAAAGCCTCCAGATTAGCTGGCTCCTTCTCATTCATCAACCGCTCTGCAGGCTTGGCCCAATCAGCCTCCAACTGTTTCCTGCTTGGCGTCTGCGGCATATTCGGGATTGGTCGTTCGGGCATTGCCGGCCTCCTAACTCCCTTCCCCTTATTGCGCTTTTTTCCCCTCTTCGTTGGCGTCATGTAGGGTTCCTCATCCCTCCACTCCACCTCTGTCATCGCCTCATCGCTGACCTCGCTGTCATCGCTAATTTCGAATTTTCTCGGAATGGGTGTGTAGACTTTCCGGGTCTCCTCCATCCCCCCCTCTTTTTCGGCATGCTGGCTGGTATTTTCCTCCGACTGAATATACCTCTGCGCAATAATTCCAGTGCTCGCCCTAGGAGTCGAAAAAGGATCCATGGGAAGTGCACTGGGTGGCATAGCTAAAATGCTGCCCTCGTAAACTGTCGATTTGTTCGAAGCTGTAGTAGGTGGTGGTGAGAACAGCACTGATGACTCAATACTGCCTACACTGCTGCTTATGCGCCTCGTGACACCCGTAATTCCAGTCTTTCCCGTCAGGTCGGAATATGCTCTCATATCATTCAGGTCGCTGGGAAGCCATCCTGATTCCTGTCTGGGAGTCGCTTCGCTGTTCTCGTGTCTCCTCAAATCATCTTCAATTCGGGCTTAGTGTAATCCCATCTCGAACTTGTCTTTGTCCTCTCCCGCCTTAAGTCCTTCATACTCGGCGGTTCCATGGAAAGCTCGTAGTTGATCCTCCCTGTCCATTTTGGAGAGTTCGTGTGCGATCTCGGAAGTAGTAGCTATTCCCTCCGGATCCGTAAGCGGTCCGGTGATCTTCTCGAGTAAGCCACCTATGTGGCTGCTTTCTTCAGTTGCGATCGAGGATTTTTTCCCCTCCTCTGCTCTCATTCTCGCCACTGCTTTCTTAAAGGTGGTATTTGCTCCAAAGAGACTCATCGTGCTTAGCTTCTAGGCGGTTGAAGTTCGTTCAACTGAAAACCGAAGCAAAAATTTTCTCGCGATGTCAAACTTGATTGGATAAAATCGGTCTTGGCAAAACTAAAAGGTGGTGTGGTGTGTTGTCGGAGGTGTGTAAGGGCGGCGTGCTCTCAAGCGCTCTCTCAAATGCTTGCTCAAGCGTGCACTCAATGATAGTATGCAGTGTGTCGGTACCAGTGGAAGCCTGTTTGCGGTAAAGGCTTGCATATGTCTATAGACCTTGCAGGCTGTGAATGCTTCCATTGGCCCGCGCGCAGATGTCTATGGACTGACTATGGATGACTATAGACTGCACGTTGCGCAGGGGTCTACGGGAAGCTTATTATGAGCTGCATGTGTGCGCGTAGCGCAGCCTATTGTTAATTTGCATTTTTGCTGGTGAGTACTGGAAGGTGGCGGTAGTCATGGCGGTAGATGATTGCAGTGGATGGTGACTACTAACAGACCGCCATTTCACTCTTTTGTGTCAACTGCCCGCCCGCTTCCACCACTTCTTCCTACAACTACAAACTCCACCACCAGCACATCATTTAGGGAGGTCTAATAACACTGTATCCCTATAATTAACTACGCTATCTCTCCATTTACTAATTTTTATTATTATTTGACTTTGACTTGTTATTTTTCGTTTTACTTTTGATGCTGGACTTTTGGCAGTTAGGAAGCTAACTATAGGCTGCTGCCGTCACCAAAGGAAATGGCCAAATATTTCACGGCCAGCAAATGGCGGACGAAATTTTCACGACAAATCCAAATATAAGATATGTCAACTATAAATTGGTGAACTCAAAAGGCGAACCAACGAAATGGCAAGGTAAGAATATTGGAGCGAGTGACCGTAGGGGTACGGAGGTCACTAGGGCTACGACTTAGGGCAGGAGCAGTAACAGTCCCATGCTTCTACCCTCGTTTATAAATGGTTCTCAGGTAGTCAGTTGACTCTTAGTCCTCTTCATACAACATCGCGTTCAGTAGAACATCAACATCAACAATCATCTACCAAGATACAAGCGCCCGACTGCTATATGATTACACCAACCTACTGAAATGCAACGTGTGGTATTGGGGCATCATTCTTCCTGATTCCTCTAGACGAGTATGCGGCCGCCACTTGTAGTTACGGTTGAACCTGCTATTGTGGTATTGGGGCATCATGCTTCCTGGCCCCTCTAGACGAGCACGCGGCCGCTACTTGCAGTTACGGTTGAACCTACTATCGATGATGTGTGGACCGAACAGCTGAACGTTCCGACCCGGGTGTGGAACTACTCTGTAGCCACTGGGATATCAGGCCAGCACCAAAACTGAAGAAGTGGCTGGGTCACGAGTTCCCACGGTGCCTCAAGATACTCCAAAAGCTTTATTGAACGTGTGTTCTGTGCCGCGCCCTGGGCGCTCGCCCATTAAAACATACAATAATGAAGCTCAGCTTGTCGCTTTATCAATAAGCCGGACGGCCTTTTTCTACGCCGAGAACTAGACACCATCTTTGTGGAAACCATCTAACAAAAAAATTGGGGCAAGAAAACTACTCTGTTGGCCTCCCAATATTCTTCGCCGCTACTCGCACTTTCCGATCAGCAGTCAAACGAGAAATACCACAAGACGAACTGCCAATCCAAAAGCAGAGAGGGCAATTCAGCGACGTTCCAGAATCTCTAACTTCAAGCATCTTGCCGATTGAGCGTTCCAAATCGTAGGTCAGCAGCCCCCCTGACCGAATCACTGGCATTTTGACTTTCAACAATCGGTCTCCCTGCGTGTTACGGTCAAGGAGAGAACAAGTTAATGAAGTTTAGGGCCCGCACGGGCTATAGTGAGTCCTAGGTTGAAGAGGGAGAGGTGCTCGTCGACGATCGCCAATGTTTGGCCATTGCCCCTATCTGGGGGGGCTATCCTTTTGGTGGGGGAATGGTTGTACGTACAAATGATGGCACCATATGCATATTTCTACTAACATCAACCTAAGCTCGAGTCCGGAGAAGAGAAAACAAGAAGAGTTCTTAGTTCAATAGCGACTAAAGATATAGAGAGTAGACTGTAAATACTACTGGTTCTCTGATGCTCTAAGCGATACGCGCTTCACTACTATCGTTTCGGTTGGTCTGATCGTCATAGAATTCAAGATTTGCTGTTGCTGGCAACTGTAGCTTTTTGGGGAGCATCTGGGAATTCTTCCGGTGCATCCTCAGGTTGGTCTCACTAGTAAGACACTCCCCACACAGGTAATCTTCCTGATTATGTATGTGCCACTGTATGTCATGCTTGCTGCTCGAGACCACCGCGCCGCACACCTCGCAGTAGGTTCCGTTTCTGTGTATCATAGTGAGGTGGAAGTTTAACCCTGGTGTTGTCCTGAATACCGCATGGCAGTTTTGGTGTTTACAGGATATCTTGATAAGGTGCTTCATGGCGAGATGCAGCTTTCGATTATACTCAGTCGACTGCAATTCTCCGCAGATGTTGCATTTCACTCCGTCGTTATGTTTGGCCTGCACGTCGAGTCTATTTACATGTTAGCACCGACTAGAAGTGTGTGTTTTAAGAGGAAGGGGTAGACTTCGAATCACGAGGAAAGAGATACTATAAGTTGCGTGTGAGACCAGGGATGCGGTTCTGACAGTTCCGGTAGCAGATTCTTCCATTGGCTCAGGCTGAGAGTCAGCCTAACGGCTCGCACCGACCTCGGAGAGAGTGCTAACTGACATTAGTATTGTAAATTACATTGCCATACTTATTTCCTTTGTTTACACAAATAAGATGGGTAGTCAGGTGATACAAAGGAATATTATACCGGTCGTATCGGCGGAATTAGAGGTTACACGATTAGTCGGAGGAACATTGGACCAATTACACTTGAGCTGCATAGCCACAATATTTTTATATTTAGACACGTTATATATGATAGAAAAAATCAAGCAACATGCTTAACACAATCTTGCCTTCCACTCCAAGACTCTTCTCTGTTCATAACTCCGCAACGGCTATTTAATAGTTGGAGCCTCCTCCGCCCTACGACTGTGTCCGGAGGTATCCGAGATGAAGAGTCTTGAAGATTCCCGTCGTGCACTGCCGTCAGGTCAAAGTATATTGCGTGCCTATCGGTTTGTTCCCTTTCAGTTTTTAGAGGCACAGAGTCATCTCCGTTGTCGTTGTCTCCATCGCCGTCTTGCAATAGGGTGTTGGTGGATGACATCGGACCTCCTGGGTTGTTCCGACTATGCCGTAACTCGAGAAAACGATCAATCTTTGAATCGGCGGCGGAGCCAATTCTTTTGCCTTTGTCAGGCTCGTCGATCCGTATTCCGTCAAAGTCCTCATCCCCATCCTCTTGCTAGGGTAGAACAAACAACGCAATCTGTTGCATATGACCTCTTAGGTGGTGCCGAAGGTGTTGAGAAGATTGTTTCTCCCCACAGAGAGGACATAACTGTTCGGCTACTGTTGGTCGCTCACTGCTGTCAATTACCGTCTGTATCTGATGCTCCAGAAACGAGCCAGAGTGTCGTTCTAGCAAGTGGTCCTGGAAAACTTGGCGAGTACTAATAGCTTCATTGCAAGCGCTGCAGTACCACTCACGACGGTGAAACTCTGTCTCATGATCGAACCATTCATACCTGCTGCTGAAGAGATATTTAGACTTCGGACAACCTTTGAATGTGCATACATAAAGTCGAAGGTCTCGGAAAACATGTCTCCTTTGGCAAGTCAGTCCAGCAACTACTTTCACGAAACAATTCTGCCTACAGGAGATAAAGAAGTTTAAAACATACATCCAGGATTACCGACTGTCGACTTTAATGATTTGTGACAGTATAGACAAAGAAATGACGTTCCCTCGTACGTACTTTTTTGATTTGGGGGTGGTGGTACACGCGGAGTATTTCTACTCCCAGATGCAGTGGACGCATATGATATGTGGGAATGGTTGGTGTCTGAGCATATATCGAAGGCTTCCACCTCTCTCTGCTCAACTTTGGACACAGTAGCATGTGTCTTCATTGTTGGTGCAATGGTTGGAGATGCATCGAGGGCCTTCTCGTCTTCAGTGGTATTTGGATATCGTCTAGCAATCTTCTCGTAATGAAGCTGATGGTACTTTAGTAGCTGGCGGCGCCTAGTATTTGCTCTCCCTAGTCGATCAATTAAGTATTTTTCTGCTCCATGATATTTGTTTTCGACGTGCTGCATATCATAAAACTCGTAAACTGACATATCGATGTGTTGGCATTTTTCGAGTTTGTCTTGGGGTGCAGGATTTCTTATAGTGACGGAAAGTTCGTAAAGGCATGTAATTACATCCGCAATGTCGATGAAGCTCTCATCTAATTCGGGATTGTTCAATTGCTGCCCTGCTGGTTTTTTGTCTGGCTCTTGACCGTATGATTCTCTAGAATTTGGGATACTAGTGTCTTCGTTGGCCTGTTCTTCTGGTGTGTCATCGGACTGCAACTCCCTGGAAATAATATCGATAGCTATTCTACGTTAAGTTTTTGAATAATATGTACGCAATGGGTTTTACCTTTTTGTAGACCTGAACCGAGACCTTCCAAGAGTTTCAATACCATTCTTTTGGCTTTCGGTGCCTCGCTGAGGCGGTAATCCAAGGATTCATGGTTTCGTCGATGCGCTCCAACGTTTTCGGCCCAAACTCTAAATCTCCCAAAGTCCGCCTTTAGTGCGACCTCATATTTATCGAAACCGCCCCTGCTGAGAAGATTGAGGAGACTAGGCGCGTTCTTCCGGCAGCAGCTATGTAGTGAGTAAATCGATGGATTGAAGGCTTTGTGAGACATGGTTAAGATTCTTTGAGTTTGTAGTTTATACAAGAAAGCAAGCTGGTTCCAGCCATTGTTGTGTGTATGTTCAGGCGCACTCTCGTTCTCAGATTTTCTCGTCGCTTGTAAGCTCGCTCCTCGAAAGTATGAGAGCAATTCAGGTGTGTCGATAGAAACTTAACCCAGTCAACCCCGCTTCAACATCCAATCAACATCTTCGACTGCGTTGCATACCCCGCTCTACTGGCGAGGGAGCCTAAGCTGGTATTATATACACGATCCGATCCCACTTCACGGTGCACAGCTCTGACAGACTTCGATCCCTGAAAAGTACGATCTTGCAATGCAACCATGATAGTAATCCGGCGCTGTTTAAAGAAAGAAACGAACAAAGAAACGATTCTGTTAGTAAATACTACTAACTCCATGCTTTCATGTACCACGAAAAGCCTAAACAGACCAAAGAAATTCTGAAAAAACAAAAAGACCGCCCCAAGAGCTGAATGACTTTTGATAGACCTTGAATTAAGCCGCTCTAGAAAATGAAATCCCTCCCAGGTGCTCATAGCCCGTGGCAGAAGGCCCCCAAGTTAACCCCCCATCCATGGACCACTTGTGGTGAAGAGCGCCATCGGTTCCGATGACAAAGATATCAAAACGTTTGGCAGCCCAGGCAATCGCTGTTGGAGACTTGATGAGGATCCCTCCCAAGCTCACAAATCTACCCCAATTGCCGTCGTACTTTAGGTACCAAAGAGCTCCATCGTAACCGCGGGCGAAGACGTCGATGCAACCTTTACCACTAGAAGTGGCCTCAATTTCCCCCACAAGCTTCCCACCTCTCTTTTGCCAAGGGCCGAAACTTGCGCCGTAGTCGTCAGAGGAAAGTTGGTAGAGGTCTCCACTGAGGCCTAATGTGAAGATATCGACACGACCATCACCACAAGAGATGGCCTTCGGGGTGCTGGGAACGGCTCCGCCGAGTTTCGTGAAATCTTTCTCCCTAATACAGGAATCGTAGCGCATCGAGTATAAGCCCGAGTTTATGCCAATCAAAAATACTTGCCAATGTTTACTGCCAGCAGAGACTGCTGTGGGGCTGTGGATCCAGAAACCGCCGTAGTTACCATCGTACCATCCACCTCCTTCGTAGTAATGGTGGTGCTCGAGGGTATGGTCATCTCTTATGAAGAAAACGTCAATCATTGATTCCTGACGGCTTATAACAGCTGGTGGGCCCAAAGCCTTAGCGTATTTTGCGACCTTGATGGCATCACGCCATTTGAAGCCATCCCAGATTTTCCAGTAGACATAATGGTCGCTAGAGACCAAGAAGACGTCAATGTTGTTGGTCTTGCGAGAGATGACGACGGGGTCATAGATCCATAAATGTCGATCGATATCGTTGACGCAACTGAACTCTTCCCATTGACTACCGTTCCACCACCGGGTATGGAGAGCAGAATCTGTGCCAATCATAAATACGTCGAGACGATTAGGACCCGAGGAAGTCATTTTGGACTAAAACGTGAAGAGTTTGAAAGAGTCTATGAGATCGCGCGTGGCCTGGTAATTCAGGAAATTGTAGTGGACGCAGTTTGGAGACTGGTATATTAAACCGCTCTCCGCTTCTCATGATCCCCGCTTCCCATGATATGCATTTGTTACACAGACCCGACCTGACGGTAGGCTTACAAGGATGCCACGTGGAAGAAAACAGCATCCACTTTCCCGGTCCGTTTGAAGCAGTTTGAGGGAAAGTTCCATAGTGTAACTATATCTCACCTTCCTTTGCAAAAGATTGAAAAAGCGGCATACAAAAAACCATTTGGTTAACAGATAGTTACAGCGTGTTGTGATACACCCAGTACGACGCCTACTTGAACGAGCTGATGCTCCCCTTTGATGAGACAATCAGAGAAGGGAGAGAAAGATGATGATGATTGAACTGTCTGTCGTATAGAGAGAGAAGAAGATAGACATATATAAGGAAAGAAATCATCTCAAGCACTAAGAGCGAATCACTAAGAGAAAAGCACTAATCAGGCCCGAGGCTCGTGGGGAGATAGACTCCGCACCAAGCCCGCTAAGTCTAGTGCTGGCTTAGTCCCAATGGCCTGCGGGCTAAAGTTAGTGCCCGCCTTAGTCCAGTAGCCTTCGGGCTAAATCACTTAGTCAACACCCTTCTCGCTGCTGGCATATCGAGCGGATATCGACCAGGCCTAGCATGCTTGGCAGGAACGAAAGCTCAATTTTGTCATTACAACACAGCTGGACCCGTGACGGTGCTCCGAGGTGTTAGAGACAGCAGTTCTGTTGATCCACTCCGGCCACATTGCGATCCAGTCGCTTGCCCATCCGATTGCGAAGAGGTCTTCGCTCCCCCTCAGGTCAGAGGGAGGTTTGCCGGCCTTACCTGGCACAATTGGACGAATAGGCGCGGGAAGTCGACCGGGGAAACCTGGACGTCGTCGGCGTTTGCTTCCTCGGCTCTTTTGCGTTAAACCAGAGCTATACCCTCTCCAATCTATCACATGGTCTGTAAACGTCCCCACCGCGCGTCTCAATGCGATCGAACAATGTCTTCATGAGCTCGGGTGCTCCACCCATACGACATTTCCCGCGGACGAGGAGCTTGTAGAGGACACGGCCGGCTTGGTATTCTAAATTCCGTCCAACCTACTTCGTGAGATACACTAACACATGCAATCAATGCAGGTTCACCGGGGAAAATGACCATGCGCGACGCGCAGCCCATAGAGAAGTTGTTTTTCGGACGGTATCCCATAGGATAATTGACACGTGGCACTATGAAATCCTATGGACCTGCGGGTTGACTAGATGACTATGATACACAGGCAAATATCTGCACTCGATACGATACTATACATGATGCTGCGTACAGCACACTTGGCTCCACGCTTCCAAATGCACTTCATTACACGCTCTAAGCACACTTCTCCCAAGTACGCTCCCAAATACGCTCTCACTCAATTGTACGCTTCCAAGTTCACACTTCCAAGTAAGCACCTAAGTACACTCCCAAGTACGCTCCTAAGTATACTCCCAAGTACGCTCCCAAGTACGCTCCCAAGTATACTCAATTGCACGCTCCCAAGTACGCTCCCGCGTGCTCGATGCAGAGACTCGCTGAGTAGCAGGCGCTGGGTGGGGTGTGGCGAGCGGCGTGTTGCGGGGGCGTATGGCGGGTGGGGTATGGTGGGCGGCCTAAATCATGACGTCAGACTACGATAATCTTGGTCTTAAGTTTACTTAAGACTATATATACCACACTCATACATATCATATCACTCGCTGAAGTGTAATACCAACCGTTCTATCTTATACCCTGCTTTTTACAAGCATACTTCTCATACTGTGTAGTTGGTAGAAGTCGTCGGCATCTGGAAAGTCGGCGTTGTAGTGATATTGAAGTGGTGATGTTGTAGTGGTGAAGGAACAAGCGCCCATATATTTGTGTGCGAGCCTGCCAAGGCCTAATAGAGTTAGAAAAATAGCCCCAATCTCCAACCCTTATGGGTGGGGGCGCCTAGAGTGGGGGTGTTGTGGACATTTGGTTTGGCGCTCAAATATTACCCAAAGTGGTAATAATTAACCCCAAAAATAAGGTTGACTCAGCCATCAGGTGCCAAGATATTATATTTAACTGCCAAAAGCCACAATGGGACCTTTAGTATTTCCATTTTAGATAGTTAAGTGCTATTATTGGCACTTTATTACCATATAAGGTAATTAATAGGGCAGACATTTGGTCTGGCTGCCACACAAAACCCAACTTTTCAAAATTCAATAGCTCCACCACCAATACCTGGAAAAATAAAAGCTCTCTATATAGTTATAGAGAAGACACCAATAAAGTGATCTATAGAGGAAAGAATTAAGAAAACTTTTTGTGGTGGAGTTATTAGAGCTAGAAAATGAAGCTTAAAACACCCCGGAAATAGGCGTCCCCAACCATATAGCTGGCGCGCTATGCGCCTAGCCCCCACCCACCAGACTGGCCCTATTTGGTTTGGAGCGCGCATTTTCCCAACAACATTGTTTCCAGTCGGTTCCATGGTGTAATTGTATAGAACCTTCCTTTGCAAATATTGAGAAGGGTGGCATATAAAATCTATTTAGTTAATAGGTACGGGGTACGTGTGTTACGATACAGATATCGTCCGTGTAGTCTCATGGTCTAGTCTTCTGAAGCTCTGCAGTCGCGCGCAGTTGAGCGTGCGTAGCTTTCGTGCCTATAGGTATGGTGGGTTGTGATACAGATGTTGGGCCTAGCCTAGTTGTCCGTCTATCTCGTGAAGCTGTTTAGTGATATGAAGTATTTCATATCTAGCAAACGAAAAACCAAAACACTGAGGCGCCAGGCTTACTAAGAAATGCCAAGATTAACCTACCAGTCGCAGTTACACACGAACGAATGCCTTGTTCAAAAATCTGAATTGACCAAATGAAAGAGCGCGTTGAGTAGAACATTGTTTGTCATACGAGCATGTCTGCGATGCGAGACCGTTGAGCGGGGTCGGATTCGGGTTTCACTTTGTCTTCCACTGTGCTAAACCGAGAGCCCTGGGCAGGCAATTTCATGAGCTCATAAGGGACCGGTACCTCGCTAGCAACAGTGCTATTGCTTGAGCATGCTTTGGGCTCGAGGTAATATGTCGACCAATACTTCATATTACCTGAGCGGAGCGAAGCTCCCAATTGATAGGTATTGAGGCGTAGAGATTAGTCATAGCTTGGCAGCAACCAAAGCTTGTGACACACACGAATACATATACATCTTGACGCTCAATTCTCGGCGTTTCAGTATCTACGTAATGAGGAAGCTAAACTATTATATATAGTATGTTCATGCCCCCCCGAGATATTAGCCCTCATTATTTAGAACTGTAGGAAAGTAAAGCTGTTCCACCGTATAGCGTATTTGAAAGGAACAATTGTAAAACAAACCTATCATAGACTTAACTGCCTAGTTGTAAAATACAAATATAAGCGCGCAGCCGTCGTTCCACGGCCCCGACCGGCAGCGCTATTCCTCGTGCCCCGTTTTCTGCTTCTTGACATTCTCTTGCACAACCCCACCGTCGTCACCCAGCTCATGTTTCTTTCCTTCCCGGTACCCAAAGAAGCACGTTTCAGGGGTGAGTTGGTTGAAACGCAACACCTGGTCCTGGTTGTTTTGTTGGATACCGAGCGATGTAGGCGAGGGTTAAAGGAGTTGCTGTATCCAATACCGAGAGTCATCACCGCCCTGGGGGTCGCGGTAGTTCTCCTTGGAAAAACCTATCACCCGGCCCGCATGGACTTCGGGGAATTCCGACATAACATCTTTGAAATGCTGCTTGGGATTTTTAACCTCTAACTCGAGTTGAAGGAATAGTACCGGCACCTTGGCTTCGTTCCAGTCGAAACAACGTCCCCAACCTTCTTTCGTTAATTTCCGGGAAAGGGCCCGTTTCCTATTCTTAACTTGTATGAATAGCGCCGAAACTTGGTCTAGGTTGAATGGCTTGTCCGGGGGTCCGAAATAAACTGGGATGAGAAGATCCCAGAATTCTTGGTCGTGGCAACTTTGTAGCGCGGCCTGTGTCATCAGGAGGGTATGAAGCAACCCCCGCATTTCGGTGGAACGAACATGTTTATCCGTGCACGCGAAATGGGTGAAGTTCATCCGTCCTGCGAGAAAGTTGTGGGCTGACTGTAGTCCAAGCAGGGCCATGTATTGTGGCTGAAACAGAGAGCCCAAAAATTCGGAGACCTTGAAGTGGTTGGCATATATGGGTCCGTCGTTACCGGTTACGCTGTCGAACAAGCGGTCTCGGGCCATTATTGGCAGCACGCGTGTTCCCAGTTCTCCCGCCGTCCCCTTATCTACTAGACCGCCGGATAAAAGCTCCGTAAATAGGACTTTGAGAGTCGACACCCATGGATTTTGTTCTCTGTGCTTGGCCCTGAGACCGAAAGCAGCTGCTTCGGCCAGTATCGGTTCGGGGGGTGAGGCAGTCTTCACCAATCGATAGTCCGGATTCATTTGCATGATAACACGGAGGTGTGAATCAACCGCTGAAGAAGCCATCTCAATAGCGCGACTTGTCTGCAAACAGGGATCCAAGCAGACCCGAACGGACAGCATCGCAAGTACATGATTCAGGTCCCCTGGAGAGTAAACGACGCCTCCGTGAACGCCACCTAGGAGCTTTATGAGTGCGAGTTCCCGTATATCGCTGTATGGTGAAGTGCGATAAATGTTCCACAGAGGCCTTCCGAACGATATCATGTGTTCTCTAGTGCTGAAAGTGTCTAAGGACTTTTCCAGCTGCTTCCTGCGGTCAACTTTGAATTTGCGGCTGGCTTCGAGATCGAACGCGAAGGTATAGAAAGGCGCTACGCGTTCTAACTTCCTCTCGCTCAACTGTAGCAAAGCTTCTGCACCCGCAGCAGGCGTAGTGAATCCCATGGGCGTCTTGGTAGAGAGGACAAAGGCCCAGATCGGTTTCTCCGACAGAAATCTTATGACCTTGCGTAGGCAGTTGAGCATAGTCCGGTTCTTTCCATCGATAATGTTGGAGACCTCGTCGAAACTAAAAAAGAGCTTGATAGGAATGGAAGGATCTCCAAGCCCAGATACCTCCAATTCCTCTAAGAGACCATCGAGGGGTTTAAGGAGGCGCTGGACAAATAGTGGATGCTCTTTCACGGCGTTATCCCAGACAGTGGTAGGCTGTCAATATGTAAGCTAGAGTGGCTACAAATAGTGCCGAAGGGCCATACGAAGGGCCATACATCAGAATCAATCGCGGTTTCCCACGTCACGTCGTTAGCGAATTCTTCCAGGATCGAGCGAGCTAATTCGGAAACGTTGGTGCAAAATTTACGTCGTACTGGTGACCTCGTACCCTGTACTTTCCGACCAGTAGGAGAGAGTGCCTTATCTTCGGTTGCGACCTGCAGCGACCTCGTACCCTGCATTTCCCGACTAGTAGGAGAGAGTGTCCTACCTTTAGCGACCTTGTACCCTGTATTTTCTGATTAGTAGGAGAGAGTGTCCTATCTTCAGTTGCGACCCGCAGTGCAACCGGGGCCATCTCTTTGTGAAGATAATCCAGTAAATTTCCGTACTGGCCCTGGCCCAAGGTATGTAACCCAGCCCGGACCAGGCTATGCATTGTCGAAATAGAAGCTGCAATTAGCGATGCAGCCACCGCCATAGGCCTGGCTACACCTTCATCATTAGGCTTTTGCATGTGGTCCATGATATATTTTCGGATCTCGGGGTCGCCGGGTGGGTATCCGGTGTCGTCGTTCATTCTAAACGTGAACAAGATGCCCAGGACCTTCTTGCTGAATTCATCGACAAGTCGAGACTTCCCAACACCGGAGGACTGTACGATTGGTGTGAACTTCGAATAGTGCTTTGCGATGTCGAAGGTCCTGTGAGTTGCTGTGATGGCTTCGATGAAGGTGCTCAGGGTTTGGGGGATATACTCATCATTCCATGCTTTCTGTAAATCGGAAATACTCCCAACACGTACGGTCGTATTGTCCTTAGCCTGATCCTTAGCCTTTGTAATCGCTTCGCGAATGGCCTCACTCGCCCACACACGATCCATATCATCATCGTTGAGGTTTGATAGTAGCTCGTCCAAGACGTCCGGGTCCTCTTGACGCAGGTCTAGGTACTTGGGGTCGAGGAACTTAAAACCGGGCTTCTGTTTAAGAGTGTCGGACTCCAAGATCAGTTCTATAATCACCTCTTCCTTGAAGGCACTAAACTCCTCGCACTCCCAAACTGAATCCCAATTGTCTGCAATGATATCTTCCAGCATCAATTCCATCCTCGGCAGACCCAGCTTCCTTATATGGCGCTTGAGGAGATGAAAACCTGGCTTCTTCCGAAGAGCGTCAGACGCCATGATTTTCTTCCCGATCGCAACCTGCCTCGCATCGTAAACGCTCGGGCACACCCAAACGGTATCCCAATCACCATTGTCGATATGCGACGATATAGCATCCAGCTGATTTGAACGGTTCAAAGATCCAATCAAATCCATCAGATGGATAATCTTAAAATCGGGTTTGGCCTGAAGAGGGACAGACGCCTTGATCTGGTGTGCGATTGCATCTGCCTTAACGGCATGAAGGGCCGAGCTCTTCCAAACGTCATCGAAATTGCAGCGCTCGAAGTTTGACTGTATGGCACTGAATGTTTCTGGACGGGTTTGCAGAGTCATGGTCACACGTGGCAGCTGGAAGAAGTTGAAACCCGGAAGTTCATTAAAAGCGCTGCATTCCATGATTTTCTTCGCGATCGTAAGTGCATCCCAAGGTGCTGGTGAGTCTATGACGCTCATGGCGGCGTGAGGTTTCCACACGGTATCCTGTGAGCGTGCAGCGACAATGCATGAGAGAGGTGAAAAGTCCTGTGGGCTCGTTGGCTCGCAGTCGCTAGTGATAACTTGGAGCTGGCGATTGGTATGCGGTTGTGGTGAAGGTCTTTGGCCGAAGACAATCGAGCGCGAAATGGGAGAACAGGGATGATGTGGTCCGCGTTTTCGGCGGCAGCGTGGTGGTGGTACGTACAGGGGCGAGATTCGAAGCGAGTACTGTTAGCCTCCAAGCGACCGCTTTCCCGGAAGTTACCCGGCTAAGTTTGTTGCTGGATCGGTATTCCCGAACTGTTGTTGCAAGGTGCCCCTCAGTTGCACGGCTTGGCGTAAGCAACCGGTTCCTAAAAGGGTAATCAACATCAGCGGGTTGCCACGAAGCAGGTTCATTAGTGTAATGGCTAGCACTTCGGATTTTGATTAAGATCCAATCCAAATTTCCTTCCGGTGATCTGGGTTCGATTCTCAGTGGAACCTAACGAAGAATTTCTTTTTTTTTTCCCTAGCTCTCTGCCAGAGCCGAGGGGATGCTCTCACAGTTCGGCGAGCCGAACAAGAGAGCAGGCCAAGAGCCGCACACACACTAACTCAAGAAACTTTCTTTTCGCATGTGTTCCGACCGTTGGAACTTGTACCTCCACCTAGCCGAACCCTTTATCCCGGGAATTTCCCATGTAGCGGGATACTTGCGTCATCATAATCAGCCTCTTCCCCAACCTCAACATCCACCCCGTCGTCAATTCCCGCACCCATAAATCGTAATGTCATTCGCACGCACCTCCCTCCTCCGTCTCACTTCTCGCCGCATCATCGCCGCTCCGCGGGTGCGACCCTTCACCAGTAGCATCCGTGTCAATGGTACTGCATTACCCCACCACCACCACTGCCACATATCCAGTTAACATCCCCACAGAGCTGATCAAGAAGTACACCCAAGACCACGAGTGGATTACCTTCGACACCAATGACTCCTCAAACACTGGTTTCCGCCTCTCCTTCCTCTTTGGAACTCTACTAACACATCGCAGTAACAATCGGAATAACAAGCTACGCCGCCTCCTCGCTCGGGGACGTAGTCTACGTTGAGCTCCCGCGATGCTCAAAAACCGTCGAGGCCGGCGAAGCCTTCGGCGCCGTCGAGAGCGTAAAGTCTGCTTCCGACATCTTATCGCCGGTTGCGGGGGAGGTGGTGGAGGTCAACGGGGCGTTGAATGATAAGCCGGGATTGATCAATAAGTCGCCCGAGGAGGACGGGTGGATTGCGAAGGTGCGGGTTGAGGGAGTGCAGGCGATGGAGGGAGAGGCGTTGATGGAGGAGGAGGAGTATAAGGAGCTGCTTGAGTCTTCGTAGTGGGTGGGGGAGGGGGAATTCAACTTCAACTAGGGGAATGTGTTTTTCTTGCATATTTTTGTGTATGGTGTGTGTAGACTTTTCAACAAGCATAGGTTTTGGGTTTTGTGGATTGGGGGATTTTGTCTTGCGGTGAACCAAACCTCCAAATTATTGCCATTTCTTTCATCTACATTCCCACCATCAATCACGCTACAAAAAAGGCAATGAAAACGCCATATCCAGGAACCCTCACACAACATAAAAACCCAGCATCCAGCAGTAGTACATGACAATAACAAAAAACATAAAAACGCCAGGCTGAATGTAATGTAAATCCTCCACCTCCTCTCTCCCTTCCTCCCTAAACTCCGCGGCCGGCTAGAAACGAATACGGTCTTATCGGCGCTGGTTTCACCGCAACCATAGTCTCTTTCTGGTGATGATGGCGGTGTCTCTCCGCCACATCCGCCTCCGCACCACTATCACCACCACGATCATCCGGCACCTTTGGTCTTCCAAGCGCAATCGCCGCTCTCAAGCTGCTATGGCCATTACCATATCCGCCGCCAGGAACCGGAGTACTACTCCTACTCGTAGCCCTCGTCGTAGTTGCCGCCAGTAAGCTCTTATCCCTTTCCCTTTCCCTTCCTCCTCTTTCTGCCCCGCCCAAATTGATAGACAGCAGCAAGCTCTTCAGATTCGCGAGCGTATGTCTGATATCGACGCAGTGCAATCCGACCTTGCACATGAGCTGCTGCACATCCTTATTGATCAGAAACACTGCGTACTCGAACCGATAGTACACTGTCCCCTTCATCCACAGCGGGAACGTGCGCGCGCCCTGGATCACCGAGATATCGTCCCTGACGAAGCTCCGGCTACCCATCGCTTTGACGGGGTACCGCAGCGGCACGCTGAGGTAGTACGACAACAGGTATATCACTTGTGCCACGTGTCCGAGCGCGGCAGAGACCGTCGCATCGTCGTAGTCTTCGTGGGAGGCTGACGGTAGATGGAGGGAGCGAATTGTGAACGTGAGGGGCTCTCCAGACGGGTGTGGCATGATCGGGTAGATCTCCATCAGCGCCGCGACTAGGCGTTTCTGTTGCGCAGAGATCGCTTCCCGTGTCGAGGCTAGTGCGGTTTTGCTGCGTGCGAGACCGGAGTGGTTGTCGAAGAGGTAGCGCTCCCCGACTTTTTGCGCTTCGCGGCCTTGATGCATTGCTGCGCGCCGGTTCGTGAGTGAGCTCGTGAGTTCTTGTAGACGCCGTTGTGACGCTTCGAGACGTTTGCGTTCCGTTGTGACGGCTTTGTGGACGGTGGAGGCGTGTTCGCGCGCTTGGTCGACGGCACGCGGCAGAGTGAGCGCTTTTGATTCCTGGGCGATGAGCGCAGATATTTGTGAAGTGAGGCGAGCGGTGGTGACTTCGGCGTCTTCGATGCAGTCAGAGAGGGTGTTGAGTTTCATTAACGCATCGTACGAGGAAGTGGTCTACCCAGTCAGCCTCGCCGCCGAACGGGTGGGGGCACAAACCATCACCACACCCTCCATCCCCAAACTCGCCATACCCACCGCCGGCACCTCCGGCGTTTCCTCATCCCAAAAACTCGTATAACACCCATCACTCAGATACCACACGACACAATTCGCGGGCAGCGGTTTTCTCCACGACTCCAGAGTTCTCCCCAAAAACGTCAACGCAGCCAGCTTTACCTCCGCCTCCACGGCAAGCCCCCACCCCTCTCCAAAGTCACACCACACCTTCACAACCACATCATTCCTCCTGCTAACCCTGCTGCCACATGCATTGAGGTCGAACGCCTGGAAATCGGGATTCATAAACTTCTCCACCACCTCGCTAATATACACCGGCTCCTCGCCCTCGCCCGCGCCGGGTACGTGCAGCGTGAAAAACACATCGCCGCGCCTCCCCGCAACCGCGTCTTCCCATCGCCGTAGCTCTCCGGGCCTAAACGTTTTCGTCGAGCGGCGGCGGCGCTTCATCGCCTCGCGCGGATCAAGGAACCCGTTGTCGTTCCCGTCGTTGTCGTCATCGTCGTCGTGCTCGTCATGTTCATCGTGGTGTTGCTGTTGCTGTGGCGGCTGCTGCTTCCCCAGATTCCGCAGCGAGATACCCGAAAGGTGTCGCAGTCTCCGATTCTGTATTATTTCGCATTGCGGTTAGCTATGTGTTTGGGGGGGGTTGTGGTGGCTGGGGGTGTACAGTAGGTAGCAGCAGCGGCCGTGGGGGTCTGTATAGCGGCGCTGTATCGTTCTCTAGAAATCCGCCGTCGCTCCCGGACGGCATCGCGTTTGGTCGAGTTAGGGTGGGTGGTGTGTATGGTGGGTGAGGATTTTTCGGGAGAGAGGGAGGTGAAATTAAGCTTCATGCAAGGTATATTGACAGGGATTAGTGCCTAGGAAGCAACGATTCAATTACGTACGTACATATCACTCGGAATAGCGGCTTTCTGGAAGCCAAGGAATCAATCAGCACAACCCCAGAAAGTGTCGACGGGGATTTGTTTCGAACAACAATAACACCTCAACCCGCGGAGAAAGCACATTAGTGAAAGACGGCTGTCTTAGTCCCGAGGTCTCAACTCCGGCAAGACTTCGGGTGAGATCTCTGGATCCTCCGGTTTCATCCTTCAACTCGGTAAATATTTCAAGCTATCGAAGCGTCTGAGGCGCAAGTGGGAGGCTAAGTCCTGCAGAAAGCCTGAAGTCAACCCGGGGATATTGTGGTTACGCTTGAGTACATATAAGCTACTCAAGCTTGTCTATCAATAATTCCGTCTGTCCCTGTCACCCGGCACTTCCACAGATGCGTTACTCGTTCTGATGCGGCTAGAGATAGTTCCACCTCCGTAACTCCTTTCTATCCGCCCAAGTAGCTCTGTAGTCATAGAAAGAGCTTGAGCTCGTATACCTTCCATTCTATCCCCTTAAGAAAGTCGTTCAGTCCAGATTACTATCTCTGCAATCTTCCAACCACAACCCCAAGATCTTCCCTCTCCATACCGATGAGTAAGTAACTGTAGACAAGTAGACACTTCTCCTCTGTCAATCTTGACCCGTATGCCGATATATCCGTAGGCCTTACCCTCCACATTCCTTCCCATAACTCCACAAAAATATCTCAAGGTACTGAGGCGTGAGGGGCTAGGCCCTGTCGAAGTCCAAGGGATCGATCGGTCTGTTGAGTATCTATTAGCTTAAAGCCGTTCTACCTCTACGAATACTAATTTCTATCTCTACATCGCTTTATAGCAATTACCCCGGGGTGAGGCAACTCTTTTCTACCTAGCTTATTAGTTATAGAGAGCTTAAGCTCTACCTTCCATTCCACCCATAGCTCACTATCCCATCCGAATCTCAGTAGACACTGGCATACGGGCTGCAGAACCGGTACTGCCCCCGGATACTCCTTCCCTTTCTCCTAGTAGTAGATAAAGCAGACACGCTCCCCTCTGTCTATCTATTCTATTCCCCTAACTAAAATAATTGGTATACACAGAATACAAACAAAAACGCAAAAAAAAGCAACAAAACAAACCCAAGGTATCCTAGCCTAAATAAATATACTCACAAAAAAAAAGAAACGCAGGAAAGCAGACAACAGAAAAAGCAGGGAAAAAGAAGACGCAGGAAGTCATGTCAAGAAATATTCGTAACGGGGCATTATATAAGAGAACTTAGGATAGATGACAGAGAGGGACACAAGTGAAGAAAAGATCCAACACCAAAGGAAATCGATGAAAACCGAATAGGAAAATGCCGCTTAGGCCCGAGTTCCTCTCTTCTGTAACCATTCCCCCAACATTCCGTCTAATTGCTATATCTAAGTTAGCATCACCCCAAACACATCTCAGGTAAGAGTGGAGAGACAAACCCTTGTGATATCAGCCAGTCTCCTCGAAGAGTCCGCAAATATCGGCGCAATCTCAGGATGCTGTTTCTGCTGCACCACATCACCTTTATCCTGTTGGACAACGATCAACATGTCCCTAACATCGTTGTCGTCCTCGAAATAAGTCCTCAGGCTCCAGTCCGACCACGTTCTTGTCATTGTATGGCCTCCCAGAAGGTGGTCGGGTGCTGGCGTGGTATTGTTAGTTCCCGGTGAAGTTACTGTGGTGTCAAATGTAGAAGATCTATCGATCATTTCTGGAGTAGAGTTGATTGGTGAAGGAGGACCGTGGGAATCGGTACAAGATGAGCCATCGGCAAGGTCTGGTCGCTCTGCGGCGTCGTGAAATGTAATCTGCTCAGGTGACTCCGATAGCCGCTCGGTTGTCCGCTCCTGGATGTTTACATTTGCGGGCCGGTAAATTTGTGGTGAATAGTTGTCCTCTGAGAGTATTCGTTGTTGGGAGTGAGACCTTGGCTCAGTTGACTGTGTGTCGATCGGAGTCACCACTGGTGACAACCTTGATTGGATTTGTTCTGGACGCTCTATGCGGAGGGCGTCAGGCAGGTTTTTGCTATCTATTGGTGAGGTAATTGATGGTTCTAGCTGTTGCCTTGATGCTGCTGGTGACTGGCTATCTTTGGTTTCTGATTCCACCCTCCGGATAGATGTAGAAGTAACTGCAGCAACCTGCTGTGCCTTCTGTTGCTGCTGCTGTGCTTCACGTTCCCTCTGTTCCTGTTCCATTTGCTGACGCTGTCTCTCCTGTTGCCTTTTTTGTTCCTCCCTCAACTGTGCATCTTCTCTCTCCTTCCTTGTCTCCTCTCCTCGACCACCTAGCGATTCCTTCGGCGTGCTGTCGATTGACCGGTTGCTATCAATCGACTGCTTTTCCTGTAATTTCTCGGATCCATGTAGCCACTCTTCAACCTCATCATCCTCCTCCTTCTTACCCTTCTTGCTCCGCTTCTTGAACAAATTGCCCAAGACACTACCACCCTTCTTCATGCGTTTTGCATCCTTAGCATTCGGCGGTGGTGATATGACAGATTCTTCCCTCTTTGACTGCTGAAGTTGCTTTTCACGGTCCAACGAGCCTCGACTACCCTTGATGACTTCCGGCTTCGTAGGGTGTGCAGCAGCTTCGTCGCGAAGCAGGCCCGGCGTTAGTGTAAGCTTCTTTGTCCCCTGGCTCTCGTCATGGAAAATGGCAGAATCTGGATGTCGTAGATGCGAGGGTGTTGGGTTTGCCCTAAGCTTAACTCCCTCTTCGTTCTTCTTCATCTCACCGCTGGTTCGTGGGTCAATGGCTGGAGGGTTGACAACGCTCACGACTGACTTCACCGTCTTGTCTTCCACAGCTCCTTCCTTCTTGCCAGCACCTCCGGTGGCGGTTTTATCCGTTTCACCCTCCTTGGATTCCTCGGCATTGTCTTCGTCGTCATCCAAATAGGCATCCTCCATCTCCTCTTCTTCCTCTGTAGTGTAGTCATACTCGGTAGCTTCGTGATAGTGATATATTGGATCTGTGAACGCAACCGTCTTCGCGTTGCGCCGTCGCATCGCCTTCCTGAGGGGATTCCTACTCTTCTCGTGGACCGAATCGCTGAGCATGTTGGCTGCGAGGTCAATATTCCTGTGCTTGTTCAAACGTGCTAGCCGTTCTGTGGGGGTTTCGATATGCTCGGCCGGCAAATAGCCTTTCGGAAGTCAGCCTCACCCCCCTGAGTACGAAGTAAAAACAGACCTATCGAAGAATCACGAACTATTCTAACCAGCCACCAGTACGAATTACTGTCATCCAGGAGTACCATATGCTCGCCCTTTGCAGCATTCGCCTGGCCCTCGACCGTAGCACTGAAATGATGAAGCGCGTAGACCATCTCAAAGTCGATATCCTCTGTTCCCACAGACTAGTTAAACAAACACCTTCCTGCTAACGTAGGAATGGAGATGTGTCCCCACCATCGGCAATACTAGGAGAACTCGACATCTTATCCATCATCTCGTCGTCGTCAAATCCGCCCTCATCGCCTGCGATTTCAGCGTCTGCCAACTCACGATCCAACTCGTCTCCTTCCTGCTGTCCCATCTGCTGATGGTTGTGGGCGCCCCCGTTCAAAGTGCCCGCTTGCTGCTGCGCTTGAGTCTGTTCTGCTGTTACAGTTCGGATCGCTTGTAAATGTGAGGTGCTAAAGCCGTTCGCATTTGCTGCAGGATCGCTCGGAGCGTGTTTGTGGTCTTGCGCAGTGGGGGCGTTGCGGTGTTGGAGGTCGAGTGTATCTATCGGGGGTGAAAACTAGTTCAGCTCGTACTCACTCCCTCGTTCACGGAACGACTAGGGGAGGAGGAAGTTGTTGAGATTGTGCTCAACACTAAACTCGGGATAGGAGCTTAAAAATATCGGGGGGGGTATATGTCCGATCATCTTATCCGATGTGGTTGCCCAGTCGGGGCTGGAAAGGGGAAGGAGTCGTACCCGCTCGAACAACGCCTGGTCGGAGCATAACGACGCAGACACCTAAGAAACCAGCGAAATGACGAAAGGCCGATAGCTTTCTCCGACGAGTTGGTAGAGCGCGGTTACGATTTGCATGTGCTGGAGGTCGAGAAAATTCTGGTAGTTACGATGCGGGCGAGGTTTGGTCGAGGAGGTTAGGTTGATGAAGCTGCTGCTAAGGAGGCGGAGCCGAACCAGGGTTACGAGACGCTTGTTTCAGAATTCCCTGACCAAGATTTCGACAAGATGCCGAACATCAAAAACTCATCGACAGCTACGCAGAACGCAGAACGCTTTGGGCCCGAGTATATTTACCATTCTACGCTGCGCGACACCGTGACGTCTGTTCCCATGCCCCACGTCCGTCATAAAACGCCAGCAAAGCAATTCTGTTATATCACTCACTCCCTTCGCTTACGGCGGATACATACTTTGTTTCGACTTCTGCAGTGAACTCGGTTCAGTTGGTAATAGATGGATGTACGCGACCAGTAGAAGGACAGCACCTCGAGCTATTATAACATTATAGCATATTCTCAACCAACATTGGACAGCAGATACAGCCTTTAAAGATAGTATATCGAACTCTACTCCAGCCAAACACTTCGATATTGTCAAAACATCCCAGCCAGGCCCTACCTGACAAAGAACACAAGCATGTAGTCGCAAGTACGAGACCGATCGCAAACCCTTACTTACTTAAGTTAAAGCATTACCATTCGCCGAATTCTGGAATGCAGTGTGGCATGAATATAGAAGATTACGTGGAACAGCAACGATGAAATGTCTCATCTGCATAACAATTATGCTTCTTCTCCGCAAAATGGCTTGGAACTGGATTTTGCGTTCGGAACCGGTAGATCCTCGAGAGCGTTTGATCTGCCCACTCTGGGCTGATGATAGGCTGTGTCGGCGGTTAAGGGATCATTTAAACGATATTCAAACGAAACGGAACCGGATTAAATCTCTAACGGCTCGCCACCGCTTCCCCACAGATCACCGCAGATCACCGATTTGGAACGGACAAATCTGGACCCCGCAGATACTTTTAAAGTAGATACTTTTAAAGTTAGCTCTGCGAGGCTGTGAGCTTTGAAAGACAAGGCTACTGACCCATCCAGAGCTACGTGCGAGGAATCCATTTGAGACCCTTGTGCTGAGATACAGAACGCGAATCCATGTACGGCGAATTGGAAATGTGTTGTTGTTGGCTGCTCATATAATTGCCGTGAGTAGGCTATTAACACACCACCAACTAGGAAGACCCATCGTCAATAGTCAGGTGCTTTAAGTATCTGTACGTATTGGGTGTCTCGGTCGAAAATATCGAAGGGTACGGTACGGCCCCGCCCCGCCCAGTCGGTGAACAAGGTCCAGGGTATTGAATTGTGCGTTCGAGGTTACATTCTATTCGTCTGACGGCTGACCGACTGTAATTCCGGTTTGTTGCAGGGTGGTTGAGATGTGTGCAGCGGCAACGGCGGTGGGATCGTATGCTTGCTTGGGGTGTCGAGGCTGCGTTGGGTGCGATGCGGAGAAAAAGGAAGCGAGCGAACATCGCCGACAAATAAAAAGAAGCTAGCTTAGGTAAATGACCCATCTGGGCCCTTTCGCGAGAAATCCCGAAAACACGTCCCACCTCTCGCTCGCCTGCGACGTACATGATGTAGCACATATTGAATACCCTCCTTGTCGCGTCCGCTCGCCATCTTCACCAGAAACCTAGCTCCGTGACTCCATCCAACCACAGACTTCTCTGGAGGGCGGGGAAGTGTTCCTGGCCAGCGAAACAGCAGCCCGCAGCGCTGAACGGCAGACTATATACTCTGCTCAGGATCCAACGGGCGCGGAGCCACTGTGGGGAATACTGCTATTTTCACCTTGTCGCTTCTGCATGCTGCAGCTGCGGCGGGTGGCGAGGGTTGCTGCCTCCTAGTGCCATCACATGGCGTGAAACGATCGGCCAGCGTCCAATCACACCGCTCCGTCCCACCCGATAGCCCACGCAATTCTTTTACGTCGCCAGATTTCAGGTCGCCGATAGGCAGGGATGCCCTACTTTTCCCGACGCCTGCCTTCACGTCGAGATCAACACACCAATAGAACCGGCGGACAGTCTTTCAGCTTGGGGAGTCAGTTTGTTTCTCGGCGCGGAAGCCTGAAAGAACGTCCAACTGCCGGCCACCACAAGACGAAGGGCTACCCGCGAGCATGTAGCTATTCCTGCTCGCTCTCACGTAACCACCTTCTACTTCTACTTCCGCCCTCCTCCTCCTGTCTCTGCTTCGCCAGCCCCTCCACGATACCTACTGCTTAGCTGCACAGCACCCACCGAATATCACAAGCCGTCGTCATCACCGCCATCACTCCTCTCCTGTTATCTAAGGTTTAGGCGTCGATCAATCGAACGGAGCCACCACCACCACCGCCTTAGTCTTCACGGCCTCTGCTTGGAAGCAGCAACATATTGAAACTATTGCTGCAGCCACCACACCCACCACCGTTAACAGCTTTTGCTACCACAGCCCAAGTGTGTGCATATATTCTCAGCTTCACTCGCAAATACCGATTGTACTCACGCTCATGGACAGACAACAGCCAACACCTCCAAAGCAAGAGCGAGGTTCGATGGAAAATCCGCAGTCCCTATTCTCCTGTGTGTTCGGAGGACTCAATTTTACCCGAGCGTCTCGCTGTCGTTCGCCAAAAAGGCAGTCACAAAATGCGACCTCCCTGAATGCCTCGACATCACCCATTTCTATGCCCTCGACGGGATGGCATGGCTCGACGAGCCAACTTGAAAACACGGGTGGAGGTGGAGCTGGTGATGACTGTTCTTATCGGAAGGAGCAAGTTTTATCGCCTATCGAACAAGCAAGGAGGCGGTCGATTACATTCGACCCTCAAGTGAAGCTTTGTGGGGGTACACAGATGTTGCTACAAGAACCGCTGCCAAAATCGAGCAAGACTAAGAGTACTAGTTCGACGACCGATGCCGAGTCATGTTCCAACGAGTCCGACTTTACAGGACTTGATGATTCCTCAAGTTTTGGTTTGTTGTCACCACCGAGATCCCGACGAAATAGCACTATCCGTGAGCGCAGACGAGTTACTGCTGCGCACAAGTTCCTATTGTCGCCCACGCCTACCTTGAGCGGTGAGGCTGATTGTGTATCCTCTTTGACATCGGACTCTACTTTGATATCGCCCACGTCTGAGATTCACACACCACCAGACAATGAGCGTAGTTACTTTGGGCAGGACATGATCCAGTCGCCCCTCGATGATGGTACTCGTCCGCCTTCTTTCTTGGGGACATCTCCGTGGCCTGAGGCGTTGGAGAAAGAGGATATTCCAAGAAATAAATCATTCGCTCATGAGCCACGACCCAAGTCTAGAAGTAATCGGAGGAGCCTCAGTGAGCGTTCATTGAATTCGTGTTCAAACGGCATTAGCCCTGCCAGAATGTTTCTTCAATCCTTCGCGAAGCCCGCACCGCGACCACAACAACCAATAGAACCTGATTCCGAAGGACAAGAGGTTGGGTCGTATGTTCTAGGAAGGGAAATAGGTAGTGGTGGGTTTAGCACCGTCAAGGAAGCATTCACCATTGAGGATGGTATCGAGGTCAAGCACGCAGTGAAGATTGTCCGAAAGCGCGTCCATAATGACGACTCTGAGAATGATAAAGTGCAAGCCGAGTTCGACCGTGAGGTCGATCTCTGGCGTTACCTATATCATCCAAACGTCCTGTCGCTCGTCTCCGTCTTCGATACTCCGTTTGCCACGTTTGCATTCATGCCACTCTACACAGACGGCAACCTATTCGAACTGATGAAGAGGCCAGAAAATCGTCAGGGATTATCCGCCAAACGAGCCCAACGTTATAGTCTCCAACTTGCCTGCGCGCTTCGCTACCTGCATGAAGATATGAGGATTGTGCATGGAGACGTCAAATTGGAGAATTGCCTGCTCGACATGACCAACGACGCCGAGGAGGGTGGAAATATCATTCTTTGCGATTTTGGGTTGGCCAAGTTCATCAAAAACCCCCACGACGATGACGACAACCGCCCTCAAAAACCACCTCAGAAACAACCGGAAGCGGAGACATTCTGCATTACGGGATCACTTCCGTACTCCGCCCCGGAGATGATCCAGCCGTCGACTACTACTGCCGACGAGCCGTGTTCTCCGGCGGTGGATATCTGGGCATTCGCGGTTACGGTCTTCGCCCTGCACACCGGCACACTCCCTTTCAACCATGCTCTCCCGCAGAAACTGGCGGCGATGATTACAAGCGGTGTGTGGGATATTGAGAAGCTTCGGAGCAGCTGGGGGTTGGTCGAAGCAGGGAAGACAGAGACGGAGAAGGTTGTACAGGTGGTCAAGGGAGGGTTGTGTACAAATGTTACCAGACGGTGGAATATCCGCGATGTTTTGGACTCGGCATGGCTTGAGAATTTTGGAATTGAGAGCCCTTGATGACTCGGTCAAAGTTTCCTTGTTTTTTGGGGGGTTGGTGGGTGGGGCTGTTGCATTTGGTGCTACGGTGTTTTCCCTTTTCTTTAGGGATTATTGATGGGTTGGTGGGTTTGTCTTATTGTTTTGCGCACGAAGTCATGACATTGCATTGGTTGGTCCGGTTTGCTTTTTTCACCCCCGCGCTGTACTACTACTACATATTGTATCCTTTCTGTTTATTGGTCTTTTTTAATGGTATCCTTTACTCATACCTTTTTTTTATTGAAGCGTTGGATATCTCTGTATGCTAGGGAGTTTGGAGAGCGGGTGGGTGGGGTGGTGGGGTGGTGGGGTGTACTTTGGCTGCCAAAAAGTTGGGAGGTGGAGGGGGAAAATTTTTGTATAATTTTTGTGGCTCAGCCCAAAACATAAGTTTACCTTTGATATTATAGTTAATACGAAGTATCTACCAAAGTACTTGTACCCATATGTCATAAACAAACGTAAAAACAAGCCCCCGTTCATTAAAGTGGGATTCAATATATCATGACCGGCGCAATTTATCAGAGCTTGTATGTAACACGATCGGATGGTTATATGGGCGGCGGCGGATATTTTGTTCGGCATTAAGTTGTTTATGCGGATGTCTTGATGGTTACTACCGAGATTTTTTTCGGTAGTAGTATGCGGTAATGAGTAATGTTTAGGCAGCAAAGGCTGCACCGCCACTACTGCGTATTATTTGCATTAAAGTCCTAATATAAATGGGTACTTTTGTAGCACAGGTGTTTGGAGCAGACGCAGCTGATGCACGGGACATAGGAGGTGGAGGTGGGTGGACCCTAACCCTAACCCTGGCTGACTTCGAGCGTGAATTTGCGTAGGGATACACCAACGGGAGATATTGAGGACTTCTCCGTCTAACCTCTGAAAGAGGTCAGACTACGAACTTTGGTGGAATGTTCTGGAACCGCTATATGGATCTTTGGTTTGGTTCGTAGTGCTGTAGAAGACCCGTTGCGGGGTGGGGGGTGGGACGTTAGGAAAACGCTCAGTTATCGTTACTACTAAGCTGGGTTTAAATCCAGAGTTTTCATTTTCTGGTACTCTACTCATTATTAGACGCCGTCTGCCCTCCCAAACAAGCAAATCCACATTCAAAATCTGTTTACCCGTGTTGTATGGGATGGATGAGACCAACCCAATGTATAGTATACCATACCCTAAACCGGTCCGGGGGTGCAATTTAAAGCCTGATGTTTTTCTGAAAAAGAATGTATCGTCAGTGCTGGGGTATGGTACCACCGCACGGGTATCGTACCGGTCCGTATATGACACCCTAGTTGCTTCTACCGGGACTGCGGGTCCCTTTCGTCTAGTAAGGATTTGATTCCAGCAGATCGGCGATAACGGATGTAAATACCAAGGTTATTTGCACGTCATTTCTGGATTGGAGATACTGGCTGCTACATATAAGTCATGTCGTCCCCTGGTTGCAAGAGAGTGGCTTTGTTGTATCTATGACGTCTGGATGGGGATCACCGTTTGATTTATTGGAACAGGGACCGGCTAGAGTCGCGGATCGGGTTGTGGATAAATCTATGGGCTCAGGAAGGTGGTGGACTTTACCCAGATATTCGGCTAAGGTTTGTTTTTTTAGATGTCCAGATGTAACCCCGCGGAAATATGCTGAGATACAAGCGTAACCTAACCTTCAGTCCTTCATACGCCTACGTGCAATTCTTTACCGCAAGGACAAAAAATGGACAAGACAGGCGCCTCCAAAAAGTGTATCTACCGTAATTCGGACAGCGTGCACAAATCCCAATGATGCCGCGCCTTCGTGCAACGCAAATCCCAAATTAGTACCCCATCCATGGTAGAGCGTGGTGGTGACCAGATGCGGGTCTGTGACTCGGAACGACTGCCTGTCGGACCTACAGATCCACTATCGGGAAGCAGGGTAGCCGTGCCGGGGACGGCGATCAGATACCTACTCTATGTCGATCGTAGCGTGCAGATGCTCTGCAATATTCTGCCGCCTGGCTGGGAAAAGTAGAAGTACAGCGTGACACGGGAATAGAATCCTGCAAGGTCAAAAGTACACGTACGAAGAGATTTTTCATCAACGGATAGAACGCCCCATCTGTGTATCCACAGAGGAGGTGTTCATCCGCATAAAAATTGGGTTCTCTGCGAATACACTGCGTCACGGTGGAAACATGGTTGCTGTATGATTAGTCATGTTCGCTGTCCAGCACATTGGCCCGAATTTTCCATTGCGCGTCGTGTATTTAGCATTACTGTTATGGTGACCGCAGGTGAACACGTCAAAGCCAGAGCCAGTTCACAGATTCATGTATGTTAGATTCGCAGATTCATGTATGTCAGATTTGCAGTTACAAGTCCCGCACAACGTCCCATTAACTCTTTGCATCTCAGCCCCTACCCATGTGTTCGCTGGTATAGCACCCTTACTCACAACACATCACGCATGAGCATGGTGAGGTAATAGTGTTACTTTGGATGCTTTTGTGACTTCTTGATTGGCTTGTCTATCTCGAGGGCCTAAGGCCCGTATATGTACAATCTCCCATATGCGTACGCGTATGCTCTATCTGGCATGAGACGCATCACCCTGGTCCTGATGCATATCCTGATACAGTCACCATCTTCATACAAGTCTTCATTCTCATACAAGACATCAGACGGTGCTGAAACTCACGATCCAAGTACACATGCAACAAATAGAATCTGAGAAACTCCGCGTATGGGGCGTCACGGGCATTCCGCAGATAGAAAGATTCGTCGTATAGGGTGCAATATCCTCCGGTCAATATTTATCCACGTGCACCTACTCATCGCCATTTTCAAGCTTCTTGCTTATCCAGTTTCTTCAGGGCCCTTAGTTCCGAATTCCAAGTGAACCCCATCGCCGTTGAAACCTCTGGAGCTCACACGACTATTCTTGCGCACGTCCTATGCGAAGGCAGCTAAGTGGCTGCACAATAGCTGCAAAGCATAGTAGAGGTGGAAGAAGCACGCTGGTGGGCAAGATACAACCAAAGGTTTTGTCGAGACTTCGAAAGCGAACGGGAAGCGGAAGCAGGAGACTTCGGGGTGGGGATGAAGGAGCGTGAGAATCCGGGACAGAAGGATCGAGATATAATTGCTGTTGTGGAAGTTTGTGAAAATGACTCGCTTGGACGCTGCCTTGGACGGCTTAGGAATGAGATCAATTTTTGAAGCGTCTGGTTGATTTCTACCAGCCGTTTCTCTATTAACACCTTTTAGTTAGCAGAATTGATTAAATTTTCGACCCGACCAAACAAGTTTCTCTTTTTCGCGATATCATTAAGTGATATTCGTACATATGTTTCGGCCGATGGGCGAACTACAAGTTCACGAACGGGCCGATTTTAGCGCACCTATACTCAAAATACCACGATGCTTCAATGTGTGGTCGTTGCAAAACTGCCCCGGTGGCCGGAAAGATTGTTAACTCTAGGCCACACCACAGTACTATCGCCACTACTACATGATTTATATCACCGCCATCACCCTCAAATCATTCTAGCTTGCATCTACAGAGCCAATCATGCCAGACTAATTCATTACCACTTATCCAATCTAAACTCAAATTAACAAAGACTTGCCTACCTGCCGGTCTGGAGCTGCCCCTTCCTCGTACTCTTTGGCTTCTACACCCTCTCGTTTATATTGCCCTGCCGTGTGCTATTCCTCGTCCTTGGCCCTATGGTTTCTCTTCAAGTCACAGGCCCCCGGTATGTGTTCATCGGCAGCTGCATATATAAGTGAATCCTATCCATGAATTTTGATAGTTTAGCGAGGTCGTATACTGGTTAAACGGGACAAAGCTTACGAACTGGCTCATCTGATTCGTGAACGGGGGCCGGTCGGAATACATATTGGTGTCTGGAATACCAAACTTAAGGAGAACCGAAAGACGTTGATTTGCTACAGGAATAAACCGTACGCTTTCGAGTGCAGACAGACGTGAAAGACACAAAGGTCCTCTTCCTCTATCCAATACACAAAATGGCAATCGACAAAAAAACGGAAATCAGTTAAGTAAAGAACTTCACACACGCCTCCAATTCGCAAATGACTTTCTCATAGAATACCTCCTGCATCGCCAGTTCATCCAAGTCCTTTTCATCAATTCCAAAATTACACTCGAGACACCGTTGAACAACCTTCACATACCTCGGCCCCATCTCAGCCGATAGCATTGTCGAGAGCCTCTTTGCTCCGCAAAACTCTTTGAGATAATCCCATTGCATTCTCAAACCACCATATTTTGCTTTTTCCACCTCAGTATATAGATTGCACAAACTGTCACCATACCCGATCTCGATCAAAGTGACTGCTAGGGAGAATAGTTGTGGGCTTGGCGCCAAAGACGTTCCTGATTCGAGCTGGGAATTCCGAGAGACTGTTGTGATATGAGGTGACTTGATCCACTCCTCCCCAAGTTGCTGTTGTTGGACTAGAATGATATCTTCACTACGCCAGTTCGCTTTGAACCAGTAGCCAGAGCAGCACAGCATCGAAAAAGCCAGAATATGAGCAAGTTGATACCGATACACAACCGGCCAGGCGAAGCTTTTTTTCGTGGAAGTCGTATTCGCCAATTTAATGATCTCGCTGAGAGACATTCGGGATGCAGATCGCGGTCTTTCGGCTCGGTGCAAAACATGCCGGTAGCTATCGACGTCCGGAAGAAGGCCGAGATACGTGGAGGTCGAATCTACGCACAGCCCGGCTGCAGGACACAATGATACCACTATCCCAGTCATAATCTGCTGTTGTGATAATTCTGATCCCTTCGCATCACCTGACTCTAGATTATCTCCCGATACTGGTCTTAAAAGACTCAATCCTATTCCTAGATCGAATCGGACACGGCTTTTGGGTCTTGAAATGCAGGTCTGTGAATTTGAGCCTCTTTTCATTCCGCCCCGGGGATTACATTGACCGGCGGGAAGTTTTGCCTTCGTTTTCTGGTTAATAGTAGCCGCCGAAGTTGCTTTTTCTGGGCGAACAACAACACATGTGAAGGGTGCCGCGTTAGACAAAGGCGTGATTAGCATGCGATATAATCTTTCGCCAGTTGCGGAATCTTGAGTAGCAACACTGGTGGATAACTGGAGGTCTATGCAGTGGCAATGACAATCTGTAACGGCCGTCACAGCTTGGTACAGCCTGTTTGAGGCTGCTCGTGCGTCTCTGATGGCAGGTAACGGACATCCGTTCTTTATACTTTTGATAGTTTGAGTAGGGGTTTTAAACCCTTTCAGCACCGTTCGTTGCTCGCGCAGATGGATCAAGTCGTTGATCTGAGCCCGTAGAGTCACCAACAACGGCTCGAGTTTTGTTTTTTTGGTCGACCACACGGCGCCCTTTGCTGTTCGAATAACACTTGCTTCGACTCCCTTCGCCAGGGCTTTTGCTTCGGCAACAGTTGCGTTATATGGGGTCTTCGAAGGTAGTGGATCCACTACAGCACCTCCAACCGTCGTCTGCAGCACAGTCAGTATGCAAGTCGGGAATGCCGAAATTCTGCTCACTTTGACTGCTCGGGTAGTCGGCATCAACTTCTGTATCTCCATTTCCAAAGCCTGCAGTGTTGTGTTGATGATCTGGAATGGTCCAGGGCTGTGCTCAAAGCTTTGGCCAAGATTTTCCCAGAACTTGCGCTGAAACTCGCTGTCGCTCCATTTTGGATGGCTTTGATCTCCCAACATGACCTTGACTTCAACGGTGTCGAATTTGTCTCCGAAAAGAAGAATGTATTCATTGCTGAGCTTCATTTTCTGGGTGCAGATTTGCAACCAGAGCATATTGTGCTGAGCGGAAAAGTGCTTGATGTCTGATACCATACTGCTGATTTTGTCGATTCCCTGGTATGCTGGGATGATTGCTGCAACGGCTCCGATTACGAGTCCTGCAATCTCCATTGTATCCTCGGGGGATGAATTATTGGAAATTAACGACGCTGCGCAGTGTACACAGTGTAGAATTTGTATCAGAAAGAGATTGCCTTCCCTATACTTTGACGGTGCGATTGCTGCGCCATGCTACGTGCGCCAAGCTGCACAGTGTTGCAGGCTCAAACCACAAATGATATTTCACCACGTCTGCACTCAGCCGCACCCCGCATCTACAATCTCATACAAGACACCATTGCTCATTAGTCTTTGATATCACAAGAAACAAATATGGAAACTGACCGAAAAAAAACTGCATCGGAGGAGCTGTCGCGGAAAGCCCGTTTATCCGAATGGCTACATGACAGTAACCAAGCCAAAGATAGCATCCCAGAGGATACTCCACCATTATATGTAGCTCTTTCTGATCCGGAGCCTCCGGAATCTCATCAGACGAACCACTCTCATCTCAGTAGCGAGAATTATGACAATACTTCCAATTACGGCGCTCACCCGGACGGGCTGATATCCGAACTCTTCAGGAACTCCCAGAAAGCCTGGAAGCTGGTCATTGACAAGTTGGCGGCTGGATTGCATGGTACTGTCGATTTTACAGCACTTCAAGCCTTCCGGACTGAAGCAGGACGATTTAATGTCTGGGATGATGGGTTCGAGGCTGGAAACGGAGGGTTGGGCGAAGTCCTTGATGGAGCTGAAACGATGAAAGAAGCGGTTATTTTTCTAGGGGCTAGTATCGCACAGAAATTATTGCGGTGTAAGATTTTATTGACCTCCTCAGTTGCACTGTAATCCATTCTTGTACTAATTCATGTGGTGACATAGACCTACCAGTCGGGACTCTCTGTTGTCAAGAACTATCGGCATCTCTGGAGAAGGCATGCTATCAGTTTCCCGAGACCGTTAGCCCCACCGATGACGATTATTTTGATAGCAAATTGAGCACCACAATATTCGAGCTTTCTAACTTAAATGATTGTCTGTTCGATTTGGCACCATCTTTGGAGGCTGTTCCCATTTCTATCGATGATGGAGATATAGAGCCCGACAATGCAGATGTGATATCGATTAATGCCCTTCAGGACGAAGAATCACCGTATCTGGGCAATGTCCGGGATAAATTCCCCAAAGCCTGTGTGAGCCTGGCCAAGAATCTTGCAAAACTCAATTGGGATCGCCATGTGAGGATCCGCGATATGAGAACCCGCTGGGAAAATTCCCAGGTCCAATCCGGATTGGACACCCACAGAGACCAAGATACAGTCGGCATTCAGACTTCCCATGCCAAAGATAGTGGATATCAAACTATGTCACTTGCGCTTTCAGCTGCTCTACAGTCTCAATCGCAAATTGTGAAGCCAAGGCAAACACCGAGCATCATGTCTTTTGGGGCCACGACAAACGCAGAGCAGGTTGGAAGAACCCGCTATCCACCACCCCCGGTGAAGCTGGACCCTGAGTCTGGATGCTTCCAATGCAATATCTGTTACAGAACGTTGGACGGCATCAATTCAAAACTTCAATGGCGGTATGTCCTACGCGACGAAGATATGGAGTGAGTCTGCTGATCGTTAGATAGAAAACATGTCATCCGCGATATCCAGCCCTATAATTGTTCATTCCCGAATTGCAGCACCAGAACCACTTCATACAGTTCTCGAAAAGCTTGGCTCGATCATGAATTTTCCTGTCACCGCTTCTCGAACGAATGGGTCTGCATTCCAGGATGCGGTGAGGTTTTTGAAGACAAAATAAAATTCCATACCCACCTCCGCGACGAACACCGAGTGGGGCCAACAGAACTCAACGGTATCAGCAATAGGTGTCATTTTCAGAAAGCTCCTCCGCCTTCGAAGAAAACAACATGTCCGCTGTGTGCTGAAGAAATCCAGGGAACGAGACTCTTCTTGCGCCGTCATATAGGTCACCACCTCGAAGAGATTGCACTCGCTGCTTTACCACCGGATATCTATCAATTGGGCGACGAAGTGGAAAATAGCAGTGCAGATAGCCAGACCTCGCTGGTACACGGAATGGAGAATAAAAATGCGAATAGGCTAACCCCGCCGGTATATGTAATGAAAAATAGCGATGTAGAGAGTCTGGTTACATCGACGCATGGAGTGGAGAATAGCAGCGCGAATCCCCCTCCTCCGTTACAGCCCCCGTTGGTACTATCATACGAACCGACGGGGGATGAGGCCCTTGCAGAGAGGATAGACTACTTGGGGAACATCCTCGATGGTACCTCTAGTGTTGGAAGAGTTGCCGGCAGTGTGGAGAATAGCAGCGTGAAACCCCCTTCTCCGCTACAGCCCCCGTTGGCATTATCATACGAACCAGCGGGGCATGAGGCCCTAGCAGAGAGGATAGGCTACTTGGGGAACATCCTAGATGATTCCTCTACCCCTCAGGGAGGCTACCAACTTCCGTCACAATATCAAGAGTTGAAAGTCCCTGTCAGCTCCACCGCCGCGTCTGAGATCGATCAATTCTTCCGGTCACAACAGAGTTGGAACCACGAAGGTCTGTTGTCGTACACCAGCCTCCCATCACAAGCACCACCACCAACGGGTCCCCCTTCGGTGACACATTCAATGCAACACTCCCCACTCCACCACCAACCCAAATCCAAGAGGAGTAGGCCATCCAAATCTCAGCCATTGAACGAAGCCGTTGCCAGATCCAAGGCTAGCTCGAACGAAGCCGTTGCCGGATCCGAGGTTGACTCGAACGAAGCCGTTGTCGGATCCGTGGTTGGCTCGGATCGCACATGCCATACATGCACCATCGAGTTTCGCTTTCCTTGCGACTTGAAGTCCGCCCTTTCCCCCAATTCACGTTCCTGGTCAGCGCTGATACCCGAATAGAATCCACAATATAGCTAAACATAATGGCGGAGTGCAGTGTCCAATCTGCCATGAATCGCTGTCGACGGAGTACAGTCGCAATCGGCATCTCGCCACGAAGCACGGTCAGGGGCTGCCTTGCAAATACGAAGGCTGTAATGCGTTATTCGGGACGGAGCCAGCGTTGAACAACCACCTTGCAAAGGAGCATAGAGTTGGCACCCAGTGCAAGGAGTGCGGCGCCATCGTCCCGAGCAACAAGTTCGACAGACATATGTCCGACATGCATAATCAGGTGGATTACCCGTGCAATTTGTGCGGGAAGCGTCTCACTAGTGATACCAACCTGAGGGCGCATCGGAAGAACTGTCGTAGACTTGAGCCCCCGCCACAAGGGCATCACCATCGCGGTGGCGATGATCAGTAAATGAGTGGATAGCGGAAGATATACCTGGTAACCCTCGATAGGCTGTAGTTGCCAGTACAACAAGTCTCGAATCCTATGACGATAAAATATGAGTGACAGGATAGTGAGGTATGTATCGTTTGGGGTATTGGAGGACCGGCCATATTTATAGTTTGTGTATATGTTTAGTCGTTGTCGAACTGCGAGCTCTTCTTTTCTCACCTCCGGGCTCTAGTCCGTTTGGATGATCCTGACATTTGTGCTATATGCAAATTACTCATTCCTAAGGACTAACGACAATTGACGATTGTTTCGCACTTCTCTTTCCCACATAGAGTACTCGTGTTACCTCTGTAATATCGAATCCTTCAGCTTTCCTTTTCTTAACCGCCTTTTTAATTTCCTCTTTCCTACACACCTTCCCAATGCCTATTAGTCATACTCCCTTCTCGATCCGAACATAATAATTATTGAGTCGAATTAAGGTTTCACCGTAGAAGTTTTCTGCGGGTTCCCCTTATGCTTCAACGTGCAGGTTTCGTATGGTGTTTCTGGTTTAGGTAGCGGTCCTGTGTATGCATGCACGTATAGAAATATAAATCGCTAGTGCCGCCCGGATCCCTCCAAGCCCTGTAGGGAAGCCTATCCTGCAAACTCGCCTTCGTCTTCTGATCTCCTCACAATGCAGCTGTGGAGTCCCCTCACTACGAAACTCCACACAAGAACCCACCGGAGGCGGCGGGCCATGTCCTTTGCAAACCGAATTCTCACTCAAACCTACAGGGAGACACTGAAGTCACTTGAAATCAAGAAGGAAAACGACTTTACATTTGGCTTATGATTCTGAGAAAATTTATGGACAGAAAGTCGTACCCATACAGAACAAGCGACAGCCAACCAACTCAAGCCTTGACGAAGTATATGCCCACAACCTTGAAATAGCATCCCAAGAAAGGGACGCAGGAGATGGCCAAAAAAAAGCCTAGTAAATTTCAGAATCGTTCACTTAGCTTTCTAGGTCTAGCGCAGGTAAGGACCCTTCTTTTGCAACGATCCTCGGGTCATAGGTCCTGATGGCCTCTTCAAAGATGGCATTTGTTCGCCAGTGAAATGACTTCGCCAGAGCCTCTTGTCCGATCATTGGCACATGGGTTCCCTACCTGTCAATTCTGGGGTGAATGCGAATATGATTGCAAACAAACAAACAAACCTGTCAATTCTGAAGAACTTAGATAATGCATGAGCTAGTAAGGAAACCATCATCAAGTGGTGTGCTTGATTTAATATCCGCCGGTCGGCTCCTACCAAGAACATTATGTGCTAGTTCTCCATACCTATTTAATTTTCAAGGTGTTTTGTTCGACTACAAATGGCGTATTGAACATACCTATCCTTGCCTACTCAGAACGCAATATGTTGGTGTTTCATTCCGGTTTGTTTTTCAAGTCAACTTCATGGTTCCAAGTCGCGGTTTTTCTAGATGGGCTGCAGGCTCTTTCTGTTTCCAATCCTTAATAGTTATCCTTGACAGTCCATTCAACCCTGGAGCCGCGTTGATAAAGAAAGGAATTTTCCAAACGGTCTGCAGATTTCTAGTCCGGTCAGATGCAGCCCCCCAATCCCCATGGTATGGTCTGTCCGATCTGCATTAGCAGTATAGTCCGGTCCCGGCTAGCTTCGGCAAAACTAGGTTAACCTAGGATCAGATTGTAGGAGGTTGAATTAGAGTGCGGCTCTGTACATAGATCCGACACTAGTTGTGCGATCCCGGGACCCGAGAATAAATAAACTTCCCTCCACCCTGCACTAACCTGACCGGGCTGAGCGCTTCGGAATACTGATACAAATGTCGATGAAGCCGCTGTGCAAGGCCTTGTCTCAGGGCGCCCGTCCGGAACTCTGGATTTAGTGCCGTTAATTAATTTTCGTAGTCATCGCTGCAAGGCATAACAGCGAAGGGAGCTGAGCAATAAATTAGAGGTAGTGGCAGGAATACGAGAGCACCGGTGAGAATTTAGCTACAGAATGCAAAGGAAGAAAGTATGAGAATATTTGATGCAGAACAAGTGAAACATGTCGTTGGTGGTGGCTCTGAAGCATGTGTAGTGAAGTACAAGGAGCGGAGTATGTAGACGGACGGGAAACATTTGAACATATGGTATAGTTTAGTCTCGGCCAGACGCTTTTTCCCGCTGTGGGGAAGCTTCATAGCAACTTGTTGGGTGAACGTCTAATCGAGACTCACCCAGGATTGCGATGACGCACTGGAAGTAGAGTATGAATTGTCTCGTGCCTAGCCGCCAGAGCCTCATTCGCAAGCTCATTGTTGCCGAGAGACTGGAGGCGAGACAAACTTTCACACTTTCTGCCGCATTTACACATTCCAAACTCTAGCCACGGATATTATACATGCATAATAACTTGCATGATAACTGGTGGTTCCCGACTTCCTATGAATCAATTGAGCGCGCTGATGGCAGTTGTCGTGCCTTGGTGGATAAGGCTAAATCCACAACTACAACATGATCATTCACAAGAGGTAACTAGCTGCTCTCGTTCCCAGATTTCTCGTCGCTCGCAAGCTCTGTCAAACGGCTAGTTTTCGAGCGCAGTAACTAGCTAAACGTCAAATAAAACAAAGCATTGGTGAAGAGAAAGAAAAACAATGCCCTATCATAATCCTCATTGATACGCAATAACCCCCAAGTACCCAAGATCTCAAGAGACAAAACACAATCTCCTTCACAACCCAGACGCATAAGGAAACACCACCATCAACCAAAAAAGCCAAACCCATCACGAGGCACGCATAATCAATAAGAAAACCATATGCTCATCAAGGTCGGACAGAAAATAGAGATCCACAAATATCCACTAAGCAACCCCCAAAGCATGCTCCCATCCCCCAGTGTCCAATCTTCCCGCTCCTTCCGTTGCATCCTTCAGATACTCAAACGCATCATCCGGAACTTCACTTTCCTCTCCATCCCTATAACTCCGCTTCCAATACAACTCCTCTAAGGAATAGGTCCGTCGGTATGGACAGTGAGCACAGTAGTGATGGTTGTTTCGGCTTCACTTGTAGGGGTGGAATCAGTGATGATGGTTCTATCGACGTCGCATGCGGGGATGGATTCGGCGGTATTAGCTGTAGTCTCGTCTTGTGTTTCCGGTGGAGTTGTAGGTTCGACAGCCCCCCTCTCAATTAACAGATCTACCGCTGCTTCGTGGGCCCAATGCCGCGCAGCTTGCAAAGCGGTGATGCTGTATTTACCCCCAATAGCATTAACATCAGCACCACTGTCCAATAAAAGGCGCACAATCCGGAGCCTTAGTCCTTGAGTTGAAAGTGCAGCCTGGAGTGGAGGTCCGTTCCCACCACCACAGTCCATATTCACGTCTGCGCCCTGATTCAATAGTAACCGCACAATTGATTCGTGGCCCATATTTGCTGCGGCTGCGAGGGGGGTTCCATAATGTTGGCTGCCGATATTGATATCAGCTCCCGCATCTAGTAGTTGTCTCACTAGTGATTCATGGCCCCAACATGCTGCCTTTGTAAGGGCGGTTCCGTTGTATCCACCTGATATGTTGATATCAGCCCCCGCATTGAGTAGTAGGCTCACTAATGGCTCGCTGCCTTTAAAAGCTGCACTTGCAAGAGCGGTTCCTGTATATTTGCCAAACGCATTGATATCAGCCCCCTTCTCTAGTAGTAGTTTCACAATTGATTCGTGGCCGTTCTCTGCTGCAGCTGCAAGGGGTGGGCCGGTAAATGGGGCGCTCGTATTGAGGTCGGCTCCTTCTTGTAGTAGTAACTTCACCAGTGATTCATAGCCACGCTCTGCTGCACCTGCTAGATACTCTCCGGCTTTTCCGTGCGTGTTGATGTCGAACCCATTTTCTATAAGTATATGTGCCATTGACTCCTGGGCACCTCTGAATGCGGCTGCAAGCGCAGTCTCCCCGTGGCAGTTCACAGTGTTTATGTCGACCCCTTTTTCCAGTGCGAGGCGCACCAGCGACTCGTTTCCCATACTCGCTGCATTTGTAAGGACATTCCCGGCACATCCACCCGCATTGATATCCACTCCATATTTTAGTAGCAAATCTACCACTGACTCGTGACCACCAACTGCTGCCCTTGAAAGGGCTGTATCACCATCATCTATACTGTTGATATCGGCTCCAGCTTTTAGTAATAGCTCTACCACTGGTCCGAATCCCCCGTATGCTGCGGCTATAAGGGCAGTTGATCTACCGATAATGTTGACGTCGACTCCCTTATCTAGAAATAACTGCACTAGAGACTTGTGGCCACCTGCCGCTGCGGCTTCGAGGGCATTCTTGTGAAGCGAACCTATGTTGCTGTCGCTCCAGTCAATGCGAGCCCCCTCTTTTAATAGTAGCTTCACTGTTGGCTCGTGACCGATAAATGCAGCTGCTGCAAGGGCGGTGCCTAAGGAAGGGTACACCGCATCAATATCGGCGCCTTCCTTCAGTAGTAACTCTACTGTTGAGAGGTGGCCGGTGAATGCTGCTGCTACGAGGACGTTGATATCATCCGCATCGAGAATTTTGGCGCCGGCTTGTATTAACTTTCTCACTATTGTATCTAAGCCATAATATGAAGCATAAACTAACGGCCGAGAATTTGGGTCAGGACAGAGATTTATGAGATAATTGCCAGACAGATGCAGGATGCTGTTCCGAAGCAGATAATATTTCTCTTTGACCAAGGGCATGGCAACTTCTTCCAATATCACCCGATCGTCTCCTTCGATTCGTACGCAATGTCGATGCCAAAAGTATGTTGCATACCCAAGTAGTGGGAAATGTTTGACCAGGTCGTCGAATTCTCTTTTGACCGACATATCGACTAGTAACAGATAGGTGATGCAAGTTTCAGCAAGGATCCAAGGGGCATTCTGAATCGCTTTGGTAAATACTGCTATTTCTGACTTGTGTTTTATTCGCTCGGATATGAGGTATTCCTTTACTGAGCAATGAGATAGCCGAACTATCGATGTTCTACAGGCTCTGATGTTTGAAAACATATAATGTTGATCTTGTTGAAAGTCGATAAGAGAGACAAGGCTCTTACATATCGTATGATATCGGTTGGAACAAAAAATCTGTCAGCTGGATCGATTGTAATTACTGGTGAATGAACTATGGCGGCTTCCGCTAGTTCTTCTAACGTCAAAGGGCGCTCGGAAGATACCAACCACATCAAAGCGGCCTGTGCATGGTTTGCATCGTTTTCGTTTCCGCTTTTCAGGATTTTTCCAGTATACGGTCATACGTCTGGTCCAGTGTTTTCGGCAGGCGCTTTAGTGCTTGTTTAATCTGATTTGTAGTACGACAGTCTTGCAAAGTGACAATTTGCAGCTCTGCCCATCGAAACCTAAAAATATTAGATACCCCAAAGCAAAATTACCCACACGCCGGGTATCAACTCCTGAAACAGTGGTATGATCGCAAATTTCTGGGGCTTTGCGTGAAGGGGCTTGAAGGGAGAGGGGGATCACACAACTCACATTCCCTGTGCACCCTTTCTGAGTTCAATCTCTACTTCTTGTCTTACCTCCTGTGACCATTTCTGAAACTTAGGTTCGTTCCGCAGAGTTTCCCTCACAAAGAGTTGAATATCCGAGTCAACCACTGAATTTTGAATGTCTATGGACTTGAGAGCTGGAAGATCTGAAAGCGCCTCTTCCATATCGCGCTCTTTACGGCTCGTCATTAGAATATTGAGTTTTCCAGACTGTGCATACACTAGTTTGTTGAGATCCTTTAGAACCGGGGATCTGTCGGATTCGTCCAACGCATCAAGAACAATATAAGTGAAACTTAATTTCTTCGAAATTGTATGTAGAGCCTTAATTAAGACTTCGATTGGTATCGTTTCTTTGGCACCTGCCATTCCTCCCTTAAAATCTGCCGGTATATCCCCTGGATGTAACTGACGGCACAGTTAATCAACTAAAGAGCGCAACATTTGGGAAGACTGTTGTTTTTGTCGATCGCTGAAATCGAAGAAGAAGTATGCAATACCAATATCCGGTTTAGAGCCATGCTCTTCTATCAACGCCGCTATAATTGTTGATCAAAATCATTGGTCAAATCATAAAAACGCACGCAGCAAAATTTCGTCTAGGACGACGTACGCTAAGATGGTTTTTCCACAACCAGCTGGTGTCCGGATCAGCATTTGCACAAGAGGTAAGATATCAGTGAACTCACGGATTCCATTTAACCAAAGCAGGGAACGTTCTTTAGACATCCAATTCTTGAAATATTCTCCCTCGATGAACCATTTCCCAGTCCCGGGGTGAGCTTTATCTCGGGCGGCATAAAAGTTTGACTTGACATCAACACCTTGGAGCTTACCTAGGGTATTGTGCCATGATTCAACTAAAAGTTTAGTATAATTGCGGTGCAAATAGCGAGGAGCCTAGGTGATCAATGTACCTCGGAGCTGACTCCTACATAATATAACACCTGTTAGCTACTGCATGTCTGATGGCTTTGGAGAACTAGTTTGGTTGAGTGCATACATAACATCCACACCCAAGGCAAGAATCAACGTAGTTTTTGCATGAGTAATATCCCCCAAGCGTTTTGTGACGTCCTTTTCTCTCAGGGGCCACAGAAGTGGGTTCCTACGTGACTTTTCCAGATTCTCAAGAATCCATTTCATTGATTTTTCGCAGGCTGGAAGGGAGGGCGCGCACTCATAGAGCATGGGTGGAGGCTTTTTTTCATTCGAAATCTCCCTCAACTTCTTAAGAACAGCTGGTAGGTCCCCTAATGCAGTTCGAATCCTGATAATGTCGCTTTTCGCATCTTTAATACCGTCGATATAGGATATGATCTTTTCGCTTAGTTGCAGAAGGGCGACTATACTCGCACTCACAGACAGAAGTTCTGCCATGACAAGAATTTGTAAGATCTTGCTGAGAAGGATAAGTGAATGTATTCAGAATGGAGCCGCGGTGGCCGGACTTGTTAACTTATCCTTTCAGGTTTTAGTATTCATCATATGAAGAGGCTCCTCTCCACTTATTGTCCGATTTGTGGGGCTGAGTTCAATAATTATTGTACAGGTGTGTTGCATACACCTCTAGGCAGCCAATGGGCACTCCGGCCAATGTTCAGACAGCTGGAAAGTCTTTTCGAGGTACGGTATGTTCTTCGTATCGTCAGTTCACATTCCATCAGATTCCGGCAGTAAGGATTCCTTGGCCCCGCGATACGTGAGTAAAAGAGTTCGTTAAAAACAATCCGCCGAAATGGTGGTAGGCAAAGGATGGGTGGAAAGTGCGATGCGGGATTATTGTTAGAAGGATGGAGCCCACAGCTTCTATTCGATATGTTCTGCGCGTGTTCGTGAACCACACTCTGACATAATGTGTGGTCCTATGCTTATCGCAGGCTGCTGATCCGTACTGAGCGTAATGGAGATTGCTTTTTACTGCTGGTGGATGTCGTACCTTGCAACTACAAACCACTTATTATAAATTCTTTATAAAACCTGCGGCTATGTTTGGAGTATCAATCCAGACGTCATCGATCAAGTGCATCTTCTATGTATCTCTCAATGTAAATACGACAGAGAGTATTACAATACTCGAGGCTCTGTTGCGAGCTGTTGTAGGATTTATATGTACTTTGCACTCTTGGCTGTTCTATCTGCGTACGGCTACCTCCGCGCCTTGTCTGCAGTAGTGGCATTTCCAGGATCATCAGTCACATATTACACTCTCGTCACTCTTACGTAGCCAATTCTCGTACTACTTTCTACCTTTATCCTGGGCCGCCTTTGCATCGCGATATCGGCGGTAGCATGCACTTGTACTTTCAATCTCACAAACCATTCAGTTTGGTAGTTGCATGCTGCGCTCATATACCATCCACTTTCGCTTCCATCAAGCCTTCCTCGCGACGAGAAAGTCTAGGAACGAGTGCAGCTGCATGCATGCAATGCATGTCATAACTCATCCTTTGGATCGTCATCCTGCATCGATCGTCTGGTACGATAATGTACGATCACTCCTGGATCACTGATCTCAATTGATCACACTCATGGCTTGAACGCCCAACCGTGGCGCCGCCTATCTATCAGCTTTGCTTGCATCAATCGCTAACCATAATTACTAACGACAGCCTTCAAGTAAATTGGCAACTTTTCCCGTTCACGGCATACACCCCGAAGCATCAGCAACCTCTGTTAGCTGAAGATTACGACTTGAGAAGATCAGCGATGACTCTCCACAAAGGTGGATTATCAGCAATAAATCCCTGGAGTTTTGTCCCGAGATAAGGCCTTACACGACTGCAGCATCGCCATTCGTATGTTATCGACATCTTCCAATGCCAGTGTTCCGAGGCTAGTTCGGCCAGATCTGTGAAGGTTTGTTTACCGTCGGAACGCGAGCAGCCAACTAGCGCCGGGTGCTTGCACGAAGTATTCCGAAGCGGCCAGGCCGGCCAGATACAGGCCACCCTAACTAAGGCCGCCGTCGACCTGGGCCGGCTTAGTCCATCCCCCATAAAACCTGGGTCGGTCTGCAGATATCTGTAGACCTGCCAAGGCCATATTTTGGCCTGTAGTCATCTGTAAGATGTGTGTATATGTATGTCATACGTCAGTTTTCTCGTATATCTGAATATATATGGCAACACTTTCATGTTGGCACCTAATACTGTGCGGGGGTACACTGTAAACCAACTTTAGTCATTGATTTTACGAATGACACACATGGTATACCGGGGTTCCAACCCCTGCATCACTGGCCCCTAGATATCTGCAGACCGGTCAGGTCAAGTCTGGTAGATCTGTGGCCGGCCTGGGTCAAGAATTTTGTGGCCAGCCTTGGCATAGTCGGGCCCAGATCGTGCTTTCATCTGGACGGACTGGCCGCTTCGGAACACTGCTTGCACGGAGTTGCGCTCTAACTTAACCTCCTACAGGATCTTGAGTCGGCTCAATTTTGCCAAAACTTGGCCTGGAAATGACACACTACTAGTGCAGGTTGGTCAGCTATCTGCAATCTAGCATCTTGGGACTGCTAACGCCAAGGGCGATTCCACATGTGGTGGCCTCCATCCGACCACTCTGTAGATCTGTAGATCGACTGGCTACTTTAGAAACTCCTGTTCTTTATCAGCGCGGCTTCAGGGATATTAGATTTGGAATGAATGATATGGAGAACTATGATCTGAATTCGATTGATGTTGAGATCGGACGCAATTCCCATTTCTCGACTTTGAACTCTCCGATGTTGATTTGGGTCCTCTCTCTATTGCTGGCGCTTCTCAGACAATTGAATGTGTTCCGACTTATACGTCAAGAAATCTGCTTTGTAAAGAAGTCGACTGAAATTCAAATAAGTCAACTGTTTGACAAACAAGTTGCCTTATTTATCAATAAGGCAAGTTTGTAGATAAGGCGACTTATTGACAAAATCAGCCGACTGCAAGGTGCGCGACTTTACAAATAAGTCAACTTACGGGAATATCATTTTGCCATGAGAATTCACATCTCTCTACAGTACAACCAGCCTCCACACCCTGTCTGGAGAGCTACAATCAACTTATATTGTACTTGTAGAAGTTTTTGGTAGTATCACACTGAATTTGCAACTTCACTGTCTCAAAACACCATCATTGTAAGATGGATTGTGAATTGCTGTGCTTCTCATCTATAGTCTCTTTACATCTCCTTCGTGCATGTGCCGACCATGCGGAGGTTTCAAGTATCTAAGCAACATAATGTCGCTGAGGGAGCTATGGCAATGCTGTGGTGCAGAGCGTGCTGGAGGAGACTTAAAGGTGTAGTAGTTAAGGCACCTCCGGATGATATACTTAGTACCTAAGTCGGCTTATTTGTCAAGGGATCCACTTTGTAGGTAAGTTGACTGGCTTAACAACTGCAGCAGCTGGTGTGCAAAGCTGACTATTGAGAAACAAGCTGACTTATTTACAAAGCTGCCTAGTTGACGTATAAGTCGGAACAAATGCAAGAATCGGTATTTGATTAACTTCCTACAGTCCTCTAGTTTAACCGAGTTAGGCGAGGAATATTCAAAGACTAAGGTCTTGGTATTGTACGGGCCAATGGCCAAAGTTGAGAAGTAGGACCTTCGTCAGATGTAGTCCTGTGGCGGAACCAACACCACAGGTGTGTGTGGTGTTGGGCTTTGCGGACAGTGATCTCCAGTGCCTGCCGCTACGGAAGTTACCGCTGAAGGGTAGCGTCCATCTGGAAAGACATCGATCTGGAACCACAACGATGCCTTGACAGGGAAAGTTGGGGTGAAACAAAAGCATATTGAGTTCATAGTAGGAGAAGATAACAGGCATCTCTTAATTGAAGCTTACCATGACATGAGAGTTTTGTTGTTAGCCCATGTACGATGGCGTTATCACTATCGTTATCTATGTCTTCCGCGATGCTTTCCTTTGCGAACGCAGCTTCCGAGATATTGCCAAAGGTATTAAAGATTAAAAACAAAGAAAGCACAAAAACCCCGAAATGCTGCTATTTAGAATCATGAAGATGGCTTAAAAAGCAGGCCGGAATGGAACACTAGCGCATTGTGACCTTGGCAAGCGCGGACCAACGTGTTTTAGATCAGGCTCGCCGTTTCATTGTTAGTCGTATGTTGCCAGAGTTCTGCGGGGGAAGTACGAAAGATATCCACCTGTCGCTTATCGGGTAAGACTCTGGCGAAATAATTCTACTGACTTACTAACATTACCTTCGCGCGGGTCGTTGCCAACGATCCAGAATGTTAGTCTCGGACTCGGTAGTGAAGTTATAAGTAGGTCACAGAGAGAAGAGGGTTCAGGATAGTGCGTTTGGGTACCTGGAGATTGTGTGGAATGCAACAAAGACGAAAGGTGTTATATTTCAGCTTTATAGTACCGGAGTTTATCTATTAGGACTTCATAAACATTATGATTTTCTTGTCAGCTGTGTAGCGGGTTTGGTTTCTTAAATGATGGCCGTATACCCCCTTTCCCTGCGTTTTCTCAGAGTAAATTATGCAAGGGATTATGTTTTTTTCTTTTGAGGACTAATTATGGGGGTAATAGTGGTACCGCAAAAAGACACTGGTTTTCTGTTTCTTCACGCAATGCCTTTGTTTTGCTTCAAGAATTCTAGTTGGAATTTTTGTAGAGTATGACCATGTCCGAGTCTGCCATAGTGGTTAAGTTGATCCACAAGTCCTGAGTCCGGAAATTGACTGCAAGGTCTAAAACTTCCTAGATATCATGAATGAGGACGCGAAGGAAGAATGGAGAAAGACAAGAATAAGAGGAATATGAGCGGAGGTAGTAGTAAGAAGGTTAGGGTTATCCGAGTGCGGATAACCATGTCTCGCGTAGCGCTAGTGTGCTGGAACAGTTGCTAATGTAAGACATAAGAGAAGGCCCGCAAGGGAGATGAAAGGGATAATGTATCATACTAGGAACCCTGCCCAAAAAAAGACCCCGAAAAGAGATATAGTTAAGAGGTGATCAACCGAAAAGATAAACCCGCATCTGGAAAAATGAGTTCGCACTCGAACGGAACCAGCCATGTGTTCAAGCGAGAATTTTCCGCTCATCTTGTACCCAGACTTATATATCTTGCTCAGACTTATTGGTATAGCTCAGACTTTTTTCATCCGGGTAACCTACACACCCGAATAACCCTCACACTCTCAACAAGCGCCTAATTTAACTATTTACTTAAGTCGTAAGAGTCATTCCGGTTTCAATGCTCGCTACCAATCACCACTCCATAGCCATCTTCTTCGCACCACCTGTATTTACTCATCGTAAGCTCTACGAATCTCCAATGCAAAGATGTCCGAAAGTAGGATGCCCTCTTCTGCCGAGGCAGGATCTTCTCCCCCAAGCACAGCTCAGATGGCCCTGGCTCTCACGCAGATCGTCTACAACCGAGAGTACAACCCGCCAAGTCACCCTAGACCGGAAGATAACAGTCCTCAGCTGAAGCATCTGCAACTTCTCGATCTTCTCGCTTTGCTTCTGGTTACGGATTCTCAGGGTGATGTTGCAGCCACCATGCTCGTTGCCCGCTCAAAGGGAACATATGATTTCTACTATGCAAAGAATCGACCCTGTTTTGATTCTGAGAAGGTCTATATCAATGCACTGCTGGCTACTCTCAGTAATGAAAACATTGACTTCAAGGAGAAGACAATCCAGCTAATGGCTCTCGTCGTGAAAAATTGTTCAAAAAAGATAATGCACCGCGTCAAGAAAATCGTTCGCAGAGTCAAAGAAATTCATCCCGACTTCTTCAACTCCCCAGGAGTCCCTGACAGTGCTAGCGTCCTCTGTTCTGAGCAGGCAGCCAAGGAACTAGGCGTCGAGAAATTTCTTCGTGAAGTAATGCCATCTGTCTTCTGGGAAGATCAGAGCCTTGGAGACTTCCTGAGTGGGTGGATTCAGTACCTGCACAGCACGTCTGCCCAGGAAATGCTTGGTGATGACCCCGGGATGGTCCTTTCGAAATTTGGAACGCCTTACCTGATTAGCGAAACTAAGGAGATATCTCAAGTAATCGACCAGACACTGCTCAACCATATCAAGAAATTGGGGGACTACTATCGTGCTGTGGTGATCTTGACAGAATCTCATCGTGCCGCCAGGATTGGTTTTACTGATGAAACCCGACCCTTCCTAACCTGCACAGAGGTATGTCGTATGTTTCCTTATTCCACTGTCATCACACGCTCAACGAATGTAGGTCGTTCCCCCAAATCCAATCCAATCAAATCTCACCAATAACCCCTTAAGCACTCTGAATGTGCTTGCATCCTACAAAGGCCTCGATTTTGTGAACGCAGAAGAACTGAAATCGGCCTTCATCCGTGCAAATCTTCCAGACAAACCTAGTGTTGTGGCAGTTACAGAATCTGTTCACTGCGAATGCTCGATAATCCTTGAGATCTTGAAACAATTTCCTACATCACCGATTGTCGTCATTGAAGTTGGAATCTCGAAATCGATGTGTTGGCTGTGCAACGAGTTCTTCAGGGCTTTCCAGAAGAAGCATCCACATATCACGGTCTATTACAGCACCTGCCATGCAAAATACACTGCAGGCTGGCGTTTTCCCAAGGCCACACCAGTTGCTCTCCGCCACTCAATGGAACGCTTCATTGAAGAGGAGTTGCTCGAGGTCCACTCCAAGGCCTTACGCAAGCGCAAATCAGACTCGGAGCCTCGTGAGGATAACTTCCATTCAACAAGCATCCAGGACTTTGCCGCAAAGACACAGAAGAATCTTCCGAGGGACATGTATAAACGAAAGACTCAGCGTGGGGACAGGAAGTGATGGGTTTTCTTGGCACTTTCCTCTGTCTCGTTCGCCAGTTAGAAGAACCAGATTCTGTATTGTTTAAGGAGTTCCGGATGCCCAGTTTATTGTCTTGTCGGTCCTGCTACCTAAAATATGATCACCGGTGACTTCATATGGCGTGCCGTGTGCGAGAATTTCCACAGAAAGTGCTGGTGGAGCGTTTCCGTGGGTATGGTGGATTGGTTGCGGGTCAATGAGCTACCTACCATTCCATGCAATTGGGGATCACACAAATGGATCTTTTCGAAACGCCATAAACAATGTCGTATCGTCTTTCTACCAGACCTCCCAACGGTTGAACCAGTGCACTGCTTGTAAGGAGTTAACCAGTGCGGTATGTAGTTAGTTCTTGGCAGTGCAGTGCAGTTGGTGGAGGCTCACAGTGCAGTGCAGTGCAGTTTGTAA